>Ga0209258_100025_pt1 | contig 534777 bp, 491 predicted proteins | sample Araplaol_mTSA_r2_FD_184281 | JGI IMG/M metagenome (GOLD analysis project Ga0209258, IMG submission 184281) | Arabidopsis root microbial communities from North Carolina, USA - plate scrape CL_Col_mTSA_r2 (SPAdes) (version 2) | ecosystem: Host-associated > Plants > Roots > Endosphere | place...
GTCAGGGCGGAGCCGCGCAGTTCCTTATCGACGCTGTTGGGCAGGGTGGGGGCAGTCTCTGCCAGTCGGTCCAGGCCGATGTCCGGAATCAGGCCCTCCACCCCAACACCCACACCATACAAGCCGGATCCGCCGCTCCCTTGAACTACGTTAGTCCGGTACGAGCGGCTGCGCCGGCAAGGTGAAGGATCGCAGCTTTGCGACCCTTCAGTGCATTGCGCCCTTGAGCAGCTTCTCGACGTGGCCGCTGGCCTTGGTCGGTTGCAGTGCCACTTCCGGATGGGCCTTGGCGTAGACGCGGAAGACCTCGTCGATGAAGCTGGGGCCGACGTCGTCGACGCCGTCGAAATCGAGTTCGGCGGTGGCGAACAGTTCCAGGCGCGAGACCACCCAGCGGGCCTGTGCGCGCGAGTCCAGCGTGAGGCCGTTGTCGGTGAGCAGGCGCAGGGGCACCTGGGTGCGGCTGAAGTCGAGCGGGGCGTCCTCGGAGCCGAAGGCGCTGTAGGTGTCGGTGGGGCGCACCGTGGAATCGAGCGCCAGGCTCACGAACACGGTGGTACCGGTGCGCTTGAGCGGATGGCTGCGGAACTGCACCGATTCGCCGCGGTGGCGCCACTGCAGCACCTGGCCGTTGGACTGCAGGTTCATCGCGTCCACCATGCGGGCCACGAAGAACAGGCCGCGGCCGCCGTGGCACTCGGGCTGGGTCGTCAGCCGGCCCTTGGAGATCTCGAGGGCGGCGCGCTGGGCGTCGGGCAGCGCGGCCTTGGCGGCGAGCTGGTTGAACACGCCCAGGCCGTCGTCGCCGATCAGGATGTGCAGGTGCGTGGGCGTCTGGCGCACGGATACCGTCACGCGGGCGGCCTGCGCATGGTCGATCGCGTTGTTGAGCAGCTCGCCGAACACGTGCTGGGCGATGCGTGCGACGGCGGGGCTCAGCTGCAGCACCGGGTGCACTTCGCGCAGCCAGGGCGTGTGCTCGTCCAGGCCGTCGATGGCGTACTCGGTGGTGACCTCGCGTTGCACACCTGGCTTGAAGTGCGGGCGGGTGAGGCCGATGCGTTCCAGCCAGCCGGTGTCGACCAGGCGCTTCAGCTGCTTGGTCATGGTGCCGCGCGACACCGAGTGGCGCCTGGCCAGCATCGGGCCCAGGTCGGTGGGGTGCGCCAGCGCGTCAGCGGTGATCGTGCGGGTGAGGGTGGCGAAATCGATGCGGGCCATCAGGAATCTCCGGGCCGCCTCGGGATGGCGGCTCAACTCGACGGAGTTTCGCGGACCTGAAGGCGCGGATCCGGTCGAACAAGGCTGGAAAACCGGCCGAGTTCTCAGCTTGGCCAGGTCACGTCCTTTGCGTGTTCAATCAGGAAAAGACCATCGAAGACTCATCGTTGCGTTGGCGGACCAGCGGCAATTGTGCGGTCCGGTAGCCGACCCACTAAAATGGGCAAGTTACGACGCGGTTACGTCACCGCGCCGCCTGAATTCGTGGCACCGTTCGCCGTGCCGGAACGCCATCTGCAACATCCTTCAAAGGACTTCCCATGCCCGTCGTTTCCATGCGCCAGTTGTTGGACCACGCCGCCGAGAACGGCTACGGTATCCCCGCCTTCAACGTCAACAACCTGGAGCAGGTGCAGGCGGTGATGACGGCCGCGGCCGAGGTGGGCGCGCCGGTGATCCTGCAGGCGTCGGCCGGCGCCCGCAAGTACGCCGGCGAGCCGTTCATCAAGCACCTGATCCAGGCCGCCACCGAGAGCTGGCCGCAGATCCCGCTGGTGATGCACCAGGACCACGGCCAGAACCCCGAGGTGTGCCGCGGCGCGATGGACCTCGGCTTCAGCTCGGTGATGATGGACGGCTCGCTGCAGGCCGACGGCAAGACCATCGCCAGCTACGACTACAACGTCGACGTCACCCGCGCCGTGGTGGAGATGGCGCACGCGCGCGGCATCACCGTCGAGGGCGAGCTGGGCTGCCTCGGCTCGCTCGAGACGATGAAGGGCGACAAGGAGGACGGCCACGGCACCGACGCCACGATGACGATGGACCAGCTGCTGACCGACCCGGAGCAGGCGGCCGACTTCGTCAAGCGCACGCAGCTCGACGCGCTGGCCATCGCCATCGGCACCAGCCACGGTGCCTACAAGTTCACGCGCAAGCCCACGGGCGACATCCTGGCCATCAACCGCATCAAGGAGATCCACCGCCGGATCCCCAACACCCACCTGGTGATGCACGGCTCGTCGTCGGTGCCGCAGGAGCTGCTGGCCATCATCCGCCAGTTCGGCGGCGCGATGAAGGAGACCTATGGCGTGCCGGTGGAGGAGATCCAGGAGGCCATCAAGCACGGCGTGCGCAAGATCAACATCGACACCGACATCCGCCTCGCGATGACCGGCGCGATTCGCCAGTACCTGTTCGAGAACCCGGACAAGTTCGACCCGCGCGACTACCTGAAGCCGGCCCGAGAGGCCGCCAGGAAGATCTGCCGCCAGCGCTACATGGAGTTCGGCTGCGAGGGGCAGGCGGGCAAGATCAAGACGGACACGCTGCAGGTGGTGGCCGCGAAGTACGCCAGCGGCGAACTGGCGCAGACGGTGAACTGAGTGCCCGGTGGGGCAGCGCGCGGGTGTGACATTTCCGTAAATTGGGCACGCGAGGGCACAATGTGCCTTTGCTGACATTTAACGAAGTCTTGTCATGACCGCCGCGCTGCTTACCACGTCCATCCATTCCCTGCCGCTGCTCGCGCGCGGCAAGGTGCGCGACAACTACGCCGTCGGCGACGACCGCATCCTCATGGTGGCCACCGACCGCCTGTCGGCGTTCGACGTCATCCTGGGCGAGCCCATTCCCGGCAAGGGCGCGCTGCTCACGCAGATGGCGCTGTTCTGGTTCGACAAGCTCGAGGGCATCGTCCCCAACCACCTCACCGGCCACGCGCCGGAATCGGTGGTGCAGCCCGACGAGGTGGCGCAGGTGCTGGAGCGCTCGATGCTGGTCAAGCGCCTCAAGCCGCTGCCCATCGAGGCGGTGGTGCGCGGCTACCTGGCGGGCTCCGGCTGGAAGGAGTACCAGGAGAGCCAGTCGGTGTGCGGCGTGCCGTTGCCCGCCGGCCTGAAGAACGCATCCAAGCTGCCCGAGCCCATCTTCACGCCGGCCACCAAGGCCGAGGCCGGCGAGCACGACGAGAACATCTCGTTCAAGGTGGCCTCGGCGATGATCGGCAACGAGCTCGCCAACCAGGTGCGCGACGCCTCGATCGCGCTGTACAGGCGCGCCGCCGAATACGCGCTCACCAAGGGCATCATCATCGCCGACACCAAGTTCGAGTTCGGCCTCGACGACCAGGGAACGCTCACGCTGATGGACGAGGTGCTCACGCCCGACTCCTCGCGCTACTGGCCGGTGGAAGGCTACGTCGAGGGTCAGAACCCGCCCAGCTTCGACAAGCAGTTCGTGCGCGACTGGCTCGAGTCGGTGCGCATCGATGGCCAGCCGTGGAACAAGAAGGCGCCCGCGCCGGCGATGCCCGCGGAAGTGGGCGAGCGCACGGCGGCCAAGTACCGCGAAGCCTTCGAGCGCCTGGCCGGTTGACTGCCCCTACCGTCTTGCTGCGACACATGTCCCGCCTGCTCGAACGACTCGACGCCCAGATCGCGCAGGCCGAGGAGGTGTTCGAGCGCGAATGCCTCAAGTCGCGGCGGGCCGCGGTGCTGGCGCGGCATGGCCAGTTCTCCGAGGCGCGCTTCGCGCTCGCGGGCCTGCGCTCGCAGAGCCAGCGCCTGCGCAATCCCGTGCTCTCGGCGTGGGTGGCGTTCGTCGACGGACTCATCGAGCACTGCGAGTCGCTCAATCCCACCGCGCGCGCCAAGTTCCGCCGCGCCTACGACCTCGCCGCCAACGCGGGCGACGCCGACCTGCACGCGCTGTGCGCCGCCTGGCTGGCGATGGCCGACTTCAACGCGAGCGACGTCGCGGCCACCGTGGCCCACGCGCAGGAAGCCCTGCGCACCGCGCCCGCCGACAGCCACGCCGCCCGCGCCCGCGCCGCCCTCGTGGTGGCCAGCGCCTGGCGCGTGGCCGGCGACGACTCCCGCGCCATCCCCTGGTACAAGGTGGCGCGCCAGCACGCGGCCACCGAAGGCGACGTGTCGCTGGTGAGCGTGCTGCTGCACAACATGGCCGCGTTCCAGGCCGGCCGCATCAGCCTGGACGGCGCGTTCGAGCGCGCCGACCTGGCCGACGCGCAACGCGTGCTGATGGAGGCCGAGTCCACCGGCAACTACGACACGGGCATCGGCAACGGCCAGCTGATGGCCGAGGTGCCGCTGCTGCGCGCGCAGCTGATGACGGTGCTGGGCCAGTACGACGCGGCCATCGTCCTGTTCGACGCCCAGCTGCCGCGCGCCCGCGCCGAGGGGCAGGTGCACCGCGAGGCGCGCTTCCTGGCCGACGCGCTGTTCGCCGAGGTGAAGCTGGGCCGCATGGACGAGGCCGCGAAGCGCTTGCGCGCCGTCAATGCCACGCTGTCCTTGATGACCGAGCACGACGACGTGGCCGCCACGCACGCGCGCCTGGCCGCAGCCACGCGCGCGCTGGGGCGTCCCGAGCAGGCGGAGGTGCACACGGGCGAGGCGCAGGCCGCGCTGGCGCGTCACCGCGCGGAGCAGCGCGTCTGGGCCGAGGCGCTCTCGGCCGTCGACTTCAGCTGAGAACGGTCATGCTCAGCCGGCGGCGGTACTGGTCGATGACCGGGTCCGTGCCCACGGCCGCGGTGTGGCCGGTGAGTTCCAGCTTCGGCTTGTCCGCCGCTGCCTTGTCGGCCACGGGCTTGGGCGCCGGCTTGGCCATCAGCTCGAGGATGCCCACGTAGACCTTGCGCGCCAGCTCGTCGTTCCACGACTTGTCGCGCATCAGGATCTCCAGCAGCTCGTCGAGCGCCTGGGTGAAGGCGCCGGCGGCGAAGTAGCCCTGCGCCAGCTCGAAGCGGGCGTCGAAGTCGCGCTTGTTGGCGGCGATCGCGGCGGCCAGCTCGTCGTGGCCGCGGCCGGCGGCGGCCTTCTCGCTGGCATCCAGCCAGTGGCCGATGGCGTCGAAACGGGCGTTGGGCAGCACGCGCTGCGCCACCGGCTGATAGGCCTGGCGCGCCTGCACCAGCAGCTCGGGGTTGCTGCGGCTGGTCTCGATGAGCAGGCGGAGGTAGTCGAAGCGGGCCGACTCGTTGGCCGGGTCGATGGCGACGGCCTCCTGCAGCTTCGCCAGCGCGGAGTCGGTGTCGCCCTCGGCCAGCAGCGCCTCGGCGGCCTCGGCATCGGACTCGGCCGCGAACTCGTCCTCGCCGGGCACGTGCTTGTCGAGGAAGGCTCGGATCTCGCTTTCGGGGATCGCGCCCACGAAGCCGTCCACCGGCTGGCCCTGGTTGAACATGACGCAGAACGGGATGGAGCGCACGCCGAAGGCCTGGCTCAGCTGGCCGGCGATCTCGGGCTGGTCGTCGCTGTTGAGCTTGGCGAGCTTGAAGCGGCCGCCGTAGGCCTCCTCCAGCTTTTCAAGCATCGGGCCCAGGCTGCGGCACGGGCCGCACCAGGGTGCCCAGATGTCCAGAAGGATGGGCTGCTGCATGGAGTCCTGCAGCAGGTCGTTCTCGAAATTCTGGAGCGTGATGTCTATCATGGGGAGCTTCGTCCGTGCCCCGGCTAAAATCGTCGTTTTACCGGGAGTGATCTTGAATAGTGCCTCGCCTGCTGTCGGCGTCGTCATGGGGTCGGCCAGCGACTGGGAGACGATGAAGGCGGCTGCCGACATTCTCGCCGAGTTCGCCATTCCCTTCGAGGCGCGCGTCGTCTCTGCACACCGCATGCCCGACGACATGTTCGCGTATGCCGAAGGCGCCGTCGGGCGCGGCCTCCAGGCGATCATCGCCGGGGCGGGCGGAGCCGCGCACCTGCCGGGCATGCTGGCCGCCAAGACCGTCGTCCCCGTGCTGGGCGTGCCCTGCGGCACCCGGCACCTGAACGGCGTCGATTCGCTGCACTCCATCGTCCAGATGCCGAAAGGCATTCCCGTGGCCACGTTCGCCATCGGCGCCGCCGGCGCGGCCAACGCGGCGCTGTTCGCCGTGGCCATGCTCGCCAGCCGCGACGAGGCGCTGCGCGGCAAGCTGGAGGCGTTCCGCGCGCGGCAGACCGAGGTCGCCCGCGCGATGACGCAGGAGCTCAAGTGAGCGAAGCTGAATCGCGCGACCCGCGGGACGAGCGCCGGGCCGCCCCAAGCCGGCCCGCGATCCCCTCGGGGGATGGAGTGCCGTATTCGGCGCGGAAGGGGCGCCATCTCGCGCCCGGCGCCACGCTGGGCGTGCTCGGCGGCGGCCAGCTGGGCCGCATGTTCGTGCACGCGGCGCAGACGCTCGGCTTCGACACGCTGGTGCTCGACCCGGATCCGCTGAGCCCCGCCGGCGCCGCCGCGCACGCGCAGCTGTGCGCGCCCTACGACGACGGGCGCGCGCTGGCCGAGATGGCCGCCCGCTGCGCCGCCGTCACCACCGAATTCGAGAACGTGCCCGCGCCCTCGCTGGCTTCCCTGGCGCAGGACATCCCCGTCGCGCCCGCCGCCGCCGCCGTCGCCATCTGCCAGGATCGCGCGGCCGAGAAGGCGCACTTCGGACGCGCCGGCGTGCCGTGCGCGCCGTACGCCGTCATCGAGACCACGGAGCAGCTCGCGGCGGTGGCCGACGACCTGCTGCCCGGCATCCTCAAGACCGCGCGCCTGGGCTACGACGGCAAGGGCCAGGCGATGGTCGCCGACCGCGTGGCGCTGGCCGCCGCGTGGGCCGACCTGCGCCAGGTGCCCTGCGTGCTGGAGAAGCGCCTGCCGCTCGCCTACGAGCTGAGCATCATCGTGGCGCGCGGCGCCGACGGCCAGGTGGTGCACCTGCCGGTGCAGCAGAACCTGCACCGCTCGGGCATCCTCGCGCTCACCACGGTGCCGGCGCCCGACGTCACGCAGTCGCAGTCCGACCAGGCCATCGCGCGCGCCACGGCCATCGCCGAGTCGATGGACTACGTGGGCGTGCTGTGCGTGGAGTTCTTCGTGCTGCAGGACGGCTCGCTGGTGGCCAACGAGATGGCGCCGCGCCCGCACAACTCCGGCCACTACAGCATCGACGCCTGCGACCTGTCGCAGTTCGAGCTGCAGGTGCGCACGCTGGCGCGCCTGCCCCTGGTCACGCCGCGCCAGCATTCGCCGTGCGAGATGGTCAACCTGCTGGGCGACCTGTGGTTCGACAGCGGCCGCGAGCGCGAGCCCGACTGGGCCGCGCTGCTGGCGCTGCCGGGCATGCACCTGCACCTGTACGGCAAGACGCAGGCGCGGCCGGGTCGCAAGATGGGCCATCTCACCGTGACCGCCGCCACGCCTGCGCTCGCCCGCGAGCGCGCGAACGCGGCCGCCGCCGTGCTGGGGCTGCAAGGGTTCTGATGGCCATCGTGGCGGGCAACGATTCGGCGGCGCTGCAGCGCGCCGCGGCCGAACTGGCCGCGGGCGAGCTGGTGGCGTTTCCCACCGAGACGGTGTACGGCCTGGGCGCGCGCGCCGACGACGACGCGGCCGTCGCGAAGATCTTCGCGGCCAAGGGCCGGCCGGCCGATCATCCGCTGATCGTCCACGTGGGCGACGTCGAGGGCGCGCGCGCGTTCGCCGCCGAATGGCCCGCGACGGCGCAGACGCTGGCCGACGCGTTCTGGCCCGGGCCGCTCACGGTGATCGTGCCGCGCCGCTCGGGCATGGGCACGGCCGCGGCCGCCGGGCAGACCAGCATCGGGCTGCGCTGCCCGTCGCACCCGGTGGCGCGCGAGCTGCTCGCCGCGGCGGCCGCCCTCGGCGTGGCCGGCGTGGCCGGCCCCAGCGCCAACCGCTTCGGCCGCATCAGCCCCACCACCGCGGCGCACGTGCACGAGGAGTTCGGCGACGCGATGACCATCGTCGACGGCGGCGAGTGCGAGGCCGGCATCGAGTCGGCCATCGTCGACTGCAGCCGCGGCGCGCCCGCGCTGCTGCGCCCGGGCGTGCTCACGCGCGAGCAGATCGAGGCCGCGCTGGGCCAGCCGCTGCGCGAGGCCGGGCGCGACGCGCCGCGCGCCTCGGGCACGCTGGAGGCCCATTACGCGCCGCGCGCCAAGCTGCGCCTGATGCCGCCCGACCAATTGCGCATGGCTTTGGACGTGCTTGCGAAATCCACCGTTAACCCGGTGGCGGTATATTTCCGAACCGTCACGCCCGACCGGTCGGTGCGTGCGTATCGAGCGATGCCGGACAATCCGATCGCCGCGGCGCACGAACTTTTTTCTGCGTTGCGTGAACTCGACGCCACCGGAATCCCTCTTATCTGGGTCGAGACGCCCCCCGATGCCCCGGCATGGGATGGCGTCCGCGACCGCTTGCAGCGCGCGGCCGCCGCATAGAAATCCAAATCCAGAGGATGCCGGCGCGCCCGACGCGCGCCGATGTCCAGCCGAATCCAACAGGAGAGCGAATGTTTTCTAGAGAACACCTGAGCCGCGTCGCGATGCGAGCGGCAGCAGGGCTGGTCGCCGTCGGCGCCTTGGCCGCACTGGCGTCCTGCGGGGGCGGCACCTACCAGGTCACGGCCTTCGCGCCGGCGCGCATGCTCAGTTTCGGCGACGAGAGCAGCCGCCTGGAGGGCTCGCAGGGCCTGAAGTACAGCATCAACCAGATCTCGTCCACCACGCTCGCGGTCGATTGCACGCAGTCGCCGATCTGGAATCAGGCGCTCGCCACCAACTACGGCCTGGTGTTCGCCAACTGCAATCCCAACGCCTCCAACGACCTGAACGCCATCGACCTCACCACGGTGGGCGGCACCGTGGACGACGTGGTCAACAAGGTCGCGGCATTCCAGGCCGGCGACACGTTCAACTACAACGACATCGTCACGATCTGGGTGGGCATGAACGACATCATCGACGCCTACAAGGCCAACGGCACCGGCGACCAGACCGCGCTGCTGACAGACATGAAGGAAGCCGGCTCCACGCTGGCGGGCGTCGTCAACAGCATCGCCAACGCCGGCGCGAAGGTGATCCTGCTGACCGTGCCCGACATGAGCCTCTCGCCCTACGGCTATGTCGAATCGCAGCGCGGCGACTTCGATCGCGCCAAGCTGCTGTCCGACATGACCACGCAGTTCAACCTCGGCCTGCGCAGCAACATCGTCAACGACGGCAGCAAGATCGGCCTCGTGCTGGTGGACGACCTCGTGCGCAACGCCGTGCGCAGCCCGGGAAGCTACGGCCTGATCTCGCTCGACAACCAGAGCTACGGCTGCCTCGACACCGCGCCGCTGCCCACGTGCACCAACGACACGCTGCGCAACGACCCGTCCACGGGCCAGGCCGCCAACGCCAGCTTCCTGTGGGCCGACGCGACCCACCTCGGATCGGTGCTGCAGGGACAGATCGGCACGCAGGCCGTCAATCGCGCGCGCTCCAATCCGTTCTGACGCGGCACTGCGCGGCGAGTCTCGCCGTCAACCGAAAAATCGTGCTGCATCGCACCATGTGGCCCTCGAACGACGCGACCGTCATTCGAGGGCTTTTTGCTCTTCACGGCCGCGTACCAGCACATAACGTGGGCTCCCTGCGCATTTGTCGTGTTGTTTGCGAGGTGCCGACAGGGTTAGTCCCCAAGGCTCCGCGACACCCGCATGGGTATAGTTTTTAACGAAATCGAACGACCGTTCGATTAATGTCTTTGACTCTTCGTTTGGCGAGGTGCACATGAAGAAATTCCACGTTCTGGCCACAGCCCTGGCGGCTGCGGCTTTCCTGTCCGGTTGCGGCGGCAATGACGCCGGCAACCAGTCGCCGCGCGTCGCCTTCACGCAGATGGTCAACTTCGGCGACAGCCTGAGCGACGTCGGCACCTACAAGACGACCATCGTCGGCGCCAACGGCGGCGGCCACTACTCGATCAACGGCGACCTCTCGTCGTCGGGCCTGCTCTACACCAACTGGACCGAATACCTCGCGGCCACGCTGCACCTCACCCAGCCGTGCGCGGCCGAGACGGGCCTCGCCTCCGTCGGCCAGCTGGCCTTCCTGGCCCAGGCCACCGTCGATTCCGCCACCTGCCTGAGCTACGCCCAGGGCGGCAGCCAGGTCACCAACCCGTACGGCCCGGGCAACGCCTACCTGTACACGCAATACGGCGCGTCCAGCGGCCAGCTGGGCCAGCTCACCAAGCCGGTGCACGACCAGATCGCCACCTACCTCGCGGCCCACACGGCCTTCGCCGACGGCCAGATCATCACCGTGCTGGCCGGCGGCAACGACCTGTTCATCAATCGCGCGCTGACCGTCGACGCGCAGACCCAGGGCGCTCTGCAGGCCGAGCAGGCGGGCCAGATCAGCGCGGCGACCGCGGCCGGCCTGATCGCGGGCTACGCCACCACGGCGGTCCAGCAGATGACGCTCGCCGGCACGCAGCTCGCGACCCTCATCACGGGCCAGATCATCGCCAACGGCGGCACGCACGTCGTCGTCGTGAACCTGCCCGACGTCTCGCTGACGCCGGATGCAGCGCTGTGGCTGACCACGGGCGCCGGCTTCTACGTCGACCCGATCCACCCGCACCTGACGCTGGACATGACCAACGCGTTCAACGCCGCGCTGGCCGCGGGCCTGAACGTCACCACGGTCAACGGCAAGGCCACGAGCAGCATCGCCCAGGTGGCCTACGTCGACGCCTTCACGGCGAGCGACGGCCAGGCGGCCAACCCGTCGGCCTACGGCCTGACCAACGTCACTACGCCGGCCTGCCTGCTGCCCGCCGCCAACGCGACGCCGCTCGCGGCGGCGCCGACGCCGTCGCCCACGGGCCTGACGATTCCGGGCGTGGGCTGGATCCCACTCGCGAGCTCGCTGTTCTGCACCAAGAACACGCTGATCGCCACCGACACGGCCAACGCGACAGCCACCGATGCCACCGGCCTGCTGCACTACCTGTACGCCGACACGGTGCATCCGACGCCTTTCGGCTATCGCCTGCTGGCCGAGCTCGTTGGCGAGCAGATCGCCATCAAGGGCTGGCTGTAAGCCGGCGGTCGAGACCCACGCAAGGACACATTCATGAAGAAGCAATCCGTTGCATCCGCTCTCGTCGCCACTGCCGCCCTGTGTGGCGTCGGCGCGGCGCAGGCCCAGTCTGCCGGCCAGATCCTGGTCGCGGCAGGCTGGAACAAGATCATGCCCAAGGTCAAGAGCGGTGACCTGTCGGCGCCATCGCTGCCCGGCTCGACGATCGACATCAAGTCGGCCAGCGCGCTGTTCATCACGGCCACGTACATGATCACCGACGACATCTCGGTGGAGGCGCTCGGCGGCCTGCCGTACAAGCACGACATCGTCGGCACGGGCGCCGTGTCCGGCGTCGGTAAGATCGGCAGCATCCACCAGATCTCGCCCACCGTGCTGCTGCAGTACCGCTTCCTGGCTGCCGACGCGCCGTTCCGCCCGTACGTCGGCGCCGGCCCCACGTTCGCGAAGTTCTACGGCACCAAGGGCTCGGCGGCGCTGACCGCGGTCACCAATCCGGGCGGCCCGCCCACCACCATCGGCGGCGACACCGAATGGGGCGGCACCATCCAGGCCGGCGCGAACTACAAGATCGACAAGCACTGGTTCGTCGACGCCGCGATCCTGAAGACCTTCATCAGCACGAAGGCCACGCTGTCGACCGGCCAGAGCACCTCGGCCAGGCTGAACCCGATCGCGATCAACGCGTCGATCGGCTACGCGTTCTGAACTGACCGTTCCCGGTCATCGAGACCCGCGCGCAGCGAGGCCCGCGGGTCTCTTTTCATTCAGGGCTGCGCGGCGGGATCGTGCGTCACCCAGTCGATCGCGGCGTCCAGGGCCGGCCGGGCCGCGCCGGCGTTCGGGTCGTTGACGATGGCCACGAGGATGTAGCGCTTCCCGCTGTCGGCCAGCACGTAGCCGGCCACCGCGACCACGTCGCGCATCGACCCCGTCTTCAGGTGCGCGCGGCCGGCGGGCGCGGTGCTCCGGCGCAGCGTGCCGTCCACGCCCGCGATGGGCAGCGAGCTCATGAGCTCGGGCATCGCCGGGCCGGCCCAGTCCGACTGCAGCAACTGCCCCAGCGTGCGCGCGCTGATGCGCGTCTCGCGCGCGAGGCCCGAGCCGTTGACCACCACCACGCCATCGGCCGCCGCGCCCAGGCGCTGGTGCAGCCATTGCGACAGCATCGCGCGCGCCTGTTCCTGGCGCACGTCGGTGGCCGCGGCCGACAGCTCCGCGTTCGCGTTCCACGCGAGCGTCAGGAACAGCTGCTCGGCCATCGTGTTGTTGCTGAACTTGTTGATGTCGCGCACGATCTGCGCGAGCTGCGGCGACTCGAACGTGAACGCGAGCGTGGCGTCGGGCGGCAGCGTGCCGTCGTGCACCCGGCCCGACAGCTTGCCGCCCACCTCGCGCCACAGCGCGGCCACCAGGCGCCGCTCGTAGCTGGCCGGCTCGGGGTAGGCCAGCGGCCAGTTGCGCGGTCCGCAGGCGGCGGGATACGTGCCGCCGAAGCGCCAGCGCGACGGGTCGCCGGACGCCAGCTTCAGCCCGCCGCGCCAGTCGCCGCAGCCGCCCTTGCCCAGCGGCACCGTGGCGTCCACGCGCAGGCCGGCGAGCGGCGGCTCCGAGCTCACGCGCGCCACCTTGCCCGCGGCATCGGGCAGGAAGCTGAGCGTGACCGAGCGGTAGTTCATCAGCAGCGCGTCGGGCAGCACGTTGTAGGGCTCGGACGGCGCGTTGTCGAAATCGGCCGGCGTGCGCGCGTCGGCCGCGAAACCGCTGTGGTCGAGCACGATGTCGCCGCGGATGTCGCGCACGCCCGCGTCGCGCAGCTGGCGCAGCAGCAGCCACACGCGCTCCATCACCAGGCTCGGGTCGCCGGTTCCCACGATCACCACGGAGCCCTGCAGCACGCCGTCGCGCACCGGGCCGGTGAGGTACACGCCGGTCTTCCACGTCCACGCCGGGCCCAGGGTGTCGAGCGCGGCGCTGGTGGTGACCAGCTTGAACACCGACGCGGGATTCACGCCGAAATCGGGGTTCCAGCCCCAGGACGGCCTCGCGGCGTCCACGGGCTGCACCCACAGCGCGAGCGCGCTCGCCGGCACATGCGCCTTGTCGAGCGCGGCGGCGATGGCCGGGGGCAGCGTCCACGCGGGCGCGGGGGCCGCCCGCGCGGAGCCGGCGGTCAACGAGAGGGCGGCGAGGGCGAGGGCGGCGAGCCGGATCATGGTGGCGTGGAAGGTCGGAAAAGGTCTGTCCCGGGCCCCGGCGACCGGCGCGTCCGGGGGGCAGGAGATGATCGCACGGCTACACTCGTTCCCATGCGCCCGCTCCACCGCCTCCGCCCTCGCGACGTGCCGTCCACGCCGCCCGCACGCCCGCGGGAAGGGATGCGCGCGTGAAGCTGCTGGCCATCGACAGCGCCACCGAACGGCTGGCGCTCGCGGCGATCGACGACGGCCGCGCCCCGGGCGACGCCACGCCGTCGCGCGCCGCCTGCCGCATCGATCCGCTGGATCTCGACGGCGGCGCCGCCGCGTCCGCGCAGGCCTTGCCGATGCTGATGGCGCTGCTGCAGCGCCAGGGCTGGACCTTCGCCGACCTCGACGCCATCGCGTTCGGACGCGGCCCCGGCGGCTTCACCGGCCTGCGCACCGCGTGCGCCGTGGCCCAGGGCCTGGCGTTCGGCCAGGACGTGCCGGTGGTGCCCGTCGACAGCCTCGCCATCGTCGCCGAGGACGCCGCGCGCCATGCCGGCCTGCCCCCGGGCGCGACGGTGTGGGTGGCGATGGATGCGCGCATGGACGAGATCTACGCCGGCTGCTATCGCGACGACGGCGACGCCGGCTGGCGGCCGGTGGTCGAGCCGGCGCTCACGACGCCCGAGGCTTTGCATGCGCTGTGGCGCGACGCGCCGCCGGCCTTCGTCGCGGGCTCCGCGCTCGCGGCCTTCGGCGATCGCCTGCATACCGGTGCGGCGCAACGCGCGCCCGGCGAACACGGCCGCGCCGCGGCCCTGGGCTGGCTCGCCGCCGCGGGCCTCGCGCGCGGCGACGGCGTGCCGGCCGACCGGGCGCTGCCGGTCTACCTGCGCGACAAGGTGGCCCAGACCACGGCCGAGCGCGAGGCCGCGAAGGCCCTGCGCGACGCGGCGGGAGCGGCACGATGAGCGCGGTCCAGTCCGACCTCGGCGCCCGCAGCGGCGCCGCGCCCTCGATGCGCGTGCTCACCGTGGGCATGCTCGACGCCGTGCTCGCGATCGAGGTGCAGGCCTACACGTTCCCGTGGACGCGCGGCAACTTCATCGATTCCATCGCGGCGGGCTACCTCACGCGCGCGCTGGTGGCCGGCGACGGCGAGCTGATCGGCTACTTCGTGGCGATGCCGGGTTTCGAGGAGATGCACCTGCTCAACGTGACGGTGGCCGCGCGCCACGAGGGCCAGGGCCACGCGCGCAGGATGCTGGCCGAGCTCTACGCGCTGAGCGCCAGCTTCGCCGCCACGGCCGTGTGGCTGGAGGTGCGCGAGAGCAATGCCCGCGCGCGCGCGCTGTACCTGCGCGAGGGCTTCACCGAGGCCGGCCAGCGGCGCGACTACTACCCCGCGCCGCAAGGCCGGCGCGAGGACGCGATCCTCATGACGCGGCTGCTGCATCCGCCGAGGGACAAGGCATGAGCTGGAGCGAACGCCAGCGCCGGATGCTGGCCGCCATGGGCGTGCGGCTGTGGTCGCCCGCGGCCGCACCCGCCGTGCCCGCGCCCGTGACCGCGGCCGCGCCGGCGGAGGCCGCCGCGGTGGCCGAGCGGCCGGTGGAGGCGCCGGTCGCCCGCGCGCCCGCACCCGAGGTGGTGCGCGCGCCGGCGCCTGTCCCCGCGCCGCCCGTGCGGCCGCCCGCGCCCGTGCGCGCGACGCCGGCCGCCGCCGCCGCGCCGCAGGAGTCGCCGAGCGATCCCGTGCTCGCCGAACGCGCCGCGCGCATCGCCACGCTGGCCTGGGGCCCGCTGCAGGACGCCGTCGCGTCGTGCACGGCCTGCGGCCTGTGCGAGAGCCGGCGCCAGACCGTGTTCGGCGTGGGCCATGCGCAGGCCGACTGGATGATCGTCGGCGAGGCGCCGGGCGAGCAGGAAGACCAGCAGGGCGAGCCCTTCGTCGGGCCGGCCGGGCAGTTGCTGGACCAGATGCTGCGCGCCGTCGGCCAGTCGCGCCGCGCCGCGTCGGGCGAGGGCCGCGAGGACGACCAGGCTGGCGATCCGGCGCGCCGGGTCTTCATCGCCAACACGCTCAAGTGCCGCCCGCCGCGCAACCGCAATCCGGAGCCCGACGAGATGGCCCGCTGCGAGCCCTTCCTCAAGCGCCAGGTGGCGCTGGTGCAGCCCAAGCTGATCCTGCTGATGGGCCGCTTCGCCGTGAAGCAGTTGCTGAAGTCCGACGACGCCATCGGCAAGCTGCGCGGCCGCGTGCACCGCTACGAGGGCATCCCGGTGATCGTCACCTACCACCCGGCCTACCTGCTGCGCAACCTGCCGGAGAAGGCGAAGGCGTGGGAAGACCTGTGCCTGGCAAAGGCGACGGCGGACGCCGCCTGAGGGGTCTGGCATCTCCTCGTCCGCGCCAGGTCGACGAGCGAAGCAATGACGTTTTTCGCGGGCGAGGCAATGCCTGACGCCGATCGTCAGGGGGATCGGCGTCAGGCATTGCCTCGAATCGCGGTGACCGCGTCGGCTATCGGCCGGCATCGCGGCGCGATTCGAGGAGATGCCAGACCCCTCCGGCAGCCTTACTTCGGTTGCTTCTTGGGCCGCGCCCAGTTGTCGAACATCACCTGCCGCGCGCGCCCGATCGCCAACGAGCCGGCAGGCACCGTCTTGTTGATCGTCGAGCCGCCGCCGATGGTGGCGCCGTCTCCGATCGTCACCGGGGCCACGAGAACGCAGTTGGAGCCCACGTGCACGTCGGCGCCGATGGTGGTGCGGTGCTTGTTCGCGCCGTCGTAGTTGGCGGTGATGCTGCCCGCGCCGTAGTTGACGCGCTCGCCCACCGTGGCGTCGCCCAGGTAGGCCAGGTGGTTGGCCTTGGCGCCGTTGGCCAGCGTGGAATTCTTCACCTCGACGAAGTTGCCGATGTGTACCTCCTCGCCCAGCGTCGCGCCCGGGCGCAGGCGCGCGAACGGGCCGACCAGCGAGCCGGCGCCCACGGCGGCACCCTCGATGTGCGTGAACGGATGGATCACGGCGCCCGCGGCGATCCGCGCGTCGCGGATCACGCAGTGCGGCCCGATGCGCGCGCCGTCGCCGATCGTGACCGCGCCTTCGAACACGCAGCCCACGTCGATCTCGACGTCCATGCCGCAGGCGAGCGTGCCGCGCAGGTCGAAGCGCGCCGGGTCGGCCAGGCGCACGCCGGCCTCCATCAAGGCGTCGGCGTGGCGGCGTTGCAGGCGGCGCTCGAGGTCGGCGAGCTGCGCGGGGCTGTTGACGCCCAGCACCTCGGTCTCGTCCTTCGCGCTCGCCGTGCACACCTCGACGCCGTCGGCCACCGCGTGGGCCACCACGTCGGTGAGGTAGTACTCGCCCTGCGCGTTCTGGTTGGTCAGGCGCGCGAGCCAGGCCTTGAGCTGCTTCGTGGGCGCGGCCAGTATGCCCGTGTAGATCTCGGTGATCTGGCGCTGCAGCGGCGTGGCGTCCTTTTCTTCCACGATGGCCTGCACGGCGCCGATGCCGTCCGCGTCGCCGGGTTCGGCCGTGCGCACGATGCGGCCGTAGCCGAACGGGTTCTCGAGATCCACCGTCAGCAACGCCAGCCTCGTGCCGGCGCACGCGTCGACCAGCGCGCGCAGCGTGGCCTCGCGGATCAGCGGCACGTCGCCGTTGAGCACCAGCGTGATGCCGTCCTCCGGCAGCGCGGGCACGGCCTGCTGCACCGCGTGGCCGGTGCCCAGCTGCGGCATCTGGCGCACGAACACGCGCTCATGGCCGGCGAACGCCGCCTCGACGGCCTCGGCGCCGTGGCCCGTGACGAGGATGGAACGCGCCGGGGCCAGCGCCTCGGCGGTGGCGACGACGTGGCCCAGCAGCGGCTTGCCGCCCAGCGTGTGCAGCACCTTCGGGCGCGCGGAGCGCATCCGCGTGCCCTTGCCCGCGGCCATGATCACGACGCTTAGCGACATAGAGATTCCACTTCGTTTTGACGAAGTGGAATTATCGCAAGCGCGGGGGGATCAGGCGCTGGGGCCGCTGGCGGCAGGCGTGGGCGGCGCGGCCGACGGCACCATCGGCAGCTCGACGCGCACGTTGTGCACCTTGTCGTTGGTGCGCGGGAAGTCCTTCATGGACGCGTCGAACATCGCCGCGATGAGGCGGTCGCCGCCCGAGCTGTAGCCGTCCGAGCTGACGCGCGTCTCGTACAGCGCCTTGCCGGTGTTGGCGTCGCGGATCAGCAGTGCCACCTCGTTCAGGTAGACGTCGGCGGGCGGGAAGGGCGCCCAGACGCCGCGGCGGTAGCCGTACGGGCCCCAGGGGCCGTACGGACCGTAGGGCGCCCAGCCGGCATAGCCGAAGCGGCGCGGGCCGCCCCACCAGAACGGGTCGTCCCAGGGCGCCGCCTCGAAGCGCTCCGTGCGCACGCCGATCTGGACCATCACGGAAGGCTTCGTGCCCTCCGCCGCGGGCCTGAAGCCGGCGCCGGCCAAGGCCTGCGCGGCCGCGTTTTCCAGCGCCTGCTGGCGTTGCGGGTCGCGCTCCTGCGAGGGCAGGCGATCGAAGGCGTAGGTGCCCGGCGCGGCGTCGGCCGGCCAGGCCCCGAAGGTGGCGACCGAGGTGTCGACCGTGCGCAGGCCGGCGCAGCCGGCCAGCAGCGCCGCGCCCGCGAGGGCGGCGACGGAGAGGAGGCGTTGAGTGCGATGGCGGATGGTCATGGAGGGTCTCCCGGGTGCCGGCAGCGGCACCGCATTGGCGAGCTTCAGGCCCGCATGTAACTCGAGTATGTACCGGCACGCGGCGGGCCCGCCCGCGCGCTTTCCAGAGGCTGTCTTCGGCCTTGCGTTTCCTGGTCCATTCCCGCCGGCGGCGGATCGGTTCAGACGATGCGGATGACGCCCGGCCTGGGCGCCGCGCAGGACTCGTCCTCGTCGAACGCGATGTCGCCGCCGGCCTCGGCGCGGCCCGTGGCCTTGATGGTCGTGAACGGGTGCAGGTTGCGGTCCATCATGTGCGACGGCGTGATGTTGGCCATCGCCGTGAACACGTTCTCGATGCGGCCGGGGTACTGCTTCTCCCACTCGCGGATCATCGCCTTGACCTGCACGCGCTGCAGGTTGTCCTGGCTGCCGCACAGCGTGCACGGGATGATGAGGAACTGCTTGTGCTCGGCCCAGCGCACCAGGTCGGTCTCGTCCACGTAGGCGAGCGGGCGGATCACCACGTTCCTGCCGTCGTCGCTCACCAGCTTGGGCGGCATGCCCTTCATCCGGCTGCCGAAGAACATGTTCATGAACATCGTCACCACGATGTCGTCGCGGTGGTGGCCCAGCGCGATCTTCGTGCAGCCGAGCTCGCCCGCCACGCGGTAGAGGATGCCGCGGCGCAGGCGCGAGCACAGCGAGCACATGGTCTTGCCGGGCTCGATGTGCTCGGTGACGATGGAGTAGGTGTCCTGCTCCTCGATGTGGAACGGCACGCCCCGCCCCCGCAGGTAGTCGGGCAGCACGTGCTCGGGGAAGCCGGGCTGCTTCTGGTCGAGATTGACGGCGATCATCTCGAACTTCACCGGCGAGCGCTCGCGCAGAGACAGCAGGATGTCGAGCATCGCGTAGCTGTCCTTGCCGCCCGACAGGCACACCATCACCTTGTCGCCTTCCTCGATCATGTTGTAGTCGATGATGGCGGCGCCCACCTGGCGGTGCAGGCGCTTGGAGAGCTTGTTGATCTCGAAGGCCGCCTTGCGCGCGGCGGCGGTCTGCTGCTCGTCGAATACCGCGGTCATGCCAGCTCCTTCAGGCCGAACACCTCCACGCCCACCGATTCGCAGTCGGGATAGACGTCGGGCTTTTCCGTCGACACCCGCGCCGCGCGCACGTTCGGATGCGCCAGCATCAGCGCCAGCACGTCGTCGCACAGCGTCTCCTGCAGGTGCACGTGGCCGCGCGCCATGCGGTTGGCGATGGTGGAGCGGATGAAGTCGTAGTCGAGCACCTCGTTCAACTGGTCGGCCTTGGGCGTGGACGAGGCCAGCGGCACGTAGAGGTCGACGTTGATCAGCACGCGCTGCTCGCCCTTCTTCTCGAATTCGTGCACGCCGATGTTGATCCACACCTCGTAGTTGCGCAGGAACAGCCGGCGGCAGTCCATGAGGGTGGGGTGGTGCAGGAGGCTGTGCATGGTGGGGGACTTCAGTTCGATGCGGATTGGGCGTCGCGTGCCAGGAACAAGACGTCGCGCGACTGGGCGACGAGATGCTGGCCGCCGTCGACGGGCAGGTCGACGCCGGTGATGGCGGGCGATTCGAGGAGGAAGCGCACGGCGCGCGCGATGTCTTCCGGCGTGGACGAGCGGCCCAGCGCGGTGAGCTTGTGGGCCTTGGCGAACTCGTCCTCGTCCATCGGGCCCGAGACGAGCGTGATGCCCGGCGACACGCCGCACACGCGCACCGCCGGCGCCAGCGCCTGGGCCAGCAGCACGGTGGCGTGCGCCAGCGCGGCCTTGGTGAGCGTGTACGAGAAGTAGTCGGGGTTCGGGTTGTGCAGCTTCTGGTCGAGGAGGTTGACCACGCACGGCGTCACGCGCGCGTGCGCGGGCTGCGCGGCCGCCTGCACGGCGAGCGCCCGCGCGAGCGCGACCGGCGCGGCCGTGTTGCTGCGCACAAGCGACTCCAGCAGCGCCGAATCGAACGTGGTCGGGCTGTCGTACTCGAAGCGCGACGCGCTGTTGACCACCGCGTCCACGCGGCCGAAGGCCAGCGCCGCCGCCGGCAGCAGCGCCGCGGTGGCGGCCGGGTCGGCGAAGTCGGCGGCGAACAGTTCGACGCGAGCGCCCGCGGCGCGCAGTTCCTCCGCGGTGGACGTGGCCTCGGCGAACGAGTGCGGGCTCGCGCCGCGGTGGTGCAGCGCGATGTCGAAGCCGGCGTGCGCCAGCTCGAGCGCGATCACGCGGCCGATGCGGCGCGCGGCGCCCGTCACCAGCGCCACGGGGCGCGCGGCGGGCGACTTTTCGGCGTCGAGGTGGTGGGGGTGGGCCATTGATCCCTACAATTTGATTCGATGCAGCGCAATTCCAGGCCCGATCTCGCGGGCGCCAACTCAGATTCTTCCCCTTCGACGAGCGGCCCGCTCGTCGAGCGCATTGCCGCGCGCGTGGCGGCGGCCGGCGGCTGGATGCCGTTCGACGACTTCATGGCGGAGGCGCTTTACGCGCCTGGCCTGGGCTACTACAGCGGCGGACGCCGCATCTTCGGCCTCGGGCCCGAGGGCGGCAGCGATTTCGTCACCGCCCCTGAATTGTCGCCGTTTTTCGGCCGCGCGCTGGCCGTGCAGGTGCGCGAGGCCCTGGCGGCGTCGGGCACCGGGCGCGTGTACGAGTTCGGCGCCGGCTCCGGCGCGCTGGCCGAGCAGTTGCTGGAGGCGCTGGACGCCGACGACGCCGACGACGACGGCATGCTCCGCCAGCCCTTTGATCTCACGATCATCGAGTTGTCCGGGCCGTTGCGCGAGCGCCAGCAGGCGCGCCTGGCCCGCTTCGCACCGCGCGTGCGGTGGCTGGACGCCTGGCCCGAGACGATGGAGGGCGTGGTGATCGGCAACGAGGTGCTCGACGCGATGCCCGTGAAGCTGCTGCACCGCGCCGGCGGCCGCTGGCACGAACGTGGCGTGATCGATTTGGCCGCGCCCGGGCGCGCCGCGGATCCCGCCGACGACGGCAGCCGCCGTTTCGCGTTCGCAGACCTGGACACGACGTTCGCGCTCGAGGGCGAGACCCAGGCCGCCTCCGCGCTGATGGACGGCTTCTTCCCCGACGGCAGCGTCACCGAGATCCACACCATCGCCGAAAGCTTCGTCGCGAGCCTGGCCGACCGGCTGCGGCGCGGCGTCGCGATCCTGGTCGACTACGGCTTTCCCGAGCACGAGTACTACCACCCGCAACGGACGGGCGGCACGCTGATGTGCCACCAGGCCCACCGGGCCGACGGCGATCCGCTGGTGGACATCGGCGCCAAGGACATCACCGCGCACGTCAACTTCTCCGGCATCGCGCTGGCCGCGCAGGAGGCGGGCCTCACGGTGCTGGGCTACACCTCGCAGGCGCGCTTCCTCATCAACTGCGGCCTGGTTGACCTGCTGGCGGCCGCCAGCGTGGCCGAGCGGGCCAACGCGCAGAAGCTCGTCAACGAGCACGAGATGGGCGAGCTGTTCAAGGTGATCGCGCTGGCGCGCAACTGCGAACTCGACCCGATCGGCTTCCGCTCGGGCGATCGCTCGCACATGCTGTGAGGTGGCTCCTCGTCCTCGTGCTGTGCCTGCTGGTCTTCAACCGCTTCGGCGACTGGATGACGCGCCACGGCTTCGGCCGCCTGCCCGGCGACCTGCGTTTCCGCGTGGCCGGGCGCGAGGTCTTCGTGCCGGTGGGCAGCGCGCTGCTGCTGTTCCTGATCGCCAGCGCGATCGCCTGGATCAGATGAGCGTCACGGGCGCGTCGGCCGCCAGCCCTCGCGCAGCAGCTTGGCTCGCCACAGCCCGTTGGCCCAGCGGCCGCGCAGCACCCAGTAGGCGATCTGGGCCAGGAACCAGCCGAGCGCCAGGATGCCGTCGCGATGGGCGCCCGCGAGCCCGCTGCCGAACCAGATGAGGCCATCCAGCGCGAACATCGCCAGCATCGGCAGCCACAGCCCCTTGGCGCAGGCCCACATGGCGCCGAAGAGGAACGCGGGCCACGAGAAGCCGGTCTTGACGCGCACGTAGCCGCGGGTGGGATGGAAATAGCCGACGCGTTCAGCACTCATGGCCGGCGATTGTGCCCGCGGTGGATTGTGCGACGCTGCGCGCGGGATCGACGCCGGCCCGGGTCAGCCCGGCCCCATCCCCGCGTCGAGCGCCGCAACGCGCGCCCTGCGGATCGCGTCCGCGATGGCCGGGCCCTTCAGGCCGCGCTCGATGGCCTGCGCCGACGCCGCGCGGGCGTCGACGTCCTGCGCGATCCGCAGCGCCCGCGCCAGGCGCGCGCGCTGCGGGTAGGGGCGATCCTCGAAGCCCAGCCGGCCGGTGGCGTCGCACTCGCAGGCGGCCAGCATCTGCAGGAAGCGCTCGGGGCGGCGGAACGCGTCGCAGCGCTCCAGCAGGCGCATCAGGGCCGCGCCGTCGAGCTGCTGGCTCGCGTGGACGTGGGTGTGCTCGCGCGCGGTCAACAGTGCGAGCTCGGCGCAGTCCACCGGCACGCGCAGGCGCTCGTCGACCCGGCGGATCAGCTTCTCGCCGCGCTGCTCGTGGCCGATGTGGCGCGGCAGCACGTCGGCCGGCGTCGTGGCCTTGCCCAGGTCGTACACGAGGCAGGCCCAGCGCACCGGCAGCGGCTGGCCGGTGGCCGCGCAGCGATCCAGCACCATCAGCGTGTGCACGCCGGTGTCGATCTCGGGATGGTGCGCGGGCGGCTGCGGCACGCCGAACAGCGCATCCACCTCGGGCAGCAGCTTCGCGAGCGCGCCGACGCTGCGCAGCACCTCGAACATGCGCGCCGGCGCGCGCTCCATCAGCCCGCGCGAGAGCTCCTGCCACACGCGCTCGGCCACCAGCGCGTCCGCCTCGCCGGCGTCCACCATCTGCCGCATCAGCGCGGTGGTCTCGGGGGCCACGGTGAAGTGGGGCCAGCGCGCGGCGAAGCGCGCCAGTCGCAGGATGCGCACCGGGTCTTCGGCGAACGCCTCGGAGACGTGGCGCAGCACCCGTGCGGCGAGGTCGCGCTGGCCGCCGTACGGGTCCACCAGCGTGCCGTCGCCGGCCTGCGCGATCGCGTTGATGGTGAGGTCGCGGCGCACCAGGTCGTCCTCCAGCGTGACGTCGGGCGCGGCGTGGACCTCGAAGCCGCGGTAGCCCGGGCCGGTCTTGCGCTCGGTGCGCGCCAGCGCGTATTCCTCGTGCGTCTGCGGGTGCAGGAACACCGGGAAGTCCTTGCCCACGGGCAGGTAGCCGGCGTCCAGCATGTCCTGCGGGCTGGCGCCGGTGACGACCCAGTCGCGGTCGTTCACCGGCTCGCCCAGCAGGCGATCGCGCACCGCGCCGCCGACCACGTACGCCTTCATGGCATGTCCGGCGCCAGCGGCTGCTCGGCGTCGCGCGGCCCGATCTGCGGGCCCAGGCGCGGGCGCAGCTGCGGCCCCTTGTCGCCCAGCAGCGCGGCGTAGATCGCGGCGTTGGCCATCACCTTCTTGACGTAGTCGCGCGTCTCGAGGAACGGCACATTCTCGGCCCAGACCTCGGGCGCCAGCATCACGCCGCCGCGCCAGCGCCGCGGGCGCGCCGGGCCGGCGTTGTAGGCGGCGGCGGCCATCGGGTCGGAGCCGCCGAGGCTGTCGAGCACCCTCTTCAGGTAGAAGCAGCCGATGCGCAGGTTGGTGGTCGGGTCGGTGATCAACTCGGGCCGGTAAGGGATGCCGGCCTTCTTCGCGGCCCACTTGGCGGTGGCCGGCATCAGCTGCATCAGCCCGTTGGCGCCGACCGGCGATTTCATGTTGCCCATGAAGCGCGTCTCCTGGCGGATGAGGCCGAAGACGAAGGCCGGGTCGAGGCCGGCGTTGGTGGCCGCCTCGACGATGTCGCGCCGGAACGGCGTCGGGTAGCGTTGGGCGATGTCGATCTCGACCTTGGTGCGCTCGCTGGTGTTGATGCACAGCTGCCAGTCGCTCATGTCGCAGGCCCACTGCGCCGCGGCCATCAGGTCGCGGTCGCCCATGCCGCGCAGCGTGTAGTTCCACTCGCGGCGGCCCTCTTCGCGCATGTCCAGCGCGTTGAGCGCCAGCGCGCGCTGCAACCCCGGGTTCGCGTGCGCCAGCCCGCGTTCCAGCGGCGTGATGGGCAGGGGCCTGGGCGGCAGCGCGAACGGGTTGCCCAGGTCTTCCGCCGCGAGCAGGCCGTAGAAGCTGACCGTGGACGACAGCGCGGCCAGCTTCTGGCGCGCCGCGGCGGTGGCGGCGTCGTTCTCGGCGCCGGCGGCCAGCAGTCCCAGCGCGAACTCGGCCTGCGCGTGCCAGTAGACCCAGTTGTCGGCGGCGCGCTCGGCGGGCCCCATCGCGTCGATGGCGCGCAGGACGTCCTTCCAGCGCTGCGCGCCGCTGCCCGCGCGCAACGCGGCGCGCGCGTGCCACGCCAGCACGTCGTCGCCCCAGTCGGGCGGCGCGAGCGCCTCGCCCTTGCGCGCCGGCTTGCGGGCGGCCCAGGCGCGATCGGCCCAGTCCACGGCCTCGGGCAGCAGCGCCTGCGCGCCATGCCTGGCGATCACCGCCCAGGCCCAGGCGGCGTTGTTCGCGCCGATGGACGACTGCCAGCGTTCCTGCAGCTGCAGCGCCGCGGCGGCGGGATCGCTCGCGCTCATGCGGGCCAGCGCGAGCGCGATCATCTCGTTGCGCCGCGCGGTGTCGATGTCGGTCTTGCGCGTGATGAAGCGCGCCGGGTTGTCCAGCAGCGCGCCGATCTCCTTGACCGCCGGCTTGCCCAGGATCTGCGCCGCGCCGCGCATCGCGCGCTCGGCGCTCTTCACGTTGAAGTCGGCGGCCCGGCGCAGGCGGCGCCAGACGTCGGCGTCGGTGAACACCTGGTCGTCGTGGAGCGTCTGGGCCAGCAGCTGGCAGCCGCCGTCGATGTCCTTGATCGCCAGCCACTGCGCCAGCGCGATGTCGTGCACCTCCTTGCCGGCGAGGTGGTCGACGAGCGTCGCGTAGCAGGCGACGCTGCGGTCGTCGTTCATGCGGAAGCGCGGGTAGTCGCGCTTGAACGCGTCCCAGTCCTGGCGGTGGCCCACCTCCAGCAGCCAGTCGTTGCGCAGCCGGTCCTCCACGTAGGTGCCGGGCCAGCGCGCGTAGAACTGCTCGATCTCGTCGGCGCTCACCTCGGAGATCCGGTTCGTCAGCTCCCAGTAGTCCACCCAGGGCGCCAGCGCCAGGCGGTTGGTGATGGCCGTGGCGCGCAGCAGCTCCAGCCGGGCGCGGTCGTGGCGCTGGAAGGCGTCGCGGGCGTCGCGGATGACGTCGTCGCTGGCGTTGGTGGCGTTACCCGTGGGCGCATTGGCCGGCGCCACCGGCGGCAGCGCGGCGGCCTCGGACGCGGGCGGCGTCGGCGCGGCGGCGGGAGGCACCGCGCGCACCGGTGCGGGAGGTGCTGCCGGCGATGCGGCGGACGCCGCGACGACCGGTGCCGGCTCTTCGTCGGCGGCTGGGGAGGCCGGGACCGGCGGCGCCGCCTCGACCGGAGCCGAGGCAGCGGACGCGGCGGGCGTCTGGGGCAGCGCGGAGGTGGCGGACAGCAGCGCGAGCGCTGCGAACGCGAGGGGCGCGAGCGCGGGGATGCGGAGATCGGACATGTTCGTCCAATATACCGAAGGACGCCCGCGCGACCGCCGTCGCGCACACCGCCGGGCGTGGCCGCGTGGCGTGCCCGCGTCACGGGTTCCTAGTCGCGCGACGTCCGGTACGGCTCCTCGAACTGCAGGAAATCCTTCTCCGCCAGCGCGTCGCGGATCCAGGCCGCCGTGCCCTTGGCCGCGACCGCGCGCTCGATGTAGGCGGCCACGTCGGGCGGCACCGGCAACGCGTAGGTGCGCATGCGCATGACCACCGGGGCGAAGTAGGCATCGGCGATGGAGTATTCGCCGAACAGGTACGGGCCGCCGGACTCGGCCAGCGCCTCCTGCCACAGCTGCGTCATGCGGGCCAGGTCGGCGCGCGCGTCGGCGTTCCCGGCCAGCACCCGCGCGCCCACCTCGGGCAGCGCGGCCTCGATGTTCATGCCGAACGCGTTGCGCAGCGCGCCGAAGCCGCTGTGCATCTCGGCGCAGACGCTGCGGGCGCGTGCACGCCGCTTCGCGTCGCGCGGCCACAGGGCCTTGGCGGGAAACTTCTCGGCCACGTATTCGGCGATGGCCAGGGTGTCCCACACGGCGAAGCCGTCGTCCTCGACCAGGATGGGCACCTTGCCGGCCGGCGACAGCGCGCCCACGGCGGCCTTGAACCTCGAGTCGGCCTCGAAGCTGTCGAAGCGCGTCATCACCTCCTCGAACGGGATGTCGAACTGCGTGAGCATCACCCACGGGCGCATCGACCAGGACGAGTAGTTCTTGTTGCCGATCAGCAGCTTCATGCGGGGCTCCGGGATGCACGTGTTGGAAGGGGAGGCCGACTGTAGCCCGGCGCACCGCGGGCCCGGTTGACGAATGCGCATCGGGATCATGCCCGCGTCGCATGCCTACAGGGCTCGCGCCGATGGAAGCGACTGATTTCTGAGCTACGCTTCGCGGTCGCGCGTGTCGCCCCAACCCCTTCCTATGACCGAGCTGTTCCGCCGCCAGGCCGTCGATCACCAGCGTCAGAAATTCCACGGTGCGATCGTGTTGACGCGCAGCCCGTGGCAGACCGCCATCGCGACGTTCTTCGTGCTGCTGGTGCTGGCGCTCGTGGTGTTCGCGTGCACGCAGGGCTTCGCGCGCAAGGAGTCGGTGGGCGGCGTGCTGACCCCCGCGGGCGGCGTGCTGCGGCTGGTGGCGCCGCAGGCCGGCGTCGTCCTGGCGACGCCCGCGGCCCAGGGCGCCCGGGTGGCGGCGGGCCAGGCCGTGGTCGCCCTCTCCACCGAGCAGGCGAGCGCCACCGGGCCCACGCAGGAGGCCGTCGCGCGCTCGCTCGCGTTGCGCCAGGGCAGCCTCAGCGATGAACTGCAGCAGCAGGGCCTGCAGGTGCGCCAGCAGGCGGCCTCGCTCGATGCGCGCGTGGGCGCCGTCGCGGCCGGACTGGCGCAGCAGGAGCGCGAGATCGCGTTGCAGCGCGAGCGCGTGCAGCTGGTGCGCGACGTGGCCGGCCGCTACCCCGATCTCGTGCGCAGCGGCGCGGTGTCGCCGGTGGAGGCGGCCGAGAAGCAGACGGAGCTGCTCGACCAGCAGGCGCGGCTGTCCGAGATGGAGCGCGCCCGCGGCGCCGCGCAGGCCGAGCTGGCCACCCTGCGCGCCGATCGCGCCTCGCTGCCGCTGCAGGCCGGCCGCGAGAGCGCGCAGATGCGCCGCGAGGTGCAGGCGCTCGCCCAGGCCCAGGCCGAGAACGAGTCGCGCCGCGGCAACCAGGTGCTGGCCCCGCAGGCCGGCGAGATCGCCGCGCTGCTGGCGGCGCCGGGCCAGTCGGTGGCCGCCGGCCAGACGCTGGCCACGCTGCTGCCCGCCGGCGCGGCGCTGGAGGCCGAGCTGTGGGTGCCCACGCGCTCGGCCGGCTTCGTGCGCGCGGGCATGCCCGTGTGGCTGCGTGTGGACGCGTTCCCGTACTCGCGCTACGGCCAGTTGCCCGCGCACGTGCGCGAGGTGTCGCGCAGCGCGGTCGCGGCGCGCGACCTGGACGGCGGCACCGAGCCGGCCGCCGGCGCGCCGGACAACGTCTTCCGCGTGGTCGTCACGCTCGATCCCGACGCGTCCGGCGACGCCGCGCTCCCGTGGCGCGCCTCGCTGAAGGCGGGCATGCACGTGCAGGCGAGCCTGGTGGCCGAGCGCCGCACGCTGGTGGAGTGGGCGCTGGAGCCGCTGGCGGCCTGGCGGGTGGCGGCGCGATGAGCACACGCCCGGCCGCTCCGAAGGATGCTCGCACCACAGCACGCAGTGCGGAGGCCTTCCTGTGACCGACGCGATGCAGCACGATCCGGTGCCCGCCGGCGTCACGCGCCGGCTGGGCCTGCGCCGCCACCTGCCGGTGATCCTGCAGACGGAGGCCACCGAGTGCGGCCTCGCGTGCCTGGCGATGGTGGCCGTCAGCCTGGGACTCGACACCGACCTGCCGTCGCTGCGCCTGCGCTTCGGCGTGTCGCGCAAGGGCGCCAACTTCGAGGGCCTGGTGCGCGTGGCGGCGGCGCTGGGGCTGGCCAGCCGGCCGCTGAAGCTGGACCTGCACAACCTGCGCGAGCTGCAGCTGCCCTGCATCCTGCACTGGGACATGAATCACTTCGTGGTGCTGCGGTCGGTATCGGCGCGCCGCCTCGTGATCCACGATCCGAGCGTGGGCGTGCGCACGCTGACGCTGGAGGAGTTCGCGCCGCACTTCACCGGCATCGCGCTGGAGCTATCGCCGGGCGAAGGCTTCTCGCCGCAGTCGGAACGGCTGCGCTTCACGCTGCGCGGCCTGATGGGCCGCATCACCGGCCTGAACCGCGGCCTCGCGCAGATCCTCGCGCTCGCGCTCGCGCTGGAGGTGGTGGTGATCGCGCTGCCGTTCTACCTGCAGTGGGTGGTCGACCAGGCCCTGCTGGCAGCCGACCGCGAACTGCTGGGCGTGCTGGCGTTCGGCTTCGGCCTGCTGGTGCTGCTGCAGGCCGGCATGGGCGCGGTGCGCGGCTGGTGGGTGGCCACGCTCAGCGCGCGGCTGAACTTCCAGTGGCTGGGCAACGTGTTCGGGCACCTCGTGCGGCTGCCGCTGGAGTTCTTCGAGAAGCGCCACGTGGGCCACATCGTGTCGTGCTTCGGCTCGATCGCGGTGATCCAGAAGACGCTCACCACGGGCCTCGTGCAGGCGCTGGTGGACGGCCTGATGGTGGCGGGCACGCTGGTGATGATGGGCCTGTACAGCCCGGCGCTGATGGCCGTGTCGCTCGTCGCGGCCGCGCTGTACGGCCTGCTGCGCTGGGGCGTGTTCCGCTCGCTGCGCGATGCGAGCGCCGAGGAGATCATCCACGCCGCGCGCCAGCAGACCCACTTCCTGGAGACGGCCGGCGGCATCCAGAGCGTGCGCCTGTTCGGCCGCGGCGACCAGCGCCGCGCCGGCTGGATGAACATGCTCGCCGACCAGTTCAACGCCGGCCTGCGCGTGGCGCGCGTGCACGTGGCGCACGAGAGCGCGCAGACGCTGCTGTTCGGCCTGGAACGCGTGATCGTGGTGTGGCTGGCGGCGCGCATGGTGCTGGCCGGCGGCTTCACGGTCGGCATGCTGTTCGCCTACATGGCCTACAAGGAGCTGTTCTCCACGCGCGTGGGCGCGCTCCTGGACACGGCGTCGGAGCTCGCGATGCTGCGCCTGCACGGCGAGCGCGTGGCCGACATCGCGCTGGCCCAGGCCGAGGCCGGCGAGGCGCCGGCGGCCGTCGAGATGGATCTGGGCGGGCGCCCCGCGCGCATCGAGCTGCGCGGCGTCGGCTACCGCTACGCGCCCACCGAGCCCTGGGTGCTGCGCGGCGTCGACCTGGTGGTGGAGGACGGCCGCAGCCTGGCCATCACCGGGCCCTCGGGCTGCGGCAAGACGACGCTCGTCAAGGTGCTGCTGGGCCTGCTGCCGCCCACCGAGGGCGAGGTGCTGTTCGACGGCACGCCCATCCACCGGCTCGGGCTGTCGCACTACCGGGCGCTGATCGGCACCGTGATGCAGGAGGATCGCCTGTTCTCCGGCTCGGTGGCCGACAACATCTGCTTCTTCGACCCGGAGCCCGACCTGGAGCGCATCGAGGAATGCGCCCGGCTGGCCGCGATCGATGCGGAGATCCGTGCGATGACCATGGGCTTCCACACGCTGGTGACCGATGTCGGCACCGGCCTGTCCGGCGGCCAGAAGCAGCGCGTGCTGCTGGCGCGCGCGCTGTACCGGCGCCCGCGCATCCTGGTGCTGGACGAGGCCACCAGCCACCTGGACCTGCGCAACGAGGCCAGCGTCAACGCGGCCGTCCGGGCGATGGCGCTGACCCGCTTGATCGTGGCCCACCGCCCCGAGACGATCGCGATGGCCGACCGGGTGGTGGCTTTGGCGCGGGGCCGGATCGATTCGGACAGCGAGTCCCCACACTGACCGCAGCGGCCAAAACCTGGGCCCCCGCGAGTAGGGGGGTGTCCGGCCCCCCCTTTTGGGGAAGCGCGCGCCGTCCGCTTCAGCGAAACTTCCTTCATCGGCTCCAGCGCTGTTCGCAGCCCCGGAGCCGGAAGCAGGACGGCGGCCTTCGACACGCTCTTTCTGCCTCGCCGGTGCCCTCATCCGGGGCCTTTCGGGGCCGATCTGCTCGCAAAGTAAGTAGTTAGCCTGCTGTCGAATCGGGCAAGAAGAGCCGAAAATCTGCGAGAAAAAGGGCGGTTCGCCTCGACGAACCCTCCCGACCCAGCCTCCTGGCGCCGCGCCCACCGCGCTGCCGGGATCCCGGGCCGCGCTGAAGTTCGGTCAAGGGAAGACTGCAACGACGCGGTGTTCCCGCCACGGACCGGGCCCGGAGGAAAGACATGTTCAAGCCACTCAACCGCAAAGCCAAGAACGCTCGACGCCCTGCCGCCGGCTTTGCGGAGACGCAGTTCCTGCACCAGGACGGCGACGACGACTACAGCGGCTTCGCGCCCACGCAGCTGTTCGACGAGGACGACCTGGCGACCGCCGCGCCGGCCTCGCAGCCCGCCGTTCCCGCCACGCCGGCCGACGCCCACGCCGCGGCCAGCACGTCGCGCACGGCGCTGGAACGCGCCGCGTCGGCCCCGGTGCCGGCCGCCGCGGCCGCCGATGAACCCGCCATCCCGCAATCCTGGGTCACCTCGCAATGGGTGGCCGCGCAGGAAGCCAAGGCGCACGAGGCCGCGAACCAGGCCCGCGCCGTGATCGCCGCGCAACGCCGCGCCGAGGAGCAGGCCGAGTCGGCCGAGCCCGCCGCCGAGCCGGCCGCGCCGCGCACCGGCCTGGGCCGCCTGCGCGCCGCGTTCGAGAAGCTGCTGCCCGGCGAATTCAAGAGCCTGCTGCCGCTGTTCGTCGGCGTGACGGTGACGATGGCGACGATCTCGGCGGTGCTGCCGATGATCGACAAGCACTGAGTTTCCGGCAGGCAAGGCCCGGCAGGATCCACGATCGCTAATTTCCGAACGCGTGGATTCCCCGCGCGATCGCGAACAGAACCCACAGCACGATCCAGATCAGCCGCCCCTTGCCGGGCGTGCGCCAGGTGAGCCGCAGCCGCCTGAACAGCTGCGGCCGCGCGGGTCGCTGGCGCGTTGCCACCTCCACGCGTTCCAGTCGGCGCGCCGCCGGAATGGCCTTCAGTCGTTCGATCAATGTCCAGCGCGTGCCGAATGGCGCCACCGCGTCAGATGGCGTGCGCCCGCGCAGGAAGCCGTCGAACTCCAGCCGGTCGACCGCCTCGCGCCAGGCCCCGAGCTCGGCGACGACGCGCTCCAGCCACCCGAGTCCGTGCCAGATCGCCAGCAGGCCCAGCAGCGCCGCCGGGGCGATCAGCAGCACCGCGCCGATCCATGCGTCCGTTCCTGCCCTATCGGCTGCGCCCGCGACCCCAGCGCCCAGCACCGCCAGGACGGCCACCAGCCCGAGGCCGGCGCGCGGGTGCGCGGCGACGAGGCTGGCCACGGGCTTCGGCACTCGCCAGCGGCCCGGCGCGGGCCGCAGCCACAGCAGCGCCAGTCGCAGGCCCAGGGCCAGCGCGGTGCCGATCGCCGCCCAAGCCGCCGCATCGGCGAGATCGTCCGCGATGGAGGCGAACAGCAGGCCCATCAGCAGGTCGGTGCTCAGGATCTCGCGGCCTTGCAGGCGTCGCAGCGTGTGCGCATTCAGCGCCGTGGCCAGCGCCGGCACGCCCGCGTCGTCGCAGCCCTCGTGCCAGCGCTCGGCCCAGCGCACCGCTGCCAGCCTGGCCGGTCGGCTGGCGACCAGGGCCATCCGGTTGACCGGCGCGTGTAGGCGGCGGATCCAGGCATTGCCGCTGAAGTGGCGCGCCCACACGAGGTCGCGCGACAGGGCGAGGCGCGCCTCCATCTGCCGCAGCGCCCAGGGCGACAGCCAGCTGGAAAGGCGCGCGGGATGCAGGTGCCAGTCGAACGTGCGGCCGGCCTCGAACATCAGCGTCAGCGGTGGCTGGCCGCTCTCGATGAACCAGCGCAGCAGCGCGAACTCGAGCGCCTGGCCGTCGTCCAGCGAGGCGCCGGCGCGCGCCTGCAGCAACGCGCGCAGCTCGGGCAGGAAGGCCTCGTCGCGCGTGCCCACCGCGCCTTCCGCGAGTTCGTGGAAGCGGTGGAAGCGCGTGGCCAGGTCGGGCTCGCCGGCGCGGGAATCGGGTTGTGCGGCGTCCAGCAGCACGGCGATCGCGGCGTCGCTGGTGGCGATCGCCTGCTCGTGATCGGGCGGCTCGCCGGCCAGCTCGAGTGGGTACGGATCCTCGGGTGGCGCGGCCGCCGGCGCCATGTCGACCACGGCTTCCTCGGTTTGCGCTTCGGCAGCCTCGAACGCCTCCGCCTCGCGCCGGCGCGCGACGGGTAGCACCGCCTCGTAGGCCTCGCGGATGCGCGCGAAGTCCTGCGGGTGGGTCTCGGGACGGAACTCCTTGATCAGCGCGGCGTAGCGGCGGCGCAGGTCGGCCACGGCCACGTCGGGGGCCACGCCCAGGGTCTGCCACGGCGTCATCGCGCGCCTACCAGGTGGGGCCGCGCTCGAGCGTGTCGAGGGCGGCCGCGAACTGCTTGCGGGCCTCGCCGATCTCGCGCCCGTCCTGGCGGCCCAGCACCGCCTCGAACTGGCCCAGCCAGCGGCCCACCTGCTCGCGCTCGTCGCCCAGCAACTGCTCGTACAGCCGGTTCGCGCGCTCCAGCACGAGGCGGTTCTGGTCCTGGTCGCGCGGATGCACCTTCAGCGCGGCGAGCTCGGCGCGGCGGCGCGCGATCTCCTCGTCGCTGATGTCGCCGGCGAGCTTGCGGATCACCACGTTCTGCTCGATGCCGTGCTCGGGCACCGCGATGTCGACATCGAGGATGCCGTTGACGTCGTAGGTGTAGCGCACGTCGACCTGCACCGCGCCGGCCTTGCGCGGCGGGATGGTCAGGTCGACGCTGCCGAGCTCGATGTTCTGGCTGCAGTGGCGCGACTCGCCCTGGAAGATGTTGACCGCCAGCGTGGTCTGGTTGTCGGCCACGGTCTGCACGGTCTTGACGCGGCTGGCCGGTACCACGGTGTTGCGCTCGATGATGGGCAGGAACACGTCGCCGATGTGGCCGCCGCGGCCGTCCGACTCGCTCACGCGGATGCCCAGCGTGTGCGGGCACACGTCGGTGAGCACCATCTCCTCGAAGGCCTCGTCGCGGCTCGTGAGGCCGGCGCACACGGCCACGCCCAGCGCGATCGTCTGGTCGGGGTCGAGGTGGCGCGCGGGCAGCCGGCCGAACAGCTGCGACACCAGCCGGCGCACCATGGGCATGCGGCTCGCGCCGCCCACCAGCGCGATCTCGTCGAGGTCGGCCACGCGCAGCCGGGCATCGCGCAGCGCGCGCTCGATGGGCGCGCGCAGGCGCTCCAGCAGCGGCTCGCAGGCCTTCTCGAATTCGGCGTGCGCCAGCGCGAGCGTGCCCAGGCCCAGGCCCTGCAGGTCGACCTCGCAGCCCGGGCCGGACGCCAGCGCGCGCTTGGCCGACTCGGCGGCGAAGCGCAGCGCGCCCAGCTTCGCGGGATCGGCCAGCGTCTTCTCGTCGACCGCGGCCTTGCGCGCGATGAGCTGCAGCAGGGCCTCGGTGAAGTCGTCGCCGCCCAGGAAGCTGTCGCCGCCGGTCGCGCGCACTTCCATCACGCCGGAGAAGCGCTCGAGGATGGACACGTCGAAGGTGCCGCCGCCCAGGTCGATGATGAGGAAGGTGGCGTCGGCGTCGCGCTCGTGGATGCCGTGGAACAGCGCCGCGGCGGTCGGCTCGTTCACCAGGCGCAGCACCTTCAGCCCGGCCAGCTCGCCGGCCAGGCGCGTGGCCTTGCGCTGCTGGTCGTTGAAGTACGCGGGCACCGAGATGATGACCTCCTCCACCTTCTCGCCGGTGGCGTGCTCGGCGTCGGCCTTGAGCGCGCGCAGCACCAGCGCCGACAGGTCCTCGGGGCGGTAGTGCACGCCGCCCAGCGTCAGCTTCTGCCCGGTGCCCATCAGGCGCTTGAACGAGGCGGCGCTGCGCTTTGGATGCGTCACCAGGCGCTCGCGCGCGGTGGCGCCCACCAGCAGGCTGCCGTCGGTGTCCACCGAGACGACCGAGGGCGTGAGCATGGCGCCGTGCACGTTGGGGATCGGGGTCGGGACGCCGTCCTTCAGCCAGGCGATGAGGCTGTTGGTGGTGCCAAGGTCGATGCCGAAGATCAAGGGTGTCCCTCCCGGACGGATGTGCGCGGCGCGGCTGTTGTTGAGCGCCGAAACCGATTTTATGGGGGAGTCGGCGGGGCGGAATCCTGCGCGTCCTCAGGCAACATGGGACGCATGCAGACGCTTCCTCGCACCGGGGCGCGCTGGCTCGCGGGGCTGGCGCTGCTGGCAGCCACGGCCACCGCCCCGGCCGGCGCCGGCGCGCTCGTGCCCGTGCATGCGATCCAGGGGCCGGGAGCCCGCAGCCCGCTCGCCGGCCGGCGCGTCGTCACCGAAGGCGCCGTGACGCTGGTCACCAGCAACGGGTTCTTCCTGCAGGAGGCCGGCGGCGCGGACGCGGGGCGCGCCTCGCGGGGTATCTTCGTGTTCACCGACGAGGCGCCGGCCGTGGCGGCGCGCCAGTGCGTGCGGCTGGCGGCCCGGGTGGTGGAGTTCAACGCAGGCGCCGCCGACAACCGCGAGACGCTGGCCCACCCCGTCACCGAGCTGCACGACGTGACCGACCTGCAGGTGCTGCGAGGCGACTGCGACGTCGCGCCCGTGGCGCTGACATGGCCGCTGCCCGAAGGCGAGACCCTGGAGCGCCACGAGGGCATGCTGGTCACGCTCGCGGGGCCGTTCACCGTGCAGCAGAACTTCTTCCTCGGGCGTTTCGGGCAGCTCACGCTGGCCAGCGGCGGACGGCTGCGGGCGCCCACCGACGTCGCGCGTCCCGGCGCGCCCGCGCGGGCGCTGGCGCGCGCCAACGCGCGACGCAGCCTGGTGCTCGACGACGGCTCGGCGCTGCAGTTCCCGGCGCCCACGCCGTACCTGGCTGGCGACGGCACCGTGCGCGCCGGCGATACGCTTGACGAAATCACCGGCGTGATCGACTACGGGCTGGCCGGCGCGCGTGCCGGCGGGCCGGGCGCCTGGAAGATCCATCCCGTGCGGCCGCCCCGCATCGCACGCGCCAATCCGCGCAGCCCCGGTCCGGCGCGCGTGGGCGGCGACCTGCGCATCGCCGCGGCCAACGTCGACAACTTCTTCGCCACGCTCGCCGATGGCCGCGGCCGCTGCGGTCCGCGCCGGCTCGCGGAGGATTGCCGCGGCGCGCGCAACGCGGCGGAGTTCGAGCGCCAGCTCGCCAAGATCGTGGAGATGCTCGTGGCCCTCGATGCCGACGTCGTCGCGCTGATGGAGATCGAGAACGACGGCGGCCCGGCGTTGCAGGGTCTCGCCGACGCGCTGAACGCGCGCACCGGCGCCGCCACGTGGGCCGTGGTCGGCGAACCGCCGGGCGGCGGCGGTGGCGACGCGATCCGCATGGCGATGCTCTACAAGCCGGCTCGCGTCGCACCCGTCGGGCCGCCGCGCGCCGACAGCGATCCCGTGCACAACCGGCCACCGCTTGCCCAGGCCTTCGCCGTAGCGGGCGGCGGCGCGGGCTTCAACGTGATCGCGAGCCACTTCAAGTCACGCCGTTGCGACGCCGCCGGGGGCGCGGAGGCCGATCGCGGCGACCTGCAGGGCTGCTGGAACCATCGCCGGCTCCTGCAGGCGCGCGCGCTGGCGCGCTTCGCGGGGGCGGTCGCACGCGAGAGCGGCGTCGCCGACACGCTGCTGGTGGGCGATTTCAACGCCTACGCCCGCGAGGATCCGCCCGCGGCGCTCGCGGCGAAAGGCTTCGCCGACCAGGCGGCGCGCTTCGATCCCGAGGGTTATTCGTACGTCTTCGACGGCACGGCCGGTCGCCTCGACGGCGTGTTCGCCAACCCGGCAATGGCGGCGCGCGTCACCGGCGTCGCCACCTGGCACGTCGACGCTGATGAGCCCGAACTGCTGGACTACGCGTTCGCGCTGCGGGCATCCGGCGCGGCGGTGGCGTCGCCCTGGGTGGCCACGCCGTGGCGGGCGTCCGACCACGACCCGGTGCTCATCGGGCTGCGCGTTTCCGGGCCGGCCGGCGTGGCGGCTCGCTGTGCCCGGTCGCGGGGGCGGCGACAATACGCCCATGCAAGTGAGCTCGTACCTGAAAGTGTCCGCGGTGGTCGCGGTGGCCACCATCGCGTTGAAGGCCGGCGCCTGGTACGTCAGCGGCTCCGTGAGCCTGCTGTCCGACGCCATCGAAGGCCTGGTCAACCTCGTGGGCGCCGTGTTCGCGCTGATGATGGTGTCGTGGGCCGCGCAGCCGCCCGACGAGGGGCATCCGTACGGCCACCACAAGGCCGAGTACTTCTCGAGCGGCTTCGAGGGCGTGCTGATCGTCGCCGCCGCCATCGCCATCGTCGGCGCCGCCGGCGAGCGCCTGTTCCATCCGGCTCCGGTGCAGGCGATCGGACTGGGCATCGGCTTGTCGCTGGCGTCGACGGCACTCAACGGCGGCCTGGCCGTCGCGATGCTGCGCAAGGCCGCGGCCGAGCGCTCGATCGCGCTGGAGGCCGATGCCAAGCACCTCATCACCGACGTGTGGACCTCCGTGGGCGTGGTCGTCGGCCTGGTGGGCGTGCACTTCACGGGCTGGCTGTGGCTGGATCCGGTGGTGGCCGTCTGCGTGGCGGGCAACATCGTGCGCGAGGGCGTCTCGCTGGTCTGGCGCTCCGCCGACGGGCTGATGGACATGGCCGTCGAGCCCGAGGTGCGCGCGCAGATCGAGAAGACGCTGGCGGCCTTCGGCGCGCAGCCGATCCGCTTCGACCACGTCGTCACGCGGCGCGCCGGCCAGCGCCGCTACGTCGACCTGCACATGCACGTGCCGGCGGCCTGGACGCTGGGCCGCGCGGCGGCGCTGCGGGCCGATGTCGAGCGTGCGCTGATGCGCGACGTGTCCGGCCTGCGCACCTCCATCCAGCTCCTGCCCACCGACGTCGAGGCCTACGTCGACGAGCCGTCCGCCCAACCGAGGCAGGCCTGAGATGCTGGCCGTCATCCAGCGCGTGCGCGAGGCACGCGTCGACGTCGCCGGCGAGACCGTCGGCGCGATCGGGCCCGGCCTGCTGGTGCTGGTGTGTGCCGAGCCGGCCGACACCGAGGCGCAGGCCGACAGGCTCGTCGCCAAGCTGCTGAAGCTGCGCATCTTCGCCGACGACGCCGGCAAGATGAACCGCAGCGTGCAGGACGTGCCCGACGGTGGCCTCCTCATCGTCAGCCAGTTCACGCTGGCCGCCGACACCAGCGGCGGAAACCGCCCCAGCTTCACCGGCGCGGCGCCGCCGGAACTCGGCCGCCGGCTCTACGAGTCCGTGCTGCGCCTGGCCGCGGAGCGCCACCCGCGCGTGGCCAGCGGCCGCTTCGGCGCCGACATGCAGGTGCACCTCGTCAACGACGGCCCCGTCACCATTCCGATGACCATTCGCTAGACAGAGATCGCCATGACCGCCATCGTCAAGTTCGACAAGCCGTCCACCCCGCCCGACATCGACTTCCCGCGCGAGGAACGCCGCGAGATCGGCGCGCCCGAGCGCCGCACCTGGCTGCTGTACGAAAGCGCGCCGGCGGGCCTCGTGGCCGGCATCTGGGAATGCGACGTGGGCCGCTGGCGCATCCAGATGGATCCCACCGAGCACGAGTACATGGTGGTGCTGGCCGGCCGCTGCCGCCTGCACGCTGCCGACGGCACGTTCACCGAGGCCGGCCCCGGCGAGGCGCTGGTGATCCCGGCGGGCTTCGCGGGCTCGTTCGAGGTGCTGGAGACGCTGCGCAAGCACTTCGTGATCGTGGTGGGTCCCGGGGCCTAATCCTCGCGCCCCTCGGCCCAGCGCGCCACCCGCCGCTTCACGTCGTCGATGAAGCGCCGCAGCTTCGCGTGGTCGCTCGCCTCGGCGTGCTCCCAGTCCGGCGAGCGCGAAGGCTTCTTCGCCACCTCCAGCTTCAGCACGGCACCCTCGATGCGCGCCCGCACCACGGGCTGGCCGTTCATCTCGAATGCGCCGTTGCGCTCGCTGAGCTTGAGGTCGCGCAGCGCGCGCTGCAGCGTCGCGCGCGCGCTGGCGGGGTCGAACGGCGGAGGTGCGAAGAAATCGTCGGACATGGCATTTCCCTTGGCGGATCCGACGTCAAGTTAGCAGATTCCCGGCGCTATCATCCACGCGGGCATTCCTGCCCGGCCCCGGGAGGACACGCGCGGTGATGCTCGAGCCGGTGCGACGAAACCTGCTGCTCACCATCGCGCTGGCCTGGGCGACCGGCGCCGTCGCGCGCCTGGGAATGTGGATGGCGATCGTGCCCGGCACCGTCGCCGCCAACTGGCTGGGCGCGGGCGTCGCGCTGGCCGCGCTCATGATCTTCGGCCGGCGCGCCTGGGCCGGCCTCGCGCTGGGCCTGCTCACCGCCAACGGGCTCTACCTGGCCGACGCGCTGGCGAGCTTCGGCGCGAGCGGCGCGCGCGTCACGGCGCTGGTCACGCTGGGCGAGCTCGCGCAGGCCCTGCTGGCGGCGCGCCTGCTGGCGTCGTTCCCGCACGAACTGCGCCGCGATCCGGTGCGCCAGACCTTGCGCTTCGCCGCCACGGTGATGCTGGCCGCCCTGCTCGCCGCCACGGTGGGGGCGCTCGCGTGGCGCGGCGTGGCCGCGGCGACGCGCATCGATCCGCTGTTCGCCTGGGTGGCGGGCTGGCTGGGCGACGCCACCGGCATGCTGGTGGTCACGCCGGGCCTGCTGCTGCTGTTCCATCCTCGGCTGCGCGAGGATCGCGTCACCGTCCAGCCGTTCCCGCTGATCTGCCTGGGCCTGGGGCTCACGGCCTTCTGCACCTTCGCCACCGGCCTGGGCGTGCGCGACGCGCAGACCGAGCGCTTCAAGGCCGACACCGGCCGGCTGGCGATGACGCTGCAGACCCACGTGGAGCTCACGGCGCGCGACCTGGAGACTCTGCAGCACGTCTTCTACCGCACGACCGTCGACGCCGCGCAGTTTCGCGCCGTCTCCACGCCACTGCTCGCGCGCAGCCCGTGGCAGTCGACGTTCGAGTGGCTGCCGCGTGTGACCCTGGCTGCGCGCGATGCGTTCGAGACGGCGCACGCGGGCCTGGACGGCATCTCGATCCGCGAGGTCGACGCGCAGGGCTCGGTGGTGCGCGCCGGATCGCGCAACGACTACTTCCCTGTGGCCTGGACGGATCCCGAGTCCGGCCGCGAGGCCTTGGTGGGCGTCGACCACGCGCACGACGCGCAGCGCGGCAGCGCGCTCGCGCGCGCGGTGGCGTCCAACGCGATGACGTCCACGCCGCCGCTGTCGTCCATCGCCAACAGCCCCGAGGGCCGGCTGGTGCAGACGCTCTACGCGCCGGTGGACGACGCGGCCATCTCCGCGGGACGGCCGATCGACCCCGCCCGGGTGCGCGGCATGGTGGCGGCCACGCTGGACCTGGCCGCCCTGCTGCAGGCCTCCGTCGCGCAGATGGGCATGCACGACCAGTTCGTGCTGCTGTTCGACCCCGACGCCCCGGGCAGCGCCGCCCTGCTGTGGCGCGACCAGCAGCCGCTGCGGATCGTGGAGCCCGACGCGCGCGCGGCGCTGGTGGCGGAGGTCGTGGGCGGCGTGTCGGCGAGCCACGACGTGCGCGTGGCCGATCGCCGCTGGACGATGCTGGCCCGCCCCGCGTGGGCCAGCACGATGCCGCGGCCGGGCTGGCTGCAGGTGTCGGTGCTGCTCAGCGGGCTGGCGTTCACGGGCCTGCTGGCCGCGCTGCTGGCGGCGCGCCGGCGCCACGACGAGTTGCGCCAGGAGGCGCATTCGCAGCTCGAGACCCAGGTGCAGGCGCGCACGCGCGACCTGGCCAGCACCAACATGCGCCTGCGCGACGAGATCGACGGCCATCGCCGCACCGAGGCGCTGCTGCAGGACGCCCGCCAGCGCGCCGAGGAGGCGAGCCGCGCGAAGTCGCGCTTCCTCGCCAACATGAGCCACGAGATCCGCACGCCGCTCAACGCCGTGCTGGGCTACACGCAGCTGCTGATCGAGGACCGGCGCCTGCCGGCCGATTCGCGCGAACGGCTGCGCGTGATCTACGGCGCCGGCCAGCGCCTGCTGGGGCTGATCAACGACGTGCTGGACCTCGCCAAGATCGAGGCGGGCGCGCTGCAGGTGCACCTGGCGCCCATCGCGCTGCGCCACGAGCTCGACGAGATCTTCGCGCTGTTCGCGCCGCGCGCCGAGGCCAAGGGGCTGGCGCTGCGGATGGACGTCGACCTCGACTCCGACGACGGCCTGGTCACCGACCGCGCCAAGTTCGGCCAGGTGGTGCTCAACCTGCTGGGCAACGCGCTGAAGTTCACCGACTCGGGCCGGATCCTGCTGCGGGCGTGGCGCACCGGCGGCGACACCGTGGTCGAGGTGGAGGACACGGGTCCGGGCATGGATGCCGACGAGCTCGACGGCGTCTTCACCGCGTTCCGCCAGGGCGCCGCCGGCCTCGAGAAGGGCGGCACGGGCCTCGGCCTGAACCTGTCGCAGCACATCGCGCAGGCCCTCGGCGGCGAGCTGACCATCGCCAGCGAGAAGGGCCGCGGCACCACCGTGCGGCTGCGCCTGCCGATGGCGCGGGTGGACCACGCCGTGGCCGCGCTGCCGGCGCGCCACGGCGGCAAGCGCCTCGCGCCGGGCTCGTCGCTGCGCGTGCTGGTGGTGGAGGACGACCTGCACAGCCGCGACGTGCTGGTGTCGCTGCTGCGCGAGATGGGCTGCGCCGTCGAGGCGGCCGTCGACGGCGAGGCCGGCCTGGCCGCCTGCCTGGCGCGGCCGCCGGGCGCGCCGTTCGACATCGTCTTCTCCGACATCCGCATGCCGCGCCTCGACGGGCTGCAGATGCTGCAGGCGCTGCGCGCCGACGAGCACGCGCGCGCGCTGCCGATGATCGCCGTCTCGGCGTCCAGCCTGGAGCACCAGCGGCGCTACTACGTGGAGCAGGGCTTCCAGGACTTCGTGGGCAAGCCCTACGACTTCGGCGCCATCCACGAGATGCTGGCGCTGCACGCCGGCGCCCGCCTCGTCGACGTGCCTCCGGAGGCGCCCGCCTCCGACCTCGACCACGCGGCGCACGCCTTCGATCGCCTGCAGCACGACGCGATGTCGGCCGCCGGCGCCGTGCGCCGAAGCGCGCTGCGGACGCAGTTGCTCGCGCTGGCCGACAGCGCCGCCGCGGGCTCGATGACGCAGGTGCGCGAGCGGCTCGCCGCGCTGGCCGCGGCACCGCCGCCGTCGCTGCCCGAAGGCCTGCTCGCGCAACTGGAGGGCGACCTGCGCCAGTACGACTTCGCCACCCTGGAGTCGCGCGTGCGCGACGCGCTCGCGCAGGACGGCGCCGCGGACGACGACGGGCACCCGCTCCAGGGAGCCGCGTCATGACCGAACCCAGTGGCGCGCCCGGGCTCTCCGATTCCTCGATCCCGCCCTGGGTGCCGCCCGAGGACGACGACGTCCAGTCGGTGCTGCGCACGCGCTGGGCGCGCCGCTGGGCGCTGGTGGTGCTGCTGCTGATGGCGGCGTGGACGCTGGTGGCCGCGTTCCTCAACGAGCACCAGTACCGCGAGCGCGTGCGGCGCACGGTGGAGGCCGCCACGGCGCAGGCGCGGGCGCGCCAGGGGCTGGTGGAGGACGGGCTGAGCAACGGGCTGGCGCAGCTCGATGGCGTGGCGCACATGCTCACGCGCCTGCCCACGGTGCGCCACGCGGTGACGGCGGCCGGGCCCGGCGCGCAGGTCTCGCTGGAGCCCACGCCCGTGCTGCGCGCCGCGCTGCAGGCCCAGCCGGAGCTGGCCGCGATGAACGACTTCCTCGCCTCGTCGGCCGAGGAACTGGGCGCCGACCTCATCTACCTGCGCGACGACCAGGGCAACTGCGTGGCCTCCAGCGACGCGGGCACGGCGACGAGCCTCGTCGGCCAGCACATGAGCGACCGCCAGTTCTTCGAGCAGACGCGCGACCAGCACACCGCGCGGCTGTTCGCCGTCGGGCACTCCACCGGCATCCCGGGCATGTACTTCTCGGCGTCCATCTACGAGGAGGGCCGCTTCATCGGCGCGGTCTTCGTCAAGCGCAACACACGCTCGCTGGCGGCGCTGGTGGGCCACGAGGGCGCGTTCGTCGTCGACGCGATGGGCGTGGTGATCATGGCGCAGGATCCGCGGCTGCTGCTGCAGGCGCTGCCGGGGGGGCGCGCCGGATCGCTGACGCAGGCGGAGCGCGAGGCGCTGTACGTCAGGCCCGATCTCGTGCCGCTGCGCATCCAGCCCTGGGACGAGGACGCGGCGCCGTCGCTGCAGCGCATCGGCGACGATCCGGTGCCGCAGGTGCTGGTGCGGCGCCACATGGAGCGCGTGGGCCTGGACGTCTACGTGGCCGAGCCCGTGCCGCAGCTCGAGAACCTGGCCCGCGACCGCGCCGTCAACTTCGTGCTGCTGGCGCTGGCGGGCATCGGCGCGATCGCGCTGCTGGCCGCGGGGCTCGGCGGCTGGCGCTCGCGCCGCAGCGTGCTGGATGCGGTGGAGCGCATCGGCCAGGCCAACCGCAAGCTGTCGGTGGAGGTGGCCGAGCGCCAGCGCGCCGAGGTGCTGCTGCGCGAATCGCGCGAATACCTGCTGGTGCACGAGGCGCGCCTGCGGGCCCTGCTGCGCAGCCTGCCCGAGCAGGTGTGGATGAAGGACCGGGCCGGCGCCTACCTGGCCGTCAACGCGGAGTTCGAGCGCTTCCAGGGCATCGCCGAGGCCGAGGTGCTGGGCAAGACCGACGGCCAGATGGGCTCGTGGGACAAGGCGGAACACTACGCCGCGCAGGACCAGGCGACGCTGTCGGCCTCCGAGCCGCTGGTGTTCCACGAGACCGAGCGCGGCGCCGGCGGCGGCGGCGAGCGCCAGCTGGAGGTCACCAAGACCGCCGTGCGCGACGATCGCGGCAGCGTCATCGGCGTGGTGGGCATCGCGCGCGACATGACCGAGATCCACGCCGCCAACCTGGCGCTGAAGACGAGCGAGGCGCGCTTCCGCGCCACCTTCGAGACTGCCGGCGACGCGATCCTCATCATCCGCCACGCGGTCGTCATCGACTGCAACCGGCGCGCCGCCGACCTGCTGGGCGCGGGCACGCGCGGCGGCCTGCTGGGCCAGCCCCTGGAACATTTCACGCCCGACACGCAGCCCGACGGCGAGTCGTCGTCGCGCCGTGCGCGGCTGTACGTGGCCGACATCAAGGCGGGCGGCATGAAGACCTTCGAATGGCGCTGCCGCCGCCTCGACGGCACCCAGTTCGACGCCGAGATCACGATCAGCCTGTTCCGCCACAACGGCCACAACCTGATGCAGGCCGTGCTGCGCGACGTGAGCGAGCGCCGCCGCATGATGGCGGCGCTGGAGGCGGCCAAGGACGAGGCCGAGCGCGCCAACCGCAGCAAGAGCGTGTTCCTGGCCAACATGAGCCACGAGATCCGCACGCCGCTCAACGCGGTGCTGGGCTTCACGCAGCTGCTGATGGCCGATCGCAAGCTGCCCGAGGAGACGCAGTCGCGGCTGCGCGTGATCCACAGCGCGGGCAACCGCCTGCTGGGCCTGATCAACGACGTGCTCGACCTCGCCAAGATCGAGTCGGGCAGCCTGCAGGTGGCGGCGGCGCCGTTCGACCTGCTGCAGGAGCTGCGCGACATCGACGCGCTTTATGGCACGCACGCGCGCGCCAAGGGCCTGGCGCTGCAGAGCGAGCTCGCGCTGGCGCCGCCCACGGTGGTGGAGGGTGACCGCAACAAGGTGGGCCAGATCGTCGCCAACCTTCTGGGCAACGCGCTGAAGTTCACCGCGCAGGGCCACATCGGGCTGCACGCGTGGCGCGACGCCGTGGCCGCCGACCGCATCTGGTTCGAGGTGCACGACACCGGCCCGGGCATCGCGCCCGAGGAGCTGTCCGACCTGTTCGTGCCGTTCCGCCAGGGCGCGTCCGGCCAGGAGAAGGGCGGCACCGGGCTGGGCCTGGCCTTGTCGCGCGACATGGCGCGCGCGATGGGCGGCGAGCTCACCGTGGCCAGCACGCCCGGCGTGGGCACGCAGGTGCGCTTCTGGCTCACGCTGCCGGCCAGCCGGTCTGCGGCCAGCGCTCCGGTGGGTCAGGGCGCGCAGGTGCTCGACGACGCGACGCCGTGCACGGTGCTGGTCATCGAGGACGACCCCGACAGCCGCGACGTGCTGGTGAACCTGCTGCGCGATGTGGGCTGCACCGTGATGCAGGCGTACGACGGCCTCGAGGGGCTGCAGCGCTGCCGCGCCGAGCGCTTCGACATCGTGTTCTCCGACATCCGCATGCCCCACATGAACGGCGTGGAGATGATCGAGCGGCTGCGCGCCGATCCGTTCACGGCGCGGCTGCCGGTGGTGGCGGTCTCGGCGTCGAGCCTGGAGCACGAGCGGCGCTTCTACATCGAGAACGGCTTCCAGGACTTCATCGGCAAGCCCTACCCGTTCCAGGACGTCTACCGCGCGCTGGTGGACTACGCCGGCGTGCGGCTGCGGCCCGCGGACCCGATCGTGGCCGAGGCCGAGCCCGAACCGGCGCCGCTGGCCGGCGGCCTGGAGCCCGGCGTGCGCGATCGCCTGCGCGCGCTGGCGGCGGCGGCCTCCAGCGGCCAGTTGGGCAGCGTGGCGCGGCTGATGGAGGGCATCGCGCCCGAGGCGATCGGCGCGGAGCGCTGGCGCGCGTTCGAGGAGGCGGCGCAGGCCTACGACTTCCAGTTGCTGGAACAACGCGTGGCCGCGCTGCTCGCGCAGATGGACGTCGGCGGCTCGTCCGCGCCTTCGTGAGGCGGCGGCGATACGCGGTGGCCGCGTGTCGGCCGCGATGTGTCGCATTCCACGAATCTGCGTACAAATCCAGCTGAAGCGCCAGCTTGCATGTGATTACACTTGGGACAGATCAAGGTGCAGTCCGGCTCGTCCCGGACACACGGGAGTGTGTGGTGGTGACCGCAAGAGTCTCGAAAATACTGATCGTCGACGACACGCCGCACAACATCGACGTGCTCAGCGCCACGCTGGCCGACGAGCACTGCGAGCTGATGGCCGCCACCTCCGGCGCCCGCGCCCTCGAACTGGCCGCCCGCGGCCTCCCCGACCTCGTGCTGCTGGACGTGATGATGCCGGGCATGGACGGCTTCGAGGTCTGCCGCCGCCTGAAGGCCGACCCGGTCACCACCGACATTCCCGTCATCTTCGTCACCGCCCGCACCGACGACGTGAGCCAGGGCTTCGCCGTCGGCGGCAGCGACTACATCTCCAAGCCGATCAACGCCGACGAGGTGCGCGCCCGCGTGCGCTACCAGCTGGAGCGCCGCAACCTGCTGGAGCAGCTGCGCGAGCTCAATCAGGGCCTCGAGGAGAAGGTGCGCGAACGCACCGCCGAACTGACGATCGCCAACCGCCACCTGCGCCAGGAGATCAACGAGCGGCGCTACATGCAGGATCGGCTGAACTACCTGGCCACGCACGACTTCGTCACGCGCCTGTACAACCGCGGCGCGCTCGACGCGCACGTGTCCGAGCTGCTGGCGCGCGTGCAGCGCACCGACTGCGACGCGGTGTTCCTGCTGATCGACATCGACCAGTTCCGCCTCGTCAACGAGACCTGCGGCTGCATCGCCGGCGACGAGCTGCTGCGCCAGTTCGCCGAGGTCGTGGGCGGCCTGCTGCAGCGCACCGACTTCTTCGCGCGGCTGGGCGGCGACAAGTTCGGCGTGGTCGCCGAGGATGTCGACCCGGACGGCGGCCTCGTGCTCGCGCGCCGCATCCTCGACCAGCTGGCCGAGTTCGAGTTCCACTGGGAGGAGCGCAGCTTCAGGATGGCCGCGGCGGTGGCCGTGGTGCGCGTCGCGCGCGACATCGTGTCGTTCGACCAGCTGATGCTCGTGGCCGACGAGGCCGCCTACCTGGCCAAGCGCGAAGGCCGCGGCACGATCCGCGTGCACGACTCGTCGCTGCTGGAAGGCGAGGGCCATCGCGAGTCGGTGAACTGGGCGCTGGTGCTGGTCGACGCGTTGAAGCGCAACGAGTTCCGCGCGTACTTCCAGCGCCTGACGCCGCTGGCGGCCGCCGGGAAGGGCGCGGACGGGGCGGCTCCCGGCCTGCATGTGGAGACGCTGATCCGGCTGTGGGACCCGCGCCGCCAGAAGCTGGTGCTGCCGGGCCTGTTCATCGCGCCGGCCGAGCGCTACCACCTGATCGGCGAGCTCGATCGCTGGATGATCCGCGAGGTCGTCTCGTTGCTGGGCCAACTGCCCGACACGCACGACCGCATCGACCAGGTGGCCATCAACCTGTCGGCCGTGTCCATCCGCGAACCCGGCCTGGCGCAGTTCGTGGCCGACACCTTGCGCGAGCACGGCGTGCCTGGCCGCCTGCTGTGCTTCGAGATCACCGAGACCGAGGCCATCGTCAACCTGCAGAGCGCCAGCGAGTTCATGCACAACCTGAATCGCCTGGGCTGCCGCTTCGCGCTCGACGACTTCGGCTCGGGCTTCGCGTCGTTCACCTACCTGCGCCAGCTGCCGTTCGACACCATCAAGATCGACGGCATGTTCGTGCGCGACATGGACGCCGACCCGGTGCACGGCGGCATGGTGCGCTCGATGACCGAGATGGCGCGCCTGCTCAAGAAGCCCGTGGTGGCCGAGTTCGTGGAGACCGAGGCCGTGGCCGGCCTGTTGCGCGAGCTGGGCGTCGACTGGGCGCAGGGCTTCCTGTACCACGTGCCCGAGCCGCTGACGGCCGACGCGTTGCGCGCGAGCCTGCCGGCGCCGGTTCCGGTGCCGGCCGTGCCCACGCCTGCTTCGGCGACGCCGCCCGCCGCGCTCGCGTAGACGAGGGGCGCTCGCAGGTCGAGGGGCCCCGGCCTCGCACGCGGGTGTGGTTTCAGGCGCGATGGCGGATGGCTGAATTCGGCCAACCGGGCGGTCGCGACCGTCCGTTCTCAGGCAACTGTTGCCGACCCCGACTCGGGTGGCCACCTTGTATCCTGAAGAAAGGGCGCTGGTCGAATCTCGGCGAGTCGTTCGGAGCGGTCGCAACCGTTCTCAAGCGAACAATTGCCCCAGGCGTTCGACGGCCCCTTCGGACACGGCTCGGTCGATGCGCGCGTCCGGATTGTTGAAGTCGTGTGCCTCCTGAGTCGCGATGAGCAGTCCGTCCCGACGTGGCACGGCAATCAGGTTGTGGCCACGGTAGCTCAGCATGTAGTCGACCTCCGGCTGAGGAACGAGCCGCGCCGTCTGGCCTCGCACCGGGATGATGGAATCATCACCCAGCAGTTCTCGCGCACCATAGCCCGTGCAATTGACGATGACGGATTCGCGCAGTCCGCCGAACTCACGCGGGTGTTTGAATTCCCGAGTCTCGAACTCGCCTCCTTCGCGCTCGAAATCGTCCATCAGCATGCGCTGGTAGCTTGCGATGTTGAACGTCATCTGCGTGAAGCGGCGCACGTGCGGTGCGCGAAACGGATGCTCTCCGGCACGCAGCGTCTTCGACCTGGGATGGATGTCCGCCAGGCGCGCCGATAGGTCCGGATAGTCGGGCTCGTCGGGATCGTCCGGCAACGGCTGTTCGAAGGGAATGTCGGACAGGGCATAGCCATCGCGCCACTCCACTGGCGTGCCCTCCACACCAAGCAGACTCTGGTAGGTCTTGAACGAACTGCGGGCCATGGCCTCCCACATGGATTCGAATCCGGGCGGCATGGCAGCGCTCGCGCAGATCCGGGAGTCCGGCGTCCACAGCCCCGTGGCAGCGGACGAGCGCACCTCGGGCGGCCGATCCTTGCAGTAGATCCGAACGCGCAATCCCGCGCGCTGAGCAACGCGTGCAGTCGTCAACCCGATGGCGCCCGCACCAATGACCGCAATGTGGCGCGGCCGGTGCGCGAGCACAAAGCCCATGGCTACCCGTGCGGATCCCCACGAGAGTGACCAGCCGCTACCGCCGTGACCATAGTGATGAACGATGGTCTTGCCAAAGCGACGCTCGGATTCGATGCGCGGCCCCTGCATTCGAAAGGGTCGTGTGCACACCGAGATGTCGATGAGACGATCCGGCGTCGCCCGCATCGGCGCCAATGGGGCTGGACTGGCCCAGGTGGCGGCGGTGATCGAGAGGTGATCCTCGCCGCGCGCAGGCAGGGAGGCGGCAAGCGCCAATGGAGCGGATGCCAGGAAGCGACGACGTTGCATAAGGGGATCGTTGAGGCTGGACAGGTTTGCGGCGACAGTATCGCCGCGCGTTGTGGACCAAAGGCGTCCTGCGAGGCAGTTGGGTGCCGGCGCAAAGTTGCATTGATTGCCGAGTTGGTTCGCCTGGTACCGCGTGCCCGGCCGCGTCGCATTCAACGCTGGCGTGATCCTTGACTGGGTCGATCACGCTACGATCGGGCTGTACGATCGACGTGCAAAACCGGCTACAAACGATCAACGTTACTGTCCGGTTTCGGAATGAATGCCTGAACGCTCCGACCTCTGTTTCGGGTGAGATCTGTCCAGAGATTTCGGCAGCCAAACGGGCGCGCGCCAATTCAATCAATTGAGAGAGGTCCGAGATGATCAAGGGTTCCTGTCCGTGTGGGAGCGTGACCGTCACAGCGGCGCGACGGCCTGACTACCTGAACAGTTGCAACTGCTCGCTTTGCTTCCGACTCGGTACCCTGACGGGATACTTCAATCCGTCGGAGGTCACGATCAGCGGCACGACGAAGTCGTTCGTTCGAACTGACATCGATCCGCCGTGCATTGCCTTGCCGTTCTGCCCCGACTGTGGCGCCACCGTCGGCTGGACAGGTCTGGGGCCACAGGAGGATCCGCCGCGCATGGGGCTGAACATGCGCTTGTTCGGGCCCGATGCGCTGATCGGAATCCCGGTGCGTTTCACGGACGGCGCGAACTGGGACGAATCGTCACCGCGGCCCGCGAGACGTCATGAGGACGTTCTGTTCCAGCACGACAGACCCTTCTGACTCTAGGGCGGGAGATTGGTGACTGCGCCATCGGCATCGTCTGCGTTCAATCCGGAGAGCAGAGCCTGCGAAACTTCGAGTTGAGTCGGAAGTCGGCCACGAGCGGACGGTCGCGACCGACAACTATCGGGCGAGTGAAATGACGATTGATAGCTTGCGTCGCAAAACTCTTACCACCTTGGCAATTTCAGCCGTTGGAGCATTGCGGAGGTCAGAGGCAGCCGAGCCAACCCCGCTTCGACCCGAGGATGTCCGGCGCGTCAGCGGCCGAACGGACGATCGGGAACCTGACGGGCCAATGGATGCTGCGCAGCAGCGCCGGGCAGACGCTTTGACGCCGCAGCAGATCGCGGCCATAGATCGAGAGCTTCTGAATGCGTCCGACCCGCATTGGCGCAAGGTCGCGCGTTTAGTCGCTACGGCAATGACGGACGATTGGCCGAATAAGCCCGACGGCATCGCAGATGTCTACTATGCCCAGCGTGTGGCGCGGCTGGTGCAATTGGGGAAGCTGGAGTCGCAAGGAGATCTGCGACGAATGCGCTTTAGCGAGGTTAGGTTGACTCGTTGATGCGCTGACGAGCAGCGGCGGCCAGAGTTACGCGATGGCCGCTTTGCGCCTCTCAATCGAGCTTGTGCAAAGTCCGCAACGGGTCGATAGCCGGCGAGCGCATTTCCCAAGACCGGTCGTCAAGCGCGCCGAATCAACAGCCGCGCCCCTCTCAAACGTTGGAGATCCCCGCCGCGACGTGCCCCGACGGCACGTGGCCGGCCGCGTTCTCCACGTGCCGCGTCTGGTCGTCGAAGAAGAAGTCGGGCTCGAACTCGCGCAGGAACTCGCCCTTGGGCAGTCCGCCCAGGAACATCGCCTCGTCCACCTCGATCTGCCACTCCATGAGCGTGCGGATCGCGCGCTCGTGCGCGGGCGCGCTGCGCGCGGTCACGAGCGCGGTGCGCACCTGCATCGCGTCGGTGGATGAGCGCTGCAACAGCTGGAGCGCCTCCAGCAGCGGCTTGAACGGGCCCGGGGCCAGCGGCGTGGTGGAGTGCGACGACTCGTGCGCCTGGAACGCGTCCAGGCCCTGCGCCTGGAACACGCGCTCGGCCTCGTCGGAGAACAGCACGGCGTCGCCGTCGAACGCGATGCGCACCTCGTTCGGATGCGCGTCGGACGCGCGCGCCGAGTGCGGGAACACGCGCGCGGCCGGCACGCCGGCCTCCAGGGCGGAGCGAACGTCCTCGTCGTTGGTGGACAGGAACAGGTGCGCGCCCAGCGGCTTCAGGTAGCGCCACGGGCTGCGCCCGCGCGTGAAGGTGCCGCGCTCGATGGGCAACCCGTAGTGCTTGGCCGAGCGGAACGCGCGCATGCCCGAGACCGGGTCGTTGCGCGACAGGATCACCACTTCCACGCGCGGCGCGGGATCGCGGAACTGCAGCAGCTTGCGCACCAGCGAGAACGCCACGCCGGGCAGCGCCGGCACGTCCAGCCGTTCGAGCTGCAACTGCATGTAGGCGCGGTCGTCGGTGCCTTCGAAGACGCGGTTCTCCTCTTCGAAGTCGAACAGGGCGCGCGAGGAGATGGCGACGACGAGGCGTCCGTCGAGAGTGGTGGGCATGCACGGATCATAGGCGCCCCGGTGGCTCGCCACGTGAGCCGGCCGGCCCCCTCGACCCGATGCGGCGGGTCAGTGCGTGAAACCCAGCTTCGCGCGCCGCGCGTTGCCCGCGGGCAGGTCGTCCAGCGCGATGGCGTCGCGTCCGGCCAGGCGCGCGTTGCCGAAGCCGGTCATCAGCGCGCGGCGCATCTCGCGCGGGGCCAGTTCGGCCAGCCGGTCGAGCACGTCGGCGCGCGGCACAGGGTCGAAGCGCTGGCCCCAGTCGTGGTCGGCGCGGATCTCCGCATGCAGGCGCTGCGCGATCGCGCGCGCGGCCGCGTGGTCGGGCGCCTGCACCTGGTAGACGTTCATCCGGTTCAGGATCGGATCGGGGATGTCGCGCTCGTCGTTGGCGGTGGCCACCCAGATCACCTGGCTCGCGTCGATGGGCACCTCGGCGAATTCGTCGGTGAAGGCCTCGGCGGTGTCGTGCTCCATCAGCCCGTAGAGGGCGCCCAGCGGGTCGTACGCGTGCTCGCCGCGCGCCTTGTCGATCTCGTCGACCACCATCACCGGGTTGGCGTACTCGCCGTCCACCAGGGTCTCGAACACCTTGCCGGGGCGCGCGCCCTTCCACTGGCTGGACGCGCCGCTCAGCACCCAGCCGGCGGTGAGCGAGCTCATGGAGATGAAGCCCATGCCGGTGCCCAGGAGCTCGGCGATCTCGCGCGCGAAGTGGGTCTTGCCGACGCCCGGCGGTCCCAGCAGCAGGATGGGCATGATCTCGAGCGCGTCGCGGCTGTCCTGGCACAGCGCGATCTGGCGCTTGACGTCGTCGAGGGCGGCGTGGAAGTTGGGCAGCTCGTCGTACAGGTAGTCCATTGCCGGCAGGCCCGCGGGCTTCACCTGGAAGCGGTCGGCGCCTTTCTCCAGCATGCGCTCGTAGGTGCTGCGCAGGTTCTCGTGCTCCTGTTGCTGCAGCTTGGCCAGGCGCTGGCTGACGGCATCGAGCCGGTACAGCGATCGCATGCACGCGATCGGGATCCGCGGGGCGCGCGTCCCGGTGGACGGGGGGGTGACTGCAGCCAAGGTGACCTCCGACGAGTTTCGTGAGCGGTCCATCCCATTGAAGCAAAGCTTGCCGCCGCCGACGCGACGAACAAGGCCCGATGTCGCCCTCTGTTTGCGCTCGAGCAATCCGCGTGCCCCGCTGCCGAGCTGGAAGCCGTGAAATGCCGCACACGCCGAGGTGGGAAGTCGACAGCGGCGAATCCGATCGGGCCGTCTCCGCGTAGTCCCCCTGTCGGCGCTCATCCTTGACGCGTCGGCACGTGATCTCATGGAACCTCGACGCGCCCCTCCTTCCACCCGGTCGTTCATCCCGCTTGCGGGAGCGCGCCTGCGGGCGGCACACTCGGCGGCGGCGTCCTTCCGTGCAGCAACAAACAGGAATCCCCTTCGTGAAAGCGATCCCGTCATGACCGCCGCCGTGCCGAAGAGCGCGGACGATCTCGAGAGCCGCCTCGCCGACTGGCTGTCGCGCTGCGCCCTCGGCGACCGCCAGGCCTTCCGCCAGCTGTACGACGCCACGTCGCCGCGCCTGCTGGGCGTGGTGGCGCAACTGGTGGGCCGCGGCGCGCTCGCGGAAGACCTGCTGCAGGACGTCTACGTGCGCATCTGGAAGGCCGCGGGCCAGTACCGCGCCGGCGCGGGCTCGCCGATGGCCTGGATGGCCGCCACCGCGCGCTACCGGGCCATCGACCACCTGCGCTCGCGCGGCTCGCGGCCCGAGGTGGCCATCGCCGACCTGTCCGGCCGCGCCGGCGGCGAGGACGGCGACGACGATCCCACGCACCGCATGGCCGATCCCGGGCCGGGCCCGGCGCTGGCCGTGGAGGCGCGCTCCGAGGCCGAGGCCGTCCAGGGCTGCCTGCGCACGCTGCAGGGCTCGCAGCAGCAATCCATCTCGCTCGCGTACTACCAGGGCCTGAGCCACGGGGAGATCGCCGCCCACCTCGGCGCGCCGCTCGGCTCCGTCAAGACCTGGGTGCGGCGCGGGCTGATCGCCTTGAAGGCCTGCCTCGAACGCTGCGGCTGGCCGGAGGCGCGGTCATGAACCTCATGAACGGAGAACTGCCGGACCGCCTGGCCGCCGAATACGTGCTGGGCACGCTCACCGGCGGCGCGCGGCGCCGCTTCGACACGCTGCTGCCGGCGCATCCCGCGCTGCGCCGCGCGGTGGCGGGCTGGGAGTCGCGCCTGCTGCCGATGGCGCTGAAGGCCGAAGTCGTCCAGCCCGACGCACGGGTGTGGCGATCCATCGAAAGCCAGCTCGGCTGGTCCGAGCCGGCCGCCGCGAGGGCGGCGTCGCCATGGCGCCTGCGCTTCTGGCAACTGTTCGCGACGGCCGCCACCGTGGCCGCCGTGGTGCTGGGCACCGTGCCGCGCCACCCGCCCACCGAGGCGCCGATGATCGTGGTGCTGCATGCGACGAAGGGCAGCGAGACGATCGTCGCAGGCCTGAGCCCGGATCGCCGCCAGCTCAGCATCCAGCCGCTGCAGAAGGTGGCGCTGGCGTCCGACCAGTCGCTGGAGCTCTGGGCGCTGAAGAAGGACGGGCCGCCGGCCTCGCTGGGCGTGATCGCGGCCGACAAGCTGACGGCCGTGAGTCCGAAGTCGTTGCCCAGGGACACCAAGGGGCTGGCGGTGTCGCTGGAGCCGTTGGGTGGTTCGCCGACGGGGGCGCCGACGGGGCCTGTGCTGTTCGTGGGTGAGCTGACGTTGTGACCTGATCTTTGCGAAGCGCCCGGGGTCAGGCACGACAGATCGGGGGAGGCTGCTCCGGGTCAGGCACGACTCGGCGGGGGAGTCTTTTTTGTTCGTGTCCCCCGGCCTTCGGCCTCCTCCTTTACCTCACAAAAAAGACTCCCCCGCCTCGCCGTGCCGGGCCTGCCGCGCCGGCAGACAACATTCGCAGGGGGAAGGCCGCAGGATGTTTGGGAAGGGTTTTGGCATCGACGGGCCATCGAGGCCCCGTCGATGCCCGCGGCCGACCGGCCCATGCGCCGTCGGGCTTGACGCGAACGAGCGGCCACGCGCCCACGTTCCTTTTCGTGACCGACAAGGGTGACACGCGGATGTTGTCTGGTCGATCAAGACATGGAAGCCGGCACGAGATGCGAAGTTCGCGTCAGACCCAGTGACCAGTCGTGGTGACGGTCGCGGGCATCGACGCGGCCTCGATGGCCCGTCGATGCCAAACCCCTTTACAAAAATGACGCGAACTTCCCCTGCGAATGTTGTCTGCCGGCTTGCCATGCTCGGCACGGCGAGGCGGGGGAGTCTTTTTTGTGAGGTAAAGGAGGAGGCCGCAGGCCGGGGGACACGAACAAAAAAGACTCCCCCGCCGAGTCGTGCCTGACCCGGAGAAGCGCCCCCCCGATCTGTCGTGCCTGACCCAGCGCGCCTCGCAAAATGAAGAAGCGCCCGCAGGCGCCTCTTCATGTCAAACAACGCTCACTGAGCGCATCAAGGCAACGCGTTCAAGGCCGCCTTCGTCGGCACCGAGAAGTTGTAGCCGTCGTGCTTATCCCAGTTGATCGACCAGGTCATCGCACCGCGGAAGGTCGGGTAGGCCTTGGCGGGCTTGATGGTGTTGCAGCCGGTGAGCCGGGTCAGGCAGTTCAGCGTGTTGGTGATCACCGTGGGCGTGACGAAGCCGGTGTTGGCCGAGCTGGGGCCCGAGGGCACGCCGAAGGCCACCTGGTCGGGCCGCAGGCCGTTGAAGTGCCAGCCGGTGCCGTAGGCCACGGAGAAGCCTTCGATCAGCATCAGGCTGCCGGCGACGAGGCCGTCGACGGTGCCCTCGGAGACCTGCTGGTTGCTCGCGTTGTCGTACGTGAAGCCGCCGTTGTTGTAGTACTGCACGTGGATCTCGGTGAGGTCGTTGCGCAGCGCGTCGATGATGGGCAGGTAGGCACCCCAGATCGAGCCGTAGGCCACGTAGCCGCCCTGCACGTAGGGATGCTCCGGCGCCATCGACAGGTAGAACGACGACCCCACCTTGGCCTTGAGCTGCTGCATCGCGGTGACCAGGTTGGTCTGCAGCGCGGTGTTCTGCGACACGCCGGTCTCGAGGTCCAGGTCGATGCCGTCGAAGCCGAACTTCTGGATGAGGGCGTAGGCGCTGTTGACGAAGTTCGTCACCATCGTCGCGTTGTCCAGCGAGATCGAGCCGTTCTGGCCGCCCACCGACAGCACCACCTTCTTGCCGGCCTTGCGCTTGGCGGCGATGTCGGCGATGAACTGCGCCTCGGTGCCGGCGTTCGGGTCGACGGTCAGGCTGATCGCGCCGTTGCCGGCGTTGTCGGCGAACGAGACGATGATCACGTCCCAGTCGTTGCTCACCTGCGAGATCGGGTAGGTGTTGCCCGAGGGGTTGGTGAAGTCGTGCCAGTAGCCGATCAGCGAATGACCGGAGGACGGCGCCGGGGCGGGTGATGGCGGGGGCGGCGTGGGCGCGGGCGGCGGAGGTGCCGGCGTGGGTGGCGGCGGGGCCGGCGTCGGCGGGGGCGGCGCGGGCGTGGGCGGCGGCGGTGCGGGTGTCGGGGGAGGAGGCGTCGCCGAGCAGCTCGTGATCGTCGTCCACGGCTGGCCGGTGCCGGAGACGCCGTTGTTGGTGGCGGGATCCTGGCCCTGGGTCCACCAGTTGGCCTTGTAGCTGACGCCGTTGCGGACGGCGGTGTCGCCGCCGACGTAGGCGATGGTCGATACCCAGGCCACGCATTCGGTGGTGGCCGCGGCGGCGGTGGCGGGCAGCAGCGCGGCGCCGGCGGCCACCGCGGCGCTCAGCGCGGCCAGGCGGCGCAGCGTGGCGGCGCGGGATTCGGGACGGTTCATGTCCTGTTCCTTCGTGAAGAGGTGAAGTGCCGACGGCCGGACACGCTGTCGCGGGCCGGCCGTCGGTGTCGGTGAGCGCAGCAACTGGCTGGCGCTCACCAGGCTCAGGCGTTCAGAGGCCCAGCGCGCCGATGAACGCGTTGGTGAAGCCCCAGGTGCCCGCGGAACCGTAGCTGTTGCAGGTGGCCGAGGCGTAGCCGGGCGCGCAGTCGACATCGCGGTCGAGCGACCAGAAGTGGATGCCCGAGGCGCCGTTGGCCTTGACCCAGTTGCTCAGCGTGGTGACGTCGGCGATGGAGAAGGTCTCGTCCGTCGCGTCGTTGCCGCCGATCATCGGGGTGATCTCGATCTGCGAGTACGGCACGCCCCAGTAGTTGTGCAGGTTCACCGCCGACTGGATCGCCGACTTGCCCATGTCGCACTTGCCGCTGGAGTTGAGCGTGCAGTTCGAGGCGATCGCGCTGCCGTAGTCCATGGCCATCAGGTTGACGATGTAGCCGGTCAGGCCGTGCGACTTGATCGAGTTCATCACCGTCACGCCCATCGAGCCCAGGCTCTGCGCGGAGTTGCCGCCCAGCGTGGCCAGCGTGAAGCTCCAGCGCAGGCCGGGGTGCTTGGACTGCGAGTTCTTGACGCGGGTGACCAGGTTGTCGATGTCGGCCGACGTCTGGCCGGCCTCGATGTCGAAGTCGATGCCCGCGAGGCTGGACGACGCGTAGCGGTTGACGAAGGTCTCGAAGTCGGTGTCGTTGGCGCAGGTGAAGGAGCCCGCGGCGCCGCCGGTGGAGATGATGTACTTCGTGCCGGCATTGACGAAGTTCTGCACGTTGGCCGAGGCCACCGCGGCGGCCTGCAGGCCGCCCCAGTTCTCGCTGCCGCAGGCGCCAGTGGCGAACGCCCAGGTGATCATCTTCAGCTTGGCCGGCTTCACGCTGAGCACCGGCGACAGCGTGCCCGTCACCGCCGTCGAGATGACGTTGGTGTTCCAGTTCATGCTGACGGTGATGTCCTTGTACGGGCCATAGGTGACCGAGCCGGCGGGCGGCGGCGACGGGGTGGGCGACGGCGGGGGCGACGGAGGCGTCGGGGTGGGCGGCGGCGGCGACACGGGCGGCGGCGGCGAGGTGGTGCAGCCGCTGGACAGCGTCCAGGGCTGGCCGCTGCCGGAGCCGCCGTTGTTGGTGACGGGCTCGTTGCCCTGCGTCCACCAGTTGGCGGTGTAGGTCTTGCCCTGGTCGAGGACCACCGCGCCGGCCGTGTAGACCTGCGAGGAGCTCCAGACGGAGCAGTTGGGCGGGTTGGCGGCCATCGCGGCCGTGGGGACGGTGGCGGCGACGGCCGCCGACAGCGCCGCAAGCATCTGGAGCTTGCGTTGGCGCGAGGTGTCGTTCATGGGCATTTTCTTCTCCGTGTTTCCGGGCGGGCAGCATCTCGGGAGGGACGCCGGGTTCGATCCGAAGGCAGGCGGGGAAGACGCGTTGGTGAAGATTCGGGAGCGCCGGCGCCTGGAATCCTTCGAATCGAGGCTCAGCGTACGACCGTGTCATGAAACTGGCATGGTGGATAACCACTACAAGACCAGTTTGCGTATCAAATAATAAATCAGTACGTGCATACTTTCGCCGAACCTCATCCGGTCGGCGCTGGGCAACAGGCTCGAATTCGGTGGAATCAACGGATCTGCAGGACTTGTCGAGGGGCGGCCGATGATTTCACCAGGCTGAATACTTGCGGCGCAACTGCGCGGCAGAGGGAATCGCGCACGCGACCGGAAGCAGTCCACTGCTTAAAGTGGTAATACTTCAATAAAAATAAAAGACGGAAATTAAAATGGTCAATACCGAAAATAGGGTATGACTCGCGCGGCGTCGGCTCACGTGGACCCTGCGATTGCGCGCAGGGCGACGGCCCGCCGGGCCGTCACTTCACGAACGAGTTGAGCTGGATGATGGGCAGCAGCACCGACAGCACGATCACCATCACCACGCCGCCCATGCCCACGATCAGCAGCGGCTCCAGCAGCGTGGCCAGCGCGAACGCGCGCCGCTGCACCTCGTTGCTGAGCTGGCGCGCGGCGCGATCGAGCATCACCGGCAACTGGCCCGTCTGCTCGCCCAGGCGGGCGAACATGGCCAGGAGGCCCGGGAAGCGCTTGTGCGCGGCCAGCGCGGAGGCCAGCGGCGCGCCTTCGCGCACCTGCACCAGGGCCTCCATCGCGTCGGCGCGCAGCGCGTGGTTGCTCAGCGTCTCGGCGGCCGCCTGCAGCGCCTTCAGGATGGGCACGCCGGCGCCCGCCAGCATGGCCAGCGTGCCGGCGAAACGGGCGGCGTTGTAGCCGCGCATGAGGCGTCCGACCAGCGGCATGTTGAGGACCGCGGAGTCGAAGCTCAGCCGGAACGCCGGCTGGCGCAGCGCGGCGGAGAACACGAACACGCTCGCGGCGATCAAGGCCACCATGAGCAGGCCCCACTGGCGCACGAAGGCGCTGATGGCCAGCATCATCTCGGTGAGGAAGGGCAGCGCGTGCTTGCCGCTCGCGAACACGGTGGCCACCTGCGGCACCACGTAGGTGACCAGGAAGCCGACGATGAAGACCGCGATCACCGAGACGATGGCCGGATACAGCGCCGCGCCGATCAGCTTGCCCTTGAGGGCCTGGCGTTCCTCCAGGTCGTCGGCCAGGCGCTCCAGCACGCGGCCCAGCGCGCCGCTCTGCTCGCCCGCGGCGACGACCGCGCGATAGACGTCGTCGAACTCGCGCGGCACGCTGCCCATCGCGCGCGCGAAGGGCGTGCCGCCGTTGACCTCGCTGCGCAGGTGCGCGATCAGGTCGCGCTGGCGCTGCTCCTCGGCCTCGTCGGCGAGCGCGGTGAGCGCGCGTTCCAGCGGCAGGCCGGCGCCCACGAGGCCGGCGAGCTGGCGCGTCCAGACGGCCAGGCCCGACGACGAGAACGCCTTGGGCACGAAGAAGCCGCGCCTGGCGCCGCCGGCCTCCGTCACGGCTACCGGCTGCAGGCCCAGCGGCACCAGCTGGAGCCCGCGCAGGTGCGTGCGTGCGGCCTTCATCGTCTCGGCCTCGACGATGCCGGTGGACGACTTGCCGTTGGCGTCGAGCGCCTCGTATTTGTAGGCCGGCATGGGATTTCTAGTCGCGGGTCACGCGGACGACTTCCTCGAGCGACGTGACGCCTTCGCGCACCAGGCGCTCGCCGTCCTCGCGCATCGAGCGCATGCCGTTGGCCACGGCGGCCTTGATCAGGTCGTGCTCGGCGGAACGGCCGTGGATCAGGCTCTGGATGGCCTCGTCCACCACCAGCAGCTCGTAGACGCCGGTGCGGCCCTTGTAGCCCGAGCTCACGCAGTGCTCGCAACCCACCGGGTGCCAGCGATGGTGCTCGTCCTCGCGCTTGCAGTACTCGCACAGCTTGCGCACCAGGCGCTGCGCCAGCACGCCCAGCAGCGACGAGCTGAGCAGGAAGGGCTCCACGCCCATGTCGATCAGCCGGTTGACCGTGGACGGCGCGTCGTTGGTGTGGACGGTGGCCAGCACCAGGTGGCCCGTCAGCGAGGCCTGGATGGCGATCTGCGCGGTCTCGAAGTCGCGGATCTCGCCGATCATCACCACGTCGGGATCCTGGCGCAGGATCGCGCGCAGCGCCTTGGCGAACGTGAGGTCGATCTTCGGGTTGACCTGCGTCTGGCCGATGCCGGGCAGCTCGTATTCGACCGGGTCTTCCACCGTGAGCACATTGGACGTGCGCGTGTCCAGGCGCGTGAGCGACGCGTACAGCGTGGTCGTCTTGCCCGAGCCGGTGGGGCCGGTCACCAGCACGATGCCGTGCGGCTGCTGCACCAGCCGGTGGAACTGCGCCAGCACCTCGCCGTCCATGCCCAGCGACTCGAGGCTGAACTTCTGCTCGCCCTTGTCGAGAAGACGCAGCACCGCGCGCTCGCCGTGCGCCGACGGCAGCGTGGAGACGCGCACGTCGATGGCGCGGCCTCCGATGCGCAGCGAGATGCGGCCGTCCTGCGGCAGGCGCTTCTCGGAGATGTCGAGCTCGGCCATGATCTTCAGGCGCGAGATGAGCGCGGCGTGCAGTGCCTTGTTGGGCTGCACCACCTCGCGCAGCGTGCCGTCCACGCGGAAGCGCACGCTGGAGCTGCGCTCGTAGGGCTCGATGTGGATGTCGCTCGCGCCGTCCTTGGCCGCCTGGGTGAGCAGCGCGTTGAGCATGCGGATGATGGGCGCGTCGTTGGAGGCCTCGAGCAGGTCTTCCACCGCCGGCAGCTCCTGCATCATGCGCGACAGGTCGACGGCGCTCTCCACCTCGCCCACCACCGACGCGGCGCTGCCCTGGCCGCCGGAGTAGGCCTGCGCGATGCGGGTCTGCAGCGCGGCCGGCGTCTCGCGCTCGATGCGGTCGACGGCGTGCAGGCGCAGCACCTCGGCCAGCGCGCTGCGCGAGGTGCCGTCGCTGACGTGCAGCACGCGCTCGCGGCCGTCGTCCTCGATCAGCACCGAATACGTCTTGGCCCAGGCGTAGGGCAGGGGATGGCGTGCGCCCATGGTGGCCTTCCGAAGGGATTACTGGGCTTGCGAGGCCGCCGGCGCGGGCGCCGCGGGCTGCGTCGTGCCGGGCGCCGGATTGGACGGCGCGGGCTTGACCGGGATCAGCGGCGCCACCGGCGGCGCCGGCACGCGGCGCATGTCGGGCACCGGCGAGATCGTCGGCAGCTTCATCGATTCGGTGGCGGGGTCGTGCGGCACGCTCGTGTCGATCTGCGTGTCGCTCTTGACCTGCGGGATCACCGGCGTGTCGTTGATGCGCATCACGTAGCTGTTGTCGGGCTGGAAGCTCTGCTGCTGCGAGCGGATCGCGTTGTAGCGGTCGACCGTCAGCTTGTTCACGTCGCTCTGGTCGCGCATGACGATCGGGCGCAGGAACAGCATCAGCGTCTGCTTGTGGCGCGAACGCGTGGAGCTCTTGAACAGGTTGCCGATGATGGGGATGCTGGACAGCAGCGGCACGCCATTGACGTTGTCGCCGTACTCGTCGCGCGTGAGGCCGCCGAGCACCACCATCGCGCCGTCGTCGACGGTGATGTAGGTCTCCACCGAGGTCTTGGTGGTGATCTGGTTGGTGGCGAAGTTCGGGTCGACGGCGGAGTTCTCCTCGTAGACCGTCATGCGCACGGTGCCGTTCTCGCCGATCTGGCTGCGGATGCGCAGCGTGATGCCGATGTCCTGGCGCTCCACCGTTTGGAACGGGTTGACCGTGCCGGAGGTGGTGGTCGTGTTCGCGTAGCTGCCGGTGGTCAGCGGGATGTTCTGGCCGATGACGATCTTGGCTTCCTCGTTGTCGAGCGCGACGAGGTTGGGCGTGGCGAGCACGTTGCCGCCCACGTTCGTCTCGAGGAAGTTGGCCAGGGCCGCGAGCGTGTAGATGCCGTTGATCTTCGGCACGAAGCCGATGTTCAGGCCGCCGTTGACCAGGCTGGACGGCGTCGTGACCGTCGTCGAGGTGCTGCCGGAGGTGGTGGTCGTGGACAGCTTGCCGCCCGTGGCGGCGAGGTTCACGATGTTGCCCGTGCTGCCGAAGTTCGTGCCGCCCCCGATGTACGAGGAATTGCCCGCGCCGAACAGGCCCTGCCACTGGATGCCGGCCTGCGCCGCCTTGGTCGCGTCGACGCTGACCATCATCGACTCCACGTAGACCTGCGCGCGGCGCACGTCGAGCTGGTCGATGACCTGGCGCATCTGGCGATAGACTGGCTCCGAGGCCGTGATGATCAGCGAGTTCGTCGACGGGTCGGCCTGCACCTGGCCACCCGTGGACGGACGCGCGGACGCGGCCACCGGCGTCGTCGACTGCGCCGAGGCGCCAGTGCCGCCGGCCGTCCCGGTGGATGAATTCGGATTCTGCGTGACCGTCGTGCGGCTGTCGTTGGTCGCCGAGCCGCCGGTGCCACTGGTGGGGCTGCTGCCGCTGGCGCCGCTGCCGTTCGCCGTGACGGCCGCGCGCAGCAGTTCGGCGACCTTCACCGCGTCGGCGTTCTTCAGGTACACGACCCAGATGCTGCCCGCCGGGCCGCCGCCGGGCGTGGGCTGGTCGAGCTTGTCGATGATGTTGAGCGCCGTCGCCATGCGCGCCTGGTTGGGCGCGCGCACGATCAGCGAGTTGGTGCGGTTCTCGACGATGACCGACGTCGAGCTGGTCTGCCCGGGCACGCCCGGCGTGCCGGCGTTGGAGCCGTCGATCAGCTTCTGCACCGTCTGCACCACGTCGGAGGCGACCGCGTTCTTCAGCGGCACCACCTGCAGCTCGCCGCCGGCGGGCTGGTCGAGCGCGGCGATGATCTTGCCCATGCGCTGCAGGTTGTCGGCGTAGTCGGTGATGACCAGCGAGTTGTTGCCCGGGCTCGCGTTGATCGTGTTGTTGGCGGTGATCAGCGGGCGCAGCACGGCCACGAGGTTGTTCGGGTTCTCGTAGTTGAGCTTGAAGATCTGCGTGAGCACCTGGTCGCCGCGCACCGAGGGCGCGCCCACCGAGACGGCGCTGGTCTGCAGCTTGGCGTCGGCCTCGGGCACCACCTTCAGGAAGCCGCCCGACTCCACCACCGTGAAGCCGAGGCCGCGCAGCGCCGACAGGTAGTTGCGATAGGCCTCGCCGAGGGGCTGCGGCTTGTCGTTGTAGACGGTGATGTTGCCCTTGACGCGCGGGTCGACCAGGATGTCGCGGTTGAGCATGGCGCCGATGGCGCGCGAGACGGCCTCGATGTCGGCGTTGACGAAGTTCAGCGTCACCTTCTGGCTCGTTGAGCGCGAGGTGGGCACCACGTCGTCGGCCGAGCCGTCCGCCGCGGACGCGGCCTCGCCGGCCTTGCGCGGCGCGGCCTGGAGCTGCGGGGTGACGGACGAGGCGAGCAGGGCGATCGCGATGGAGGTCGCGTGCAGACGGCGGAGGGAGAGTGCGGTTCGTTCCATGATCACCCGATCGAAATGACGGACAGCGCACCGTTGCGGCGTCCGATGAGATTCAGCAAGTTGTCCAGCGCCGCCTCGGCGCCCGGGGCGGCCGAGGCCTCGGCCCGGACGCGCAGGCCCGTGGCGCCGATGAGGCCGCGGCCCTTGATCTGCAGCGCGCCTTCGATTGTCGAGATCCACACCAGCGAGCGCGTGGCGCCGTCGCCCGGCCGGATCTGCGTGCTCGAATCCGGCTGGATGAGGACGCGGTAGGTGCCCAGCGAGTCGAGCGAGGTCAGCCGCGACGAGGCCTGGCGGATCTCCACCTGCGCGCTGCCCAGTGTGCTCCAGTGTCCGCCCTTGAGCGCGAACGACAGGTTGTGCGTGCTCAGCGTGAGCACGCCGCCGGGATGGATCGTGTTCCAGGGGAAGCCGCGGCCCTCGAGCCAGCCCATGGGCCACTGGCCCAGCGGCGTGGCGCCGGCCAGCGCCGCCTCGTCGGCACTGCCGCCCGGAGTCCCCGGGGCGGCCGGCGCCGCGGGCTTGCCGACCTCGTCGGGGCCGATCACGTTCACCTGCCAGGCGTCGAGCGTGCGGCGCACGCTGAGATCCATGCCGTGCGCCAGGCAGCAGTCCTGCGTGAGGTGCAGCGACAGCCCGTTCCAGCGCGGGCGAAGCTTCCATTCGAGCCGCGTGGGCAGCACCGAGGCGTCGTGGCTGCCCTGGCCGCCGGTGAGGACGGTGATGGCGCTGCCGCTCCACACCGTGCCCTCGGCCTCGGCCAGCAGGAACTGGTCGCCGGTGGCACTGGCCACGGCGTTGGCGAGCAGGCTGGCGGGCAGCATGGCCACGACGCCCACCACCAGCCCGATGGCCGCGCCGGCGATCGCGAACCGGCGATGGCGCCGCAGCAGGCGCGCCTGGCCTTCCTCGGGCGGCTTGGCGAACCGCGACGGCGCGAAGCCGCGCTTGGTCTTGGCCGGGCGCAGGCGGACGATGCTCATGACATGCGCCTCGCGCGGGGAGTAGTGGACACGGTCCCGGCCATCACTGCGGCGAACCCAGCGCGACGATCAACGTGCCGTTGTAGCCGTCGCCGGCGCGCACGAGGTTGGCCTCGATCGGGCGGGCGCGCGCGCCGCCGCGGGCCTGGATGAGCCACTTGCGGATGTCCTCGCCGTTGGCGCCGGTGAGCGACAGCACGGCGCGGTCATTCTGGACCGACAGCTTGGCCTTGCCGCCGAGCGCTTCGGTGGCCGCCTTCAGCACCTGCTCGGCCGCCGCCTGCGGCACCGGCGGCAGCGCCCGCAACTGCTTGGCCTCGTTGGAGATGGCCTGCATCTGCAGCAGTTGGGCGTCGGCCTGCTCGCGCAGCGCCGGCGCGTCGTCCAGCGTCTTCCACGCCGGCCGAACGAACACGAGCCAGACGAACAGGAAGGCCAGCGCGAGGCCGATGACGACCACCATCTGGCGTTCGCGCGCATCCAGCTTGGCGTAGCGCGCCTGGAGCTGGTCGCGGGTATCGGTGATGGCGCTCATCTATTGGCTCCGCGCCGACGTCTGGCGATGGCTCAGCACCAGCTTGCCGGTGCCCGACTGCACGTCGACGCTGGCGGCGCGCAGTTGCGTGGTGAATCGCTCGATCTCCTGCGGCGACCAGCCGCTGGCCGGCAGCGTCAGGTGGCCGGGCTCGAACTTCAGGTTCTCGATGGGCGAGTGGCTCTGCGGCCACGCCGATTCGGCGGCCTGCAGCAGCGTCTCGATGTCGCCGTCGCCGGGGCGGCCGGCGGCGGCGCGCAGGGTGTCGATCTCCTTCTGCGCCTGCGCGGCGGGCTCGTAGATCGACTTCACGTTGGGGAAAGTCTCGGCCACGATCGTGGTGAGCGCCGCCTTCTTGGCCGCGATGCGGCGGCTTTCCTGGAACGCGCGGATGTTCAGGCCCAGCAGCGTCACCGCCACCAGCGCCACCAGGCCGATGCGCGTGACGCGCCAGGCGGGGTCGAAGGCGAAGCGGGTGGCCAGGTCGCGCACCAGCTTGACGCCGCGGCGCTGCGGCGCGAGGTCGAACTGCAGCAGGTTCCAGCCGGCGCGCGCGGCGCGCAGGGCCTGTTCCTCGTCGGTGACCGAGGCCACCGGCATGCCCACGAACTCGCTGGCGTCGAGTGCCGTCTCGGGCGTGGCCGTCCAGCGCACGACGGTGTCCTCGGGCAGGGCGGTGAGCAGCGCCCGCGACACGGGGCTGGCGAGCGGCACGCACAGCACGCCCGCGTCGTCGCGCCAGGCGAGCTGGGCCGGCTCGTCGGGGCCGCCCTCGCGGAAGGTGTGGCCGGCCACGCCCTGGTCGGGCCACCACGAGGGCACGGCGCGGTCGAGCGCGACGTTGCCGGCCTCGAGCGCGTCGAGCTGCGCGCGCAGCCACGGCTTGTTGACCACCGCCACCCAGTGCTCGGCGCCGGCCTTGGCGTCAGGCGCCACGGCCAGGTGGATGTCGTCCTCGTCCTCGAGCAGGCCTTCCTCCATCACGCCGGTGAGCGCGGCGCGCAGGCGGGCGGCGGGCGCCTTGGGGATGGCGATGCGCTGGAACGCCACGTCGGCCGGACGCAGCACCAGCACCACCTGGGACGCGCGCGGCAGCGCCGCCGGCGCCGCCCGCCCGTGCTCGGTCACGCGCTGGCCGTCGGTGCTCAGCACGTAGTCGAACTCGGCGGGCGCGACATGGCCGGCGGTCGTCGGGGCAGCGAGCCGGGGCTGGGCTGCGGGCAGGATGATCAGCGTGGACATGGGTTGCGAAAGGCGAATTTACAGCCTGCGTGTGAACGCCGGATTCCCGCGCCGGCACGGCGTGCTCGGCGGGGCCGCAGGGGCAAAGCTGGGTATTGTGGCCTGTGACGGTGACGGTTCCGGCGACTTTGTGTCACACGGTGCTGCGGGAAAACGCGAAGGGCAGGCTCGGCGACGGCGACGGCAATCCCTCGTTCAAGGGTTCGCATCACGTGGCGCCGGGCGCAAGCCGCTCGCGCCGCAACACCTGGATCGCGGCGAACGGGTCCTTGCGCCACACCACGGAACGCTCGCGCACCACGTGCTGTTCGAGGCGCAACTGGCCGTAGATCTCGAAGTGGTAGGACCTGAAGTCGACCTGGTTGGGCGGGTCGCCCTGCGGCGGCGCCCAGCCGGTAGCGGCGCTGCTGCCCATCGCCAGCCAGATGTCGGTCAGCTTGGTGAACGGGTGCGTCTGGCGCGCCAGGACGATCTGCTGGGCCTGCGCGCGTGAAATGCCCGGCAAGGCCGCCATCAGCACCTCCGCGGGGGCGGTGTTCGCGTTGATGGTGGTGAGCGCCGGGGCCTGGCCGTTGGCCGGCGGCAGCAGCTGCACGAACGGCTCCAGCAGTTTGAGCACCTTGGGGTCGATGCCGTACCACGCCAGGTCGTCCAGCTGCACGGGCATCAGAACGCTGTTGCCAGACTGGTTCCCGGCGCCGGTGCCCGTGCTGGCGTTCTGCTGGGCCGAGTAGCTTTCTTTCATGCCCGCGCCCAGCGTGTCGGCCGTGGCCTCCGGGATGCCGATGGCTCTGCAGAGGATCTTGAGCCGGTTGATCTCGTCGAACCTGGCGGTGGTGCTGCCGCTGGCGGAGGTGTCGATGACCAGGTTGTACAGGTTGTACTTGCCCTCGGCGTCGCTGATCTGCCCCGACAGGTAGGCCTCCGGGCCGCCCTCGGCGGAGTGGTTGCCGTCGGCCGACAGGAAGCTCGACAGCTTGGTCTCGGCCAGCGGCGTGGCCCAGGGCTGGCCCAGGTCGTCCTCCTTCTGGCCACCGCGGATGGACGACTTCAGGATCAGGTTGCCCCAGTCCAGCGACGCGTTCAGCAGCCACTCGGCCTGCGCCCGCGTGCGCTCGGCGGCCTCCACCTCGATGCCGCGCCACTGCAGCCACACCATGCCGGCGGCCAGCGTGGCCACGAGGGTCATGATCAGCAGCGCCAGCAGGATCGCGGCGCCGGCCTGCCGGCCGTGGCGGCGCGGGGTCACCATCGCGGCAGCTCCCGTTCGCGCGTGAGCTCGCCCTCGGGCAGCTTCAGCGAGATGCGGATGGCGTTGGGCTGCACCGCCGTCGCCCCGCTGGCCGCCGCCTGCACACCCTGCGCGGACTGCACGTTGTTCCAGCTGCAGCCGTTGGTGTTGACCGCGGCGGGGTTGCACAGGTAGACCTGGAACGAATCGACGTTGTCGAGCACGGTGACCGCGTTGGCGCTGATGGCGTCCCACTGCTGGGTGCGCATCCACGCGTCGGTGAGCTCGGACATGTGGATGAACGAGCCGCTGGCCCAGCGCTGCCAGCGCCGGTCCTGCAGCGTCCACAGCACCAGCTGGATGCCCTCGGGCGTGCGACGCGCGACGCGCAGCGTGGCGCCGTCGAACATCACCGCCTGCGGCAGCACCTTGCTGTCGACGATCTGCGAGACGTCGTACTCGAACTGCGACATGCCCGTGTTGAGCTTGAGCGTGCGGTCGGTGGCCGCCAGCGCGCTGTCCTTGGCGCGCATCACGGCGTCGATGCCGCGGAAGGCCATGGCCGACAGGATGGCCATGATCACCAGCGCGACCAGCACCTCGACGAGCGTGAAGCCCGCCGCGCGGCGATGCGTTGCGTGCGCTTCCATCAGTGCGGCGTCATCACGGTGGAGATGGTGAGCAGCTGGCGGTCGTCCTCGTTGGCGACGCTGGCGTCCACGCGATGGAATTGGGGATTCGGCGTGGGCTGCACGTTGACGGTGCCCTTGAAGGTGCGCCCGAGCTGGATGCAGCTGAAGGACGACTTGCCCACGCTGGGCAGCTCGCCCGTCAGGTGCAGCTCGGTCAGCTGGTTGTCGGCGCACCACTGTGCGAGCACGACGTCGGACAGCCGCTGCGAGGTGTCGACGACCGAGCTTGCCGCGCGCGAGCCGGCGGCCAGCGAGATGGCGACGATCGCGAGCGCGACCATCACCTCGATCAGCGTGAAGCCGCCTGCCGGCGCGTGGCGACCCGCGCTCATTTCGCGGCCACCGTCTCTGCGGCAGTGACGATCTGGAACGGCGACAGGCCGTCGGTGCCGACGGCCAGTTCGTGCTCGCCCAGGTGCAGCATCACGCGCTGCGCGGGCAGCAGCGGCTCGGGGCCCAGGCGCAGCTGCGGCGCGCCGACGATGGTGGCGGTGGTCCCGCCGTCCAGCCACGCGGTGGGCAGCTCCCGGGCCGCGAGCGACGGCAGGCCCTCGAACTGGAAGCCGCCGGTGGCCAGCGGCTGCCAGCGCACCTCGGTGCCGACGATGCGCGACTGCGTGCGGGCGGTCTCGAGCAGCGCGGAAAGGCGGGCGCCTTCTTCCTCGAGCTTGCTCTGCGAGCGGTCGCGCAGCGTCAACGAGATGGCCGCCGAGGCCACGGCCACGATCAGCACCACGACCATCAACTCCAGCAGCGTGAAGCCGGCCGCGGCGCGGCGCGGCCTACTGCCAGGAACCGATGTCCGCGTCGTTGCCTTCACCGCCGGGCTGCCCGTCGGCACCAAAGCTGAACACATCGATTTCTCCGTGCACGCCCGGGTTGGCGTACTGGTAGGGGTGGTGCCAGGGATCGTCGGGCAGCTTGTCGAGGTAGCTGCGCCAGTTGCCGGGAATCGAGCCGCTGGTGGGCTTGGCGACGAGCGCCTGCAGGCCCTGGTCGCTGCTCGGGTAGCGGCCATTGTCCAGCTTGTACATCTTCAGCGCGTTCATCAGGTTGGAGATGTCGGCCTGCGCCGCGGTGATCTTGGCCCTGTCGACGTTCTCCAGCACCTTCGGCGCGATCAGCGCCGCGAGCACGCCGATGATGACGATCACGACCATCAGCTCGAGCAACGTGAAGCCACGTGAACGGCGGCGTGCAGTGATGATTTGATTCATGAAGGGAATTCCGTAAGGCCTGCGGCCACCAAGTCTTGAATCATAATCCGCGCATGAGTTCCCGCTGGACCGGCTTTTTCGTCTGGGCCCTGGTGGCGGCAAGCGCCGCTTTCTGGGGTCTGAAGATCTTCGCCGCCACGCGGCCCGTGCCCCCCGGGGCGCAGGCGCCGCAGGCGGTGGCTGCCAATGGGCCGATGGAGCGCCTGTTCGGCGCCGTCATCGTGCCGACCGCGGCCGCCGCGCCGGTGCATCCCGAGAGCGAGCGCTTCCAGCTCGTGGGCGTCATCGCGCCGCCCAACGGCTCGTCCGGCAGCGGCTTCGCCGTCGTGACGATCGACGGCCAGCCGGCGCGCACGTGGCACGTGGGCTCGGTGCTCGACGGCAACACCACCCTGCTGGCCGTGAGCAAGCGCGGCGCCGAGTTCGGCCCGTCCGGCGGCCCCACCGCGTTCTCGCTCCAGCTGCCCGAACCCGCGGCCGCCGAGACCGGCACGCTGCAGCCGGCCGTCTCGCAGCCCGATCCCGCGCAGAGCCAGCGCGTCGTGCAGCCCGCCAACACGCCGCAGTTCGCGCCGCAGATGCCGGGCCAGGCCGTGCCGCTCAACGGCGTGCCCGGCCGCGGCGGCATGCATCCCCAGAACCGCGGCGGCATGAACAACGGCGTCGCGCCCTCGCGCGTGGGCCAGCCGCCGGAAGGCACGACCGAGGCGCCGCCGCTGCAGCAATAGGTGCTCCGCCCCTGACGACAAGCCGGCCTCGAGCCGGCTTTTCCATTTCTTTACACGCCCAGCGCCCGCGCCACCTGCAGCAGGTCGGCGAACCGGTGCGCGCCGGCGCGCGGCGGCTCGCTCGCGTGCGCGCCGTCGGGCCGGCAGATCCAGCCCGCCTGCAGGCCGGCGGCGAGGGCGCCGTCCACGTCGGTGGCCAGGTCGTCGCCCAGGTGCAGCACCTGCTGCGGCGGCGCCCCGGCGGCAGCACAGGCGGCCGCGAAGATCGACGGATCGGGCTTGGCGGCGCCGTGCAGGCGCGCCGAGACCGATCCGGAGAAGAAGCGCTCCAGCCCGATGCGGCGAAGCTCCGCGTTGCCGTTGCTCACGGCCACCAGCCGGTAGCGCGAGGCCAGTCGTTCCAGGCCCGGCAGCACGTCGTCATAGAGCGTCACGGCGTGGCGGGCCTCGAAGAACACCTCGAACGCGAGCTCGGCCAGCGCGGGGTCGTCGCCGTGCCGCGCCAGCCCGCGGCGGATCGTCTCCAGGCGGATGGCGCTGAGGTCGTGCGCCCAGTGCGGGTGCTCGGCGGCCACCTCCGCGCGCAGCGCCAGCATCGCGGCCGGCGGCAGGCCTTGCGCGGTGGCCGGCGCGTGCGTGCGCAGCCAGCCGGCCAGCACCTTCTCGGCGGCCACCAGCGTGGGACGCACGGGCCACAGCGTGTCGTCGAGGTCCAGCGTGATCGCGCGGACGTCGTGCAGCGACGGCGTCATGCGGCCTGCTCCGGATCGGCGGCCAGCTCGGCGAGGCAGCGGGCGCACAGGCAGTCAGACCACTTCGCGCGCAGCTCGGCGAGGCGTTGCGCGCCGAGCGCGTAACTCACGCAGAAGCAGGGCGTGGCGCGATCGGCGTCGACGCCGCAGGCGAACGGGCCGTTGCAGCGCGGGCAGGTCGCCGCGCGGTAGCCCGGGGGCAGGGGATCGGTCACAGGAACAGCGCCGCCAGCTCTTCGCGCAGCAGCTTCTTCTGCACCTTGCCCATCGCGTTGCGCGGTAGCGCGTCGACGAGCTTCACGTGCTTGGGCACCTTGAAGTGGGCGATGGCGGACTTCAGCTCGGCGACGATCGCCGCCGGCACCAGCGACGCGCCGGCGCGCGGCACGACGACCGCGACCACGGCCTCGCCGAAGTCGGGATGCGCCACGCCCACGACGGCCGATTCGGCCACGCCGGGCAGGTCGTTGATGCGGCCCTCGACCTCGGCCGGATAGACGTTGAAGCCGCCGCTGATGATCAGGTCCTTGCTGCGCCCGATCAGCGTGAGCACGCCGTCCGCATCGAGCCGGCCCACGTCGCCGGTGCGGAACCAGCCGTCGGCGGTGAACTCCTCGCGCGTCTTCTCGGGCATCTGCCAGTAGCCCGCGAAGATGCTGGGCCCCTTGACCTCGATGCCACCGATCTCGCCGGCCGCGCAGGCGCGGCCCTGGTCGTCGTGCACGCGCACGCCCACGCCCGGCAGCGCGGCGCCCACGGTGCCGCCCAGGCGCGCGCTCTCGGGGCGGTACGGGTTGGAGGTGATCATCACCGTCTCGCTCATGCCGTAGCGCTCAAGGATCGTGTGGCCGGTGCGCGCGCGCCAGGCGTCGAAGGTGTCGGCCAGCAGGGGCGCCGAGCCGCTGATGAACAGCCGCATCGTGCGGCACGCGGCCGCGTCCAGCCCCGGTTGCGCGAGCATGCGCACGTACAGCGTGGGCACGCCCATGAACACGCTGGCGCCGGGCAGGCGCGCGATCGTGGCGAGCGGGTCGAAGCGGTGGAACCAGATCATCTTCGCGCCGGCGCGCAGCGCGCCGTGCAGCGCCACGAACAGCCCGTGCACGTGGAAGATGGGCAGCGCGTGGATCAGCACGTCGCGCTCCTGCTGCCATTGCCAGGACGAGTGCAGCACGTCGGCGTTGGCGAACAGGTTGCCGTGCGTCAGCTGCGCGCCCTTGCTGCGGCCCGTGGTGCCGCTGGTGTAGATGATGGCCGCGACGTCGTCCGCCGCGCGCGCCACCGTCTCGAACTCGTCGGACATGCGCGCGGCGCGCTCGAGCAGGCTGCCGGTGCGGTCGTCGCCCAGCGTGAGCACCATGCGCGTGCCGCGCGCGAACGCGAGCCGGCTCACCCAGGTGAAGTTGCGCGGCGCGCACACCACCAGCGCCGGCGCGGCGTTCTCGACGAAATACGCCACCTCGCTGGCCTGGTAGGCGGTATTCAGCGGCACGTAGACCAGGCCGGCGCGCAGCGTGGCCAGGTACAGCATCACGGCCTCCACCGACTTGTCGGCGTGCACCAGCACGCGCGCGCCGGCGGGCAGCGCGAGGTCGGCGAACAGGTTGGCCATGCGGGCGCTGCCGCGTTCCAGGTCCCGCCAGGTGTAGTGCAGGGACGTGAGGTCGGCGCGACCGCCGGGGGCGTCGGCGGTCTCGATCGCGGTGGCGTCGAGGTGCGAGGGGAAGTACGGGCGCAGCTGGGCGTAGAGATTGGCGTTGCGGGACATGTCTCGTCGTTGTGGGCAGGCGGCGTCAGGGCGTCGACAACGGCGATTGTGCGTCCGCCGGCGCGCCGGCCCGCGCCATCCGGGCCGCGAGCCAGTCGCGCAGCGCGGGCTGGGCGGTCAGCGCCAGCGCCCTTCCGTACGCGTCGACGGCCTCGGCGCGGCGCCCGGCAAGGCCCAGCAGGTGCGCCCGCGCGGCCCACCAGGGCTGGTGCTGGGCTACCTGCTCCGGGTCCAGCGATTCGAGCAGGCTCAGCCCGGCCCGCGCATCGTCCGTGGCGCGCGCCGTGGCCACCGCGTGGCCGATGCGTGCGCCGACGCTGGGCGACAGCGCCAGCAGCGCGGCGTAGAGCGTGACGATGGCGTCCCAGGGCACGTCGCCCGCGCGGCGGCCGTGCATGTGGGCCGACTGGATGCAGGCCTCGAGCTGGTAGGGCCCGGGCGCACCCAGCGCGGCGGCGCGCGCCAGCGCCTCTTCCGCGCGGCGCTCCAGCGCGGCGTTCCAGCGTGCCGGATCCTGGTCGTCGAGCGCAACGAAGCCGCCGACGTCATCGCGGCTGGCGCCGCGGCGCGCCTCGCACAGGCCCAGCAACGCGGCCAGGCCCAGCGCCTCGGGCTCGCGCGGCAGGTGCGCGGCGACCAGCTCGGCCAGGTACAGCGCCTCCTCCGCCAGCTGGCCGCGCGCGGCGTCGTCCACGTCGCCCCAGTGCAGCGTGTAGGCGCCGTAGACGGCCTCCAGCACCGCCGCGACGCGCTCGGGCAGCTCGCGCGCCTCGGGCTCGTCGAAGCGGATGCCGGTGGCCTTGATCTTGGCCTTGGCGCGCGACAGCCGTTTGCCCATCGCCTCCGGCTTGACCAGGAACGCGCTGGCGATGCGCGCGGCGTCCAGGCCCAGCACCACCTGCAGCATCAGTGCGCTGCGCACGCCGGCGTCGATCGCCGGGTGGGCGCAGACGAACATCAGCCGCAGCCGTTCGTCGGGGACGGCAGGCGTCTCCGGCGCGGCGGTCTCGTCGCCCGGAAACAGCACGCGCAGCGTCGGATCCTCGGCCAGGCGGCGCCGGCGCGCGGCCGTCAGCAGCTCGCGCCGGGCCACCTCCAGCAGCCAGGCCTGCGGCGCCCGCGGCACGCCGTCGGCGGGCCAGCGCACGAGCGCGCGGGCGAAGGCCTCGCCGAGGGCGTCCTCGGCGCCGGCGATGTCGCGCCACTGCCAGGCCAGCCAGGCCACCAACCGGCCGTAGTGATGGCGCGCCGCGCGCTCCGCGGCGGCCCGGGCGGCGGCGTCGGCGGTCACTTCGTGTCGGTGGGCATCAGCGTGAAGACCTCGGTGCAGCCCACCAGCGAGCAGGGCGCGCGTTCGGCCCAGCGCAGGGCCTCGTCGAGCGAGGGCACGTCGATCATCACGAAGCCGCCCAGTAGTTCCTTGGTGTCGGCGAACGGGCCGTCCTGCACCTGGCGCTTGCCGTCGCGCACGCTCACGCGCGTGGCCGTGTGCACGTCCAGGCGCTGGCCGGCGCGCATGATGCCGGCGGCCATCATCGCCTGCATGTACAGCTGCCACGGCTTCATCCCGATCGGCGCGGTCTCGGGGTTGGTGTTGTAGTCGTAGACGTCCAGGGGCTGGTTGAAGGTCAGCACGTATTCCATGATCGAGTCTCCAGTTGAGGGGCCGCACCGCGCGGCTCCTTGGAACAGGGATGCACGAGATCCGGCCGGACGGACACCGGCCCGCAAATATTCCTGGCCCGCCCGGATCAGAACTTCGCGGGACGCTTCTCGATGAAGGCCGCGAGCCCTTCGCGGTGCTCGTCCGAGTCGGCGTAGGCGTAGTGGGCGGCCCGATCCGCGGGCTCGCTGAACGTGGGCCGCGCGAAGGCGCGCAGCACGCGCTTGTTCAGGCGCATCGCCTGGGGCGACAGGTCGGCGATGTTCGTCGCCACGCGGCGCACCTCGCCTTCCAGCTTGTCGACGTCCACCACGCGCGTGACCACGCCGCGCTCGTGCGCCTCGGCCGCGCCCATCAGGCGGGCCTCGATCAGCAGCTCGCGCAGCAGGGTCTGGCCCACGATGTGCGACACGATCTCCACCTCGGCCGGCGCCATCGGGAAGCCCAGGCGCGCGATGGGCACGCCGAAGCGGCTGTTGGGCTCGCACAGGCGCAGGTCGCAGCAGGCCGCGATCTCCAGGCCGCCGCCGATGCAGGCGCCCTCGATGTGCGCGATCAGCGGCACGTCGCAGTCGAGCATCGCGTGCAGCGCCGGGGCCACGATGTCCTCGTGGTACGCGGCGAGCGACTCGGGCTCGAAGCGGAACTGCGGGAACTCCTCGATGTCGGCGCCCGCCACGAACTCGCGGTCGGCGCCGCGCACGACGATCACGCGCGGCGGCTCGTCGGCGTGCTGCACGGCGTCGAACACCGCGCGCAGCTCGCGCCACATGTCGAGGCTCAACGCGTTCATCTTGCCCGGGTTGGAGATGCGCAGCGTGGCGATGCCGGCGGCGTCGGCCGGCTCGAGGCGGATATGGGCTTCGGACATGGACACCTCGCTGCGATGGAAGGATGGCCGTGTCAGCGGTCGGACGAGACCGTCAACACGGGGGCGCTGGCATTGCCCCAGATGAACACGGTATACACCTCGCCGGCCGTGAACGACTGGTTCACGAGGGTCGCCGGCGTCGTCACGATGGACGTGGGCAGCACCGTGGACGTGCCGGTCGTGGCGACGAGGTTCACGTACGACGACGCGCCGCCGAACGCGGCGTTGCCGAGCGTCTTCGAGTCGATGGTGGCCGACACCGTGCTGGCGCCGCCGTTGACGCCGTTGATGACGCGCGCCTTGACCGTCTGCGTGGTGCTGGTCGACGGCGTGTTGTCGTCGGTGATCAGCGTGGCCGCGGGGTTGCTCTGGCTGCCGGTGACCAGCAGCGTGTAGTCCCTGCCGGCGGTGGCCGACGGCAGCGTGACGCCGTTCGTGGTGGTGCCGTCGACCGTGATCGACGTCGTCAGCGCGCCGCTCGGGATCGTCACGTAGCTGCCCACGGACGGCGAGGCCGCCTGCGACGACAGGTCGGTGCCGTTGATCGTGACGGTCACCAGGCCGCCGGTGCTGCCCACGGTCGCGTCGGCCGCGACGCGCACGCGTGCCAGCGTGCTCGTGTACGGCGTCATCGCGCCCTGCTGGTCGAGAACGGCGCCGTTGAGCAGCACGCCGCCGGCGGTGTGCGTGAGGATCAGCGTCGCGATCTCCTGGTTCTTCAGCGTGAGCGCGGGGATGTCCAGCAGCAGCGTCGTGGTGTCGCCGTTCGCGAACACGCAGACGTTCCAGGTGGTGCCGCCGGTCAATTGGCCGTAGGTGGTCTGCAGGGTCGTGACGGCGGTCGCGAACGGGGTGTCCGTGACGGCCAGCGCGTTGCAGGCATTGGTCGACAGGTAGACGTCGACGCTGGGCGCCTCGCCGGAGGCGGCGTTGAAGATGCGCAGCTTGGCGTTGCCGGAGGCCGGGCTGGTTTCCTCGTCGGTGAGGAACGTCGCCGTCGCCTTGCCGCCGGTCAGGGACGTGACGACCGAGAAGTGATCGGTCTTGGTGACGCTGCCGGTGGTGGTGGCCGCGGTGCCCGCGCCGCCGCTGCTCTTGACCTGGAAGGTGTAGGAGCCCCGGTCGACCCCCGTGTAGGCGCTGGCGGCGCCGGCCGCCGTGCCGCTGACGACGAGGCTGCTGCTGCCGTCGCTGTTCTGCGTGTACAGGTCGAGGCTGGTGTATTCGGTCGTGGCGTTGATGATGCGCACTTCGCCCTTCTGGGCGTCATCGTTGCCGCAGCCGCTCAGCAGCGGCAGGGCGAATGCGGCCGCGAGGGCGGCCCAGGTCTTCAAGCGCATCGTTTCACTCCATGAATGTCGTTGTGCGACCGCCGACGTCGCGGCGCATCACTGTGCGTCCGCCACCATGCGCGTTTGTTGCTCGAACATGACGTTTCCGCCGCGGCGATCCGGGGGGTCGGTCCGCAGTGTACGGCCGTCCGTCGCCCGGCGTTTCAGACGTCGGCGAAGTTCACCGGCAGGCCCGGGACGTCCACCCGGCACTGCAGGACGTGGCCGGCCCAGGGCTGGGCGGCCAGCTCGGCCGCGGGGCGCTTCTCGCGCGACGTGGTCACGTACAGCGTGCGCAGGTCGTCGCCGCCGAAGCACGGCATCGTGGGGCAGCGCACCGGCAGCGGCACCGACTCCAGCAACTGGCCGTCCGGGGCGAAGCGCGCCAGGCGCTGGCCCTCGAAGCAGGCGGCCCAGTAGCAGCCCTCGGCGTCGACGGCGCCGCCGTCGGGGCGGCCGCCGTAGGTGTCCAGCGGCGCGCCCTCCTGCTTGGGCGGGAAGCTGGCGAACACGCGCCGGCGCGACAGGTTGCCGGCCTGCGGGTCGAAGTCGAACGCGAAGACGGTGCTGAGCTTGGTGTCCGTCCAGTACATCGTGGCGCCGTCCGGGCTCCAGGCCAGGCCGTTGCTGTTGGCCACGTCGTCCACGATCCGGTCCAGGCTGTGCGGGCTGAGGCAGTAGAGCGAGCCCTTGGGCAGGCGCTCGTCGTGGATCGTGCCCACCCAGAAGCGGCCCTGCGGATCGGCCTTGCCGTCGTTGAAGCGCAGCTTCTTCGTGTCGTAGGGCGCGGCGAGGATGCGCTGGCCGCGGCCCTCCTTCACGTCGAAGTGGAACAGGCCGTCGCGGCGCGCCATCAGCACGCCGCCGTCGGGACGCGGCGCGATGCTGCAGACCTCGGTGGGGAACGTCCACTGGTCGTGCACGAGCGTGGCGGGCACGCAGCGGTTGAGCTGGTGGCCGGCGATGTCCACCCAGTACAGCGCCTGTTCGCGCGGGTGCCAGAACGGCGACTCGCCGGCGATGGAGGCGGGCGTCGGCAGGGGCGTGAAGTCGTAGGTGGACATGGCGGCGTGCGGGAGGTCGTCGATGCGGCATCGTAACGGCGTACCACGATGAAACCGCGCGGCGGCCTCTCCCGGACTTGCCGTGCTGGACTTCGCCGCGCCGCTCGCGCAGGATGCGAGCACCCGCCCGCAGCAAGGGAGTGCCGTCCATGACCGATTCCGCCGACCGCTACTTCTTCTGCCGCCTCGTGCCGCCGCGCCCCGGCTTCGCGCTGGACATGACCCCCGACGAGCGCGCCGCCATGCAGCGCCACGTCGGCTACTGGATGGCGTTGCTGGAGCGCGGCACCGCCGTCGTCTTCGGGCCGGTGGCCGATCCCGCCGGCCCGTGGGGGCTGGGCGTCGTGCGCGTGCGTGCGGGCGAGACCCTGGCGGGCCTGGTGGACGCCGATCCCGCCATCCTCGCCGGCATCGGCCTGCGCTACGAGACGCTGCCGATGCTCAGCGCGGTGACCGCCGTCAAAGCTTCTTGAGCAGCGCCACCGATTCCTTCGGATTCAGGTTGTGGCGGCGGCCGTCCTCGCTGGTCGTGGAGCCGTCCACCATCAGCTGGATCACCTGCTGCGGCGTCAGCTTCGGATCGAGCGCCAGCAGCTTGGCCGCCAGGTTGGTGGCGTTGGGCGAGGCCATCGAGGTGCCCGAGAAGCGCACCAGCGCGCCGCCCGGCAGCGTCGATTCCACCTGGTAGCCGTTGGCGTCCACGCGCACGGTCTCGCCGTAGCTGGTGAAGCTGGCCTCGTCGCCGGCCTGGTCCACCGCGCCCACCGTCAGCAGGTTGGGCAGCTTCAGCGACGAGGGGATGCTCTCGTCGAAGCTGCTGTTGGCGTCGGCGTTGCCGGCCGCGCAGATGAACAGCACGCCGGGCGCGCTCTTCATCGCCTCGTACAGGCCGTCGCGCTCGATCCTGAACAGCTTGCGCGCGATCTCCTTGCGGTCGGCGGCGTCCTTGCCGATGCCGTTCTTCTCGAGCGCGTCCTCGTAGCCGGCGGGGTTGCCGCCCCAGCTCATGTTGACCACGCGCACGCCGTGGTCGCGGAACCAGGCGGCCGTGGCCTTGTAGCTCTCCACGCCGCGGCGGGTCAGTTCCTCGGTGGGCGTCTCCGGCACGTGGCGGTAGTCGAAGGTGATGCGCGAGTAGGCGAGGCGGATCGCCGGATTGCCGCGCGCGGCGATGCCGGTGACGTGGGTGCCGTGCGAGTAGTTGCCGTACAGGCTCAGCTGCTCGAAGAACGCCGACACCTGCGGCGGCGACATGGCGGCGAGCTGCTTCTTCAGGCCGTCGGCCTCGGGGCTGTCGATGGACAGCTGCAGGTCGGACAGGCCCTTGAGGTTGTCGCGCATGCCCGGGTAGCCCTTGGCCTGTTCGGGCGTCAGCGGCTGCAGCATGCCGTGCGTGGGCCTGGACAGCAGGTCGAAGGCGAGACCGTGCGCGTCGGTGTCCGCCTTCGGGTGCGGATCGGTGTAGAGCTTGCCGGGGAACAGCGACAGGTCGGAGCCGGAGTCCCAGATGGCCACGGTGACCGGCGTGAGCTTGTCCGCGTCAGTGAGGACGACGTCGCGCGCCGCCCAGATATCGGGCTTCTGCACGTCGTGCGCGGCCACGTCGGCGCTTAGAAGCGCCACGGTGGCCGCCTTGACCGGCACCACCTCCTTCAGGTTGAAGCGCGCGGCGACGATGGCGCGCGCGAGGTCGCTGCTGACCTCGTGGGACTTGGCCACGGCCGGCTCGACGTTGGCCTGGAGGCTGCCCAGCACGAGCGATTCGCTGACGATCTGCGCGCTGCTCTTGGCCTCCTTGATGCGGTTGCCGACGACGGCCCACGGCAGCGCCGCGAGGCTGTCGGAATAGGCCTTCGCGTAGGCGTGCTCGTACTCGGGGCCGACGGCCTGGCCGGTGGCCGCGTGCGCCTTGAGCAGCGCCTCGTTGCGCAGGCCGCTGAGCAGCTTGGCGTCGGGCTTGTCCTCCAGCGCGCGGATCTGCGCGATGGTGTCCAGCGCGGCCTTGTCCTCCGTGCCCGAGAGCATCTGCAGCAGCAGGCGCGTGGTCAGCAGCGAACGCACCTCGCCGTGGTCCTGGATGTCGTACTGGGCGAGCACGGCGTCGACGTCGGCGCGCACCTTCGCGGCGAACGCGTCGAAGGTCTTGCCGTCGGCCTTGACCAGGTCGGTGGCCGTCCCGGCGACCGGATAGGTGAAGCGCGGCAGGTCGTCGAGCGTGTTGACCGTCTTCCTGGCGCCGGACTGGGCCGAGGCGTCGGAGACGGCGATCAGCGTGGCCAGCGCGGCAGACAGCGCCAGCACCAGGGGCCGCAGGGCAAGGGAGGAGCGGTTCATGAGGTCGTCGCTTTCCGGGCAGGGCTGAGGAAGGGCACATCCTATCCTCGACCATGGCGCGGCGCGGTACTGGTTAGCATGCGGACATGAGCTTTCCGACCCTCGCCCGCACCGTCGCTGCGTTCGTCCTCGCGGCCGCGTTTTCCTCGGCGCCGACGCTCGCACTGGCCGCGATGTCCGACGCCGATCGTGCCGCGCTTCAGATCCGCACCTGGGGCGGCAGTCCCGTGCACATCGGCGACACGCTGGACCAGGCGCGCGCCGCGCTGCCGTCGGCGCCGGCGACGCCGCAGATCAACCTGGGCGACTACCAGACGCTGTGGGCGCAGGCCGACGGCGTCATCCTGCGGCTGTCGCACGGCGTCGTCACCCAGATCACCTACGACACGAAATCGAAGGCGAAGATCGCCGGCCTGGACGTCGGCATCGATTCCACGCTGGCCGACTTCGAGGCCGCGCTGGGCCCAAGCGCGCCGGGCGTGGTGCCGGGCACGCGCACGTGGGCGCTGGACGGCAAGCACCGGCTGGTGGCGTCCGTCTACGGCGCGGGCGTGGTGCGCGGGCTCGAGCTCGGCTTCATCCCGAAGCCGCCGCCGCCGCGCCCGGCCGGCGGCGTGGCCTGGGCCGATGCGCGCGAGGCCAGCGCGGCGTCCGCGGCGGCGCCCGTCCTGACCGGCGACGCGCGGCGAGCGCGGCTCGACCAGCTGCTGGCCGCGCATGACGACGTGGCCTTGCTGCAGCTGCTGTTCCCGCAGTTCCAGAAGCAGCCGCCGCTGCCGCGCGAGGCCGAATCCATCGACGACGCCTGGCTGCAGGCGCACGCGGGCGAGGGCCGTGCCTCCGTGCTCTACGCGCTGTCGTGGAAGCTGCTGCCCTTCGATCGGGACAGCGCCCGCACGTTGAATGCCCGGGCCCGCGTCGAATGGCAGATGGCCTCGGCGCAATGCGTGCAGGCGCCGCAGCCCAGTCCGCTGATGTTCATGCTGGAGGGCGAGGCCGTGGTCGACGTGGCGCCTTTGCGGGCCGCCAAGCCGGCCTGGCCTATCGCGTTCGGACAGGCGCTCGATTGGGATCGCGCGCTGGCGTCGCCCGTGGGGCCGGACTGGTATTGCGGTGCCGGCAACGTGATGGCGGCATCCGCGGCGGCCGCGGCGCGCCAGGCCGCGTGGCAGCGGGCGCGCGACGCGAACCCGGCGCCGACGAACGCCGCGCCTTGATCAGCCGGCCGTCTCGTCGACGATGCCATCCTTGTGCAGCGCCGCGATGACGCTCACCAGGAACTTGTCGACGTCCGCGGCCTCGAAGCCGCTGGCGCCGCCGGCCATGTAGGTGTCGCCTTGCCACAGCGCCTCGTGCGTGCGGCGGTCGACGAGCACGACGTGCGCGGTCTCGTTGTGATAGCCCTTGTTCATCGAGGCCGTGGCCTTGCCCAGCGTGACGATCAGCAGGTACTTGCAGGACGCGGCGGCCGGGTCGGGCGGCAGCGCCGGGTTCTCGTCGACGACCACCGCGGCCAAGTGGGCACGCGCGAACACGCGCGGCGTGACGTCCTTGGCCACCGCCGTGATCTGCCCCCATTCGACCAGCGCGTCCTTGGCCGCGATGTTCTGTGAGTCGAAGCGCGGGGTGAGGTACTCGACGGCGACTGCGGACAGCGACTGCGGCGCGCGGCCCGACTTCAGGCTTTTCGTCTCCGCGATGTGGGTGCAGCCGGCGGCCAGTGCCGCGAAGGTGACGAGGAAAGACGGCAGGAGGCTGTGGCGCATGGATTCGGCCGCGGGCGGGCGAAGGGATGAAGCGGGAACTCTAGCCGCGACGTCGGGCCACCACCAAGGACGGAAGTCTCGGTTTGCGGGCCTGCGCTGTCGAGCTGCCGCCTACGCGTCGCGCCCGAACGCCTTGCCCGTGAATGGCAGCGCCAGCAGCGCGCAGGCGCCCAGCGCGAGCCCGCAGCCGAGGCCGCCCAGCTGCGTCAGCGCGGTGCCCGCCACGGCGGTGCCGATGAAGGCCGCCACGAAGGTGATGACGATGCTGCGCGACAGCAGCGAGCCGTCGGGGTCGAGCGCCGAGATGCGCGACGTGAGGAAGGGCGTGACCGCGTAGTAGGCGAACGAGACCAGCAGCTGCGCGATAAAGAAGCCGACCCAGCCGCGCACGAGGAAGAACCACAGCGCGGCGCCGCCCATCAGCAGCTCGGCGGCCCAGAGGATGGGGCGGCGCAGCTCGTGGCTGCGGCGATGCGATGCCGAAAGCGCGCCCACCGTGCCAAGCAGCGACACCAGCGCCAGCACCGGCCCGATGCGTTCCGGCGCGATGTGCAGCTGGCGGCCCACCACGTCGGCCAGCGCCCATTGCGCCGACAGCACGCTGTAGACCAGCATCATCACGGCCCAGATCGGCAGCAGCGCGCGCCAGGGCAGCGCGGGGCGGGCTGGCGTCGCGGCAGCGTGGGCGACGGCGTGTCCCGCGTCGCCGCCCGCGGCCGCGGCGGGCAGGGCCACCAGCGCGAAGGCCGCGGCGATGATCACGAAGACCCATTGCGCGACGAAGGCCTCCGGCATCGCGTAGGCCGCCACCAGCAGCGCGCAGTCGATCACGCCCGAGACCAGGATGATGACGCCCCACGCGCGTTCGGCCGCGGCGCGGTTGGACAGGCTGGCCGCCACCACCACGAACAGCACGCCCTCGAACAGGCCGGTGACCAGCCGCGCGCCACCGACGGCGGCCACGCTGGGCATCCACGCGCCCGCGGCCTGCGCGAGCAGCGTGCCCAGCGTCGCGATCCACGCGAGCCGGCGCGGCACGCGCGCGATCCAGCGCGGGAAGACGGCGCAGCTGATGGCGATGCCGGCGATCTCCAGCGCGGCGAAACCCGTGGCCGCGTCCTCGCCCGCGCCGAAGCGGCGCATCAGCGCGCCGACGATCAGCGGCATCAGGATCGTGCCGTTGGTGGCCATCGCGTACGCACAGGACAGGCGCAGCAGCGCTGCCGGCGAAAGGTCGGGGCGCGTGGCGGCGGCGTTGACAGGCGTCGGAGAGTCCATCGCTGGAAACCACTTGAATATGAGCGTTGATCACAATATAATGTGATCATTGATCATGTGTCAATGATGACGAACCCACCCGAGACCCTCACCGCGCCGCCGCGCGCCACCAGCGGCGAGGCCGGCCGCCGGCCGCGCCAGGAACGCAGCCGCCAGCGCGTCGAGACCATCCTCGACGTGGCGCTGGACATGGTCGTCGAGCAGGGTGCCGAGGCGCTGGCGATGCGCGAGGTGGCGCGCCGCGCCGACGTGCAGATCAGCTCCATCTACCAGTACTTCCCGTCCAAGGCGCACATCATCCGCGAGCTCGCGAAGCGCAACCTGCAGAAGGTGCGCCTGTTGCTGCAGGCCCAGGTGCAGCAGCTGCTGGCCGAGTTCCCCGGGGCGCCGCCGGTGCCGGAGGCCGTCAACCGCCTCGTCGACGCCTACTTCGCGCACTACCGCGACCAGCCCGACGCGCTGGCCGTGTGGGCCGGCGCGCAGAGCGACCATGGCCTGCGCGAGCTCGACCTGGAAGACACCCGCAGCACCGCCGAATTCCTCGTGCTGCCGCTGCAGCGCATCCTGCGCCGCGACGACCGCGAGGTGCTGTATCCGCTGGCGCTGCTCGTCTCCGAGGTCACCGGCGCGGCCGCGCGCCTCGCGCTGGCGCTGGAGTCGCCGCTGCGCGAGCAGCTCATCGCCCGCCACAAGGCCATGCTGGTGGCCACGCTCGAGGATCACCGCCGCCCATGACCGCCCCCGCACCCGACTACGCGTACTACAAGGGCGCGCTGGCCGGCGCCCGCCTGCCCGCCGCCTTCGTCGACCTCGACGCGCTGCACGCCAACCTGGCCGACCTGCGCGCGCGCGCCGGCGACCTGCCGATCCGGCTCGTGACCAAGTCGATCCGCTCCGTGGAAATCCTGCGCCGCGTGCTGGCCACGGGCCCGTATTTCCAGGGCCTGATGTGCTACTCGCCGACCGAGGCCGCGTGGCTCGCGTCGCAGGGCTTCGACGATCTGCTGGTGGCCTATCCGTCGGTGGAGCCGGACGACCTGCGCGCCGTCGCCGCGCAGGTGCGCGCGGGCCGCACGATCACGCTGATGGTGGACGGCGCGGCGCAGGTGCAGCGCATCGCCGCCATCGCGAAGGCGGAAGGCGTGGTGCAGCCGCTGGCGATCGACCTCGACATGTCGTCCGACTTTCCCGGCCTGCACTTCGGCGTGTTCCGCTCGCCGGTCAAGGGCCCCGAGTCGGCGCTGGCGCTGGCCGCGGAGATCGCGCGCCACCCGGCGCTGCGCCTGGACGGCCTGATGGGCTACGAGAGCCAGATCGCCGGCCTGATGGACCAGGTGCCGGGCCAGGCCGCGAAGAACGCGGTGATCCGCTTCCTCAAGCGCCGCTCCATCCCCGAGATCAACGAGCGCCGCCGCGCGACGGTGGCCGCGCTGGCCGCGGCCGGCCACCCGCTGCGCTTCGTCAACGGCGGCGGCACCGGCAGCTTCGAGAGCACGCGCGCCGACTCCAGCGTCACCGAACTCGCGGCCGGCTCGGGCCTGTACGTGCCCACGCTGTTCGATCACTACGGCGCGTTCCGCGGCCGCCCGGCCGCCGGCTTCGCGGTGGCGGTCACGCGCGCGCCCGCGCCGGGCATCGTCACCTGCGCCGGCGGCGGCTATCCCGCGTCGGGCCCCGGAGGCGTCGATCGCCTGCCGCGTCCGTGGCTTCCCGCGGGTTGCGCGCTCATCGCCACCGAGGGCGCGGGCGAGGTGCAGACGCCCGTGTGCGTGCCGGCCGGCGTCACGCTGGCGCCGGGCGACCCGATGCTGTTCCGGCATGCCAAGGCCGGCGAGCTGTGCGAACGCTTCAACGAGTTGCTGCTGGTCGAGGGCGGCGCGGTGGTCGGCAAGGCCGCCACCTACCGCGGCGACGGCAAGTGTTTCTTCTGAGTTGAGAACCTGTAAGCGAGGACGACGCGGATGTGGAAGAACTGGTCGGGGTATGTCGAATGTCCGCGCACGCCGGTGCTCGCACCGGGCAGCGGCGCGGAGTTGGCGACGGCGCTCGCCGAAGCGGCGCGGGACGGCCGGCCGGTGCGCATGGTGGGCGCCGGTCATTCGTTCAGCCCGCTGGTGGCCAGCGACGGCGTCATCGTGTCGCTGGACAGGCTGCAGGGCATCATCGCCATCGATGACGCCACGCGCGTCGCGCGCGTGCATGCCGGCACGCGCCTGTACGCGCTCGGGGGGGCGCTCGCGGAACGCGGGCTCGCGATGGAGAACCTGGGCGACATCAACGTGCAGTCCATCGCTGGCGCCACCAGCACCGGGACGCATGGCACGGGCCTGGGCTTCGGCAACCTCGCCACGCAGATCGCGGCGCTGAAGTTCGTCACGGCCGACGGCCGCGAGATGGTCGCGTCGCCCGACGAGAACCCCGAGCTGTTCGCGGGCGGCCGCATCGCGCTGGGCAGCCTGGGCGTGCTCACCGAGGTGAGCCTGCGCCTGGTGCCCGCGTTCCGGCTGCGGCTGGAACGCGGCCGCATGGATCTCGAGGACTGCCTCGCGCAGGCCGGCGCGCTGGTGGCGGCCAACCGCCAGTTCGAGTTCTACTGGCTGCCGCACACGGAGACGGTGCTCACCAAGAAGTGGAACATCACCGACGCGCCGGTCGACAAGTCGGGCATGGGCCGCTGGGTCAGCGACGTGCTGCTGGAGAACATCGCGTTCGGCCTGCTTTGCGACGTCGGCAAGGCCGTGCCCTCGCTGTGCCCGCCGCTGAGCCGCTTCTGCGCGTCGCTGGTCTCGGCCAGCGAGCAGGTGGACGCCAGCTGGTCGATGCTGTCCACCGTGCGCCAGGTGCGCTTCAACGAGATGGAGTGGTCGGTGCCGGCCGAGCGCGGCGCCGACGCGCTGCGCGAGATCAAGGCGCTCATCTCGAAGCGCACGTTCCCGCTGATGTTCCCGCTCGAGGTCCGCTGGGTGCGCGGCGACGACCTGTGGCTGAGCCCGAACCACGGGCGCGACAGCGTGCACATCTCGGTGCACCAGTACTGCGGCATGCCGTTCGAGGCCTACTTCGACGCCGTGCAGGCCATCTGCCAGAACCACGGCGGCCGGCCGCACTGGGGCAAGGTGCATTCGCTGAAGGCGGCGCAACTGGCGCGGCTCTATCCACGCTGGGACGACTTCCTCGCGCTGCGGGAGAAGATGGATCCGAAGGGACTGTTCCTCACGCCCTACCTGCGCGGGCTGTTCGGGCTCTGATCCGGTCCGCGCCGCGCCGACCGCCGACCGCCGACCGGCCGGCCCTTCGCGGTACCCGACAGGGCATGCCGATTGCTGCCGCCCCGGCGGCGGCGCCAGACGACTCGTTCCAGCGGGCCGGCGCGGCCATACGCAGGGAGTTCGCGATGGAACGCCAAGGTCGGGCCGGCATGCTGTCCAGCCCGTGTCGCCCGTTCGTCTTCGGACGTGCCGCCGCATGGCGCGCCATCCGCGCGTGACGGCGGCATGGCCACCGCGGCAGGCGTCCATCCGCGAGACCCGGCGAACCGGCCGGGCGGCGGCGGGCACGGCGCCGGCTGCGAGACCGAGCTGATCGAGGACCTGGCGCGCCTGGAGCTTCTCGGCGACGAGATCGACGGCCTGAACGAGCGAACCGGGGCGCCCGCGTCGGCGCGCTGGGCCGCCGTGCATGCGGGCATGCTGCACGACCGGCGAGCGGAGCCGTGGTGCGTGATCGTGCGCCGCGGACCGGAGATCGTGGCCGCGGCGCTGGCCGTGGCGCGGCTCCGGCTCGGCGCCTGGGCGATCCGCGGCGCGACGCATCCGGACGAGCCGGGCTGGCTGGCCGCCCTCGACGGCGACGCCAGCACCGAACTCGCCGCCGCGGTCGCGGGTTCGCTGCGCGCGCTGCGCCGTCCGTGGGGACTGGCGTGGCGCCACCTGCCCGCCGACGACGCCACGCTGGCCGCACTGCGCGGCGAGCTCTCGATCTCGGCCGTGCTCGCCAGCGGCGACGACGCGCAATTGAACTGCGATGCCGCCGACGACGTCGCCGGCGGCCTGTCGCGCAACACGCGTTCGGTGGTCAGCCGCGCCCGCCGGCGCATCGCGGCGGCCGGCCTGTCCTGCGAGATCGCGTGGACGCGGGATGCGGCAGGAATTGCCGCGCGGCTGGACGAGGTGGCCGACGTCCACCGGCGCCGCAATCGCCAGTTGCGCGGCGCCGCCGGACTCGACGACCCGGGTCGGCGCGCGCTGTTCGATGAGACGGTGCTGGCGCATGCGGAGACCGGCCGCGCGCGTCTTCTGACGCTGCGTCTCGACGGCCGGTTGGCGGCGTTCGCGATCTGCTTCGAGTCCGCCGGCATCCTGCACGTGTACTCGAACATGGCCTCGCCGGACTGGCTGGAGTTCAGTCCAGGAACGATCGCGAACGCGGAGGTGGTGCGCGCGGCGGGCCGCGACCCCGTGCTGCAGGCCGTGGACTGGGGCCTGGGCCTGCAGCGCTACAAGCTCAGCGGCTCGCGCGTGCAGGTGCGGCACATGGTGCACCTGTGGGCCTGGTCGTCGCTGGTGGGGCGCCTGGCGTGGGCGTTGGGCGATCGGCTGGTCGGGCGTTGAGATCCGACTCCGGCATGGGGCCGCAGCATGATTCTTCAAGGGCGAACTCGCCCGGATTTGTGAGCAAACCACAGGAGAACACGTCGAAAGTCGCGGGGTATGCAAGCTGCCTAGAATGTTCCGCCTACCCTCCAAAGGACGCACATGAGCGGGCTCATCCGCATTCGCGGCGCGCGGCAGCACAACCTCAAGAACCTGGACCTCGACATCCGCACCGGCGAGCTGACCGTGGTGACCGGGCCGAGCGGTTCGGGCAAGTCGAGCCTCGTGTTCGACACGCTGTACGCCGAAGGGCAGCGCCGCTACGTCGAGACCTTCTCGGCCTATGCGCGCCAGTTCCTCGACCGCATGGACCGTCCCGCCGTCGATCACGTGGAGGGCGTGCCGCCGGCCATCGCCATCGACCAGACCAACCCGGTGCGCAGTTCTCGCTCCACGGTCGGCACGATGACGGAGCTCAACGACCACCTGAAGCTGTTGTTCGGGCGCGCGGCCGCTCTGTTCGACCGCGTCACCGCGCTGCCCGTGCGCCACGACAACGCCGACACCATCTATGCCGACCTGTTGCGGCGCGCCGCGGCCCAGGGCGACCCGCGCGTGGCCGTCACGTTCCCGGTTGAACTGCCGGCGAACACAACGGCCGAGGAGGTGACGCAGTGGCTGTCCACCAGCGGCTTCACGCGCGTGCACGGCGAGCGCACGATCAAGGACGAGAAGGGCGAACGCAAGCTGCTCGACGTGGTGGCCGACCGCTTCCGCGTGGGCAACGTCGAGAAGGTGCGCGTGGTCGAGGCCATCGAACTCGCGTTGAAGCGCGGGCAGGGCCGGCTCAATGTCGACGTGCTGCCCGAGAACGCCGAGGCCACCGACCCCGGCATCCGCTGGCGCTGGTCCACGGGCCTGCACTGCCCCGAGAGCGACCTGCGCTACGACGATCCGCAGCCGGCGCTGTTCTCGTTCAACTCCGCGTTCGGCGCCTGCGAGACCTGCCGCGGCTTCGGCCGCGTGATCGGCGTCGACTGGGGCCTCGTCGTGCCCGACGAGAAGAAGACGCTGCGCAACGGCGCCATCAAGACCATCCAGACGCCCGCGTGGAAGGAGCAGCAGGACGACCTGATGCAGTACGCCGGCGACGCGGGCATCCCGCGCGACACCGCGTGGAACCAGCTCACCGACGCACAGCGCAAGTGGGTCATCGACGGTTCGCCGAGCTGGAACGGCAACTGGCACAAGCAGTGGTACGGCATCAAGCGCTTCTTCGAGTACCTCGAGTCGAAGGCCTACAAGATGCACATCCGCGTGCTGCTGTCCAAGTACCGCAGCTACACGAAGTGCCCGGCCTGCGACGGCGCGCGCCTGAAGCTGGAGGCGCAGCTGTGGCGCATCGGCACCAAGGAGCAGGCCGACGCGGTGCTGCCGCCGTCGCAGCGCCACATGCCGCACGGCACGGACTGGACGCGCGAGCAGCTCGAGGCGCTGCCGGGCCTGGGTCTGCACGACATGATGCTGCTGTCGATCGACCGTCTTCGACGATTCTTTGACATGCAGAAGACGCCGACGGAACTGCCCGACGACGCGTTGAAGCTGCTGCTCGACGAGATCTGCACACGCCTGAAGTACCTCAACGACGTGGGCATCGGCTACCTGACGCTGGATCGCCAGAGCCGCACGCTGTCGGGCGGCGAGGTGCAGCGCATCAACCTCACCACGGCGCTGGGCACCTCGCTCGTCAACACGCTGTTCGTGCTCGACGAGCCGTCCATCGGCCTGCACCCGCGCGACATGCACCGCATCGTGGAGGCCATGCAGCGCCTGCGCGACGCCGGCAACACGCTGGTGGTGGTGGAGCACGACCCGGCCGTGATGCTGGCGGCCGACCGCCTCATCGACATGGGCCCGGGCCCGGGCGAGCGCGGCGGCCAGATCGTGTTCGACGGCGACCCCGAGGGCGCGAAGCTGGCCGACACGCTCACCGGCGCCTACCTGGGCGCGCGCAAGCAGGTGGGCATGGGCATCCGGCGCGCGGTGGTCGAATCCACGCCGCGCCTGATCGTTCAGGGCGCCACCGAGCACAACCTGCGCGGCGTCACGGTGGAATTCCCGCTGCAGCGGCTGGTGGTGGTGACCGGCGTCAGCGGCTCGGGCAAGAGCACGCTGATGCAGGACGTGCTGTACCCGGCGCTGGAGCGCCATTTCGGCAAGCCCACCGAGACGCCCGGCAAGCACGAGGCGCTGCTGGGAGCCGACTGGCTGTCGGAGGCCGTGTTCGTCGACCAGAGCCCCATCGGCAAGACGGCACGATCGAACCCCGCCAGCTACGTGGGTGCGTTCGACGAGATCCGCAAGCTGTTCGCCACCACGCCGGTGGCCCTCGAGCGCAACTACAGCGCCGGCATGTTCTCGTTCAACGCCGGCGACGGCCGCTGCCCCACCTGCGGGGGCTCAGGCTTCGAGCACGTGGAGATGCAGTTCCTGTCCGACGTTTACCTGCGCTGCCCCGACTGCGACGGCAAGCGCTTCCGCGCCGAGATGCTGGATGCGCACCTGGTGCGGCGCGACCGCCAGCTGTCCATCGCCGACGTGCTGGAGCTCACCGTCAGCGAGGCCGTGCAGCTGTTCGCCGATGACCGCGAGGTGATCCGCCGGCTGCAGCCCATCGTCGACGTGGGGCTGGACTACGTGAAGCTGGGCCAGCCGGTGCCCACGCTGTCGGGCGGCGAGGCGCAGCGCCTCAAGCTCGCCGGCTTCCTCGCCGAGGCCGCGCAAGGTCCGCAGCAGCCCGCCGCGAAGAAGGGCACGCTGTTCCTGTTCGACGAGCCCACCACGGGCCTGCACTTCGACGACATCGCCAAGCTGATGCGCTCGCTGCGCCGGCTGCTGGAGGCCGGCCACTCGCTGATCATCATCGAGCACAACCTGGACGTGATCCGCTCGGCCGACTGGCTGGTGGACCTCGGGCCGGAAGGCGGCGAGGGCGGCGGCGAGCTCGTGGGCGTCGGGACCCCTGAGGATCTCAAGGCCAACACGCGCTCGCACACGGGCCGCGCGCTGCGCGACTACGAGGAGACGCTGGGGCTGGAGCGCTACGCCGCGGCCGACGTGGCCCGCGAGAAGCACGCGCGCTACGCCGCCGTGGAAGACGCGCGCTTCAGGAGTGAGGGCGCGCGCGACGCGAGCAAGGACGGCCCGAGCCTGCAGTCGCTGGTGAGCAAGCGCCGGCGCTCGACGGCGAGCGGGGTCGAGGACGAGTCCATCCGCATCGTCAACGCGCGCGAGCACAACCTGAAGTCGGTGGACGTCAACATCCCGCGCGGCAAGTTCACCGTGGTCACGGGCGTGTCGGGCTCCGGCAAGAGCACGCTGGCGTTCGACATCCTGTTCAACGAGGGCCAGCGGCGTTACCTGGAGTCGCTCAACGCCTACGCCCGCAGCATCGTGCAGCCGGCCGGCCGGCCCGAGGTGGACGCGGTGTACGGCATCCCGCCGACGGTGGCCATCGAGCAGCGCCTGTCGCGCGGCGGCCGCAAGAGCACGGTGGCGACCACCACCGAGGTGTGGCACTTCCTGCGCCTGCTGTGGGTGAAGCTGGGCATCCAGCATTGCATCCACGACGGCAGCCCGGTGAAGCCGCAGAGCGTGGAGAGCATCGCCGCGCAGCTGCTGCGCGACTACCGCGGCCAGCACGTGGGCCTGCTGGCGCCGCTGGTGGTGGCGCGCAAGGGCGTGTACACCGACCTGGCCAAGTGGGCCAAGGCGCGCGGGCACACGCACCTGCGCGTGGACGGCGAGTTCCTGAAGGTGGATCCGTGGCCGCGCCTGGACCGCTTCAAGGAACATACGCTGGAGCTGCCGGTGGGCGACCTCGTGATCGCGCCCGAGCGCGAGGCCGAGTTGCGCGCGCTGCTGGCCAAGGCGCTGGACACCGGCAAGGGCGTGATGCACCTGCTCACGCCGCTGGATGGCCTCACCGAGGCGATGGCGCTGGACCACTCGACGCTGGGCATCGGCACGGTGAAGGTGTTCTCCACCAAGCGCGCGTGCCCCACCTGCGGCACCAGCTACGGCGAGCCCGACCCGCGCATGTTCTCGTACAACAGCAAGCACGGCTGGTGCCCGGGTTGCGTGGGCACGGGCCTGGCGCTCACGCGCGAGCAGCGCGCGGCGTTCGACGATTCGGTGCAGGACGACAACGAGCGCGGCCGCGAGCAGGCCTTCATCACGAAGGAGCCCGACGCCGAGGAGCTGCACGACGCGGCCTGCCCCGATTGCCACGGCGCCCGCCTGGCGCCAGCGCCGCGCGCGATCAGGTTCGAGGACCAGGCCATCACCGACGTGGCGCAATGGGCCGTGAGCGACGTGCGCAAGTGGGTGGAGGCTCTGCGGCTGGGCGGCCGCGACGCCGACATCGCACGCGACGTGATCAGCGAGATCCGCAGCCGCCTCGTGTTCCTGGAGGACGTGGGCCTGAACTACCTGACGCTGGATCGCGCCGCGCCCACGCTGTCGGGCGGAGAGGCGCAGCGCATCCGCCTCGCGGCGCAGCTGGGGTCCAACCTGCAGGGCGTGTGCTACGTGCTGGACGAGCCCACCATCGGCCTGCATCCGCGCGACAACAAGATCCTGCTGGACGCGCTGGCGCGCCTGGGCTCGCAAGGCAACACCCTGGTGGTGGTGGAGCACGACGAGGACACCATCCGCCGCGCCGACCACCTGATCGACATCGGCCCGGGCGCCGGCAAGCGTGGCGGCCAGCTGGTGGCGCAGGGCACGGCCGCCGACCTGTCGGCCAACCCCGACTCCGTGACCGGCCGGGCCCTCGCGCATCCGCAGACGCACCCGATGCAGCCGCGCCGCGACGTGGCCTTCGCGGCCGACGACGCGGGCGCGAGCACGCACGTCACGATCTTCGGCGCGAAGCTGCACAACCTGCAGGGCATGCCCGTGCGCGTGCCGCTGCAGCGCCTGGTGGCCATCACCGGCGTCAGCGGCTCGGGCAAGAGCACGATCGCGCGCGACGTGCTGCTGGCCAGCGTGGCCGACCTCGTGAGCAGCCGCGGCAAGGCCGGGCCCACCGGCTGCGAATCGGTGGAGGGCTGGCACTCGGTCGACCGCGTGCTGGAGGTCGACCAGACCCCCATCGGCAAGACGCCGCGCTCGTGCCCGGCCACCTACATCGGCTTCTGGGATGCGATCCGCAAGCTGTTCGCCGAGACGCTGGAGGCCAAGGCGCGCGGCTACGCGGCCGGCCGCTTCAGCTTCAACACCGGCGGCGCCAACGGCGGCCGCTGTCCAGGCTGCGAGGGCCAGGGCGTGCGCACCATCGAGATGAGCTTCCTGCCCGACGTGAAGGTGGGCTGCGACCTGTGCCACGGCGCGCGCTTCAACCCGGCCACGCTGGCCGTCACCTGGCGCGGCAAGAGCATCGGCGACGTGCTGCGGATGGAGGTGGACGAGGCGGTGGAGTTCTTCGCCAGCATGCCGTCCATCGCGCATCCGCTGCAGCTGCTGCAGGACGTGGGCCTGGGCTACCTGACGCTGGGCCAGCCGTCGCCCACGCTGTCGGGCGGCGAGGCGCAGCGCATCAAGCTCGTCACCGAGCTGAGCAAGGTGCGCGACGAGGTGGGCCGCCGCGGCCAGAAGGCGCCGCACACGCTCTACGTGCTGGACGAGCCCACCGTGGGCTTGCACATGGCCGACGTCGCCAAGCTGATCAAGGTGCTGCACCGCCTCACCGACGGCGGCCACAGCGTGGTGGTCATCGAGCACGACCTGGACGTCATCGCCGAGGCCGACTGGGTGATCGACATGGGGCCGGAAGGCGGCTCGGCCGGCGGCAAGCTGGTGGCCGAGGGAACGCCGGAGCACCTCGTGGCCAGGAGGACGCACACCGGGGTTGCGCTGGGGCCGGTGCTGGCGCGCAAGTGACGCGACGCGCACCCGCGCGTTTGCGCGGGTGCGCGTGACGTCTGCGGGCGGATGCGCGCGCGGGCCGGGCGTTGCGACGGTGAGTGGGCGGGGCGACATGCGATGCTCGATGGGCGTGTCCCCATCGTAGGCAAACGCCGGAATTCCGCCCGACGCCATCGGGCCGATTTCCGACGGGTATGCGCGCGAGAAGAGCGGCCTCGTCGCCGCGGCCCGATGCATCCCGGGTTCGCGAAGGCCCTCCGCATCAGGCAACGCCCCCCCAGTTCGGAGACCCTCCGTCCGACGAACCTGGGGAGTGCCGCGAGCGGCGTGCGGTTCCAGAATGAGCCGTTGCACGCGGGCGCGACGCCGCGCAGGCGGCCTGCCCGAGGGGCCGGCGATCGGCGCCATCGCGACAGCATCCCGAAGGAGCACTCCATGGCCTCGCTTCAACTGGCATCGGTCCCTTCCGCCGACCTGTCGATTCGGGCCGGGCGCCGGCGCCCCGGCGCGACGCGCCTGGCCTGGTGGCGGATGCTGGTGCTCGCGGGCCTGTGCTTCGGCCTGCCGATCGCGCAGGCCGCCACGCTCGTGGGCAGCGCGACCATCGAGGCGGGTGCCGACAGCAACGCCGCGGGGACGGCCGAGGCGTTCCTCGCCACCGTCGGCACCGCGGGAACGGTCGCGCAGCTATCGGTCTACCTCGATACGGGCAGCAAGGCGACGCGGGTCGTCGTCGGCCTCTACTCGGATGCCGGCGGCCATCCCGGGACGCTGCTGACCCAGGGGACGATCGCCGCCCCCGTCGCCGCGGCATGGAACGCGGTGACCGTGCCGCCGGTGGACCTGGCGGCTTCGCAGCGGGTCTGGATGGCGTTGCTGTCGCCGTCCGGGACGGCCGTCGTCAAGTTTCGCGACGGGGTGAGCAGCGGAACCTCCGAGACCAGCTCGGCGGCGAACCTGGCCGCGTTGCCGTCCGCCTGGAGCACGGGCGTGGTCTACGTCGACGGTCCGTTGTCGATGATCGCCACGTCGGCGACCGGCAACACGCCGCTGCTCGCGGTGACGCCGGCGTCGCTCGCCTTCACGGCCACGGCCGGCGGTGCCGGTCCGGCGGCGGCGAGCCTGGTCGTGAAGAACGGCGGCACGGGCAGCCTCGCGTTCAGCGCCAGCACCGGCACGTCCTGGCTCGCGGTCACGCCGGCCGGGGGCACCGCGCCGGTGACGGAGAGCGTCTCGGCCTCCATCGCCGGCCTGGGTGCCGGCACCTACAGCGGCTCGGTCACGATCACGGCGGCCGGCGTGTCCGGCTCGCCGGCGGTGATCCCCGTCACGCTCACCGTCAAGCCCGTCGTGCCAGTGTTGTCGGTGACCCCGGCCTCGCTGTCGTTCGCGGCCACGGTTGGCGGCAGCGCGCCGGCGGCCCAGGCGCTGGCGATCGCCAATACCGGCGGCGGAACGCTGTCGTTCACCGCCGCGGGCAGCCAGTCCTGGCTCTCCGCGGCGCCTGCCAGCGGCTCGGCGCCGGCCAGCGACAGCGTCGCGGTCGCCATCGCCGGGCTCGGCGCGGGAACCTACGACGGCCAGGTGACGGTCACGGCCACCGGAGCCACCGGATCGCCCGCGACGATTCCCGTCCATCTCGTCCTCGCGCCGCCGGCGACGACGTCCGCGGACTGGCCGATGGTGGGCCAGAATCCGGCGCGCACCAGCTACGCCGCCAACGACGCGGTCATCGACAAGACCAACGTCGCATCGCTGTCGCTCGCCTGGAGCGCGGTGCTCGACGGCAAGGTCACGGCGCAGCCGCTGTTCCTCGGCGGCGTGACGGTCGGCGGCGCGACGCACGACGTCGTGATCGCCGCCAGCAACCAGAACTCGCTGTACGCGCTCGACGCCGACACCGGCACCTTGCTGTGGAACGTCAACTTCGGCGCGGACGTGGGCGCCACCTGGGCGGTGCCCGGCGGCCTGGGCATCCGCTCGGCGCCGGCGGTGGACCGGGCGACGAACCGGCTCTTCGTGGTGTCCGACGATGGACGGCTGCGCACGCTGTCGCTGTCGACCGGCCTCGCGTTGGCGACGCCGCTCCAGATCATCGACCTCCCGGTCACGAACAAGGTGCGCGGCGGGCTCAACCTGTTCGCCAACAAGCTCTACATCGCCAACGGAAGCGACGGCGGCGACGAGGCGCCCTGGCGCGGGCGCGTCTACGAGGTCGACGTGAGCGGCGCCGCGCCCGCGCTGGCGGCGACGTTCGACGTCGTGCCGGGCGTCGCGGGCGACAACCGCGGCGGGGGCATCTGGAACTACGGCGGCGTCACGGTGGACCCGGCCACGGGCAACGTGTATGCGGCGACCGGCGCCGATTGGCAGTCGACCTACACCCCGTACGCCGTGCGCATGATCAAGCTCACGTCGTCGCTGGGCCTGGTGGGCACCTACGAGCCGCCGCACCCGGCCACGTTCGCCTGCGCCGCCTTGCCGTGCGACGTCGACTTCTCGGCCGCGCCCACCGTCTTCACCCCCACCGGGTGCCCGACGATGGTGGCCGCCGGCAACAAGGACGGCCATCTCTACGTGATGCGCACGAACGACTTCGCCACGACCAGCACCGTCTGGCAGGCTCTCACGCTCAATACGGCCGACGACGCCCTCAAGACCGGCGGGCTGGGCGGCATCCCCGCGTTCTGGCCGGCGGGCAACATGCTCTACGTGACCGATTCGGGGAACGGCACCGGCGGCGTGCCGGCGGGCGTGGTGGCCCTCTCGGTGTCGGCCGCGCCGGCATGCAAGCTGGCGGTCGCGTGGGCGCAGCCGCTGCCGAAGCTGGGCAGCACCCAGAGTTCCGCGACGGTCGTCGGCAACGTCGTGCTGGTCGGCGAAGGCGGCTCGGGCGAGGTGCATGCGTTCGATGCGCAGACCGGCACGGAACTCTGGAACAGCGGCTCGACCGTGACGGGCAACACCTACGCCGCGCCGACCGTCGGCCGGGGCAAGGTGTTCGTGGGCTCCTGGGCAGGCGTCGCGCCCTCCGACTACGGCGTCGTGCGCGCCTTCGCCCTCGGCACGGGCCAGGGCGGCGGCTGCACCGGCACGCCACCGGCGGTGCTGGCCGGCACGTCGGCGGTGCAGAGCGACCTCGACGTCGACCCGGGCGGCCTGGCCGAGGCGTTCCAGGTCAGCACGGCCGCCTGCGGGAAGGTCACGTCACTGAACGTCTACATCGACGCCCACTCGACCTCCGGCACGGTGGTGGTGGGCCTGTACGCGGACAACGGCGGACATCCCGGCATGCTGCTCACCCAGGCGGCCGCCACGGCGCCGGTGTCCGGTGCCTGGAACCGCGTGCCGGTGCCGCCCGTCAACGTGACGGCCTCGACGCCCTACTGGATCGCCGTGCTCGGCACCGGCAGCGGCACGCTGGCCCTGCGCGACGTCGCGGGCGGCTGCCGCAGCGAGACGAGCGCCTCAGCCGCCCTGGCCACCTTGCCGACGGCATGGGCGACGGGGACGTCGTACGGCACCTGCCCGGCCTCTCTCTACGCGGCGCCCTGACCGGCGCGCTCCAGTCATCGACGACAGGCTGATTCCGCAAATCGGGGCATCGTCATGCAGCACATCGTCCACGAGCAGTTGACCGCCCTCGACGACAAGGGCGAGCGGCATCTGGTGATCGTCACGCGGACGTCCGTCCCGGGGTCACCCCGCATGCACGGGCCACCGCACTATTCCTGGAACCAGGGCGAACCCCTGCACCTCGTCGACCCGAAGACGGGCATTCTGGAGAACGCGCTCGGCCAGCGCCTGCAGATCGAGCACTGGCGTGGTTGACGCGCCGCGCGCAGAGGCGGTATCAAGGGGCGCAGGTCTTGCCGCCTGCCGCGCGCTCCCAGATCGGATGGCGCGGCTGGCCGATGAAGATCACGTCGACGTGCTGCTCCTCGATCGGCACCACGGTGTGGAACGTCGAGGAACTGTGTGCATCCGGGCTCGCGAGGACGAGGTCGATCTGCGCGATTCCTTCGTACACGTCGAGCACGACGCGGCCAACGGCCGTGCCGTTCGCCGTCGCCGTACCGGACACGACAAGCGTGCAGCGGCCGTCGATCGTCAGTGGCGTGATCGTGGGCGGGGCGCCCTTCCTGTCCCAGGCCCCACCGATGGCGGCCGGCGCGGCGCAGCCCGTGAGAAGCGTGACGAGGAGGAGCGCGGTGCAGGACAGGCGGGCAGCAGACGTCATGGCGATGATTTGGGTCTTGCGCGGCACCAGGGAGCGGCGCCGTCGAATCCGGACGATCGTACCGAACTGCGACGGCAGAGTTTCAATGGCCCGTCCCGCTGCTTGACCGGCGGCGGGCTTTCGCGGGAGCATGGGCTCCTTCGTTGCTCGGTCATGCGCTCCTCGCCGTCCAGCTTCAGCGTCCGCAAGGCGTCCACGACGTCTCGGCATCGGCGTGCGCCGGAACGCAAGCGCATTCCCGTTCCGCGCGGCCGTTCAAGTCAGGCAACCATCGTCCTGCGCGGGATGGCGGCGGTCATCCTGGTGTCTGGCTGGCTCGGCGCGACGTACATCGTGATGCGGGCCCCGGAGGAGCCGGATGCGGGCGCCGTGGAATACCAGATCGTGGACAACCACGTCTATCCGATCACGCTGGGCGAGTCGAGGCGGGAAAAGCAGATCGTGCAGCGGATGGAAGGCAACTTCGGCGTCTGGATCGCGGAATTCGACGCCTGCCTGAAGTCGCAGCTGCGGCCACCGCGCCTCGCCTGGACGTTGCTGGTGCTCTCGACGGCGATCGGCGTCGGATGCCTTGGCGTCGCGAAACTGAGCATCGAGGACGATGTCGAGTCCGGGGGCGATGACGACCGGGCTTGACGAGGGCGCCTTCCCGCGGGGTCATGCAGGAGTACCGGATCGCCGCGCGCCTGGGCAAGCCCATCGTGCCAATCGGAGCGTCCGGCCACGCCGCCAGGCAGGCCTGGGAAGAACTGCGGGAACAGCGGTCGACCATGTATCGCGGCCTCGTATCGGCCGAACAGTACGAGCGGCTCGGAGACGCACACGCGAATGATGCCGAGCTTCTCAACGTGACCATGGATATCCTCGACCGGCTGTCGTCCATCGAATAGATGCGCAGGCAGGTCAGGCCGACACGAACCGCCGCTGCCGCATCCATTTCGTCACGACCCACTTCTCGCCCTGCGCCACCGGCGCACTGGCGTGCAGCGAACGCGCGTCGACTTGGCCGTGGTCGTCGCCGTACTCGAAGTAGACGGCGTTGCCGCGCACGGGCGACACGGCCCAGCCGAGCGCCGGGAACACGGTCTGGCCGCCGGCCGGCACGTCGTTGAGATAGGTCACGAGCGTGCTCACGCGCTGGCCGCTGCGCGCGATCGATTCGCGGTTGGCGGCGTTGCCCGGCTGAAGGTAGTCGAAGTGCGGCTCGCTGCCGGCGCCGGTCGGGTAGTGCAGCACCTGCAGGCCCTCGCCGTTCTCCAGCGGCAGGTTCATCAGCCGCGACAGGCGGCGGTCGAGGTGCGCGATGAACGCGTCCTCTCCAAGGCGGAAGAACATGCCCCAGCTGGTGCGCTTGTCGCTCACCACGTCGCGGCCCGACATCGGGTCGACGAGCGTCGACGGCTTCAGCCGCGGCCGCGCCAGCTCGATGAGCGCGCGGCATTCCTCGGCGTCGAGCACGTTGCCGAGCGCGGCGCAGACCGGGTCGTCGGTGCGCATGTGGACGACGACCTCGCGGTCGCCCGCGTCCACGCGCGTGCCCGGGGCCAGGCGCGCGGGCGCTCGCGAGGCCGGGTCGTCGGGCACCTCGATGGCGTCCACCGGCGGCGTCGCGCCGCGGGCGCGCGCATCGACGAACGCGGCCACGATGGCCTCGGCGGCGTGCGCGGGCATGCCTTGCTGGCGCATGGTCTCCACCAGCGCGGCGGGCGGCTGCGCGCGGTCGAGGTTGCCCGTGAGCCAGTGGCCCAGCTGCGGGGCGAAGCGGATCAGTCGGGCCATGCGGTCACACCGAGCCTTCCGTGCTCAGCCTTTCTTCGCGGGCGTGCCGTAGCCGTCGGTGAGCGTCTTCAGGAACGCGACGACGTCGGCGACCTCGGCCTCGGTCAGCGCGGGCCTGTTGCCGGGCCTGGCCCCGAATGGCGCTTCCTGGTTGAGGTTGTCGCGATACTTCTCGGGCAGGTCCGCGAAGCGACCCGACCTGGCCGCGCCATACACCCGCGCGGGGCTCGAGTCGCGCAAGGCATAGAAGCGCACCGCGTCTTCCAGCTTCGTGTACACGCCGTTGTGGAAGAACACGCCGCGCGTGGCCACGTTGCGCAGCGACGGCGTGCGGAACCGGCCGCAGTATTCGTCGTGCGTCCCGAGGTCGGTGCGCAGCGGCCCGCACGCACCCAGGTCGCGGTATTCCGGCTTCGCGTTGGCGGGGATGGCCGGGTTGCGCGGCACGCCGATGGCGATCAGGCCGAAGTCGGTGAACTGCGGGAACGCGCCGCGCTTGATCTGGCTGATGTGGCACGCCGCGCAGTTGCCGCGGGTCTTGTCGTTGAAGGCGGCGAGCCCGCGTGCCTCCTGCTTCGACAGCGTGGCCTGGCCTCGAAGGAAGGCGTCGTACTTGCTGGTGAACGGATAGAAGTCGGCCGGGCTCTGCTGGAACACCTCGAGCGCCAGCAGCAGGCCGTTCCACGCGTGCTTCGAGTCGTCGAGGACGCGCGGGCCGAACGCCTCGCGCATCGCCGCGGCATTGGGCGACGCACGCAGCTTCGCGATCACGGCGTCGATGTCCGGATTGGCCATCTCGAACGGCGACAGCAGCGGCCCCGCGGCCTGCTCGTGGCCGGAGTCGGCGCGGCCGTCCCAGTCGAGGCCGCCGGTGGGGCCCTGATCCTCGCTGTCGTTGCCGTCGTTGTCGAAGAAGTGTTCCTGGAAACTGGGAACGCCCTGGTGGTACGTCAGCGACGGCACGGCGCGCAGCCCGGGCAGGTCCTGCGACGGGCCGCCCAACTGCACGGGCAGGCGATTGGGGGGGCCGTACGCGCGCGCCGGATCGTGACACGATGCGCATGACACCTGGCCCGATGCCGACAACGCCTTGTCGCTGAACAGCGAGCGGCCGAGCGCCACCAGCGTCCTGAAATCGGGCCGCCGTTCGAACGGCGTTTCGTAGAACGACGGCGGCCGGGCGGCGGGCGCGGGGGCCGCCGGCGGCGCGGCCGCGGCGAGGGAGATGACCGCTGCGGGCAGCACGAGCCACGCGAGGAGGAACGGGGACAGGAAACGGCGGGGCACGGTCTGCACGAGGCGATGGGGGAGACGCGGCAGGCTAGCGGCCTTTCATGGCGGCCGTGTGACTTGGCAACGGCGTCGGCTTGCAGCGAGCCTACATGACGCTGTCATATCCCGCGGCGATGCTCTCGCGTTTTGAAGAACGGCCGAGGAGCCATCCCCCCATGAAGAACCCCGTCAAGCTTGCCGCCATCCTGTCGCCGCTGGCGCTTGCCAGCGTGCTCGTGCTGTCCGCCTGCGCCGACACCAGCACCCCCGCCGACACCACGACCCTGTTGCAGAACAAGGTGCAGAACATCGTCGTCATCTACGCCGAGAACCGCTCCTTCGACAACCTGTTCGGCAACTTCCCGGGCGCCAACGGCCTGTCCACGGTGGTCGACTCGTCGGGCAACCCGACCTCGGCCTACATCGCGCAGAAGGACCGCGACGGCACGACCGTGCTGGCCACGCTGCCGCAGACCTGGAACGGCGTCACCGCCCCGGGCAGCAGCGTCGTCATCACCGCTGCCCAGAGCGCCGGCCTGAAGAATGCGCCGTTCTCGATCGAGACCGCGTTCACCGCCGCGGCCGGCGCGGGCGCCAAGCTCGACACGACCACGGTCACGCGCGACCTGTACCACCGCTTCTTCGAGAACCAGATGTCCATCAACGGCGGCAAGAACGACATGTTCGCCGCCTGGGAAGACGCCGGCGGCCTGACGATGGGCCACTTCGACTACAGCGCCTCGCCGCTGTACAAGCTCGCGCAGGCCAATGTGCTGGCCGACAACTTCTTCGAAGGCGCGTTCGGCGGCTCGTTCCTGAATCACCAGTACCTGATCTGCGCCTGCGCGCCGACGTACCCCAACGCCGACACGGCCGCCGCGCATCCGACCATCGCCGTGCTGGACAAGGACTCTTCCGGCAACTACCTGCCGCACCTGACCGCGGCAGCCACCGCCAAGGCCTCCGCCATGGACGGTCCGCCGACGTTCCAGCTGAGCGGCAACATCACGCCGGCCAACTACTTCGGTGACAACCAGTTCTACGCGGTCAACACCATGCAGGCCCCGTACCAGCCCAGCGGCAACGCGCCTGCCTCCGCCGCGTCCGCGGCCTATGCGGACACGAGCAAGGCGACCACCCTGCCGCCGCAGACGCAGACCAACATCGGCGACCTGCTGTCGGCCAAGAGCGTGGGCTGGAAGTGGTACGGCGGTTCGTGGAACGCCGCCTTGACGGACGGCCAGCAGGACGCGTCGATTGCCCGCTCGGTGATCTACGCCGGCAATTCCTACGGCGTGTCCACCACGACCAACGTCGACTTCCAGCCGCACCACCAGCCGTTCAACTACTACGCCAACCTCGATCCGGCGACGCACGCCGCGGACCGCACGGCCCACCTGAAGGACTACACCGACCTGGTGGCCGACGCCGCCGCCGGCACGCTTCCCCCGGTGGCCTTCTACAAGCCCGAGGGCGTGTACAACCATCATCCCGGCTACGCGAACCTGGCCAACGGCGACCAGCGCATCTCCGACCTCGTGGCCAAGCTGCAGGCCAGCCCGCAGTACAAGAACATGGTCATCGTGATCACGTACGACGAGTTCGGCGGCGCCTGGGATCATGTCGCGCCGCCCAAGGGCGACAAGGTCGGCCCGGGCACGCGCATCCCGGCGATCATCATCTCGCCTTACGCCAAGAAGGGCACGGTCGACCACACGCAATACGACACGGCCTCGATCCTGCGCCTGATCACGCGCCGCTTCGGCCTGGACACGCTGGCCGGCCTGGCCAAGCGCGACGCCGCGCTGCAGGCCAACGGCGCGCCAGCGATGGGCGACCTCACCAACGCGCTCGACCTGACGAAGTAAGACGCGCGACGCCCTGCGGGCCACGGTCCGCAGGGCGCTTCCCGGCGACGCGAGCGATACTGGCACGAACATCCGGCCATCCGACGTTCCGCCATGACGATTCCCACGCTATCGCTCCTCGAGACCCGCATCCTGGGCGTGCTCGTCGAGAAGCAGCACACCGTGCCCGACAGCTACCCGCTGAGCCTCAACGCGCTCACGCTGGGCTGCAACCAGAAGACGGCGCGCGACCCGGTGATCAACGCGAGCGAGGGCGACGTGCTGGCCGCGCTCGACACGCTGAAGTCGCTGCACCTGGTGCTGGAAGGCTCGGGCAGCCGCGTGCCGCGCTTCGAGCACAACGTGGCGCGCGTGCTGAAGCTGCCGGGCCAGAGCGTGGCGCTGCTGGCCATGATGATGCTGCGCGGCCCGCAGACCGCCGCCGAGCTGCGCCTGAACTCCGAGCGCCTGCATCGCTTCGCCGACATCTCGTCGGTGGAAGGCTTCCTCGACGAGATGGCCACGCACGAGCCGCCCTTCGTGGTGAAGCTCGCGCGGGCGCCGGGCGCGCGCGAGTCGCGCTGGGCGCACCTGCTCGCGGGCATGGTGGCCGATGCCGCGCCGGCCGTGGCCTCGGCCGGCCCCGGCACGCCGCTGGGCGATTCGGCGCTGGGCCTGTCGGAGGTGGCGGCGATGCGCGCCGAGCAGCTGCGCATGAAGGGCGAGCTGGAGCGCCTGCGCGCGCAGGTGGCGCGGCTGGCGAGCGAACTGGGCGTCGACCTGGAAGGCGACGCCTAGACGGCCCTTTTGTCGCCGCCGAACGGCTTCAGCGCATCCTGGGTGGCCCGTCCGGTCCGTCGGGCCTGGCCGACCCGATTGCCCTGGCGACCAGATCCCGCTGCTGCCGTTGGTGGATGGCCACCGAGGACGTCGCGCCCGATGCGGTCGCCGGCCGCGCCACCGCGTGCAGTTCCGCACCCCGTGGGCAGAGCGCGGCCAGTTCGTCGCGCACGAAGCTCCAGGCGCCCTGATTGCGGTTCTCCTCCTGGGCCCATACCAGGGTGCGCATGCCGGAATAGCGCGCCAGGATCCGGGCCAACGCTGCCTCCGGGAACGGATGGAACTGTTCGAGTCGCAGCAGGGCGACGTGGCCGCAGGCGCCGGCCTGCCGGGCGCGGCGGAGGTCGTAGTACAGCTTGCCGCTGCACAACACCACGCGCGTCACCTCGCCGGCATCGGCTTCGTCATCGTCGAGTACGGGCTGGAACTCTCCTTCCACGAGTTGCGCGACTGGCGAGTGCGAAGCCTCTTCCTGGTACAGCGCGCCCTTGGGGCTGAAGACCACCAGTGGCTTGCGCGTCTCGTCGAAGGCCTGTCGCCGCAGCAAGTGGAACATCTGCGCCGATGTCGACGGGCAGGCCACGCGGAGGTTGTCGCCCGCGCACAGGTCGAGAAACCGGTTCAGGTAGGCGCTCGAATGCTCCGGCCCGATGCCCTCGTAGCCGTGGGGAAGCAGCAGCGTCAATGCCGAGCGGTAGCCCCATTTCTCCTCGCCGCCGCAGATGTACTGGTCGACGAAGACCTGCGCGCCGTTGACGAAGTCACCGAACTGAGCCTCCCAGATCGTGAGCGTGCGCGGATCCTCCACGCTGTAGCCGTACTCGAAGCCCAGTACGGCCTCCTCGGAAAGCACCGAGTTGACGACGTCGAAGCGCGCCGCGTTCGCGCCCAGCTGCCGCAACGGGATGAACTCGTCGTCATCACCCGCGTTCGCCGCCTGGTTGTGCCAGACGGCATGGCGGTGCAGGAATGTCCCCCGGCGCACGTCCATTCCGGAGATGCGGACGGGGATTCCGGCGTCCAGCGCGGACGCGTAGGCCGCGTTCTCGGCAAAACACCAATCGGCCGTCGCGGTCGCGTTCCTCGCCGTGGCGTTCCATCGTGCAATCAGATCCTGGACGATGGGGTGCGGCTGAAAGTCCTGCGGCAACCGGGTCATGGCCGACATCGTGGCCACGAGCCAAGGCCGCGACACCGGACCGATTCGCGGCGGCGGCGCGGGTGTCGCGCGCGGCGGCAGGGAGGCAGCCGGGGTGCCGCGGGCAAGAGCCGCGGCCGCCGCGGCGCGAGCGCGGGCGATGTACGAGGCCATGCCGGCGTCGGATGCGGCGTCGCGGGCGGCGAGGGCTGCCCCGTAGATCTCGACGACCGAGGGCTTGGATGCAACATGAACGTAGCGCCGCGGACTGGTCAGCTCCGGAATGTCGTGCTCCGAATGGCCCAGCCGCCGATAGCCGACGAGGTCGATCACCACGTCGCCCCCGAAGGCCATGCGGTAGTCGATGGCGATCTCCGCGGCGCGCAGCACCTGCTCCGGCGCGTCGGCATTGGCGCGCAGCACGGGCGCGTCGATCATGCGGGTCACGTCCGTGCAATAGCGCGGGGCCCAGGCATCCATCGGGTTGGGCTCGGTGAATCCCATCTGGTTGTTGATGATCACGTGGACGGCGCCGCCGACCGAATAGCCCGCCTTCTGCGTCAGCGCCAGCGTCTCCATCACGACGCCCTGACCGGCGAAGGCAGCGTCGCCGTGCATCACGATGGCGAGCGTGCGGTCGGTGCCCGCCAGGGGCTCGCGCCGCGCCTGGCGCGCGTGCGCCATGCCCATGACGACGGGGTAGACGCTTTGCAGGTGGGAGGGGTTGCATGCGAGCGTGACCGAGATCTCGCCATGGCGCGTCATGACCGCGCTCCGGCCTCCGAGGTGGTAGACCAGGTCGCGGTGCAGTTCGGGCTGGCGGGATTGCGGATCGAAATGATCCAGCACGTCCGCCGGCGGCATTCCCAGGACGTTGACCAGCACGTTGACTCGCCCGCGATGCGGCATGCCGAGGAAGACCTCCTTGACTCCCTGGGCCGCCGCCTGTCCCATCAAGGCGTCCAGCAGCGGCAACAGGGCCTCGCAGCCTTCGAGCGAGAAGCGCTTGCCGTGAGGGAAGCGCTGCAGCACGTGATGCTCCCAGGCCTCGGCCTGGATCAACCGGTCCAGCAGGCCGCTGCCGCCGAGGGGCGCTGCCGCGGCGGCGGACTCCATCCGCGCATGCAGCCATGCCTGGCGCACCTCATCGCGCACGGCGCTGCTGTCCAAGGCGAGCGGCCCGCAGTAGATGGCCTTGAGTCGCTGGTCCAGGTCGCGGACCTGCAAGGCCCCCAGCAGGGTGGACCCATCGGTCGTGAGACCGTCTCCCGGGCTCAGCCCGAATCGCGCGGGCAAGAGGTGCGGCGCCGCCATCGCGTGCGCCGCTCCCCACGGGTCGAGTGCCGCACTGCGGTGGCCCTGCTGACGGTGCGCATCGATGAAGCGCTGGACGTTCGGCCTGGCGCGTGCCGAGGCGAGTGCGGGCGCCGCAATCATTTCCGCTTCCGCACTGAAGTGATACCGAAGCGCTTGCGAGCTTCGGAGAGACGAGGTCGTCGACATTTCATCCTCCCAGTATGAAAAAGTCGCGGAGCCATTGGCTCCATGGCCCGGCCACGACGGATGGACGCTCTTGTCGGCGCCCGACCGCCATGGTTTCGCCAGTTCAGCCGTGCTCGTGGCTCGACGAGTACGGCTCCCAAGAAACGCCGAGTCTTCGCTCGGTGCCTGGCTTCAGACCCCTCTCAATCACGCGCAAGCCGATGTCTCGAGGCCTGCGGTGCGTCTATGCGAAGCGTTGGAAATCAGAGTGCGAAGGCGCGCACGACCTCGGTCAGCTGGCTCGCCTGATCCTGCAGCGCGCGTGCCGAGGCCGTGCCTTCCTCAACCATCGCGGCATTCTTCTGGGTGGAGTCGTCCATCTGGAGAATCGCCACGTTGACCTGTTCGATGCCCATGCTTTGCTCGCGGCTCGAGGCGCTGATCTCGGCCACGATCTGGCTGACGTGCTTGATGCTGGCGACGACCTGGTCCATCGTCACGCCCGCCTGTTCGACCATCCTGCTGCCCGCGTCGACCTGGTCGACCGAGGCGTCGATCAGCGTCTTGATCTCCTTGGCGGCGAGTGCGCTGCGTTGGGCCAGGCTGCGAACCTCGCTGGCGACGACGGCGAACCCCCGGCCCTGTTCGCCCGCGCGAGCGGCCTCGACGGCCGCGTTGAGCGCCAGGATGTTGGTCTGGAAGGCGATGCCGTCGATGACGCCGATGATCTCGACGATCCTGCGTGACGAGGTGGCGATCGAGTTCATCGTGTCGATGACCTTGCCGACGACCTGGCCGCCGTGTGTCGCGACCGTCGAAGCGGACGTCGCCGATTTGTCGGCTTCGCCCGCGTTGTCCGCGCTCAGCTTGACCGCCGACGTCAGTTGCTCCATCGCCGAGGCGGTCTGCTGCAGGGCGCTGGCCTGCTGCTCGGTGCGGGCCGACAGATCCGCGTTGCCCTGGGAGACCTCGTGGGCCGCAGTGGCGATGGTGTCCGCACCGGTGCGGACTTCCGAGACGATGCGATGCAGGCTTGACACCATGCGCTGGAGCGCGCCGATCAGGCGCCCGACCTCGTCCTTGCTCTCGACCTGCGCCCGGTAGGTCAGGTTGCCCGCGGCGACCGACTCGGCCAATGCAATCGCGCGCCGGATGGGTCGGGTGATGGACTGCGTGATGTAGTACGCCGTGGCGATGCCGGCCAGCACCGCCAGCACCGACGCCACGACCATCTGGATCTTTGCCTGCCGGGCGCTGTCCTTGGCGGCGGCGACGTCGGTGACCATGCTTTGTGCCTGCAGGGCGACCATCTTGTCGATCAGCGCGTAGTAGCGCGCCTGCGGGCCTGCCATCTCATTCTGATAGACCGCCATCGCGTCGTCGCGCTGGCCTGCGGCCATCAGGTCGAAGACCTTGCGCACCGAGACGCCGTACTCCTTGCGCGCCTTCGACTGCTCGTCGAAGATCGCCTTGCTCTCCGGCGTGTGCAGGAGCTTTTCGAAATTCGCCAGGTTCTGGGTGTTCGTCGCGCGAATGGCGGCGTACTCGTCCGTGTATTTCTTCAACTGCTCCGGACTCGTCGCCAGGAGGATCCGCCCGATGGTGATCGCACCGCGGTCGCCCACGCTCTTGATCTCGTTGCTCAGTGCGATCTGCGCGTAGCGATCGTCCACCACGCTTTCCATGACGCCGCCCAACCCGTTCAGAACCGAGGTCGCCACCCCGAGGATCACCAGCAGCAGCGCGATGACGACCGAGAAAGCGATCGCGAGGCGCGAGCCGATCTTGAGGTTCGAAAGACTCATTCTTCTTCTCCAGGAACGTTGACTTGATGCACCAGTGCGGTGCCGGTGGCTCTGAGTTGGGCGACACCAGACCTGCGCCGATATTCGATTGCAACCCCGGACTTATCGTCCGGTCATGGGGTCTGGAAAACGTCCGAATGTCCGCAAAACGAGGCGTCCTTCACACCTCGGCACAACTTCGATGGTGTCGACAAATCATGTCGGCTGCATACGGCACACCGTATATGACCAAAGCAAAGCGTGTGCCATGATGAAGTCATCGGCATGTCATGTTTGCGGCACGGCGCAAGCGATGGATCGCGCGGCCTCGGCTTCCCGGACGACGCACCGTGTCGTCGCGGCAGCCGAACATGCCTTTGCACCGGAAGGACACGCGCGACGGATCCGGAAGGGCGCGGCTGACAACCGGCTCCAGCGATGCGCGCGCCAAGCCTTGGCGGTGCCGCGCCCATGTGGGGTCGTGGATGGCCCGGACTGCCGCGGCGCCGCATCGGCGCGGCCGTCCCGGAACGTCGGCGGCCGTCGACCGACGGCGGGGACGCGGATGGAAGCAGGGCGAACGGCGGCCGAGTGCGCGCCGCTCCACGCCGACGGCGGGTGGGCGCCCCAGTCCATCATGTGCGCCGCCGCCCCGGTCGCGGCGGGAGCGCTTTCATTCGTGACCAGTCGCGCCTGCGCCGTGGCGGCGCGGCCGGCCAACCGGGCGGCCTCACATCATCGACGACCTGCCGGGCAGTGAGCCGCCCCGGCCCGCGCTCACTTCCCGGCGTTCAGGCCTTCGATGTAGTCGGAGACCGCCGCGATCTCCGCGTCGCTCATGCGCGCGGCGATGGTGGCCATCTGCGGGCTGTTGCCGCGCTTGCCTGCGCGGAACAGCGTCAGCTCGGCGCTGACGTACTCGGCGTGCTGGCCGCCCAGGCGGGCGTACTGCGCGGGGATGCCGGCGCCGGCGGGGCCGTGGCAGCCGGCGCAGGCGGGAACAGCCTTCTCGGCGATGCCGCCGCGCCAGATCTTCTGGCCCAGGGCGACGGTGGCCTTGTTCTTGGCCTGGCCCGGCTTGGCCGTCTTGGACGCGTAGAAGGCGGCGACGTTGCGCATGTCGTCGTCCGACAGCGTGGAGGCCATCGGCTTCATGATCGCGTTGTCGCGCTTGCCGGACTTGAACTCGGCCAGTTGCTTGACGAGATAGTCGGCGTGCTGCCCCTGCAGGATCGGGTTGGTCGGGATGCCGCGCGAGCCGTCTGCCGTGTGGCAGGCAGCGCAGACGGTGGCCGAGACGGTGGCGCCCTTGGCGAGGTCCGGCTTGGCCGGGCCCTTCGCTTCGTCGGCCATCGCGGAGGTGGCGAACAGGGTCGCCAGGGCAACAACGTACAAGGACTTCATCTCGACGAACCCTTCAGAGGAGGCTTTTGGATGGAGCAAACCCAACGATTTTACAATGCACCATGACCGAAGCTAAGCGTACGCGCAAACCCTCCCCCCCTCGCGCCGTGCCGGCTCCCGTCTACAAGAAGGCGGCGATCGTCTCCGACGAGGCCAAGGAAGGCCTCGGTTGGCTGCACACGGCCAAGTTCCTGACCTCGGCCAGCAAGATCTCGCAACTGCCCCAGGGCGACATGCCCGAGATCGCGTTCGTGGGCCGCAGCAACGCCGGCAAGTCGTCGGCGATCAACACGCTGGCCCAGCAACGCCAGCTGGCGTTCGCCTCCAAGACGCCGGGCCGCACCCAGCTGATCAACCTGTTCACCCTCGGCCCGCGCGAGGCGCCGCAGGCCTTCCTGGCCGACCTGCCCGGCTATGGCTACGCCGCCGTCGCCCGCGGCAAGAAGCTGGTGTGGCAGAAGGTGATGGCCGACTACCTCGAGGTGCGGCGCGCGCTCGCGGGCGTGGTGCTGATGGTGGACAGCCGCCACGGCTTCACCCCGCTCGACCTGCAGTTGATGGCCTTCATCGCGCAACGCGTGAAGACCGGCGAGGTCAAGCTGCTGGTGCTGCTGACCAAGGCCGACAAGCTCACCAAGACCGAGGCGCGCCAGGCCACCGAGGCCGCGCAGCTGGTGCTGGCCGATTTCGTCACCGACGACTCCGACGTGTCCGTGACGCTGTTCTCGTCGCTGCGCCGCCTCGGCGTGGAAGACGCCGCCGAGCAACTGCTGGCATGGCGCAAGGCGATGCCCGAGCGCGTGCACTTCGAGCTGCCGCCGATGCCGGAAGGCGAGGGCGGCGAGGCGGCGGACGACGAGGAAGACGTCGAGGACGACGAGGCCTGAAGTCCCATTCCGGACAGGAGCGCACGATGCCGACGACACCAGTTCCGACCTTGTACGAGTGGCTCGGCGGCATCGACGCCCTGGAGCGCCTGACGGTGCGCTTCTACGAACACGTCGCGCGGGATGCGCTGCTTGCACCGGTGTTCGCCCACATGGGCGCCGATCATCCGGCGCACGTCGCGGCCTTCCTCGCCGAGGTGCTGGGCGGCCCGGCAGCCTATTCGGCCGAGCACGGCGGACATCCGCACATGATCCGCCAGCACCTCGATCGCCACCTCACGCAGGACAAGCGACGCCGCTGGGTGGAACTGCTGCTGGCGACCGCCGACGAGCTGGGCATGCCCGACGATCCCGAGTTCCGTTCGGCCCTGGTGGGCTACCTCGAATGGGGATCGCGCCTGGCCGTCATCAATTCGCAGCCCGGAGCCACGGTCGATCCGAACGCGCCCATGCCGCGATGGGGCTGGGGTGAGGTCAAGGGGCCCTACACGGGCTCGTGACCAATGATCCTGAAGGTGCCGGGGCGGGCTACGGCCTGCCGATGAACAGCGCGACGCCCAGCTCCCCGCGCGGCGCATAGGTGAGTCCGAGGTACATCGGCCCGATGCCGGTGTCCGCGCCCAGGTACAGGCTGCCGCCGCCGCGCAGGTGCGCCAGCGACATCTGCGAGCGCTCGTCCCACGCGTTGCCGGCCTCCAGCGACGCGCCCACGAAGAAGCCGCGAGCGAAGACCGGCGTCTGGCTGAGCCGCATGTACCAGTTGAGGCGGCCGAACAGCACGGCGTTGCCCGAGAGCTGGTCGGGCCGGTAGCCGGAAAGCTGCTGGAAGCCGCCCAGCGTGTACTGGTCGACGGCCAGCTGCGCGTTCTCGTCGGACATCTTCAGGGCGCCGTGGAGCTCGAAGGTGCTGCGGCCGAGGGTGTCGACCACCGTGCCTTCCACCGAGCCGCGCGCCATGTGTTCGCTGCGTTGCAGCCGCCGCCTGCCCACCACGCTCTCGCCTTCGAGGCGGTAGCCGCTGGTGGGGAAGTTCACGTAGTCCAGCTGGTCGAGCACGCCGCGCACGCGCAGGCCGTCCTCCTGCCAGACCTGCGTCTGCGTGGGGCCCGTCCAGGCCGCCGACAGCAGCGTGGGCGTGGTGGACGTGGTCAGGTGCACGAAGCCCGCGCGCAGCTCGCCCAGGCGGCTGAAGGGCAGGCCGAAGTCCAGGCCCACCTGGCCGGTGGAGCGCAGGAACTGGGCCACCTCGGTGCCGTCGGCGGCGTAGGCCGTGCGGTGCTGGCGGTCGCCCGCGAGGTAGGCCGCGGCGAACCAGTCGGAGCTGTCGTCGATGTTGCGCCACAGCGGGTGGTAGATCTCGGAGAAGATCGCCGGGCGCTCGCCCACCTGCACGAAGTTGCGCCACTCGGTGCCGTTCTCGGTGAGCCAGTGGTGGTTGTGGCTCAGCTTGACGTCGAAGCCGCTGTGGCCGGAGAAGTCGGCGTGCAGGTCGAGGCCGGCGCGCAGGTAGTTGGGGCCCCAGGGCTTGTCCTGCAGGTCGAAATAGAGCGTCTCGCCGGCGGGGCCGGGCACGAGGCGGTAGTCGGCGCGCGTGTAGTCGCCGCTGGCCGCCAGCCGGCGCGCGTCGGCCTCGGCCTTCTTCGTGTCGAACAGCTCGCCGGCCTGCGACTGCAGCTTGGCCTCGAAGCGGCCCGGGTTGGTCTGCCGCGAGCCCTCGAACTTCACGGCCAGCAGTGGCGTGGGCTCCATCGGCTGCTGCACGTGCGCCGCGAGCCACTGCGCGTACTCGGGCGCCGGCACCGCGTAGGCCTCCAGCTTCGCCGCCTGCGTCTGCGCGTAGTCGTCGCCGATCTTGATCAGCTCGGCGGCGCGGCCGAAGTCGCTGGAGGTGAGCTTGCCGAGGTCGGGGCCCAGCAGCAGGTCGTGCGGCCCCAGCGTGGCGATGCTGCGCTCGACGTTCTGTTCGATGAGGATCGCGATCATCTGCTCGCTGAGCCCCACCACCGACGACAGCGCGTCGCGCCCGGACAGCGGCGTGCCGATGTTGACGACGATGACCTCGTCGACGCCCATCTCGCGCGCGACGTCCACCGGCAGGTTGTCCACAAGCCCGCCGTCGCCCAGGATGCGGCCGTCCACCTCGGTGGGCGCGAACACGCCCGGCACGCTCATGCTGGAGCGCAGCGCCACCGCGAGGTCGCCGTGCGAGAGGATCACGGACTGGCCGGTCTCCATGTCGGTGGCCACGGCGCGGAAGGGGATCGGCAGGCGGTCGAAGTCGTCCACCTGGCGCACCGGCAGCGTCAGGCGGCGCAGCAGCAGCTCGAGGCCGCGGCTGGACAGCGCCCCCTGCGGCGCGCTGAGCTGGCCGTCGTGCACGCCGAACTCGAGGCCGGTGGAGATCTCGAAGTCCTCCTCCTTGCGGCGCTGCGACAGGTAGGGCCGCGCCACCCGCGTGGCGAACAGCGAGTCCCAGTCGATGCGGCGCAGCTCGGTCTCCAGCTGGTCGGCGCTCATGCCGCTGGCATAGAGCCCGCCGACGATCGCGCCCATCGACGTGCCCGCGATGGCGGCTATGCGCACGTGCGCGCGCTCCAGCGCCTTGAGCACGCCCACGTGCGCGAGCCCGCGCGCGCCGCCGCCCGAGAGCACGAGCCCGATGCGCGGATGGCTGGCGGCGGCCGCCGGCGCCGACGCGGCCGCCTGGCCGAGGGCCGTGCCGGAAAGCGTGCACGCGAACGTCAGCGCGGCGAGCGCAAGGCGGAGGGTCATGCCGCGCATTCTGCCGGGCGGGATGGCGCGCGATCGGGCTCGCAGGATCATCGACGAAAAAAAGGTTCTTCGCCGATCTGCGGGGAACGCACTGAGCATGCGCAAATGCGCAGGGTCCGTGGGTGGTCTAGGGACTTGGAATCCGCCAAGGCGCGTACTTCGCTTTGCGGGGCGCGCGAGGTCAGGCACGACTCACCGGGGGAGTCTGTTTTGTTCGTGTCCCCCGTCAGCCTGCGGCCTCCTCCTCCTTGACCTTACAAAACAGACTCCCCCGCCTCGCCGTGCCACGCATGGGGTTCCGGCGGACGACATTCGCTGAGGAAGAGTCCGCGAATTTGTTTGAGATTGTTTGGCGTCGTCGGGCCATCGAGGCCGCGACGACGCCCGCGGCCGGCGCTTCCATGCGCCATCGGACTTGACGCGAACCTCGCGTCGCGACGCCAGTGCTTCTTGTCGTGATGGACAAGGGGACGTCACTTTGCCAACACGGTCATCCTGCGCGCAGTCGCGGGATCCACGTTTGGCGGACGTTGTCGCAGCGGGGGATTCCGCGACTGCGCGCGGAACGACGCGATGGGGCCGGTCGCGCGCCACGCCACCGAGCGCCGGCAGTTCGAGCCGAGATTCGCGTCAGGCCCGCAGGCCGGCATGGGTGCCGGCCGCGGGCATCGTCGCGGCCTCGATGGCCCGACGATGCCAAAACCCTTCAAATGAACCGCGGACTCCTCCCTCGCGAATGTTGTCCGCCGGCACGCCGTGCGTGGCACGGCGAGGCGGGGGAGCTTGTTTTGTGAGGTCAAGGAGGAGGAGGCCGCAGGCCGACGGGGGACACGAACAAAACAAGCTCCCCCGGTGAGTCGTGCCTGACCCGACCGAGCGCGCACCGCAAACCAGCGTGCCCCGCACTTCGGCGAAGAACCAAAAAAAAGGACTGCCGAAGCAGTCCCTTTCGTTCGCATGTCGCGGTTGCGACGGCTCCAGGCGCCGGAGCGCCCGGATGCGGACATCACATGTCCATGCCGCCCATGCCACCCATGCCACCCATGCCGCCGTGGCCACCGCCGACGGCGGATTCTTCCTTCGGCGATTCCGAGACCATGCACTCGGTCGTCAGCATCAGCGAGGCGACGGAAGCGGCGTTCTGCAGCGCGGTGCGGGTGACCTTCGTCGGGTCCAGGATGCCCATGTCGATCATGTCGCCATAGGTGCCGTTGGCGGCGTTGTAGCCGTAGTTGCCCTTGCCGGCCAGGACGGCGGCAACGACCACGCTGGCTTCGTCGCCGGCGTTGAAGACGATCTCGCGCAGCGGCGATTCGATGGCCTTGAGCACCAGCTTGATGCCGGCGTCCTGGTCGGCGTTGTCGCCCTTGAGCGAGCCCACCAGCTGGCGAGCGCGCAGCAGCGCGACGCCGCCACCGGCCACGATGCCTTCTTCGACGGCCGCACGCGTGGCGTGCAGGGCGTCTTCGACGCGGGCCTTCTTTTCCTTCATCTCGACTTCGGTGGCCGCGCCAACCTTGATCAGCGCAACGCCGCCGGCCAGCTTGGCCACGCGTTCCTGCAGCTTTTCACGGTCGTAGTCGCTGGTGGCTTCCTCGATCTGGATGCGGATCTGCTTGACGCGCGCTTCGATGTCGCCGGCAGCGCCGTTGCCATCGATGATCGTCGTGTTTTCCTTGCCCACTTCGACGCGCTTGGCCTGGCCCAGGTCGGCCAGCGTGACCTTGTCCAGCGTCAGGCCGACTTCCTCGGCGATGACCTTGCCGCCCGTCAGGATGGCGATGTCTTCCAGCATGGCCTTGCGGCGGTCGCCGAAGCCCGGGGCCTTGACGGCGACGACCTTCAGGATGCCGCGGATCGTGTTCACGACCAGGGTCGCCAGCGCTTCGCCGTCGACTTCTTCGGCGATGATCAGCAGCGGACGGCCGGCCTTGGCGACTTGCTCCAGCGTGGGCAGCAGGTCACGGATGTTCGAGATCTTCTTGTCGAACAGCAGCACGAACGGGTTGTCCAGCAGCGCGACTTGCTTCTCGGGGTTGTTGATGAAGTACGGCGACAGGTAGCCGCGGTCGAACTGCATGCCCTCGACGACGTCGAGTTCGTTGGCCAGGCTCTTGCCGTCTTCGACGGTGATGACGCCTTCCTTGCCGACCTTGTCCATCGCCTCGGCGATGATCTGGCCGATGGAGTCGTCGGAGTTGGCCGAGATCGTGCCGACCTGGGCGATTTCCTTGGACGTCGTCGTCGGCTTCGAGGCGGCCTTCAGCTGCTCGACCAGGGCCGTGACGGCCTTGTCGATGCCGCGCTTCAGGTCCATCGGGTTCATGCCGGCGGCCACGTACTTCATGCCTTCGCGCACGATGGCCTGGGCCAGCACGGTGGCGGTGGTGGTGCCGTCACCGGCGTTGTCGCTGGTCTTGGAAGCGACTTCCTTGACCATCTGCGCGCCCATGTTCTGGAGCTTGTCCTTCAGCTCGATTTCCTTGGCCACGGACACGCCGTCCTTGGTGACCGTGGGGGCGCCGAACGAGCGCTCGAGAACGACGTTGCGACCCTTGGGGCCCAGCGTGACCTTGACCGCGTTGGCCAGGATGTTCACGCCTTCGACCATGCGGGCACGGGCGTCCGAGCCGAAAATGACGTCTTTTGCTGCCATGAGATGTTTCTCCGGAATTCGTTGAATGGGGATGTGAGGACGGCGGCGGAACGACGGTGTCGTCCGCGGCCGGGGCTTCCAGCCACCTGACCGGCGAAAGGCCGGTCAGCCTGCGGCGCGAAGCGACGGGCTCCGCGCGGGGTGATTACTTCTCGACGACGGCGAAGAGGTCTTCCTCGCGCATCACCAGCAGTTCGTCGCCGTCGACCTTGACGGTCTGGCCGCTGTACTTGCCGAACAGCACGCGATCACCGACCTTGACGTTCAGGACGACGAAGTCGCCCTTGTCGTTGCGCTTGCCCGGGCCGACGGCCAGCACTTCGCCTTGGTCGGGCTTCTCGGCGGCGGCGTCGGGGATGACGATGCCCGAGGCAGTCTTGGTTTCCTGTTCCAGGCGCTTGACGACAACACGGTCGTGCAACGGACGCAGCTTCATTTCATCTCCTTCAATGCAATTCGCAGTAAGCCTGGCGGCAGGTCAGCTCAAGAGTGAGTGCCCGCTCGCCCAGGTTCGGGCAAGTGCTCCGGCGGCCCATGCCACCATCGCTAGCACTCGCGGCTGGTGAGTGCTAGCAAGCATTATAGGGACCGCGTGTGACGATTCAAGAGTGGGCTTGTGGACAGTGACAGGATCTTGATTCCCCACTGTCGGGCAACCGCGGACAGCGTTAGCAAGGAGATCCGATGTCGGTACTAGAGATGTGTTTGCTCGATGGCTTGCTGGTTGTCGCAGGTGTTGCGGTCGCAATCTTCATCAGCGACGCCCTCAAATCCAAGAAGTGAGGGTCTCGGCTGTCGGTGATGCAAGGCAAGCCGATCGGCTGGACTCAGCGAAAAAGAGTAGTGGCGTCGAGCGATTCCGGCAACGGTTCGATGCAAAGCTTGTCGTCCACCAGGCAGCAACGAAACACATGACGATTCGCCGCAGAACGAGCGCGAGATCTCAGGCGGTAGTAGGGTGAGTCTCCCTCTACATCGAAGTCGATCACAACGGATTCGATGCTGCGCTCGAGCTTGGCACGTCTGAGTTGTGCTTCTAGCTTTGCCCTTTCGCCCGCGCCCTGCTCGTCCTGGTAGGGGCTGTCGAAATATGCAATCAACGCGCCTTCGATGAGATGCCCTTCGGGCTGCACAGCGACCTCGTCGGTCATCGAATTCGAGACAAAGAAGTTGAATCCGCTCGCGGAGTGGGCGCCGCTCGTCATTACCTTGAACACGGTGACGAACAGGAAAAAGTCGTTGTCGTCGCTGCCGATGCCGTAAACCATGTCGCTGTAACCGCGATGCTGCCGGTTCAGCGGCCGCTCGTGCGGATTTTTGGTGAGGCCCACGTAGTGGATGTCAGTCGACAGACCGATATCCTCGATGGCGCACATTTGGAGAAAGTCGTGAATCGACGTTGAGACCCAACGTTCTCCGTCTTGAGAGATGGTCAAGAACTTGTCAGTCGCATGTACTTTGCAGGTCTTCGGATCGACGATGCCCAGAGGAGTGAGGTCGCAGCGAATACGTTGACGCCTGCGTTCTACTCCGACGAAGACATTCACGGCGATGTCTCTAGAGAACAAGCTCTTGCTCAACGGCCTCTTTGTATCCAGTCGGATCTTCTTCCTGGAACCGTACATGTAAATGAACCGCTTCTCCAGGGACTCCTCGACCCGCTTCTTCAGGTCTTGAAAATATCCTTTGATCGGGTCGGGCACGCCGGACCCCTGAGGAGGATTCACGATCATGTCCAACCAGAAACAGTCGCACTGCACAGGCGACACGTACCAGTTCTTGGGAGCGCTGGCGTAGATCTCGTGCGACGCCATGAAGTTGAATGATCCTCGTTGCATCTTCTTCCCTGAGTATGTAGTGCGACCGATAAGGTATGCCGCCTCTTGGACGACACGCCCGTGCCACACAAACCGAGACGATGTCGCGGAGCGTGGCTCGTGCATCATCCGCAGGTGGAGGCTCATGGCGTGAGCCAATCTCGAACATTGCAAGCGTTCCTGGCCACGGGCGTGCTGGCAAGCGGACGTGCGGCCCGGAAATCTGTTTTTTGGCACCACTCAAGCCAGACCGCCGCTTATCTGCGAGCGTGCAGTACGGCGTAGGTGCTATTGCCCCGGTGTTGGCTAAGTCAAACTTGTTTCCAGCCGTTCGGCCCGGTGCGTGACTGTCAGACCTGTCCCCATCTCGCCGCAACTTCTTGGCAGCCGGCCTCGATTTCCTCCAGGCGGCGCGTCATCGCTTGAGGGGAGTGCACGACCGAGCGCCTAAAGACATCGATCGAAAGGCAGAGCTTCGGATCGGGCTGGTGATTGCCGGGGCCAAATTGCCTCAGCCACTCATGCATCACAACGGCAACGAACTCAGAGCCCCGTTTTTGAAGCGATGAATCGTCGTTCTTTACCCAATGAAATTTGAAAGCGCCGCACGACGCGCGGCCCCTGCGAAAGCGGGTGACGATGATGTCCGGCCTGACGCTGACCTCGACCCCAGCTACGGTCAATTTGGGCGCGTCGTCAGCACCGAATGAAAATCTCAAGTCTTCGTCCTGGGGCAACTTCGGCAGGAGTTGTATGAGATGTTCCAGCGCGTCTGCTGTGGACTGCCGGTCTTCAAGGTTCCAGGCGGTGCCTGAGTTGTCTGCCCGCAGACGAACTACTGCTGCGTCGATGATCGATGCCTGCCGATCGATTGCGGTGAAATAGTCGCGCACGACGGGACGCGCGAGCCGGTAACGCGCAACCTGAATGTCGGGTGGATGCTTTTGGTCCGTCACGATACGTCGACGACGCGCAGCACTCGGAGAGATCAAGAGTTCGGCCAGCTTGTTAACTGAAATGCGTGCCATGTCTGATAAACCTCGCGATCTGAACGGTAGGTGGGAGCAAGGCGCGTCTGTCTAACTGATCACCGCGTTCAAAAGGCGAGCAGCGACTGCGCAAGTTCCTAGAAAGGAGACCTGGCTCCCGCCAAGTCCCCTTCGTCCGATCAGCGGTGGCTGTCGGGAGTCCGCTTCACCGGAACCCACACGCTGCCCGGCTTGCTGGTGGGCGGCATCTGGCGGTTGTCGGGCACCGTCGTGAAGTTGTCACGCATGCCGCCGCGCGGCCCTTGTTCGCGGAAGATTCCGCCGTTGGGGCCAGTCGTCTGGCCGGGTTTCAGGGGAGCTGCCATCATTAACTCCTTCACGGAATGGCAGGAAGTCCCGGAGATCAGAACACCATGGGATTGGCTTGGGCTGATGCCTTCTGGCATAGTCCGCGCGACCCTCTGCATGGAGGTGGACATGTACCGCCGGGACACCGGCGCGATGTCAGGGCCGCTCTTGGCTGCAACCTTGGGCGGCCCCTTCTACCGATGCTCCACTGTATGGAGCAACAGCACTATATCTGGTGCGATTTGCGTGTCAATACGCTATCCGTAGTGTCCTGTGGACAAGTCTGTGGATTGATCTGGGAAAAACTGTGCGCTTAAAAAACGAGCGCCTGTGGATGACTTCGGCGACCCAAATCCCAAAAGTTCATACTTGGACGGAACAGACCAGGGAAAATTCAGACTTGAACGGATGATGGGTTCAGTGATGAAAAATGCGAGTCGAGCCAGCTCGTTGATTCATTGGCTGCTTGAGTTCAGACTTGAGTGGTGACTGACACCCACGCGGTGACGCCCGAGACGCCATTGGTCACGACTGTCGATAGCGGACATGTTCGTGCACTTGGCCGGTCGTGCTCGATCCGCGAGGTCAGCTATTAAGGCGTTTCAAGCCAGGCGCAGCGGGTCGTCGCGTCGGTGCCGGAGACGAAGAAGACCGGGTGGTCTTCCTTGCCGCCGGGGTCCGCGATTGTCGGCACGGTGGCAGCCGTGCCGCTGCTGGTCGTGGTCCAGACCCAGGGATCGTTCGAACTGGTGGTGGTCGTCGTGGTGCCGCCCGACGTGCAGGAAAGACGAACCGCTCTCGGATTGCAGCCTGCAAGCGGCACCGCGCACAGGCCGGCAAGTGTTCGCAACACAAGGCGCCAATGGGGCGGGCTGCCCGTCGACGCTGCCCGGAACGCCCGCCTTGCCATCGGTGTCACGCCAGCGCGCGTTCAGTCATCGTTGCACGGCTGCGCCTGTGGCCAAGCCACCCGATGCAGGCGAGACCCGCGAACATGAGCGCTGGGCCCGCGGGCTCCGGGACGGTTGAAACGGCGGACAAGGTGACATCGTCGATGTAGTTTGTCTGGTCCAGCGCTCCATAGATCGCGAAGCCGACAAGCGTCTCACCGCTCTCGAGATAGCTCGCCAGATCGTACTGCGTCCACCCTTCATCGCCCAAGCCGAACACGACGCCCGTCGACGTGGTGCCGTCGGAGTACATGAACACCACCTCGTCATAGGCGCCGGAGTCGCTCATCGCGTAGAGCGTGAACTCGCTGATGGTGGAAACCGCGGTGGCCGAAATGGTTTGCGAGATGCTGCTGTCGTTTCCTGTCAATGCGGCCGAATAGATGCCGCTGTTGGCATAGTCGCTGGTCACGGTCGCGGTGCCGCTCCCGGACGAGAACGTCCAACCCGCCGTGCCGCTTTCGAAACCAGAGTTGGTCGTCAACGTGGCGGCATGAGCCTGCGTGGCGACTGCGCCAAGGAGGCTGCCGATTGCGGCCAACGCCGCGGCTTTGAGTTTGATGGTCATGTCGTGAACTCCGATGTCGTGATTCAGGCTGACGGGGAGGCGCCGGACGGAGGGCTTCCGGTCGGAGGACTCGGCGGGCTTGCGGTGCCGCCCGTACTGGTGCTTGTCGCGTCGCCGGAGGCTGACGATGTGCTTGTGCTCGAGATCCCGATGACGATTCCGGCGTAGTACCCCGTGGTCGCATTGCCGCTCACCGTCAACGTTTCCGTGGTGACGCCGTTGCCGAATACCTGATCGCTGGTGTAAGTTGGCGTGACGGTGTTCTGGCCTTTGGCGTAGAGCGTCGTGTTGTCGTAGACGGCCGTCGTGATCGAGTCTGGAAAGCACAGCTGGGTCGTGGCGGTGGCAACAGCGCTCGATGAGAGCGTCGTTCCGGCCAGGAACACCTCCACGTGGATGTGCGTCAGACGAGGGATATACCAGCCGGGGAAGATGGTCGTGAAAGTGACCTTGCCGCTGCTATTGGTCAGTTGTACGCCGCGCAGGTACGTCTCGCCGGAATGCGATCCGTTCGCCGTGGAGGAATACCCGGAGTATTCGCCGCTCGCGTCGCAATGCCAGACGTATACCGCGGCCCCGCTCAACGCGGCGCAACTGTTGTCGTAGTCCACGAACTTCAGGGTCAGCGTCAGCGGGGTGCCTGACTTGCCCTCCGTGATGTCCTTGCGCACGATGCTGGTGTTGTCCAGCACCGAGGCCAGTGGGTACGGCCCGGCCGTCTCGACGGCCGTGACAACGCAGGTCGGGGTCGACGAAACCGACAAGACCTTCTCGACCTCATCGGCTGCCGCACTGGTGCTTGCGGTCGATGTCGAAGCAACCTGATCGTCTCCTCCGCAAGCAACCAGCGACGCCGAACCGGCCATCGCTCCCAATGTGCCGAGCGCTGCTCGGCGGGTAGGCCGAATCGCTTCTGGTACCAACTTTCGGTCGTGAATCCTGTCCGCCATCATTTCTCCTTTTGGTTAGCTTGAATGAACACCGACAACATCCGAAAATGCCGATCCGACTACGGAAGCTGATCCCGATTGAATGTACGCAGAGGAGATGAATGGAACTTAGTCATTGCATGTCAGCGCGTGTGCCAGCGGACTAGATGCGGCAACTCATCTTTACGACGTCTGCGCGCAAATGCGGCGGGAAAGACCTGAAAATCTGCAGCGCCGTTCGCTCGAGGAAGCGAAGCGCTTCGCACCGCTGGAGCACCACTCGACTTCGGCATCCGGCGGTTTCCTCTTGCCTTCGAATCTGTTTGGTCTGTGGCTCGATCGATGTGAGCGCGCGCAGCAGCACGACCTCGCGACCAAGAGACGTGATCCTGGGTGCCCGCCAGTCAGCGCCTCCGCATTGGCACGCAGCGAGCGCTCGAAAGCGCTCACGCCCTGCTGCCAGAAGGGGCGGTGTCCATGCCATCTCGCTACATGGCGGAAGCGTCGGCCGCCCGCCATCGACAGCCTACGTGGAGCACCGTCTTGCCCGATTGACAAAAAAGTTCAGAGTCGAATGACGAGGTATCTGCGGGAGCTCGGATATGGCTGACGCCAAACAACCGGACGCATACGTACCTGGCGCCGCGAGTGCGTATCTTCGTGGAATGGGTGCACCAGCTCCATGAGCAGAAGTTCGGGCCAATGGATGCTGCGGCGCGCGAACTTCGAAAGCAGCGCAGCCGGGGCTGCCCGACTTCATTGGGCGCCAAGGGGCCCATTCACTTCTTGATCAGTGCCTGGCTCCCAATCCGTTGCGATTTGGCCCCATGGCAGGCCCATCTCTCGCGGCAACGCATGCATTCAGCGCCAGCCGAAACTCCGGCTGCCCTGAGCGACGCGCGCGTCAATGGCCCGTCCACGAAGCCAATTCGGTCGGAAAATTGAAGATCGGCGATCGCTGGCGCCGAGTCGTCTTCGAGAGCGGGGCGGCTCTCGTGGCGTGGTTAGCGTGTCCGCTCTGCAATCCCTGAAAACTAGCGCGTACCTGTCAAGGCGAACATCGCGCCTTCGGGATCGATGCCATTCACGATCCAGCCCCCGCCGGGGACCTCCATCGGACCGTGAACGACCCGGCCTCCAGCTTCAACGATGCGGCCGGCGGCACGTTCAATCCCATCGACCCGAAAGTAGATCAGCCACGCGGGTCGCGGAAAGTCCTTGTCGGTCATGATGCCGCCAAGGTCCCGCCCATCGATTGTGATCAATTGGTAGACGCCCGCGGGCCCCATGTCCATCGCGCCGGACTTGCCCCAACCGAAATGCTCGATGTAGAAGCCGAGGGCCTTCGCGCCATCGGCCGCATGCAACTCATGCCACGCACCATGTCCGGCCCGCTCGGGGTCGCAAGCAGTGCTCGATTCTTCGCTCGAGCCACGCATCACGTAGAAAGGTGCGCCCTGGGGATCCGACACCATAGCGATCCGTCCGACGTTCGGGATGTCAAAAGCGGGCATGTCCACACGACCTCCGGCGGACGTGATCGCGGTCACGCAAGCATCGACATCATCCACGCCGATGTACATCATCCAGCACGGACGCGCGCCCTGTTCGCACATGTCGTCAGTCAGCTTGAAGACTCCACCGACCGGACCGTCGGCCGCATTGATCATCCGATAGTCCATGGAGAACTCGGCTGGCGGTGACTCATCGATCCGCCAGCCAACCACGGCGTCATAGAAGCGCCGCGCAGCCTGCGGATCCTTGGACATCAATTCGTACCAGATTGGTGTTCCGTGACGGTTGCCCATGGCGCACTCCTTGACGTTTAGATCGAGTCGACCAGCTTACCCCCAAGGCGCGCTTCCAGCGAGGGCGGAGAGCCGCAACCGTCGACGGAGCAAACGGTCGAGTCGATCGGCATTTGGTGCCGTGTTTCGACGTTGGGAGCGGCATTGCTGTCGCAAACCGGTTGGCGGCGCGCCTCCGAGCGCGGCCTCTTGCAGGCCAACCGAGCCGGCAGGATTGCAGCGTCACAACCCGCTGAAACGATCCTGGCTCAATTGGTTCGCGTCCTACACCTGTCGAGCCGGGTCGTCCTACTTCTGGCGTCGGGCGAGAGCTGCACACTGGTCCCATATCGATCTACCGGAGGGCAGCATGCAAATCACCTGCACTTCGACACCTGACGGGAACGTCTACCATTTCTACCGAACTGAACAGCACGTCTACGGGACGCTGAGGCCCATCATCCCGTTCCTGATCGAGAGCCGCGCTGACATGGAGGTGGGCCGCGCAAACGACGATCCGGCACTCCTGCTGAGGGTCGGCCCTGTGCACGGCCAGGTGGAGGCAGCGCTTCTCCGCCTGATCGGCCCGTACATCAGCGCCCACTGCCCAGCCGTCCCCGCTTGAGCGAGTGCCCCTCGACCCGCTGCCTCGAGCGCGGATTGGCAAATACTTGATAGCGTTCCTCGCTTTCGCGGAGCCGCTCTTCCGCGAGCGCGTCCGCGGCGCTGGCGCAAACGTCACCGCTCAATGCGCCCTTCGATCCATTGCCTCGAGGGGGCGCATCTCTTGTGCGCCGCGCCGCCTGAGCTGCGCATGGGAGCGTGCTGCGCGCAAAATTTCCACCAGGGAATCGGCTCGGAGAGGCTTGGGAACGAAGAAGTCGAACCCTGCGCTCAAGCACGCGTCGCGCGCTGCCAGATCGGGGCCGTCAGTGAGGCAGACATACAGCGCGCGCGGCAGCCTGCCTTCGAGCTTGGCTTCGGAAAAGATCCTGCAGCCGTTCGCATCGGGCATATATAAATCCACGAAGACGAGCGCAGGCTTGAACAGCTGCGCAATCCGGACTCCCATCTCGCCGCCGTAAGCGACCGCCGTCGGGCAACCCGTGATCTGGAGCAGGTAGGAGAGCGAGTTGGCGGCGGCGATATCGTCGTCAACGACGAGCACACGCAACTCATCCGGTTTACTGGAGAACATTCGGCGGCCTTTGATGTCCTTTGATCGGGGCAAGCGCCGTTCCCGCGCTTCAGGAAACCGTGGGCCTGGAGCCGGGCAGAGAAGCCAAGCCCGCCGGGGCGCGCCTGGCGCCCGATGCGAACTCGCCGATGGCCTCCACAACGACCGGCTTGCTGAAGAGATGGCCTTGCCCGTGCTGCGCCCCAAGCACCTTCAGCAATTCAAGTCGCCGCGCCGTCTCGATCGCCTTCGGCGACCACTTCCAGATCGAGCGCGCGCGCCAAGGAGACGATCGCGGCCAGAAGGAACGTTCGTTCACGTCTGATCTGGCGAGGGCAGTGATCGGCTTCGCAATCACGCTGCAAGCACTCGAGCGTGATCGAGCTCCACCCGCACCTCGCCCGCCCGGACGCCATGGAGTATGCGGAATTCACGCCTCGTCGTCTGGCGTCGAGTCGGTGGGTTGAGATAACCGCCGTCGCTGGTACGCACGGAGGCCACCAACGGCGTATGGGCCTTTGTGCCTCTGCGGACAACGATGGCCAATTCTCCGTTCGCCAGGTTCACCCATGTGCCGGGCGGGTAGAGCCCGAGCACGCGAAGCAGGGTCGTGCCGACGTGGTCCGGGTGCCCCTGTGGGCCCAGGAGCGCATCCCGCGCCGCGATGGCCGGAGAAGTCGCTGGCCGCGAAGCCCTGCGACTGAGCTTGGCCGTATAGACGTCGATCCGTCGGATCAACTCCGCGATCTTGGCCGCCGGATGCGCGACCTCTGAATCATCCTCATGCTGACCGGTATGGTGATGGAGTACTGCGTGAATCCAGTCATCATCATCGACGCCCGCCTCTCGAAGCATGTCCGCGCTTGCAGTGGCATGCCGATCGATCTGAACGCGCTGCTCGGGCGTCAGGGAGGCAGATTGTCGGGCGAGCTTGTCCTGCCGGTCGGCCATGCCGATGTTCATGCTGAGCGCCGCGCACACTGCCGAAGTAAGTTGGGGTTGCGACCAGTCGAGCCAGCGCCCCGCAAGATCCACGATGACCGCGCAGGTCATCGAGTGCACGACACCGTACGAGCGATCGTCATGACCCGAGGCGAACAGCAGCGAATACAACGCCAGATCGACATCGCTCTCCGCCAAGGCGCGAACGGCTGCGGCCTCCTCCAGAAACCGAGCTCTCCAGCCTTCTTCGCCGACATCTCCGCGGAGCGTCTCGGATACGACTTTGCGCAAGCGCTGCCATTCATCGAGCAGGGCCGCACTCGTCCGGCGAGCGCCGTCGCCAGAGGAAAGCTCCATGTCTTGGTCGAGGTTTGTCGAATTGTCCATGCTTGTGCCAGGGCAAATATTTGAACGATTTCACCAATCCGGGAGAAGAGCCTGCAAAGGTAGCTCGGCGCTCCGATCGGTGCCTGCGGCAGATCAAGCCAGGACATCGGGACGTCATATCGCCAACACGCATATCTTGAACGCAAGCCGCGCCTTGGTGTGAGCAAAGTCATGGGGGCGGCAGGGAATGCAGGGTGGAAGGTCCGCCGCAGCGGAGCGGGGCGTTCGCCAGTCTCTTCCGCGCCACGTCAACCCTTGCGCCGACGCTGCGACTGGTTAGGAATCGGTACCGTCGCAGGTAAATTTCCTGGCGAATGAGAAAGGCGTTATAACCAAGCGTGCTCAAGGACTGCAAATCGCCCATCGAGTGGTTCGATCTGCCTGTCGGCAAGCGCGGCGATTTCGTCGGCCTTCCATGAGGAGGCGCTTGGGCGACCTTCAGGGAGGATCGCTTGTGCCCGTAAGGTTTCCCGGAGTCGACCGCAGCAACCGCGCGGTCAATCGCTTCGACCGAACGCCGTGAGGTTCGCTCTCCTGCGTCCCGGCGTCGGGACTCGAGTGCGCGCGGGGAGATCGCTCCGTATCCTGCTCGCCCGTCTGATCTGGCTGTGCGTGGGTCCGCTGGCGATCCTGGCGGTTTTCATGGCGGCCGAACGGGTGCGCGACGTCCAGGCCAATCGCGACCGCGAAGCCACCATTCTTGCGACGACCCTCGCCGCCTCCGTCGACCAGGACTTGAGCGCGCGCATCGGCGCGCTGACGATGCTGGCGCGATCTCCCCTGGGAGACGACGCTTCGCGCTGGGGAGATCTGTACCGGGAGTCCCAGGGCTTCCGCGAGAGTTTCGGCAGCCACGTCATCCTCGCCGATCTGAAGATGCACATGCTGTTCAACACGCGCGCGCCTTTCGGTGCAACGCTGCCGATGCTGCCCCAGTCCAAGGGCCGTGCCGCGGCACCGATCGCGGTGGCGACCGGCCGACCTGCGGTGGGTGACCTCGTTCAGGGGCCGCTTGCGCGGGAAGCCCTGGTCGCGGTCGCGGTGCCGGCGCTGCGTGATGGAAAGACAGCTTTTCTGCTGCTCACGGTCTTCGAGGCTCGCCAGTTTCAACGGCACCTGGACCAGATCGCCCTACCGGCCGGCTGGTCCATCGCCTTGCTCGACGGCAGCGGCGCGACCATCGCGCGCCGTGCGCCGGCGGGCCTCCAACCCGCCGCGGACATCGAGGCGAACGGGCGGTTCGTCGTGCGGTCGGCCGTGGCGCCATGGACCGTCGCACTCGAGATCCCGCACGGCATCTATCAAGCGCCGCTGCTGGAAGCTGTCCTGGCGCTGACACTTGCCATCCTGGGAGCGACGTTGACCGGGGTCGTTGGCGGCATGCTGGTCGGCCGTCGAATCGGCAGCTCGGTAGCAGCGCTCGCGCGGACGGCGGCAACCGGGACGGGCCCCTCCGGCATCACCGAAATCGACATGGTCCAGCAGCTTCTCGACCAGGGGGCGAAGAGGCGCGAGGCGGCCGAAGCCACCTTGCTCCTGAGCGAACAGCGCTTTCGGCGGCTCTTCTACGAGGCGCCGCTGCCGCAAGCACTGGTCGGCAAGGACGGCACCATTGCAGGCCTGAATGCGCGGTTCGTGCAGGTCTTCGGCTATGGCATGGAGGACCTGCCGACCGTGTCGGATTGGTGGCTGTGCGCCTATCCGGATCCGGCCTATCGGACTACCGTGGTCGAGGACTGGAACGCGGCCATCGCCGGCGGCGGATCCATGACGACCATCGAAGCCGTCGAACGTCGTGTCACGTGCAAGAGCGGGGCGGTGCGCTCCATGCTGGTATCCGGAATCGGTGTCGGTGACGAATTCCTGGTGGCGTTCTTCGATGTCACCGAGCGCAACGAGGCCGAAGAGGCCTTGCACCAGAGTTCCGCGCTCTATCAGCACGCCCTGGACAACATGCTGGAGGGCTGCCAGATCGTCGGGCTTGATTGGCGCTACCGCTACATCAACTCCGCCGCGGCGCGGCAGCATCGCCAGCCGAGAGAATCGCTGATCGGGCGCACGATGCCGCAGGCGTACCCGGGCATCGAGACGACCGACATCTTTGCGACGCTGCGCCGATGCATGGACGAACGCATCGAACAGCACAGCGAGACGGAGTTCGTCTTCCCCGATGGCTCCCGCGGATGGTTCGAAGTCAATGTGCAACCGGTGCCGCAAGGCATCGCGATCTTCAGCGTCGACATTTCCGAGCGCAAGCGGGTGGACGAGGTGCGCGAGCGACTTGCGGCGATCGTCGAGTCCTCCGACGACGCCATCGTCAGCAGCACGGTCGACGGCGCGATCACCAGCTGGAACCAGGGTGCGGAACGCATGTTCGGGTTTGGGTCGGAAGAGGCGATCGGCAAGCCGGTCCGCGAGATCATCCGGTGCGAGGACGGTGAGGTGGTGCGGGAACATGAGCGCAGGATCTTCCACCCCCGGCGCGGTGCGCGCTACGCGGGTGCTGAAGAGGTGGTCCGCTTGCACAGGGATGGGCATTCGATGACGCTGTCGGTCGTCACCGGCGTCATACGCGATGCATCGGGCACGATCTCGGCGCTGTCCGCGATCATGCGCGACATCACGGCGGTCAAGCGGCGCGACGGCGAACTGCAGGCGCTCATCGCGGAACAGGTCGCGCGCGACCGCCAGATGCGGGACCTGACGGCCCGGTTGCGCACGCTGCGCGAGGAAGAGTGCACGCGCATTTCGCGGGAGGTCCACGACGGCCTGGGGCAGTTGCTCACCTGCCTCAAGATGGACATCCGATGGATGACCCGCAGATTGGCCGGGGGCGCGTCGGCGGAGGATTTGTCCACCAAACTCGCCGAAACCGAAGCGCTCGTCGACCAGACGGTCGAATCGGTGCAGCGCATCGCGGTCGAATTGCGTCCCAGCGCACTCGATACGCTCGGCTTGCCTGCGGCGATTCGCGACGAGGCGCGCCGCTTCGAAGCGCGGTCCGGGGTCGTCGCGGTCGTGGAATCCTGCGCCGCTTCGTCTCCGGACCAGGCCGTTGCGACGACCCTGTTCCGCATTCTTCAAGAGCTGCTGACGAACATCGCTCGGCACGCCCAGGCGTCGCGCCTGAGCATCAACCTGACGACCGAGCGGGATCGCTGGGAACTGCGCGTCCGCGACAACGGGATCGGCATTGCGTCCGCGATGGTGAACCGCGCGACGTCGTTGGGGCTGCTCGGCATGACCGAACGCGCCGAGGCCGTCGGCGGCACGTTCGGCGTGGAACGCCATCCGGACGGCGGCACGCTTGCCACCGTGAGAATCCCGCATCCACCGGTATCGAGGCTCGAACATGAATCACGTACTGATCGCTGACGACCATGCGGTGACGCGCCGCGGAATCCGCGAGCTCCTGCGCGACGCCTTCGACGGGGTGCAGGTCGCCGAGGTGGCCGACGGCCATGCGGTGCTGGCCGAACTGCCGTCCCAGGCCTGGGACCTGATCCTGCTCGACGTGATGATGCCGGGCCCGGGCATCCTCGAACTGCTGGGAGCGATTCGCGCGGCCGTCCCCGGCGCCCCCGTCCTCGTGCTGACGGCCAGCAACGAAATCGAGTACGTCATCGAAACCATGAAGGCGGGTGCCAGCGGCCTGATCCACAAGCACCATGCCGCCGACGACCTGTTGCATGCCGTGCAGCGCATTGCCGACGGCGGAACCTATCTGCACGCGGATACGGCGGCCGCCATCGCCAGGACGCTGCAGGGGCGGAAGCCCACCTTGCTGCATCACGATCTGTCGGAACGCGAACTCGATATCTTTCGGCGCATCGCGCTGGGACGGGCGATCAAGGAGATCGGCTTCGATCTCGGGTTGAGCGACAAGACGGTGGCCACCTACCTCGCGCGCATCCGCGAGAAGACCGGGCTCACGAGTCATGTCGAGATCGCCCGCTATGCGCTGAAAAACGGACTCGTCGACTGAACGGCAGCGGCGTGTAGGCAATTTGCCTACAAGTTTCAGTGCAAATGCATACAGAGCGGTCGCCTGCACGGTGGCACGATTTGAGCATGCAGCACCAAAAGAAGTCGCCACCCAGATTCCTGGTTGCTGACGACGTCCCCGTCCTCTCGTTCATGGTCGGCGAACTGCTTCGCGAGTGCGGAGCCGAGGTCGTGGGTTTGGCCGCGGACGGTGCTGAAGCGCTGCGTCTGTTTCACGATACGGCCCCCGATGGCGTCGTTCTCGACATCGAGATGCCCGAACTCAACGGCCTGCAGGTGCTGCGGGCCATTCGTGCGAGCGAGCGCGGATCGCGATGCCTGGTGATCATCCTGACGTCGCACTCGGAGCAGTCGATGCGGGAACAGGCCTACGCCGACGGCGCGGATCACGTGCTCCACAAGTCCAGCGAGTTCGAGCGGCTGCTGCGGATCGTTCCTGCGTTCATCGAACGGAGAAGCGAACAGCTCGACGTGTAGTCAATGCACCGACAGCTCTCGGCACTCTGCTGACTGGCGGTCCGCGGCCGCAGCGCTCAAAGTCTCACCATGAACCGTCCCACACACCGGTTCGAAGGGACATGAGATGTACGGTCTGGTCAATCAGGCAGTCGAGGATTTCGTCAGGCGCGGGTTTGGCGACGGGGTCTGGAAAAGGATCAAGGACAAGGCGGGCGTCGATCTGGAGATGTTCGTCTCCATGGACAGCTACCCCGACGACGTCACGTACAAGCTCGTCGGGGCCGCCACCGAGGTGCTGGGCCTGGACGGGGCGACCATCCTCGAGGCCTTCGGCGAGCACTGGGTGCTCTACACCGCGCAGGAGGGCTATGGCCAGATGCTCTCGATGTTCGGCTCTAGTCTCGAAGAGTTCCTTGTCAACCTGGACAACCTGCACAGCCACGTCGGGTTGACGTTCCCGGCGCTGCGACCCCCTTCGTTCCAGGTGGAGCGTGTCGAGTCCGGCCGCGGATTGCTGCTGCACTACCGCAGCGAGCGCACCGGGCTGGCCCCGATGGTCGTCGGGTTGCTGAGGGGCCTGGGGCGACGTTTCTCGCAGGAAATCAATGTGCTCCAGGTAGGCCATCGCGGCGTCGACGACCACGACGTCTTCCGCATCGACTACGTGGGAGCGGGCGCATTGCCCGAGCGGGGATGACCGCCCCAGGCGTGCCCGACCCACACCACTGCCACGCAGGAATGCCCAGCATGAACATGCCCACCAATACCCGCACCCTGTATGACCAGACTGCAGCCAATTGGGCGCGCCAGCAGCCCAGCTCGTTGTCGGACTACACGGCCCGGCCCCAGCTGATGGCGTTGTGCGAGCCGCTGGCGGGCAAGATGGTGCTCGACCTCGGCTGCGGCGAAGGCTATTGCAGCCGCATGTTGCGCCAGCGCGGAGCACAAGTGGTGGGGATCGACGTCTCCGAACGCATGGTGGAGCTCGCTCGCGAGGCGGAGCGTGCGCAGCCCCTGGGCATTCGCTATGAAATCGGCGACGCGGTCACGGCCGATCTCGGCGAGGCCAGTGTCGATCTCGTCGTCGCCGTGTTCCTCTTCAACTACCTCGACGTCGAACAGATGCACGAGACGATGGCCAACGTGCATCGCATGCTGTGGCCGGGAGGCAGCTTTGTGTTCGCCGTGCCGCATCCGGCGTTCGCATTCATGCGCACCGCGGCGCCGCCGTTCTATTTCGACGTCGGATCTGCCGGGTACTTCAGCGCGCGCAACAGGAAGTTCGGCGGGCGGATCTGGAAGCGCGACGGCAGCGCCCTCGACGTTCAATTGGTGCACAAGACCTTCGAGGACTACTTCGACGGGCTGCGCAAGGCAGGTTTCACCGCGATGCCCACGGTGAGCGAACTGAGGGTCACCCAAGAAATGGTCGAGATGGACGAGAAGTTCTTCGGTCCGCTCTTCGATCTCCCACTGCATATGGCCGTCAAGGTCATGCGCACTTGAGTTTCCATCCAGACACCCGAGGTGAATCGAATGAAATCTCTCCAGTCCGAAATCTCCGGCTCGACTCTCGACGTTCCGAGCCGGTTCAGGCAGATCGCCGAGAGTCACCCTCTCTGGCGGCATCCGTTCGTCGAAAGCTGTCGCGCGGGCCAGCTCACGCTGCCGCAAGTGCGCACGCTCGGCGCGCAGATGTACAAGTTCTGCCATGAGTTTCCGAGTTTCCTGGCCATGGCCCTGGCGGCCTGCCCGCAAGAGGACGCGCGCATGGTCATCGGCGAGAACCTGTGGGAGGAACTTGGAGAAGGCGATCCGCAGCGCGCCCATGCGGCCCTCTTCCGGCAGTTCACGCGCGCCTTGGGATTGGGCGATACGCAACTCCTCGCCACGCCGGCGCTGCCCGAAACGCAGGCGCTCGTCGACACGTACCGGAACCTGAGCGCCCGCTACGGCGTGCTGGGCGTCCTCGGAGCCCTGTGCTACGCCTCGGAGGGAATCGTCGGGGCCTTGTACTCGCATATCCAGACCGGCCTGCGGCAGGCCGCCCGCTTCGACCGGGATGCGCTCATGTTCTTCGAGGTCCACATCGACGTCGACGATGGGCACGCCGACAAGCTCGAATCCATCCTGTTGCCGATGTTGCGCGCGCCGCGGGACGTGTCGCTTGTCGAGGACGCCATTCGAACGGCCCTCGACGCCCGCTGCCGATTCTTCGATGGCGTCCTGCGCGAGACCGCGGTCATGGGCGAGATCGACTCGACCAGCGCCGCCTGAGCAGCCGCCATGAGCCTCCTTCCCGCCTGGTTGCATGGCCTGTTCGCGGTCTTGCCGACGCCGATGGTGGCGGGCGGGAGCCTGGATCTGGAAAGCATGGATCGCGTGGTCGACCACTACCTGGCCGGCGGTGCCACGGGGCTGGTGCCCGCCAGCATCGCCGGCGAAGGCGACCTGCTCGACGAGACCGAGCGCCGCCTGGTGATCCAGCGCGTCGTCGCGCGTTGCGCCCGGCGCGCGCCTGTCGTCGTCGGCGTGCTGGAGGATGACATGGCACGCGCGTTGACCCAGGCCCGCGTCGCGGCTGACTGCGGAGCCGATGGCTTGCTGGTCAAGGCGCCGATGAGCGACCCTCAGGGCGTGCTCGCGCACGTCGGAGCGATAGCGCGATCGCTGCGCCTGCCGATCATCCTGCTCGACCACCCCCAGTTCGGCGCCGCACTGCCGGTGAGCCTCATCCAGCAGCTGGTGGATACCGTGCCCGAGGTCTGCGGCATCAAGCTGGAAGACGAGCCCACGGCCGAGAAGATGAGCAGGGTGCGAGACCTGCTGGGGCCGCGCATTCGGATCTTCGGAGGGCTCGGCGGAGTCCATTGCCTGCGCGAGCTCGAGCATGGGGCGGACGGATTCTTCACCGGCTATCCGCAGCCGGAGCTTCTCGCGACAGTCATGGCCTGCTGGCGCCGTGGCGATCTGGCCGCGGCCTGCACTGCCAATGAAGCGTTCCTGCCCATCGCGATGCAGGAGCGCGCGCATCCGACGACGATGATCAGCCAGCGCAAGACAATACTGCGCGACCGCGGCGTGCTCCGCGAGGCCGCCGTCAGATCGCGCGCGAACGCCCCGCGCCAGGCCGTCGACCGCCGCACCGATGCGTCGGCATCGAGTCGACGTTCCGCTCCTTCGATGGCGGCGACGCACGACCATCACGCTCCCCGCATCGATCCCGATGATGCGCATGCCTTGGCCGATCAATGATGTCCAGCCCCGCGTTCAACCTTTCGCCGCCGCAGTTCGCTGCGGCATTCCCTTTTCACATCGTGCTTGACGAGCGCCTGTGCGTGCTGCAGGCGGGATCTGTGCTGAGGCGCCTGTGTCCCGAGATGATGCCAGGCACGAGCCTCGGCGAACGCTTCGTCGTCGAGCGGCCCGACCTGAAGAGTCCCGATTTCGATGCGATTCTTCGCCACGACAAGACACTTTTCGTGCTGCAGTATCGAGATGGGCCGCTGCGCCTGCGCGGCCAGTTCGTCGCCCAGGACCGGCGCCTGTTCTTCCTCGGATCTCCCTGGGTATCCGAGATGCCCGACGTGACGCGGATCGGTCTTTCGCTCCGCGACTTTGCCATCCATGATCCCGTCGTCGACTTGCTGTTCCTGTTGCAGACGAAAAACAAGTCCCTGGACGACGGGCAGGTGCTGTCGCAGCGCCTGCGGGCCAGCCAGCAGCGACTTGCGGAGGCGCAGGAATTGGCGAAGCTGGGTAGCTGGGTGCTCGATCCGAACACCGGCGAGATCGATTGCTCGGACGAGGCTCGACGCATCTACGGGTTCACCGCGACAACGGTGAACCCCACCCTGGATCGGCTGGTGGCACTCGTTCCCGCCGCGCAGCAGGCCGGTTTGCGAGGGGCCGTGGAACAAGCCACGCAGGGCGTCGCACCGGTTGTCTTCGAGCATCGGGTGCACGCGTCCGATGGCGCCGATCGGTGGGTGCACCTCACCTTGCAGATGTCCACGACGAACGGCCTCGCCACGGTTCGCGCCGCGGTCCGTGACGAGACCACGAACAAGGAGGCCACGCTGCGGCTGGAACTGGCCCATGACGTTGCCCGGCAACTGGCCGCGGATGTCGAGCCGGAGAGTGCGGTGGCGTTCATCCTTTCAGCCATCGGCGCACAGCTTGGATGGCACGCCGCGGTGTGCTGGGTGGCCGGCGACGACGCCCGGGTGCGTTGCTTGGGCGCCTGGGCGGCGGTCGACGATGCGGGCGCGCAGCAATTCGCCGCCACCATGCGCGACTACGACGTGCCGCGCCCGGACGCGGATCTCGATGCGGCCTGGGGTTCCGCCCGCCCCCTGTCGCGAGTCATCCAGGCGTCGGACTCCGCATCGGTGCGGGACCGGGCGGCCCGTCGTTGCGGGCTGCATGCAGCCGTCGTGATCCCGATCATCGCCGGCACGCAGCTCATGGCGCTCGAATTCTTCAACCCCGCACCCATCGCCCTGGACCGCGAGGTCGAAGGATTCATGCGCTCCATTGCGAGCCAGCTGGCTCAGTACCTGCTGCGCAAGCAAGCCGAGGCGGCGCTCCGCCATTCGGCCAGCCATGATGCGCTGACGGGGCTGGCCAGCCGATCGCTGTTGCACGAGCGTCTGGCGCATGCGATCAAGCACGCCGCGCGGAGGCGGACCAAGGTCGCCGTCATGTTCATGGATCTTGACCGCTTCAAGCACATCAACGACAGCCTCGGGCACACCACGGGCGATGCGTTGCTGCAGGCCTGCGCGGATCGCCTGCGGATGTGCGTGCGCGAATGCGACACGCTGGCTCGTTTTGGCGGCGACGAATTCGTCGTGGTTCTGGAAGGTCTCGACAGTGCCGCAGACGTCGTCGCATCGCTGACCAAGGTGCTTGGACTGTTCAGCCTGCCATTCGAAGTCAAGGGGCGCGAGCTGCCGACCACCGCGAGCATCGGAATCAGCGTCTATCCGGACGACGGCCAGGATGTCGAAAGTCTGTTGATGAACGCCGATGCCGCGATGTATCGCGCCAAGGAGACGGGGCCGGGCCATCATCATTTCTACTCCGCGCAAATGAAGGCGAAGGTGCAGCAGCAGTTGGCGCTGGAAACGTGTTTGCCGCGGGCGTTGGAGCGGGGTGAGCTGTTTCTCGTCTACCAGCCGAAGCTGGATCTGGCCACTGGTCGAGTCACGGGAGCGGAGGCGCTGATGCGCTGGCGGCATCCGACGATGGGCCTGGTCTCGCCACTGCAGTTCATCCCCATCGCGGAGGACACCGGGTTGATCGACAGCTTCGGCCACTGGGCCTTGCAAGTGGCCTGCCGGGACGCGAGAAGGTGGCACGACCTGGGCTACCCGGTCCAGGTCAGTGTCAACCTGTCGGCGCGCCAGCTCAACCGGCCCCGGCTGGCCGAGGAAGTCTCGAAAGTGGTTGCGGAGGCGCGGCTCCAACCCGACCAGCTCGAGCTCGAAGTGACCGAAAGCTGCGTCATGCACAACCCGGTCCAGGCCGCCCTGCGGCTGCGGGAGTTGCGCGATCTCGGGGTCTCCCTGGCCATCGACGACTTCGGCACCGGATACTCCTCCCTGTCCTATTTGCGCACCTTTCCATTGGGCACCTTGAAGATCGATCGATCCTTCATCAAGGACCTGCCGGCCGACGAGGATGCCGCGGCACTGACGGCCGGCATCATCGCGTTGGCGCATCGCCTTCGCATGAAGGTGGTGGCCGAAGGCGTGGAGACGCTGGAACAGCTGGGTTATCTCCGCGCCAATTGTTGCGACGAGATCCAGGGCTATTACCTCAGCATGCCGATAACGGCTGATGAAATGAGCCGCTTTCTCGAGCGGGATCTGCGCAATTTCGTGACCCCGACCGCGGCGGCATGAGCCATCGCTGCACACGCGCCGATCTTCGTTTCCCAGGCGACGCGGCACGCCATGCGCCACCTCGCACCAACCAGTGGCGCCCGGGTCGTTGTCGCAGTCTGTCGGGAGTCCTCGACAGTCCCCGAAATGGTCTTCGATGTTTGCCCGAACGAGCCGAAATCTGAAGTGATCCGTCCCCCTGCCCGACGTCCTGGCCGCACCTGCGGCGGGCGTCCCTGGGAGTGCACGACGAGGCCGCAACGCGCCCGTCTGGCGCCTGCTCACATTTCACCCGGCTGAATTCCAGTGTCGCTCTCGTCCGGCCCCGTTGCCTCCACCCGCAGTTCGAAACGGTTCCTGTTTCGACTGGTGATCATCGTGGTGCTGCTCAACGCCATCGTGTTCGCGCTGGCGCTGCTGGCGCTGCATCAGAGCCGTGCGCGCTACGAGGAGCGTGCGCTCACGGCCGCCAGCAACATCGCCGTCTTCCAGGAGCGCGACCTGGAGTCGACCGTCGAACAGGTGGACCTGGTACTGCTGACGATCGCCGACCAGGTCCTGCAGGCCGGATCCGACCCTGCGCTGGGCGAGGGTTCGCTGGACGCCTTCATCCTGCGCCAGAGCGCGCGCCTGCCCGTCCTGCACGGCTTGCGCATCACCAACGCGCGCGGCGACGTGATCCATGGATTCGGCCTGACCAAGGGTACGCGCGCCAACCTGGCCGATCGGGCCTACTTCATCGAGCTCGCACGCAATCCGGACGCCGGGATCGTCATTTCGAAGCCGTTGGTCAGCCGGGTCAGCGGCGAGTGGGAGATCGTCCTGGCGCGCCGCCTGAACCGCCGCGATGGCCAGTTCGACGGCGTCGTCTACGCCACGATCCCGCTGAAATACTTCACCGACAAGTTCGCCGCCATCGACCTCGGTGCGCACGGCGTAGTCGGCCTGCGCGACGCCGAGCTCGGCGTCATCGCACGCTGGCCGCCCATCCGCAGCACGGCGCGGGACGTGGGCAGCAAGACCGTCTCGCCCCGGTTGCGCGAGGCCATCGCGGCTGGCGAGACCGCGGGAACATTCAGCGGCCAGTCGGGCTCGGACGGGGTGGAACGGACGTTGTCGTTCCGTCGCATCGGCCGCCTTCCGATGATCATCGTCGTGGGCCTGGGCAAGGACGACTATCTCGCGGACTGGAAGGCCGAGGTCGTCCGCGCGCTCGCGCTGGCATCGCTGTTCGCCTGCGTCATCGTCCTGTTCTCCGCCTTGCTCCATCGTTCGTGGCACAGGCGCGAGGCGGATGTCGATGCGCTCGCGCTGCAGGAACGCAAGTTTCGAACCTTGCTGGAATCCTCCCCGGACGGGTTGGTCATTGCCGACGCCGACGAGGTGATCACGCTGGTCAACCGCAATGCGGAATTGATGTTCGGCTACAGCGCCGACGACCTCGTTGGGCAGCCGATCCGCGTCCTGCTGCCCGCGCGCTACTCGGGCGTCTCCCTTTCGTCGGAGATCGTCCGGGAGGGCGGCGACGCCACCGACAATCGCGACCTGTGGGCCATGACGAAGGACGGCCGTGAATTTCCGGTCGCCATCAGCGTGAGCCAGATCGACACGGAGCAGGGCGGCCTCGTCGCCGCGGCCATCCGCGACATGACGGAGCACCATGCGAGCGCCAGGCACATCGAGTTCCTGGCGCGCCACGATGCCTTGACGGGGTTGCCCAATCGCACCGTGATGGAGTCGCGCTTCGAACAGGCCGTGGCCGACGCCGCGCGTTCCGGCACTCACGTCGCGCTGATGTTTCTCGACCTGGACAGCTTCAAGACCATCAACGACTCGCTCGGCCATCCCGTGGGCGACGCGCTGCTGAAAGGGGTCGCGTCGCGGCTCGGACAGTTCGCACGCGCCAGCGACTTCGTCAGCCGCCAGGGGGGCGACGAGTTCCTCGTCATGTTCACGGGCTTGTCCGGCGGCGCGGATGTCGCGCTCGCCGCCGACCGGCTCGTCCAGGACTTCACGGCTCCTTTCCTCGTCGACGGCCACGAGATCGTCACCTCGTTCTCCGTGGGCATCGCGCTCTACCCGCAAGATGGTGCGGATTTCCCCACGCTCCTGAAGAAGTCCGACATCGCGATGTACCAGGCCAAGGCCGCCGGCCGCGACACGTACCGGTTCTTCCGCGACCACATGGACGTCGAAGCCCTGGGGCGGCACCGCATCCGCAACGCCTTGCACCAGGCGGTCGAGCGCTTCGAGTTCAAGCTGCATTTCCAGCCACAGGTCGACCTGGCCAGTGGCCAGATCATCGGTGCCGAGGCGCTGCTGCGCTGGATCCACCCCGAGCTGGGCTGCGTATCGCCGGCCGAGTTCATTCCCGTGGCCGAGGAAAGCGGACTGATCGTGCCGATCGGCGAGTGGGTGATCGACGAAGCCTGCCGCCGGGCGGCCGCCTGGCAGGCGCCGGGCCTGCCGCCGCTGCCGGTGGCGGTCAACATCTCCGCCGTGCAGTTCGCCCGCGGCGATCTCGAGGACACGGTGCGCCGCGCGCTTGCGGCCTCGCGACTCGCGCCGGAGTTGCTGGAACTCGAGCTGACGGAATCGATCCTGATCCGCAACGTCGACAGCGTGCTGGCCACCGTCTCGCGCCTGAAGCGACTCGGCGTCGCGCTGTCCATCGACGACTTCGGAACAGGCTATTCGAGCCTGACCTACCTGAAGCGCTTTGCCGTCGACAAGCTCAAGATCGACCAGTCCTTCATCCGCGATCTGGCCCGCGACCCCGACAGCGCCGCCATCGTGCGCGCCATCGTGCAGATGGCCCGGAGCCTGGGCCTCAAGACCGTGGCCGAGGGCATCGAGGACCAAGGCGTGCTCCTGCACCTGCAGGACATCGGCTGCGATCAGGGTCAGGGCTACGGCATCGCGCGACCCATGCCCGCAGCGGCGTTCCTCGAGTTTCTCGACGCCGCCACGAATCGCACCATCGCCACGCGGTTGCCGGTCGAACTTGCGGTCGAGTGAAGCAGGTTCCGACTCGGTTCGACAGCGAGGCGGCAATATTTCACGTCGACGGCCTGCGGATTCGCAAGCAGTGCTTCCACCGGGGATGCGCTCGCCGCGACATAGGAATACTGTATAGGCGTGTGACAAGTTGTAACGATGACGAACCCAACCATGTTGCGGCTCTTCGAAGAACAAGCGAGTGATGAGACGGCAAGGAGTGGTCCGTCAGCGGAAATGCGGCGTTTCTCGGCCGGCATCCGCGTCGTCACGGCACTGCTGTGCTCGGTCATGCTGCTCGCCAGCGCCCAGCAAAGCAGCGCCTGGCCCACCTGGGACCTGACCATCTACTGTGCGTGGTCCGCGTACATGCTCTGGATGGAGGCGACGGACCAGTCGCATGCCATCGGACTGTGGCCCTATGGGGTCGATGTCCTCTGGTCTTGCGTGACCCTGAAGCTGTTCGCCTCCAGCGGCATGATGATGATCGTCACGCTGGTGCACCCCGTCGTGCTGGCGACCATCGGCTTCGGCATCGGCCCGGGCCTGATCCTGGCCCTCCTCGCGTCGATGGGCGTGCTGTACGGCGACTATGGCGACCTGAGGAGGGTACTGACGCTCGGCTGGATCCATGCGCTCCCCAGCCTGCTGGTGCTCACGCTGGTACCCGCCGCGGCGTTCATCGCGCGTCCGATGAGCGTGCTGCGCCATCGATTGGCCCTGATCGGGGAACTCGAGGCGCAGCTCGATCCGCGCCGCGGGCTCGAACCGATCTGTGCCACGCTCGTGGATCGCCTGCGCGCGGGCACCGAAGCCGATGTCGTCGCCCTGGTGCTTCCAAGCAGCCGCGGTGCGCCGGCGATGCTGGCGAGCCGCGAAGACGGCAGCTTTCGCGCCAAGGGCGAGGTGCACCGGAACCTGGAAGCCATCCTGGCGCTGGCGCCGCTGTACCCGGTCTGCTACGTGTCGCGCGGCTGGTGGGATCCCCGGCGGCGAATCCGTGCGCACGGCAAGCAGGCCCAGCCGCGCGGGCTGGCGACGCCGCTGGCCGAACTGGCGCACACCCTGGGCGTGCGCAGCCTGCACGTGGTCCCGCTCACGCGCTATGCACGCCAACATGGACACTTCGTCGTCGGCTACGCCGGATCCCGCAACCCGATGCAGAGCGGCTGGGCCCTGGCCAGCGCCGCTCCCGAATTGCTGCGCATCGTCGAACAGGCCGCGCTGGTCGACCAGTTGCAGGACGAAAGCGCCAGCCACGAGCGTGCGCGCATCGGACGCGACCTGCACGACAGCGCGATCCAGCCCTACCTCGGCCTGAAATACGCCGTCGAGTGCGTGGCGCTGAGGATCTCGCCCGAGAACACGGCGCGGGCCGAAGTCGACGCGTTGGCGGCGCTGGTGAACGCCGAGGTGGCGGCGCTGCGCGAGCTGATCTCGGGCCTGCGTACCGGCAGCGACCAGGGCGACAACGCGCTGGTGCCCGCAGTGCGGCGGCAGGCCCGGCGCTTCGCGCTGTTGTTCGGCATCGAGGTCGAGATCGAATCGCCGGACAACCTCCCCACCACGCGCGCGCTCGCCGGGTCGATGTTCCACATGGTCAACGAGGCGCTCAACAACATCCGCAAGCACACCGTGGCGCGCCATGTGCGTGTCGCGCTGTCCGTCGACGACAGCGCCATGCGGCTGTCGATCCGTGACGACGCCGGCAGCATCCGGGGCCGCAAGGTCGACGCGTTCCGCCCGGCCTCGCTCACCGAGCGCGTGGCCGAACTCGGTGGCTCGCTGGCGATCGGCCATCCGGATGGCCTGAATACCGAGATATTGATCCAGATTCCTATCTAGAAGCAGAGGGTGCCATTCCATGAACTCAATTCAAAGCGTCCAGTCCGTTGCCCAGTTTCCCGGGCGTGCGATCCGGGTATTCATCGCCGAAGACCATCAGATCACGCTGTGGGGGCTGCGCCAGCTGGTGGGAGCGTCGAACACCCGGATGGAAGTGGTCGGCACGGCCACGTCGCACGCGGAGCTGATGAACCACGACGCGATGGGCAGCGCGGATGTCATCCTGCTCGACCTCGACCTCGGTGGCGAGGACATGGGCGAGTCGCTGGCCAGCCTGCGCGAACACTGCCCGGGCCACGTGCTCGTGCTCACCGGCGCGGACAACGTGGCCACGCACCGCGCCGTCATGCTCAAGGGCGCGCGCGGCGTGATCCACAAATCCGAGCCCGCGGAAACCATCCTGCGCGCCCTGGAGAAGGTCAGCCAGGGCGAGATCTGGCTGAACCGCTTGCTGCTCGGCCAGGTGCTGGGCATGCTGACGGACGGCGAGCATCACGCGCCGTCGCGCCCGACCGATCCGGAAGCTGCCCGCATCGACAGCCTGACACCCCGCGAGCGCGACATCGTCGCCGCGATGGTGCGCGCCTGCGGCGCCAAGCAGCTCAGCGTGGCCTCCGACCTGGGCATCAGCGAGCACACGTTGCGCAACCACCTGACCACCATCTACAGCAAGCTGGGCGTGCACGGCCGCCTCGAACTGCACGTCTACGCCACGGCCCACGGACTGGGCCGGCCCGCATCGACGCCGGCTCCCGAGCAAGGAAGGTACGCCGCATGACCTGAGGGGTGGTGGACGTGGGATGAAGCTCCTAGGCGCTCCCACGCCGATTCCCATGGCCCTTGCGCCGCAGGTGATCGACTATCGCGAGGCGGCACCGTCCCGGGTGCGCCATTCAACCCGCGAGGCAGCGACGGTTCCCATCGCTCGATCATCGAAATGACCAGTCAAAGCACCGCGGCGGCCCGCCCGCCCAGGCTCGCGCAAGTCGCCGCGGACCGCCTCGGAATCGCCTGGACGCTCACCTGGCTCGTGCTTGGCGTCGATGCGGCATGGTTGCTGCTCGGCACCTGGTCGGTTTCCGTGCGCGGCGTCGTGACGATCCTCGTGGCGGTGGCCGTGTTCCATGCGCCGCTCGCGTTCAGGCGCTATCGAAGCGACCCGTGCATCCGTGCGACGGCGCAGGCGGCGAACCTGCTGATCGTGTTCATGGCCGCGGCGGGGACGCTGAGCTACCTGGTGGTCAGCACGAATGCCCGCCTGGTCGATGCATCCCTGGCCGCCTGGGACCACGCGCTCGGCTTCGACTGGCCGGTGTTCGCGGCCTGGCTGCAGGGCCGCCCCATGCTGGCACGCATCCTCGACGACGCCTATTCCAGCGGCATGCCGCAGATCGTGTTCGTGGTGCTGTTCCTCGGCCTCACTTCACGAGCCGGGCAGCTCGACGCCTTCCTGCGCCTGTTCATCCTGGCGACGCTGGCGACCGTCGTCCTGTCGGGCCTGTTCCCCGCCGCCGGCAGCTGGAAATACTTCGCGGCCGACGTGCCCGCCGCCAACCTCGCGTCCCTGTCCCATTTCGAGTTGCTGCGCGACGGCCGCATGCGTGACATCCCGCTGCGCGAGATGCAGGGCCTGATCTCCATTCCGTCGCTGCACACGGCGCTGGCGGTGCTGCTCGTCCACTCGATGCGGGGCACGATCCTGCTGCCGGCATTCGTCGTCCTCGATGCGACGATGATCGCGTCGACGCCGGTCAGCGGCGGTCACTATCTCGTCGATGTGCTGGCTGGCGCGCTGCTGGCCGGCGTCCTCATCGCGCTCGAGCGCCGGCGCGCGTCCCGCGCAGGCGCGACGCAGGAGGCGCCTGCCGGCCTGCTGCCCATCCCTCGATGAACGCGACTGCGGCCAAGCAATGAACACTCGACCGATCGAAGCCATCCCTGCGATCAAGATGTCGCAAGCGCCGGAAGGCAGGCTGACCGAATGGCTCCTGCGCGGCTTCGCGCTGCTCGTGCTGGCATTCATCGTCGCGCGCTGGGGCCATGCGTGGCTGGTCGCCCCGGGTCGCTGGACGGTGCTGCTGCTGCTGGTGTCGGAGAGCTACACGCTGATGCTGGTGCTGCTGGCTCGACGCGCCCTGCAACGCGACCTGTCGGTGCCCGCGATGGCGGCGACGATATACGCCACGTGCTTCGTGGTGCTGCTCCAGCCCCAGGGGACGACGCATCTCCTGCCCGAATGGGTCGGTGCCGGCTTGCAGCTGGCGAGCATGGCGTGGCAGTTCACCGCGAAGATCTTCCTCGGCCGCTCGTTCGGCCTGCTGCCCGCGCAGCGCGGCCTCGTGACGGCAGGGCCGTACCGCATCGTGCGCCACCCGATCTACTTCGGCTACCTGATCGGCCACATCGGCTTCCTGTTCGCGAACTTCACCTGGCGCAATGCCGTCGTCCTGGCGTTGCTGTACACGGCCCAGGTGATCCGCATCCGGCGCGAAGAGGCGATCCTCGCCGCCACCGACGCCCACTATCGCCAGTACCAGCAACGCGTGCGCTGGCGCCTCCTGCCGTTCATCTACTAGTACCGGCTTCGACGGGCAGGCACCCGGGAGCAATCTTCCCCCCTGCTTGCCTGGACCTCCCATGCGCGACGGCGGCCCGATGCCTAGGATGTTTCCATGTCACTGCCCCGCTTGCCCGACACCCAGGCCGACTACCCGCCGGCGTCCATCGGCGTCCTCGTGGTCGACGATCAACCGGCAGTGCGCGAGGGGCTTGCGCGGCTGATCGCCTGCTGCCCGCCGCGGCTGCACTGCCTCAGCACGGCGGCCAGCGGCAGCGAGGCCTTGAGCGCGGCCGCCCGCCTGCACCCCGACGTGGTCGTGCTCGACGTCGATCTCGCCGGCGAGGACGGCCTCGCGCTGATCCCGGTGCTGGCGTTGACCGCCGGCGTGCTCGTGCTCACCAGTCACGGAGATCAGGAAACGCGCGCTCGCGCCGCCCATCTCGGCGCCTGCGCCTTCATCGAGAAGCACCAGCCGGCGGCCGACCTCCTCGGCGCGATCGAACGCGCCGGTCTCCGGCAAAACGTGGGGGATTGAAAAAGTGGACGGGACAAACCTCCCAGGCTCCGCTTGCACAAGTTCCTCCCCGAATTGGCCGCAACCTCCGCTGCGCAGGCAACCCGCCATCCCTAGAGTCAGCTACATGAACACCGCAATCACCTGCTTCGTGAAATGCGCTGCCGACGAGTCCGGCGTCACGGCGATCGAGTACGGCCTGCTGGCCGCGCTGATCGCGGTGACCATCATCGGCGCGATCACCGTGGCCGGGACATCGCTCATCGCGCTCTACACCTACTGGTCGAACGCAGTGGTCGCCGCTCTCTGAACAGAAATGACGCGAATCGCAGGCCGGCGTCGACGCAACAGGCCAGCAGGGTTTGGATCCGGCCCTTCCGGATCCCGGCAGGCGCCTTGCAGCGTCGATTGATCCAGCCACTCAAGGAGCATCTCCATGCAACTCGCACACATCACCCAGAAGTTCATCCGCGACGAAGAAGGCGTGACGGCCATCGAATACGGCCTGATCGCGGCGCTGATCGCCGTCTTCATCATCGCCTCCGTCACCATCGTCGGATCGAAGCTCGCGGCCGTGTTCACCGCCATCTCCGCGGCGCTGGCCGGCGCGCTCTGAGGCCGGGGCGTCAGGCTGCAAGGCCATCCCTCCCAGCCTGACTGTCCCCATCCCTTCAACTCCCAATGAGGTTTGCCATGCAAGTCATTCGATTCATGCGGTGGTTCGCCCAGGCCGACGACGGCGTGACCGCCATCGAATACGGCCTCATCGCCGCGTTGATTGCGGTCTTCATCATCGTTTCGGTCACGCTCGTCGGATCGCAACTCGCGGCCGTGTTCACGGCGATTTCCGCGGCAATTGCCGGCGCTCTCTGATGCCTTGACGCACAGGGTGCCCGAATATCGCGCAAGCGCAAAGCCAACCATGCCCAGTCCCATCGCCATCGTCGAAGTCGCCTCGCTCGCCGCGCTCCTGTGCGGTGCGGTGGTGTTCGACCTGCGCTCGCGCCGGATCCCGAACCGGCTCGTGCTCGCGGGCATGGGACTGGCGCTCGCCCTGCACGCGGTCGCGACGGTCGCCGCGAGCCCCGCGCTCGCCGGGCCTCAGTGGTGGGCGCCGCTGGCCGGGCTGTGCACCGGGCTCGCCGTCCTGATGCCGCTGCACCTGCTGCACGCCATGGGCGCGGGCGACGTCAAGCTGATGTCGATGGTCGGCGCCTTCATCGGCGCGCCCGCCGTCCTGGGCGCAGCCCTCTGCACGTTGCTCGCCGGCGGCCTGCTGTCGCTGGTCTTCATGTTCGGCCGCGGCGTGGCCGCGCAGGCGCTCGCGAACGTGCGCTTCCTTTTGACCGACTGGGTGTTGCGCGCCGGCAGCGGCCAGGGCGCGCGCTTCGCGCCGCTGCACGCCACCGCCGCGCGTCTGCCCTACGGCGTCGCGATCGCCGTCGGCACCGCGGCCTCCCTGGTCCGGCCATCGGCCTGGTTCTAGAGCGGGACGAACGATGAGCCTCATCCAGTTCCCCCCCAACGCGATCCGCACGCCGCACGAGATCCGGTCGGCACTGCCGCGGTCGCCGCAGACGATCGAGGAGACCGGCCTGCCGGCGACCTTCCTCGTCGAGCTGGTCGCCAAGACGATGTTCCAGCTCGGGCTGACGCGCCTCACGGAGCTGAGCGTCCAGCTGGGCCTGGCGGGCGCGGTGGTCGAATCGGTGTGCCAGTTCATGCGCCGTGAAGCGCTGCTCGAGATCGCGCGCCGCGGCCAGCACGAGGCCGACATCCAGTTCGACCTGACGCAGGCCGGCCGGGCGCGGGCAGCCGACTGGCTGACGCGCAGCTCCTATGTCGGCGCCGCTCCCGTGCCGCTCGACGTCTACGCCGAGCGCGTGAACGCCCAGTCCGTGCTCAACCTGGCGATCACCGCGGAGCAGGTGCGCGCCGCCTTCGCCGACCTCGTGGTGCCCGAGCGCCTGCTGGACCTCCTGGGCACCGCGGTCAATTCCGGCCGGCCGATGCTGTTGTACGGCGCGCCCGGATCGGGCAAGACCTACCTGGCACAGAACCTGAGCCGGCTGGTCTGCGGCCCGATCGCGATCCCGCACGCCATCATCGTGCACGGCGAGGTGATCCGCGTCTTCGACGCGCAGTGCCATCGCGCGCTGGCCCCCGATGCGGCGCCGCGGGCCGCGCTCGACAACCGTGCGCGCCCCGATGCCCGTTGGATCCTGTGCGAGCGGCCCTGCGTGGTATCCGGAGGCGAGCTCACGCTCGAGATGCTGGACCTGAGCTTCGACGGCCGCGCCGGCTACTACGAGGCGCCGCCGCACTTCAAGGCCAACAACGGCCTGTTCATCGTCGACGATCTCGGCCGCCAGGTGATCACGCCGCGCGAGCTGATGAACCGCTGGGTGGTGCCGATGGAACGCCGCCACGACCACCTGATGCTGCGCACCGGCGCCAAGTTCACGATCCCGTTCGACATGGTGCTGGTGTTCTCGTCGAACCTGCGCCCCGACCAGCTGGACGACGCGGCGTTCCTGCGCCGCCTGGGCCACAAGATCGCCGTCGAGCCCCTGTCGCCGGCCCACTTCGAGCGGGTGTTCGAGAACGCGTGTCGCGCCGAAGACATCCACTACGACCCGATCGCATTCGACCGGTTGATGGACGTCTACCAGGAGCCGCAGGGACGTGAACTGCTCGCGTGCTATCCGCGCGATCTGCTGCACCTGATCGCCAGCCGGGCCCGCTACCTGGGGGTCGAAGCAGAGCTGTCGCCTTCCCTGATCGACTGGGCCTGGCAGGCATATTTTGGCAAGGAGGCGCGGTTCGGATCGGCGCCCCACACTGGGAGTCACTCATGAGATCACGCGGCATGATGATGCTGTTCATCGCGATGATCGCCGGCCTCGCGGCGGTGATCCTGGCGGCCCGCTGGATGCAGGACCAGGGCGGCGGCAAGGGCAGCATCGCGGTGGCGAATGCGGACATCGAACTCGGCGGCCGCATCGCGCCCGAGATGGTGCGCATGGCCGAATGGCCCGAGGGGAGCAAGCCGACCGGCGCCTTCACGGACCCGGACAAGCTCCAGGGCCGCGTCGTGCTCGTGTCGATCCAGCGCGGCGAACCGCTGACCGAAGGCCGGCTTGCGCCGATCGGCACCAAGGGCGGCCTGTCGGCCGTCGTGCCCGAGGGCAAGCGCGCCATGACCGTGCGCGTGAACGATGTCGTGGGCGTGGCCGGCTTCGCGTTGCCCGGAACCTACGTCGACGTGATGGTGAACACGCAGGACGAGGCCGGCAAGAATGGCGAGCGCGATCACTCGATCTCGAAGATCGTGCTCGAGCGCATCCTGGTGCTGGCCGTGGCGCAGGAGGCCGACCGCGACTCCACCAAGCCCAAGGTGGTGAACGCCGTCACGCTCGAACTCACGCCCAAGGACGCCGAGATGCTCGACCTGGCGCGCAGCGTCGGCACCTTGTCGCTGGTGCTGCGGAACCAGACCGATCCGAAGTCGGCGCGCGGCGGCAGCGGCGCGACGAAGGCCGAGTTGCTCGGATCGCCCGCGCCCGAACCTGTGAAGGTGGCCGGCCTGGCACCGGCGCCGGTCGCGCGCAGGCCGGTGCCGCGCGCCGCGCCGCTGGCCGTCGCGATGCCGGCCGCTCCGCGCAATTGCGTCGACGTCATCCGCGGACTCAGCAAGGTCACAGAGTGCTTCTGAAGCACCGGCCACGAAGACAACGAACGGAGGGATTGCACATGTCTTTCTTCTCACCTGCAACGGCGATCGCCCGGGGCGCGCTCGCGACCGGCCTGGCGCTGCACACCTTCGGCGCCGCCGCGCAGGCGGCCAGGCCCGCGCCGGGCAAGGCGCACGCCATGGCGGCGACCGTCGCCGCGACGTCCGCGGGGCTGTGCACGCGCGTCGACGTCGGACCCCTCGTGCGGTTGCCGGTGGGCAAGTCCACCGTGCTCCGGCCGGCATCGCCGATCACGCGCATCCTGCTCGGCAACCCCGAGAACGCGCGCGCCGCCCGCCCGGCCGAGAGCGACGGCAAGAAGGACGACGGCGGGCGTGCCGCGGCGACTGTCAATACGCGCCCGGGCGTCGCCGACGTCGACGTGCTGCTGCTCGCCCCCACCGAGGTCTACCTGCTCGGCAAGACGATCGGATCGACCAACGTCGTCATGCTCGACCGCGACGGCACCTGCACCGCCTTCGACGTGGTGGTGGGCATGGACACGGCCGCGCTGCAGTCGGTGCTCGCGCAGCTCCTGCCCGAGGAAAAGAACGTGACGGTCACGGCCGCCTTCGATTCGGTCGTCCTGTCGGGCGTGGTCTCGGACAGCGAGGCGCTCACGCGCGTGACCGATCTCGCCAACGCCTACGTGCGCGGGGGCGACAGCGGCGGCAAGGGCAACCAGCGCATCGTCAACATGCTGGAGGTGGGCGCGCCGCAGCAGGTCATGCTCGAGGTCAAGGTCGCGGAGATCTCGAAGTCGCTGCTCGATGAGTTCGGGATCGACTTCTCGCACGCGTACGCGGCCGCCGACGGCTCGATGCTCCGCTTTCTCTCGGGCATCTTCGGCGGCGGGGTCGGACTGCTCGGCCAGATCGGCGGCACCGGTCCGAACCACGTGCCCTACAGCTCCGTCGACGCGGTGGTCGGCGGCACGGTGCCGGTGCCCGGCGTCTCGGGCGGCAACGTGACGGTGACCTACGACGCGAACGGCCGGCCCACCTACACCACGACCTACGGCACGGTGCCTGGCCGCAGCGTGACCAACGCCACGCTGAAGATGCAGAAGAACGACGGCCTGGTCAAGGTGTTGGCGGAGCCGACGGTGATGGCGATCAGCGGGCAGACCGGCAGCTTCCTGGCCGGCGGCAAGATCCTCATCCCGGTCTCGCAGGCAGGCACGAACGGCGGCGCGCCCACGATCACGCTGGAGGAGAAGGAGTTCGGCGTTTCCGTCAAGTTCACCCCGACGGTGCTGGGCAGCGGCCGCATCAACCTGAACGTGCGGCCCGAGGTCTCGGAGCTCAACGCCGCCGGCGTCCAGATCTCGGCCGGCGGCGTGAACGCGGTGCTGCCGTCGTTCACGTCGCGCAAGGCCGAGACCACGGTGCAGCTGATGGATGGCCAGAGCTTCGCCATCGGCGGCCTGATCAAGAACAACACGACCACCAACATCAGCGCCTTCCCGTTCCTGGGCGAGCTGCCGATCATCGGCGCGCTGTTCCGCAGCACGCAGTTCCAGACCGATCGGACGGAGCTGGTCTTCGTGATCACGCCGCGACTGGTGAAGCCGCTGCCGCCGAACTACAAGCTGCCCACCGACGGCTATGTGCCGCCGACGCGCAGCGAGCTGATCCTGAGCGGCAAGCTCGAAGGCCAGCGCAACGACGACGCCCCGGCGGTCCCGCCGCCGGCCCAAGGTGGATTCGAACCGGAGAAGAAGTGATGGCCATCGTCAAACTCAGCCTCATGGCGGCCTGCCTGCTCACGCTGGCCGGCTGTGCCGCGACGGCCTCGCCCGATTGGGATGCCCGCTTCGGCGCCAGCGCGCGCGCCCTGAATTCGCAGCAGCTGATCGACCCGGCCGCGCCGGTGAAGAACGCGCAGGCTCAGGCGCACGCGGATGGCCGCACGGTGCGCGAGGCCAGCGAGCGCCATGTCGAGTCCTTCCGCAGCCCGCCTCCCGCGAGCGTGATCAACATCGGTGTCGGAACCGGCGGCAACTGAAGCCGACGATGCGCCCAGCATGATTCGCAGACCTCCTCACTCCCGTCGATACGCGAACCCGCGCAGCGGTCAGCGCGGCACGGTGGCGATCATCGTCGGCCTGCTCCTCGCCGTGCTGGTGGGTTTCATCGGCCTCGCGCTCGACGGTGGCCACCTCTATCTCACCAAGACCGAGTTGCAGAACGGGGCCGACGCCTGCGCGCTCGCCGCCAGCTACGACCTGACCGGCGCGCCCACCATTCCCGCCGCGGCCTTCCCGCGCGCCGAGGCGGCGGGACGCATGGTCGGCAAGCAGAACAACGTCGACTTCCAGGGCTCGCCGATCGCCGACGCCAACATCTCCGTCACCTTCGGCACCACGTTGGCCGCGGGCGGGATCTGGACCTCGGCCGGCGCGGCGTTGCCGACCTCGAAGTACGTGCGCTGCACGATCACCCGCGGCGGCATCGCTGCCTACTTCATGGGTGTGCTCGGCTTCGGCTCGCAGACGGTGAGTTCCCTGGCGACGGCGACGTTGGCGCCCGCGCAGACCAATTGCGGCATTCCGCTGGGCATGTGCCGGGCCGGCAGCGCGACGAGCACGTCCGTGCCGCCCTTCGGGTTGGTCGCCGGAAACTGGTACACCGGCCGATTCAAGGATGGCGGCGGCAACTGGAACTGGATCGACTACAGCCCGCCCGCCGGGGGCGAGAGCGAGCTGGCGGGCCTGCTGACCGGCAACGGCATGTGCTCGCTCAACGTGACGAACCCGGTCGGCCAACCGGGCAACATGGGCAACGCCGCGGCGAAGGCCTGGAACACGCGCTTCGGCCTCTACCAGGGGGCGTTCAACGTGACCAACTCCCCGCCTGACTACACGGGCTTTGCCTACACGCCCGGCGACTGGGCCCCGCTGAGCAACGCCCTGGCCGACTTCATCGCCAAGCGCGGCATCAACAAGCCCTACGGCAGCAGCGTGGCGAATGGCAACCTCATCAGCGGCCTGTCGATCAGCAACGCCTACGACCCGACCACCACCGTCGCGCAGCACAGCGCCTACGGTGCCGATCGGCGGCTGGTCATCTCGCCGATCATCGATTGCACCGCGCTGGCCACCTCGGGCACGCACACGACGGCCATCCTGGGCTGGGGCTGCGTGCTGATGCTGCAACCGATCGCCAGCCCGAACGACACGATCAGCATGGAATACGAGGGGCTGTCGAGCGCGTCGGGCAGCCCGTGCGCGACGTCTGGCGTCGTGGGCAGCACGACGAGCGTCGGGCCCATGGTTCCGGCGCTGACCCAGTGAGGCGAAACGTGACCACGCCGCGCCGCCGCCACTCGCCCAGATCCCGCGTCCGCGGCGTCGCGGCCGTCGAACTCGCGCTGCTGATCACCCCCCTGGTGCTGATGATCTTCGGCACCACCGAACTCGGGCGCGCGATCTACAGCTACAACACGCTCGACAAGACCGTGCGCGACGCGGCGCGCCATCTGTCGCAGCACGGCCCCGGCGACGCGACCGTCGCCGCCGAGGCGCGCTGCCTGGCGGTCACGGGTACCACCGATTGCAGCGCCGCGGCCGTGGTGCCCGGACTGACGGTCGCGATGGTGACGATCTGCGACGCGACGCTGTGCCCGGCCACGCACGCGAACCAGCTGACCGGGCTGGGTTCGGTCAACCTGGTGACGGCCGGCATCCTGAACTATCCGTTCACGTCGATGGTCACCTTCGTGATCCCGAGCATGAATTTCAACAACATCTCCGTCACGCTGAGGGCCCAGCTGTGAAACCCCGTCGCGACCCGCGCCAGCGCGGCACCACCGCGGTCGAGTTCGCGCTCGTGTTGCCGCTGCTGTGCCTGCTCCTGTTCGGCATGGTGGAGATGGGGCGCCTGCTCTGGACCTGGAACGCCGCGGTCGAGGCCACGCGCCTGGGCGCACGCCTGGCGGTGGTGTGCGACGTCGATCGCAGCCTGGGTGCGCCGATCAAGACGCGCATGCGCGCGATGCTGCCGATCCTGGCCAACTCCAACATCACGATCGAGTACATGAATCCGGTCGACACGGTGGATCCGTCCTGCACCAACGACGACTGCAAGGCCGCGCGCGTGCGCCTGTCCGGGCTGACCTACAACACGATCATCCCGTTCCTGCCGCTGTCGCTCACCCTGCCGCCCTTCAGCACCACGCTGCGCAAGGAATTCATGAGCAGCGCATCCAACCAGGTCTGCCCGTGAAGATCAAGGTCATCACCCCCGACGCGCTCCATGCCGAGGCCTGGGGAGCGGCATTGCGCGTCGAGCGCGCGTTCGAGGTCGCGCTCATCGTGCGCGAGCTGCACACGGTGAACGTGCTCGTCAACGGCAGCCGCCCCGATCTCGTCATCGTCGAGACCACGACGCCCAAGGATTTCGCGGCGCTGGAGACGCTCGCCGGCGCCCACCCCGAGATCGACTACGTCCTGGTCGGCAACGACCTGAGTCCGGATTTCCTGATGCGCGCCATGCGCGCCGGCGTGCGCGAGGTACTGCCCGCGCCGGCGGCCGCCGCCGACGTGCTGGCCGCGTTGCGGCGCCAGCTGCGCAAGCGCCCCGGACCGGCGGTGGTGCCGGTCGCCCATCACGGCGAAGTGCTCGCGCTGGTGTCGTGCAAGGGCGGCAGCGGCGCCACCTTCGTGGCCGCCAACCTGTCGCACCTGCTCGCGCTGGGCGGACGCCGGCGCGTCGCGCTGATCGACATGAACCTGCAGTTCGGCGACGCCGCGCTTTTCGTCAGCAGCCAGACGCCGGTCAGCAACGTGGCCGACGTGGCGCGCAACATCGCCCGGCTCGATGCGGAGCTGCTCCGGTCGTCGATGAACGAGGTGGCGCCCGGCCTGTGGGTGCTGGCCGCCCCCGACGACCCGGCGCATGCCGCCGACGTGACGCCGGAGGGTGTGCGCCAGATCGTCGAGCTGGCGCGCGACATGTTCGACTTCGTGATCATCGACACCGGTCGTTCGCTGAGCGCGGTGACGCTGCAGGCCCTCGATCTCGCCGACCGCGTGTTCGCGGTGCTGCAGTTGACGCTGCCCTTCATCCGCGACGGCAAGCGCCTGCGCGACGTCTTTCGCTCGCTCGACTACCCGGCCGACAAGATCCACTGGATCGTCAATCGGCACCAGAAGGACAGCCAGTTCACGATCGAGGACCTCAAGCGCACGCTGGGCATCGACCAGGTACTCACGCTGCCCAATCACTACGAAGCCGTCGCCGCCTCGGTCAACCAGGGCGTGCCGGTCGAGACGATCGCGCCGAACAGCTCGATCGCACGCAGCCTGCGCGAGCTGGCCGACAGCATCGCGCCGGCGCCGGCGGTCAAGGCCAGGAGCGGCTGGCTCGCCGGCCTGTTCAACGGACAACAGTCATGAGGGGACTGCCATGAGTCTGCGAGAAAGACTGGGAGCGACCCCCCAGGGGTTCGCGCAAGCGGATGCGGCGCCGGAGGCCCCCGGGGCGCCGACGCGCGCCTACCAGGACACCAAGAACCGCATCCATCAGCTGCTGCTCGGTCGGCTCGACCTCGAGGCCATGGAAAGCCTGGCGCCCGATGCGCTGCGCGAAGAGCTGCGGCAGATGGTCGAACGGCTGCTGCTCGAGGAAAACCTGGTGATCAACGCCAGCGAGCGCCGCAACCTGGTGCGCGACATCCAGTACGAGATGCTCGGCTTCGGGCCGCTCGAGCCCCTGCTCGCCGATCCGACCGTGTCGGACATCCTGGTCAACACATACCGCCAGGTGTATGTCGAGCGGCGCGGCCGGCTGGAGCTGACCGACATCACGTTCAACGACGACGTCCACCTGATGAAGATCATCGACAAGATCGTCTCGCGGGTCGGCCGCCGGATCGACGAGTCGAGCCCCATGGTCGACGCGCGCCTGCCCGACGGCTCGCGCGTCAACGCGATCATCCCGCCGCTCGCGATCGATGGGCCGATCCTGTCGATCCGGCGCTTCGCGGCGGTGCCGCTGCAGGTCGCGAACCTGATCGAGTACAGGTCGCTGTCGGACGAGATGGCGCAGTTCATCGGTGCCCTGTCGCAAGCCCGCGTCAACATCCTGATCTCGGGGGGCACCGGGTCCGGCAAGACGACCCTGCTCAACATCCTGAGCAGCTTCATCCCGTCCGCCGAGCGGATCGTGACGATCGAGGATGCGGCCGAGCTCCAGTTGCAGCAACCGCATGTCGTGCGGCTGGAGACGCGGCCGCCGAACATCGAAGGCCGCGGCGAGGTGGCCCAGCGGGCGCTGGTGCGCAATGCGCTCCGCATGCGGCCCGACCGCATCATCCTGGGCGAGACGCGCGGTGCCGAGGCGCTCGACATGTTGCAGGCGATGAACACGGGCCATGACGGCTCGATGACGACCGTCCACGCCAATACGCCGCGCGATGCGCTGGCCAGGCTCGAAAGCATGATCGCGATGGCCGGCATCGACCTGCCGGCGAAGGCCGCGCGCGCCCAGGTCGCCTCGGCGATCGGCGTGATCATCCAGGCCAACCGCCTCAGCGACGGCACGCGCAAGCTGAGCAGCATCCAGGAAATCACCGGAATGGAAGGCGAGACCGTGACGCTGCAGGAGATCTTCGTCTTCAAGCAGTCCGGCGTCGGTCCGACCGGTGCCGTCGAGGGCTATTTCACGGCGACGGGCGTGCGTCCGCGCTGCTGGGACCGGCTCGTCACCCGCGGCATCAATCTGCCGCAATCGCTCTTCGATCCGATCCGGCGCGAAGTCTGAGGACCACTGCCATGGACGTTTCATTTGTTCTGTTCGCGGTCGTGACGTTCCTGGCCGTGGTGCTCGCGCTCGAGGGCGGCTACAACCTCTGGGCCTCCAGGCAGAGCCCGGAGGCCAGGCGCATCAGCGCCCGCCTCGAGGCCCTTGCCGGGGAGATATCGACGACGACCAGCATCGAGCGCTCACTCGCGCCGACGCGCATGCCGCGCCTGAATGCGCTGCTGGCGCGCTTCGGTCCGGGCCAGCGCATGCGCCGCTTCATCGATGCGTCCGCGGTCGCGGTGTCGCCTGCCGAACTGATCCTGATGTCGATGGCGCTCGGCGCGCTCGGCCTGTTCCTGCCGGGGCTGTTCGGCAAGCCGGCGATCTTCGGGGCGGTGCTGGGGCTGGGCCTGGCCGTGTTTCCCTGGTGGCGCGTGGCCAGCCGGCGCAGCAAGCGGATCGAACGGATCGAGCGCCAGTTCCCCGAGGCGCTCGACCTGATGGGCCGGGCGATGCGGGCCGGCCACGCATTTCCCTCGGCGGTCAAGATGGTGGCCGAGGAGATGGCCGAGCCCCTGGGCCGCGACTTCCGCATCCTGTTCGACGAGATGAACTACGGCGTGCCGACGAACGAGGCGCTCGCCCACCTGGCCGAACGCGTGCCGGTGCCCGACGTCAGCTACTTCGTCGTCGCCGTGATGATCCAGCGCGAATCGGGCGGCAACCTGGCCGAGCTGCTCGACAAGATCGCCATCATCGTGCGCGATCGCCTGAAGCTGCTCGGCGACGTGCGCACGCTGTCCGCGGAGGGCCGCCTGTCGGCCATCATCCTCACTGCCCTGCCGTTCGGCGTCGGCCTCGTGGTCAACATCGTCAACCCCGAATTCATGGCGGTGCTGTTCACCGATCCGGCGGGGCTGCGCATGGTGGGCGTCGCCTTGTTCATGATGCTCTCGGGCATCCTGTGGATGCGCAGCATCATCCGCATCCGGGTCTGAAGGAGCGTGCCATGACCCCGATCCAGCTCGCATTCCTCGCGCTCGTCTTCATCGTCGTGGTCGCCGGCTGCCTTGGCGTTGCGTCCATGGTGCGTCCGGACGCCGCGCGCCAACGCCTTGCGGGGCTGGCCGCGCGCGACCCCACGCAGTCGCCGGGCAAGGAGCGGTTGCTGAAATGGGTCGCGACGGCGACCCGACCCATCAGCAGGCTCTCGATGCCCGAGGAGGGCTTCGAGAAGTCGAGCGTGAAGCTGCGCTTCGTGCACGCCGGCATCCGCGGCACGACGGCTGCCGCGGCCTTCTTCGGCGTCAAGACAGCGCTCACGCTCGGCCTGCCGCTGCTCGGCTTCGTGTTGCTGACCCTCGTCGGTTCGAGCCTGAAAGGCAATTCGCTGCTGCTGGCCATGCTCGCGCTGGCCTCCGCCGGCTACTACGGCCCCAACATGGTCCTGGGGCACATGGTGAAGACGCGGCAGCGCGAGATCTTCGAATCGTTTCCCGACGCGCTCGACCTGATGACGGTCTGCGTGGAGGCCGGGCTGGGCACCGAGGCAGCCATGATGCGGGTGGCCGACGACCTCCAGTTCAAGAGCCCGGCGCTCGCCGACGAGATGCGCGTGGTCAACCTCGAGCTGCGTGCCGGCGCGGATCGCGAGCGCGCGCTGCAGAACCTGGCCATCCGTACCGGCGTCGAGGAAGTGGACGGCTTCGTGACGATGATCAGCCAGGCCGAGCGCTTCGGGACGAGCATCGCGGCGTCGCTGCGCACCCATTCCCAGATGCTGCGCACCCGGCGGCGCCAGCGCGCCGAGGAGACCGCCGCGAAGATCGGCCTGAAGCTGCTGTTCCCGCTGATCTTCTGCATCTTTCCCTCGCTCATGGTCGTGCTGATGGGGCCGGCCATGATCCAGATCTACCGCGTGCTGCTGCCCACGATGAGCGGCAACTGATTCGCCGGCCCGCCGTCCTTCCAGGAGAACTTGCCATGCGTCACCCAGACAGGATCGACCACAGCATCGACATCCCGCTTCCGCTGGAGCCTTTCGAGCGCGCGTCGCACCCGGTGGCGACGGCTCGACGCCCCGTCTCGACGAACGGCCGGGCCCTGGCGCACAGGGCCATTGCCGGCGCGGTCGCGATCGCGGCCGCGGGGTGCGCCACGCACGACACGAACCCGGCGCAGGAGTTCAGGATCGAGCCCGTGTTCAGCGTCACGCATTCGGTCCAGTCGGCCGCGTCGAGCCAGGCCTACTACACGCTGGGCAAGTACTTCGACGGCCTGCAGGAATGGGGGCGGGCCGTCGATGCCTATCGCCAGGCCGTCTCTGCCGACACGGGCAACGTCGAGGCCTGCAACGCGCTTGGCGTCGCGCTGGCGCAAGGGCGCCACTACGCCGAGGCCGAGGCGACGTTGCGCCACGCGGTCGCGCTGGCACCCGAACGAACCCACATCCGCAACAACCTGGGCTACGTCCTGCTGCTGGAAGGGCGTCCGGCCGAAGCGATGCGGGAGTTGAAGACGGCCATCGCCCAGGACGGCAGCAGCGCCATCGCCCGGGCAAACCTGCGCGAAGCCATGACGCGGGCAGGGGTCCGGGCCGACGACGCTGTCACGGCGATCGCGTCGGACGACGGCAAACCCGCGGCCGCGCCATCCCCGAATGCGCCCGAACCTTCGTCGACGGCCGCAGTCCGGGCGTTGACCGACGATGCCCGCGCCGAACCGGTCGTCGGTGACCCGGCACCCGTCCGCGAGACGCCCGGCGTGACCGCGTCGACGCTCGCCGCGCGCGACGCAAGCGGCGGAGCCGCCGGCACGACGCCGGAGACCGGGACATCGGCGGCGGGCACCGCTAGTCCCCTGCGGACTCTGCGGCTCGAGGTCAGCAACGGCAACGGCGTGAACGGGATGGCCATGCATGTGGGGCTCTGGCTGGCGGCGCGCGGCATGACGACCGATCGATTGACCAACCAGCAACCGTTCGTTCAACAGCAGACGGTGATCCAGTATCGCAGCGGCCATGAGGACGCGGCGAGGCGCCTGGCGACCCTGCTGCCGGCGAATGCGACGACCCAGGCGCTTTCCACGGCCAACCTGCGGAGCGATATCCGCGTGGTGCTCGGCCGCGATTGGGTGCCGCTCGCAGCCTGCCTGGCCAGCACGGCGTGCAGCCCGGCGGCATCTGTGGCGACGGGCCCGGCGGCGATCACGGTGGCGATGGCCCCGCTAGGTGAGCTTGACGCCCCGTCGGCTCAGGTCACCCTGAACCGCTCGGCGAACGGCCGGTAGGCCCTCGCGCCGATTCAGCCCTTGAGCCCGGCAAGCACGTCCGCCGCCCGGATCGGCAGATCGCGCAGCCGGACTCCGACGGCGTTGAAGATGGCATTGCCGATGGCGGGCCCCACCACCGTGGTGCCCGGCTCGCCGAGGCCCACGGGCATCTCGGTGCTGGCGAGGAACTCGACGTCCATCTCGGGCACGTCGCCCATGCGCAGCGGCGTGTAGCCGTCCAGGTTCGTGTCGGCGACCATGCCCTTCGTGAAGCGCGTGCCTTCGTGCAGCGCCATGCTGGCGCCCCACAGCGCGCCGCCCTGGACCTGCGCGAGCGCGCCGTCGGGATGCACCACGGTGCCGGCGTCCACCACCACGGTGAGCTTCTGCAGCTTCACGTAGCCCGTCTTGCGGTCGACATGCACCTGCGCCACGCAGGCGACCCAGGTCGGCATGTCGCGCTCCTGGCCGAAGGTGGTGGCCAGGCCGAGGCCGGTGTCGGGCGGCAGCGTGGCGCCCCAGCCGGCCTTTTCCGCGGCGCGCTTGACGACCGCGGCCTGGCGCGCGGCGCCGCCCACCGTGGAGGGCGAGTTGCCCGCGTTGCGCCCGGCGGCGTCGAGCAGTTGCAGGCGGAACGCCACCGGGTCGAGCTTGCGCGCGTGGGCGGCCTCGTCGATGAACGACTCGACGGCCCAGTTCGTCCAGCCCGGGCCCACCGAACGCAGCCAGCCCGGACGGAACGCGCGGTTGGCCAGCGTGTTGGACAACGCGCGCACGCGCTGCGCGCCGACGGTGTACCAGTGGTCGGCGCCGGAGATCGCGAACGGGTCGTAGGGCGCGCCGTTCTTGCCCTTGGACAGGAAGGCCGGGATCATCACCTGGGTGGGCCAGCCGGCCGACGCGGCGTGATCCATCGCCACGACCTTGCCGGCGGCGTCGAACGCGATGCGCACCTTCTGGATCGACGGCGAACGGAACGAGTCGAACTGCACGTCGTCCGGCCGAGTGAACACCACCTTCACCGGCTTGCCCAGCGCCTTGGACGCCAGCGCCGCGGGCACCGCGTAGTCGCCGTTCAGGCGCCGGCCGAAGCCGCCGCCCAGCAGGTAGGTGACCATGACGATCTTCTTCTCGTCGACACCCAGCGCCTTCGCAAGCACCGGCAGCGCGAGGGATTGCCACTGGTTGCCGGTGTGGATCTGCCAGACGCCGTCCTGGATGAACGCCAGCGCGTTGAGCGGCTCGAGCTGGAAGTGCAGCACGCTGGCCGTCTTGTAGGTGGCCTCCAGCGTGCTGGCCGCGCCCTTGAACGCGGCGTCCACGCCGTCGTCGTTGACGACCAGCGCGCCTTCCTCGCCGGTGTCGATCTGCTTCTTGCCGAAGGCGATCACGTCGTCCTCGGACACGCCGGCGGTGTCGTCCGACTTCCAGGTCACATCCACCAGCGCGGCCGCGCGGAACGCGTTGTACGTGCTGTCGGCGAAGACCAGCACCCAGCCCGGCACCGTCTTGCTCGGGTCGTCGAGCACCAGGTGCCCGGCGTAGCCCGGCAGGTTCTTGGCCTTCGAATCGTCCACGGCGACGACCGTCGATCCGTTGCGAGTGGGCGGGATCTTGGGCGCCGCGTAGACCATGCCCGGCACCTTCGAGTCGAGGCCGTAGATCGCCTTGCCGTCGGTCTTGTCGGGGATGTCGATCGCGTGCGTGTCGACGCCCACCTGGCGCCGATCCGCCGGCTTCTTCACCGGCATCGCCTTGAGCTGGTCGGCGGTGTAGCTCGCGCTGAGGCCGCCTCGCTTGACGATGTCGCCGTAGCTCACCGACCTCGAACCGGCATGGACGGCGCCGGCCACGGCGCTGCAGGCGGCGGGATCGGCGCCGAGCATCTTCGCGCCGGCCGCGATCAGTGCCTGGCGCCCCGCGGCGCCGGCCTGGCTCAGCATCTGGAAGCTCTGCCACACCGACCAGCTGCCGCCGGTGACCATCAGTCCCCACTTCGGATCGCTGTCGACATGATGGATGCGCACGTTGGCCCAGTCGGCCTCGAGCTCGTCGGACACGATGCGCGCGAGCGCGGTGCCCACGTGCTGGCCCATCTCGGCGCGGATCACGTTGACGGTGACGATGCCGGCCGCGTCGATCTGGTACCACATCGTCGGCTCGAAGTCGCCCGACTTGACGGCGGCCTGCGGGCTGTCGACGCCGAACGCGTCGCGCGTGAACGCGAACACCAGGCCGGTGGACGCGGAGGCGACCAGGAAGCCGCGCCGCGAGATGCCGGCCGCGGCGGCGGGGCGGATGAGGCGGTCAAGCATGCTTGGCCACCTCCGGCGCGACGCCGTGCATCTCCACCGCGGCGATCTTGATGGCGCTGCGGATGCGCACGTAGGCCATGCAGCGACACAGGTTGCCGCTCATCACGCCGTCGATGTCGGCGTCGCTGGGCTGCGGGATGTCCTTGAGCATGGCCGCGGCCTGCATGATCTGGCCGGACTGGCAGTAGCCGCACTGCGGCACCTGGCAGGCCACCCAGGCCTTCTGCAAGGGATGCGAGTTGTCGGCCGACAGGCCCTCTATGGTGGTGATCGCCGCGCCGTCGACCAGGCTCACCGGCGTGATGCACGAGCGCGTGGCGCGGCCCTCGACGTGCACGGTGCAGGCGCCGCACATTCCGATGCCGCAGCCGAACTTGGTGCCGGTGAGGTTGGCCGTCTCGCGGATCACCCACAGCAGCGGCGTGTCGTCGGGAACCTCGGCCGACATCGGCTTGCCATTGAGCGTGAAGGTGGTCGTCATGCGGTGGGCTTTTCGAAGGCGGGGTTGCGGAGGCCGTGCGGCGCAGTCATGTGGTCTTGCCGCTGCGCACCTTGGCGACGACGCCGGCGACGTCGTCCCACGGCGGCAGCGTGGTGCGCGACTTGCGCAGGTACACGGCGATGGCCGCGACGTCGTCGTCGGACAGGCCCGCGCCGAACGCCGGCATCATCGTGCCGGGCAGGCCGTCCTTGACGCCGACGCCGTGCAGGATCACCTGGACGAGGTTGGTAGGATCGGGCGCGCTGACCGAGCTCTTCAAGCCGAGCTCCGGGCGCGCCGGCAGCGGCCCCGAGCTCGGGTTGTAGTGGCACGCGGCGCAGGCCGACATGTAGAGGGCGGCGCCATGGTCGCCGGCCTGCGACGCGTCGTAGCGCGACCGGGCGAGCGCATCGCCGACGATCTGGCCGACGTCGGCCTTGCGATCCGCCGAGCCGTTGCCGCTGGCGATGTAGGCGGCCACGGCGTTGACGTCGGCGTCGTCCAGCAGCGCGTAGCCCTGGCGCACGACGTTGGACATCGGCCCGGCCGCGACGCCGTGGTACGCCGTGCCGCCGTTGCGCAGGTAGTCGTGAAGTTCCGCGGCCGACCAGGGCACCGGCGCGGGGTTGGCCGCCGTCAGCGGGGGCGCGAACCAGCCGTCGATCGCCGCGCCGGCCAGGCGCGCGTCGGCGCCATTCTTCTCGGCGCCGAGCGCGTTGCGCGGCGTGTGGCAGGCGCCGCAGTGCGACAGGCCCTCGGCGAGATAGGCGCCGTGGTTCCATTCGGCGCTCTGCTCGGCCACCGGCTGGTAGCGGCCCTCCTTGAAGAACAGGAGCTTCCAGCCGGCCTGCAGCAGCCGCACGTTCAAGGGGAACGGCACGGTGTTGGACGGCGCCGCCTGCGCCACCGCGGGCCGCGTCATCATGAACGCGTAGAGCGCCTTCACGTCGTCGTCGGAGACCTTGGTGAAGTGGTCGTACGGGAAGGCCGGGAACAGGTGCGAGCCGTCGCGCGCGACGCCCTCGTGCATGGCGCGCGCGAACGCCTCCAGCGACCAGCTGCCGATGCCGGTGGCGGCGTCGGGCGTGATGTTGGTGGAGTAGATGGTGCCGAAGGCCGTGACCATCGGCAGCCCGCCGGCGTAGGGCTTGCCTTTGGGTGGCGTGTGGCAGGTGAGGCAGTAGCCGGCGTCGGCCAGCTTCTCGCCCTTGGCCACCAGCGCCGGGTCGAACGACGTGGCGACGGGCGTCGCGACGGGCGCGATTGCGGAGCGCCACGCCCAGATCGTGAAGACGGCCAGCCCCAGGACGGCGATTCCGAGGAGTGTCGCAAGAGCTCTCGCCAGTCGCCGCATCGCAGGTGTCCTTGCCGGGGGATTCGGGCGAGTCTCCCACTTTTGGCGCCGGCGCGCCACGGCCGGAAAATACCGACCCGGATCGGCCGTGACCGCTGGCGGCTGGACTTGCCGCCCGCCGTCCATCGGAGTTCGGCGCGGCGTGGAGATTCCGAGACTCAGTGGTCCCGGCCGCCGTCGACGCGCACCGGCACCGGCCGGGTCAGCAGGTCGACGTAGAACGCGTAGAAGCGCGCGGTGTCGAACGCGAACACGACCGTCGACGGCTGCAGCAGCGGAATCGACGGCGTCGGATCGCTGTCGTGGACGATGGACTTGCCGTAGTTGGCGTCGAAGGTGGTGCTCATGTCCACCCACAAGGTGCGCGTGGCGGTCGCGAACGTCGGATCGACCAGGTAGCCGAGCGCCGTGGTGTCCCAGATGTACAGCGGATACGGCGGGGGCGCCGAGCCGAAGAACGGGGCGTACGCGTCGGTGTACAGCTTGGTGATCGGCGTCACCGGCCGGTGGTTCGCGATCTGCTCGTACACCGACTTGGTCAACGGCACGTTGTTGGTCAGGTCCAGCGGCACGATCACCTTCGGGATCGCGGCGCGCAGCACGATCTTCACCGCCTCCGGATCGGTCCACCAGTTGAATTCGGCGATGTCGTTGTAGGCGTTGCCGGCCACGTAGATCTGCCCGGCCATCGTCACCACCTGCTTGATGAGCGGCACGATGCCGGGATCCTCGCGGATCGCCATCGCGAGATTGGTCGGCGGCGCGATCTCCAGGATCGATACCTGGTGGGGGTAGCGGTGGACCTGCTCGATGATGAAGTCGACCGCGCGTTGTGACCGCGGCCGGGTATGCGTCGCGAATCCGTCCGGCGGCGGCACGATGTCGCTCGGGGACGTCGGCGGCGGGCTGGCGAACGCGCCCACGTAGTCGACCGCCGCCCCGAACGTGGCCACCTCCTGCAGGTAGGCGTTGTAGTCGTGGAGCAGCGGGTACTTCGCGCCGACGTAGACGCCGATCGAGCGATCGATGCCCAGCCGCTCGACCGCCTTCAGCGCGTCCGAGGTCTCCTGCTCCAGCCAGGCGTTGCCGGTCGCGACCGTGACGCCCAGCAGATCCAGCTTGCCGGCGGCGTCGAGCTGGGCCAGCATCGCCAGCGCCTGCCCGTCGTCGCTGATCGTGTTGAAGTCGGTGTCGAGAATCACTTTCGGCGGCGCGGGATTGCGGCCGCGATGGAGGTCATCGGCGCCCGCGAGGCCGGCCACCAGGGCCAGCGCGGCCAGCACGAACAGGCGAAGGGTGAGCAGCATTCGTGTCTCCTGTCTTTCGTCGCGGCGAGTACGGGCGCCGCATCCCACGGCGCGCATCATCGCGCAATGCGATCGAAGGCTGGCTGCTGCGAACCCTAGAGGTGCTGCGCAACAGCTGAGCGGCGCCGGGCGTGCGTGCGGCAGGGCGTCAGGGACGCGTCGAGGCGCACCGGGTGCGCGGCGCACGAAGGCCGGGATTCCTTCAGTCGACCAGGTTGCTCATCGTCCTGGCGCCCAGCGATTCGCCGCTCGGGCTCATCACGCGCGAGATCTCGCGATAGGCGCTGGCCTGCACGCGTTCGGGCAGCGGCACGAACTTGGCCTGGCGCGCAAGGGAGTCGCCGTGCAGATAGGCCCAGGTCAGGAAGCGCAGCGTGCGCTCGGCCCGATCGCCGGTCGTCGCGATGCGCGGCACCGCGACGTAGGTGCCCATCGTGATCGGCCAGGTGCCGCTACCCGGCAGGTCGTTGATCTCGGTGGAGAAGTCGCCCGTCGAATACCACGTGCTGTGCATCACGGCCTGGTGGAAGGCCTCGACGCTGGCCGACACGAACTGGCCCTCGGCATTCTGCATCGCGACCCCGGTGAGGTCGGCATCGATGACGTAGTTGTAGTCGATGTAGCTGATCGAGTCCTCGGTCGCCAGCACGGTCTTGGCGATCTCGCCGCTGCCCTTGACGGCAATGGTGCCGGCGGGCCAGTCGAAGTGGCTGGCGACTCCATACCGGGCCTTCCAGGCGGGACTGGTGCGATTGAGGTAGTCGGAGAAGTGGTACGTCGTGCCCGAGCCGTCGGCGCGCGCGATGACGCGAATGGCGTGGGCCGGCAGCTTGACGGCGGGGTTCAGCGACCTGATCTCGGGTGCGTCCCATTGCGTGATCTGGCCCGCGAAGATGCGGCCCAGGACATCGCCGGTCATGTGCAACTGGTAGGGGCCGACCTTGCCGAGGTTGACGACCGGCACGACGCCCGTGATCACGGTCGGGAACATCACGAGGTCGTTCTTCTTCAGGTCGGCGGCGCTGGCGATGACGTCGGACGCGCCGAAATCGACCTCGTGCTTGTTGATCTTGGCCATGCCCGCGCCCGAGCCGATGGCGGCATAGTCGAGCGTGGTGCCCTTGGCCTTGGCGTATTCGGCCGCCCAGATCTTGTAGACCGGCGCGGCGGCGGACGATCCGGCGCCGGTGATGGACTCGGCGGCGAAGGAGGGCAGCGCGACGGCGAAGGCGGTGCCGAAGGCGAAACTGATGAACGAACGACTGGAGGACATGTGGGCCAACGACTGATATTTTTTGGTCAATCCAGGATTGTCCCCTGGCCCGATGGAACTACCAAGTGACGGATTGTTCAAATGACGGCTTTAACAAAGGGGAGCCACCCTGTCGGCCGGCTCGGCGGTTCGAAGCGCTCCCCTCCAGTCCGGCATGTCACACGGCGTTCAGCGTGTGGTCATGTACCGCGAAGCCCGACTGGTTTCGCGAACTGGTCTCGCCGACGAACTCCGCATACGTGCGCAGCGGCCGCCCCAGGATGTCGCGCAGCCGTTCGACCGAGCCCGCCTCCGCGCGCATGCCGATCTCCTGGATGCCCGCCATCATCAGCCGCATGTCATACGCCAGCCAGGGCGGGCTGAACGACGCCAGCTGATGTTCGAACGCATCGAGGTCCGCACCGCCGCAGGTCACGTCGCGACCCAGCGCGTCGCCCCAGGCCTTCGCGGCCGTGGCGCCCGTCAGCGCCTCCGGTCCGACGACGTCCAGCGTCAGCCGCGGCAGCGCCGTCGAAGCCCTGTCCCGGCGCAGCAATTCGGCCACCGCCACGTCCGCGATATCGCGCGTGTCGACCATGGCGACGCCGGCCGAACCGATCGGCATCGGGTACACGCCGTGGTCGCGGATCACCTTCTGGATGGTCAGGTCGTTCTGCATGAAGTACGCCGGGCGCAGGACGGTGGCCGGGATGGCCAGGCTTTCGATCATGCGTTCGACCGTGTGCTTGCCGGTGAAGTGCGGCACGTTGGTGTAGCGGTCGGCATGGATCACCGACAGGTAGACGATGCGCTCGATGCCGGCCTCGCGCGCGAGGTTCAGCGCGACGAGGGCCTGCGTCACTTCGTCGGGCGTCACGGCGTTCAGCAGGAACAGCGTGCGCGCCGTCGACAGCGCCTTGCGCAGCGAGGCGACATCGGTGAGGTCGCCCACCACCTCGCCGACGCCCGCCGGGAAGCGCTGCTTGCCCGGTCGGCGGACGAAGGCCTGGACCTGCGCGCCCGCGGCGGCCAGCCCCTGGACGACGAGGGAACCGATGGTGCCCGTGGCACCGGTGACGAGAATGGTCATGGGAATCTCCTGATGTCGTGAATGGGTGGGGTGTTCAGCGCGTGAAGTCCGCGACGGTCTTGCCGCTGCGCGCGCCGGTGCGGCTGCGTTCGATCGCGGCCGGGATGTCCTCGAAGCTGACGACCTCGCCGACCCGGGAGCGCAGCGCACCGCTCGCCACGTCCGCGGCCAGCCGTTCCAGCAGCGCGGCGTCGGGCTGCATCACGAACCAGTGGCCGCGCCGGCCCTCGGGGATGCGCGCGAGGATCTCGGGCGACGCCGTGCCCACCACGGCGCCGGCGCGGTTCAGCACCTTCCACGAGCGGTCGATCACGTCGCCGCCCACGTAGGCGAGCACGAGGTCGATGTCGTCGACGACGTCCTCGAAGCGCTGCGACCGGTAGTCGACGACCTGGTCGGCGCCGAGGCTGCGCACGTAGTCCAGGTCTTCGGCTCGCGCCGTGCCGGCCACGAACGCGCCGGCCTGCCGCGCGAACTGCACGGCGAAGCCGCCGAGCGCGCCGGCCGCGCCGTGCACCAGCACGCGCGAACCGGGCCGGATCGCGCCGGCGAAGTTCAGGCTCTGCCAGGCGGCCAGCGCCGCGACCGGGATGGCCGCGGCCTCGACGTCGTTCAGGGACTGCGGCGTGCGCGCGAGCCTGGCCTCGTCGACGGCCACCAGCTCGGCGTACGCGCCCAGGCCGCCGAGCGGGCCCATCACGCGATCGCCGACCTGGAAGCGCGACGCGCCGGGGCCGAGCGCCTCCACGACGCCGGCTACCTCGATGCCCAGCACCGCGGGCAATTCGAGCGGGAAGGCATCGCGGACGAAGCCCTCGCGGATCTTCCAGTCCAGGGCGTTGATGCCGGCCGCGCGGACGCGGACGAGCACCTGGCCGGCGCCGGCCACCGGCCGCGAGGATTCGGCCACCTGGGCGGCGGTCTCGCCGCCGTAGTCGCGAAGAAGGATGGAGCGCATGGTCATCACCTTTCAAGTTGGGGTGAATGAACGATAAGGTGTTGCGCTGGATAAACGAAGATCCGAAAATCAAGACACTTTGTATCAAAAATGGAACGAGCTCATGGACTTGAACGCCTTGAACGACTTCGCGCTGGTGGCCGCGAACGGCGGCCTGGGCAAGGCCAGCCGGGCCAGCGGGCGTTCGAAGGCCACGCTGTCGCGGCGCATCGCCGACCTGGAGGAGCAACTGGGCGTGCGCCTCATCGAACGCCACGCGCGCGGGCTCAAGCTGACCGAGGCCGGCGAGCTGCTGATGGCGCGCACCGAAGGGCCGATGCACGACGTCGCCGAGGCGATGACCGCCGCGCGCGAGGGCCTGTCGGCGCCGCGCGGACGCCTGCGCGTGGCGGCGCCCGTCCTGTTCGCGCAGCTCGCGATGGGCCGCATCTGCGCGGACTTCTGCGCCGCCTATCCCGACGTCACGTTCGAGGTGGTCGCGGAAGACCGGCTCGTCGACCTCGTCGAGGAGCAGTTCGACGTCGCCATCCGCCCCAACCCGCGGCCGGACACGGCACTCGTCGGGCGCTGCTTCGCGAAGGATCGCCTCGTGGTCGTCGCCGCGCCGTCGCGCCCGATGCCCGTCGGCGACGGCGGCGGCGTGATCCCTGTCCCGGGCATCGTGATGACGAGCTTCCGATCCGGCAACTGGTCGCTGGACGGCGGCCGGCTGGTGCTGGAGCCCGAGCCGAGGCTGCGGCTCTCCTCGTTCCTCACGATCCGCGACGCGGCCGTCGCGGGCGCGGGCGTCGCGCTGCTGCCGCAGTCGATCGCGTGGAACGAGCTGGCGCGCGGCGACCTCGTGCAATGGGGCACGGTGTCTTCAGGCGAGGTCTCGCTGTGGGTGCTTCACACGTCGCGCCGGCTGCCGGCGCCGAAGGTGCGCGCGTTCGTGGAGTTCATGTGCGGGCGCTATCCGGAGGAGTTGCTCGTGCTGCGGGGGTGAGGGCGATGCCGCGGGAGCTGTCGGGCATCTGACGTCGGGGCGCCTTGACTGCGTGAATTCGGCCCGTCGAATCCTGGCGCGCGGCAACAGCCATCGACGCGGCCAATGGAGAATGGCCCACGCATCAATCGTCCACCAGGCCATAGACTCGTTCGGGCATCACGCGCGCGAATTCCTTGGAAGCGGGCAGTGCAGATGCGATCCCGAATGCTGCCTCCGCGGAGTCTCGGCGATGAGTCTCTCCAGACGGGCGCCCATGCCGGTCGCTCAACGTCGCAACCAACGGATGAGGTCCGGCCGCGGGTCTGCGGATGACGACGGCGACCTCGCCCGAATGCAGATTGACGAGGCTTCCAGGCGGGTGAACGCCGAGAGTCTTGATGACGGCCATCGACAGCGGATCGCGAGGACTCTGCTGGAAGAGTTGCCGCACGGCGTCGTGGGGCAGGACGCCCTGACGATTTTCGCGTGGGCTGATCTTGGCCATGTAGACGTCGATGGCTCGCAGTACGCGGGCATCTTCTGCTACCTCGCTCTTGCCGCTGGGATAGCCGCCTCCCCCGCCATGCTCGTGGTGGTCGGCGATGATCGCCAGCGTGGCCTCATCGGTGAACGCCAGATCTCGCAACAACGAGACCGACGCGGCAGGATGAGCACGAATCTGCTCCAACTGTTTCCTGGTCGGAGGGTCACGCTGTTCGGCCATGGCTGCCTGCAATTCGAGAATGCTCAAGTTCATGGCCAGCGCGGCGCATCCAAGAGAACGCACGCGCGATTCGTCCCATCCAAGTTGCTGCGCCGTCAACGTTGCCACGGCCGCGCAATGGATCGAATGTCGAAGTGGATACAGCGCGAACCGGTGGTCTTCCTGGCGAGTGCAGAGAAACAGGGCGATGTCCGGGTCGCGATCGAGGAGCGCCCGCAGCGTCTCCTGGAAGGACCCCAGGGAAGCGCCAGGCAGCTCGCGTCGAACCAGTCCCCGCGCGAGCTTGTCGAACTGCCAGAGCAGGCGCTCCCAACGATCGAAAAGCGACAGCTTCACCACGACCGGCGGAGCCGCCGCGGCCGCGCGCGCCTTGCGCTCAGCTTCCACGAGGGCACGTTCGGCCCACGCGCCACGCTCGGTCAGTGCCTCGAACTGCGCCTCGTCCTGGACTACCTGGCCTTCGTTCAGGAGCAAGCGCTCCATTCTGTCGAGTACCTTGAATGGCAGCGGACTGCCGATGCGGATGATGTCGCGAACATCGGCAAGCGGTACGCGATTCGTTTCGGCGCTCATAGGGCGATCCCTCGGATCTCCAGGTGCTTTGTCGTCTTCTGTGGACAAAGACTACTCTGATTTCTCCCTGAATCTCGAACTCGTTTCAGCGTTTGCGCTCCCAGATCTGGAGCAGGCGCTCAATTTGTTCCAACAGTTCCCAGCCCGCGCGCTCGATCCCGGCCAGGTACTCACGCTGACGCTCAAGCTCGGGAGTGCCCAGGTCCTGGCGTAGCAGCTGCGCAAATCCGAGCACGGCATTCAACGGCGTGCGGAGATTATGGCTGGCGTTGCCCAGTGCCGGGAGCCTGGCTCGCATGGCTGCCTCGGCGCGATCGAATTCCAGTTGTTCATGTTCGGCTTGCCGACGCTCCGTCAGGTCGGTCAGGGTTCCCACTGCGCGCAGTGCGCAACCCGCCGCGTCGCGGGCCACGACACGCCCGCGCGAGAGGACGATGCGGTATCGACCATCCGCGGCGCGCAGACGAAACTCCATCTCGTAGGTGGCGCTACGGGCATCCAGGTGGGCCTGCAGGGTCTGCAGCATCGGCACGAGGTCGTCGGGATGCACCCGCGCCCGCCACGTGGCGGTGCTGTCGCGCTCATCGCGATCGTCGTAGCCCAGCATCGCCTTCCATTGGGGCGAGTAGTGCACCGTCTGTTCGCGCGGGTCAAGGTCCCAGACGCCGAATCCGGCGTTGCGGATAGCGAGCTCCCATCGATTTTCCAGCTCGCGCAAATCGTCCCTCATGGCCTGAAACAATGGTGATGAAAATGATGCCGGCTGGCCATCCTCGAGCGAATGCGCCGCTCCCGGCGCGCCCGTTCGGCTCTGGGTTTCTCCATTGTGCACAGACGACATTCCGCGGCGCCGGTTATTTCGTGAACGAATCCTTCTCGCGCAGGGTGCCGTGAAACGATGCCCTCCACGTCGAGGACGCCACGATGCTGGCGGCTCGAACGTCAGCTATGCGCCTGGAAGCCGGCATCTGTCAACCACGGACATGCCGCTGCCTGGCCGCTGGCCAACTTGATGGAACTGCGCTGACGCCGCACGTCGTCGCCATTGCCGAGCCACCCTTCACCGCCAAGGCGTAGCGCTCCTGCGCATCGCCTGCACCCTGGCAGCTGATTTGCCGGTGGAATTCGCTCAGGTCTCGCAGGGCTGCATCTCGGTTGCGCAGATCTGGCGGTCGAGCAGGAAATCGAAGACGTCGGAATGCGATGGTATGACCACGAATGTCCTGATCATTTGCACCCACAATTCCGCCCGAAGCGTGCTGGCCGAAGGCCTGCTCAACTACTGGGCGAAAAGACTCGGCAGGGATGTCCGCGCTTTCAGTGCCGGTAGCTCACCCATCGGGTGCGTGAATTTCTTTGCCTTGGATGCGCTCCGAGGACTGGGCATCGAGACCGCAGACTTTCACAGCAAGAGTTGGAACGAGTTCACAGGACCAGACGCGCCCCGGATGCGTGTCGTCATCACCGTGTGCGACAAGGCGGCTGCCGAGGCCTGCCCCTCATGGCTCGGTAGTCCGGTACAGGTCTATTGGGGATACGCCGATCCCTCCGAGGCTCCCGAATCCGAGCGCGCCGCAGCCTTTGCCCGGACGCGAGATTCGATGTCGAACCGGATGATGCAGCTTGTCCAACTACCTTTCGAGAAGCTGGGCCATCGGCGTCTCGAGCACTCGTTGATGGAAATCGCGCGTGTCACTCCGTGAACCCAAGCGGACACCAAGTGCCTTGTAAGCCTTTCGACGTGCGACCTGCCACCGCGGAGAGAACCTTTCCGGCGCCGACTACGACTCGGGCCCCGAATCTGGCTGAAGCGCTGGACGGCGATCTTCCACGGGCTTCCCGATTCCCCTCGTCCGGGCAACGACGCTGAACATGACTGGCACCACCAGGAGGCTGAGCCCCGTGGATGTCAGGAGCCCGCCAATGACGGCGATCGCCATCGGCTGCCTGAAGCTCGCATCCGCGCCGAAGCCCAGGACGATGGGCAGCAAGCCCGAGACCATCGCAACCGTCGTCATCACGATCGGTCGCGCGCGCTTGTGGCAAGCCTCGAGCACCGCAGATCTCACGTCGAGGCCGCGTTCGCGCATTCCGACCAGCGCGTACTCGACCAGGAGAATCGAATTCTTGGTCACGACACCCATGAGCATGACCATGCCGATCAATGACGGGATATTCAGCTGCGCATGGGTCGCGAGGAGCGCTGCGAACGCGCCCCCGAGCGAGAGCGGCAGCGCTGAAAGAATCGTCAGCGGCTGGACGAAGTCGTGGAACAGGAGCACGAGGACGCAGTAGATGCCGAGCACGCTGGCGGTCATGGCCAACCCGAAGCCCGATATCAGGTCATTCATGTTCTCTGCATTCCCCGAGTCGCTCAGGACGACCCCGGGGGGCAGTTGCGTGGCAGCAGGCAGGGCCCGGGCCGCCTGGACTGCAGCACCCAGCGACATGTCGCCAAGGGCAGCAGTGACGGTGACGTAGCGGCGGCGGTCGAACCGATCGATTTCGTTCGGGCCGCTTTCGAGGGCGAGGCTGGCGACGCTGCTCAAGGGCACCGTGCCGTTTCGAGAGGGTACCGGCAGATTGCCCAACGACTGCATGTCCGTGCGGAATGCCGCCGGCATTTGCACGGCGATCGGAATCTGTCGATCTTCGAGATTGAGCTTCGACAAGCGGGCGTCGAAGTCGGCACGCGTTGCGATCCGAACCGTACTGCCGATCGCCTCTGCCGTGACGCCAAGATCCGCAGCGCGTTCCGAATCCGGTCGAATGATGATCTCCGGCCGCTCGAGGTTCGCGCTCGTCACGACGTTTGACAGTCCGGGCAATCCCCGGATCTCCCGCTCCAGCGCTTTGGCACTCTCGGTCAATGCGGCGTCGTCGTCGCTCGCGAGAATGAGCTCGAGCCTCTCGTCGTCGTTGCCTGACGCGAACGAAAAGCGCGCGCCGGGTACGCCGAGGAAGGCCTTGCGAAGCACCGCCTCGATGTCCTTCTTGGAGTCGCGCATCGCCCGGGTTTCGAGGACGACCGTCATGGTCGCATGGCGCAGATCCGAAATCGTATCCTTGCCACCTTGGCCGGCGACCGCCATCACGTGGGAAATGCCTTGCACTCCGCCGAGCGCAGCGCGGGCCGCTTCCATCGTGATCACCGTGTCCTGCAACGAGGATCCTGGAGGGAGTTCGACGCTGACGTCGATCGAGCCGTTGTCCGAACTCGGCAGCAAGCCGGTCGACAGCAGTGGCACGAGGGCGAGCGAGAGGACGAAGAAGACGATCGCTCCGGCGAGCGTCAGCTTCCGATGCGAGAGGCACCAGTCGACTGCGCGCATGTAGCGCCTCATGGTGCCGGACTCGCGTTCGACGTGGCCACCTCCAGGCTTGAGCCAGCGCGCCGCCATGACCGGGGTCAGCAGACGAGCGACGAGAAGCGAAGCGAGGACCGCGAGCGCCGCAGTCCATCCGAATTCCCGGAAGAACAATCCCGGAACGCTGTTCATCATCGACGTGGGCACGAAGACGGCGGCGAGCGTCAGCGTCGTGGCGACGACTGCAAGACCGATTTCATTGACGGCATCGCCTGTCGCCTCAAGCACGGTCTTTCCATTTCGCACATGCCGAACGATGTTCTCGATCTCGACGATGGCGTCATCCACCAGAATTCCGACGACGGCGGCAAGCGCGAGCAGCGTGATCGTGTTCAGCGAGAACCCGAGCCACTTCATGGCGGCGAAGACCGGGATGATGGAGAGCGGCAAGGCGGATGCTGCGACCAGGGTGGCGCGCCAGTCCCGCAGGAACCACCATACGACCAGGACGGCCAGTACGGCGCCTTCGTAGAGCATGTCCATCGACCCCCGGTACTGCTCCCGGGTGTAGTCGACGTTGTTCGAGACCTGCGTGATCACCAGGCCAGGCTTCTTCGCCGTGAGCGCGGCGAGCGCCGCCTTCACGCCGTCGTCCAGCGAGACCTCGCCCTCGCCGAGCGCACGGTAGACGCGGAACCCGACGACGGGACGCCCATCCAGGAGCGCCGCCTGGGTCGGATCCGCCGTGCCGTCGCGAATCGCCGCCACCTGGTCAAGCGCGACGCGCTGGCCACTCGCCGTGAGGATGGCCAGACCGCCCAGATCCTGCGCCTGCCTGACGGTTGCGAGGACGCGCATCGCCTGCTCTCCGTTGCCGACCTGACCCCGGCCGCCGGACGACTGCTGCTGAGTCCGGCCCAGCGCCAGCGAGATATCGGCCGCCGTGACCCCAAGAGACGCCATGCGCACCGGGTCGACGTCGACCCGCACCTCGCGCTGGCTGCCGCCGAGCCGCTCGACGCGACCCACGCCCGGGACGGCGGACAACGACTTGATCAGCGTTCCATCGACAAACCACGAGAGCTCCGACTCGTCCATCCGCGAATCGCTCACGGCATAGGTGGACACCGGATCGTTGAATGCGAACGGCGCGGATACACGCGGCGGATCAAGATCCGCGGGCAGCTGCGAGCGAATGCGGTCCACCGCGTCCTTCACCTCGATGAGGGCATCCGAGCGGTTCTTTCCGATCTCGTACTTCACGCGCACTTGAACGGCGCCGTCCGTGATCGACGTTTCGATGTGCCTGACGCCCTGCAGGTTGGCGAGCGAGTCTTCGACCTTGCGCGCCACCTCCGTCTCGAGCTGAGCAGGCGCTGCCCCCGGCTGGCTCAGATCGACGGCGACCGTCGGTAGTTGCAGGTCAGGAACGTACTGCACGTGCAGCCCGTTGAACCCCCACAATCCGGCAAGGCAAAGGACGGCGAAGAGCAGAATCGCCGGCTTCGAGTTGCGTAACGACCAGGTAGCGAAATTCATGGGCGATCAGCCTCCGAGTCCGAGTTTCGGATCCGCGTCCGAGAGCTTCACCAGGTCGCCGTCATCGAGAAAGTTGGCACCTCGCGCAACGACCCGCGCACCGTTGCTCAGGCCCTCGGTGATCTCGACTTCATTTCCCGATCGGCGTCCGACGGTGACGCGTCTGATCGACACGACCGGCCCGTCGCGGCCGGCCTCGATCGCCGCCACCACGTCGTGCCCGTCGCGAACCAATACGCTGACGGCTGGGACAACGCGCGCCGGACTCGAAGGTAGTTCGATTCGCGCGGCGGCGAACATGCCAGCCCGCGCCGCGCTGCCGGCGTCGATGTCCGCAAACACGACGCCGAGGCGCGTCTGCACGTTCATCGACGGCGCGATGCGCGAAACATGCCCGGTTGCCGAGGTGCCGTCGGGAAGGGCGATTCGCACCAACTGGCCCGCATGAACCGAAGAGATCTGCGCCGCGGTGACCTCGCCTTGCCACTGCAGGCGATTGCGCCGAATGAGGCGGAAGAGTTCCTGGCCCGCCGGTTCGACGGCTCCGAGACCGACTGACCGGGAGGTGATCACGCCAGCATCGGGAGCGACGATCACGGCCTGTTTCAACTGCAGATCCTGCGCCTCGAGATGAGCCTCGGCGGCGGCGACCTGCGCATGCGCTGTCGCAGCCTGTGTCTTGGCCTGCAGGAGATCCTGTTCGCTGACGGCTCCGCCGTCATGCAGCTCTTGCGCGCGCGCAAGCTCGGCGTCGGCGCGTGCTGCGACTGCGCGCGCCTGAGACAGGTCCGCACGAAGCGCAGCCTGCGCCGCCCGGACGGTGTCCAGATCGAAGTGCACCAGCGCCTGGTCACGCACCACGACATCGCCGACGTCAACCAGAACGTCGGACACCCGCAGTCCGCCGACGACCGTGCCGACACTTGCCTCCTGCCAGGCGGCGATGCTTCCATTGGCCTCGATCACTCGTGGCCATTCGCGCGATTGGACGATTGCCGATGTGACGGTCAGCGCGGCGACGGTTGGCGCGGTTTGCCGGATTGTGGAAGCGCCGGCATCTCCAGCCCGAAAGTGGATCACCGCGCCGGTGGCGGCAACAACGGCGATAGCGACAGTGGCGAGCACGAGCGCCGCAGGACGGTGGCGAAGAAGGGCGCTGCGCCTTGTCCGTGCCGATATTTCATTGAGCATGATCTAGTCGTTCTTTGATCCGGGTGAAGAGGGGGACATGAAGGCGATTCCCTGGTTGCCTGCTGCCCGCACGAGAGCGATCCACGCCTGGGATTGGTCCTTGGCGGCGCTGATGGCGTTTCGCGAGGCGACGGCGTACTGGCGCTGGGCATCCTCGAGATCGAGAAGCGTGCTGGCGCCGGCCCGCCACTGGGTCTGGGCTATTCGCATTGACATCCGTGCGGCAGCGACTGCGTGTTGCGTGGCGACCTCGCGGTCGCTCGCGGAGGACATCGCAAGCAATGCGTTTTCGATGTCCTGCGCGCTCGAGCGAACGGCCGAAACCGTCTTGGCGATGGCCTCTCGGTAGCGCGCATTGGCACCGTCGATCTGCGAGTTCACGAGTCCACCGTCGACGATGGCGCCCGACAGCGCCGCACCGGCGGACCACGTCGCATAGTTCAAGGATTGACCGCCGAAGCTCAGCCACTGACCTGTCAGCAGCGACAGGAGATTCAGGCTCGGATAGCGGCTGGCCTGCGCCGCATCGAGATCGGAAGCCGCTGCGGCGACCTCCCTCTGCGCCGACATCACCGATGGGTTCGAAGCAAGGACGATCGCCGGAACAGCGAGCCCCACGGCGGGTGCCTTGGGCAGGACGACGACCGCACCATCGAGCGCCGATGTCTCACAGGCGGCCGCGGTGTCAGGGCCCCCGAGCTCGCAGGCCTTCGTTCCTTGCGCCAAAGGTTCGCGCAACAGGTCGCGAACCTGGTCGTTGTTACGTCCACTGAGAGCCACGACGGCGTTCAGATCTCGTCCGCAGATCTCTCGTTGGCTGAGTGCGTCGGTGCGCGCGAGGTCCACGTCGTTGACGGCACGAGCCTCGTCGATCGCCGCGCTCATGCCTGCCGCCACTTTGCGACGGGTCAACTGCAGCGTCGTTTGGCGCGACCCGACTTCCCATTGGCGTACTTCTCGCAAGTAGTTGCAGGCGCGCCATTCGACGACACGATCCGCGACTTGGGCTGCGAGCGCGACCCGCATCGCCTCGGCGTCGATCGTTCTCGCATCGAACCGTTGCCGGGCGGCTTGTTGCTGCGCCTTGATGCGCCCAAACAGGTCGAGTTCCCAGCTCAAGTTGAGGCCGGCCGTACTCGATGTTCCGACTCGAGTGACGTTGCTGCTGCTGGAGACCTGACTGCTGCCACGCGTCGTCGAGACACTGCCGGATATCTGCGGCCGGCCCGCGGCCAGAGACTCACCGGCCGCCGCCGAGGCAGCGTCCACCCGGGCGACCGCCTGCGCAAGGTCAGGACTGTCCTTCAACGTTGCATCGACCAGCGCGTCGATCGCGGGATCTTTCAGTAGCGTCCACCACGCGGGTACGGCCCGGCCCTGTTCGTCCACTCGAGTGGCAGTTTTTATCGATGAGTCCCAATGCGCTGCCGTCACCAGCGAGATGTCGTGCTGGGGAACTTGTTGGCAGCCAAACAGGCAAAGAACGCTTGCAGGAACCAATGCCTGATAGATGATGCGCACGACCGGTGCGCGTGCGCGGCGCGAGAGTTCTTGGTGCATTGGGAGGGCCCGTTGAGGCATGTCATGTGCGACGACGTCGACATGCAGCGCGCCATGCTCGTCGGGCCTGCATTACTTGCCCCTTACGCTTGATGCGGATCGAGGAACCGTCTCTGGAAGTCGCCCGATTTCAGGTCGGATTCAGCGGTTGGCGCGCGGGGAAAAGACGGTAAGGCACGCGTAACGTGGCTCGCTCGATCATGTGGCTCCGCTCACCAAATGGAAGCCCCCATGCCTGTCCTGAATCACTCTCGCCTGCCGTTCGTCCTGGCGGCAATCCTCGCTGTTCTGCAAGCGCCCGCCGCGTGGGCAGAAGACCACGACGACGCGGACCGCGGCGCAGATGAGCAAGACGGTTCGAAGTGGGGGTTGGGCGTCGGTGCCAGCATCACGCACAGCCAGTACAAGGGCATCAAGAGCGACAACAGCTTCCTGCCGCTGGTCACCTACGAGAGCAAGTACGCGAAGCTCTTCGGAAATGTTCTTGACATCAAGCTGCCGTCCGAAGGGCCGCTCGACTTCTCGCTGAGAACGAAGGTTGCCCTCGGTGAGGGATACAAGGCATCGAAGTCACCATACCTCTCCGGCATGAAGTCGCGCAACGGGTCGATCTATCTTGGCGCCGCGACTACCTGGCACGCCGGCTTCGCGGATCTGTCTTTTGACTACCTCAAGGACGTTTCTGGAAACAGCAAGGGTTCTCAGCTTCAGTTCGGCATCGACCACTCGTTCACCTTTGATCGCCGGTATCAGGTGACACCCCATGCAAGCGTGACGAGACTCGATGCGAAGTACGTGGACTACTACTATGGAGTCAAGGCGTCGGAAGCCACCGCGACGCGGCCGGAGTACCTTGGAAAGTCCACGACCGAGACGGAGTTCGGCGTACGATTCGGGCTCCTGATTGCTCGGAACCAGCGATTGCTCCTCGACGTTTCCGACACGCACTGGGGATCTGGCATCTCCAACAGCCCGATCGTCGACAAGAAGTCCGCGCCTGGCTTCAAGATCGGCTACATCTACGGCTTCTGATGAATCGCTGACATGTACCGCATCGCGCTTCTCGAGGACCACGACCGGATGGCTGATCTGATAGTCCGTGCCTTTGCAGGCGCGGGCATGGAGGCCGATGTCTTCGATCGAATCACGGCCGCACAGACAGCGCTTGAATTGATGGAGTATTCCGCGCTGGTCGTGGACAGGGGCTTGCCTGACGGCGACGGCCTTGCATTCGTCAGGCAGCTTCGATCCAGGGGCAATGTCATTCCCTGCCTGGTGCTGACCGCGCGCAACGCGCTGCACGATCGAATCGAAGGACTCGAGAACGGCGCGGACGACTACCTGGCAAAGCCGTTTTCAGTAGATGAACTGGTCGCGCGCGTGCGCGCCTTGCTGAGGCGCCCACCCGTTCTGAGGGATCTGTCGCCCGAGTACGAAGGCTTGCAGATATTGCCCGAGCAAGGCCTTGCGAAGTGTGGAGACGAAACGATCTCGCTGGCGCCCGCCGAGCTTCAGATCATGCTGTCTCTCGTCAGGGTGCAGGGCCAGATCGTGCGCCGAACCAGCCTGGAAGCTGCAGCGTGGGGACTGACGAACCCCGTGACGCCCAATGCAATGGACGTCGTCATGCATCGCTTGCGCAAGAAGCTCGGCGCCATCGGCTCGCGGCTGCAGCTCGTCAACATTCGCGGACATGGCTATGCGCTGCGTGAGGTGGACGATGCGTCTTAGCCTGACGGCGAATCTGATGCTTTCCACAGCCGTGACCTTTGTTGCCGGCTTGCTGTGCGTCTTCGGATCATGGGCGTTGCTCACGCACTTTCAGCCGAGCTGGTTGCGTGATCGTGCACTTGCCGACATGGCCAGAGATGTCATGGAAGGTATCGAGTACGACGGCCAGGATCATCCGACGGGCGTCCGATTGCACCACGGACTCCAGCAGGTCATGGAAGCGCTTCCGCAAGATGTCTTCTACCAGGTGATCGATCCCGAGGGAAAAGTCTCGTTCTCCTCGAACGGGAACTTCAGCGCGTTCTTGCCAGCCGGCATCGATCCGCAGCATGCACACGACATTTCGACGCGGCTCAGATCAGGTCTGCGGTTGCGCGTCATCGTGCTTCCGACCACGCACGCGAACACGACGAGCTACGTTCTGGTCGCGCGCAGCGACAGATTTGACGAAACACTTCTGGAGAACAATGCGTCGACAGTCAAGCTTGCCGCCGCGGTGGAGTCGGTCGGTGCAATGGTGGCGTTCGCGCTCGTTGTCCTCGTCACCATCAATCGAATGCTTCGGCGCCTGAAGGACATATCGGCCGCTGCTGCACGCATAGCGCCCACGAACCTGCAGGCGCGCTTGGCTGTGGAAGACGTTCCAAAGGAGATCGTGCCGCTGATCGAATCGTTCAACCAGGCGCTGGGGCGCCTGGAGGCCGGCTTTCGTATCCAGCAGGAGTTCCTGGCCACGGCGGCCCACGAGTTGAAGACGCCGCTAGCTTTGATCCGAGGCGAATTCGAACTCGATGGTCCAACGAATCGCAAAGCCATCCTTGCCGACCTCGATCACATGAGCAGGCACGTCCATCAGCTGCTGCACCTTGCAGAGGTCAGCGATGTGAACAACCTGGTGATTGCGTCGACCGATGTCACGCTGGTCGTTGAGGACGCGGTCGAATCCATTGCGCGCCTGACGCAGGCGCGGCATATCCGCGTTCAGATCGACCACCCATCGGAGCCGGTGATGGTCGACGCGGATGACAGTGCGCTCTTTGCGCTGATGCGAAATCTGGTCGAGAACGCAGCCAATCATGCCCCTGACCAATCGACAATCCTGGTGACCATCAACCCGGTGGGCATTTCCGTGCGTGACGAGGGGCCTGGAATTCCGCCCAACGACATGCCCAAGCTGTTCAAGCGCTTCTGGCGCGGCGCCCATCGGCGGGACAAGGGCGCCGGGCTCGGATTGTCAATCTGCAGCGAAGTGGCTCGCGGACATGGCTGGAGCCTGTCTGCCCGCAACCTCCAACCATCAGGTGCTGAGTTCACCGTCGAGTTCGGATCGCAGGCCCAGCCGATCCCCGCGCCGGTCTAGGCAGAAGGCTCGCCGGCAGGCAGCTGCCCCACGTAGGTCGCGCGCGGCCGGACCAACGGATTGTCATGGAATTGCTCCATGGCGTGCGCTATCCAGCCTGCCAGACGACCGAGGCCCGCCAGGGCGAGTTCATTTCCGCGGAGCCCCAGTCGCCTTCCGATGAACAAGGCGGGGACGATGAAATTGGCCCTCTTCCCGGTCGCTTCGAATATGACGTGCTCCGCCTCTCTGAGCTGCCGCCATTCGCGGTCACCGTCAAGGGCGAGGTCAAGCGAATTCGTCAGAGCTACCGCGCGTGGATCCCGGTCGGTGGGCGAGGAACCCCCGATGAAGCCGGGGAGTGCTTCGCCGCTGCGCAGCCGACGGATCGCCGCAGTGCGCCCGTCGCTTTCACCGAGGATCTCTTCGAGAAAGCGCCTTGAAGCCCCGAACCGCTCCGCCTGGATCCGTTGGCCTTGGATGGCGATCAAGCCGATCGTCACGGCCTGATACGGCGTGACTCCGACGTTGCCCTCGTTGCTGCGAGAAAACGTGGAAGGGATCCGTCCCCGGCTTCCTCCCTTCGAGGAGGTAGGCCTGACGAGGCGGCCGTTTCGGCGAGTTCAGTGCACCGCCGGCGGCACGTGCTCGGAGAGGAAGTCCGAGAACGCGCGAACCGACGGCAGCAGTCCGCGGCGAGACGGCATCAGCAGGCTCATCGTCGCGACGCCGGCGATCCACTGCGGCAGCACGCGCACCAGCTGCCCTCGCCGCAGCTCGCCGCTGCCGACATAGGCCGGCAGCGCGACGATGCCCATGTCGGCGCAGGCGGCGGCCTTCAGCGTGGCCATGTCGTCGCTCTCCAGGCTGGGCACGAACGGGATCGCGGCGGTTCGACCGGCGTCGGCGACGTCCTGCAGGCGCCAGGCATGGGACTCGTGAGCGCCGCCGAGCGCGACGCCGTCGTGCCCGGACAAGTCAGTCGGCGCTGCCGGCGTCCCCTTGCGCGCGAGGTAGGCGGGACTGGCGAACAGGTGCCAGGGGATCTGCGCCAGCGCGCGATGCACCAGCGACGAGCTGGGCAACGGCTCGGTGTGCGCCCGCAGGCACAGGTCGAAGCCCTCCTGCACGGGATCGACATGGCGATTCGTCGCATGCTGCACGACGCGAACGCGCGGGTAGGCGGCCATGAAGCGCGGCATCAGTTCCGCCAGCGCGAGCTGCGCGAACGCGACCGAGCAGGTGAAGCGGATCGTGCCGCTGGGCTCCGCGGTCCGACGCCGCACGACGCTCTCCGCGGCCTCCGCCTCGACCAGCATGGCCAGCGCATGGCGATGCAGTTCCTCGCCGATCTCCGTCACGACGAAGCGGCGCGAGGTGCGCTGGATCAGCCGCGCGCCCAGCGACGCCTCCAGCGCGAGGATGCGCCGGCTGATGCTGGATTTCGGCAGATCGAGCACACGGGCCGCGGCAGTGATCCCGCGGTGTTCGACCACCTGGGCGAAGTAGTAGAGGTCGTTCAGGTCGAGCATGTGGGCGGACTCCGTTGACATCGAGGGATCGTCCCATTTTGTGGACGATGGTTCCCATTTTGGCCAATTGTTCGGAGATCGTCCCGATCCTACAGTTCATTCACGCCGAGACATCGGCGCAAGGAGCCCGAGATGAATCGCCGAAATTTCCTCAGCCAGTCGAACGCCGTCGTGGCCCTCGCCGCGCTCGGCGCCAGCAGCGTCGCCTCCGCGACCGCATCGACCCAATCCACCCAACAGGAGTCCCCCGCCATGAATTCCACCCACCTGCACGACCGCCTCACCCGCGACAACGCCGTCCTTCTGCTGGTCGATCACCAGGTCGGCCTGTACACCGGCGTGCGCGACATCGAGACGCTCACGCTCAAGCACAACGTCATCGGCCTCGCCAAGGCGGCGCTCGCGCTCAAGGTGCCGGTCATCGTCACCACGACCACCGAGAACATGTGGGGGCCGATGATCCCCGAACTCGCCGAGGCGCTGCCCGGCATCAGGCGCATCGAGCGCACGACGGTGAACGCCTGGGACGACCCGCGCGTGGTCGCCGCGGTCAAGGCCACGGGACGCAGCAAGCTGATCGTCACGGGCATCTCGACCGACGTCTGCCTCGCCTTCCCGTCCATCTCGGCGCTCGCCGACGGCTTCGCCAGCTATGCGGTGATCGACGCCTCCGGCGGCTTCTCGAGGACGCAGGTCGACATGGGCGTGCTGCGCATGCAGCAGGCCGGCGTGATCCCGGTCGGCTACTCGAACGTGGCCGTCGAGATGCTGGCCGACAACGCGGCGCCGGAAGCCAATGCCGTCTACGCGGCGCTCGGCATTCCGTTCGCCGGGCTCGTCTTCGGCCTGAAGCAGCACTGGTCGCACGTCTGAGCCCGCCCCGGCGCCGCATCGTCACTCTCGCCGAGGAGCCTTCCATGCTTGCAACCCCCGCACGAGTCTCGGCGCCGACCCGGGGCCGGCCGCTGCCCATCGGCGACCACTTCTTCGCCCACAGCTTCCGCGCCCGCGACTTCGGCGGCCTGATGGATCCGCTGCTGATGGTCGACCACTTCTGGATGCGCGCGGACACGTTCGGCGCGCATCGGCATGAAGGCATCTCGGCGCTCACCTACGTCTTCCCCGACTCCGCGAGCGCGCACCACAACATCGACTCGCTGGGCAACGACCTGCCGATCGAGCCGGGCGACCTCCACTGGTTCGCGGCCGGCCACGGCGCCGAGCACCACGAGTTCCCCGCGACGAAGAATGCGACCGTCCACGCGCTGCAGGTCTTCGTCGATCTGCCCGCCGCGTTGAAGGACACGACGCCGTTCGCACTGCATCTCGGCGCGCGCGACGTGCCCCTGATCGAGGCCGACGGCGTGCGGGTGCGCGTCGTCGCCGGGACGCTGAACGGCGTGAGCTCGCCCCTGCGCACGCCGCAGCCGTTCTGGCTGTTCGACGGCCACCTTGAAGCCGACGCAGCGATCGTCATTCCGATGCCGATCGGCTGGGGCGCGTGGCTGTACGCCGTCGACGGCGGCATCCGGTTCGGTGACGCGACACTCGCCGGCGGATGCGCCGTCGCCTTGCGCAACGACCTGTCGACGCTCTCGATCGCGGGCGCGGAGGGCGGGCATTTCGTGTTGATGGCGGGGATGCCTCAGCACGGCCAGGGATGACGGTGCGGCGTTGTCGCGCGTGTCGGCTGAGGATGAGACTTCGATTGCTTTGCGCGCTTGCGTAGCAATCTCGGCGTGATAAATCTGCAGCTTCGGGACAAGGCTGCAAATGTCGCTAGGCGAACCATGATCGTGCAGTCCCGCGATAGCGTCTGCCATCGTCCGAGCGATGGTTGAACGATTGCGATTGCCCGACCGTCAGCCTGGTCCTCCGCCCAGTGAGCCTCAGCTTCGCCCCACCCAGATCCCCTCGGCCTTGCGCAACCACGCCGTACGCTCCGCCAGGTGCAGCCGCGCGGGCCCGTTCACGAGGTACGTCACCATCGCCACATCGTCCACATCCGCCGGCACGTTGATCCCGCGTTCCTGCCAGAACCGCACGGCGGCCTGGGCCGCGGGGCCGGGTTGGCCCAGCAGGTCGGGGTCGTCCTCGAGCGGCATCTTCACGAGCGCGCCGATGCTGCGGTAGTTGGCGCGGCCCGTGATCTGCAGGAAGCCGCGGCCGCGGTACCGGTAGCCGTCTCCGCTGGCGACGCCGCCGTTGCCGAGCTTGTTGGCGTAGATGGTGTTGCCGATCGCCTCGGGCCCGGCCGCGATGAGGCGGCGCGCGTGGTCGACGCCCTGCACGTTGAAGAACAGCTGGTCGAGGCGCACCGGGTCCTTGTAGGCGGTGCTCTCGACCAGGCCGCGCAGCGCGCCCGTCTCCTCCATCGCCTGCGCCAGGAAGTGGCAGACGCGGCGCGGCGACGTGATCCCGGCGGTGGCGAAGGCCGTGTTGAGCACCGACGCGAACATGTCCGCGCGCGGCGGGGCCAGGGCAGGGCTGAGCTGGCGCAGCTGTGCGCCGGCGATGGCGGTGGTCATGGCTCCCACTCCTCGAACGGCTTCTCGCCCGCGATCGGCGGCGTGGCGTAGACGTCGTTGTCGATGGGACGGTCGGCGACCGGCACGGGCGGGGCGGCGGCGTCCGCGTCGCCGGACTTCGTCACGATCGTCAGCGTCTTGTCCGAGCCCGGCTTGTCCTCGGAGCCTTCCTCGGGGCTCTTCTCGTGCGGCTTGACCGTCTCGCGGATCACCATCAGGCGGTTCAGCACGTCGAACCAGAACGGCGAGCCGAGCGAGATGGCGAAGGCGGTGAGCCCGTAGCCCAGGGCGATCTGCAGCGCGCCCAGGGCCGTCCACCACCAGTCTGCTTTTTCCTTCTCGTTGAGCCGCAGCGGATGCAGCAGCGCATCGACGGCGCCGCGCGTCCAGCCGATGGGCAGGCCCAGCCGGTCGATCGCGTCCACCGTTTCCTGGGTGCTGGCGGTCTTGTTGTCGGGCCGCTCGGCCTCGGTCGCCACGGCCCGGCGCAGGGTGGCGTTCTTGGCGAGTTCCTCCGCGATGGTGAGCGAGTTGATGTTGATGGCCAGCGCGCCGACGAGCCCGAGCACGAACAGAAGCATCTGCGAACGCCGCTTGTACCAGCCCGAGACCCGGTCCATCGCGCCGTCGTACCACTGCTCCAGGTGCTGGCGCACGCGGTTCGCGTCGTCCCCGCCCACCTGCACGGCCTGCAGGATGGCGCGCCGCAGGTGCTCGTTGGCGATGCGTTCGGCGGCCAGTTGCAGGCGGTCGGAAAGCGACGCCGACGCCGCGCGCGGCAGCCTCGCGTTGCTCGGCGCGGGGTTCATCTTGCCGGCGATGACCTGGTCCATCAGCGCGAGCGCGAAGTTGCGGGTGGGCACGTAGGACGGCAGGCGGGACCGGGCCAGGGCCTGCTGGTAGTCGCCGCGGTAGAGGCCCTGCACCAGCGGATGGCCGTAGATGGCCTGCGCTGCGGCCTCGCCCGTCTCGAGCACCTTGGGGTCGCCCAGCAGTTCCTTCATGCCATCGAGCAGCTTGGATGCGCGGGTGCGGGTGAACGACTCCAGGAACTCGAGCACCGCCGTCGTCGTGAGGCTGAACAGGAAGAAGATGAACGTGAGGCCGATGGCGACCTCGAGGGCGTCGGACAGCAGCATGGCCGCTCCTTCGTTCGGGGCCACGGCGCGGGGCACGCCGGGCTCGGCCGATGCTCATGACTGGTGACGTTCTTGTCAACGCCGGCGCCCGTCCGATCTAGGGATGAGCGGTCTCCGGGATCGCGCCGACCGGCGGCCCTCCAGTTTCAGGGCTGGCGTGGCGTCACGTGCCCGCGACGCCCGCGAGGATCTATTCCGCCGCCAGCAACTCGCAGATATCGACTTGCAGCGCCACGGCCAGCTTCTCGATGTTGTCCAGCGAGACGTTCCGCTCGCAGCGCTCGACCGATCCGACATAGGTGCGGTGCAACGTCGCCAGGTCCGCCAAGGCCTCCTGTGAAAGGCCGCGTGCCGCACGGAACGCGCGCAGGTGGCGCGCGAGGCGCATCCTTGCTTGTTTTCCGGGGTTTCGACGCGTTGGCATGGCGTCGAAGGTTCGATCACGGATGACTTTGGGTCTACAGACTTAAAGTAGCATTTCGATTTCCTTGCGGCGGCTTGCAAGCTGGTACGCGCCGCGGGCGAGGTGCGCCGAGCTTTCCTGTGAAATGCCTTGTTCGGATCCGGGCGCGCGGAGATGGCGAGCCCATCTCGTCAGCGCGCATTCGGCGATTTCTCCGCCTTTCTGCCTGCGCGAGGAATTACTGATTGATGACTTTGGGTCTACAGACTTAAAGTAGCATCCACCAGTCGTCGCGTTGGCGCAGTGAGGAGGATCCGATGGCCGAGGCGAGACGAAACGGAGCGCAGTGGTTTGAACGACCGCTTTGCCGGCACTACGCGCTGGCCATCTTCGACGTAACGATCGTTCGGTTGCGCGATTCGGATGGGCTTCAAGATCTTCAGGTCCGCTGGGCTTTCGGGTGGCTGGCCAATGGAGAGTGCGAGGCCCTGGGTGTCTGGATGGTGGACTCGGAAGCCGGCTCCGGCGATCCGCGCCAACTGCTCGCTGGCCTTCAGGCCCGCGGCGTCGAACGAATCTGGAATCTCGTCGATACACATACCGGTACAAGTACAAATGCAGGGCAGGATCAAGAGCGCGCGTCGCGGATTCCAAAGTTCGAGGCGGCACAAGTGCGTGAGGGTTTGACCCGTGCTGTTCGTCGTCACGGCAGTTTCGCAAGCGAAGCCGCGGTACTAGACTTCATGACAGGCGCCTTGCGACGCGCGGAGCGCCGCCTTGACCGCGAACGCCTGTTTGCGAAGGGAAAGCCCCGACTCGAATCGGGCGTGCAGATGGCCCCGTCCGGCATCTGAAGCCGCAATGACGCGTGCCTCCTGGGGTCAAAGATGTTCTTCGCAGACTGGCTGAGCGTATCCTCGCGGGTGAAGGCTGCGCTGAGGCGTCGTGGCCGCTCTGAGCAGGATGCTGACGACCTGGTGCATGAAGCCTTCCTGAGGCTGGAGCGCTATCAGCGTGAGCAGCACGTCGAGAAGCCGGAGGCGTTTTTGATGAGAACCGCTCTCAATCTGTCGGTCGACGCATATCGATCGCGGGCCGCCCGCGGCGAAGAGGTGTTGCTGGAAGACGTGGTGATCGTGGATACGGCGCCCGGTATCGAGGACGTGCAGCTGTCGCGCGAGCGCTTCCGTCGCCTGAGCGAGTGCCTGGCCAAGCTGAACGACAAGACGCGCGCCATCTTCCTGGCGCACCGGGTCGAAGGCCTCAGCTACCAGGAGATCGGGCGACTGCACGGCATGAGCATCAGCGGCGTGGAGAAGCAGGTCGCCAAGGCCACGTTGCTGATCACCGCCGGGATGGAGGGCTGGTATCCATGACGGGATCACCTGCCGCGACCCCGATGGGCACAGGCGAGGACGACGCTCCGAAGGTGACACGCGAGATCGCCGCCGAGGCGGCGGTGTGGGTGGCGCGCCTGCACGGGCCGAGCCGCACCAGGCAGATGGAGCAGGAGTTCCGGGCCTGGCAGGCGAACTCGCCCGCGCATCGCGAGGCGTTCGAGCGCTGCACCGACGTCTGGCAGGACATCCCCCGCATCGGCCTCGCCACCGCGTATGAGGCGCTGGCGGCCGAGCGCGCGACGCCAGCCCTCCGCCCGAAGGCGCGGCGCGAGGCCGCCTGGCGCTGGATCATCGCATCGGCGGTCGCGGGCGCCGCCGCCGTGTGTGCCGTTCTCGTGCTGCACTGGCACGGCGAGAACGACTACAGAACCAACGTCGGCGAACAGCGCCTGGTGGTGCTGGAAGACGGCAGCCGCATGCTGATGAACACCGACACGCGGCTCCGCGTCGACTTCGCCGCCGCGCAGCGCACGGTGGAGGTGAGCAGCGGCGAGGCCTTCTTCGAGGTGGCCAAGGATGCGCGGCGCCCCTTCGTCGTGCGCATTGCCGGCAGCGAGGTCGTCGCGGTGGGCACGGCCTTCTCCGTTCGCTACGCGCCCGGCTCCCACGCCGCCGATGAGCTGGCGGTGACGCTCGTCGAGGGCCAGGTGAACGTGCGCCGCGCCGGCCAACGCGCGGGCGACGCGCTCGCGCCCGAGAAGCCGGTGCTGATGAAGGCCGGCGATCGCCTGGTGCTGGATCGTTCGCCCCGCGAGGCCGCTGCTCCCGTGGCGGTGCGGGTGGATCGGCCGGACGTCGAGCGCGTCATGGCGTGGAAGCGCAGCGAGACGGTGTTCGAGGAAACGGCGCTGGCCGATGCCGTCGCCGAGATGAATCGCTACAACCGAACGCAGATCGTGTTGCTCGATGGATTGGCGTCTGACAACCTGCACGTCAGCGGCCTTTACCGCACCAGCGACAGCGCCGGATTCGCCAACGCCGTGGCGGCCCTGCACGGCCTGCGGGTGCGCGAAGAGGCTGGACGTCTGGAACTCATGAAGCCTCACTAGGGCAAACACTGCAAGAACGCTTCTTGGGCGGAACGTCATCTCCTTGTCAATCATCGGCAATGAGACAAGGACAAGAGATGATCCGCAAGAAGACCATCCCGACCAGGCACCTGGCGGTACTGACGCCCCTCTTTCTGGCGCCGCTGCTCTCGCATTGCAGCGCGCCCGCGGCGGTCGAGCCGTCTCCACGAGCGCAGCACGCCATCGAGCAGCCGGCGAAGTCGTTCGCCGACTCGTTCCGCGCCGACGGAGACGCCGCCGGCACCGCGGGTCTGGCCTGGCCGCAATGACGGGCGAGCGGAGCCCCGCGGCCTCGGCGGCCGATGGTTGCGCCGCTTCCTGAACCGGTGCCAGCGCATCGAAATCGCATCGCGGCAATTCGAGTCGGGGAGCAGGTAGCGCAGCCATGCCCAAGGATAGGGGCCGGACCCGGAAAGCGCGGCGCGCGGAATGGGAGGTTTTCGGCCGTTTTGACGCGGACGGCGCCGTCAGCCCAAACGCGAGCGGATGAACTTCTCCAGATCGTCGCGATGCTGGTCGGCTTCTTCCCACACCGCGGTCACCTTGTCCATCGCGTCGATCTGCGGTGCCGGGCCCTTCCCGTTGTAGTTCGCGTGCATCTCGCTCACCAACGCCATCTGCCTCGCGAACGCGACCTGGTACGTCACGCCCCATCTCGCGGCCTTCACGTTCAAGGTCTGCAAATCATTCTTGCGTCTGGTCGCCATGAGGCCTCCGTCGTGTCGCTGCCGAATGCTGCAAGCTGCCATCGAGGCTGATCATCCGCGGCAGTACGGGGGCCTCCACGACATCGAGGGTAGCGAATTCAATCCGTGCACGCTCGAGTTTTGGGGACGGAACGTTCGACGCGGTGACTTCAGCCGGGGTTAACTGGCCTTGGCGCGCCGGGCGCGCTTCTTCCGCCGCGCCACTTTCGGCTGCGACGGCGCGCCCGGGATTTCCTATTTCGTCAGGACGACGTGCATCGCCCGGTCCGAGGCGACATGCTCCGTGCACTTGAAGCCGAGCGCCGTCAGATCGATGCCCGTCAGCAAGGCCTCGCCCTGCCCGAGCAACGTGGGGGACATGGCGAGGTGTACCTCGTCCACCAGTCCCGCCTGCAGGTATTGGCGGACGGTTGCCGCACCGCCGCCGATGCGGACGTCGCGACCGCCGGCGGCCTTCTTCGCCGCTTCCAGGGCGGCGTGGATGCCATCGGTGACGAAGTGGAAGGTCGTGCCGCCTTCCATCTCGACGGGATCGCGGGCGTGGTGCGTCAGCACGAAGACCGGCATGTGATACGGCGGGTTGTCGCCCCACCAGCCTTTCCAGGACTCGTCGGGCCAGGCTCCCCGGACGGGGCCGAACATGTTGCGCCCCAGGATCCACGCACCGACATTGGCGAAGCTTCGCACCGCGAAGTCGTCGTCGATGCCGGTCTCTCCGCCGCCGCCGCCATGCATCTGCTGGAACGTGCGCGTGGGGAAGAACCAGTTCATCAACGACGGGCCACCGACGCCCAGCGGGTCGTCGATGCTCTGGCGTGGGCCGGCGCTGAACCCGTCGATGGACAGGCCGAAGCTGGCCACCCTGACTTTGGACATGAGGCGTCTCCATTTCAATACGAGTCGGCATGATGCCTCGTGGCGGGGACATCGCCAATCCGGGCCGCATCGCCGATGCCGCGCCGAATCGCTTTTCTCGACCGTCCCGCGCTCGGCTTCTCGGGAGCGTCCGCGGCATCCGAGGCAGCCCCCTAGTTCGCAACCCTCGCGACGCTTGCTGTCGAGTTGCGATTGCCCGGATCGAAGCGGAAACTCCGGCCACTCGGATCGAAGCTTTCATCCGAGGTACCGCGCGACGAGTGCGACCATCCCTCGCAACTCGACTGCCCGGGCCCGCGTCAATCGCAAATGCAAACCGGCATTGGCCGCGACAAGAGGCGAGTCATGAAGAACGACTGTTTGGTCGCCAGCCTGGCCTTGATTCCAGTATCGGCCGGCCCTCCCCAGGCAGCCCTCGACATCGCACGACCTCGCCGCGACCGCGACCCGGGAGCATGGCGCCGCCGGCGCCTCTCGACACCATGAATGCACCCTGACGCGAAGTCGGATGCTCTTCCTCGATCGCGCGCAGCGATCGAGATCCAGGCAACCGTTGCCAGACAAGCCATAGCGGAGATTCCTCATGCAAGAACGTGCAAAGACCCGTTGGATGTACAGCGCCGTGTTCGCGGCCGTGATCGCCGGCCTCAGCCCCGAGGGGAGCGCGGCGGCATCGGTGGCGAGCCGAGGGCATGTGGCCCCATGGCGCGCGAACGCGACGCTCGTCGGGGCGCCGTCCGATGACCTGACGGTGCAGATAGCGGTCCATCTCTCGGTGAAGAATCCCGTTTCCTTGCAGAAGCTCGTGGCGCAGGTCTCGGACCCCAACAGCAAGACCTACGGCCACTACCTGACCCCGGGCCAGTTCGCGGACCGCTACGCGCCGGAGCCGGCCGACGTCGCCGCCGTGCGGAAGCTGCTCGCCTCGGCCGGCATGAAGGACATCGAGGTCGGGGCGCAGGGCATGTTCGTGTCCGCGACGGCCACGGTGCGCCAGTTGCGCCAGACGTTCAACGTCGGCCAGAGCCTCTACTCCTACAAGGGCCGCACCCTGCGGGCGAACGATGGCGAGCCCGCGCTGCCGGCCGCGCTGGCCGGAAAGATCGTCTACGTCGAGGGCCTCGACGACACGACCTCGCTGCGCACGACCTACCATCACTCGGCCACGCGAGGCGAGTTCGTCGCACCGGCCGCGGCGTCCGAACTGGCACTGGCGACTCCGGACAGCCTCGCGGTCACCCCGCCACCGGTGGCCGCGGGCCTTCCCTCGCCTTATTGCAATACGTACTTCGGCCAGCAGACGGCCGTCCTCAGCACCGCGGCCGACGTCTACGGCGCGAACATTCCCTGGCTGGTGTGCGGCTACACGCCGCAGCAGATCCGGGCCGCCTATGGCCTCGACCAGGTCACGCCCAACGGCAAGGGCATCACGATCGCCATCGTCGATGCCTTCGCGTCGCCGACGCTGAAGGCCGACGCCAATCGCTATGCGGCCAACCACGGATTGCCGAAGCTGACCAACGCGAACTTCAGGCAGATCATTCCGACGAACGCCTACAACGTCCCGCCGGCCCAGGTGGCCAATGCCTACGGCTGGTGGGGCGAGCAGTCCCTCGATGTCGCCGCCGTCCACGGCTCGGCGCCGGGTGCCGACATCGTCTACATCGGATCGACCGACAACGGCACGTCGCTGGACATCGCGCTGTTCAACGCGCTCTACAACCGCGAGGCCGACATCGTCACCAACAGCTACGGCTTCAACGGCGAGGGCGTGCCCGCGGGCTACGCCGCCACCTACGACCAGGCGTTGATGGCGGGGGCGGCGCAGGGCATCACGGTGCTGTTCAGCTCCGGCGACGACGGCGACCTCTCGGCGCCCAACGGCGTGGCGACCGGCTCGTGGCCGGCCACGAGCGCCTATGCGACGGGCGTCGGCGGCACGTCGCTCGCGCTCACGCGCGCCGACGGCACCAAGTCGGAGTACGGCTGGGGCACCTACCGCGACTACCTGGCCGGCGCCCTCGTCAACAGCGCCAAGTCGGTGACCACCACGGGCCTGGTCACCACCAGCGCCCTGGGCTACAGCTTCGACGCCTTCGCCTTCTATTCCGGCTCCGGCGGCGGCATCAGCCTGCTCGAGGCGCAGCCGACGTGGCAGGCCTCCGTCGTGCCGAACGCGCTGGCGACGACGCTCAACCTGGCGAGCGGCCAGGCCATTGCGGAACCGACGGCACAACGTGTCAGCCCCGACGTGGCGATGGTCGGCGACCCGTACACCGGCTACCTCTACGGCGAGACCTTCACCATCGCCGGCGATCCCATCTCCGACAGCGGGTGCACGCCGATCTCGGCCACGCAGGAATATTGCGAGGATTCCATTGGCGGCACGAGCCTCTCCTCGCCGCTGATGGCCGGGGTCATCGCGATCCTGAACCAGAAGCGGCTGCAGTCCGGCAAGCCGCTCGTCGGGTTCGCCAACCCGCTGTTCTACAGCCATGGCACGCCGTCCGGGTCCGACCTCACGGGATTCAAGCCGGTCTCTGCCCCGACGTCGCCGGTGGCCGTGCTGCGCGGCTATGCCACCGACCTGACCCGGGTCCGCGTGGTCACGCTCAACTCCGTGCCGTTCCTCGTCGACACGGCGCCGTACGCGCTCCTCGCCTGCGGCTACACGGTCTGCGAGGGCGTCGACGAGGTGTTCAACTACACCTCGAACGCGGCCGACTGGGCCAGCGGCACCACCACGCCGCCGGGGTACAACGACGTGACAGGCCTGGGCGTGCCGGTCATGACGCGGCTCATCAAGTACTGACGCGGTCGTCCGGCCGGGGCGCGGCAAGAGGAGGGAATGCGCGCCCCAACCGAACGACGTGCAGCTCGTCGAACCCTGGTGCGGTCAGTGGCTTGCTTCAAAAGGCAGGGTCCACACCATGATGGCGGCCGTGTTGTCGTCGACCGCGGCGAACCGCACGCTGTCGTCGCTCACCCTGAGGAAGCCGAGGCCGAACGATCCGCCCTGCGCGGGGTCGACGGAAAGCTGGGCGATGAACCTGCCGTTCGTCGTGAACTCCACGATCTCGCTCGGGTGGGCCGGGTCGGAATTGATGACGTCGCTGTTGCTCGCGAAGAGATGGCCGTTCGGTCCCAGGGCCAGTCCCAACGGCCCATGAAGATGCACGTTGTCCTGGAAGACCAGGCCGCCGCGGCCGGCGTCGGCCGAGGTCGTGCCGGCGTCGGCGATGGCGAAGATCGCGTTGTCGGCGGTCGACGCGACATAGAGACGATCCCTGCGCGCGTCGTAGACCAGGCCGGTGGGCCCGACCTCCAGCGCGGCCGGGTCGCCACGGTGCAGGTAGCCCGAGGCGATCTGCACCGCGCGGGCGATCGTGACATTGCCGTTGTGGATGGCCAGATCGAAGCGCACCACCGTTCCGCCAAGCACGTTCGAGACGAAGAGCTTCGCGTGGTCGCCTTCATCCTGGACGGCCATGTCCCACGGGCCATTGACCAGCGGATGCTGCGCGTTGGTCCATTCCGCCACGCGGGCGCCCTGGGCGTTCAGCACCAGGATCGAACCGGGCAGCACGGTCGCGCTGGTGCCGTCGGCGCTTGGCATGTTGCCGACGATCACGAAGCCGCTCTTCAGCACGACGAGCCCGGTCGTCAGGCCCAGTCCGGCGGGCCCGCCGAAGAACACCTGGGGCGTCCCGTTGGGCACGACCTTGACGATCGTCGTGCCGGTTCCCTGGAGATTCTGGCTGTTGTTGAAGTTGGACACGAGGAGGTCGCCCGGCTTGAGCATGCCCGACTTCGCGAAATCCCTGGGAACGAAGACGACGCCGTAGGGGTTCAGATCGCCGTTGAGAGGCACCGTCGACGCCACGACGACGGGGGCGGGCAACAGGGCGCTGTCACGATCGTCGCGGTCGGCCAGGACATTGCCGGCGGAGGCCGCCGTGAGCAATGCCACCAGCACGGTTCCGCGTGCAGACGCCAACGTATTCCGAAACGCTTGCTTTCGCATGATCAGTCTCCGGTTGGTCTTGGGGGGGTGGGTTCACCCGGAAGCCTGTCGAGCTGCCGCATGTCCTGGGCCTCCGTGTCGTCCCACGTTCCGGTCATGCCGCGAATTCGGCCGGCGGTTCAAAAGCCGCGTTTCCGCTGGCTGAACGCGATGACCGGGAGGTGTGCCCGTGCGCGGCCGCCAACACCCTTGTTCTTGGCCCCGCCTGCTCCCCAACTTGAAGGCCGGCTTTCGACTTGGCGCATCGACATGCGGCGATGACTGGCGCATGCTGCTTTTCCGGAAAAAAAAACGTCGACGCGCCAGCCTGGCGCGGACGACGGCCAAGGGAGAGAAGACCATGCAGGAAGCGGTGTTTCATCTGGCGTTCCCCGACGAGACCGCGGCAACCAGGTCGCAGCTCGCATCGTCCCTGAGCGACAGTCTTCGGGGCATCGACCTGGTGAAGGCGGAGATCCTGCGGGAGAACCCCGACAGCCAGGATGCCGGCACCATTCTTTCGATCGTCCTGAGCGCGCCTTCCGTCGTGCTGGCCGTGCGCGCCATCGCCGCGTGGGCGACCCGCAACAACCAGGCGAAGGTGGACATCACGACCAAGGCGGGAACCATCGTCGTCCAGGGGCTCGAGAGCAGCGATGTGCCGAAGGCCATCGAGGCTCTCCAGGGCATCCTTCGATCCCGCTGAGTCGCACATGTCCTCTTCGACCGTCGCGATCATCCTGGGTGCGAGCGAGTGGCCCAGGTCGCAGTCGAGGTGGACCAGCTCGGCGGCATTCCGCAGTTCCGCCTCCGCGTTCAGGGACTACCTGCTGGCCTCGAACGGCCTGGGCCTGGAGGAGCCGGATGTCCTCGACCTGTTCGACGACCCGCGGTCGGCGGCCGACCTTGACGACACGATCGACCAGTTCCTGGGCCGGCGCCGGCTCGACGACCGCCTGAAGGACGTCATCCTCTACTTCACGGGGCACGGCGCCTTCGCCGAAGACCGGCGCTATGTCCTGGCCACCCGCGCGACTCGCGTGGACGCCCTCGGCCAGTCCGGGTACCGCGTCGCCTCCCTCGCGCGCACCATCAATCGAAGCGTGCGCGACGGCAGGAAGTTCGTCATCCTGGATGCGTGTTTCGCCGGCGCGGCGGAACAGGATTTCATCGTGCAGAGCGACGTCGCGACGCACCTGGAAGACCAGGCCATGAGCGCACTGGCCGAGAGCGGCACGGCGCTCCTGTGCGCGACGAGTTCGGCGGACGTCGCCCTGGCCCCGAGCGCGGGCACCTACACGATGTTCAGCGGGGCGCTGATGAAGGCGCTGGCGGACGGGTCGCCGCACCCGGTGCCGTACCTGTCCTTCGATGACCTGCGCCACCTGATCGCCAACCTGATCGAGAAGCAGTATCGCGACGAGGCCGTGATGCCCGAGATGCACGTGCCCGATCAGCGCCGCGGCGACATCTCGCGCGTGGCGTTCTTTCCAAATCCTCGATTCGCGCCTGCGCCGGCGGTCTCTCCGGACCACGCGCCCCCGGTCGCGCCTTCACGCTGGGAGGGCGGGAGGCGGGATCGCCCCCTGTTCTCGGGCCTTTCGGACTCGCTGAGCACCGTGCGCTGGGTGGCCGCCGGGGGACTCCTGGCGCTGTTCGCGTTGCTGGGCGCCGTCGGCTGGCGCGGCGATCCTGCCGTGGTGACAGCCCAAGAGAATCCCGTGAACTCGCCGAGCGGGAATGACTCCGATGCGAAGCCAGCCAGTTCGCCGACGATCGGCTACACCGATACATCGCCACCGCCTCCGAGCGCGGCGACAGCGACCGACACTTCGCACAAGGCGCATTCGGTGGCCGCGCAGCGCGAGGCAGAGTGCGCGCGAATCTTTCAACGCCTGTCGCTCGGGGAGACGCAGCCGGAGTTGCTGAAGAGGGCACAGGCGTTGAAGTGTCGCGGCTGAGCGGCCCGCTCTCAAGTGCCCGGCTGCGGAGGGCGCCGCCCGTGCGCCTCGCGGTCCGAGCTTCCGGCATGCCGCCCGGCAGGAACGTGAGGACGCGCGACGTTCAGTGGCGAAGGACCGCGTTGGCCGACTGCAGCATCTCCAGGCGCGCGCGCTGGCTCGCGGCGCGCAGCGCCTCGCCGAGCGGCGAACGGGTGCCGGCGAGGTCGCCGTCTCGCAGCGCGGTGCCCAGCGCGGTCAGGCTGGCGGTGAGTTGCCACGGGATCACCAGCAGCGCGAAGAACGCCTCGCGGCGCTGGTCGAACTCGGCGACGAAGGCTCGGCTGAACTGGTTGGATGCCCCGGGCCGGCTGCGGTCGATCGCCCGCAGCGCGGCGGTCCAGCCGACGTTGTGCATCAGCCCCGCCAGGTAGCCTTCGAACGGATCGAGGCCGCGCGCGGCGGCCTCCTGCTGGCAGGCCGATGCCTGCGCATCGGAGTGCTCCCACAGGCGTTGCGCGCAACGTGCCGAGAGGCTGTCCGCCGTGCCGCCGAACATCGGCTTCAGGACCACGCGTGCGATCGCGCAGCGCAGTCCGTGGGTGCCGATCCGGCCGATGGCCTCGGCGATGTCGACGACCGGTTCGCTGGCGCCCGCGCGCGCGCTGTTCGACATGCGGATCACCTCGGCGACCAGGTGCGGGTCGCGCATCACGCGCTCGGCCAGCGCCGCGGCCGACTGGCCTTCGTCGCGCAGGCTGTTCAGCAACTGCGGAATGACCGCCGGCGCGCGCGGCAGCAGGGCGGTTCGGGAGTCGTCGGACGCCAGCACGGCATCCAGCCGCGCGAGCAAGCGCCGCTCGTTGTCCGGCAGCACGTCGGACGGCGTCGAGGCGGCGTCGAGCACCCAGTCGAAGAACGCGTCGCGCAGGTCGGCTTCGATGGCCTTCTCTTCGATCGCGGCGGGCTCGCCGGGCCGCGACGTGACGTGCGACGCCATGCGTGCCGCCTCGGACGGCGTGCCACGCCCCCCGAACAGCGAACCCAAGCGTTGCATCCACCCGCTCATCATCGGCCTTCGAATCCCAGCTGATCCGGTTATCGGTCGTCGGGGCGGGAACTCAAGTACAAGCGCCGAACCGGGGCCGAAGCCTGATGGCGCGGGATCTGGCGAGACCTAACTTCGTGGCGCCGGCCGGCGACGCCAGTTCCTAGAATGCCGGCCTCTTCACCGGAATCCGAGATCGATGAAACGTCTGATTGCTTCCCTCCTGGCGATCGCCGCCGCCCTGGCCGCGGCGACCCTCGCGTCCGCCCAGACCGGGCCCACGGTGCCGACGCCGACGCTCGAGCAGCGCACGGCCATCGCCTCGGGCATGTGCCATCAATCCGTCCAGCTGGCCGCGCCGATCGGCAACGAGGACATCAAGGACAGCCCCAAGCTGGACGCCTATTGCAGCTGCTTCACCGACAAGTTCGTGGCGCGCGGGACGAAGATCATCGACGGCACCTTGCCGCACCAGACCCTCAAGGAGAGCGTTGCCGGCGAGCGCGAGATGCGCAACGCCTGCCGCCGCGACCTGGGCCTGCCGGTCCTCCAGTTCAAATGAGCCGCCGCCTGCTCCAGGCTGCGTCGGCCGGCATCCTCGCCTCGATCGCCGCGTCGCCGGCCGTCCTCGCGGCAGACGCGGTGCCCGACGTCCTCTACGTCGGCTACTACCAGGAAGACCCGCTGACCAATCCGGAGGATCCGACCGCGGGCTCGATCTACCTGGCCCTGCCCGCCGCGGACGACGCCTTCGCGGGCAGCATGTCGTTCACCTACGTCGGATGCCAGAGCGACAGCGTCGGCAGCGTGACCGGCACGAAGTCGTCCGGCACGCTCAAGGGCGCCTGGAACGGCAGCGTCGACGGCACCCGGCAACGCGGCGGCTTCGCCGGCGCCTATGCGAGCGCGACCGGCGGATGGGCCGGCGAGTACACGGTCGCGGGCGGCAAGCAGCACGTCGATGTGCCGTCCTGCATCAGCTACTTCATCGCGCCGAAGGGCACGTTCGAACTGTTTCCCATCGGGGCCCGCGTGCCGGCGAGCTTCTCGATCGACGTCGTCGGGCGCGAGATGCGATGGACGCCGCCCGCCGGCGTGGCGATGACGCTCGTGTACGTGCTCGATCCGGAACTCGCCAAGGCGCGGGACGGCCACGCCACGCGCTGGCAGACCCTGGTGCTCGATCCGGCCAGGCATTCGGTCGACCTGGGCGCGGCCCACCTGAAGCAGGGACGTGCCTACGTCGCCGTGGTGAGTACCGCCGATGCCGCCCTGAAGCACACCGCCTTCGCGAGCCGCGCGTTCGTCGCCCCCTGAACGCCTTTGCGGACGCACAAGCAGGAAACCCCGCCGGGGCGGGGTTTCGTCTGGTCGCGGCGAATTCCGCCGCGCTGCTTAGTTCATCGAGCGACGGCGCGCGACGGCGCCGATCAGGCCGAGGCCCGCCATCAGCATGGCAATGTTGCCGGGCTCGGGGACGGGGGACGTGGTCGACAGGCTGGAGGCCGAGATCGTCTGGCCGTTCTGGCTCAGGCTGAAGTTGGCGCCGCCGGAGTAGTTGCCGTACATCGCGTTGTTGTAGTCGAGTTCGAACTCGTGCCAGCCCGCGGTGGCGAAGTTGAACGCGACGTCGGTGGTGCCGCAGCAGTTGTATTGAGCGACGTTCGCGCCGTCCACGAACATGCGGAAACCATCATCGTGGCCCACGCTGAGCGTCGTGCTGCCGGCCGCGAGGTCGATCCAGCCCTTGAGCACGATCACGCCATCGGACAGATTGCCGTTCGTGCCGCTGAACGACGCGCCGTCGCTGCCCAGGAAACTCACGATCGAGCTCGTGTCGCCGCCGCCGTAGTTGATGTTGGTCGCGGTGAAGGTGCCGCTCGGCGTCGGATTGCTCTTCAGATAGTCGGCCGTGAGGGAGAAGCCGTCCCACCAGCCCGTGGTATCCGCCGGGGGGTTGTAGTAGGTGCCGCTCAACCCCGAGGCCGCGAAGGCTTGGGTGGAGAAAATCGCGAGGCCGATGAGGAGCTTCTTCACTGTGGAATCTTTCGAGTGAGTCGCGCGAGGCGACGGCACGAGGCGTGCTGGTTTGGATACATGACGAACCAGGGAGCGTCCGACCGTAAGCAATTGTATTTATGCCGGGTGATTCTCGGCCGGGCGCGATCGCACTTTAGCCATCGGGATCGCCGGATGCGTGACGTAGTGCACGAATTCACGCGAATTGGGATTCAATGTGAGCTGGGGCTACATGGCGCGTCCGGGTGCCGGCGGTCTGTTGGCCGGCAGGGCGGCCGCCAGTCGCTTCCGGCATGCGAAATCGACGACGAATCGGGCAAAACCGTCTACTATCCGAACGCGACTTGGGGCCTTGTTGGCCAACGAGTCTCCAGGGATGAACTGCTCGTCAAACTAACAACGACGTCTGGCACCGCCGGACCGTCGATGCATGCAGTGGTGAGGGTCTGCAGGCCGTCAACGGTTCTGTAACGGCGTGGCACGCTCGGATCTGGCGTGTCGTGCCGTCCATGCTCGCGTTACAGGCGCTGGGAGGCCCGCATGCACGCCATGATCCGGTCCGGTTCGATGCGTCGCCGCATCCTGCTTGGCGGGGGCGGGGCTGCCTTGCTGGCGTCCCTGTACGCGCTGACTCGTCGCGACGTCGCTCCCGAGGAACGGAAACCGAGGATCAGGATCGCCGTTCCCGTCGTGCCGCATGCCGGCCTGGTCCACATCGCGTCCGCACGCGGATTCTTCCGGGATCGAGGGTTGGATGTCACCTTGCTCCCTCAGAGCTATGGCAAGGCCGCGCTGGAAGAACTGCTGCGGGGGAACGCGGACCTGGCGATCGCCGCCGACGTTCCGGTCGTCGTGGAGATACTCAAGGGCGCGCCGCTGAGCATCATTGCATCGGTGGCCTACTCTTCGAACGAGCTCGCCGTGCTGGGGCGCATCGATCGCGGCATCCGCACGCCCGGCGACCTGCGCGGGCACCGGGTGGGCGTGACGCTCGGGACGAGCGGCGAGTACTTTCTCTGGGCCTTCCTGGTGCGGCATCGCATCGCGCCGCAATCGATCCAGCTGATCGACCTGCCGCCTTCCGGGCTCATCGATGCGCTGCGCAACGACTTCGTGGACGCCATCACCACCTGGCAGCCTGTTCGGCACGAGGCCGAGCTCGCCTTCGGCGATCGCATCGTGTCTCTGCACGCTCCCGACGCCTATGCGCAGGGCTATGTCCTCGTCGGTCCGCAAGACTATGTGCTGGCCCACCGGCAGGAGTTGCGCCGCGTGCTGCGATCGTTGCTGGACGCCGATGCCTTCGTCGATGCCGATTCGAAATCGGCCAAATCACTGCTTGCCGGGTTGCTCAAGCTGAGTCCCGAGACCTTCGATCCATCCTGGCAGGACGTGACTCTCGAAGTGGATCAGCAGCAGGCTCAGCTGGTCACGCTCGAGGATGTGGCGACCTGGGCCATGACGCGGCAGTATGCGCCCAGCCAGCCCATGCCCAACTTCGTTTCGCATCTCGAGCTGGACACGATGCTGGCGGTGAGTCCGGATCGAGTGACGGTGGTCCGATGAAGATCAGCAGCAAGGCCACTTTTGCAGCGACGCTGATGCTCGGCACGATGATGCTGATTGCCGCCAGCATCGGCTGGGCCGACGCCCAGGTTCGCGCCGCGGCTGCCCAGAGGCGCCACAGCGTCGAGATCGCCAGCGCGCTCAACAACATGCGCATGGTGACCTTCGAATACCTGCTCAATCGACGCGATCGAGCTCGATTGCAGGAGCAGATGGTGTGGGAGAGGCTCGAGCGCCTGTTCGCCAGCCCCGTGACGCTCGACGGCGCGGCTGCCAGGATGCTTGCGAGCCTTCGGGCCCAGGGGGAAGCCAGCCACCGCTTGTTCAGCGAAGTCGAGGCGGCGACCGGAACGGGAACTGCCGACGAGGTGCAGCGGCGTTTCGAGGTGCAGCTGTCGAGCCGGATATTGATCCTGCAGCAGAACAGCCTCGTGCAGGCCGAGCAACTCATCCACGATGCGGGGGCGCGCATAGACGAAGCGCAACATCGCGTCGTCCTGGTCACGGGGCTGGGGCTGGTGGTGATGGCGGCCCTGACCTCCGCGACGGCCTGGTTTTTCCGGCGCGACGTGCTCGGACCCATCGCGCGCCTGGAGCTGGCGACGCGCGAGGTCGCCGCCGGCAACTGGTCGTTCGAACTGGACGTGGGCAGTTCCGACGAACTGGGGGACATGGCTCGCCACTTCGATGCGATGACGCGGGCGTTGCGGGATTCCTTCAGTCGGCTCCAGGCCAGCAATCGAGACCTCCTTGGGCTGAACAAGGAGCTCGAGTCCTTCAGCTATTCCGTGTCGCACGACCTGCGCAGCCCCTTGCGGAGCATGGACGGCTTCTCCCTCGCGCTGCTGGAGGACTATGGAGACCGGCTCGACGACGACGCCCGCGACAGCCTCCAGCGCATTCGCGCCGCGAGCCAGAGGATGGGCCGCCTGATCGACGAGTTGCTCGGCTTGGCGCGGGTCACCAGGGCCGAGCTGCGGATCCAGGACGTCGACCTGAGCGCGATGGCGGAAGAAATCTTTTCGACATTGGCCAGGTCCGAGCCCGAGCGCCGAGTCAGATGGGAAGTCGAGAAAGGCATCCTCGTACGGGGCGACCGCGAGCTGACCGCGATCGCCCTCCAGAACCTGCTCGCCAACGCGTGGAAGTTCACCAGCAAGGTCGAGAAGGCCGTCATTCGGGTCGGCACGAGGGTCGACGACGGGGAGAGAGTCTGTTTCGTCTCCGACAACGGCGCTGGATTCGACATGGCCTATGCCTCCCGTCTCTTTGGCGCGTTCCAGCGCCTTCACCACGAGCGTGATTTTCCGGGCACCGGCGTCGGCCTGGCCACGGTCCAGCGCGTGATGCATCGCCACGGCTGGTCGCTGGGCGCTCACGCCGCCCTCGGCCAGGGGGCGACCTTCTATTTCCGCCCTACGGAGAAAGTCGATGAACGAAGAGAGCAAGACCATCCTGCTGGTTGAGGACAACGACGATGACGTCGCGTTGACGCTGCGCGCCTTCAAGCGCAGCCACCTGATGAACCCCGTCACCGTGGTCCGCGATGGCGTCGAGGCGCTCGACTTCCTCTTCTCGCGCGGCGCGTATGAAGACAGGGGCGCGGCGCAGCCAACGCTGGTCATACTCGACCTGAAGTTGCCCAAGCTGGATGGATTGGGGGTGCTCAAGGCGATGCGCGCCGATACGCGAACGGCACTCCTGCCCACCGTCATATTGACATCGTCCAGGGAGGAGCAGGACGTCATCGCCGGGTATTCGCTCGGCGCCAACAGCTACGTCCGCAAGCCGGTCGACTTCGCCGAGTTCCTGGAGGCCGTCAAGATCCTCGGCATCTACTGGCTGGCGCTCAATCAGGTTGCGCCTCCGCAATGACCATCATGAACGGGCGCCCGATCAAGATTCTCGCGATCGAAGACTCCGAGAACGACTTTCGCCTTGCCATGCGACAGCTCCGAAAGGCGGGCTTCGCGCCGGATGGAAGGAGAGTGGAGGATCTGCAGTCGCTGCGGCAGGCGCTGCAGGAAGGCCCGTGGGACGCCATGATTTCCGACTTCAGCATGCCTGGCTTCAGCGGCCTGGAAGCGCTGGCAGAGTTCCGCACCACGGGCATGGACATTCCATTCATCTTCGTCTCGGGCACGATCGGGGAAGAGATGGCGGTCGCCGCGATGCGGGCGGGAGCCAACGACTATGTCATGAAGGAGAACATGCGGCGGCTCGGGCCGGCACTCGAACGCGAGTTGGCACAGGTCGCGCAACGTGCCGCCCACCGCCAGGCGGAGGCCGAGCTGAGCCGCTTCGAGGCGCAACTCCACCAGGCCCAGAAGATGGAATCGCTCGGCACGCTGGCCGGCGGAATCGCGCATGACTTCAACAATATTCTCGGCGCGATCCTGGGCAATATCGAGATCGCGCTGGCCGATCTCGGGCCCCATCATCCGGCGCAGGCCCCTATCAAGGAGATTCAACGAGCCAGCCTGCGCGCACGCGACCTGGTGCGGCAGATACTGACCTTCAGCCGTCGTCGGCCGCAGCAACTGCAGAACATCGCGCTGAAGCCCATCGTGGAGGAGACCTTTCGCCTCCTTCGCGCCACGCTGCCCGCGGGCGTCGAGCTTCGGCAGGACCTTGCCGACACGCCCTTCTACGTCCACGCCGACGCGACTCAGCTCCAGCAGGTGTTGATGAACCTGTGCACGAACGCCTGGCATGCATTGAACGACGAGGCCGGCCAGGTCGTCATCGGTCTCGATGCGGCCGACATCGATGCCGTGGACGCTCACGCGCGCGGCCTGGATGCGGGAGCCTACGCGCATCTCTGGGTGAAGGACACGGGTTCCGGCATGGACGCCCGAACGCTCGAAAGGGTCTTCGAGCCGTTCTTCACCACCAAGTCGACCGGTCAGGGAACCGGCCTGGGATTGTCCGTGGTGCACGGCATCGTCGCGGCTCACCACGGCAGCATCACCGTGGACACCTCGCCCGGCGAGGGCAGCACCTTCCACGTCATCCTGCCGGCGACTTCCGAGCCCCTGGCCTCGCCGGCGGGTCGCGAGCAGGAGGCGCTGGCGGAGGCGCATGGCGAGCATGTCATCTATCTCGACGACGACGAGACGGTCATGCTGGTCATGGTTCGAATCCTCGAGAGAGCCGGATATCGTTGCAGCGGCTTTCTTGATGCCTCCGCCGCGTTGGCGTCCATCAAGGACGCGTCCACGACAGTGGATGCCTTCATCACCGACTACAACATGCCCGGTCGCTCAGGGCTTGACGTCGCGCGCGAGGCGGCCTCGTTGAATCCAGGCATGCCGATCGCCATCAGCACGGGAATGATCACCGATGAGCTCTGTGAAAGAGCGCGCGCGTTGGGCGTGCTTGCCGTCATCGAGAAGGAAAACGCATTCCGCGAGATCGTCCCGTTGGTCCGCCGCCTGGTGGAGAAGAACAAGACGTAGCTCCCGCGCATTGCCGGGCGCCGGATCAGGCGCCGAGAAGCGTATTCAGGATCTCGAGGCAGGCCCGTGCAGTCTGGTTGTCGCCATCCTGTTCTTCATGCCAGGCGGAAACGGACACCGCGACGATGTCGCAGGAGCGCAGGGTCCGAAAAAGCGCCGTCATGTCCGCTGCGCTGGGGCCGCGCCGGACGTGGTACTTGAGCGCGGGCATGCGAGCCTGATCGTCGATGACGTCGGTGTCCCAATGCAGGTAGATGCGTTCATTCGGCCGCAACTTTCCCGCCACTTCGTCCAGCGTGCAGCGAAGGATCTGCGAGCTCAGCAAGGCTTCGCGTTCGCCCGGGTCGAGGTCGCGCGCATCGGCGAGGACGATTTGCCGTTGCGGGTAGGCCTGCACGCCGATGGTGGACAGGCAGGCGAGCGCCGCCTGGCTGCGCGGGTCGAGCCCGGGGTCGACCCGGCCGACGAACATCGCCAGGGGCATGCCGCCGATGTACTGGGTCTGCGAAGTTGACCAGGTATGGAAGTCGCCATGGGCGTCGAGCCACAGCACGCGATCGGGTGCGCGGCCGGCTTGCTGCAGCCCGGCCAGCATGCCCAGGCTGGACACGCAGTCGCCGGCGACGCTGACCGGCCTGCAGCCGCCGCGGGCCAGCGGCGCGACGCGCGCAGCCAGCAAGGCGTAGAGGCTGCCCATGCTGCGCAGCTTCGCAATGGGGTCGTCGATCCGCGCCTCGGGCTGGGGGGCCAGCGTCAGTACTTCCCAAGGATGGGGGTCGACGTCGAGCACGCGGCGCAGGCCGTCGCGGCGCTGGCCCATCAGGTAGGGCAGCAGAAGTCTTGCGTTCACGACCATGCGCGCGAGTCCATGGGGTAGCCGAGCAAGCCCATCATGTCGCGCACTTCGGGTCGCCGGCCCAGGTCCATGAGCATCGAGCGTCGCTTGTGCCAGCGTCTGGGGTGCGGCGGCTCGGTGGCCATCTTGACGGGCAGCGCACCCGGGAGCGCCATGGCGGGCAGCCCCAGGTGGTCCGTGACCCGCCTCAGCACCGAGGCGGGGTTGGCGACGAAGTCTTCAAAGGACACGCGCAGGGTGCAGGCGCCGCGCTGCAGGATCGCCTCGTGGATGGAATACCACTGGTTCAGGCAGACCTCCTCCAGCTTCGCCGCGGTGAACCTTCGCCAATTGCGCGGCAGGTCGAACTTCCACCACTTCCGGCCAAAGGACACGCGGTCGGAATACCCCTGGATGGCGAGTTCGCAACCGACCTTGCTGAGATCGTGCGAGAAGAAGCCCAGCGGATAGAGCCAGCCGTCCATCAGGCCGTTGACGGACTGTGCGAAGCCCCGTGTCAGGTGGATGTAGGTCACCTCGGCGCTGGGGAACAGGCGCTCGTACATCCCGATGCGATAGGCGTCGGAGGGGGATTTGAAGAGCAGCACCGAGTTGGGCGCATCGGACAGGGCGAAGGGCCGGCGCCTGAGCGTCGGCACCACGAACGGCGGCTCCTCGATCTTCAAGGGCTCGTCGAAATGAAGGCTCGCGCCCGGCGCGGCGTTGCCGTCGTAGTAGTTGATCCGCCAGGGATCGTCGCCGAATATGGAGGAGAGGATCAGGCGCTGCAACTCGGCCTCGGTGCGGCGATCTCCGCGGTCGATCGAGCTCAGCGCGGCTTCCAGCGATTGTTCGAGGCGGCGGTAGGCACCCGCATCCAGGAAATGCGAAGGGAACTGCAGAGCGAGCCGGTTCTTCCATTTCCTCAGCAGCGGGTCGGCGTCGAGGATCTCCGCCGAAGCAAACGAGATCTCATCCAGGATGCTGCTGGCCAGCTCGGGGGCGTTTGCCACCGATTCGATGTAGTCGCTGTCGGAATTCTGGTTGAAGCCGTTGCCGGACAAGGCCAGCAACGGGTCCAACTCCCCGTCCAGCGATGCGATGCGGGGATGCAGCGCCAGGGCTTCCTTGAAGAGGCTGGAGCCGCCTCGCGAACCGCACAGGACGACAACCACGCGCCGGACCTTCGAATCCAGTTCCGAGCGGGGGACATCGCGGCGAGACTTGATGGTCAGTAGCCTGCTGTCCATGGCATGCGTCAAGCCAGGGACATCTGGTTTTCGCCTGGCGCGATCTCGAAATGCCTGACCAGCGGGAGGCTGTCGGCATACGGCCAGAAGGTATCGGGGTAGACCAGGAACTCCTTGTCCAGATAACGGACTTTCCGCCCCTCGGGAGGGACGGACTTGAAGAGTTGCTGTCGCTCCGCCTGCCATTGATCGGTAAACCCTGCCAGATCCATCGGCCACCTCCCTGGTGTTTGTCGCACGAAACGAGCGGACTGTCGAACGGGATCACTTCACCATACCTCCCTCCCGGTTGGTTGGCTACCCCGGGCCTGCTCGGAGATGGCGCGCCGGCGCCGCGCCCGCCGCAGCAGCAGCCATGCGGCCGGGATCACCAGCATCGACAGCAGCGGCGCGGTGACCATGCCGCCGACCATGGGCGCCGCGATGCGCGACATGATCTCCGAGCCCGTGCCGCGGCCCAGCAGCATCGGGATCAGGCCCGCCAGGACGATGGCGACCGTCATCGCCTTGGGCCGCACGCGCAGCACCGCGCCTTCGCGGATGGCGGCGAGCAGCGTCGCGTCGTCGTCGGGCTCGCCCGCATCGAGCCGGCGGCGCCAGGCGTTCTGCAGGTAGATCAGCATCACCACGCCGAACTCCGCGGCCACGCCCGCCAGCGCGATGAAGCCGACGGCCGTGGCCACGGAGATCGCGTGCCCCAGCAGCCAGACGAGCCAGAAGCCGCCGACCAGCGCGAACGGCACGGCGGCCATCACCAGCAGCGCATCGGACGCCGAGCGGAACAGCAGGTACAGCAGCACGAAGATGACGGCCAACGTCGCCGGCACCACGAGCTTCAGCCGTTCGGTGGCGCGTTCCAGGTACTCGAACTGGCCCGACCACGAGATCGCGTAGCCCGGCGGCGTGACGACCTTCCTCGCGACCTCGGCCTGCATCTCGCGCACGACCGAGCGCAGGTCGCGGCCACGCGCGTCGACATAGACCCAGCCGGACAGCCGCGCGTTCTCGCTGCGGATCATCGGCGGGCCGTCGGCGATGCCGATGCGCGCGACGTCCTGAAGCAGGAGCTGCGCGCCCTTGTCGGTGACGAAAGGGAGCGTGCGCAGGCGCTCGAGCGAATCGCGGATCTCGCGCGGGTAGCGGACGTTGATCGGGAAGCGCTCGCGTCCGCTGACGACCTCGCCGACATCTTGGCCGCCGATCGCCGTCGAGACGATGTCCTGCACGTCGGCCACCGACAGGCCGTCGCGCGCCGCGGCGGCGCGATCGACGTCGACGTCGATGTAGCGCCCCCCGGTCAGGCGCTCGGCCAGCGCCGACGACACGCCGGGCACGTTCCTCACCGCGGCCTCGACCTCGGTCGTCAGCCGATCGATCGTCGCGAGATCGGGCCCGAACACCTTCACCCCGACCGGGCTCTTGATGCCGGTCGCGAGCATGTCGATGCGGTTGCGGATCGGCGGCACCCACACGTTGGTCAGGCCCGGCACCTTGACCACGCGATCGAGCTCGGCGACGAGCTTGTCGGGCGTCATGCCCGCACGCCACTGGTCGCGCGGCTTGAACTGGATCGTCGTCTCGAACATCTCGAGCGGCGCGGGGTCGGTGGCGGTGTCGGCCCGGCCGGCCTTGCCGAACACGCTCGCCACCTCGGGCACCGTCCTGATGAGCCGGTCGGTCTGCTGCAGCAACTCGCTCGCCTTGGACGCCGACAGTCCCGGCAAGGCCGACGGCATGTACAGCAGGTCGCCTTCGTCCAGCGGCGGCATGAACTCGCCGCCCAGGCGCATCACCGGCGCGGCCGTGACGGCCAGCGCCGCGACCGCGATCAGCAGCGTCGCCTTCGGAAAACGCAGCACGGCCTCGAGCGCCGGCCGGTACGCGGCCATCAGGATGCGGTTGACCGGATTGGCCGTCTCGCGCGGGATGCGCCCGCGCACGAGGTAGCCCATCAGCACGGGGACGAGCGTCACCGACAGCCCCGCGGCGGCGGCCATCGTGTACGTCTTCGTGAACGCCAGCGGCGAGAACAGCCGGCCCTCCTGCGCCTCGAGCGTGAAGACGGGCAGGAACGACAGCGTGATGACCAGGAGCGAGAAGAACAGCGCCGGGCCGACTTCCACGCAGGCGTCCGAGACGAGCCGCCATCGTTCGGGCGTGTCCGGTCGCCGTGCCTCGCGGGTCTCGAAGGCCTCGATGTGCTTGTGCGAGGCCTCCAGCAGCACGACGACGCCGTCCAGCGCCGCGCCGAACGCGAGCGCCAGGCCGGACAGGCTCAGGATGTTCGCGTTGATCCCCTGCGCGTGCATCACGACGAAGGCCGCCGCCACCGCGACGGGCAACGCGAGCACCGCGACGAGGGCCGAGCGCAGGTGGAACAGGAACAGCGCGCAGACGAGCGCGACCGCGACGAACTCCTCGACCAGCTTGTCCTCGACGTTCGAGATCGCGCGGTCGATGAGGCGCGATCGGTCGTAGGTCTCGACGACCTCCACGCCGGGCGGCAGGCTGGCCTCGAGCGCGGCCAGCTTGTCCTTGACCGCCGCGATCGTGCTGCGCGCGTTCTTGCCCGAGCGCATGACGACGACGCCGCCGGCGACCTCGCCCTGGCCGTCGAGCTCGGCGATGCCGCGGCGCATCTCGGGCCCGAGCTGCACCGTGGCGACGTCGCGCAACAGCACCGGCGTCGCGCCAGAGACGGCGATCGGGACGCCGCGGAACTCCTCGAGCGACTTCAGGAAGCCGCGCGATCGCACCATGTACTCTGCCTCGGCCATCTCGACGACCGAGCCGCCGGACGACTGGTTGGCCTTGCGCAGCGCCTCGACGACCGCGGCCTGCGTGACGCCCAGCGCGCGCATCCGGTCGGGATCGAGCACGACCTGGTACTGCCGCACCATGCCGCCGATGCTCGCCACCTCGGCGACGTCGGGCACGGTCTTGAGCTCGAACTTCAGGAACCAGTCGTTGAGCGCGCGCAGTTCGCCGATGTCGTGCCGGCCCGTGCGATCGACGAGCGCGTACTCGTAGATCCAGCCGACGCCCGTCGCATCCGGCCCGAGCGCCGCGGCGGCGCCGGCGGGAAGCCGTCCCTGCACCTGGTTCAGGGACTCCACGACGCGTGAGCGCGCCCAGTACGGGTCGGTCCGGTCGTCGAACAGCACGTAGACGAACGAGTCGCCGAAGAACGAGTAGCCGCGCACGGTCTTCGCGCCGGGGACGCCCAGCATCGTGGTCGTCAGCGGATACGTGACCAGGTCTTCCACGACCTGCGGCGGCTGCCCGGGGTAGGTGGTGCGGACGATGACCTGCGTGTCCGAGAGATCGGGCAGCGCATCGATGGCCGTGTGCGCCACCGACCACACGCCGGCGGCGGCGACGAATGCGGCGGCGATGAGCACCAGCACGCGATTGACGATGGCCCAGCGGATCAGGGCGGCGATCATTTCGACGCTCCCTCGCCCGCCAGGTTGCCCAGGGCCGATCGCAGGTTCGCCTCGGAATCGACCAGGAACTGGCCGCTCGCGACCACCTCGTCGCCTTCGGCAAGGCCGCCGGCGATCTCGACGGCGTCGCCCTCGTCGGCGCCGAGCTGCACGTTGCGCGGCTCGAAGGCGCCGCCCGGCTTGCGCAGGATCACGACCGTGCGCGTTCCCGTGCGGATCACGGCCTCGGACGGCAGCACGAGGCGCGTTGCCGCGGGCCTCTCGATGCGCAGCCGCAGCAACTGGCCCGGCGTGAGCCTGCCGCGGCGGTTGTCGACCTCGAAACGGGCCTGCAGCGTGCGCGTGGCCGCATCGACCTGCGGCAGTATCTCGTCGAGGATGCCGTCGAACGCCTGCGACGCATCGGCCTGCAGGACGGCCTTCACCTTTTGCCCCCGTGCGAGATGCACGGCCTGCGCCTCGGGCACGTTCGCCACGGCCCAGACCTTCCCGAGTCCGGCCACGCGGAACAGCGTCATGCCGGGCGTGACCGCAGCGCCTTCGCGCACGCCCAGCTCGGTGACGACGCCGCCTTGCGGGGCGCTCAGCGTGAAGCGAGCCTGGGCGGTGCCCATCTCCTCGCTGCGTCGAACGAGTTCCGCGGGCACCGACATCGCTTGCAGGCGCTCGCGCGCCGCGTCGACCAGGTCGCGCGGCACGCCGGCGCGTTCGAGTGCGAGCAGCTCGTTCTGCGGCGCGATCCAGTCGGGCGCGAACACGGTCGCGAGCGCCTGGCCCTGGCGCACGCGCTCCATGGTCGCGCGCACGGCGAGATGCTCGACATAGCCGGCCACCCGCGTCTGCACCGCGACGGACAGGCGGTCGTCGAACTGCACCGAGCCCACGGCATCGAAGGACGCCGGCGCGGTCAGGCGCTTGACCACGACGGTGCGGATGCCGAGGTTCTGCTGCACGGCGGCGCCGACCTTGACGCCCGAGTCGCTCGCCTCGTCGGCGTAGACCGGCACGAGCTGCATGTCCATGAACGGCGACTTGCCCGGCTTGTCGAAGCGCGGGCCGGGCACCATCGGGTCGTGCCAGTAAAGCACCTTGCGGCCGGCCGGCGATGCCGGCGCGGCGGCCACGGCCGCGGCCGGGGGGCGATCGGCGTGCGTCGTGGCGCGCCCGGCGAGGAAGCCGGCGGCCGCCAGCGCGACGCCCGCGATGCTCAGGGGAAATGCGAACCGAGTCTTCACGGCCGGTCTCCTTCGGCGAGCGGCCGGTAGGCCAGTTGGGCCTGGGCGCGGGCGAGGTCGCGCTGCAGGGCGAGCGACTTGCGCTGCGCCTCGACCTCCATGTGCCGGGCCTCGAACAGCGCCGCCAGGGACAGCTGGTTCGAGCGATAGCCGGCGAGCGCGGCCTCGGTGCGCTGATGCGCGGGCTCGATGACGGCGCTTCGATAGCGGGCGATGCGCTCGGCGAGCCGCGTCGCGTCGCCGACCAGGCTGCGGTATTGCGCAGTGGCGGCGCGTGTCGCGTCGTCGAGCTGCGCCTCGGCCTTCTCGATGAGCGCGAGCTTCGCGGCGGTCTGGCGATCCTGGCGCTCGGCGGGTGCGATCTGCAGCGGGATGCTGACGCCCACCGAGACCATGTCGGGGTAGCCGCTGCGCTGGCCGTACGACGCCTGCCACGACCAGTCCGCGTGGCGCTCGGCCGCCGTCGCGTCCGCGTCGCGCCGCGCGAGTTCCACGCCGCTGCGCGCGGCCGCCACCGCGGGATCGGCGTCGACGTAGGCGGCTTCGGCCGGCGCGGGCGGCAGCACGGGCGCCGCGAGATCGTCGGCCGGCGCGCCGACCCAGCGCTGGAGCGCGGCGGCCGCTTCGGCCAGGGCCTGGCGAGCGTTCGCAGATTCGTCCTCGGCGATGCCGCGCGCGCTCGTCGCCGCCAGCGCCTCCTGCGCGTTGCCGGTCGACGAGGCCAGGCGTGCCCGGGCCGCCTCGAATTCCTCATGGGCGTGGTGCTCGCCCAGCGTGGCGAGCGCCAGCGCTTCGCCGGCGTACCAGGCATCGAGGTAGGCGAGCGCGGTCTGCAGTCTCGTGTCGGCCGCCGCCGTCCCGGCCGTCACCGATTGCCGGCTCACCATGGCGGCCGCGGCCGCCTGCCGCGCGGCGCGCTTGTCGTGCGACACCCACTCCTGGCCGATGCCGATGCGCTTCATCGTCATCGAGTCGTCCCTCGCGTTGAACCGCCCGGAGCCCTGGACGGGCAGGTTGTCGACGCCGGCCTGCAGCGTCGGATCGGGAAGCTGGCCGGCGGCGCGTGCGCTTTCCGCGGCGCTGGAGACGTCGGCACGCGCGGCGCGCGCCGAGGCCGATCGTTGAACGGCGCGCTCGAGCGCCTGGGCCAGCGTGAGCGGCGCCGCGCCCGCGAAGGCAGGCAGCAGCGCGCAGGCCAGGACGGCCGCGCGCAGTGTCGTGATGGACATGGAAACTCCGAAGACGAACGGGAAACCCGCCGAGGTCGCGGCATGACAGCCGCGTCGGCACCGATCAGTCGACGGAAGGGATCAGACTCTCAGCCTGAGGGTGGCGAGATAGATCGGGTCGGGGGGCGGCTGCGCCACGCGCATCGCGGCCACGGGGGCCGCGCCGGCACCGGCCGCGTCGGGCACGAGCGGGAGCTCGAGCACCTGCACCAGCATCGGAAGCGTGGGCACGGGGATCTTGACGGCTTCGAACGACTGGCTGGCGTCCGCACCGTGCCCGTGGCAGAGCGCGGGTCGTGCCTTGTCCATCCCCTCGCAGGGCTGGCCCGACGCCATCGATGCGCGCATCGCGGCGGCGTCGGCCTGCTCCGGGCAGACGTAGTTCGCCAAGGCCAGCTGCGAGAACAGCAGCGACAGCACCACGACGAGCGCGGTGGTCAGGCGGTGGGCGAAGTGGCGAGGCATCGGACGCCAGTGTAGCCATGCCCGGATGTCCTTGCCGAATGGCCGCGGTTGTAGTCGAGTTGCGCGGCACAAGTCATGCGATCCCGTGCACCCCGCCACCTTCGATTTAGGGGGCGCCATTGCACCGGGCGCGCAATATGCTGGCCCGCGCTGGCGCCGTCGCGGTCAGCCACGACTCGGGCGCGCGGGGCGCCATAACCACAAGGAGACACACCATGCGCCAACTCCCACGCGCGATGATTGCCGCTGCCCTGTTCGCCGTCGGTTCGCAGGCCCATGCGCACGCCTACGCGGACGTTTCCTTCGCGGGCATGAACCTGAGCCAGCAGGGCTCCGGCACGGCGTTCGATGTCCTCTTCTTCGGGCAGCCCCTCGCGAGCGGAACCAGCTTCACCGAAAGCTTCGCCTACACCGTCACCCTGCATGCGGACGGCGGGCCGGCAACTCGGACCTGGAGCTTCTGCCTGCCCCTGAGCGGCATGGATTGCGGTCCGGCGGCGACGGGCCACGAACAGGTCGACTTCGAGTTCGGATTCCAGCAGGCGAAGGAAGCGTCGCCGTTCACGACCTATCAGTTCAGCGGCCTCCCCACGAGCCCGATGGCCGTGGACTCCGGTACCGCCGCCTTCAGCGGCACGTTCTCGATCACCGAGTCGATCGCGCCCATGGGCAGCTTCCAGAGCCTCGACTACCTCACCCTCTGGGGCGCGACCTGGGTCGATTCGAGCGACCCGCCGCCGGCCGTTCCGGAACCCGCCGTCGCCACGCTGGTGCTGCTGGGGCTCGGCTTCCTGGGGGCCGAGGCGAGGCGGCGTGGCTGAGCATCCGTCGACACTCCCGCCTCTTCGATGCGAAGGCCGGCGCCAACGGAGGGGCGCGCTTGTTGCGTGGTTGCGGCAAGCCGGAGAGTACATTTCGCTATCCAGGGATCGAAAGTCGATGACGCCATGAAGATCGCAGGGCAGGCCGAGGCCTGGCAACTGCGACGCGCGTCGCTGAAATGGCCATCGGAGGGCCGGAGGCGCATGCCCAATATCGCTAGCGTATTCAAAAGTGAAATCACGAGACTCGCGCGCAAGGAATTGCGCGGGAACAGCGATGGCCTCAAGAAGGCCGTTGCCGCGCAACGATCGGAGATCGCGGGCCTGAAGCGCCGCGTCCAGGCTCTGGAGTCCCTGGTCAAGCGACTCGCCAGGAGCCAGGACGCCGCGCCCGCGCGGTCACGCGCGGCGGCGCCGAGCGAGGCGGACGAACCCGAATCGGGTGGACTCCGCTTTCGTGCGAAGGGCATGGCCGCGAACCGCAAGCGTCTCGGCCTGTCCGCGGCGGACTTCGCCCTGCTCGTGGGCACGACGGGCCAGTCGATCTACGCCTGGGAAGCAGGCAAGGCGAAGCCGCGGCCGGAGTCCCTGGCCGCGATCGCGGCGCTGCGGGGCATCGGCAAGCGCGAGGTCGAGGCCAGGCTGGCGGCCCTGAAAGCGCGTTAGCGGTTCACGCAGCCCGTCAGCTGCTGGATCGCGATCACCACGAATTCGGCCGGCTTGAGTGGCGCGAAGCCGACGACGATGTTGACGACGCCCGCGTCGATGTCGCGCTGCGTCGTGGTCTGCGAATCGCACTTGACGAAGAACGCCTGCGCGGGCGTCGCGCCCTGGAACGCGCCCTGGCGGAACAGGCCCGTCATGAACGCGCCGATGCTCATGCGGAGCTGCGCCCACAGCGGCTCGTCGTTGGGCTCGAACACGGCCCATTGCGTGCCGCGACGGAGCGACTCCTCCAGGAACAGCGCCATGCGCCGCACCGGCACGTAGGTCCAGTCGGAGTCGCCCGAGCCGGCGAACCCGGCGACGGTGCGCGCGCCCCAGACCACGCAGCCCGAGGGCAGGCGGCGCAGGCAGTTCACGCCCAGCGGGCCGAGCAGCTCGTCCTGCTGGTCGGTGAGGTTCGCCTCGAGCCCGGTCACGCCGGCCAGTGCGGCGCTCGTGCCGGCGGGCGCCCTCCACACGCCCCGGGCCGCGTCGGTCGCCGCATACACGCCGGCGATCGCGCCGGACGCCCCCACGCAGCGCGGCGTGCCGCCGTCGTCGATCTGCACCCGCGGGTAGTAGACGGCGCAGTCGATGGCGTTGTCGCCGATGGCCGCCCGGAAGTCCTCGATGTCGGACGCCTGCGCCGCAAGCAGGTTGTCGCGGGTCCACGCGAGCGGCGCATCCAGCACGAGGAACGCGCGCCGGCTCCGGCAATAGGCGGCCGCCGCCGCGCGGATGGCCTGCCATTCGGGCTCGCTCGCGATGCCGTCTCCGGGCAGCACCATGAGGTTGAACAGGTCGACGGCGTCGAGCGCGTGGAAGCCGGTGCGAAGCGGTTCGGAGCCGAGGTAGTCGGCCTGCGCCGGCGTGTTGCCGTCGGCCAGCCGGACGACGTGGCAGGCGTCGCCGCCGTTGGCGAAGAACTGCTGCACGCTCTGCGCCAGGTCGGCGCCTGCCAGCGGCGCCCCGAAGTTGCGCACGTAGTCGGCGACGCTCAGGCACTCCACCGGCGTGTTGACCGGGCCGAGCGTGGCCTGTCCGAGGAATGCGGCGATCGATGTCGCGACGCCGGTGATCGTGCGGACGCCGGCGGGCGTTTCCGCGGCATACGCACCGGGGCATGTTGGCGTGGAGGACATGCGGACATCTCCTGGCAAGGAAGGCTCCGCGTCGATTCAAGCACAAGCGGTCGAGTCCAGGTCTCCTCTGCAATGCAGCGCCGGCATGCTTGAACTAGGGGGCGAGTTCCCACCCGGACGACGCGCAGCGTCTCGGTCACAAGGGCTGAGCCTCAGCCATCGGGGGTGCCTTCAGCCGGAATCGCCTGCCGCTTCCGTCGATTCCCGCCCCCCTCGATCGTCGTTCGACAGACCGTCCCGGTCGTCCCGACTTCGGAAAGGCAGCATGAAACTCCTCCTCACCTCCGCGGGCATCCGCAACGCCAGCCTCCACGGCGCCCTGGTCGGCATGCTGGGCAAGCCGATCGCCGACTGCCGTGCGCTGTGCATCCCCACGGCCCTCCACGGGCATCCGGCCGGCACGCCGGACAAGTCCTGGAACTTCGTGGCCGGCAAGGAGCCGCGCACGCCGATGTGCGAACTGGGCTGGAAATCCGTGGGCCTGCTCGAGCTCACCGCGCTGCCCGGCATCGCGCGGGAGCGCTGGGAGTCCTGGGTGCGGGCGGCGGACGTGCTGCTCGTCAATGGCGGCGACGCCTTGTACCTGGCCTGGTGGATGCGGCAGTCGGGACTGGCCGGGCTGCTCGAGTCGCTGCCCGGCATGGTCTGGGTGGGCCTCAGCGCCGGCAGCATGGTGATGGCGCCGCGGGTCGGAGACGACTTCATCGAGACGAAGCCGCCCATCACCGGCGAGGATCGCGCGCTCGGGGTCGTCGACTTCTCGATCTTCCCGCACCTGGACAACCCGGAGTGCCCGGAGAACACGCTGCCCGCCGCGCGGAAATGGGCGGCGGCCCTCGGCGGCCCGGCCTACGCCATCGACGACGAGACCGGCATCCGCGTGGTGGACGGCCATGTCGACGTGATCTCGGAGGGCCACTGGACGTTCCTGCCAGGCTGAGACAGCTACCGCGTACCATCGGCGGTTCTCCAGGTATCGCCGCCCGCCCCCAGGGCCGTCCATGAGCTTCAAGCCCACCACCGTCGCGGACCTCGCCCGCTTCTCCGAGCTGATCGACGCGCGCTCGCCGTCCGAATACGCGGCCGACCATGTGCCGGGCGCCATCAACTGCCCGGTGCTGGACGACGACGAGCGGCGCATCGTCGGCACGACCTACGTGCAGGTCTCGGCCTTCGAGGCGCGCAAGATAGGCGGCGCGATGGTTGCCCGCAACATCGCGTCGCACCTCGATACGCTGTTCCGCGACAAGCCCAAGGACTGGCGGCCGCTGGTCTACTGCTGGCGCGGCGGCCTGCGCAGCGGCAGCTTCGTCACCTGGCTGCGCATGGTGGGCTGGGACGCGCAGCAGCTGCATGGCGGCTACAAGAGCTGGCGCGCGCACGTCATCGCGCTGATCGCCGAGCGCGCGCCGGGCCTGCGGGTGCGGCTGCTGTGCGGCCCCACCGGCAGCGCGAAGACCAGCGTGCTGCACGCGCTGGCCCGGCTCGGCGAGCAGGTGCTGGACCTCGAGGATCTCGCGGCCCACCGCGGTTCGGTCCTCGGCGAGATCCCCGGCCGGGCGCAGCCGACGCAGAAGGGCTTCGAGACGCTGCTGGCGCAGCGCCTGGCCGGCTTCGACCTGTCGCGCACCGTGTGGATGGAGGCCGAGAGCCGGCGCATCGGCCGCCTCAGCGTGCCGGATCCGCTGCTGCTGCGCATGCGCGCCAGCCCGGTGGTGGAGATCCAGGCCTCGCACGACGCCCGCCTGGCCTACCTGCTCGAGGAGTACGCGTGGCTCGGCGACGATCGAGCGCGCCTGGCCGAACGGCTGGGCACGCTGCGCGAGGTGCTGGCCAAGGACGTGCTGGCGCAGTGGCAGGCGTGGGCGCTGGAGGGCCAGCTGCCGCCGCTGTTCTCCGACCTGATGGACAAGCACTACGACCCGCTGTACCGCCGCTCGCAGGCGCGCGACCTGCGCGCGCTCCCGGACGCCACGGTGGTCAGCGCGGAAAGCCTCGCGCCGGACGGGATCGAGGCGCTCGCGCGGCGGCTGCTCGAGTCCTGAGAACCGGCTACTTCGCGTCGGCCTCGAACGACGGGTAGCCCGCGCCGTCCGTGGCGCGGGTGAGGGCGGCGACGTCGGCCTTCGCATCGTCGAAGGTCACCACGGCCGTGCGGCGCTTGTAGCTGACCACGGCCTTGCTCACGCCGGGCACCTTCATCAACGCGACCTTGATCGTGACCGGGCAGGTGGCGCAGTCCATCGTGGGCACGGTGAGCGTGACCTGCCGCGTTGCCGCGAACGACGGCGCCGCGGCGAGGATCAGCACGGCGGCGGACAGGCGGGAGAGCGGCGACATCGACACCTCGATCAGTAGAACCAGGGCGCCACGAACGGCGCCGCCAGCGGGACGAGCGCCAGCACGGCGACCGCCCAGAACCAGCGCCGCGCGGCGCCGTTGGCCCGACGGCAGGCGAGGTCGTCGACGCCGCAGTTGGCGGCCGCGACGGGCCGCCGATAGAGCCGCCAGCCCGCGAACGCCAGCGCGGCGAACGACAGCGCCATCAGCCACGGCGACCAGGGCTCGATGCGGCGCAGCTGCCCGATCCACGTGCCGGAGATGCCCGCCAGCGCGAGCAGCAACGGCGCCACGCAGCAACCCGAAGCCAGCAGCGCCGCGATGCCCGCCACCGTCAGCGCGGGGGCGCTGCCGGCTTCGGACGGAGATGTGGCGAGCGGCGTCATGAAGGCTCAGGCGCCGATCTCGCGCGCCGTGATCTGGTAGGCGAACGCGTCGGGCGCGTAGGGATCGAGCGCGCCGGCGGCGGTCTCCGCCTGCGGGTACATGAAGAAGCCCAGCTTGCCCTGCTTCGCGCCGGGCAGCGCCACGTCGGCGGCGCTGTTGTAGCCCATCCAGTTGCCTTCCCAGCTGCCGAACAGCGCGCGCCGCACCGGTGCGACCACGGGATGGCCGGCGTCCTTGATCCACTCGGGCGTCTCCTGGCGCATCACCTTGGTGACGTCGGCCGGATCCATCGCGACCCAGCCGTGGCCCTTCAGGTGCACCTCGGCGCGGCAGTGCTGCGCACCCTTGAGGCTGGCCGGGTTGCCGCCCAGCTCCCTGTAGCCGAACGCGCTGGGCACCAGGCGCACGCCGTAGATGTCGCGCGCGGGCACGCCGGCGGCGCGGCACAGGCCCACGAACAGCGCGTTGATGTCGGCGCACTTGCCGGCGAGGTTGCCCGTCTCGAGCATCGTGCGGATGTCGCCCACGCCGCAGCCGCGCACCTTGGGCTCGCGGTAGGTGCTGACGATCACCCAGTCGTAGATGCGCTGCACCTTCTCCCGGTCGGTGGCGGCGCCGTCGGTGATCTGCAGCGCCACCTTGCGCACGATGCCGTCGGTGGTGATGAGCGCGCTGGGCTGCACCCAGCGGCGCAGGTCGGCGGGGTCGATGGCGACGGTGTCGCGCGCGGCCCAGTCGACGCCGCGGTTGCGCGTCTGCACGCGCGTGGTGAGCGTGACGACGGGCTGCGCGGCGGCCGCGTCGAAGCGCGCCACCAGCACCTTGGCCCCGGTGTCGCCGTCGGTGGCGACGCGCACCTCGGCGCCGCTGCTCGTCCAGCTGATGTCCTGCGTGCGCTGCCACGGCGTGTCGAGCGAGGGCACGGGCAGCCACACGGTGGAGGCGCCGGCCGGGTCCGCCAGCTGCACCCGGGTGACGACGTCGAAGGTGCGCCAGTCCGAGGGCCGGGGATCGAAATGGCGGGCGGCGTCCTGCGCGCGCAGCAGCGGCGCGGCGCCCAGGAGCATCGAGGCGGAGGCGGCCTTCATCAGGCGGCGGCGCGACACGGGGGTGTTCATGGAGAGGCTATCCTTGGCCGCGACGGGATGCGCGGTCGGCATGCCCGCATTTTGCCGTCAATCGCTCCCCGTCTCGTCGCCGCCATGCGCCTGCCCCTGCACCGTCGCCAACTCGTCCTCGCCAGCGCGGCGATGGCCCTGCCGCGCCCCGCGCCCGCGGCGCAGGCCCTGCGCACCGACTGGCCGCGCCGGCGGCACACGCCATCGCTGCGGCTGTCCCTGCTGGACGGCGCCGCGTGGCCGCTCGATGGACAGCGCGGCCACGCGGTGCTGCTCAACTTCTGGGCCAGCTGGTGCGAGCCGTGCCGCGAAGAACTGCCGTCGCTGGTGCGCCTGGCCGAACGCGAGCAGGGCCTGCGGATCGTGGCCGTCGACTATCGCGAGCCGGCCGCCGCGGTCCGCCGATTTCTCGAAGCGACACCGCTGCCGCTGCCGGTCGCGCTCGACGCCGATGGCGGCGCCGCGAAGGCGTTCGATGTGCACGCGTTCCCGAGCACCGTGGCGATCGGCGCCGACGGGCGCGTGCGCTTCGTCGTGATGGGCGAATGCGACTGGACGGATGCGCGCAGCCGCGGCTGGGTGGACGAGCTGCTGGGGCGTCGCGGCTGACTCAGGGCGTCACGTCCAGGCCTGCCGGCCCGTCCGTCATCCGGCCGATCACGGCGGCATCGTCGAACCCGTCGTGGCGGAAGCAGGCCAGCACCGCGTCGACGCTGTCGGCGCTGCACGCGACCAGCAGGCCGCCCGAGGTCTGCGGGTCGCACAGCAGGTCGCGCGCGGGCTCCGCCAGTTCGGCGTGCAGCCGCACCTCGGCCCCGTAGCTCGCCCAGTTGCGGCCCGAGGCGCCCGTGACGAAGCCGGCGCGCGCCAGGGAGTCGACGCCGGCGATCAGCGGCACCGACGCCCAGTCGATGACGGCGCGCAGCCCGGCGCCGCGCGCCATCTCCAGCGCGTGGCCGGCCAGCCCGAATCCGGTCACGTCGGTGATGGCGTGCACGCCGGGCAGCTCGGCCAGCCGGGGGCCTGTCTTGTTCAGGCGCGTGGTGGTCGCGATCAGGCGCGCGTAGCCCGCGTCGTCCAGCGCGGCCTTCTTCAGCGCCGCCGACAGCACGCCCACGCCCAGCGGCTTGCCGAGCACCAGCACGTCGCCAGCGCGCGCGTCGGCGTTGCGGCGCACGCGATCCGGATGCACCAGGCCCATCACGACCAGGCCGTAGATCGGCTCGACGGAGTCGATCGTGTGGCCGCCGGCGATCGGGATCCCGGCCTCGGCGCACACCGCGTTGCCGCCGGCCAGCACGCGGCCGATCACGTCCACGGGCAATTGCGCGATCGGCATCGCGACGATGGCCAGCGCCATGATGGGCGTGCCCCCCATCGCGTAGACGTCGCTGATGGCGTTGGTGGCCGCGATGCGCCCGAAGTCGAACGGATCGTCGACGATGGGCATGAAGAAGTCGGTCGTGGCGATCAGCGCCTGCTGGTCGTTGAGCCGCCACACCGCCGCGTCGTCGGCCGTCTCGATGCCCACCATCAGCTGCGGCGGCAGGAAGCCGGGCGCACTCGATTTCAGGATGCTGGAGAGCACCCCCGGCGCGATCTTGCAGCCGCAGCCGCCGCCGTGCGAGAAGGTGGTGAGGCGGAGCGGGGTGGTCGGAGTCTGGGTCATCCGCCAACTGTAGCGACTTCACCCGGGCCGGTGCCGCCGGGACGCGCGATTGCGTGGCGCGCAACTCGTCCGGCGCGCGCAGCCGCTCGAGCGTTCAACCGGCGAGGCGCTCCACCGCCAGGTCGACGAGCGTGCGCAGGCGCCGCAGCCGGCGCAGGTCGCGGTGGAACCCCACCCAGACGTCGCGGCCCGGCGGTGGCGCGTTGACCTTGACCAGGCGCAGTCCCGCCATCGAGTCGCCCAGCGGTCGCGGCAGCACGGCTAGGCCCACCCCCTCGGCGCACATGCGCGCCTGCGCCTCGCGGCTGTTGCTGGTGAAGGCCACGTGCGCCCGGGGCAGCGTCTTCCCGAGCCAGCGCGCGTCGGGGAAGTCGCGGTAGGCGGCGTCCAGCGTGATCAGCGCGCAGCCGGCGCCGTCCTTTGGCAACGGGCGGCCGCGTCCCTTGGCCGTGTAGAGGCCGTAGGGGATCGTGACGAGGCGGCGCTGGACGATGTCGGGCTCGGCGAAGGGCTGGATGCGGAACGCGAGGTCGGCCTCGCGCCGCGCCAGGTTGAGCAGGCGCGCATCGGTCACCAGCTCGATGGTGACGCGCGGGTTGGCCTTCACGAACTCGGCGAACACCGGCGTGAGCATGTGCACGCCGAACCAGTCGGACGACGAGACCCGCAACTGGCCCTCCAGCGCCTCGCCCTGGCCGGACAGCTCGCGCTCGAACGCGATGGACTCCTCCTCCATGCGCTCCGCGTGGGGCAGCAGCGCGGCGCCCTCGTCGGTGAGCGTGAAGCCCTCGGCGCCGCGCTGGAACAACGCGTGGCCCACGGCCAGCTCCAGCGCGCGCAGGCGGCGGCCCATCGTCGGCTGGCTCTGGCCGATGAGCCGCGCGGCGCCGTTGAGCGAGCGCGCGCGGGCGATCGCGAGAAAGATGCGGACATCGCTCCACTCCATGGCGGCCTCTACAAAAATGAATGGACATCATGCATGGCTGTCAATTTACATGCAATCGTGAAGAGAAAAGAATGGCTTCACCCCATTCAAAGGAACACGCCACGTCCACGACTTCAACGATGCGCGCCCTGGTTCTCGAGGCCGCCAATGCCCCCTTCGTCTCGCGCCAGGTGCCGCGCCCCGTTGCCGGCCCGGGCCAGGTGCTGGTGGAGATCGACGCCAGCGGCGTGAACCCGCTGGACACCAAGATCCGCGCCGGCGCCGCGGCGCATGCGAAGCACCCGCTGCCGGCGATCCTCGGCATGGATCTGGCGGGCGTCGTGCGCGCCGTCGGCGCCGGCGTCGAGCGTTTTCGCGTCGGCGACGAGGTCTACGGGCTCGCCGGCGGTGTCGCCGGCCTGCAGGGCTCGCTCGCTGAATACACCGCGGTCGATGCCGACCTGCTCGCCCACAAGCCTGCGAACCTCTCGATGCGCGAGGCCGCGGCCCTGCCGCTGATCGTGATCACCGCCTGGGAGGGCCTCGTCGACCGCGCCCGCACGCGCGCCGGCCAGAAGGTGCTGGTGCATGGCGGCGCCGGCGGCGTCGGCCACGTGGCCGTGCAGATCGCCAGGGCCCTGGGCGCCGAGGTGTTCGCCACGGCCTCGGCGGGCGATGCCGACCTGGTGCGGCGTTTCGGCGCGACGCCCATCGACTACGCGACCGCGACGGTGGACGACTACGTAACGCAGCACACGGGCGGCGAGGGCTTCGACGTGGTCTATGACACCGTGGGCGGCGCCGTGCTCGACGCCTCGTTCCGTGCCGCGCGCACGTACGGCGGCCACGTGGTGAGCGCGCTCGGCTGGGGCACGCACGCGCTCGCGCCGCTGTCGTTCCGCGCCGCCACCTATTCGGGCGTGTTCACGTTGCTGCCCATGCTCACGGGCAAGGGCCGCGCGAACCACGGGCACATCCTGGAAGAGGCGCGCAAGCTGGTCGAGAGCGGGCAACTGGCGCCGCGCATGGACCCGCGCCGCTTCACGCTGGACACCGCGCTGGACGCGCACGAGGCGGTCGCCGCTGGGCGCGCGCAGGGAAAGATCGTGGTGGACGTGCGCTAACTGGCCAGGCTGGTCAGGTACGCGCAGAACATCTCCGCCATCGCATTCGAGTAGCTCGCGATCTCCTTCGCGGTGCGCGGGCTCTCGGAGAAGTCCTTGCCCACGCTGCTGAGCGTGGACTTGAGCAATGCGGCGGCCAGGTCGCGCTTCGGCTTGGCGACGCCCGGCAGCGCCTCGCGCATGAACTTCGCCAGCGTCCCCGCGCTGGCCTTGCGCGCTTCCTGCGCCTCGGGCGCGTCGCGGTACAGCGGCGCGGCGTCGTCGAGCGCCACGCGCATCTCCGCCTCGTCGCATTCCGACTTCACGAACGCGTGCACCAGCCGGCGCAGCCGCTCCAGCGGCGGGTGCCGCGGGTCCTCCAGCATCGCGGTGAGCATCGAGGTGGTCTGGCGCCATTCGTCGGTCTGCAGCCGGAACAGGATGGCGGCCTTGTTCGGGAAGTACTGGTAGATCGACCCGACGCTCACGCCCGCGCGCTCCGCCACCCGCGTGGTGGTGAAGCGCTGCGCGCCTTCCCGGGCGAGAACCTGAAGGGCGGCCTCGAGGATGGCCGCGACGAGGTCGTTGGAACGCGCCTGCTGGGGCTTCTTGCGCGAGGAGATCCGGGGTTGCGGGCGGTCGGTCATGGGAGGCCTCCGGAATGCGAATTGAAGAACCTGAAGAACTCTTCATATTATTGCGGCACACCCATTCGAAGGAAAGTTTCCATGACCGATACCCTCACCTCCGCCCCCGTCGCGCCGCTGCTGGATCGCCTGTTCGCCGAGGCCGACGAGGCCGCCGTCGGCCTGCGCGCGATGGCCGCCGCGCTGCCCGCCGGCGAACTCACGCGCCTGATGCGCAGCAAGACCGACTACCGCGAGTTCTACACGCGGCTGAAGGACCAGCCGCTGCCCGTCTCGCGCGCCACCGGCACGCTCCTGTACATGCTCGCGCGCCATGCCCGCGCGCGCGCCGTCGTCGAGTTCGGCACCTCGTTCGGCCTGTCCACGCTGCACCTGGCCGCGGCGCTGCGCGACAACGGCGGCGGCCGCCTCGTCACCTGCGAGTTCGAGCCGTCCAAGGTCGTTCGCGCGCGCGCCAACCTCGCCGCCGGCGGCCTGGCCGACCTCGTCGAGTTCCGCGAGGGCGACGCGCTGCAGACGCTGCGCGCCGACCTGCCCGAGTCCATCGACCTCGTGCTGCTGGATGGCGCGAAGGCGCTGTATCCGGAGATCCTGGCGCTGCTGGAAAGCCGCCTGCGCCCCGGCGCGCTGGTGGTGGCCGACAACGCCAACGACAGCCCCGACTACCTCGCCAGCGTGCGCGCGCCGGCAGGCGGCTGGCTATCGACGCCGTTCGGCGACGACGTGGAGGTGTCGATGCGGCTGGGCTGAACCAGGCGCTCGTAGTCGCCCGGCGTGTGGCCGACCAGCTTGCGGAAGTCGGCGATGAAGTGGGCCTGGTCGAAGTAGCCCAGGTCCTGCGCGAGCGCTGCCCACGCCACCGGCCGCCCCGCCTGCACGCGCGCGACGGCCTCGTGCAGCCGGTAGCGCTGGATGACCCATTTCGGGCCGACGCCCACGCAGTCTCCGAACAGGCGTTGCAGCGCGCGCAGGCCCAGGCCGAAGCGGCGGGCGAGCTCGTCGGCCGAGTGCAGCTCGAGGTCGTCGACGACGCCGTCGACGATGCGGCCGGCGAGCTCGGCGCGCTCGTCCAGCGGCGGGAGGCGCTCGCGAAGGAATCGCGCGGCCGTCTCGGCGGCCGCCGCGTCGTCGATGCCCTGCAGCGCCGCGTGAAGCGCGCCGGCGGCGTCGCCGAACAGCTCGGCCAGCGGGACCGAGCCGTTGGCGATCGTGGAGACCGCGCGGCCCAGCACGGCCCGGAACGCGCCGGGCCGGAACTTGATGCCGAACGCCGCCGACCGGCCCCCGAGCACGCGCGTCCAGCGCCCGGTGTGCACGCCCCAGGCGTCGGCGCGCCCGGGCTCGATGACGATGTGGACGTTGGGATGCGGCAGGGTCTCCTGCACCTGCGGCGGCAGGCCCTCGAGGTTCCAGCGCACGCTCCAGAAGTGCTCGATGCGATCGGCCAGGTCGTCCGGTGCGGCCACGCGCCCGTGCGCGAACTCGCCCAGCGGCAGGCGGTGCAGCACGCCGCGCGGCTCGGGGCTCAGCGGCCGTCGCGAATTTCCAATCGTTTTCATCGAGGCGTCGCTTCAATGCGGGAACGTCTTCGTTTCATGATGCCATGATGAGTCCCAAGACCTTCGCCGCGACGCTGCTGCTGGTCGCCGCCAACCTCTTTGCCAGGGAGCCTGCCGTGACCACCCATTCCGCCACCGGTCCGTTCGACGTCAAGCTCGCGCCGCAGGTCCTCAGCCCCGTAGCCGAGCGCAGCGGCCTCGGCCGCATGTCGCTGGACAAGCAGTTCCACGGCGCGCTGGAGGCCACCAGCACCGGCGAGATGATCGCGTTCCGCAGCGCGGTCGCGGGCTCCGCCGGCTACGTGGCGATGGAGACGGTGCGCGGCACGCTGGACGGCCGCGCGGGCAGCTTCGTCCTGCAGCACAGCTCCACGCTGACGCGCGGCGAGCCGACCCAGTCGATCACGGTGGTGCCGGACTCGGGCACGGACGCGCTGGCCGGCCTGGCGGGACGCATGGTGGTGGACATCGCGCCGGGCGGGGCGCACAGCTATCGGTTCGACTACACCTTGCCCTGAGCCCGGATCGCTCCCGCGTCGCTGTCGTTGTAGGGGGGTGCGAGCTCGACAATACCCGCCTCGCGACACGCCGTTGGGCTACCATTTCGACGGGGAGATCATCCCGCTGCGACGTCCGGGGAGCATCATCGACGGTGGGCATTCGACCCCCGCATCGGGTCGTTGGAGAACCGTGTGATGGGTTTGCTCGTGCAATGGGCCCTGGCCTGCGCGCAATCGGTCGCCCTGGCGCAGGCCGCGGCGTTCGCCCCGGCCTCCGGCGCGGCCGTCCAGGCCGACGCGGCGCGGATCTACCTGGCCGAGGCCAAGCGCGTCGTCGACGCCGCGGCGCAGCCTGCCGTGGCCTGGACGGGCCCGCGCACCGGTCCGCGCGCCCAGCCCGGCAAGCGCATCGCGCTGGTCAACGAAGACCTGCGCAACGGCGGCATCCTGGCGGTCGACGAGGGCGTCCTCGAGGCGGCCAAGGTCATCGGCTGGAGCGTGAAGGTCTTCGACTCCGGCGGCACGCAGGAAGGCCGCAGGAAGATGCTGGCCGACGCGTTGAACACCCGGCCCGACGGCCTGGTCATCTTCGGCGGCGACGTCCATGCGCTCGCGCCCTGGCTGGCGCCGTTCGCCGAGCGCGGCATCCCCATCGTGGGCTGGCATGTCGCCGCGCGGGCCGGCCCGGTGCCGGGCACGCCGGTGGCGATGAACGTGTCGACCGATCCGCTCGAGGTGGCACGCGTCACCGCGCTGGCGGCCATCGTGCAGTCCGGCGGGCATGCCGGCGTCGTCGTCTTCACGGACACCAACTACGAGCTGCCCCGGACCAAGGCCGAGGCCATGGCCGCCGTCGTGCGCGGCTGCGCGGGTTGCACGTTGCTCGAGGTGCGCGACGTCGCGATCTCGCGCAACGCCGAGCTGATGCCGGCCACGACGCGCGAACTCCTGGCGCGCTACGGCAAGCGCTGGACGCACGCCCTGGCCATCAACGACATCTACTTCGACTACGCCGCGCCGGTGCTGACGCAGGCGGCGTTGCCCAACAACGCGCTGAGCATGCTGTCCGCGGGCGACGGCAGCGAGTCGGCCTTCCTGCGCATCCGAACCGGCACGTTCCAGACGGGCACCGTGGCGGAGCCGCTGAACCTGCACGGCTGGCAGCTGGTCGACGAGATGAACCGGCTGTTCGCCGGCGAGCACGTCACGGGCACCGTGTTCCCCGTGCACCTGGTCACGGCGGACAACATCAACGCGGACGGCGGCGACCGGCTGCTCTACGACCCCGCCAACGGCTACCGCGACATCTATCGGCGCATCTGGCAACGCCCGTGAAGCTGCCCATCCCCCAATCGCTCGCCGCGCAGTTCACGCTGGTGGTGGCCTGCCTGGTCGCGCTGGTGGCCGTGGTGGGCGCCACCACCGTCTACTCGCTGGCCGGTTCGGCGCAGGCGATCCGCCAACTGGCCGACCAGCGCCTGGCGCGGCTGCAGGACGCGCAGGACCTGCAGCAGCACACGTTGAAGATCGAACGCCTGGCCTTGCTGCTCCCGGCCATGGACAGCGTCGACGGCGTGCGCCAGGACCACGCCCAGGTCATCGAGCACCTGGAGGCCTTCGACCGGCTGGTGGCGCGGCTGGCCGCCGCGGCCGTCAGCGACGACGTCGACATGCTGGCCCTGCACCTGTCCAGCCAGCGCTTCCGCAACACCGTCAACATCCAGGCGCAGGTGCGCGAGAACGCGCTGGCCGCGGCCGGCCGCACACCGTCCGCGGCCGGCCCGGGGGCCTCGCCGGCCAACCTCGATGCCGACCTGCGCCGCCAGGCCGAGGTCCTGGCCGTGGCGGCCCAGCAGCTGTCGGACGACTTCACGCGCGACTACCGCGAGGCGGTCCAGCGGCTGGCCGACGACTCCGACCGCACACGCCGCTGGGTCATCGGCGAGGTGGGCGCGAGCCTGGTGTTCGCGTGGCTGATCGCCCGCGTGTTCCTCGGCCGGCACGTGGTGCGGCGCCTGCGCCGGGTCAGCCACGCGCTGCGGTTCGGCGTGGGCGACACCGGCCGCGCCGGGCTTCCGGTGCACGGCGGCGACGAGATCGCCGACATGGCGCGCGCGGTGGAGCAGTTCCTCGAGGACAGGCGCCGGCGCGGACTTGCCGAGGACGCGCTCCACGAGTTGAACGTCGAACTCGAGGCGCGGGTCACGCAGCGCACGGCCGAACTGAGCGCAGCGCTCGCAGGCCAGCGGGCGGAGATCGCCGATCGCCAGCATGCGGAGGAGTCCGCCCGGGCCAGCGAGCACTTCCTCAACAACATCGTCGAGAACATCCCCGACATGATCTTCGTCAAGGAGGCGGCCACGCTGCGCTTCGTCCGCTTCAACAAGGCGGGCGAGCAGCTGCTGGGCTATTCGCGCGAGGAGTTCATCGGCAAGGACGTCCACGACATGTTTCCCAAGGACGAGGCCGACTTCTTCGCGCTGAAGGATCGCGCTGTGCTGGAGTCGCGCCAGATGGTGGACATCCCGGAGGAGCCCGTGCATACGCGCCGCGGCACCCGCCTCGTGCACACGATGAAGATCCCCATCCTCGACGTGCACGGCGAGCCGCAGTTCCTGCTGGGAATCTCGCGCGACATCACCGAGCAGAAGCGGGCCGACGAGGAACTGCAGCGCCACCGCGAGCACCTCGAGGACATGATCCACGAGCGCACGGCCGAGTTGGTCGTCGCCAAGGAACAGGCCGACGCCGCCAACCAGGCCAAGAGCGACTTCCTGGCCAACATGAGCCACGAGATCCGCACGCCGATGAACGCCATCCTTGGCATGGCGTACCTGGCGCTGCAAAGCGGGCTCGATCCGCAGCAGCAGCATTACGTGCAACGGGTGCACGGCGCGGCCGAGTCGCTGCTGGGCATCATCAACGACATCCTGGACTTCTCGAAGATCGAGGCCGGCAAGCTCGACATCGAGGCCATCCCGTTCAATCTCGGCGACGTGATGGACGGCCTGGCCAACCTGGTCGGACTGAGCGCGGAGGAAAAAGGGCTCGAGCTGCTGTTCGCGCAGCCGCCGCAACTGCCCATGGCGCTGATCGGCGACCCGTCACGGCTGGGCCAGGTGCTGCTCAACCTCGGCTACAACGCGGTGAAGTTCACGGAGCGTGGCGAGGTGGTGGTCGGCGTCGAGCTCGTCGAGCATTCCGGCACCGCCGTCCGCCTGCGTTTCGAGGTGCGCGACACCGGCATCGGCATGACGCCGGCGCAGCAGGCGCACCTGTTCCAGCCGTTCTCGCAGGCCGACGCCTCCACCAGCCGGCGCTACGGCGGCACGGGCCTGGGGCTGGCCATCAGCCGGCACATCGTGCGATTGATGGGCGGCGAGCTCGAAGTCGACAGCACCTGGGGCGCAGGAAGCCGCTTCCATTTCAGCCTGGCTTTCGCGCTGCAGGCCGAGCACGCCCAGCCGGTGCTGGCCGGCCACCCGGGCCTGCACGGCAGCCGGGTGCTGATCGTCGACGACAACGCGGGCGCCCGCGAGATCCTGTCCGCGATGAGCCGCGCGCTGGGCCTGCTGGCCGACACGGCCGTCGACGGCCAGGAGGCCTTGAGCAAGGTGGCGGCCGCCGACGCCGCCGACGAGCCGTACCGGGTGATGCTGCTCGACTGGAAGATGCCCGGCCTCGACGGCATCGAGTGCGCCTACCAGCTGGGCCGCCGCGAGGGCGGACGCCACCCGACGCCCACGGTGCTGATGCTCACCGCGTTCAACCGCGACGACGTGCTGCGGCGCCTGGCCGAACGCCAGTTGGCCGTCGGCGCGCTGCTGATCAAGCCCGTCACGCCGTCGACGCTGTTCGATGCCTGCGGTGCCGTGCTGGGCGTGGCCGTGGAGCGCCCGCGGCGTTCCACGCAGCGCGAGGAGGCCCTGCTCGCGCACCAGGATCGTCTGCGCGGGGCGCACGTGCTCCTCGTGGAGGACAACGCGATCAACCGCGAGATCGCCCTGACGCTGCTCGACCGCGCCGGCATCCTCGCCAGCGTCGCGGGCGATGGCCAGGAGGCGCTCGACATGCTGGCGCAGCAATCCTTCGACGGCGTGCTGATGGACTGCCAGATGCCGGTCATGGACGGCTACGCGGCCACCCGGGCCCTGCGCGCGCAACCCCGCTGGCGCGACCTGCCGGTCATCGCGATGACGGCCAACGCGATGGTGGGCGACCGCGACAAGGCGCTGGCCGCCGGGATGGACGACCACATCGCCAAGCCGATCAAGGTCGAGGAGATGTTCGCCACGCTCGCCCGCTGGATCCGTCCGCTCGCGGCCGCGGCCTGCGTACCGGCCGCGGCGGACGGCGGCCAGGTGCGCGCCGATCCGCTGGCCGGCCTGGTCGGCGTCGACAGCCGCGCCGGGGTGGCCGCGATGATGGGCGACAGCACGCTGTACGTGCACCTGCTGCGCATGTTCCGCGATCGCGAGCTGGACTTCGTGGAGCGCTTCCGCGCGGCACGCGCACGCGGCGCCACCGAGACGGCGATGCGCATGGCGCACGACCTGAAGAGCGTCACGGGCTCGCTGGCCGTGCGCAGCGTCCACCCGGCGGCGTCCGCGCTCGAACGCGCCTGCCTCGACGGCGTCGACGACGCGCGCATCGAGACGCTGCTGGAGGACGTCGCCCGGCCGCTGGCGCCGGTGCTGCTCGAATTGAAGACGCTTTGAACGCGCCGGGCGCTATTTCACCGCATCGACGATCGCGCTGACCAGCGCCGGGTACACCTGCGCCCCGGTCTTGCGGTCGAACAACCCGGAACTGTGGTTGCCGGTCGACCCCGGATCCCAGTAGATCGGCACCGCGCCATGCGTGGCCGCGGAGCGCGCGACGTAGCGGTTCCATCGGATTCGATAGGCCTCCGCGCCCGGATGCTCGGTGCGCGAGATGGCCGCGAACTCGCCGAGGATCACCGGCACGCCGCGATCCACGAAGCGGGTCTTCATCTTCTCGAACTGCGCGTCGACGTGCGCCTCGTCGGCCCAGGGCTCGGCGGCCTTGGGGTCGGTGGCGGTCGCGCCCCATTGCCAGACGGCGCTGCCCGCGTTCAGCGAAAAGTCGTACGGGTCGTAGTAGTGCACCTCCATCATCAGCCGGTCGCGCGCCGCGTCGGTGGGCAGGCGCGCGGTGGCCACGGTGATGTCGATGTTGGTGTTGAAGCCCTGCACCACCAGGAAGCGCGTGGCGTTGTTGCCGCCAGTGGCCCGCACGGCGTCGACGAAGACCTGGTTGAAGCCGTTCTGCACCGCGGCGACCTCCGCGGTCGGCGGCTTGTAGTCGCCCTCCACCATCACCTCGTTGGTGCCCGCGAACAGCAACTGGTCGTCGTAGCCCTTGAAGTTGTTCGCGATCTGCGTCCAGAACGTCGCCAGCCGCGCGTTGACCGCCGCCTGGCGCGCGACCGTGGGCTGGATCCAGCCGCCGTCCCAGTGGATGTTGATGATCACGACCAGGCCGGCGGCGCGCGCGTCGTCCACCACCTGCGTGACGCGCTTCATCCACACGGCCCCGATGCGGTCGTCGGCATCGGCGTACTGCTTCCAGGCCAGCGGGATGCGCACGGTGCGGAAGCCCGCGGCCTTCACGGCGTCGAACAGGGCGCGGGTGGCGGGCGGGTTGCCCCAGGCCGTCTCGCCGCCGGTGGCCTCGAGCGAGTTGCCGAGGTTCCAGCCGGCGCCCATCTGGCGGGCCATCTGCAGGGCGGTGATGTCGTGCGGGGCGGGGGCCGCGGGGCTCGCCGCGGCGGCCAGCGACAGCAGCGTCGCCGCCAGGAAGTGAAATTTCATGTCGGTTGGATGTTGGATTCGGGCCAGTCGAAGATCAGGGCGCCGGGCGTCCACTTGCGCTCCGGCGACGTCCACGGCGTGGGCGCCTGGAACGTGGACATCAGCGTCTCCCAGGCCACGAGCCGCGGATCGCTCGCCTCGGCGCGGCCCATGCGTGCCGCGTCGAAGCGCTCGTCGTCGGTCTCCATCACCATGCACAGGCGCGTGCCGAGGCGCCAGATCTGCATGCCGGTGACACCCTGCCCGCGCAGGTGCGCCTGTACCTCGGGCCACACGGCGCGGTGATGCGCCTCGTATTGCGCGATCAGGTCCGGATCGTCGCGGAGGTCGAGGAACAGGCAGTGACGAGTCACGGCAGGGCGCGGTCGAGGTGGACGTAGCCGCCGTCCGGGTGCAGCCACTGCCCCGTGGTGTGCGACGAGCGATCGCTGAGCAGGAACACCACCAGGTCGGCGATCTCGCGGTCGGTGGTCATGCGGTGGCCGAGCGGGATGCGGCCCGTGATGTCGCGCAGCGCCTGGTCGGGATCGGGCCGCGTCCGCAGCCACTGCGTGTACATGGGCGTCATCACTTCCGCGGGCAGCACGGCGTTCACGCGCACGCCGTCGCCCGCGAGCGCGGCCGCCCACTCGCGCGTGAGGCCCAGCAGGCCGGCCTTGGCGGCCACGTAGCCGCTGGTGCCGCCCTGGCCGGTGAGCGCCGTCTTCGAGGAGATGTTGACGATCGCGCCGCGGCGCGCCTTGAGTTGGCCCACGCACAGGTGCGCCATCACGTAGCAATGCACGAGGTTGGATTCCAGCGAGCGCAGGAACGCGGCGCGTCCGGCCTCCAGCCCCACGCCGTCGTTGACGCCGGCGTTGTTGACGAGCGCGTCGATGCCGCCGTGCTTCTCCGTCGTGCGGGCCACGGCCGCGGCGCAGGCGGCCTCGTCCGACAGCTCCAGCTGGAAGAAGCCGAACGCCGGGCACAGCGCGGCGATCTCCTCGGCGAATTCGGGCCGCAGCGGCGCGCGGTCGAGCACCACCGGGATCGCGTGCTCGCGCGCGAGCTGCGCGGTGATGGCCGCGCCGATGCCGGCGCCGCCGCCGGTGACGATGACGACCTTGTCGCGAAGATGAAGATCCATGGCCCGATATTGCCTCAGCCGCGGAACAGGTGGCGCTCGATCGACGCGGGTTTCATCTCGATCGAGTAGCCCGGCCGCGTCGGCGGCATGTAGGCCGCGCCACGCATCACGCACGGATCGACGAAGTGCTCGTGCAGGTGGTCCACGTACTCGATCACGCGGCCCTCGCGGGTGCCGGCGATGCACAGCCAGTCGATCATGGCCAGGTGCTGCACGTACTCGCACAGGCCCACGCCGCCCGCGTGCGGGCACACCTTCAGCCCGTGCTTGGCCGCCATCAGCATCACCGCCAGCACCTCGTTGACGCCGCCCAGCCGGCACGCGTCGATCTGCACGACGTCGAGCGCGCCGCCGGCGATGAACTGCTTGAACATGATGCGGTTCTGGCACATCTCGCCGGTGGCCACCTGCATGTGGCCCTTCATCGCCTCGCGGATGCGGCGGTGGCCGGCCACGTCGTCGGGGCTGGTGGGCTCCTCGATGAACCAGGGCTTGGCGAACGCGAGCTGCGGCAGCCATTCGAGCGCCTGGTCCACGTCCCACACCTGGTTGGCGTCGATCATCAGCTGGCGGTCGGGCCCGAGCTCCTCGCGCGCGATGCGCAGGCGGCGCACGTCGTCCTCGAGGTCGCGCCCGACCTTGAGCTTGACGTGCGAGAAGCCGGCGTCCACCGCCTCGCGCACCAGGCGGCGCAGCTTGGCGTCCTCGTAGCCGAGCCAGCCGGCCGACGTGGTGTACGACGGGTAGCCGGTGGCCAGCAGCTCCGCGCGCCGCGCCGCCTTGCCCGTCTCGCGATCGCGCAGCAGCGCCAGCGCCTCGTCGGGCGTGATGCAGTCGGTGATGTAGCGGAAGTCGATGAGCCGCACGATCTCTTCCGGGCTCATGTCGGCCACCAGCTGCCACACCGGCTTGCCCTCGGACTTGGCCCACAGGTCCCACACGGCGTTGACGACGGCGCCCGTGGCCAGGTGGATCGCGCCCTTGTCGGGGCCGATCCAGCGCAGCTGGCTGTCGGAGGTTACATGGCGCCAGAAGCGGCCCATGTCCTCGGCGATCCACGCGAGGTCGAGGCCCACCACCAGGTGCCGCATCGCCTGGATCGCGGCGCACACGATGTCGTTGCCGCGCCCGATCGTGAAGGTGAGGCCGTGGCCCTCGAGGCCGGGCGCGTCCGTCTCCAGCACCACGTAGGCCGCGGAGTAGTCCGGGTCGGGGTTCATCGCGTCGGAGCCGTCGAGGAACTCCGACGTGGGGAAGCGCACGTCGTGCACGCGGATCGAGCGGATGGTCGTCATGCGGCCACCGTGCGCTGGCGCTGCTCGCCCAGCCCCTGGATGCCCAGCCGCATGGTCTGGCCTGCCACGAGGTAGCGCGGCGGCTTCTGGCCCAGGCCGACGCCGGGCGGCGTGCCGGTGGAGATGACGTCGCCCGGCTGCAGGCTCATGAAGCGGCTCAGGTAGCTCACCAGCTGCTTCACGCCGAACACCATCGTGCGCGTGTTGCCGTCCTGGAACCGGTGGCCGTCCACCTCCAGCCACAGGTTCAACGCCTGCGGGTCGGGTACCTCGTCGGCGGTGACCAGCCACGGGCCGATCGGGCCGAAGGTGTCGTGGCCCTTGCCCTTGTCCCACTGGCCGCCACCGCGTTCGAGTTGCACCTCGCGTTCCGACACGTCGTTGACGATGCAGTAGCCGGCCACGTGCGACAGCGCGTCGGCCTCCGCGATGTAGCGGCCGCCGGTGCCGATCACCACGCCCAGTTCCACCTCCCAGTCGGTGCGCGTGGAGCCGCGCGGGATCTCCACGTCGTCGTCGGGCCCGCAGATGGCGCTGGTCCACTTCGAGAACACCACCGGCTCGGCCGGCAGCGGCATGCCCGATTCCGCCGCGTGGTCGGCGTAGTTCAGGCCGATGCAGATGAACTTGCCCACCGCGCCCACGCACGGGCCCAGACGCAGGCCGGCCTGCGGCGCGCCGGGCACGAGCGGCAGCGTGGCGAGGTCGATCTCGCGCAGGGGCGCGAGGCCGGCGGCGGTGAGCACGTCGCCGGCGATGTCGGGCACGACGGCGGACAGGTCGCGCACGCGGCCCTCCGCGTCGAGCACGCCGGGACGCTCCTGGCCTCGCGGCCCGTGGCGCAGCAGTTTCATTGGGTGCTCCGAGTTCAGTCGTAGAGGACGGCCGCGATCTTCGGGTCGTCGATGTTGGTCTTGTCGTACCAGTAGAAACCGGTGTCGATCACCTTGGGCACCTTCTCGCCCTTGAGCGTCTTGACGGCCGCCTCGACGGTCTTGTAGCCGATGCCCACCGGGTTCTGCGTGATGGCGCCGGCCTCGATGCCCTCGCGGATCGCGTCTTTCTGCTGCTTGCCCGAGTCGTAGCCGATGACCACGACCTTGTGGTGCGTCTCGCGCACGGCGTTGATTACGCCGGCCACCGAGCCCTCGTTGGCGCCGAAGATGCCCTTGAGGTTCGGATACGCCTGCAGCATCGACTTGGCGATCTCGGTGGACTTCAGGTGGTCGCCGGCGCCGTATTGCACGCTCACCACCTTCACGTTCGGGTGCGCAGCCTTCATGCGCTCGACGAAGCCGTCGCGGCGGTCGATGCCGGTGCGGCTGGTCTGGTCGTGCACGACGAGAGCCACCTCTCCGGCGTCGCCGATCAGCTGCGCCATCTTGTCGGCCGCGAGCGCGGCGGCGGCCTTGTTGTCGGTGGTGGCGGTGGTGGTGGGGATGTCGGAGTCGACGCCCGAGTCGAACGCGATCACCGGGATCCTGGCGGCCTGCGCCTTCTTCAGCAGCGGGATGGCGGCCTTGCTGTCCAGCGCCGCGAAGCCGATCGCGGCGGGGTGCTTGGCGAGCGCCGACGACAGCATGTCGATCTGCTTGTCCACCATCGCCTCGGTCTCGGGGCCCTCGAACGTGATGCGCACGTTGTAGTCCTTGCCGGCCTGTTCGGCGCCGGCCTTCACGGCCTGCCAGAACTGGTGCTGGAAGCCCTTGGAAACGAGCGGGATGTATTGCTGCTGCTGGGCGCCGGCGCTGGCGGCGAGGACGGCGGCGACGCAGAGCGTGGCCGCGAGAACGGTCTTCTTGAACATGTCGTTGTCTCCTGGTTTGTTGTCGAACCGCAGGCTTCGAGAGGGACTGGAGCGCCGCCTGCTAGGCGCGCGTGCGTCGGCGCAGGATGTCGGCCCACACCGCGAGGATGATGATCACGCCGGTCACCACCGTCTGCCACTCCTGGGCCACCGACAGGATGCGCAGCCCGTTCGTGAGCACGCTCATGATGAAGGCGCCGATGATGGTGCCGAGGATGGTTCCGGAGCCGCCGCTCAGCGACGTGCCGCCGATGACGACGGCCGCGATCGCGTCGAGCTCGTAGCCCTGGCCCAGCGCGGGCTGGGCGGAGTTCAGGCGCGAGGCGATCAGCAGCCCGGCGACGCCGCAGATGCCGCCGCCCAGCGCGTAGACCACGATCTTCCAGAAGTCGACGTTGACGCCCGACAGCCGGATCGCCTCCTCGTTGCTGCCGATCGCGTAGGTGTAGCGGCCCAGCGCGGTGCGCTCCAGGACGATGCTCGCGGCGATGGCCAGCAGGAACAGGATCAGCACCGCGTTGGGGATGGGCAGCGCGGGGATGAGGTCGCCGATCAGCGAATCCTGCGAGATCGCCGAGAAGCCCGGCGTGTCGTTGAAGTAGATCGGCTTGGTGCCCGAGATCACCAGCGACAAGCCCTTGAGCAGCATCATCATGCCCAGCGTGGCGATGAACGGCGGGATCTTCAGCTTGGCGATCAGCGTGCCCGAGACCAGGCCGCACAGCGCGCCCGTGGCGATGGCCGCGGCGATGCCCAGCGGCAGCGGCATCCCGTGGTTGGTGAGCACCACGCCGGCCATCACGGCGCAGAAGGTCATCAGCGTGCCCACCGAGAGGTCGATGCCGGCGCTCACGATCACGAACGTGGACGCGATCGCCAGCACGCCGTTGACGGCCGTGGCCTGCAGGATGCTCACGAGGTTGTCCACCTGCATGAAGTTGGGCGAGGCGAACGTGAAGAACACGAGCAGCGCCACCAGGCTCGCGAAGGCCAGCAGCTTCTGGCGCGCGGCGGGCCGCCAGAACAGCTTCTTCAGGACGGCGAGCGGCGCGGGGCGGGTGGGCGAGGGGAGCGAGGCGGACATGGTTGACTCAGTGGACGGCGGCGGGCGCGCAGCGCGTTGCCAGCCGCATGATGGATTCCTGCGTCGCGTCGCGCGCATCCTGCTCGCCGGTGACGCGGCCTTCGCACATCACCAGCACGCGGTGCGACAGGCGCAGGATCTCGGGCAGCTCGGACGAGATCACGACGATGGCCTTGCCCTGCGCGGCCAGCGCGTCGATCAGCTTGTGGATCTCGGCCTTGGCGCCCACGTCGATGCCGCGCGTGGGCTCGTCGAAGAACAGGATGTCGCAGTCGCGCAGCAGCCACTTGGCGATCACCACCTTCTGCTGGTTGCCGCCCGACAGCAGCTTCACGGGCTGCGCGACGGAGGGCGTGCGGATGCCCAGCTGGCGCACGTAGCCGTCGGCCGTGCGCGCGATGGCCGGCGCGTCGATGAACATGCCCAGGCGCAGCAGGCGAGACATCGACGTCATCGCGATGTTGGCCTGCACGTCCATGGCCGTGGCGAGGCCGAACTGCTTGCGATCCTCCGACAGGTAGCCGATGCCGGCCGCCACCGCGTCCTGCGGCGTGCGGATGCGAACGGCCCGGCCGTGCACCCGGATCTCGCCGCCGTCGATCGCGTCGGCGCCGAACACGGCGCGCGCGACCTCCGTGCGGCCGGCGCCCATCAGGCCCGCGAAGCCGAGGATCTCGCCCTTGCGCACGCTGAAGCTCACGTCGCGGATCGCGCCGCCGCGGCGCAGGCCGCGCACCTCCAGCGCCACCTCGTTGCGCGCGGTGTCGGGCGGCGCGCCGCGCAGGTTCTCCTCCAGCGCGCGGCCCACCATCATGTGGATGATCGCGGCGACGTCGGTGTCGGCCATGGCGACGGTGGCGATCGTGCGGCCGTCGCGCATCACGGTGACGCGGTCGGCGATCTGGCGCAGCTCGTCCATCCGGTGCGAGATGTAGACGATGCCCACGCCTTCCTCGCGCAGCTGGCGCACCACGCGGAACAGGTCGGCCACCTCCTGCGCGTTGAGCGCGGCGGTGGGCTCGTCCATGATCAGCACCTTGGAGTCGAAGGACAGCGCCTTGGCGATCTCCACCATCTGCTGCCGCGCCACGGTGAGGTCGGCCACGAGCGTGCGCGGGTCCAGGTCGAGGTTCAGGCGCGCGAACAGGCGGCGCGCGTCGGCGTTGAGGCGCTCCTCGTCGAGGAACAGGCCCAGGCCGCGGCGCGGCTCGCGGCCGATGAAGATGTTCTGCGCGGCGCTCAGGTGGCGCATCAGGTTGAGCTCCTGGTGCACGATGCCGATGCCCAGCGCCTGCGCGTCGCGCGGGCTGGCCACGTCGACGGCCCGGCCCTCGACCTCGATCTCGCCCGCGTCGCGCGCGTGGATGCCGGCGAGCACCTTCATCAGCGTGGACTTGCCCGCGCCGTTCTCGCCCATCAGCGCGTGCACCTCGCCGGCGCGCAGCTCGAACGACACCTTGTCGAGCGCCTGCACGCCGGCGAAGCTCTTGCTGAGACCGCGAAGGGAGACGAGCGTGTCCATGGCGCGGGGCTCAGGCGAGTCCGTAGAAGCGTTGCGCGCTGCCGTGCAGCACCTGCGCGCGCTCGCCGGCCGACAGCGGCGCCAGCAGCGTGTCGCTCGCCGCGACCCAGTCGGCGTAGGGGCCGGCGAGCGTGAGCACGGGCCAGTCGCTGCCCCACATCAGGCGTTCGGGACCGAACCAGTTCAGCAGCGCATCGACCACCGGGCTCAGGCGCGCCGTCGCGCTTTCCGGCGTGATGCGATCGGCGGGCGCGAGCTCGGTGAACAGGCCGGAGAGCTTGCAGTGCACGTTGGGCAGCTCGGCGAGCGCGGCCAGGTCGCGCCGCCAGGCCTGCATGGCCTCGTCGTTCCAGGCCGACGCGAGCGGCGGCTTGGCGGCGTGATCCACCACGATGAGCAGCTCCGCGTGAGCACGGGCGAAACGCGCGAGCGGCGCGAGCTGGCGGGGCTTCACCAGCGCGTCGAAGCGCAGGCCCAGGCGCCGCAGCGCGCGCAGTGCATCGGGCCGCGGCGCGGTGATGATCCAGTCGTCGGCGGGCAGGTCCTGCAGCATCGGCCGCACGCCCTTGAGGCGCACGTCCTCGGCGAGCCGCGCCAGCGTCGACGCGGCGCCTTCGGAGGCGAGGTCGACCCAGCCGACGACGCCGCCGATGACGTCGTGCGTCGCGGCCAGCGAGAGCATGAACTGGGTCTCCGCCACCGAGGGCGCCGCCTGCACGAGCACCGTGCGCGCGACGCCGTGGGTGCGCAGCAGCGGCGCCAGGTCGGCGGGCAGGAAGTCGCGCACCAGCGGCGCGAGGCCGGCATCGTCCGCGCGCAACCATCCGTAGTCGCCGCGGGCGAGCTGCCAGAAGTGCTGGTGGGCGTCGATGCGCGACATGGAACGGCTCAGATCGTGACGCCGCCGTCGACCAGCACCGCCTGGCCCGACACGAAGCGCGACTCGTCGCTGAGCAGGTAGACGACCTGCGGCGTGATGTCGTCCACCGTGGCCAGCCGGCCCATCGGCTGGCGGGCGATGAACGCCTTCTCGGCGGCCGCCGGGTCGGCCGCCGACGCGATGCGGCCGCGCAGCGAGGGCGTGTCGACGGTGCCGGGGCACAGCGCGTTGCAGCGCAGGCCGCGCGTGACGTAGTCGGCCGCGAGCGCCTTGGTCATGCCGATGACGGCGGCCTTGGTGGCGCCGTAAGCGAAACGGTTCGGGAAGCCCTTGACCGACGAGGCCATCGAGGCCATGTTGAGGATGGCGGCCGTGCCGCGCGTGCGATCGAGCTTGTCCAGCATCGCCGGCAGCACGGCGCGCGTGACGCGGTAGGCACCCTTCACGTTGAGGTCGAAGCTGAAGTCCCAGGCCGCCTCGTCGCACTGGAGGATGGTGCCCTCGTGGACGAAGCCGGCGCAGTTGAACAGGCCGTCGAGCGGCGGCAGCTGCGCGGCCAGGGCCCGCACGGCGGCGTCGTCGCGCACGTCCAGCACCTGGGTGCGCAGCGTGGGTGCCTCGCGGGCCAGCGATTCGAGCAGGTCGGCGCGCAGGTCGGTGGCGATCACGTCGGCGCCTTCGCGCGCGCAGGCGATCGCGCTGGCGCGGCCGATGCCCTGGCCGGCGGCCGTCACGAGGAGGGTCTTGCCCTGCAGTCGCATGCTTGTCTCCATGTTTATTGGTGAATCTAATGTTCACTGATAGACTTCAGTCTAGCCTTCGTCGGGTGCTTGACTCTTGGGGATTGCCCTAGGGGCGATCGCTCGCGCCGTCCCGCTACCGTGAGCCCATGACCGAAGCCCCCGACCGCTACCGCGCGCCCGCCCTCGACAAGGGCCTCGACATCCTGGAACTGCTGGCCGAGGAGCCGCAAGGCCTGACGCGCGGCGAGATCGTCAAGGCCATGGGCCGCGGCCCCAGCGAGATCTACCGGATGCTGGAGCGCCTGGTGGCGCGCCACTTCGTCACGCGCTCGCTGGAGGGCGACCGCTACGCGCTGAGCCTGAAGCTGTTCGTGCTGAGCCATCGCCATCCGCCGATCCAGCGGCTGGTGTCGCACGCGCTGCCGGCGATGGACCGGTTCTCGAAGGCGGCCGAGCAGTCGTGCCACCTGGGCGTCTACGACCGCGGCAACATCGTCGTCGTGGGCCAGGTGCACGGCCCGAACAACTGGGGCATGTCGCTGCGCCTGGGCGTGAAGGTGAACCTCGTCGATACCGGGTCGGGGCATGCGCTGCTGGCCTTCCAGTCGCCCGCGCGCCGCACGGAGATGCTGGGCGAACACGAGGTGCTCGAGGGCGAGGTGCTGCTGCCGGAGGCCGAGCTCGAGCGCCTGCTGGCCATCGTGCGCGACCGCGGCTACTGGCAGGGCGACAGCCAGCAGTGCCACGGCGTCGTCGACATCTCGATGCCCATCCTCGGCCCGCAGGGCGATGCGATGGCGGTGCTCACCTGCCCGTTCATCCGGCGCATCGACCGCCACGTCGGCGCCAGCGTGGACGAGGCGCGCGCGCTGCTGCAGGCGGCGGCGGAGCAGCTGTCCCTGGCGTAGGGCCGATGCCGCGGCGCCGCTCGCGCCCGGAGTTCAGTATCTCGCGCTCGCCTCCAACCAGCCTTGCGTAAACGCCATATATTCCCCGTATGTCGGTTTCGGCGGGCGACAAGCGCCAGGTTAAATAACTTTTCCGCCGTTGTCGGGATTGAATATCGAGGCGCTGCGGGCACCGGAATGTTTCCGGGCGGTTCGATACTGGCCGCACTTGAATAGTGCCAGACCCGGGCGGCGCTGCGACGGCCTGTCGTCTTCGCCTGCCGCCGAGCGCGCAAGGCTTGTCTCTCCTCGATGCGTGCCGGCACCATCCGCGTTTCGCCACGTGTCGCACCAGTACCGGGCCGTCCCTGCAGCGTTCCGGTGCCGCCGCGTTTGTCGCTCCTGAAATCTGGCTGATGCAATGGTCGGACGAATTGTCACGAAGTGTCGTCGGCGCGTCGCGACATCAGGGTTTGCGGGCAGGCTCCGCAGTTACTTGCTGGAAAGAATGGAAATCCCCAAGGCCGTCACACGTGAATCACAAGTTCACGCGGCGGATATTCCATTCCACTCCCGGAGTAATTCAATGTTTCAACGAACGAAGATCTGCAGCGGTATCGCGCTGGCACTCGGCACCTGGCTGGCAGGTGCGGCTCATGCGCAGGACGCCTCGGAGGTCCAGCGCGTCGAGGTCACGGGTTCGGCCATCAAGCGCATCGCCATCGAAGGCGCGCTGCCGATCCAGACGATCACGAATGCCGACATCAAGAGGTCCGGCGTCACGACCGTCACCGACCTGATCCAGAACCTGCCCGCGATGCAGGGCTTCACGACCGCGTCGCAGTCGGTCAACGGCGGCGGCGCCGGCACGACCACCGCGTCGATCCACGACATCGGTGCGGCCTACACGCTGGTGCTGCTGAACGGCCACCGCGTGGCGTCGTATACGACAGGCTCCGAAGTCAACCTGAACCAGATCCCGCTGGGGGCGGTCGACCACGTCGACGTGCTGACCGACGGCGCCTCCGCGCTGTACGGCGCCGACGCCATCGCCGGCGTCGTCAACATCATCACGAAGAAGGACAGCACCGACGGCGCGTTCGACGTGAGCCTGGACCACCCGTTCAAGGCGGGCGGCCAGAGCGCGTCGGCGTCGATCTCCAAGGGCTTCGGCAGCCTGGACAAGGACCGCTACAACGTCTTCCTCGCGGCCAGCTTCGATCACCAGTCGGCGGTGCAGGCGTCGCAACGTTCGTTCTCGAAGGGCGGCGGCGTCCTGAACTTCAACGACAAGTACGGCTCCGAGAACGTCAACCTGCTGAGCGCCTACGCACCGGCGGCGAACGTCTATGCCGACACGACAAGCACCGGCGCCAGTTCCCCCGACGGTTACCTCTACTACAACCCGTCGCTGGCCGCGAACGGATCCTGCACGGCCGCCGGCACGGTCAAGGTCGGCGCGGTCTGCAAGTACAACTACGCCGCGACCGTGCAGGACATTCCCGCGTCGCGCCGTGCCAATTTCCTGGCCACGGGCCGCTTCGACCTGAGCGACAAGGTCAGCCTGTTCGCCGAGGCGCTGATCGGCGAGAACCGGACCGACGCCCAGTACGCCGCCCCGGCGCAGGCGTTCGCCCTGAACGCCAGCCAGATCGCCACCTACGTCACGCCGCAACTGGCGTCGGGCACGACCGCGTCCGACGAGGTCGGCTACGTGCGGATGGTCGGCACCGGCGGGCGCAAGGACGGCTACGAGACCAAGACGCAGCACGTCGTGGTCGGCGCCGACGTGACGACGGGCAACTGGGACTCGACGTTCTCGTTCACCCATTCGCAAAGCCACATGTACGACATCGCCGAAGGCGGCTACGCCTCCGCGAACGCGATCCAGGCGCTGATCGACAGCGGTGCCTACGATCCGTTCTCGGGCGCCGCGCAATCCGACGTGCTCGCGTCGGCGGTGCTGCACCAGACGCTGGACCAGAGCCGCTCGACGCTGGACGTCGCCTCGGCGCATACGTCGACCACGCTGGGCAGGCTGGCGGGCGGCGACCTGGCCCTGGCGGCCGGCCTGGACCTGACCCGCCAGAAGTACACCGATCGCCCCAGCGCGATCCTGATGGGCGAGAACGCGCTGCAGCCGGACTACACCGACACGCTGTTCGGCGGCAGCTCCGGCACGTTGCCCTTCGATTCGGCGCGCAACGCGTGGGGCGTCTTCGCGGAACTGAACGCGCCGATCACGAAGCGGCTGGAAGTCGACGCGTCGGCGCGCTTCGATTCGTACAGCGCAGTGCACAACAAGGACGGCTTCGATGCCAGCGGCGAACCGATCGGCTCGGAGATCCAGGGCAAGAAGAGCTCGGCGACGACGTTCAAGCTGAGCAGCAGCTTCCGTCCCGTCGACCAGCTGTTGCTGCGCGGCTCGTTCGGCACCGGCTTCAAGGTGCCGACGATCGGCGACGTCAGCGACCCGCTGGAGTTCTACGGCGTCACTGGCAACGAGACCTGCTCCTCCAACGTCCCGACGGAACTGGCCGCCTACTGCCACAGCGGGCTGTTCGAGTACAACGAGCAGGCCGGCGGCAATCCGTCGACCGGCGCGGGCGGCCTGAAGCCCGAACGCTCGCAGCAGTGGACGCTGGGCTTTCGCTACGAGCCGTCGCCGGCGTTCTCGTTCGGCACGGACCTGTGGAACGTGCGCATCCATGACCAGATCAACACGATCACCGAGACCACCGCGTTCAAGGACATGGCGGCCTACGCGTACCTGTTCTCGATCGTCAACGATCCGGCCACCGGCGCCCCCACGCTGACCTTCCTGTCGCAGCCCATCAACACCGGCAACGCGTTCTACCAGGGCCTGGACTTCGACGGCGAAAGCCGCATCGATACGCCGATCGGTCGCCTGACGACCCGCGGCCACCTGACGTGGATGCTGCGTGCCGACTACCAGCAGCCGGGCAACGCCGGCTACGTGAACGACATGAACAAGGTCGGCGCCGACGGGCAGGTGACGTTCCGCTACCAGCTCAATGTGTCGACGTCGCTGCAGCAAGGCAGGTTCACGCACACGGTCGCATTCAACTTCAAGCCGGGCTACAAGGACGACTACACCGACTATTGCTACAACACGTCGACCGGCTTCGACGGCGACAGCAGCACGTGCTCGGCCGACAGCGGCAATCGCCGCGTGAGCTCATACGCGACGTTCGACTTCCAGGAGAAGTACGACGTGAGCAAGGCCTTGTCGGTCACCGCGGGCATCAAGAACGTGTTCAACCGCAATCCGCCGTTCTCCCTGATCGACCAGTTGCAGGTCGGCAACGCGCGCGGCTACGACAGCCGCTACACGAACGCGCTGGGCCGCACGTTCGCGGCGACCGCGTCCTACAAGTTCTAGGCCGGCCGCTTCCGGCCGCTCCCCGATGGGCGGCCGTTGCAAGCCCTCCCGTGGCGACGCCCCGGGAGGGCTTTTTCGTTGCGGGATGGCCGATCGGCGGCCGTCGTGTCGACGCCGATGTTCGGCCGCGATCGACGGCGCCGTGTTCTAAGATCGCCGCGTGAGCCAGACCGCCTACGAACGCCATCTCGACCGCGCGCATGCGCTGATGTCGCGCCGCGTGCGCGGCGGCGTGTCCGGCCTCGCCGGCGAGATCGCCAGCGCGCCGGTGACCAACGCCGTGATGCGGGCCGTGCGCGGCGACGTCGCGACGGCGCTGTCGCGCCATCACGTCCAGTTCGCGGCCGGCTTCGCCGAGACGCTGAAGCAGGCCTGCACCGAATTCATCCAGCCGCCGGCCCCGAAGCCGGCCGGCCAATGGCTGGATCTCGGCGCGTTCGAGCTCATGGACGAATCGCGCGTGCAGGAGGAGATCGAGGTGGCGCAGGTCGTGCGGATCCTCGACGAGGACTGCGGCGTCGAGCTGCGCCGCCTGATCAAGTTCGAGGCCGCGCTGCGGCGCCACGAAGGCGTGCGCGTGGCCGCGTCGCCCATCGGCCCGCCGTGCCTGGCGCGCGCTGTGGACGGCCTCCGAGGGCCTGGGCCTGAACGCGCCGGCCCGGGCCGAGCTGGTGCGCTGCGTTGCGCGCTGGCTCGCGCCGCGGCTCGGCGAGCTCTATGCCGCGGTGCGCCAGGCGGGCTTCGCGGACGCGTCGCACCTGGAAGCCGCGGATCGCGGTTCGGAGGGGGCCGACGAGCAATTGCCCGTCACGCCGCCCACCGGCTTCGATGTCACGCGCCCGGGTGCGCTGTTCGAGCTGATGGATCTCGACGAGCAGCGGCCCGTGTTCGCGGCGTCCACGGCCCGCGCGCCGCTGGAGCGCATCCCCGACACGCTGCCGATGCCGCTCGACGGCGACGACGCGCGCATCCCCGGCCTGATCCACAGCCACCGCGAGGAGCTCGCCGCGCTGCGCGACGCGAGCAGCTCGCGCCTGGCGGTGGCGCTGATCGGGCACCTGTTCGACCAGATCGTGGCCGACCCCGCGCTGTCGGGCGCCGCGCGCGAGTGGATCGCCCGCGTGCAGCCGCTGGTGGTGCAGCTGGCCATGCACGACGCGACGCTGCTGCAGTCGCACCGCCATCCGGTGTGGACGCTGGTCAACCGGGTCGCCACCACCATGAACGCGGACAAGGGGCCGCCCACGCCGGAGTTCCAGCAGTGGCTCGCCGACGCGCTGGCGCAGCTGACCGCGGATCCGTCCACGGCGTCGTTCGAGGCCGCCGTCGAGCGCCTGGCGCAGTGGCAGCGCAAGCAGGCGCAGCGCCGGCTCACCTCGGTGGAGGGCGCGCTGGACCTGCTGCGCCGCAACGCCTCGTTGGAAGAGCTGGTCGAGCAGGCCAAGGCGCGCCTGCAGCGCAAGCTGGACTCCGCCCGCGCGCCGTCGCCCACCCGCCGCTTCGTCCTCACGCTGTGGTCGCTGGTGGTGGCGCAGGAATGGACCACGCTGGCGCCCGGGCAGCGCCGCGACTCGCCCGCGATGGACACCGCCGTCGACCTGATCTGGTCCACCGACAAGGCCCGCTCGCGCACCGACGCGGCGACCCTGGTGGCGATGATTCCCGAACTGGTCGAGCGCGTGACGGCCGGCATGGCCACCGTCAAGCTGTCCGACGCGATGAGGAAGGCCTGGCTGGATCAGATCGCGGCCATCCACCTGCACGCGATGCGGCGGCCGTCGGGCGAGGAGGCCGCCGCGGGTCCGGTCACCGTCGACCTGGAACTCGACGACGAGCTGCCGCCGCCGCCTGCCCCGTCGCAGGATGCCGCGTCCCCGGTGGCCAGCCTGCAGATCGGCGACAACGTCACGCTGCAGCTGAACGGCGAGTGGATGGACCTGCAGCTGCTGTGGGTGAGCGACAACGGCTACTTCCTGCTGTTCGCCGGTGCGGGCGACGGCTCGCACAGCTTCACGCGCAAGGCGCTGGAGAAGATGTTCGCGCAGGGCCTGCTGCGCACCGCCGATTCCAGCTCGGCGCTGCAGCGCGCCAGCGACGAGCTGATCCGGCGCCGGCACTAGGCACTAGACCGCGAGCGGGAGCGGAGGTCGGCGCAGCAGCGCCAGGTGCAGCGTCTGGGTCAGCAGCTCCAGCGGATACACCGCATCCATCAGGTCGAACACCATGCGCCACTCGGCAAGCGTGCCGCGCCACCAGCCGAGCTTCTCGGTCTTGCGCGACTGCGTGACGTCGCGCCAGTTCGCCACGGCGATGGGCAGGCGGGCCGCGATGATGCGCTTGTTCATGAACACCTCGATGCCGAAGCGGGGCAGCGCGTGGATGTCCTGCAGCACGTCGGCGAGCAGGGCGCGGTCGACGACGCGCTCGCCCGAGACGAAGTCGATGCCGGCCCAGCGGAAGATCGCCAGGCTGTTGCGGCGCAGGCTCATGCTGACGGCGGCGCGGCCGGCCAGCACCGGGGCGGCGAGCGCGTCCAGGTCCTCGGCGCGCAGGCCCTTCAGGTCGGCGTCCAGCAGCATCAGCAGCTCGTGCGATGCCGCGGCGACGCCGGTGGCGACCGCCTTGCTCTTGCCGAGGTTGCGCGCGTGCGAGAGCAGGCGCACGCGCGGGGTGCGCGCGACCACCTCGGCCGTGTCGTCGGTGGAGCCGTCGTCCACCACGATCACCTCGGCCACCAGCGGATGCGCGGCGGCCACGTCCAGCACGGCGCCGATGCGCGGCCCCTCGTTGAGCGCGCAGATGATGCAGGTGATGCGCGGGAGGGCGGACGTCGGCGGGGGCATGTTCATGGCGGCCACTATCGGCGGCGCGCGTGACAGCCTCGCGGCACGGGCTGTCGCGAGGCCGTCGCGCGGCGGTATCGCATTTGTCTTCGTCGCGTCATCGGGGTGTCATGACCCCTTCACGCGCAGGCCCGAGGCTCGCAAGCTGTCTCCAGCCTGAGCCGAACCATGCCCGCCTTGTCCGTCCGGTCCGCCTGATGCCGGCCTCTTTCCTGTTGCTGCTCGCGGCCCAGTTCATGTCGGCCCTGGCGGACAACGCGTTGCTGATCGTCACCATCGACCTGCTGCAGCAGCGCGCGATGCCCGCCTGGCTCGCGCCCATGCTGAAGGTGGCGTTCATCGCCGCCTACGTGCTGCTGGCGCCCTTCGTGGGGCCGCTGGCCGACGCGTTCTGCAAGGCGCGCCTGATGGCGTGGATGAACGCGGTCAAGATCGCCGGCGTGCTCGCGTTGATCGCCGGCGTCCACCCGGTGACCGCGTTCCTGGTGGTGGGCCTGGGCGCCGCGGCCTACGCGCCGGCCAAGTACGGCCTGGCCACCGAGCTCGTGCGATCCGACCAGCTGGTGGCGGCCAACGCCTGGATCGAGACCGCCGCGGTGTGCGCCGTGCTGCTGGGCACCGGCCTGGGCGGCTTCCTCGTGAGCCCGTGGCTGCTGAGCCACGCGAGCCACGTCGTGTTCGACGCGTTCGACCCGGTGCTGCCGTCGCTGCTGATCCTGCTGGGCGTGTACCTGGTGGCCGGCGCGCTCAACCTGGGCGTGCCCGACAGCGGCGTGCGCCACGACGTCGGCTCGCTGCACCCGCGCGCGATGCTGCGCGACTTCGCGCGCTCGAACCGCCGGCTGTGGCGCGATCCCGACGGCGGGCTGTCGCTGGCCGTCACCACCATCTTCTGGGGCGTGGGCGCCACGCTGCAGTTCGCGGTGCTGCGCTGGGCGCGCGAATGCATGCACCTGAGCCTCGACCGCGCGGCGTTCGTGCAGGCGGCCGTGGCCGTGGGCGTCATCGCCGGCGCGGTGGCGGCCGGCCGCTGGGTGCCGCTGGTGCACGCGAAGAGGATGCTGCTCGCCGGCGTGCTGTTCGGCGTGCTGATGATCGCGGTGCCGTTCTTCACGCAGCTGAACATCGCTGTGGCGGTGCTCGTGGTCGTGGGCGCCGTGGGCGGGCTGATGGTGGTGCCGCTGAACGCGCTGCTGCAGGATCGCGGCAACGCGCTGCTCAGCGCGGGCCGCTCGATCGCGGTGCAGGGCGGCAACGAGAACGCCAGCGTGCTCGTGTGCCTGGGCGTCTATTCCGGGCTGGTGGCGCTGGACGTGCCGCTCGCCGCGCTGATGGTGGGCCTGGGCGTGTGCGTGGCGGTGGCGCTGGCCGCGATGATGCTGCGCCTGCGCTCACGGGAGCGCCAGGCGCTCGTTCAGACCGACGAGTGGCGCGCCGGCGCGAACGCGTAGCCGGATTCGGGCTCGACGCGGCGCATCACCGCGGCCATCACGCCTTCCACCTGCGCGGCGATGCTGTCCCAGTCGAGCGGCAGCACGCTGGCGCGCGCGCGGGCGCCCAGGACGCGGCAGTTCGCCAGGTCGGCGGCGGTGCGCGCGGCCGTCGTCACGAAGGCGGCGTCGTCCTCGTACGGCACCAGCGCGCCGTTCTCGCCGTGGCGGATCAGCCGGCCGGCGGCGGCGTAGTCGAACGCGACCACGGCCAGGCCGCTGGCCATGGCCTCGGTGGTGACGTTGCCGAAGGTCTCGGTGACGCTGGGGAACAGGAACAGGTCGGCCGACGCGTAGTGCGCGGCGAGGTCGGCGCCGCTGCGCTGGCCCGCGAAGACGGCGTCGGGGCAGCGCAGCTGCAGCTCCTTGCGCAGCGGGCCGTCGCCCACCAGCACCAGGCGGGCGCGCGGCTGCTGGCGCCGGATGGCCTCGAAGGCGGCGAGCAGCGTCTTCAGGTTCTTCTCGGGCGCCAGGCGGCCCACGCAGGTGACGACCAGGTCGTCGGGGCCGGCGCCCCATTGCGTGCGCAGCGCCTCGCTGCGGTTCGCGGCGTCGAAGCGGCGCACGTCCACGCCGCGCGCCACCTGCGTCAGGTCGCGGAAGCCTTCGGCCTGCAGGTCGTCGAACAGCGCCTGCGAGGGCACCATCGTGCACTGCGTCGCGTTGTGGAAGCGGCGCAGGTAGGCCATGATGGGCCGGCGCAGGAAGCCGAAGCCGTAGTGCTTGCTGTAGGCGTGGAAGTTGGTGCGGAAGTCGGAGCACACCGGCAGCCCCAGCGCCTTGGCGGCCAGCAGCGCCGAGCGGCCCAGCGGGCCCTCGGTGGCGATGTGCACCACGTCCGGACGCTGCTCGCGCCACAGCCGCACCAGCGTTCCCTTGCACGGCAGGCCCATGCGCAGGCCGGCGTAGTTGGGAATGGGCACGCCGCGCACCAGCACGTCGCTCTTCGCGTCGCCGGACGCGGTGGGCGCGTCGTCGGCGGGCTGGCGCGGCCGCACCACCTGCACGAGGTGATCGCGCTCGCGCAGGCTCTGCACGAGGCGGGCGATGGTCATGGCCACGCCGTTGACCTCGGGCGGATAGGTCTCCGTCACGCAGGCGATTCGCAGGGGTCTGTGGCCGATGTCTGTTCTCACGGAAGGCGCCTCCGGATCGTTGCGTCGTGCCGATGATGACGGCGGCTCGCAACAGATCGATGACAGTTCCGCGTCAATTCATGGCACCGGCGGACACGGGCCTTTCATATTTCGACGTCACCATCCTGTCACGCCGGGCCGGTCATCGCCGTCGGCGAACTCCTGAGAGGAACTCCGTGAACACCTTCATGCAAACCCTTCGCACGCTGCGGTGGGACGACCACCGCTTCTATCACCACAGCACGATCAACCAGAGCCTGCACTTCATCAGCGCGATCACGTTCTGCATCTCGTACGCGCTGCTGTTCGTCGATCCCGCGATCGCCGCGATCCTGGCGTGGACGGTGTCCATGACGACGCGCCAGGCCGGGCATTTCTTCTTCGAGCCGCGCGGCTACGACGACGTCAACCAGGTCACCGACGAGTACAAGGAAGAGGTCAAGGCCGGCTACAACATCCGCCGCAAGATCGTGCTGATGGCGATCTGGGTGGCGATTCCCGCCGCGCTGTGGTTCGCCCCGTCGCTGGGCGGACTGATCCAGCCGCACGTCGACTTCCGCGGCTTCGTGCACGACGTGGGCATCGCCTGGCTGTCGCTGGGCGCCGCGGGCCTGGTCGTGCGCGTGATCCAGCTCTGCGTCACGCGCAACGTGACCGAAGGCCTGGCCTGGGGCTTCAAGATCATCACCGACCCGTTCATGGACATCGTGCTGTACCACAAGGCGCCGCTGAAACTGATGCGCGGCCAGATGATCTCGTCGGTGTCGTCGCCCGTCGCGACCGCGCACTGAGCAAGCCGAGAGCCGGCCGTCCGCATCGACTCATGGAACCCACCACCTTCGCCCTCTCCGCGGCCATGCTCGCCGCGCTGGCCGTCATGGCTCCGCGCGTCAAGCGTCGTCTCGAACTCTCTCGTGCCAAGCACGCCTCGTTGACAGGCCACTCGAAGATGGCCAAGCGCGTCGCGGGCCTGCTGCCCGGCTACGCCTACGACGAGGCGCGCTTCTTCGGCTCGGACGGCGCCCCTGCGGAGTTCCAGCGCCGGCGCCGCGCCGGCTTCGAGAAGCTGGCCGCGCTGTACCGCGAACGCTTTCCGAAGAGCGCCGCGCTGACCGCCCAGGCCAGCGCCGGCATCTCCGACCTGCAGTTCACCGGCAGCTACCGCGTGCCGTTCCAGTACAGCCCCTACCTGCGCCAGCACCTGAAGACGGGCAGCTTCCTGCAATCGTCCAGCGGCGTCACCGTGCAGGATCTCGACGGCAACAGCTTCCACGACCTCACCGGCTCGTACGGCGTCAACCTGTTCGGCTACGACTTCTACAAGGAATGCATCGCCGAAGGCGCCCGGCGCGTCGCCGACCTCGGGCCGGTGCTGGGGGCCTACCACCCCGTGTTGCTGGACAACGTGCGCCACCTGCAGCGCATCTCGGGCCTGGACGAAGTCTCGTTCCACATGTCGGGCACCGAGGCCGTGATGCAGGCCGTGCGCCTGGCGCGCTATCACACGAGGAAGAAGTACCTGGTGCGCTTCTGCGGCGCGTACCACGGCTGGTGGGAGGACGTGCAGCCCGGCCCCGGCAATCCGCTGCCCCCGCGCGAGACGTACACGCTGGAGGAGATGAAGGCCGAGACGCTGAAGGTGCTGCGCACGCGCAAGGACATCGCCTGCGTGCTGGTCAACCCGCTGCAGGCGCTGCACCCGAACGCCGCGGCGCCGGGCGACTCGTCGCTGGTGGACAGCGCGCGCCGCGCGAAGTTCGACCGCGCGGCCTACACCGAATGGCTGAAGCAGCTGCGCCAGGTCTGCACCGAGCGCGGCATCGTGCTGATCTTCGACGAGATCTTCATCGGCTTCCGCCTCGCCCCCGGCGGCGCGCAGGAATACTTCGGCGTCCAGGCCGACATGGTCACCTACGGCAAGTCGCTGGGCGGCGGCCTGCCGGTAGGCGTGGTGTGCGGCAAGCGCGAGCTGATGAAGCGCTTCCGGGAGGATCGGCCCGCCGACATCTGCTTCGCCCGCGGCACCTTCAACTCGCACCCGTACGTGATGGGCGCGATGAACGTGTTCCTCGAGCGTCTGGAATGCCCCGACGTGAAGGCCATGTACGACGGCGTCGACCAGCGCTGGAACGATCGCACGGCCCGCTTCAACGAGCGCCTGGCCGCGGCCGGCGTGCCGGTGCGCGTGGCCAACATCCAGTCGATCTGGACCGTGCTGTACGACCAGCCCTCGCGCTACAACTGGATGCTGCAGTTCTACCTGCGCGCGCACGGGCTGGCGCTCAGCTGGGTGGGCACCGGCCGCCTGATCTTCAGCCTCAACTACGGCGACGCCGACTTCGACGCGGTGCTAGCCCGCTTCGTCGCCGCGGCCACCGAGATGCAGGCCGACGGCTGGTGGTGGAACGACCCCGCGCAAAGCAACCGCACCATCCGGCGCGGCCTGCTGCGGGAAATGCTGCGTGAGCGATTCAGCAGCTGAGAGTTGATGAAAAAACATTTCCGACGCCTGCTCGCGCAGGAAGACCTGAACTTCCTCCTCACGAACCGCGTTCCGCGCATCGCGCTGACGCATTTCATGGGCAAGTTCAGTAAGATCCGCAACCCGATCGTCAGCAAGGCGTCGATCGGCATGTGGAAGCTGTTCACCGACCTCGATCTCAGCGATGCCCGCCATCGCAAGTTCCGCTCGATGCACGACTGCTTCACGCGCGAGCTGATGCCCGGCGCGCGCGTGGTGGATCCCGATCCCGCCGTGCTGACCTCGCCCTGCGACGCCATCGTCGGCGCCTGCGGCCCCGTGGCCGGCACCACCGTGTTCCAGGCCAAGGGCTTCCCGTACCGCATGGAGGAGCTGTTCGGGCCGGGCACCGACACGGCCCCGTTCCGTGACGGCCGCTTCATCACGCTGCGGCTCACCTCGGCCATGTACCACCGCTTCCACGCGCCGCACGACTGCGACGTGAGCCACGTGAGCTACCTCAGCGGCGACACCTGGAACGTGAACCCGATCGCGTTGAAGCGCGTGGAGAAGCTGTTCTGCCGCAACGAGCGCGCCGTGCTCAGCGCGCGCCTGCGCCGCGGCAACCACCCGATCGCCATCGTGCCGGTGGCCGCCATCCTCGTGGCCAGCATCCGGCTGCGCTTCACCGACGTGCTGCTGCACCTCAAGTACCGCGGCCCCAACGAGATCCCGGTGCAGGCGCGCTTCGGCAAGGGCGAGGAGATGGGCGGCTTCCAGCACGGCTCCACCATCATCCTGTTCGTGCCCCCCGGCTTCGAGTTCGTCGACGGCATCCACACCGGCACGCGCATCCGCATGGGCCAGCCGCTGATGCACCTGCCGCCCCAACCTCAGGCGGACCATCCCGCGCAGGCGCTGGAACAGGTGCCCGCGTGACGCGTGCGGGCGCGGCCACGCTCGCGCGCCGCGCGGGCGTGGTGCTCGCGTGCGTGGCGGTGTTGGTGGCGCTGGACTTCGTGCTGCGCGACCTGAGCCTGGCCGATTTGCGCACGGCGCTGCTGCGCCAGCCGCCGGCGCGTATCGCGGCCAGCCTCGCGCTCACCGCCGTCAGCTTCGCCTGCCTGGCGCTTTACGACCTGGTGGGCGTGCACGTGGCCGCGCCCGGCCGGGTGTGCGCGCGGCTGGCGCTGCTGGCCGGCGCGACCAGCGCGGCCATCGCCAACACGGTGGGCTTCCACGCGGTGTCGGGCTCGGCGGTGCGCGCGCACCTGTACCTGCCCGCGGGCCTGAGCGGCGGGGAGGTGGCGCGCGTGGTGTCCACGTCGTGGCTGTCGCTGGTGGCCGGCAACGCGGCCATGCTGGCCGGCGCCGAGCTGTTCCAGGCCGCGACGGGCGACGACCCGGCCTGGCACGCGGCGCTGGGCGTCGCGCTCGAGGCGCTGCTGCTGGCGTGGCTGTGGTGGCTGTCGCGCGGCCCGCGCGAGGTCGCGCTGGGCCGCTGGCGCCTGCCGATGCCGTCGGCCTCGCTGGCCGTGCTGCTGATGACGCTGGGCGCCGTCGAGAGCGGCACCGCCGTCGGCGCGCTCCACGTGCTGCTGCCGCCGGACCTCGCGCCGCCGTTCGACGTGTTCGCCGTCGGCTGCATCGCGGCCGTGCTGCTGGGCGTGGTGTCGCACGCGCCGGGCGGGCTGGGCGTGTTCGAGGCCGGCATGACGGCCTTCCTGGCCGGCCGCGGCCGGCCCGACCTGCTGGCCGCGCTGCTGCTTTACCGCCTGCTCTACAACCTGTTGCCGTTCGGCTGCGCGGTGACCGTGCTGGGCCTGCGCTCGGGCTGGCGCGCCCTCGTTGGCGTCACAGGGGCAGCGGCGCGTAGCGGCTGAGGTTGGGCGCCTGCTCGCAGGCCGACGCGCCGTAGCGCCCCAGCAGGCCGTCGGCCAGCGTGGCGGCCGCCGGCGACAGCAGGAAGGTGAAGCGCGAGGCCGAGCCGCGGTTGATGAAGGCCTCGGCCTCCCGCGGCTTGCCCGCGTGGCGGAAGGCCGAGCGCAGCTCGGTGACGAAGTCGACCGCCCGCGCCGCGCGCGGCTCGCCGTCGACGATGATCACGCAGTACCAGGCCATGGGGGTCGTCAGGAGAGGCAACGCCCGTGATCTTGGGCGCCCTCGATGACGATTGCGTGACGTGGCGGGCCCCAAAAAAACGGCCCCGCGAACGGGGCCATTTCGAGCCGGAATGACACGCGCGGCGCCGCGTTCGGGTTTACTGCGGACAACGCGCTGGAACCCACCCGCACTCGGCTGCAGAATGGCTGCATGACCGACACCACCACCGTCCCCGAAGGCCTGTTCTCCCACGAAGAAGACGGCGTGCTGCGCTGCCAATGGTGCCGCGCCAGCGCGGAATACCGGCGCTACCACGACGAGGAGTGGGGCTTTCCCGTCACCGACGAGCGCCGGCTGTTCGAGAAGATCTGCCTGGAGGGCTTCCAGGCCGGCCTGAGCTGGCTCACCATCCTCAACAAGCGCGAGGCCTTCCGCAAGGGCTTCGCCAACTTCGAGGCCGACAAGATCGTGCGCTTCGGCGAGCGCGACATCGAGCGCCTGCTGGCCGACGCGGGCATCGTGCGCCACCGCGGCAAGATCGAGTCCACCATCAACAACGCGAAACGCGTGCTGGAACTGCGCGAGGAGTTCGGCTCGCTCGCGGCCTACGCGTGGGGCTACGAGCCGGCGGCCGATACCCGGCCCCACAAGCCGCAGACCGGCGTGGTGCTGGGGCCGTCGGCCGAGGCCGTGGCCATGTCCAAGGATCTGAAGAAGCGCGGCTGGAGCTTCGTCGGGCCCACCACCGTGTATGCGTTCATGCAGGCGATGGGGTTGGTCAACGATCACTACGAAGGCTGCCATGCGCGCGAGAAGGCGGCGAAGGCGCGCAAGAAGCTGAAGAAGCCGACGTGAGGCGCGAGCCGGGCACTCGCTCCGGCGATATTCCGCGCGTCGACATCACCCCGGCGTGATCACTTCGGCGTGAGCCGATACAAGCCGCCCTCGGGGTCATCCTCGATCAACCACAGCGCGCCATCCGGTGCCTGCTCCACGTCGCGGGCGCGGAAGCCGACCGTCCAGTGCTCGGCCGGTGTCGCGGTCGCGCCGTGGACCTCGATCCGATGAAGCGCACGGCTGACGAGGCCGGTCGCGAACGCCGAGCCCTTCCACTTCGGAAACATCTCGCCGCTGTAGAACATCAGGTTGCCGGGCGCGAGGACGGGCGTCCAGTAGATCACCGGCTTGGCGAGGTCGGGGCGCGTGTCGGGGCTCGCGATGGGCACGCCGTCGTAGTTCACCGCATACGACACGAGCGGCCAACCGTAGTTCCTGCCCGGCTCGATCAGGTTGAGTTCGTCGCCTCCGCGCGGCCCATGTTCGAGTTCCCACAGGCGGCCATCCGGCGCGAACGCCAGGCCGTAGGGCGTGCGATGCCCCGAAGTCCATGTCTCGGCGGGCGTCAGGTTGGGGCCTTCGAAGACATGGGTGCGCACGACGGGCGCGGTCCTGGCGGCCTCCGTGTCTCTCGGCGGATCGATCACCGGGACCGACGTTGCACCGATCTTGCCTTCCATGGGATTGCCGGGCGCGGGCTTGCCGTCCAGGGTCAGTCGCAGGATCTTGCCCGCCGGTTGGTTCGGGTCCTGGGCGGGGGTGAAGCGCTGCCGATCGCCGGCCGTGAGGAAGAGGAATTTCTGGTCCGGCGAAAAGGCCACCGCGCCACCGGCCTGGCCTCCCTTGCCCTTGATCGGATCGCGCCAGACGACCTGCAGGTCTTCCAGCGAGGCGGTGTCGGCGCCGATCTTGAGCGTCGCGCGGGCGAGCGCCAGGCTCGACGTGCGCGAGGCCTGTCCGGGCTCCGAATAGGTCAGGTAGATCGCGCCATCGCTCGAATAGGACGGGGCCAGGTAGACGCCCAGCAGGCCGTTCTGGTTCTCGTACATCACCGGCGGCACGCCCGTGACTTCGAGCTTCTGCCCGGATTGGGTCGCGAGGAAGAGCTTGCCGATCTTCTCGGTGATCAGCATGCGTCCGTCCGGCAGGAAGGCGATGCGCCATGGCAGGTCGAACTGCGCGACCTTCGTGAGCTTGAACGGAGGCGATGGGGTGGGCGGCAGAGTGCCGGCGTTGATCTGCGCAACGACGGGCGTCGCGACCAGGGGCAGCCAGAGCAGGAGTCCGAATTTCGGGAATTGCATGCGTCGCTCGTCAGTCGGGAGTCCGAAGAGTATCCCGTGGCCGTGAAGGCAGTGCCGGGCGCCGGGCCATCGGCGCCACGAGCGCCTCTCGAATGATCGAGATGGCAATGTCGGGCCGGCGCGCGCCGGGCACGGCGCCCGTTCCGGGCTGAACAGCAGGATGGACTGTCGCCGCCGGACGTCCTACCATGCCCCCATGCGCCGCTTGCCCCTCCTGCTGAGCGCGCTGGTCCTGTGGTTCGCGTCCCTCGCCGGCGCCCAGACGACTTCCGTTGCCCCACCCGGCGTGGGCGACGGCGGCGTGCTCTTGTTGAGCGTCGACGGCGTCATCGGCCCGGCCAGCGCCGATTACGTCGAGCGCGGATTGCAGCGGGCGGCCCGACGCCATGCCGCGCTGGTGGTGTTGCGGCTCGACACGCCCGGCGGCCTCGACACCTCCATGCGCGCGATCATCAAGGCGATCCTGGCGTCGCCGGTTCCGGTGGCCACCTTCGTCGCCCCGGCGGGCGCGCGCGCCGCGAGCGCGGGCACGTTCATCCTCTACGCCAGCCATGTGGCCGCCATGGCGCCGGCGACCACGCTCGGCGCGGCCACGCCGGTGCTGATCGGCGTCGCGCCCGACCCCTCCCCGGATGCGCCGGGCCCGCGCGGCGCGTCCACCGCGAGCGCCGCGTCCGCGGGCGCGGCCGCCGCGCCGCATGACGCGCTGGAGGCCAAGCGCATCAGCGACGCCGCCGCCTCCATCCGGTCGCTCGCCCTGCTGCGCCACCGCAACGCCGAGTGGGCGGAGCGCGCCGTGCGCGACGCGGCGAGCCTGTCGTCCGGCGAGGCCCTGTCGCAGCACGTGGTGGACATCGTGGCCGGCGACGTGCCGGACCTGCTGCGCCAGCTGGACCGCCGGACGGTCCAGCTCGCCGACGGACGCACGGCGACGTTGGCCGTCGCGGGGGCCCGCGTCGAAGCCTGGGACCCGAGCTGGCGCGACCGGACGCTGGCCGTGCTGGGCGATCCGAGCCTCGCCCTGCTGCTGATGCTGGTGGGCTTCTACGGCCTGCTGTTCGAGTTCTCCAGCCCCGGCCTGGTGGCGCCCGGCGTGATGGGCGCCGTCTGTCTCCTGCTCGCAATGTTCGGCCTGCAGACGCTGCCGATCAACGGCGCCGGCGTCGCGCTGGTCCTGCTGGGGTTGGCGTTCTTCGCGTTCGAGGCCTTCGTGCCTAGCCATGGCGCGCTGGGCATCGGCGGCGTGGTGGCGTTCGTCCTCGGCGCGCTGATGATGGTCGACAGCGACACGCCCGGCTTCGGCGTCTCGCGGCCGCTGATCGCCGCGCTGGCGCTGGTCTCGCTCGCGTTCGTGTGCGTGCTGGCCGCGCTCTCGGCGAGGGTGCGGCGGCGGCGACCGGTCAGCGGAGCCTCCACGTTGCTGGGCGTCGTCGGCGAGGTCGTCGAGGCCGACGGGCCGGACGGATGGGCGCTGCTGCAGGGCGAGCACTGGCGTGTGCGGGCCGGGCGCGCCCTGCATCCGGGCGAGCGCGTGCGCGTGGATCGCGTCGACGCCCTCACGCTCGAAGTCAGCGCCGAAGGAGCATCTCGATGATCGGATCCTTCATGTCGGCGTTGCTGCTGATCCTGCTGCTGCTCGCGCTGGCGGCGTCGCTGCGCGTGCTGCGCGAATACGAGCGCGGCGTGGTCTTCATGCTCGGCCGCTTCCTGGCGGTCAAGGGGCCCGGCCTCGTGCTGCTGATCCCGGCGCTCCAGCAGATGGTGCGCGTGAGCCTGCGCCTGGTGGTGATGGACATTCCCAAGCAGGACGTCATCACGCGCGACAACGTCTCGGTGAAGGTCAACGCCGTGCTGTACTTCAAGGTCGTCGACCCGGAGCGCGCCGTGATCCGGGTCGAGAACTTCCTGATGGCCACGAGCCAGCTGGCGCAGACGACGCTGCGCGCCGTGCTCGGCAAGCACGACCTCGACTCGTTGCTGTCCGAGCGCGACCGGCTCAACCTCGACGTGCAGAAGATCCTCGACGCCCAGACCGACGCCTGGGGCATCAAGGTCAGCAATGTCGAGATCAAGGACGTGGACATCGACCTGACGATGGTACGCGCCATTGCTCGCCAGGCCGAGGCCGAACGCGAGCGGCGTGCCAAGGTGATCCACGCCGAGGGCGAACTGCAGGCCTCCACCAAGCTCAGCGAGGCGGCCGAGATCCTGGCCCGCCACCCGCAGGCGTTGCAGCTGCGCTATCTCGAGACGCTGACGGTCATCGCGGCCGACAAGAACTCGACCATCGTGTTTCCCCTGCCGCTGGACATCGTCGGGCCGTTCCTCGAGGCGGCCAAGGGGCTCGGCAAGCTCCCGACGTCGACGGAGTAGGCCAGGGAAAGACGACGCCTTGTCGAGAGTTCGTCAGCGCGAACCGGAAGGCAGGTCGATCACGAGCTGACCCTGGAAGGCCGGATTCTCGAACTTCAGCTCGCCGATCGATCCAGCGTCGTTGCGGTTCAGCGCATAGCCGCGCGGGTTGCACACGACCCGGCAGCGGCCGACGCGGTAGTCGAAGCTGTCATGCATGTGCCCGTGCAGCCACAGGTCGGCCTGCTCGACGAGCGCCGTCAGGTCGCTGGCGAACGCACCGTTGACCGGACTGCCGGCGAACCGGGCGTGGATCGAATCCGGATGCGGGGCATGATGGGTGATCACCACCGTCGGCATCGAGTGGTCGATCGAGAGTTCGCGCGCCAGCCACGCGCGGCTGCGCAGGTGCTCGTCGAGCGCCTGCCGGGCCCGGAACGGTCCGGATGCCGTGAGGATGCGCCGATGGTCGAGCAGGAAGCCCTCGGCCGCCTCCATCGCCGCCGACGGCGCGATGCCCGAGAGCCGGTAGTCGGTCCACAGCGTGCTGCCGAGGAAGCGCACGCCGTCCAGCGTGACGACGTCATCGTCCAGGAAGCGCACCGCCGTGCCTTCGGCCGCCCGGCGCAGGTCCGGGCGCAACGCCTCCCACTGGCCGTCGTAGAACTCGTGGTTGCCCGCCAGGTACAGCACCGGCACCGGCCACGAGGCGAAGCGCTCGATCGCGCGCGGCCCGCGGTGGATGTCTCCGGCCAGCACCAGCACATCGGCGCCGGGCGCCGGCGCGATCAGGCGCTCGTCCGGCCAACGCCGGAGCAGTTCCAGGTGCAGGTCCGATGCCAGTTGGATGCGCATGCCGGAAACGATAGTCGAAAATCGCGCCGGCGCGCGCTGGACGGGCAGTGGCCCGACTTACTTCTTGGGTGCCGCGGAAGCAGCCGGCGCCGGCGCGGAGGCCGCGGCGGCAGGCTGAGCGTCCTTGAGCCAGGTTCCCTTGTCGGCCAGGCACGCCTTCTTGGTCTTGCCCATGTCCATGCTTCCGTCGGCCTGCTTGCAGTGATGGGTCTGGTGCGTGCCGGCGGGCTTGGCCGGGGCGGCGTCCTTGGTTGCGGCGAACGCCGTGGTGCTGCAGGCAAGGGCGGCAGAGACGAGAGCGATGCGGAGCAGGTTCGTGGATGTCATCTTGGGTCCTTTGGTAGGGTGCCAGGCAATGGCGCGGAAGGGTGCACGGCGGATGAAACCTCCGCCGGCGCGAAGTATGTCACCTGGAGCGGCGAACTCGATTCCGGGGCGACGACGGACAGGCCAGGCTCCTCGCCGGGTGCACGCGCGTTCGAGCGGGCGCGACTATGATGCCCCGCAGCGGCCACCGGCCGGTGATCGATTCGAATCGTCGCAAGCCATCCGCTGCGACGCCATTTTCCGGGAAGCGTCATGGCACTGAAGTTGGCCCTCGTGGGCATTGGCAAGATCGCGCGCGATCAACACATTCCGGCGCTGGCCGCCGATCCGCGCTTCGAGCTCGTGGCCTGCGTCAGCCGCAACGCGCGGGTTGACGGCGTGGCGAACTTCACCAGCATCGAGGCGCTGCTGGCCGAGGTGAAGGATCTCGACGCCGTCTCCATCTGCACGCCGCCCCAGGCGCACTACGAGGCCGCCCTGTCCGCGCTGCGGGCCGGCAAGCACGTCATGCTCGAGAAGCCGCCCGCGGCAACCACGCGGCAGATCGCCTTGCTGCAGGCCGAGGCCGCGCGGCACGGGCGCACGCTGTTCCAGACCTGGCACTCGCGTTTCGCCGCCGGCGTGGACGCGGCGCGCGAGTGGCTGCGCGAGCGCACCCTCACCGGCGGCACCATCACCTGGAAGGAAGACGTGCATCACTGGCACCCCGGCCAGCAATGGATCTTCGACGCCGGCGGCCTGGGCGTGTTCGACCCCGGCATCAACGCGCTGTCGGTGCTGACCGAGGTGCTGGCCGGCGAGGCCTTCGTGCACGAGGCCGTGCTCGACTTCCCGGAGAACCAGCAGGCTCCGATCGCGGCCCGGCTGGCCCTGCGCACGGAGGCCGGCGTCACGGTGGACGCGGAATTCGACTTCCGGCAGAAGGGCGAGCAGACGTGGGACATCGAGCTCGTCACCACCTCCGGCCGGCTCAAGCTCACCCGCGGTGGCGGCGGGCTGGAGATCGACGGCCGGGCGCTGGAGGAGGATGCCGCGTTGGCCGGCGAATACCCCAGGTTGTATTCACGCTTCGCGGATCTTTGCCAGGCCGGCGAGTCGGAGGTCGACTGGCGGCCGTTCCAGCTGGTGGCCGATGCCTTCCTGGTCGGCGAGCGACGAACCGTGGCGGCGCACCAGGTCTAGCGCTCGGTTCCTACCGGCCGGCGACCTTGAAGTCGAAACGGATCGAGAGCCTGTTGTCAGCGACGCGGACGGATTCGATGGTCAGCGCGAGCACATCGACCTGGAGCTGCCCGCCCGTCCCCTGGAGTATCGTCCGGACGGCCTTCAGGACGTCGATCTCGATCGCGCCCGGGAGGGTCGGCACCAGCCCGGTGTTCAGGACGATCCGCGTGTTCGCGTCACCCACGTCCTCGATGCGGATGTTGGCCAGGCGGACGGTCGTGCCTTGCGCGCCCGGTTCGCCCGAGACCGTGGTCCAGGATGCCAGGTCGACGCCCGCGCAGCTGTCCCCGAAGTCCATGCCGACGCGGGCTGTCAGGTGCGAACGGATGACCACGCGCCCGCCTGCCAGGGTGACGGCGGGATTGTCGAGATAGGCGCTGCAGGCGCCGCGCTGGAGGTAGTAGCGGCCGTTGTCCTTGAACAGCGACTCGACGACCAGCTTCTGGACGGCGGACTGCTCCAGTGCGATCTCGGCGCCGTGGGCGGTTGTGGCGGCCGCCGACACCGCCACGGCCATCAGTGTTTCGCGAAGGAATCGGATGCGCATCCGGCGAGACTAGCACCGGCCCGGGGCCGTCGCCGCCCGCAAGCGCTCCCGCGTCCGCGCCGGCGTGTTGCCGAACCACTCCCTGCACGCCCGGTTGAACGAGCTCTGCTCCCGGTAGCCCAGCATGAAGGCCACGTCGGTGAGGTTCAGCCGCGAGTCGCGCAGCAGTTCCTCGGCCAGCGCCTGGCGCGCGGCCTCGTGCACCGCCTGGAAGTTGGTGCCGGCCTCGGCCAGCTTGCGCTGCAGCGTGCGCGTGCTCATGGCCAGCGCGGCGGCCACGTCGTCCACGCGGGCGCGGTCACTGGCCAGTTGCGCGGCCACCTCGCGGCGAACGTCGGTGACGATGCGCGGCTCGGCGGTCTCGCGCAGGCGCACGGCCAGCAGCTCGTCGGCGTGGCGCTGCAGCACCTTCAGCATGCTGCCGTCGGCGTTGGGCACGGGCTTGTCCAGCAGCGCGGCGTCGAAGCGGCCATAGGCGGCGGGCACGCCGTAGACCACCGACGGGCCGAACACCTGGGCGTGCGCGGCGCGGACCGCCGCGTCGGGCTCGGGGTAGGGCAGGCCGATCTCGTGCACGGGCAGGCGCTCGTGCGCGAGCCAGCTGACGAAGGTGAGGATGCCGGCCAGCACGCTGTCGCACAGGTGGCGCGCCTGCGCGGGCGTGCAGGCGTCCAGCCAAGGTGTGTCCCAGTAATACGTAGCGAGGCCGTCGCGCTCGTCCAGGCGCGAACGGCCCAGGTCGTGGGCCAGGCCTTCGTAGCGGCGCGTCTGCACGAAGGCGCCGCGCAGCGTGGTGCAGGCGCACACCACCAGGCCGTAGAACGGGTAGGTGGACAGCCGCGCGTGCAGGCCGGCGTGCAGGCCGAATACCGGGTCGGCGGCGAGCTTGTCGCCGGCGCCCAGCAGCAAGAGGTAGTCGGCCACGACCAGGCTGTCGCGCATGGCGTCCAGCGTCTCGCGCGGCCAGCCGAGCTCGGCGCACAGCGCGGCGGGCGACACGCCCTGGGCCTGCGCGGTCGCCACGGCCGTCTGCGCGTAGGCCATGGCCACGCGCGCGTCGGCTGCCGGCGGGATCGGGCAGGGCGCGTCGGACGCTGCAGGGGAGAGGGGAGGCGTCGTCGCCGGCGTGACTGGCATGTTGTGGCAACTCGCCTGTCGGCGAAAGACAAGCCGCGGCGGCGCATCGGGCGCACCATTCGCGGCGTGGCGTCGGGTGGGCGGGAATGCCCGGAGACGCCTTTGGCCCTGGAAAAACGAGTATAGCCACGATGACCGCAGAACGACGCTGGAACGGCTGGGGCGACGCCCGGGTGCAGGAGGCGCTGAAGCCGGAGGCCCTGGCCTTCCTCGCGCAGGCCGTCGGCGACGGACGGCCGCGCGCCGACGCGACCTTCGCCGCCGCCCTCGCGCAGGTGGACGCGCAGCCGTCGCGCCTGCCGCCGCATCCGCTGGTGGACACCGGCGCCGAGGCGCGCCTGCGCGCCAGCTTCGGCCAGTCCATGCACGACTGGCTGCGCCTGCGCTTCGGCGTGCTGGGCCGCGTGACCGACGGCGTGGCGTTCCCCGCCAGCTCGGCCGAGGTGCGCGCGCTGCTCGCGTGGGCGCGCGAGCACGGCGTGCAGGTGCTGCCCGCGGGCGGCGCCACCAGCGTCGCCGGCCACCTCACGCCGGTGGGCGCGGCACCGGTGCTCACGCTGGCCATGGGCCGCATGATGCGGCTGCTGGATCTCGATCCCGAGTCCCAGCTCGCGCGCTTCGAGGCCGGCGTGGCCGGGCCCGACCTGGAGGCGCAGCTGCGCGCCCACGGCTTCACGCTGGGCCATTTCCCGCAGAGCTTCGAGCTGTCGACCCTCGGCGGCTGGATCGTCACGCGCTCGTCGGGGCAGCAGTCGGCGCGCTACGGCCGCATCGAGCAGCTGTTCGCCGGCGGCGTGCTGCAGACGCCCGAGCGCGAATGGACGCTGCCCACCTTCCCGGCCTCGGCCGCCGGGCCCGACCTGCGCGAATGGGTGCTGGGCTCCGAAGGCCGCATCGGCGTGCTGACCGAGGCCAGCGTGCGCGTCACGCGCGCGCCGGCCGCCGAGCGCTTCGTGGGCGTCTTCTTCCCCGACTGGGCCAGCGGCCTGGCGGCGGTGCGTCGGCTGGCGCAGGCCAGGCTGGGCCTGTCGATGTTGCGCCTGGCCAATCCGGCCGAGACCTTCACCACGCTCAGCATGGCAGGCCACGCGTCGGCCATCGCCTGGCTCGAGCGCTACCTCGCGCTGCGCGGCGCTGGCGACGGCAAGTGCCTGCTGTTCGCCGGCTTCACCGGTGCCGGCGCGGGCGCGGTGCGCGCGATGCAGCGCGCCGCGGCGGCGATCTGGCGCGAGCACGGCGGCGTCACCACCGGCACCGTGCTGGGCCGCAAGTGGGCCGAGCGCCGCTTCGCCGGCGTGTACCTGCGCAACGCGCTGTGGGATGCCGGCTACGCGGTCGACACGATGGAGACCGCCTGCGACTGGCCGCGCGTTCCCGCGATGGTGCAGGCGCTCGAGACCGCGGGCCGCCAGGCGCTCGCGCGGCACGGCGAACGCACGCATTGCTACACCCACCTGTCGCACGTCTACGCGCAGGGCTCCAGCGTGTACTCCACCTTCGTCTACCGCATCGGCGACGACTACGAGGGCGCGCTGGCGCGCTGGCAGTCGCTCAAGACCGCGGTGGGCGACGCGATCGTGGCGCAGGGCGGCACCATCACGCACCAGCACGGCGTGGGCAAGGACCACGCGCGCTGGCTGCCGGCCGAGAAGGGCGAGACCGGCATGTCGGCCATCGCCGCGATGGTGCGCGAGTTCGATCCGCACGGCGTGATGGCGCGCGGCAACCTGCTGGGGGACGCTGATTGACCACCGACGTCGACCTCCTCGTGATCGGCGGCGGCATCGCCGGCGCCGGCGTGGCGCTGGAGGCGGCGCGCCGCGGCGTGTCGGTGATGCTGGTGGAGGCGCGCGACTTCGCGTGGGGCAGTTCGTCGCGCTCGTCAAAACTCGTGCACGGCGGCCTGCGCTACCTGCGCGAGGGTGCGTTCGGCCTCACGCGCGAATCGGTGCGCGAGCGCGGCCGGCTGCTGCACGACGCGCCGGGCCTGGTCGAGCCGCAGCGCTTCCTCATCGGCCACTACGCGGGCCGCTCGCCCAGCCGCCGCCAGATGGGCATCGGCCTGGCGATCTACGACGCGATGGCGGGTCGGCGCACGCGCGCGTTCCACACGCCCGCGCAGGCGTGCGAGCTGGCGCCGCACATGGCCGTGGACGGCCTGCTGGGCGCCTCGGGCTACCTCGACGCGAAGACCGACGACGCGCGCCTGGTGATGCGCGTGCTGCAGGAGGCGCAACGGCATGGTGCACGGGTGTTCAACCGCGCCGCCGTGAAGTCGCTGCTGCGCGCGGGCGATGCCGACGTGCCGCCCGACGGCCTCGGCGCGAAGCCCGGCGCCGTGGTGGGCGCGCGCATCGAAGGCGCCGGCTTCACCGGCCACGTACGGGCGCGCTGCGTCGTCAACGCGACCGGCTTCTGGGCCGACGGCCTGCGCCGCGGGCTGGGCGCCGGCATGCTGCGGCCGCTGCGCGGCAGCCACCTCGTGTTCCCGCTATGGAGGCTGCCGGTGGGGCAGTCGGTGAGCCTCCTGCATCCGCGCGACGGCCGGCCGGTGTTCGCCACGCCGTGGGAGGGCATGGCGCTCGTGGGCACCACCGACCTCGACCACCATGACGACCCCGATGTCGAGCCGCGCATCTCGCCGCAGGAGACGGCCTACCTCGTGGAGGCGCTGCGCCACGCGTTCCCGCGCCTGGACCTGCGCGCGTCCGACGCCGTGTGCAGCTTCTCCGGCGTACGTCCCGTGGTCGACGATCGCGCTGCCGGGAATGACCCGTCGAAGGCGCCGCGCGAGCACGTGGTGCGCGACGAGCAGGGCCTGGTCACCATCACCGGCGGCAAGCTCACCACCTTCCGCGTCAACGCGCTCGACGCGCTGCGCCACGCCGCGCCTTACCTGGGCAAGGGTGCCGACTTCGACTACCGCGTGGCCGATCCGATCTTCGCGCCGCAGCCCGTGCCGCCCGAGGCCGCCGCGCTGCCGCACGGCCTGCGTAGTCGCCTGCTCGGACGCCACGGCACGCAGGCCGGCGCGCTGCTGCGCGAGTCCGTGCCCGCCGACCTCGCGTCCGTGCCCGGCACCACCACGCCGTGGGCCGAGCTGCACTGGGCGCTGCGACACGAGCAGGTGCGCTTCCTCGACGACCTGCTGCTGCGCCGCACGCGGCTGGGCCTGCTGCTGCCCGACGGTGCCGCCGCGCTGCTGCCGCGCCTGGAGCCCGTCGCGCGCGAGGCGCTGTCGTGGTCCGCCGGCGAATGGCGCGACCAGTGCGATCGCTACGCCCGCATCATCGACCAGTGCTACACGGTGCCCACGCCATGACCGACGACCTGCTCCTCTCGATCGACTGCGGCACGCAGAGCGCCCGTGCGCTGCTGTTCGACCCGCGCGGCGAGCTCGTGGCGAAGGCGCAGGTGGCGCTCGACGACTACGTGGTCGAACAGCCCGGCTGGATGGCCCACGATGTCGACGGCTTCTGGGCCGCCTGCGCGCGCGCCTGCCGCCAGCTGTGGCAGGACCGGCCCGAGCTGGCCGCGGCGGTGCGCGGCGTGGCGGTGACCACGCAGCGCGGCACCATCATGCCGATCGACGCGCAGGGCAAGGCCGCCCTGCCGGCGCTGATCTGGCTGGACCAGCGCCGCGCCAGCCAGGTGCCGCGGATCAATGCGGCCTGGCGCGCGGCCTTCCGCCTGGCCGGCGTCGGCGACACGGTGCGCTACTTCCAGCGCGAGGCCGAGGTGAACTGGTGGGCGCAGCACGAGCCCGCGGCCTGGGCGCGCACGCACAAGGTGCTGCTGCTGTCGGGCCTGCTGAACTGGAAGCTCACCGGCGAGTTCGTCGATTCCATCGGCTCGCAGGTGGGCTACGTGCCGTTCGACTTCAAGGCGCACGCGTGGGCGAAGCCGTCCGACTGGAAGTGGCAGGCGCTGGCGGTGCGGCCCGAGCAGTTGCCCGAGCTGCGCCCGGTGGGCTCGCTGCTGGGCCGAGTGAGCGCGGCCGCGAGTACGGCCACGGGTATCCCGGCGGGCACGCCGGTGATCGCGGCCGCGGCCGACAAGGCCTGCGAGGTGCTGGGCTCCGGCTGCCTGGAGCCGCACGTGGGCGGCGTGTCGTACGGCACCACGGCCACCATCAACGTGTGCACGCGCAAGTACGCCGAGGCGCTGTCCTTCGTGCCACCGTACCCCGCCGCGCTGCCCGGGCACTACGACAGCGAGGTGCAGATCTTCCGCGGCTACTGGATGGTGCGCTGGTTCAAGGAGCAGTTCGGCGACCGCGAGCGCAACGAGGCGCAGGCGCGCGGCGTGGCGCCCGAGTCGCTGCTCGACGAGCTCGTGGCCGCCGTGCCGCCGGGCTCGCTCGGCCTGGTGCTGCAGCCGTACTGGACGCCGGGCATCCGCCATCCGGGGCCCGACGCGAAGGGCGCGATCATCGGCTTCGGCGACGCCCACACGCGGGCGCACGTGTACCGCGCGATCCTCGAGGGCCTGGGCTACGCGCTGCGCGACGGCCGCGAGCGCATCGAGAAGAAGACGGGCGTGGCGCTGACCGAGCTGCGCGTGTCCGGCGGCGGCTCGCAGTCCGACGCGGCCCTGCAGCTGACCGCCGACATCTTCCGCCTGCCGGCCAGCCGGCCGCATGTGTACGAGACGAGCGGACTGGGCGCGGCCATCGCCTGCGCGGTGGGCCTGGGCCTGCACCCCGGCTTCGCCACCGCCGTGCGCGCGATGACCCGCGTGGCGCGCACCTTCGAGCCCGACGCGCGCAACGCGGCGCTCTACGACGAACTCTACGGGCAGGTCTACCAGAAGATGTACCCGCGCCTCGCGCCGCTGTACGAGCGGTTGCGCGCGATCACGGGCTACCCGTCGCGCGATTGACTCCTTCGCCGGACGCGCATGAAAAAGGGATCGCCGCGGCGATCCCTTTCCTGTGCGCGGCTTCCGGCCTCGCTCAGAACGCCAGGCCCAGGCCCAGGTCGACGCGCGTCAGGTCCGTGTTGGTGGAGAAGCGCTGGTAGTCGGCCTTCAGCACCACGTTCGGGTTCAGGTAGTAGTTGGTGCCGACCGTCCACACGCGGTCGTGCGGCTGCGGCCAGGGCTTGCCGTCGGAGGCCAGGCCGGTGGGCACCGTCGTGAAGCCCGGGGCGATGCCCTGGTAGCTCGCGCCCATGTCGTAGTGCTCCCAGCGCACGAACGGCGTCAGCTTCTCGCCGCCGCTTTCCCACACCTTGTACGCGCCCTGCACGTAGTAGCCGAGCCACGATGCCGGCAACGGATTGGAGGCGCCGGTGTTGTCGAGGTTGTACGTGGCGGTGTTGGAGAACGAGCCGTGCGCGTAGACCGCCGAGATGTCGGCGTTGCCCGGCGTCCAGCGTCCGTGCACTTCCCACAGCGTGGCCCGGGTCTGCGGCAGGTTTGCCGGCACGGTCGGCATGGCCACGTTGCCGGTGGAGACGAAGCCGCCCAGCAGCAGGCCCGGCATGCCGGTGTAGTTCAGCGCCGCGTACTGCGACAGGTGCTGCACGCTGGCGTTCTGCAGCTCCTGGTGCGTCGCCTGCATCGGGGCCACGCCGCTGTTGATCAGCTCCAGCGCGGTGCGGTAGGCCGGATCCTCGAGGTTCGGGTTCCAGCCGCTGAGGTTGAGGCCGGTCGTGACGCCGGCGTCCCAGGTGAGGCCGATCTCGCTGGTGCCGTGCAGGCCGAGGCCGCCCTCGCGCCAGGTGCTGGGGATGATCAGCGTCTCGACGAAGTTGCGCTGCACGCCGTAGAAGGCCGTGGGCTCGTGGTGCTCGTTGATCAGGCCCACGGGCATCAGGTACAGGCCCGCCTTGGCGTTGATCGAATCGGTGAGCTGGTGGTCGATGTAGAACTGCTCGACCTCGAACTCGCCCGCATCCTTGGAGGACGCGACGGCGTGCTCCACCTCGAACTCGGAGTTGAAGCTGGTGCGCTCGTCGAACTTGTAGCCGATGCCGAACACCGCGCGAGCCAGGTCGGCCGTGGCCAGGCTGTGGTCGTGCGTCGGGTTCGTGTAGTAGATCTCGCCGTAGCCCCACAGGCCGAGGTTGGGCGAGATGGCGCTGGCGGGCGCCGGTGCCGGCGCGGTCGCCACCACCGGGGCGGGCGCGGCGGCGGCCTTGGCCTGCGCGGCGGCCAGCGCGTCGTTCTGCGCCTTCACGCGCGCGAGTTCCTGCTTCATCGCGTCGAGTTGCTGTTGCATCTGGCCGATCTGCTGCGCGAGCTTTTCGGCGATGTCGGGCGGCGTGTCGGCGGCCTGGGCCGACGTGAGCAGGAACAGGGAGAGGGCGGCGATGGCGACGGGCGTGTTTTTCATTTCAGTTCATCGGCTCTGGGAGTTGCGGGATGCGGCGGCGACGCCGGCGGCGGCCTGGCATTGGGCGGGCAGGACCTGCGCGGTCGGGTTGGCCGGGTCGTAGCCGTCGGTCAACGTGCACAGGAACGTGATGAGGTCGTTGATCTCGGAGGTCGACAGCGCGGGCGTTTCGCCGATATGGCGGTTGTACGGAATCTCGCTCGTGTTGACGTTGCCGAGGTAGCCCGCGTCGCTGCCGGCCACGCCCGGCGTGACCACGAACTGGCCGCCGTAGACCGCGGGCAGGTCGTCGAACTTCGTCACGGTGCCGTCGGGGTTGGCGGGGTACCACTCCTCGGGGTTGGTGTCGCGTCGCACGTAGAAGCCGATGGCGTCGACGAGCGTCGTGAAGCGGCCGTTGTGGAAGTACGGCGCCGTCGCCGCGATGTTGCGCAGCGTGGGCACCTTGAACTGGCCGCAGTTGCTGAAGAAGTTCAGCGTCTGCTCGCGGAACGGGCCGCACACGCCCAGGTCGTAGTAGCTCTGCACGCCGTCGGTGCTGTTGACCGGGGTGTAGCCGGGCGCGGACGGGCCGTTCGCGGGGATCAGGCTGTTGCGCGGGACACCCAGGTTGTCGTAGCTGTAGTCGGTGAACATCGGCGGCGTCTTGCCGTCGGCCGAGGTGCTGGGATGGCACGCGCCGCAGTTGCCCTTGGTGGCGTTGTTGAACAGGCCCAGGCCGCGCTGCTCCTGCGCGGTGAGCGTGGCCTGGCCCTTGAGGAAGTAGTCGTACTTGCTCGAGAACGGCGCGAAGCCCGGATCCTCGGTCTCGAAGGCGGCCAGGGCCTGGCCCATGCGCGCGAGCGCGGTCGCCGGGTCGTCGAGCACCGCGCTGCCGTACAGCGCCGTGAAGTCGGCCAGGTAGGGGCGCGTCTTCAGCAGGGCGACGACGGCGGCGGCGTCGGCGTTGGCCATCTCGAAGGACGTGGTGAAGGGCAGCACCGCCTGGTCGGCCAGCGTCCTGGCGCGGCCGTCGCGGAAGAAGCCGCCGACGGGGCCGCCGTCCGAGCCGACCGAGAAGGCCGGGGTCAGCGCCGCGTACATCAGCGAGGGCGTGTTGCGGAAGCCGGTCAGGTTCATGGCGAGGCCGCCCAGCGGCACCGGCGAGCCGTGGTCGACGCCGCTGGCCGTGGCGTCCTCCGCGAACGCCGAGGCGGCCACGTGGCAGCTCGAGCACGATTGCTGGCCGGAGGCCGACAAGGCCTTGTCGACGAAGATCTTCTGGCCCAGCTGGGCGGCGGCCGACAGGGTGCCGCTGTCCGGCGACGCGGCGCCGCTGCCGCCGCCGCACGCGGCCAGCAGCAGGGGCAGGGCGGCCATCGCGGCCAGCGTCCATGCCCTGCGGCCGGCGCCTGAACTGAAGCCAGGAAGATTCATCGTGATTTCTTGTGTGGAACCGGGCGGGGGTTTGATGTCTGGATTGATAGTGCAATTGCGATTGATTCGCACTCGCAGTATAACTCTATAGAGCCCCGGCTCCGTCGACAAGGACGAGCATGGGGCTGGTCGACCTTGCTTCAGCTTGGCGAAGGATTTCGTTGCGGCCGAGCGCCAAAGCGATCACCGCCGCGCGCCGCCGCACGGGCAGGGATCGCTCAGGGCCCCCGGGTCGCGTCCGTCAGCAGCGGCACGACCGCGAGCAGCGGCGGCACGACGAAGCAGCCCATCTTGAACAGGCTGAACAGGAGCGCGCCCGCCGCGCAGCCCAGCGCGAACGCGCCGACGTTGGCGCCCATGCGGGACAACCGCGCCTTCGCGGCGTCCCGCTGCTCGGCCGGCAGGCCGCGCAGCAGGTCGGCGATGTCGATCATCATCTGCGTGGTGGTGCCCGTCATCAGCGTGGTCGGCGGAGATGCGGCGAGATGGATGCGCGAGATCGCGTTCTGGATCGCCATCGCCGCCACCAGCAGCATGCCCGTGAGGACGACGGCGGGTTCGCTGCCCTGGCGCCCGGGGCCGATCGCGATGGCCATCGCGGCGCCCGCCGCGAGCAGCACCAGCTTCAGCCACAGCATCGTGCGCAGCACCGGCAGGCCGAATCCCGGCAGCGAGGGCGCGAGCAGCCGCGTGGCCAGGATCACGACGCAGAACACCGGCAGCGCCAGCAGCTTGGCCAGGATGCCCGAGCTGCCCATGACCAGCGCGGCGCCCAGCGTCACGAAGTTGCCGGTGACGTGCGCCGTGAACAGTCCCTGCAGCGCCAGGAAGCCGGCCGTGTCGACGTAGCCGGCGTTGAGGCTGAGGAAGGCCGGGACGTTGAGCTTCATGGCGTTCGCGCGGCCTCGCGCCAGTCCATCCACGCGACCAGCAGAAAGCCGCCGACCAGGCCCAGGTGCTCGAAGAACCCGTTCTCCAGCATGAAGCGGTCGGCCGGCGCAGCCGACCAGAAGCGGTTGGCGAGGAGCGTCGCCGCCAGCGTGAAGGCGGCCAGCGCAACCGCCCCCAGCCAGCGCAGCCGGCCGGCCAGGATCAGCAGCGACGCCCCGAGCTCGAGCACGATGACCGCCAGCGCGAGCGGGGCCGCGGGCTCGAGGCCAAAGTGACGCATCTCGCCGATCGCGCCGGCGAAGTCGAACGCCTTGTCGAGGCCGCCCTGCAGATAGGCCGACACGAGCAGCAGCAGCGCGATCCAGCGGACGACGGTGAGGGGCCTGGCCGTCATGTCACGCGGCCCAGCAGGAGCAGCCCAGCGCGCCCCAGAAGCTCTTCGGATCCGAGGCTGGCGGCTCGGCGGCCCAGGCGTTCGCGTGCGCGTGGCCGTGGACACCGCACAGCGCGTCGCAGCCGCAAGCCGCGGCGTTGCGCCGGACCGCTGCCTGCAAGGGCTTGCCCTCGGTGTCGCCCCAGGCGCCGTAGCCGCCGAACGAGCGCACCGGCGACCAGTCGGGCATCGCGGGCGGCGGCGCACCGGCGTCCTCGGAAGCGAAGCGTCCGGCGGCCCAGACGACCTTGCCGCCGACGATGGTCAGCGCCGCCGTGATATCCGCGATGTCGGCCTCGGCGCACGCGAAGAAGTCGCGGTCGGGCACGACGAGGTCCGCGAGCTGGCCGACCTCGATGCGGCCCTTGCGGCCTTCCTCGTTCGAGAACCAGGTGACGTTCTCTGTCCACATCCGCAGCGCCGTCTCGCGGTCGAGGCAGTTGCGTTGCGGTGTCAGCTGCAGCCCGCCGACGGTCTTGCCGGTGATCATCCAGGCGAGCGAGACCCAGGGGTTGTACGACGCGACGCGCGTGGCGTCGGTGCCGGCAGATACCTTCACGCCGCGCGCCAGCATCCTGGCGATCGGCGGCGTGGCCTCGGCCGCGCGCGCGCCGTAGCGCTCGACGAAGTACTCGCCCTGGTAGGCCATGCGATGCTGCACGGCGATGCCGCCGCCGAGCGCGGCGACGCGGTCGATGGACTTGTCCGAGATCGTCTCGGCGTGGTCGAAGAACCAGTTCAGGCCCGCGAGCGGGATGTCCTTGTCCACGCGTTCGAACACGTCCAGCGCGCGGCTGATCGTCTCGTCGTAGGTGGCGTGCAGGCGCCAGGGCCAGCGGTTCTGCGCGAGGATGCGCACGACCTCCTCGAGCTCGCCCTCCATCTGCGCGGGCAGGTCGGGGCGAGGCACGCGGAAGTCCTCGAAGTCGGCGGCCGAGAACACCAGCATCTCGCCGGCGCCGTTGTGGCGGAAGTAGTCGGTGCCCTGCTTGTAGTGCGACGTCGACGTCCAGTCGAGGAAGTCCTGCTTCTCCTGCTTCGGCTTCTGCGTGAACAGGTTGTAGGCGAAGCGCACCGTGAGTTCGTCGGCGGCCTCGAGATCCTGGATCACCTTGTAGTCGTCCGGCCAGTTCTGCGAGCCGCCGCCGGCGTCGATCACGCCCGTGACGCCGAGCCGGTTCAGCTCGCGCATGAAGTGGCGCGTCGAGTTGCGCTGGTAGTCGTACGGCAGCTTCGGGCCCTTGGCGAGCGTCGCGTAGAGGATGGACGCGTTGGGCTTGGCCAGCAGCAGGCCGGTGGGGTTGCCGTCGGCGTCGCGCAGGATCTGGCCGCCGGGGGGCTCGGGCGTCTCGCGCGTGTAGCCGACGGCGCGCAGCGCGGCGCCGTTGAGCAGCGCGCGGTCGTACAGGTGAAGGATGAAGACGGGCGTGTCGGGCGCGACGGCGTTGAGTTCCTGGATCGTCGGCAGCCGCTTCTCGGCGAACTGGTGCTCGGTGAAACCGCCGACGATGCGCACCCATTGCGGTGCCGGCGTGACGGCCACCTGGCGCCTGAGCATGCCCATCGCGTCGGCGAGGCTGCGCACGCCGTCCCAGCGCAGCTCCATGTTGTAGTTCAGGCCGCCGCGGATCACGTGCGAGTGGTTGTCGATCAGGCCCGGCAGCGCGGTCGCGCCATGCAGGTCGATCACGCGCGTCGCCGGGCCGGCGAGGGCCGTTACCTGCGCGTCGTCGCCGACCGCGACGAAGCGGCCAGCCTGGATGGCGACGGCCTGGGCGACCGGATTGCCCCGGTCCAGCGTGGTGAAGCGGCCTCCGCGGAGGATCAGGTCGGGTGCTGGGGATGCGGTCATTGCGTGTCTCGCTTCTGGTCGTCGACGGCGTCGGTCCGGGCGACGGACGTGACCGTGCGCGCGCCCGGCAGATCGCCGAACACGTGCGGCTTCACCTGGCGGTCCAGCCAGGAAACATGCGGCTGTTCGCGCGCCCACGCCTGCTTGACCAGCGGCGGGAGCTGCTCGCCGATGAGGATGCCCAGCAGACCCACCAGCGCGATGATGGGAGGCGCCGGCGAGCGCACCTGGAACAGCGCGTAGATGATGCCGACCAGGATGCCGATCGACAATGACAGGACGTAGGCTTTCATGTCTCGCCCCGCTCAGCCTTCGTGGGCGGCGAACATGGCATGCGCGTAGTTGAGGCCGATGCCGTAGGCGCCGGCGAAGTCGCGCGCGACGCCGGTCGTCATCGCGTAGGTGTCGCCGCGCGCCCAGTCGCGCTGCATCTCGAGCAGGTACTGCACCGACGTCATCGGTTGTGCGCCGGCCTGCACCATGCGATCCATCGCGCGCTCGTGGGCCTCCGCCGACACGTCGCCGCAGGCATCGGCGATCACGTAGACCTCGAAGCCCTGGTCGAGCGCGGACAGCGCCGGCCCGACGATGCAGACGCTGGTCCACAGGCCGGCCAGCACGATGCGCTGCCTGCCGATGCGGTTGACCTCGGCGATGACCGCGGCGTCCTCCCAGGTATTCATCGTCGTGCGATCGAGCAGCTTCTGGCCCGGGAACGGCGTGGTGACTTCGGTGAACATCGGCCCCGAGAACGTCTTCTCGGCCACCGTCGTCAGGATCGTCGGCACCTTGAAGCCGGCCGCGGCGCTGGCGATCAGCGCGGCGTTCGTGCGCAGCACGGTGGCGTCGATCGACTTCGTCGCGAACGCCATCTGCGACTGGAAATCGATCAGCACGAGCGCGTGGTCATGCGGCGTGAGGAGCCTGGCGGCAGGAGCGGGCTTGGCGACGGGAGCGGTCATGGTGGCATCCTGGGTTGAGTCGAACACGGTACTTGCGGGGAACTCGGTGGCCCTAAGATACGCGCCGGCGATCATTAAATACATAGAACAAATGGAATGGAAACCTTTCCGAAAGTGTCATGACGAAGCTGCCTGACTTCGAGGCCTGGGCCGTCTTCGCCAAGGTGGTCGAGGTCGGATCCTTCGCGAAGGCCGCGGCGGAACTGGGGCTGTCGCAGGCGACCGTCTCCAAGGCCGTCGCGCGGCTGGAGACGCGCCTGCAGACGGCGCTGTTCCACCGCACGTCGCGCAAGATGTCGCTGACCGAGAGCGGGCGCGTCGCCGTCGAACGGGCCACGCGAATCCTCGACGAAGGCGAGGCAGTGGAGTCCGAGGTCAGGGCCCAGGCCAGCAGCCCGCGTGGACTGGTGCGGCTGGCGGCGCCGATGTCGTTCGGCATCGGACACCTCGCCCCGCTGCTGCCCGACTTCATGACGGCCTATCCGGAGGTTTCGCTCGACGTGGATTTCAGCGACGAACTTGTCGACCTGATCAGCGGCCGCTTCGACATCGCCCTGCGCATCTCCAGCCTCGCCGATTCGACGTTGCTCGCGCGCCGGCTGTGCACCGTGCGCATCCTGCTGGTGGGGTCGCCGGCGTATCTGGACCGGCATGGCCGGCCCGAGCATCCGCGCGAGCTCGCCAACCACCGGGCCTTGTTCTACACGAACACGGGCCCGGTCGATGCCTGGCGCTTCAAGCATCGGCGCCAGGGCGATTTCACGATCGGCATGACGACGCCATTGCGCGTCAACAACGCCGAGGCGGCGACCCCGGCTCTGCTGGCCGGCCTGGGGCTGGCGCTGCAGCCCGAGTTCCTGGTCTGGGAGTACATCGACAACGGCCTGCTCGAGACCGTGATGCCCGATTGGCACGCGCCGCAGATCGCGCTGCACATCGTCACGCCGCCACATCGCGCGCGCCCCGCGCGGGTTGAACTGCTGATCGAGTACCTGGCCCAGCGGCTGTCCAGCGCACCATGGGCGCAGCCGCTCCCGGCGGCGAAGCGGCGCGCGGCCGCGCAGGGCGCCTGAGGCCTCCTTCGCCCGCCCGCCTGCCGGTCGGCCGGACGACGGCATGCTTTCCGCTGCCAGGCAGGTTGCTGTCAATCCAGCAGCGCCACCGACTTCACCATCGCCCATACGGACGTGCCCGGCGCCAGCGCGAGCGCCTGCGCGGAGCGGCGCGTCACGCGCGCGAGCAGCGCGCCGCCGCCCGCGTGCGTGCGCAGGCGCACGAGCACCTGCGAGGGGTGCGTGTCGTCGGCGAGCGCCTCGATCGTCGCGGGGATCTGGTTGAGGATGCTGCTCTGCGGCTGTGCCGCGAGGCTCAACGACACGTCGCGGGCGAGCACTCGCAGGCGGATGCGGTGGCCGATGGGCAGGCCCGGATCGCGCGCCCAGAAGGTAGTGCCGGATACGTCGAGGCGGGCCATGTGCCAGGCGGCGTCGATCGCGCCGATCTCGCCCTGCAACACCACGCCGGCGTCCTCGCCGGGCGGCAGCGGCAGGTCCAGCCGGCTCAGCAGCTCGCCCACCAGGCCGGTCGCGACCGCGCGGCCGGCGTCCATCAGCACCACGTGGTCGGCCAGCCGCGCGACCTCCGCGATCGCGTGGCTCACATAGACGATGGCGATACCCGACAGGGCATGCAGCCGCTCGATGGCCGGCAGGATCTCGGCCTTGCGCGCCGCGTCGAGCGCGGCCAGCGGCTCGTCCATCAGCAGCAGGCGCGGGCTCACGGCCAGCGCACGGGCGATGGCCACGCGCTGGCGCTCGCCGCCGGACAGGCCCTGCGTCGACCGCGCGAGCAGGGGCTCGATGCCGGTCCACGCGATCGCGTCGTCCAGCGAGATGCGGCGCTGCTCCGGCGCGAGCCGCTTCCAGCCGAACGCCACGTTGGCCCGCACGTCCAGGTGCTCGAACAGGCTGGCCTCCTGGAACACCACGCCCACCGCGCGGCGATGCGTGGGCACGAACGCGGCGCCGTCCTGCCAGGCCTGGCCGTCGACCACCACGCGTCCGCCGGGCGCGTGCTCGAGCCCGGCCAGGCAGCGCAGCAGCGTCGTCTTGCCGCAGCCCGACGGGCCGAACAGCGCGCTGACGCCGCGGGTGGGCAGTTGCAGCGCCACGTCCAGCGTGAACGCGCCGCGCGACAGGGCGAGCGTGGCCTCGATCACGGCGTGGCCGGCCCGGTGGCCAGGAGCGAGCCGCGCGTGCGCAGCCGGTAGACCCACAGCAGCACCGCGAAGGAGAACGCGAGCAGCATCGCGGCGAGCCGGTGCGCGGCCGGGTATTCGAGCGCCTCGACGTGGCTGTACAACTGCGTGGAGATCACGCGCGTGGCGCCGGGGATGTTGCCGCCGATCATCAGCACCACGCCGAACTCGCCCACGGTGTGCGCGAAGCCCAGCACGGCCGCCGTGAGCACGCCGCGCCGCGCCAGCGGCAGCGCCACGTGCACGAAGCGCTCCCACGGGCCGGCGCGCAGCGTGGCCGCGGCCTCCAGCGGGCGCGCGCCGATGGCCTCGAAGGCCGTCTGGATCGGCTGCACGACGAACGGCATCGAGTACAGCATCGAGGCCACCACCAACCCCGCGAAGGTGAACGGCAGCAGGCCGATGCCCAGCGCCTGCGTGGCCTGGCCGACGAGGCCGCGCGGCCCCATCAGCATCAGCAGGTAGAAGCCCAGCACCGTGGGCGGCAGCACCAGCGGCAGCGCCACCAGCGCCGACAGCGGCGCCTTCCAGCGCGAGCGCGTGTGCGCCAGCCACCATGCGAGCGGCGTGCCCAGCACCAGCAGCAGCAGCGTGACGACGCCGGCCAGCTTCAGCGTCAGCAACACCGCCTGCAGGTCGGCGGCCCATTCGGCGTCCACGCGCGCGATCCCTTACCAGCTGTAGCCGTAGGCCTTGATGACCATGCGCGCCTTGTCGCTCGCGAGGTAGTCCACGAACTCGGTGGCGGCCTTGGCCGACCTGGTGGCCGCGATCACGACGGCGTCCTGCCTGATGGGGGCGTACAGGTTGTCGGGCACCAGCCACATCGAGCCGGGCACCCTGGAGCCGTCGGGCGGCTGCACCTGGCCCAGCGCGACGAACGCGAGCTCCGCGTTGCCGGTCTGCGCGAACTGCAGGGTCTGGGCGATGTTCTCGCCGGTGACCACGCGCGCCTGCACGGCGTCGGTGAGCTTCAGCGCGGCGAGCGTCTCCCTGGCCGCCTGGCCGTAGGGCGCCAGCTTGGCGTCGGCCACCGACAGATGCTTCCACTTGTCCGACTTCAGCACCTCGCCTCGGGCGTCCACCAGCGCCGGATCGGCCGACCACAGCACCAGCTTGCCGATGGCGTAGGTGTGCAGCGTGGCGGGCACGGCCTTGCCTTCGCCCACCAGCCTGGCCGGCGTCGCCTGGTCGGCGGCGAGCAGCACGTCGAACGGCGCGCCGGCCTCGATCTGCGCGTAGAACTTGCCCGTGGCGCCGACCGACACCTTCACCACGTGGCCGGTGTCGTGCTCGAACTGCGCGGCGATCTTCTGGGCCGCCGGCGCGAAGTTGGCGGCGACCGCCACCTGGAGTTCGTCGGCCCGGGCCGACAGGGCGAGGGCGGCGATCGAGAGGGCGAGCAGGCCGCGGGGCAGGGTGAGCTTCATTCAGAGATCCTCGGGTTCATGGCAGACGGCCTCGATGTTGTGGCCGTCGGGGCAATGCATGAAGGCGCCATGGTAGTTCGGGTGGTAGTGGGCGCGGATGCCGGGTGATCGAGCATCGAGGGGCCCCACCGAATGGAAGCCGCCCATTCTGCGACATGCCGCGTGACGCACCCCCCAAGCTGGCGGGTGCGCGCCGCGTCCCGCGATCGTAGACTGCCCGCCACGACTACGGGAGACCGCCATGCCTCTTCGCCCGCTTGCCGCGCTCGCCGCGCTCCTGCTGGGCGGCTGCGCCGCGCAGATGCAGCCGGTGGCCGACTTCGGCGCGGCCGCCAATCACCTGGCCGTGGTCTACAAGCCCTTCGCCGCGGGCATGGGCAGCAGCTGCGAGCAGCGCGAGCGCTACGTCGCCCTCGGCAACCCCGGCCCGTTCGACGACGCCGCCACGCAGCGCGCGGCCGAGGGCCGCTGCCGGCCGCTGAAGGAGGCCGGCGTCACCGCGGCGCTGTTCGGCCAGGCGCTGTCCGACTACGCCACCGCGCTGGTCAAGGTCTCGCGCGCGAAGGCCACCGCGTTCGACGGCGACCTGCGCGAACTCTCCGGCGCCGCCGGCAAGCTCGACGCGCGCGACGGCACTCCCCTCTTCGACAGCGGCAAGCTCTCCGCGGCCTCCAAGATCGCGCGTGCCGCCGCGGCGATGGTCACCGAGGAGAAGCTGCAGGTGCTGACGCGCGCCACGCTTGCGGACAACCAGGACGCGCTGAAGGTGGTGGTCGACGCCATGACGACCTACGCCGACAAGGTCTACGCGGGCCAGCTGTCCGACACCCGCGACATCATGGCCGGCGAGCTGGGCCGCCTGGTGCTCGCCTCCAGCGCGTCCACGCAGGCCGACGTGGAGAGCCGCCTGCCCTGGCGCTTCGCGCAGGCCGCCACGCGCGCCGACATCGCCGCCAACGACCTCGAGGCCCGTCGCGCGCGCGCGTTCGGCAAGACCGCCGACGCGCTGCTGGCCGCGCACGCCGACCTGATCGCCAACTTCGACAAGATCGGCGGCGCCCGCCGGCTCGAACTCGTCTCCGCCTTCGTCGCCCAGGTGCAGGCGATCAACGACGACGCCGCGGCGCTCTGAACGAAAGGACCGCCATGACCACGCCCCCCACCGCCGCCGGCATCGCCGCCTCCGCCATCGCCGCAGCGACCGCCCCCGGCGCGTCCGACACCGCCGACGCGCTGGCCGGCCTGGCCGACGTCGCCGGCCACACGTCCACGCTGCTTTTCAACTACCGGCGCGACAACCCCGCGGCGTCCGACATCGACCAGGCCCTGAACCTGGAGATGACGCTGGACCAGCGCGCCATCGACCTCCGCGTGGAGGCCGTGAAGCTGCTGGGCGCCAACGCGGCCGACGCGCTCGCGCAGTTGAAGGATGCGTCGCAGAAGGTGGACGACTTCCTCGCCGCCGAGAAGAAGATCGCGGGGCGGCTGGAGATCGCCAGCTCGGTGGTGGGCCTGGCCGGCGCCGCGCTGGTGGGCGACGCCGGCGGGATCCTGGCGGCGGTCGTGGCGGTGCACTCCGCGCTGGAGTCGGCCAGGAGCTGATTCCGGAGTCAGACCCCTCGCCCGCTGATGAGGCGGAACAGCACCGCGATGATCGCGATGACGAGGAGGATGTGGATCAGGCCGCCGAGCGTCACCGAGGCGAGCATGCCGATGAGCCAGAGGATGACGAGGACGACGGCGATGGTGTAGAGCATGGGTTTCTCCTGGAATGTGTCCGACTACTTCTTGATGCTGGTGTCGTTGACGACGCTCTGGACGCCCTCGACGTTGCGTGCGACGGTTGTCGCGCGTGCCTGTTCATCGGCGCTGTCGACGAAGCCGCTCAGCTGCACGATGCCCTTGTTGGTGGTGACGGCGATCTCGGTGCCGCGGGTGGCCTGATCGGTCATCAGGGCCGACTTCACCTTGACGGTCACGACGGAGTCGTCAAGCGCCGCGCCGGCGGTCGACTTGCCGTCCTTGATCATCAGCTTGTTCTGCACCGAGGTGACGCCGTCGACGCCCTTGGCGAGCTGGACCTCGCGGTCGGCCTGCGCCTGGTTGTCGACGAAGCCGCTCAGCAGCACCTCGCCCTTGCGGGTCTCGACGCTGGTGTCGCCGCCCTTGCCGACGTTGTCGGCCAGCAGCGCGGACTTCACCTTCGTGGTGATGACGGAGTCGTCGAGCTCGGTGCCGGCCGACACCTGCTTGTCGGCGGGCGTGTCGGGCCGGTTGCAGCCCGCCAGCGCCAGCCCGGCGAGCGCCGCCGCGACGGCGATGCCCAGTTGTAACGGTCTTGCGTGCGTGGTCATGGGTGGATCTCCTGCTTGGCCTCGCGGCCCGTGGCACCCATTCGGCAAGCACCGTGCCAGACAGTGGGGCGCCCGTGCGGCCTCCACTGTCGGCACCGCTTCGACCACGGGGCCGACCCCCTAGCTCATCGGGCGAGCGCCCCGGTCGACACACTCGTTGGAGGGATTCAATGACAGGGGCCGTCGTCCCAGACTCGAACCTCCCCGCCCTCAACAAATGGAGTTGCACCATGACCGAGTCCAGATTCATCGCGGTTCCCGGCAGCGAACGCACGCCGGCCTTCGGCGCCACCGCCACGCGCGCGGCCGACGCCGAGGCCTGGGTCGAAGTGACGCTCAAGCTCGCGCGCAAGGCACCGCTGCCGGCGGTGGACGCACGCCCGCAGGCGATGCTCACGTCGTCCGAGCTCGGCGCGCGCTTCGGCGCGTCCGATGACGCGGTCAGGCGCGTCTCCGATACCTTCACCGGCCTGGGCCTCACGGTGCTCGCGAGCGACGCCGCCACCCGCAGCGTGAAGCTGGGCGGCCCGGTCAGCGCGATGGAACAGGCGTTCCAGGTCAGGCTGATGCAGTTCGACGGCATCCGCGGCGCTTACCGCGGCCGGGTCGGCGCGCTGCACGTGCCGGCCGTGCTTGAGAAGGACATCGTCGGCGTGTTCGGCCTCGACAACCGGCGCGTGGTGCGCCGGCGTCCCGACGGCGGCGTCAAGCGCCACGTGGTCGACCGCAGCGTGGCGGCCGCGAAGAAGCGCCCGTGGTTCTTCCCGTCCGAGCTCGCGGCGGCCTACGACTACCCCGACGGCGACGGCAGCGGCCAGACCATCGGCCTGCTCGAATTCGGCGGCGGCTACTTCGCCGACGACCTCGCCAAGTTCGGCCAGGCGGCCGGCCTCGCGAGCCTGCCCACCGTGGTACCCATCAGCGTCGACAAGATGCCCACCGACACCAACGACGAGGCCACCGGCGAGGTGATGCTCGACGTGGAGGTGCTGGCCGGCCTGTGCCCCAAGGCCACCATCCCCGTGTGGTTCAGCCAGTTCACCGAGAAGGGCTGGATCGACGCGCTCGACGCGGCCATGCACGACCCGCAGTACAAGCCGCAGGTGCTGTCGATCAGCTGGGGCTACGCCGAGGACGTCTCGGTGTGGACGACGTCGGCCGTGACGCAGGTCAACGAGGCGCTGCAGGAGGCCGCGCTGATGGGCATCACGATCTGCGTGGCCGCCGGCGACGACGGCTCGTCGGACGGCATCAACGACGGCCACGCGCACGTCGACTTCCCGTGCGCCAGCCCGTTCGTGCTGGCCGTCGGCGGAACGCTGCTGCGCACCGGCGCCGGGCGCAGCGAGCGCGCGTGGAAGGACGGCGACGGCCTGCGCGCCGACAACGGCGGCTCCACCGGCGGCGGCGTCAGCGCGCGCATCGCGCGGCCGGCGTGGCAGTCGGGCCTGGATATCGCGCCCGTCAATCCGGGGCAGTCCGCGGGCCGCATCGTGCCCGACGTCGCGGCCAACGCGAGTGCCAACACCGGCTACTTCGTCGTGGCCGGCGGCCAGCAGGAGATCAGCGGCGGCACCAGCGCCGCGGCGCCGCTGTGGGCCGGGCTCGTCGCGCGCATGAACCAGCAGCTGGCGGCCAGCGGCAAGCGCGTGGGCTACCTTACGCCGCTGCTGTACGGCGGCGCGAACCCGCCGGGCAAGCAGGGCTGCAACGACATCCACGCGGGCGACAACGTGACGGCGCACGTGGGCGGCTTCAAGTCGACCCCCGGCTTCGACGCCGTCACCGGCTGGGGCTCGCCCAAGGGCAAGGACCTGCTGGCGGCGCTCACGAAGCTGTTGTGAGCGCGGGCCGGCGCGGGTCGTAGACTGCGAGTCCGCGCGCGACCGCCCCCGGGCGGCGCGCGCGGCCACAAGTCCCGTCGGAGACCCGTCTTGCCCCTGGCCGAAACCCGTTCCCCGCTGCAGGTGCTCGCGCTGTGCGGCAGCCTGCGCAAGGCCTCCCTCAACGCGGCATTGCTGCGGGCCGCCGCGCGCATCGCGGCGCCGGACGCCGACATCGAGGTGGCCGACTGGCTCGGCCGCCTGCCGCTGTTCAACCCCGACCTCGAGGCCGAGTCGCCGCTGGCCGTCCAGGCGCTGCACCTGGCCGTGGCCCATGCCGACGCGATCCTCGTCGCCACGCCCGAGTACGCGCACGGCGTCAGCGGCACCATCAAGAACGCGCTCGACTGGCTGGTGAGCTTCGAGCCCTTCATCCACAAGCCGGTGGCCGTCATCAACGCCTCCCCGCGCGCGCACCACGCGGACGACGCGCTGCGCGAGACGCTGCGCACGATGTCGGCCGGGCTGGTGGGCGAACGCTCGTTCGCGCTGCCGCTGCTGGGCGCGCAGCTCGACGAGGACGCGATGGCGGCGTCCCCCGACGTCGCCGCGGTGGTCGCCGAGGCCCTGGCCGCGCTGCGGGCGGAGATCGGGCGGCAGGCGAGCAACGACATCCCGGTGTTTCCCCTGCGCTGACGGCGATTGCGAGCGGCGCGGCGGAGTCGGATACTGCGCTCATGGCCATCCAGCACGCACGCCCCGGACAGATCGTCGACATCCTGCCCGGCGACGGCACGCTGCCTTCGGCCGGGTCGTTCGCCCTCTTCAAGAGCGGCCAGCTCGAGGTGATGCGGGTCGTCCTGCCGGCCGGCAAGACCTTCCCGCCGCACCGCGTGGCCGGCGAGATCACCGTGCAGTGCCTGGAAGGGCGCATCGACCTCTCGGTGGACGGCGTGTCGCAGGAGCTGCGTCCCGGGCAGTTGCTGCACCTGGAGGGCGGCGTGCTGCACGGGCTTGTGGGCCTCGAAGACTCGTCGGCGCTCGTGACCATCGTGTTGTGCGGGACTTGACGCCCGCGTTGCTTTCCTGCTCCGCGAGCGTGACAAATCGACATACGGCCCTTCGCGGCTCATGATTTCCTTGCAGCGGCGGTCCGGCCGCGTATAACCGCCACGTCCGGCGGATCAGGGGATCCGTCGTTCTCGTGCAACCCAAGAGGAGTGAACAACATGAAGCAATACGGCGCCGAGTTCATCGGCACTTTCTGGCTGGTGCTGGGCGGCTGCGGCAGCGCGGTGCTCGCGGCGGCGTTCCCCGGCGTGGGCATCGGCCTGCTGGGCGTCTCGCTGGCGTTCGGCCTCACGGTGCTCACCATGGCCTATGCCATCGGCCCGATCTCGGGCTGCCACCTGAACCCCGCGGTGTCGGTGGGCCTGTGGGCCGCCGGGCGCTTCCCCGCCGGCAAGCTGCTGCCCTACATCGTTGCGCAGGTGCTCGGCGCGATCGTCGCCGGCGGCGTGCTCTACGTCATCGCCAGCGGCGCGCCCGGCTTCGACGTGGCCAAGGGCTTCGCGTCCAACGGTTTCGGCGTGCGTTCGCCGGGCGGCTACTCGCTGACGGCCGGCCTGGTGTGCGAGGTCGTGATGACGATGTTCTTCCTGATCGTCATCCTGGGCGCCACCGACTCGAAGGCCCCTGCCCAGTTCGCGCCGATCCCGATCGGGCTCGCGCTCACGCTGATCCACCTGGTCAGCATCCCCGTCACCAACACCTCGGTCAACCCGGCGCGCAGCACCGGCGTGGCGATCTACGTGGGCGCGCCGGCGCTGGAGCAGCTGTGGCTGTTCTGGGTGGCCCCCATCGTCGGTGCCTTCATCGGCGCCCACGTGTTCCGGCTGATCCGCGGCAAGGACGAGTGAAGGCCTGGCCTAGGTCCTGACGGCGGCGGTGGCCATCCAGACGAACGCCGCCGCGTTCACCGCCACCGACAGCCAGAAGCGCACCCGGAACGACCGCTTGGCCGTCTTGTGGCGGAACACCTGCTGCGCCACGATCGCGCCCGGCCAGCCGCCGACGAAGCCGATCGCGAGCAGCGTCGATTCGGAGATGCGATCGCGGCCGGCGCGCGCGGCGGCCTTGTCGACGGCGTAGAGCGCGAAGCACAGCGCGCTCGCGCCGGCGTACAGCAGGTGGGTCCAGGTCGGCACGCCGCGCAGGATCGCGACGGTCGCGTACGTCGCCGCGAACGCGACGAGCACGACGGCGCTGGCCGGGTCGACGCGATTCGAGGCGGGAGCGGGGCGGCGCGGCATGGCCGCCAATGTACGATGGAGCGCCAACCTTTCCTGGTGTGAGCGCATGCAAGTCCGCCCCTTCCTCGATTCCGACGAGGCCGCCGTCGTCGCCCTGTGGGAGGCCGCGGGCCTCACGCGTTCGTGGAACGATCCGCGCAAGGACATCGCGCGCAAGCGCTCGGTGCGGCGCGAGTGGTTCCTGGTGGGCACGCGCGACGATGCGGTGATCGCGTCCATCATGATCGGCTACGACGGCCATCGCGGCTGGATCAACTACCTCGCGGTGGCGCCCGAGCACCGCAAGAAGGGCCATGCGCGCACGCTGATGCGCGAGGCCGAGCGGCTGCTGGAGGCCGCGGGCTGCCCGAAGATCAACCTGCAGATCCGCACCAGCAACGCGTCGGTGATCGAGTTCTACAAGGCCATCGGCTACGCGCAGGACGACGTGGTGAGCTTCGGCCGCCGGCTCATCGCCGACGAGTGATCAGTCGACGATGCCCTCGATGCGGCGCGCCCGCACGCGCTTGCCCTTGACGAGCCCCGCGTTGAGCTTCGCCAGCGCCTTGTCGGCGATCGCGCGTTCCACTGCGACGTAGGTGGACATGTCCGTCACGTTGATCTTGCCGATCTGCGTGCCGGGAAAGCCCATGTCCTTGGTGAGCGCGCCCAGCACGTCGCCCGGTCGGATCTTTTCCTTGCGGCCGCCCAGGATCTGCAGCGTCACCATGGGCGCGACCAGCGGCTTGTCGGAGCCCTTGTCCAGCTCCGCCAGCTTGTGCCACTCGGTCTCGGCCTTCTGCAGCACCTCGATGTTGCCCACGCGGCCCATCTCCTCGAGGCTGGCCAGGTTCAGCGCCAGGCCTTCCTCGCCGGCGCGGCCGGTGCGGCCGATGCGGTGGATGTGCTGCTCGGTCTCGTAGGTGACGTCCACGTTGATCACGCATTCGAGCTGCGGCACGTCGAGGCCGCGCGCGGCCACGTCGGTGGCCACGAGCACCGAGCAGCTGCGGTTGGCGAACTGGATCAGCACCTGGTCGCGGTCGCGCTGCTCCAGGTCGCCGTGCAGCGCGATCGCCTGGATGCCCTCGGCGGTGAGCACGTCCACCAGGTCGCGGCACTGCTGCTTGGTGTTGCAGAACGCGATCGTCGAGGCCGGCTGGTAGTGGCGCAGCAGCCGGCCCACGGCGTGCAGGCGCTCGTTGGCCGTCACCTCGTACCAGAGCTGGCGGATCTGCGTGGCGTCGTGGCGCGACGCCACCTTCACCGTCTGCGGGTTGCGCATGAACTGCTGGCTCAGCTTCGCGATGCCCTCGGGATAGGTGGCCGAGAACAGCAGCGTCTGGCGCGTCTTCGGGCAGGCGCTCGCCACGGCCTTGATGTCGTCGACGAAGCCCATGTCCAGCATGCGGTCGGCCTCGTCCAGCACCAGCGTCTTCAGGCCCGACAGGTCGAGCGCCTCGCGTTCGAGCAGGTCCATCACGCGGCCCGGCGTGCCCACGATCACGTGCGCGCCGTGCTCCAGGCTGGCGAGCTGCACGCGCACGGGCACGCCGCCCACCACCGTCAGCACCTTGATGTTCTCCTCGGCGCGCGCGAGGCGCCGCGTCTCCACGGCCACCTGCTCGGCCAGCTCGCGCGTGGGGCACAGCACCAGGCACTGCACGCCGAAATGGCGCGGGTTGAGCTTGTCCAGCATCGCCAGCGCGAAGGCCGCGGTCTTGCCGCTGCCCGTCTTGGCCTGCGCGAGCAGGTCGTGGCCGGCCAGCGCCACCGGCAGCGCGGCGGCCTGGATGGGCGTCATCTCCACATACCCGAGCTGGGTGAGGTTCGCGATGACGGCGGGCGGCAGCGCAAGCGTGCTGAAGGAGGTGGCGGCGACGGGCGTATTCATCCCCCATTGTCGCCGCTCAGGGTTTTCACCGGGTAGGATGGCGCGCCGCCGCGCCCCAACGCGCGCATTCGTGCGCACACTCCCCTCCGATGACCGCCACCGACCGCCTGTCCAGCCCCGCCGCCGAACGCAACCGCCAGCCCATCCTGGAGGTGCTGCGCCGCGTGCTGCCGCCCACCGGCCGGGCGCTGGAGATCGCCAGCGGCAGCGGGCAGCACGTGTCGTGGTTCGCGCGCCACCTGCCGCACTGGACGTGGCAGCCCACCGAGTTCGCGGCCGCCTCGCTGCCGTCCATCGCCGCGTGGAGCGTCCTCGACGCCGGCGACCTGGCCGAGTCGCCGCACTCGGGCGCGCACATCGGCCCGCTCGCCAACATCCTGCCGCCGCTGCAACTGGACGTGTGCGCCGCGCGGTGGCCCGTGGGCGCCGGGTTCGACGCGATCACCTGCGCCAACATGCTGCACGCCTCGCCACCGGCCACGCTGCCCGGCCTGATGGCGGGCGCCGGCCGCCATCTCGCCGCGCAGGGCGTGCTGGTCACCTACGGCCCCTACGTCCTCGACGACGAGCCGCTCGCGCCCAGCAACGTCGAATTCGACGCCTGGCTGAAGACGCGCGACCCGAGCTGGGGCATCCGTCGCCTGGCCGACGTGGTCGCGCAGGCGCGCGCCGCGGGCCTGCGCCTGCGCGAGCGCGTCGCGATGCCCGCCAACAACCTGATGCTCGTCTTCGAGCGCGAAGGAACCGCCCCATGACGGAATCCGCCAACCCCTCCGACGCCTCGCCCGAGGGCGTGCCCGCCGCGCTGGCCATCGCCGAGACGCGCGCCTGGGTGCGCCGCGCCGTGATCGGCCTGAACCTGTGCCCGTTCGCCCGCGCGGTGGACGCGAAGGACCAGGTCCGCTACGTGCTCAGCGAGGCCACCGACGCCGAGACGCTGCTGGCCACGCTGGTGGTGGAACTGCAGCGCCTGGCCGACACCGACCCGGAGCTCGTCGACACCACCATGGTGATACACCCACGGGTATTCGCCGACTTCGAGGACTTCAACGACTTCCTCGAGCTGGCCGATGCGGCCGTGGAAGACCTGGAGCTCGACGGCGTGCTGCAGGTGGCCAGCTTCCATCCGCGCTTCCAGTTCGCCGACACCGAGCCCGACGACATCACCAACGCCACCAACCGCTCGCCGTACCCGACGCTGCACCTGCTGCGCGAGGACAGCGTCGACCGCGCCGTGGCCGCCTTCCCCGAGGCCGAGACGATCTTCGAACGCAACATGGCCACGCTGGAGAAGCTCGGCCCGGCCGGCTGGGCGGCCGTCAGGAAGCGCTGGGAAGACGACGCGGCGGCCGAATTCGGCGGCTGATCCGCCCTCGGGCCGGCGATCCAGGTCGCCCGACTTTGCAACCCGACTTTGCAACTTCTGTAACCTCGGTGCAAACTGGGGCGCATGCTCCCCTCTTCGCCGACCTCGGCCATCGCCTCGCTGCTGGTGGTCGACGACAACGTCGTCCAGCGCCTGCAGGTGGTGGCCCTGTGCCGGGAACTGGGCGTGGAGATGATCTACGAGGCGGGCAGCGGCACCGAGGCGCTCGAGCTGCTGTCGCTGCTGGTGCTGCCGCCGGACGTGATGCTCGTCGATCTCGAGATGCCCGGCATGGACGGCGTCGAGCTGATCGAGCAGCTGCGCGAGCGCGACCTGTCGATCCCGCTGATCGTGGTGTCCGGCCGCGAGGTGGTGCTGATCGACACGGTGGAGACCCTGGCGCGCAACCTCGGCATCCCCGTGATGGCGGGCATCCGCAAGCCGTTGCGGCGCGAGTCGCTGGTGGCCGCCTTCGAGGGCTGGGATCGCCATCGGGCCGAACCCGGCGTGGCGGACAGGGACGTCGCGCTCGCGGCCATCCCCCGGCACGACCTGGCCGAGGCCATCGCCAGCGGCGCGATCCGCGTGCACTACCAGCCCAAGGTGGACATGGCCAAGGGCGTCGTCTGCGGCGTGGAGGCGCTCGCGCGCTGGACGCATCCCACGCTCGGCGAGATCCGCCCCGACCGCTTCATCGACCTGGCCGAACGCCAGGGGCTGATCCACGCGCTCACGATGTCGGTGCTGGGCCAGGCCTTCGGCGAGGCCGGGCGCTGGAACGCGGCGGGGCTGCGCCTGTCGATGGCGGTGAACCTCTCGCCTCGGCTGCTGGAGGATCCGGCGCTGGTGCGCGAACTTTCCACGCTGCTGGACGCGCACGGCCTGGAGGCCCGCCAGGTGGTGCTGGAGATCACCGAGAGCTCGGTGGTCGACTGCATGGGCGTGGCGCTGGGCGTGCTCGCGCGCCTGCGCCTGAAGGGCTTCGGCCTGTCGATCGACGACTACGGCACCGGCTTCTCGTCGATGCAGCAGCTCGCGCGCGTCCCGTTCAGCGAACTCAAGATCGACCGCGCCTTCGTGCACGGCGCCGCCCGGCGCACCAACCTGCGCGTGATCCTGCAGTCGGCGCTGGACATGTCGCGCCAGCTGGGCCTGGCGACGGTGGCCGAGGGCATCGAGACGCTGGCCGACTGGCAACTGGTGCGCGACTCCGACTGCGGCGTCGGCCAGGGCTTCCTCGTGTCGCCGGCGATGCCGGCCGACCTGGTTCCGGAGTGGGTGCTGCGGCACGAGCCGCGGCTGCTCGAACTGGGTGGCGGCCCTAGTCGACCCGCTTCATCACCAGCCTGAACATCGTCGCCCACCCCGTGTCCGTCTGCGCCTCGCTCCAGGCCTCGTAGGTCCTGTCGTCCTGGCGCGTCCAGCGGGCGCGGTAGACCAGGGCCTCGCCGTCGGAGATGTAGCGGGTGTCGGGAAACAGCAGCGCCTCGGGAAGGCTTTCGACGGTGCCGCGGCTGAAGCCGCCGCCGTTCTCGATGTACAGGAATTCGAGGTGGTTGCCGGCCGAATCCACGTAGTAGGTCGACTCGCCGATCGCGTCGGGCTGGCCGGCCTTGCGCACCGTGTGCGTGTCGCGCAGCACGCGGCCGCCGTACATCCACGCGAAGCAGTGTTCGTCGGTGGCCTTCCCGTCGGGGAACGTGCCCTTCCAGCAGTGGCCGGCGAGGAAGGACATGGGCTTGAGCAGTTCCGGCGTCTCGGCCGCGATCGCCGTGGCGGCGAGGCAGGGCAGGGCGAGGACGGCGAGCAGGCGGCGCATGGCGGGACTCCGTTGCGGATGGCGGTCGCGAAAGCGTCGCGGCGTGGACCGCGAGTCTAGCGACAAAGGCGGCGCCGGGCCTCCCCCGTTCAGCCGAGCCCGTGCGCGCCCAGCAACGCGCGGGCCCGCCTGAGTTCGGCCTGCAGGTCGAGGATCAGCGCCGCGGTGTCCAGGTTCGCGCCGAAGTCGCGTTCCAGCCGGCGCGCGGCCAACGCGCGCTGCAGGTCGGCGCTGCGGAAGTGCCAGCGCTCGGGCGGTTCGGCGGGGGTGTCGACGTGCAGGATCTCCACCTCGACGAGGCGGACCACCCAGCGGTCTTCGGCTCCGACGGCGCGGGCGAGCTCGCGCAGGGTGAGCGGCGCGGCATCGAGGACGGTGGTGACGGCGCGCATGTCAGGCTCCCAGGTGTAGGCGCGGGTTGAACGGGGCGGCCTTGGCCAGTTGCTCGTAGGCGGCGCGGGCGGCGTCGGAGTCGGCCGGCGGCAGCGCGATCTCCAGCAGCAGGTACAGGTGCCCCGGCGTCTTGCCCGGCAGCCCGTACTCCTTGATGCGCAGCTTCATGCCGCCGCGAGCGCCCTTGGGGATGGTGACGTGCACCTGGCCGCCGGCCGGGGTGGGCACGGTCACCTGCGCGCCGAGCGCGGCCTCGGTGGGCGTGACGGGCAGCGCCATGTAGAGGTCGTGGCCCTCGATGCGGTAGCGCGGGTGCGGCGCGATGCGCACCTCCAGGTACAGGTCGCCCGCGGGCTCGCCGCCGTGGCCGGGCAGGCCCTGGCCGGCCAGCCGGATGTACTGGCCCGGGCGCACGCCGGCGGGGATCTTCACGTCCAGCGTGCGATCGACCAGGCGCGGCCGGCCCTGCGCGTCGATCTCCTGCGCGCGCAGCGAGAGCTGGCGCTCGGCGCCGTGCAGCGCGTCCTCCAGCGAGATCTCGATGGCCGCGTGATGGTCCTCGCCGCGCTCGCGGTACGGCGCGCCGCCGCCGCGCTGGCCCGTGCCGCCCCGATTGCCGAAGATCGACGAGAAGAACTCGCTGAAATCGGCGTGGTCGGCGGGCCCCTGCGCGGGGCCGCGATGGAACTCGAAGCCCTCGTCCCAGCCGGGCGGCGGCTGGCGGAAGCCGCCGTCGGGGCTGCCGCCGCGCGCGACGTGGTCGGCGAGCTGGTCGTAGGCCGCGCGCTTCTCCTTGTCGGAAAGCACGTCGCGCGCCTCGTTGACCTCGCGCATCTTCGCGTCGGCGTCGGCTTCCTTGCTGACGTCGGGGTGGTACTTGCGGGCCAGCTTGCGGTAGGCCTTGCGGATGTCGTCGTCGCTGGCGTCGCGGGCGACGCCCAGGGCGCTGTAGTAGTCCTTGAATTCCATGGTGTCCCGGTTGTTCAGCGCGCCTTCTTCGTCAGGCGCTTCGCGTTGGCGGCGGCCTTGCCGTGCACGGGCGCGAGGGCGCGGTGGGCCAGCCGCGCGGCGGCGTTGGAAGTGGCGCCATGATGCGCCGACGGGGCATTGCGAATCAACGTGTCGGCCAGGCGCCGCTGGCGCGCCATCGTCTCGGGCAGGGTACGGCTGCTCGCCAGATTCGTGGCGGCGGTCATGAGGTCGAGGCTGGTGCGCAAGGCCTGGCTGGCCATGCCGGCGAGCAGCGGCGCCGCGCCGGTGGCCAGCGTCCGGCCGGCGCGCGAGAAGGCGTCGACCTTCTCGGCGACCATGCGCGAGTTCTCGCGCCGATCGGCCGCGGACGGATTCGCGCCCGCCAGGGCCATGCGGGTGGTGCGGATCGCGATGACCTGGGCGGCCGAGGCCGACATCTGTATCGCCTTCAGGCCCAGCGTGCCCCACAGCAGGAACGGGTTGGCAAAGGGGGCGGCGGGCGAGCGGGACTTCATGGACGATCCTTGGGCACGGGGGCGCCCGGATGCGGACGCGACGGCTCGATCGAGCAAGCGACGCGCCCGAGGCGCCGGGTCAAGTGTCCAGGTCGGGGCTGACGGCCCGCTTTCAAGCGCGCGCGGCGCGGATCACTTCTTCACCGTGATCTTCAGGTTGGTCACCTGCTCGGTGTGGTCGATGTCGCCGTTGGCCGTGGCGCGGTCGATGGAGTTGGGCGTGGCCTGCTGCTCCATCGCGTGCCTGGCGGCGTCGCCCTTCAGGTTCTGGCGCTGCACCTGCAGGCGCGGACCGCGGGCGCGCGCGTCGCGGCCGGCGATGTCGGCGTCGGCCTTCGCCTTGACGCTGGCCGGATCGGTCTTGGCCGAGGGGACGTCGGCGGCGCGCAACTGGCCGTTCGCGGTGGACGCCAGCGTTGGCTTCTTGTGCGGCTTGACCGAGCCGTCCAGATTCACGTCCTGGTCCGGCGCGGCGTGGACGGCCGCGGCGAGCAGCGCCAGCGTGGCGGCCGCGAGGAATCGGGGGGTGGTCATCGAGGTCTCCTGGCGGTCGGTGTCGACCGCCGTCGTCCTGATGGGGCAAGGCGCGCGCCCGCGCTCATAAGGCTACCCTCCGCCTGGCGGCTGCGGTGCGAGCGCCTTCGGGCGGCCGGGCGGCGCTCATCCATCGGCGGGCAGCGGTAGCTCGGCCGTGATCTCGAGTCCCGGGTGCGCGTTGCGCAGCGTGAGCGTGCCGCCGTGCGCCTCGGCCACCAGCTTGCACAGGTACAGGCCCAGGCCCACGCCGCCGGTGCTGCGCAGGCGCGCGGCGTCGGCGCGGTAGAACGCCTCGGCGGCGTGCTGCAGCTGGCTGTCGTCCATGCCGGGGCCGAAATCGCGCACCACCAGCCGCACGGCGCCCGGCGCGCCGGAGGTGGACACCAGCGGCGCCTGCCCGGCCTCGCTGCCGTGGCGCAGCGCGTTGTCGACGAGGTTGCGCAGCAGCAGCCGCATCCGGGCGCGATCCAGCGGCAGCGCGGGCAGCGTCTCGTCCAGCTGGAGCACGACCTTGCCGTCGGCGGCCTGGGCGTCGCACTGCTCGTGGACGATGCCGGCCAGCGTCGTGGCCTCGGTCTGCAGCACCGCGTGGCCGCCCGCCTGCACGTCGGCCAGGCGCTCGCTTTCCAGCAGGTCGGTGATGAGGTCGCGCATCTCGCCCAGGTCGCGCAGCAGCGCGCTGCGCTCGGCGCTCTCGTCCACCAGTTCGGCGTTCATGCGTGCGCGCGCCAGGGGCGAACGCAGCTCGTGGCTGATCGCCAGCAGCAACTGGCGCTTGGCGTCCAGCATGTGGTGCAGGCGCGCGGCCATCGCGTTGATCTGCTCGGCCAGGTCGCCCAGCTCGTCGCGGTTGCGCGGCGCGATCGGCTGCGAGAAGTCGCCCTGCCCGTAGCGCACCGCGCCCGCGCGCAACGCCACCAGCGGGTGCAGCATGTGGCGCACCCCGGCGTAGGTGAGCGCGGTCAGCAGCAGCAGCACGCCCAGCGTGGCCCAGCCGACGTGGTCGGCGCGCACCTCGTGCGACATGTCGGCCAGGCTGAAGATGATGCGGTGCCCGTCCGGCATCCGCCGCACCACGCGCCACAGCGTCGGGTCGACGTCGGTGGTGAGCGACAGGCGATAGGGCATGCCGCGCGGGCCGCCGCGAGGCGCCAGGCGCTCGGGGGACGAGCGCGGCGCGCGCGGCTCGGGCACGACCAGCGGCAACGGATCGCCGTTGGGCAGCGTCACCACCGGATGGCGCGGCGGCCGCGGCCGGCCGTCCTCGTTGAACGGCGGCGGGGGCGGCGGCGGCTCGTCGGCCGAATCCCAGTTGACCGACGGGCCCTCGATGCGGATGCGCAGCGGCAGTCGCTGCGTCAGCACGCGGGCGCGGTCGACGTCCGGCGGCGAGCCGATCTCGGCCACCAGCGTGTCGGTGTAGTTCAGCACCAGCGGCCGCAGGTATTCGTGCAGCCCCAGGTCGCGCAGCACGTGCATGCCCAGCAGGAACGTGACGCCCACGGCGATCGCCAGCACCAGGAACAGGCCCACCAGTCGCGCGCCCAGCGACGGGAAGCGGGCACGCCAGCGCGACGGCGTGGAAATCATGCGTGCCCGCCCGCGAACGCGTAGCCCGCGTTGCGCAGCGTCTTGATGCAGTCCAGCGGCTCCAGCTTCTTGCGCAGGCGGCTCACGAGGATGTCGACGGCGCGCGTGTAGAGGTCGGCGTCCTGGCCGCGCAGCCGGTTCAGGATCTCGTCGCGATGGAACACCTTGCGCGGCGCCTTGGCCAGCATCGCCAGCAGCTCGAACTCGGTGCCGGTGAGCTCCACCGGCTCGCCCTGGCGCAGCACCTGGCGGCGTTCCAGGTCGATCTCCAGGCCGTCGAAGACCAGCCGGCTCTGCGGCACGGGCGCCGGCGCGCGGGCCCGCCGCAGGATGGTCTGGATGCGCGTGAGCAGCTCGCGCGGCTCGAACGGCTTGGGGATGTAGTCGTCGGCGCCGATCTCGAGGCCGACGATGCGGTCCATCACGTCGCCGCGCGCGGTGAGCATCACGATGGGGATGTCGGAGTCGCGCCGGATCGTGCGGCACAGCTCGAAGCCGTCCATCTCGGGCAGCATCACGTCGAGGATGGCCGCGTCGTAGTCGGTCTCGCGCAGCTTGGCCAGGCCGGCGCTGGGCGTCACGGCGCTGTCGAGTTCGAAGTCGAACCGGCGGAAGTAGGTGGCGAGCGGCGCGGCGAGCAGCGCGTCGTCGTCGATCATGAGGATGCGGCGCATTCGGCGATTGTGGGGCGAACATGAAAACGAGGCAGGAGCCGGCTGGCTGCTGCCTCGTGGTCGACGGCGGGGGAGGGGCCCGCCGACGCGCTTAGTCGCCTGCCGCAGCCGACGCGCCGTGCGGACCGTGGTGGCCGTGCTCGCCGCCGGGGCCGAAGCCGCCCGGGCCGAACGGCAGGAATCCGTGGTGGTGGGCGGCCAGCTCGCGCACCTGGGCCTGCTGGGTGGCGTTCAGGCTGTCGAAGAAGTCGCCGAACGCGTTGATCAGCGCCGGGCTGTCGGCCTGGATCTTGGCGATGTGCGTGTTCAGCAATTGCTGCGCGCCGGCGCGGTCGAAGGTGTTGCCCGCGATCAGCGCCGTGGCGGCGGCGTGCGGGTCGGTGCCGGCGGCCGCCGGCGCGTGGTCGGCCACCATCAGGTCGCCCAGCACCTTGAGCTTGGCGGCCTGGGTGGCATCGAGGTTGAGCTTCTTGCCGATGTGCGCGAGCATGCCCGCTTCGTGTTGGGCGATCTGCTCGGGCGTCGGCGGGCCGTGGTGGAAGCCCGCGCCTTGCGAATAGGCGGCGAGGCTGCCGAAAAGGGCGGAGGTGACGGCCACACCCACCAGGGTGCGCTTCAGCCAGGTCTTCATGATGGTCTCTTTTCCTTGGGGTTGGGTGACGTGGCCGGGTTCGGTTGCGCCACGTCCTCATTACGCGTCAAGCCGGCGCCGACATGCTTTCAGCGCCGTATCGCCGTGTTTCGTTTTGTCTCGTGCGGCGGATTTCCAACGACGGCCTGATGCTGCCGCGATACTTGGCATCCGTGCAGGGCAAATCCCGTGGTTCCGGGCAGCTTTGCAAAACTGAAACGTTGCACCGGCGCAAACCGCGTCATTCGCGCCGGGTTGACACAATCCCCGGGGCACCAGGACCGAGTCTGAAAAGGGCGAAGCAGTGAACAACAAGAGAGCGGGCGCACCGGCCACCATCATCGACGTGGCCCAGCGCGCCGGCGTGTCCATCAAGACCGTCTCGCGCGTGGTGAACAAGGAGCCCACGGTGCACGCCGACACGCGCGCCCGCGTGCAGGAGGCCGTCGACGCGCTGAACTACCGGCCGCAGCTGTCGGCGCGCAGCCTGGCCGGCGCCAAGTCCTTCCTCATCGGTTTGCTGTACTACGACCCCAGCGCGGCCTTCGTGGCCGGCGTGCAGCGCGGCGCCACGCTGCGTTGCCGCGAGGCCGGCCGCCACCTGGTCGTCGAGTCGGTGCAGGAGAGCGGCGGCCACGTGCAGGCGCAGCTCGAGTCCATGCTCGCCGCGCTGCGGCCCGACGGGATGATCCTCACGCCGCCGCTGTCCGACGACCCCGCCGTCCTGGAGACGCTGCGCGCCAGCCGCACCCCCTGCGTGCTGATCTCGCCCGGGGAGGGCCACGACATGGCCTCGGTGCGCATGGACGACACGCTCGCCGCCGAGGAGCTCACCAACCTCCTGATCAGCCTGGGCCACACGGCCATCGCGTTCATCGAGGGCGACCAGTCGGCCAGCGACCGGCGCCGCGCCGGCTACGAACGCGCGCTGAAGGCGCATCGCATCCCCGTCGATCCCGCGCTGATCATGCCCGGTTCGTTCGAGTTCGACTCCGGCGCCGCCGCGGCGCGGCGCCTGTTCGCGCTGCCCCATCCGCCCACGGCCATCTTCGCGGCCAACGACGACATGGCGCTCGGCGCGCTCACCGCGGCGCAGCGCATGGGCATCGCCGTGCCGCACGACGTGGCCATCGTGGGCTTCGACGATTCGCAGACCGCCACGCTGGTGTGGCCCGAGCTCACCACCGTACGCCAGCCGCTGGCCGAGATGGCCATGGCAGCGGTCGACATGCTGCTGTCCGGAGAGGCCAGGCTCGACAAGGGCCACGCCCCGGCCGAGCGAGTGCTGCAACACGAGGTGGTCGTGCGCGGCTCCACGGCCGCGCCGGCGAAGCGGCGGCCGTGACGCTTCTGGCGTGTCGCCGCGCGACGGCCGCCGACATCCCGGCGATGTCGCGCATCCGCCTGGCCGTGCGCGAGAACGCGTTGTCCGACCCGGCGCGCATCACCGAGGCGATGTACCGCGACTACCTCGACGCACAGGGACGCGGCTGGGTCGCCGAGCTCGACGGCGCGATCATCGGCTTCTCGTACGCCGACCGCGCGGACGCGTCGATCTGGGCGCTGTTCGTCGATCCCGAACGCGAGGGGCTCGGCGCCGGCAAGCTATTGCTGCGGCTGGCGGTGGATTGGCTGTTCGAGATCGGCCACGACGAGATCCGCCTGGGCACGCAGGTGGACACGCGGGCCGACCGCTTCTACGTCGAGCAAGGCTGGACGCGCGAGGACATGAGAAGCGACATCGAGGTGGGGTTCCGACTTCGACGGAGCGACCGATGATCGACCTCTCGCGCATCGACAGGCCGGACGTGTTCACCCTCATCGTGATCCTGACCGTGTGCGCGGCAGTCGGCTTCGTTCTGTACCTGCCGTTCCTGCTGTGGTTCCAGTTCAGGCGCCGACACGAACGAGTGAGGAGCGAGTCGAGGCGGCTCACGCCGGTGGGCGTTGTTTTCCTCCTCACGATGATGGCCGTCGGCCTCGCCGGCCCGGTCGTCGCGGCCGCGTTGCCCGGATTCCCGCTCCTGGGCTGGATACGCGGCAACGGCGGCCTCGTGCGCTGGGTGATCGTCGTCATCGTGGCATGCAGTGCGCTCGAGCGGGCGCTGATGCGCACGACCTGGTTCCGGCTGTACGCGCCGCCCACGAAGGACTCGCCGGCTCCGGCGCCCGCGACACCGGCCTCCGGCACGCTGCGAGGACGATGGCGCATCGCCACGATCCGCGGCGTGCCCGTGTTCATGGGCGCGTCGCTGCCGACGGGCGGATTGCTGGTCTCTGCCTTCATGAGGGCCGACCTGCTCGAGATGGTCGTGTACTGCGCGGCCTACGTGATGCTGGTCACCGTGCACGAGCTGGGCCACTTCGCGGCGGCGCGCGCCCTGGGGTTGCGCGTCTGGGCCATCAACATCTCGGGCGCCGGCGGCAGCTGCTTGACGCAGTTCACGCGCGGCGTGAAGGACACCTTCCTGTTGTACGCGGGAGGCCTCGTCGCGCAGGCTGTGCTGGCCGCGTTCACGTTGGCCGTGGTCGCGGTCGTCGGCGAACCTGAATCGTCCGTGGCCGCTTGCGCCGTGCTGACGTTCACCTGGGTGAACCTCGTCCTCGCGGCGATCAACCTGGTTCCTGGCAAGTTGAGCGACGAGCTCGCCACCGACGGCGCAGTGCTCTGGGACCTGCTGCTGCACGCCGCGCGCGGCCGGCCACACCCGCTGGCGAAGCTTCACGCCGCGTCGCCCCTGTTCCCGTTTGACACGAACCTGCTCACGATCGAGGGCGTGGCGCCGCCGGGCTTCCAGGTCGGCGTCGGGATGTTCAACGACGACTCGACGCCGATGGAGTTCGTGATGGACGTGCTGCAGCGCTACCTGGCGCTCGATGCCGAGGCCGCCAAGGGCGCCATGCTGCGTATCCACACGCAGGGCGCAATGCTGTTCGCGCTGGCCGATCGCGCGCAGGCCGACGCGGTGGCCGACGGCATCACCCGCGAGGCGCGCGCGAAGGGGCACGTGCTGGTGTGTCGCGCCGTGCAGGCGCCGACGGACTGAAATGTCCGCGGCGATCGCTGGATCCACGAGTACATTCATGCGAAACGAGATCGAGGTGGGGTGCTGGCCGGGCCGGACCGATGGGCAGCGGCGACCCGCCGCGTCGTGCAACGCAAGCAAGGAGGAGAAGACATGGCAGGACGTTTTTCCCGTAGCTGGAGCCTGGCGGGCGCCAGCTGGCAGGTGCTCAAGGCGGACACGCAGCTGATGGTGTTCCCGCTCGTCTCGGCGATCGCCGCGCTGGTCGTGGGCGGTGCGTTCGCGCTGGGCGCCTTCGGGCTCTGGTCGTACGACGGACTGTCGCAGCAGTCGGGCGATCGCATCCCGGCCAACCTCTACGTGCTGGGCTTCGCGTTCTACGTGTGCCTGTATTTCGTGATGTTCTTCTGCAATGCCGCGCTGGTGGGCGCCGCGATGCTGCGCTTCGACGGCGGCACGCCCACGGTGGGCGACGGCTTCCGCATCGCCTCGGCGCGCTCCGGCCGCATCCTGGGCTACGCGCTGGTCGCTGCCACGGTGGGCATGGTGCTACGCGCGATCCAGGAGCGCGTCGGCTTCCTGGGCCGTATCGTGGTGGGCCTGCTGGGCGTGGGCTGGACGGTGGCGACGTCCATGGTGGTGCCGGTGCTGGTGAGTCACGACGTCGGCCCCATCGACGCCGTCAAGGAAAGCGCGGGCCTGCTGAAGAAGACCTGGGGCGAGAACGTGATCGGCAAGGGCGGCCTGGGCCTGGCCTTCATGCTGGTCTACGCAGCCATCTTCCTGTGCGCCGGCGGCCTGCTGTTCGGCGCGTTCTCGCTGGGCAACCTGGCGCTGGTCGTGACGGTGGCGGTGCTGGCCGTCGCCGCGACCATCCTCGCGGCGCTCGCGCACGCGGCGCTCACGGGCATCTACTCGGCCGCGCTGTACCGCTACGCCACCACGGGCTCGGCCGGAGCGGGGTTCGATTCGGGCGTGCTGCAGGCGGCGTTCGGGCGGAAGTGAGACTGGCCCGGGCCGCCGCCGCGGTCACGTCCGGTTCTCCTCGAACTGCTCGGCCCCGGCGATCGGCCGCAGCCACGGCTCGCGGCGCTTCACCCACAGTTCGTAGGTCGGCACCAGCGGCGTCGGGGCCTCCGACAGGATGCCCAGCTTGATCTCCGCCTCGCGGTCGTCGACCGAGAACAGGCGCGAGCCGCAGCGCGGGCAGAAGTGCTGGCCGCGGAATTCGGCCGTGTCGCCCGATCGTTCGAACTCGCCCGCGGGCCAGACCGCGTAGAAGGTGAACGCCGAGCCGCTTTCCCGGCGGCAGTCCATGCAATGGCAGACGCCCGTGCGCAGCGGCGCGCCGCGTACCGAGACGCGCACCTGGCCGCAGAGGCACTGGCCCGCATAGGTTGTCATGGCAGGACTCCCTCGCATCCGGTTCGGCCCAGTCTATTGCAACTGCCACGCAAAAGGCCCGTTCACCCGCGCTGCGCCCGCCGTGCCGCCCGCGCCGGCGCGCTCGTCGAGTCGCGCACGATCAGTTCGTGCGGCAGCACCCGCTGCACCGCCGCGGTCGTGCGCGTGCCCGGCGTGCCTTCCACGGTGGGCGTGCCGATCAGCAGGTCGACGGCCGCGCGCGCCATCGCCACCGTGGGCTGGCGCATCGTGGTCAGCGGCGGCCACACCAGGGCGCTGGCGGGCGAATCGTCGAAGCCGGCGATGGCCAGGTCGCCCGGCACCGCGAGGCCCTGGCGCTGCGCCGCGGCCAGCACGCCCAGCGCCATGTCGTCGTTGCTGGCGAAGACGGCGGTGGGGTGGTGGCGCAGCTTGAGCAGCTGGTGGGTGGCGGCGACGCCGGACTCGAAGCGGAAGTCGCCGTCGATCACCAGCTCGGGCGCGATCTCCACGCGCGCGGCCTTCATCGCCTTGACGAAGCCCTGTTCGCGCAGCGCCGACGCCGCCTGGTCGGCCGCGCCGCGGATGAACGCGATGCGACGGTGGCCCAGGCTCAGCAGCAGGTTGGTGATCTCCTCGGCCGCGTGCACGTCGTCCATGCGCACGCTGGGCATGTCCTTGCGCTGGCGCGCGGGCGAGACCAGCACCGTGGGCGTGCCGCTGTCGTGCAGCGCCTTGAGCACGTGCGGGTTGTCGCACAGCGGCGGCGTCAGGATCATGCCGTCGGGGCGCAGCGTGGAGACCATGAGGTGCACCTGCTCGCCGAGGTCGTGCGCATCGTTGTCCATCGACTCCACGACCAGGTGGTAGCCGGCCTCGCGGCAACGCATCGTGGCGCCCTGCTGCACGCCCGAGACGAAGGCCGCGCTGGGGTCGAAGTACAGCAGCCCGATGAGGAACGAGCGCGCGCCGGCGAGGCTGCGCGCCGACTGGCTGGGCCGGTAGCGCAGCTCGGCCATCACCTGCAGCACCTTGTCGCGGGTGTCCTGGCGCACGCCGGGCTCGTGGTTCATCACGCGCGACACGGTCTTGATGGACACGCCGGCCTGCTTGGCCACGTCGCTGATCGTGGTCGTGGCCGCCGGCGTCGCCGCCGACGGCGTGCGCGGGACGGCCATCAGGCGACGCTCCGCGCGGGCTCGCGCGAGCCCGCATCCGGGGCGCGGGCGCACATCGCCTCCACGAGCGCGCGGTGGTCGGGCAGGTCGGCGGCGGCGCGGCGGGCGACCTGCGCGATCATCGCGAATTCCTGGCGTGCCTCGGCCGCGCGCGGCCACGCGGCGCGCGCGTGCGAGAGATCGGTCGGATACCCCATGCCGTACAGCACGTACTGCCAGCTGGAGGGCGGGTACATCTCCAGGTCGACGATGAAGTCGAGCCGGTGCGGCGCGCGGCCGCGCCAGCGCGCGAGCAGGTCGCGCAGCGTGGGCGTCCACGACGCCGGATCGGCGTTGTCGCGCCAGAACGCCGTGTCGTCGCGGCGCGTCAGCGCGTAGTGCAGCTTGAGGAAGTCGACGATGCGCTCGAAGCGCGCGCGCATCTGCTCGTTGAACGCGCGCGCCGCCGGCGCGAAGTTGCCGTCGGCCGGCAGCAGGTAGCCGATCAGGTAGGCGGCGGCCTCGATCAGGCCGATGCCCGACGACTCCAGCGGCTCCAGGAAGCCGGCCGACAGGCCCACGGCCACGCAGTTGCCGATCCACTGGGTCTCGCGGTAGCCCACGTCCAGCTTCAGCGCGCGCGGGCTCAGCGCGTCGGCGGCCGGCCCGATGTAGCCGCGCAGCACGCGCTCGGCCGCCGCGTCGTCCGTGTGGCGGCTGGAGTACACGTAGCCGATGCCGCGCCGGCGGTGCAGGCCGATGTCCCAGGTCCAGCCGGCCTCGTGCGCGGTGGAGATCGTGTACGACGGAATGGGCGTGTCGTCGGCCGGGTAGGGCACCTGCAGCGCCAGCGCGCGGTCGACGAAAAGCACGTCGGACAAGGGCTTGCGCGCCGCGCCCAGCGCGTCGCCGATCAGCGCGGCGCGGAAGCCGGTGCAGTCGACGTAGAGGTCGGCGCTCAGCGTGCCGCGCTCGCGGGTGGCGACGGAGGCGACGTGGCCGTCCTCGCGCAGCTCCACGCGTTCCACCGTGGCGATCACGCGTTCCACGCCCAGCGACTGCGCGTGCGTGGCCAGCAGCGCGGCGAACTTGCCGGCGTCGAAGTGGTAGGCGTAGTTCATCGGGCCCAGCCAGTCGCCGTCGCCCGTGCGCTTGGGCGCGCGCGAGGCGTCGGCCACGTGCTGCTGCATCGACACTGCGTCGGCGAACGCGCGCGGCGCACCGGCTATCGCGCCGGCCTCGCCCAGCAGCCAGTAGGGCATCAGCTCGGGCGCGCCGGGCCGCTGGCTGGGCGGGTTGAACGGGTGGAAGTAGCGCTCGCCGGGGCGCGACCAGTCGACGAAGCTGACGCCCTGCTTGAACGTGGCGTCGCACTCGCGGATGAAGCGCGCCTCGTCCAGGCCGATGGCGCTGAGCGTGCCGCGGATCGACGGGAACGTGCCCTCGCCGACGCCGATGATGCCGATGTCGCTGGACTCCACCAGCGTCACGCGGATCCCGCCCGCGGCGGTGCCCAGCGTGCGCGCCAGGAAGGCAGCGGTGAGCCAGCCGGCGGTGCCGCCGCCGACGATGAGGATGTGCTGGATGGGCTTCATCGGTGCTTGTCTCCGTGGCGGTGAGGCGTGAGGCCCCCGCTGTTTTCCGGCGCGTTCGAAGGCCTCGGTACTTTCCCGGATCCGTTTCGACCGCTTCTTATAGGCGATCATATCGACAAAAAAGACAACGCTGTCATTTCATCGTTGACAGCGTTGTCATCGATCGGCATCATGCGATTCATTCCAGGGCCGACGATGACTGGAAACGCCGCATAGACGGCCGTAGCTGCACCACCAAAAAACTGGAGACAACGTGACTACTCGCGCTCAGAAATCCCGGGCTTCGCTCGCATCCCCGATCCACCTGGCCGTCCTGGCCATGCTCGCCACGACGGCCGCGGCCCAGGCCCAGACCGCGCAATCGCCGGCCGCCGCGGCCAGCGCCGCCGCGCTCGACACGCAGGAGGTCACCGTCACGGCGACCAAGCGCACCACCACGCTGCAGAGCACGCCGCTCGCCGTCACGCCGATCAGCGCCGCGGACATCGAGAAGAACCACGTGCAGACGATCGCCGACGTCGTCCACCTGGTGCCCAGCTTCCAGGCCACGACCGAGGGCGACCACGGCGTCATCACGATGACGATGCGCGGCATCGGCAACGACAGCGCCAAGACCGAATACGCCGACCCCGAGGTGGCGCTGTTCATCGACGGCATCTACGCGCCGCGCGCGGAAGGCGCCGCGTCGCTGCTGTTCGACATGGACAGCATCGAAGTGCTGCGCGGCCCGCAAGGCACGCTGTGGGGCCGCAACTCCACGGTGGGCGCGGTCAACATGAAGACCGCCAAGGCCGAGCTCGGCTCCAACTTCGGCTCGGTCGAGGGCGGGCTGGGCAGCTACAACCGCTACGGCGCGCGCGCCGCGTTCAACTTCGCGCTGACCGACACCTTCGCGCTGCGCGCCGCCTTCGTGCACGAGCAGCACGACGGCTACGTCAACTACCAGAAGCCCCCCACGGTTTCGCTGGCCGACCAGCAGGCCGCCGTCAACGCCTACAACCTGGCCAACCCGACGGCCACCGTCGCGTTCCGCCCGCTCGATCCGAACACCTTCGTCCAGACCGGTCCGAAGTACAACTCCCAGGACCAGAGCGCCGCCCGCCTGAGCATGCTGTGGAAGCCCACGCGCGACATCTCGTGGAACGCGTCGTACGAGAAGTTCATCGATCGCGGCACGCCCGACATGAACCTGCTGCAGACGCCGCGCGCCGGCACCAGCTTCTGGTCGGCGCTGATCAGCGTCGCCCCGCAGCTCGACCGCGACGTCAACACGTTCCGCAGCCGCGTCGACTGGAACCTGAACGACTCCATGTCGCTCGCCTACATCGCCGGCTACTCGGACTTCAAGGGCTCGTCCGACTTCGACCAGTCCGGCGGCGCGACGGCGCCCACCAGCTTCACCACCGGCGCCAAGGTGCAGGAGGACCGCACCAACTGGTCGCACTACAAGAACTACAGCCACGAGCTGGAAGTGCAGTCCACCGGCAAGCGCGACGTCGACTGGATCCTGGGCCTCTACTACGCGGCCGAGGACAACGGCATCCGCTTCGACATCCCGATCTCCAACGGCACGCAGCAGGGCACGATCAACTGGCAGGGCTCGTTCATCCAGCCCAAGGAAACCGTGGCCTCCGAGGCCGCGTTCGGGCAGGCGACCTGGAACCTTGCCAACGACACCCTGCACCTGACCGGTGGCGTGCGCTTCACCCACGACGACCGCAAGAACGAAGGCGGCACCAACAACGGCTGGACCGGCGACAAGACGGTGCCGCAGGTGCCGCTGGATCCGGGCTCGGATCCGCTCGCGGCCGGCAGCGGCTTCTCCACCTACCAGCACAACGACGGCCACTACACCGGCCAGAAGGTGACCTGGCTGGCGCGCGCGAACTATGACTTCTCCAAGGCCTTCATGGTCTACGGCAGCGTGTCCACCGGCTACAAGTCCGGCGGCCTGCAGGATGGCGGCCTGCACTACGGGCCCGAGACGCTGACGAACTACGAAGTCGGCACGAAGAACACGCTGTTCAACGGCACGGTGCACTTCAACAACTCGCTGTACTACGAGGACTTCAAGGACTTCCAGTTCAGCGCCCCGGTGACCAACCCGGACGGCTCGCACTCGTTGGCCACGTCGAACGCGAAGGGCGCCAAGGTCTACGGCGCGGAGTCCGAACTCTCGGCCAACCTGACGCCGGACGATCGCGTGCAGGTGGGTGCCGCGTACACGCACACGGAACTCGGCTACCTGCTGGCGGGCAGCAACGACTACGCGTTGCCGGCTTGCCCCGACACGAAGATCAGCAACTGCCTGGACGTCACCGGTCACCGCCTGCCGCACTCGCCCACCGGCTCGCTCACCGCGCAATACGAGCACACCTTCCGCTTCGCGGACGGCTCCAAGCTCGCGCCGCGCATCAATTTCCACTACGAGTCGGGGAGCTGGCTGAGCGTGTTCAACCTGGGCGACGGCGACCTCCAGAAGGCGTACTCGCGCACCGACCTGGGCCTGCACTACACCGCGGCCAAGGACTGGTACGTGGACGCCTACGTGCAGAACGTCGAGAACGGCCGCATCAAGACGAACGCGCAGAACTCGTTCGGCGCGTGGCAGTCGCAGTACATGGCGCCGCGCACCTTCGGCGTCAACGCGGGCTTCAACTTCTGATGCCCCGCGGCGCTCTCCGCACGGCGGGCGCCGCACTCTCTCCGAGCCCGGTCGTGCGTCGCACGGCCGGCTTTTCCCGGCTGCGACGACCCCGTCGCAGCCCCTTTTGCCGCGTGTGCGGCAGCTTTCAGAACACCATGTCCTCCTTGCTCCGGGCGTTCCTGCTCGCGGCCGCCGCATTGTGCGCAACGGGCGCCAGCCGCGCGACGACCACGATCACGCTCGCCACCTTCCCGGATCTCGACCGCGCCGCCAGGGCCGCGCTCCCGCGCTGGCATGCCGCGCATCCGGACGTGGACGTGAAGATCGTCTCGCTTCAGTACGCCGACCACCACGACCGGATGACGACGGACCTGGCCACCGGCTCGGGCCTGCCCGACGTGATGGCCATCGACTTCAAGTTCATCGGCAAGTTCACCGGTTCGGGCGGCTTCGAGGACCTGTACCGGCCACCGTACGACGCCGCCGGCCTGCGCTCGGTGTTTCCCGCCTACACGCTGGCCCAGGCGAGCAACGCCAAGGGCGAGTTGAGCGCGCTGCCGGCGGACATCGGCCCCGGCACGCTGCTGTATCGCGCCGACCTGCTCGCCAAGGCCGGACTGACCGAGGCCGACCTCACCAAGGACTGGCCCACCTTCATCGCCGCCGGCGTCAAGCTGAAGGCCGCCACCGGCGCCTGCCTGCTGGCCAGCAGCAACGACGTCGTCGACATCGTGCTGCGCTCCAACCTGCCGCCGGGCGAGGGCATCTACTTCGACCGCGCGGGCAAGGTGCTGGTGGACGACGCCCGCTTCGTGCGCGCGTTCGAGCTGGGGCGCGCCGCGCACCTGGCCGGCATCGACGCGGGCACCACGATGTGGACCAACGAGTGGGTGGCGGGCTTCCGCTCCGGCCGGATCGCCGGCCAGATGATGGGCTCATGGCTTGCCGGCCACCTGAAGAACTGGCTCGCGCCCGACACCGCCGGCAAGTGGCGCTCGGCGCCGCTGCCGGGCGGCGTGTACGCGTCCTACGGCGGCTCGTTCTACGCGATCCCCAGGCGGGCGCAGCACAAGGCCGAGGCGTGGGCGTTCATCCAGTTCCTCACCACCGACCGCCAGACGCAGCTCGATGCGCTGCGCCAGTTCGGCAACTTCCCGTCGCTGCTGTCCGCGCAGCAGGATCCCATGGTGGCCGAGCCCATCGCGTTCCTGGGCGGCCAGGCCGCCGGCGTGCTGTGGCGCGACACCGCCGCCAGGGTGCCGGCGATCCCCGTGGACAAGTACGACGCCATGGCCACCGACGCCGTCCGCGCCGAGTACCAGAACGTGATCGCCGACGGCAAGGACATCCACGCCGCGCTGGCCGACGCCAAGACCCTGATCGAACACCGTGCGCGCCGCTGAAGCCGTCCCGGCCCCTCCCATGACTTCCCCGTTGACCAGCGAATCCGCCATCGCGCCCCCCACGCCCGTGCACGCGAACGCGTCCCGCGCGGCCTGGCGCCGGCGCGCGCGCAAGCTCGCGCCCTACGCCTTCATCGCGCCGTTCTTCGTGCTGTTCGGCGTGTTCGGGTTGTTCCCGCTGCTGTTCTCCATCTGGCTGTCGCTGCACCAGTGGGACGCCGCGTCCGGCCTGGCGGCGATGCACTGGGTGGGCCTCGAGAACTACTGGTACGCGATCACCGACCCGTGGTTCTCCAAGTCGCTGCTCAACACGCTGTGGTTCGCCGTGGCCTCGGGCGTGCCGCAGCACCTGGTGGCGCTGCCGCTGGCGTTCCTGATCCACATGACGCTCAAGCGCAGCCGCAACTTCGTGGTCGGCGCGTACTTCGTGCCCTACGTCACCTCCAGCGTGGCGATCGCGCTGATCTTCACCACGCTGTTCTCCAAGGACTTCGGCGTCATCAACGCGATGCTGCCCGGCACGCCCATCGACTGGCTGGGCGACAAGTTCTGGGCCCGCATCACCATCGCCTTCGTCGTTTTCTGGCGCTACCTCGGCTGGAACGTGGTGCTGTACCTGTCGGCGCTGCAGGTGATCTCCGGCGACCTGTACGAGGCGGCCACGCTGGACGGCGCCTCGCGCTGGCAGCAGTTCCGCTACGTGGCGCTGCCGCTGCTCAAGCCGATGATGTTCTTCGCGATCACGCTCACGCTGATCGGCAACCTGCAGCTGTTCGAGGAGCCGTTCATCCTGATCCCGCCCGACTCGGGCGTGGCCACCAGCGTGATGACCACCGCCACGTTCATGTACCGCATGGCGTTCTCCGACGGCGACTTCGGCACCGCATCGGCCGTGTCCTGGCTGCTGTTCTTCATCATCGCGGCGCTCACCTGGGGCAACGCGCGCCTGTTCGGCAAGGAAGGGGCGAGCGATGTCGCGCGCTGAACGCCTCACCCCGTCGCGCGTCGTGACCCTGGCGCTGGTGGGCGCCGGCGTGGTGCTGCTGGCCGCGCCGTTCTGGTTCACCTTCGTGTTCGCCACGCAGTCGCGCGCCGACATCTTCGCGTCGCCGCCGCCGCTGTGGTTCGGCACGCACTTCCTCAGCAACCTGCAGCTGCTGCTGGAGCGCCTGCCGTTCTGGCGCAACCTGGGCCTGAGCCTGTACGTGGCCACGATGACCACCGCGCTGAACCTGCTGCTGTGCGCGCTGGCCGGCTACGCGTTCGCGGTGCACGAGTTCGCCGGCAAGAAGATCCTGTTCGCGCTGGTGGTGGGCTCGATGATGCTGCCCAGCTTCCTCAACATGATTCCCACCTTCATGGTGATGGACCTGCTCGGCTGGATCGACCAGCCGCGCGCGCTCTACGTGCCCGGCGCGGCCGGCGCGCTGGGCATCTTCCTGATGCGCCAGTACATCGGCTCGGCCATCCCGCGCGACCTGATCGACGCGGCGCGCATGGACGGCTGCGGCGAGCTGCGCACCTTCTGGAGCGTCGTGATGCCCCTGTGCGGGCCGGCGCTGGGCACGCTCGGACTGATCACCTTCATCAACGCCTGGAACAACTTCGTCGGGCCGCTGGTGGTGATGCGCAGCGTCGAGAACTACACCGTGCCGCTGGCGCTGCGCAGCATGCAGAGCCCCAACAACACCGAGTGGGGCGCGCTGATGGCCGGCAGCGCCATCGCGATGCTGCCGCTGCTCGTCGCCTTCGTCTTCTCCGCGCGACGCCTCGTCGCGGGTCTCACCGCCGGTGCCGTCAAAAGCTAACTTCATGAGCTCCAATCCGTTCCCCTTCCCCACCTTGCCGTCGAACTTCACGCTCGGCGTCGCCACCAGCGCCGCGCAGATCGAAGGCACCGCCCCCGGCGACGGCAAAGGGCCGTCCATCTGGGACGCGTTCTGCGCGACGCCCGGCAAGATCAAGGACGGCTCCGACATCACCGTCGCCTGCGACCACCTGCGCCGCATGCCCGAGGACGTGGAACGCATGAAGTGGCTGGGCCTGGACGCCTACCGCTTCTCGTTCGCCTGGCCGCGCGTGCAGCCGCTGGGGCAGGGCGCCTGGAACGAGACCGGCTTCGCGTTCTACGACCGGCTGATCGACACGCTGCTGGACGCCGGCATCGCGCCGCACGCCACGCTGCACCACTGGGACCTGCCGCAGGCGCTGCAGGAGTCCGTCGGCGGCTGGCAGTCGCGCGAGACGGCGCGCCACTTCGCCGGGTACGCCGCCGAGATCGCGCGCCGCTTCGGCGATCGGCTCGCCTCCATCTCCACGCTCAACGAGCCGTGGTGCGTGGCCACGCTGGGCTACGAGCGCGGCCAGTTCGCGCCGGGCCTGACGAGCCGCAAGGCCGCGATGCAGGTGTCGCACCACCTGCTGCTGGGCCACGGGCTGGCGCTGCAGGCGATGCGCGCGGTGGCGCGCGCCAACCCGGGCGGCCGGCACCCGCAGCTGGGCATCGTGCTGAACCACACGCCGGCGTTCGCCGCCGAGAAGACGCCGTCCGACCTGCAGGCCGCCCGCATCGCCGACGGCCTGGACGTGCGCTGGTACATGGACCCGCTGTTCCGCGGCGCCTACCCGGCCGACGCCGTCGAATACCTGGGGGCCGACGCGCCGGTGGTGGAGGCCGGCGATTTCGCCGTCATCCGCCAGCCGCTCGACTTCCTGGGCATCAACCTCTACACGCGCCAGTGGGTGAGCACGCGCGAGCCGAAGATCCCGGCGCCCGAGCCGCACGGCGTCAACGACATGGGCTGGGAGATCGTGCCGGAGGTGCTCACGCAGCACCTGGTGCGCCTGACCCGCGACTACATGCCGCCGCCGATCCTGATCACCGAGAACGGCATGGCCAACGCCGACGTCGTGGCCGGCGACGAGGTGCAGGACACGCCGCGCGTGGCCTACGTGCAGGGCCACCTGGCCGCGGTGGAGAAGGCCATCGCGCTCGGCGCCGACGTGCGCGGCTACTTCTACTGGAGCCTGCTCGACAACTTCGAGTGGGACTCGGGCTACGCGAAGCGCTTCGGCCTGTTCCGCGTGGACTACGACACGCAGGCGCGCACGCCCAAGGCGAGCGCGCACTGGTACCGCGCGTTCATCGCGAAGCACAAGCTCGCGCGCCAGGGGTAGGACATGTCGGAACTCAAGTTGCAGGGCCTGCGCCGCACCTACGCGAACGGCGTCACCGCGGTCGACGGCATCGACCTGACCGTCAACGACGGCGAGTTCATGGTGCTGGTGGGGCCGTCGGGCTGCGGCAAGTCGACCACGCTGCGCATGATCGCCGGCCTGGAGGACATGAGCGCGGGGCGCATGCTCATCGGCGGCGTCGACGTCACCGACGTGCCGCCCGCCGAGCGCGGCGTGGCCATGGTGTTCCAGAGCTACGCGCTGTACCCGCACATGACGGTGGCCGAGAACATGGGCTTCGCGCTGAAGATCGCGGGCCGCTCGAAGCGCGATATCGACGCTGCCGTGCGCCGCGCCGCGGAGTCGCTTCAGCTGGAGCCCCTGCTGGATCGCAAGCCGCGCGCGCTCTCAGGCGGGCAGCGCCAGCGCGTGGCCATCGGGCGCGCGATCGTGCGCGAGCCGAAAGTGTTCCTGTTCGACGAGCCGCTGTCCAACCTCGACGCGTCGCTGCGCACGCAGATGCGGCTGGAGATGGCGCGGCTGCACGAGCGCCTGGGCGCCACCATCGTCTACGTCACGCACGACCAGGTGGAGGCGATGACGCTGGGCGACCGCATCGCGGTCTTCAACGCGGGCCGCATCGAGCAGGTGGGGACGCCGCCGGAGGTCTACGGCAAGCCCGTCAACCGCTTCGTGGCCGGCTTCCTGGGCTCGCCGCAGATGAACTTCCTGCCGGCCGTGGGCGAGCTCGATCCGGCCGGCCCGATCCTGCAGGTGCCCGGCGCCGGGCGCCTGTCGCTACCCATCGACTGCGCGACGCCGCTGGCCAGCGTGCACGCGCTGGGTGTGCGGCCGGAGCACTGGCTGATGACGCCCGGCGAGGGCGCGGACGGCCTGCACGCCAGCGTCGAGCGCGTCGAATGGCTGGGCGACGTGACGCTGGTGCACTGCCGCCTGAGCGGCCGCGACGCGGCCAACGGCGAGGCCGCCACGATCAGCGTGAAGACGGTGTGGCCGGGCAGCGACGCGTTGCCGCGCGGCATGCCCGTGCGCCTGCAGGTGCGCCCGCGCGACCTGATGCTGTTCGACGCGAGCGGCCGCGCATTGGCGGCTTGACTAGGTTCGAGGGGTCTGGCATCGCCCCGGATCGCGCTCCGCGTCGTGGCCGTCGGCAACGACATCGCGCGATCCGCGGAGATGCCAGACACCTTCCGGCACCGGCTCGCCGCGGCAACCTACTTCTTGGTCTTCAGCGCACCCAGCGCACTGAACGCCAGCGCCATGGCGGTAGGACCGGCGGGCGACGAGGGTGTGCTGGGACGCTGCGAACGCGCGTCGTCGGGGCGCGGGCCGCGGCGGTCGTCGTCGCGGCGCGGACCGCGCGGCGCATCGGAACGCGGGCCGTTGTTCGGACCGCGCGGGCCGTCCGGACGCGGGCCGCGCTGGCCTTCGGGCCGCGGGCCGCGGGGGCCGTCGGCGCGCGGGCCTTGCGGGCGATCCGTGCGCGGGCCCTGCGGACGATCGGTGCGCGGCGCATCGCCACGCGGCCCTTGCGGACGATCGCCACGCGGCGGACGCGGCGCGCGCGGCGCCTCGCCCTGCGGCGCGGCGCCGTCGGCCGGCGCGGCCTGGGCGTCACGCGGCGGGCGCGCGTTGCGCTGCCCTTCCGGACGCGGGCCGCGATTCGGGTTCGGGCCGCGGCGGTCGCGGTTGAACGCCGGGGCCGGCGGCGGCTCCAGCGCTTCCTTGCGGGCGCGCGCGAGCAGCGGCTCGAGTTCGCCCTCGGGCACGTTGCGGCTGGCCGCGAACTCGGCCACGGGCAGCGTGTTGGCTTCGAACTCGCGCAGCAGCGTGGCGCGGTTGGCGCGTTGCTCGTTCTCCAGCGCGATACGGGCCTGGGTATTGGCGCGGCGGCGCGCCAGTTCCTCGGTGGCCGCGGTGCGATGCTCGTCGCTCAGCTCGTCGCCGGGGTTGCCCTCGAGGTCGTAGCGGTGCGTGGCCTTGACCAGCGCGTTGAGGTACGCGTGGCTGCCGGTGTAGCGGCGCAGGAACGCGGACAGCTGCGGCTTGGTGAACAGGCCCGGCGAACGGGCCTGGATGTCTGCCTGGATGCGCAGCTTGATGGGCTTGGGTGGGTTGGAGAACAACGCGGGATACAACTTCTTCAGTTGCGGGCCGCAGTCTTCCAGCGCGGGGCGCGCGGCGGGATCGGCCGGTGCTTGCTCGGCTGCGGCAGCGTCCGTGGACGACTCCTCGGCGGTGGCAGCGACGGGCGCCGACTCGGGCACGGCGTCCGCTGCGACGGGCAGCGACACGGGTGCGGAATCGTCGCCTTCGGGCGGCGTCGAGGAAGAGGGAAGCGAAGACATGCGGCAGCGGAAGGAAAGCGGTGAAGGGGCGTATTGTCGCAATGATTGGGGCCGCGCGCACCTGGACGCCTCCGGCGGGCTCGAAAAGATGCGTTACGGCGCGGGTTTCGGTGCCGACGCGGCCGCGTCGCCAACCTCGGCCTTCGAGGCGAGCTGGCGCGCGACGGCCTGCAGCGAAGGCTCGGAACGCTCGATGAAATGCGCGTGCATGTCCTCGCGGATCTGCTCGGCCGTGGCGTTCATCTTCGCGCCCAGCGGCGATTTCCAGAACGCCACGATCTCGGCCCGTTCGCTCGCGTCGAAATGCTTTTCCATCGGGTCGCCGTTGCCCGGCCTGCGGCTCTCGGCGACGATCGTCGGCCCCAGCGCGCTCAGCTTGCGGCCGGTGGGCGAGTCGAAGAACGCGGTGATCTGGCGGATCTCGGCGGTCTCGAAATACTTCGCGTAGATCTCGTAGGCGGTGTACGCGGCGAACTCGTCGGCGTCGAAGCGCTGCAGCGCGTCCTGCAGGTCGCGCCTTCCCTGCGCCAGCAGCGCCGGCACGCGGGCGTGCGCGGCCGCGGCGAGTTCGGGCGTGGCGAACGTGTCGTGGTCGAGGTCGGCGTGCGTGGCGTCCTCCAGCCGGGGCAGCGAGTCGCGCGCGATCTTGGCCGTCATCTGCGGCCAGGCGTCGGCGAGCCGGTAGGCCACGATGAACTCCGCCAGCGCCTGCTTCTTGTCGAAGTCGGGCGCCGAGGCGGGCTGGGCCCGCACGGCGGTGGCGGACAGCGAGCACAGCAGGGCGGTGAGCGCGAGAGGGACGAAAGGCTTCATCGTGGCGAGGCAGGACGGCGTGCGGAGCGCCCATTGTCGCGCCGCGCGCGGCGAGCGAATCGGCTGCGCCACAATGGCCCGCATGGAGACCCCCCGCCTCGCCATGCGTCTGCCCGCGCACGTGCTCAACGGCCTGGCCGTGGCGCTGGGCATCTCCCTGATCCTGATCACGCTGACGCTGGCGGCCGGCACGCTGGCGGCGCTCGCCGCGGCCACCGGCGCCATCTGCGCCAGCCTCGCCGACCTGCCGCTCGCGCCGCAGCGCACATGGCGCCGAGTGGGCACGGGCGCGCTGGTGGGCTGGGCCAGCGGCGTGCTCATCGCCCTGCTGAGCGAGTCGGGCGTGGCAATGGGCTTCATCATCATCGTGCTGTCGTTCTGCTCCACCATGGCGCTGGCGTGGGGGCTGCGCGCGGGGCCGCTGTCGTTCATTCCCATCCTGGCGCTGATCTTCACGCTGGCCGCCCCGCCGCACGGCACGCACGCGGTGCTGGTGCACGCGGGCTGGTCGGCCGCCGGCGGGCTGGCCTACTTCGCGTGGGCCGTGTTCAGCTCGCGCGTGTTGCAGCCGCGCTACCGCACGCTGGCGCTGGCCTCCGCGCTGCAGGCGCTGGCCGCGCTGCTGCGCTCGCGAGCGGCGCTGCTCTCGCGCGTCGAGAACGGCACGCCGCCGCTGGAGGACTGGATCCGCAGCCAGGTGGCCCTCGACGAGCGCCTGCAGGCCGCGCGCGACCTGCTGTTCCCCGCGGCCGGCGAGGCGCACACCGGCCCGGCGATCGCGGTGCTGCTGCAGGCCGTGGAGATGCGCGACACGCTGCTGGCCGGCGAGCTCGACATCGAGCTGCTGGGCCACGACGGCCCCGCGGGCCAGTTGCGCGACCGCCTGCTCGTGCACGGCGTGCGCGTGGCCGACGCGGTCGACGCGATGGCGCAGGCACTGCGCGACTTCGGCATGCGGGTGCCCGCGGCCGCCGCGGCGCCGCTGGCCGAGACGGACATCGAGATGGGCGAGGCCGTCGCGCCCGTGGCCGCTGCCGCGGCCTCGATCGCCGCGTCGGCGGCCTCCGCAGCGGCCACGGCGCCGTCGGCGTCCCTCGATGCGCAGGTGGCCGAGGCGGACGCGGCGCGCGTGGGCGAGGCGGCGGCGCAGGCGGTGGAGCCGGGCGCCGCCGGCGCCGGGCCGACGCCCGATCCCGCGAGCGTGGCGCGCGACGCGGCCGCGGCCGCACGCGCGCGGACGCCCCCGCGCGTGCCGCTGTTCGCCAGCACCGACCCGCGTTACCCGCTGGCCGTGGCCTTCTACGGCCGCGCGCGCCAGATGGTGGCGGTGCTCGCGCGCATGCAGGCCGCGCTACGCGGCGAGCCCACGCCGCTGCCGCTGGCGCGCGAGGAACTGCAGGTGTTCATCTCGACGGAGGGCTGGCCGCTGGCCGCGCTGCGCGCGCAGCTCACCACGCGCTCGCCCGCCTTCCGCCACGCGGTGCGCCTGAGCCTGGCACTCGGCAGCGCGTACTTCATCGGCCTGGCGCTGCCCTGGGCCTCGCATCCGCACTGGCTGGTGCTGAGCGTGGCGGTGGTGCTGCGCGGCAACCTCGAGCAGACGCTGTCGCGACGCAACGACCGGGTGCTGGGCACGATGATCGGCTGCCTGCTGGTGCTCGTGCTCGCGCAGTTCGGCGCGCCGTGGCTCACGACCGCGGCGTTCCTGGTGGCGGTGGGCATCGCGCACTCGTTCACCACCGCGCGCTACCTCGTCACCGCGGCCGCGGCCAGCGTGATGGCGCTGATGCAGGCCCACATGGCCGCGCCCGAGGGCGCGAACTTCGGCGTGTTCGAGCGCGTCGCCGACACCGTGATGGGCGCCGCGCTCGCCTGGGGCTTCAGCTACGTGTGGCCGTGGTGGGAGCGGCGCGGCATCGCCAAGCTCACCGACCGCGTGCTCAAGAGCCTGCGCGCGCTCACCGCCGAGGTGATGCGGCTGCCCGACCCGGCCAAGCCCGACCTGAAGCTGCGCCTGGCACGGCGCGAGGTCTACGAGGCGGTGGGCGCGATCGCGTCGGCGGCGCAGCGCACCAGCGCCGAGCCCGAGAGCGTGCAGGTGCCCATGTACGCGCTGGCCGAGATGCTCACGCGCTGCCACGTGCTGATGGCGCAGCTGGTGGCGGTGCGGCTGCTGCTGGCGCGCCGCGGCGCGCAGCTGGAGGGCGCGGTGGCGCAGAAGGCGCTCACCGACGCGTGCGTCGCGCTGAACCACGCGCTGGACAATCCCGGTGTCGGCACCTCGCCGCAGCGCGGCGCGCCGGGCGCGGCGGGGGCGCCGGTGGTGGTCAGCGGCACGGTGCCCAGCGAGGACGTGGACCACACCGCGGTGCCGGCCGCGCTGCCGGACAGCGCGGTGCTGCCATGGCTGCGGCGGCGCCTTCAGCTGGCCACGCGCGCGGCGCGGCGCGTGGGGCTCGCGGCGCAGGCGCTCAACGCGGCGTCGCGCTGAGGATCGGCGTCAGGCATGGCCTCGGCCGCAACGAGATCATCGCCGACTGCCAACGTCGACGGCGGCACGAGGAGATGCCAGACCCCTTCGGCCTGAGCGCATCGGAGGTGTCTGGCGTCTCCTCGAATCGCGCCAGGCAGTTGTCGTCAGTAGAAAGATCGATCGCGATTCGAGGCGAGGCCTGACGCCGGATCCTCCGAGACCGGTCGTCAACGATTGCGCTTCGCCGCCCGGGCCGCGCGTTCGGCGGCCTTCGCGGCTTCGGCCGCACGCAGCTTGTCCTTCTTGCTGGGCCGCTTGCCCTTCACGCCGCCGGCGTTGTTGGGCGCCTCGGCCGCGCCCTTGGGCGGCAGCACCTCGGTGGGCTCGAATCCGGCGATCACCTCGCGCGTCACGCGCTGCGCCTGGCGCTTCTCGATCAGCCGGAAGTGCGCCTCGCCGGCCACGGGCACGAAGCTCACGGCCAGGCCGCTCTCGCCGGCGCGGCCGGTGCGGCCGATGCGGTGGATGTAGTCGTCGGAGGAGCGCGGCAGGTCGTAGTTCACCACCACCGGCAGCTGCGCGATGTCGATGCCGCGCGCGGCCAGGTCGGTGGCCACCAGCACCTGCACGCGCGACGCCTTGAAGTCGTCCAGCAGCTGCGTGCGGCGGCCCTGGCTCAGGTCGCCGTGGAAGCCCTCGGCCTTGAGCCCGCCCACGTAGAGCTTGTGCGCCACGTGCTCGGTGGCGTGCTGCGTGGCCACGAACACGAGCACGCGCTTCCAGCCGTGGTCGCGGATCAGCTTGAGGAGCAGCTGCGTGCGGGCCGCGGTGTCGACCGTGATCGAACGCTGGCGGATGTTGGCCACGGCGGCGGCGGTGGCCTCGGCGTCCGCGGCGGCCTCGGCGTCGGCTCCGGCCAGCGCGATGCGCACCGGTTCGTGCAGCAGCGAGTCGGCGAGCGCCAGCACGGGCTTGGGGAAGGTGGCCGAGAACAGCAGCGTCTGGCGGCTCGCGGGCAGCATCGCAAGCAGGCGATTCAGTTCGTCGGCGAAGCCCAGGTCGAGCAGCCGGTCGGCCTCGTCCAGCACCAGCGTCTGCACGTCGCGCAGCGACACGGCGTTCTGCTCGACGAGATCGAGCAACCGGCCCGGCGTGGCCACCACGATGTCGGCGCCGCCGCGCAGCCGCATCATCTGCGGGTTGATGGACACGCCGCCGTACGCGATCGCGATCTTCAGCGTCGCGGCCAGGTGCTGCGCGTCCTCGCGCAGCGACTCGCCGATCTGCGCGGCGAGCTCGCGCGTGGGCGCGAGCACCAGCGCGCGCACGGGACGCGGCTGCCCGGGCGCGGGCACGCCCGCGTCGGCCAGGCGCTGCAGCACCGGCCAGCCGAACGCCTGCGTCTTGCCGGAGCCGGTGCGGGCGGCGCCCTGCACGTCGCGGCCCGCGAGGGCGGGGGGAATGGCCGCGGCCTGGATGGGCGTCGGGCCGATATAGCCGCGCTGCCGGGCGGCGCGCTCGAAGGGCTCGCCGAGGCCGAGGGATTGGAAGCTCATGCCCGTATTAGACACGGGTCGCTTCGGAAGGCCTTCCTACGGCTTCGCGCAGGTGGTCGACATGAGCGAGAAATGCCGGTCGCCGATGTTCAGCCGCGCGACGACGGTGCGCGCCGTCGCGTCCGGCGCCGCCTCGCGGAAGTGCAGCGTGATCGAGTCGGGATCGTCCTGCGCGGGCATCTCCATGCGCACCAGGCGCGCGTGCGCCATCACGCCGTCGCAGCCCGCCGTGGGCGTGTAGGCCACGTACTTGCGCAGCGCCTCGGGCTGGCGGGCGATCATGTTGACGCGGGCCGGCGGGATGTCGGGGGCGTAGCGGATGGTGTCCTTCGGGCGCGCCGCGCAGTGCTTCGAGTCGTCGATCCAGGCCTCGTGCGAGGCGTCGTCGGGCTTCACCGGAGCCCAGCCGCCGCCGCGGCCGCCGGCCAGCACGAGGTGCGTGGCGTGGCAGAAGCCCGCGGGGTCGGCGACGGCGGGCGTCCAGACGTCGGCCTGCAATCGCCAGGGAGCGCCCGGCTTGCGGCTGGCCGAGGACTGCAGCGTGGCCAGGTCCAGCGGATCCTTCTTGCCGTACGCCTTCAGCAGCCGGTCGAGCCCGGCCTTCTCGCCGGGGTTCAGCGCGCGCGTGTCGTCCGCCTGGGCGCAGGCGGCGGCCGATGCCAGTGCGCACGCGAGGCCCAGCACGGCCGCGCGCAGGAGCCGCGTGCTCACGACTTCTTCGCCCGCCGCTGCTGCCAGGCGAGCAGTTCGCCGACGAAGCCCTTGCGGAACGCCACCACGCACAGCACGAAGATGCAGCCGATGATCACGCCTGTCCACGAGCCGGCGGTGTCCGACAGGTAGTTCTGCAGGCCGACGACCGTGAACGCGCCCACCACCGGACCGGCGAAGGTGCCCAGGCCGCCCAGCAGCGTCATCAGGATCACCTCGCCCGACTGCTCCCAGCGCACGTCCTGCAGCGTCGCCAGGTGCAGCACCAGCACCTTCAGCGCGCCGCCCAGCCCGGCCAGCGAGGAAGACAGCACGAAGGCCAGCAGCTTGTAGCGGTCGACGTTGTAGCCGAGGGAGATCGCGCGCGGCTCGTTCTCCCGGATGGCCTTCAGCACCTGGCCGTAGGGCGAGTGCACGATGCGCAGCACCAGCAGGAACGTCGCGACGAAGATCGCCAGCACGAAGAAATACAGCGCCAGGTCGCCGTCCAGCGAGACGAGGCCGAACAGCTTGCCGCGCGGGACGCCCTGCAGCCCGTTCTCGCCGCCCGTGAACGACGCCTGCAGGAAGAAGAACGACAGCATGTAGGCCAGCGCCAGCGTCACCATGGCGAAGTAGATGCCCTGGCGGCGGATGGCGATCAGGCCGAAGACCAGCCCCGTCGCCGCGGCCGCGGCCACGCCGCCCAGGATCGCGAGTTCCGGCGTGAGGTTCTTCTCCTGCAGCAGCCATGCCGTGACGTAGGCGGCGCCGCCGAAGAACGCCGCATGGCCGAACGAGAGCAGGCCGGTGTAGCCCAGCAGCAGGTTGAACGCCATCGCGAAGATCGCGAAGCACAGCGCCTGGGCGATGAAGATCGGATAGACGCCCACGAAAGGGGCGACGACGAGGAAGACGAGCGCGACGATCCAGGCGATCTTGCCGCTGCGTTGCACGCCTTGGCCGAGCCAGTCCATCACTTCTCCTTCCCGAACAGCCCGGCGGGCCGGATCATGAGCACGATGGCCATGATGAAGAACACGACGACATTGGACGCCTCGGGATAGAACACGCGGGTGAGCCCTTCCACCAGGCCCAGCACGAGGCCGGTGACGATGGAGCCGATGATGGAGCCCATGCCGCCGATCACCACCACGGCGAACACCACGATGATGAGGTTGCTGCCCATCAGCGGCGTGACCTGGATCACCGGCGCGGCCAGCACGCCGGCGAGGCCCGCCAGCGCGGCGCCGCCGGCGTAGGTGAGGGTGACCATCAGCGGCACGTTCACGCCGAACGCCTGCACCAGCGACGGGTTCTCGGTGCCTGCGCGCAGCAGCGCGCCCAGGCGCGTGCGCTCGATCAGGAACCAGGTGCCGAAGCACACCACCAGCGAGGCGCCGATCACGAAGCCGCGGTACTTGGGCAGGATCATGAAGCCCAGGTTGATCGCGCCCGACAGCGCCTCGGGCGTGTCGTACGACTGGCCCGACGAGCCGTAGTGCTGCAGGAACACGCCTTGCACGATCAGCGCCAGGCCGAAGGTGAGCAGCAGGCCGTACAGCGGGTCGAGCTTGTAGAGCCGCTTGAGCAGCAGCTTCTCCACGACGATGCCCACGAGGCCCACCACCAGCGGGCCCACGAGCAGCGCCGTCCAGAAATTGAAGTGGAACTGGATGCCGAGGTTGAACACCTGCGAGCCGACCTGCACGTTCGTCAGGTCGACGCCGTCCAGCCCCAGCCACGCCACGTAGGCACCCAGCATGTACATCGCGCCGTGCGCGAAGTTCACCACGCCCAGCAGGCCGAAGATGACGGCCAGGCCCAGGCTCAGCATCGCGTAGAACGAGCCGTTGACCAGGCCGAGCATCAGCTGGCCCAGAAGTGCTTGTACGGGGACGCCGAATATCTCGGTCATCTAATGGAACTCCACGTATATGAAACGAACGCCGCGCCGCCAAGCGGCTCCGGCGCTGCCGCTCGCGTGCCCCCAAAAGAGATTCAAGGGAGCGCCGGAACCGGCTTTGCCGGGCCGGCCGCGGAGCGCCCCCTCGGGGGGCAGCGAGCGCTAGCGAGCGTGGGGGCCCTTCACTTCCAGGCCGAGCACTTGGTTTCGGCCTTGGTGGTCCAGGCGGCCTCGCCCTTGATCGTCTCGACCACGTTGTAGTAGTCCCACGGCTCCTTCGAGGTCTCGGGCGTCTTCACCTGCATCAGGTACATGTCGTGGATCATGCTGCCGTCGGCGCGGATCCAGCCGTCCTTGGCGAACATGTCGTTGACCTTGGAGGCCTTCATCTTGGCCAGCACCTTGTCGGTGTCGTCCGAGCCGGTGGCCTTGACGGCGGCCAGGTAGTTGGCGACGGCCGAGTAGTCGCCGGCGTGCAGCGAGCCGGGCATCTTCTTCATCACGTCGAAGAAGCGACGGCCCCAGGCGCGCGTCTCGGGCGTCTTGTTCCAGTACCAGCTGTCGGTGAGGTACATGCCCTGCGTGGTCTTCAGGCCCAGCGAGTGGACGTCCTGGATGAACATCAGCAGGCCGGCGAGCTTCATCGACTTGGTGATGCCGAACTCGTTGGCCGCCTTGATCGCGTTGATCGTGTCGCCGCCGGCGTTGGCCAGGCCCAGGATCTGCGCCTTGCTGGCCTGAGCCTGCAGCAGGAACGACGAGAAGTCGCTGGCCGACAGCGGGTGCTTGACCACGCCCAGCACCTTGCCGCCGTTGGCCTCCACCACCTTGGCCGTGTCGCCTTCCAGCGCGGCGCCGAACGCGTAGTCGGCCTGCAGGAAGTACCAGGTCTTGCCGCCGGCCTTGGTCACGGCGCCGCCGGTGCCCTTGGCGAGCGCGGTGGTGTCGTAGGCCCAGTGGATGGTGGTGGGCGAGCACTGCTCGTTGGTCAGCGCCGAGGTGCCGCCGCCCACCGAGATGAGGATCTTGTGCTTCTCGGCGGCGACCTTGGCCATGGCCAGGTTGGTGCCCGAGTTCGTGCCGGCGATCAGCACGTCGACGCCCGCGGTGTCGAACCACTCGCGCGCCTTCGAGGCCGCGACGTCGGGCTTGTTCTGGTGGTCGGCGACGACCAGCTCGATCTTCTTGCCGTTGATCGTGCCGCCCGCGTCGGCGATGGCCATCTTGATGGCCTCGACGCCGCCCTGGCCGTCGATGTCGGCGTACACGCCCGACATGTCGGTGATGAAGCCGATGCGGACGACGTCGCCCGAGATCTGCGCCTGCGCGGCGCCGGCGAGGCCGAGCGCGCCGAGGCAGGCGGCGGCCACGGTCTTGAGGGTGGCGGAAAGGGGCTTGAGCATGGGATGGTCTCCTTGATTGGTCGTGGGTCTTGTGGACTTGGGGAAAGAGCGAAGGGCGTCGGATCAGACGCCGAGGTATTCATGCAACTTGTCGATGCGGCCGGGCAGCTCGGCCTGCGTGAACTGCTGGATCACCTGGCCGTGCTCCATCACCAGGAAGCGGTCGGCCAGCGGCGCGGCGAAGCGGAAGTTCTGTTCCACCATCACGACGGTGTAGCCCTGCTTGCGCAGCGCCACCACCATCTCGGCGAGCTTCTGCACGATGACCGGCGCCAGGCCTTCGGAGATCTCGTCGAGCAGCAGCAGCTTCGCGCCCGTGCGCAGGATGCGCGCGACGGCCAGCATCTGCTGCTCCCCGCCCGACAGCCGCGTGCCCTGGCTGGGCGCGCGTTCCTTCAGGTTGGGGAACATCGCGTAGATCTGCTCGATGGGCATGCCGCCTTCGGTCAGCACCGGCGGCAGCAGCAGGTTCTCCTCGCAGCTGAGGCTGGAGAAGATGCCGCGCTCCTCGGGACAGTAGCCGAGCCCGAGCCGCGCCACCTTGTGCGTCGGCATGCCGATGGTCTCCTGGCCCTTGACCTTGATGGAGCCCTTGCGCGCGCCCGTGAGGCCCATGATGGCGCGCATCGTGGTGGTGCGCCCGGCGCCGTTGCGGCCCAGCAGCGTGACGACCTCGCCTTCGTTGACGTGCAGGTCGACGCCGTGCAGCACGTGCGATTCGCCGTACCAGGCGTTCAGGCCCTTGATCTCGAGAAAGGGAGTGGCCATGTTGTTCAGTGTGCTCCGGCCAGTTCGGTCTGCGTCGTGCCCATGTACGCCTCGATCACCTGCGGGTTCCGCGACACCTCCGCGTACGGCCCCTCGGCCAGGAAGGTGCCGCGCTGGAGCACGGTGATGGTGTCGGCGATGCTGGAGACCACGCTCATGTTGTGCTCGACCATCAGGATGGTGCGGTTGGCCGACACCTTCTTGATGAGCTGGCGGATGCGGTCGACGTCCTCGGTGCCCATGCCTTGCGTGGGTTCGTCCAGCAGCATCAGCTGCGGCTCCATCGCGAGCGTGGTGGCGATCTCGAGCGCGCGCTTGCGGCCGTAGCTGAGCTCGACCGCGGGCAGGTGCGCGAAGGCGGCGAGGTCGACCTCGGCCAGCAGCTCCATGGCGCGCGCGTCGAGCTTGCCGAGCGTGCGCTCGGACTTCCAGAAATGGAACGAGGTGTTCAGCGTTCGCTGCAGCGCCACGCGCACGTTCTCGAGCACGCTCAGGTGCTGGAACACGGCCGAGATCTGGAACGAGCGGATGACGCCGCGGCGCGCGATGGCGGCCGGCGCCTCGCGCGTGATGTCGGCGCCGTCGAAGACGATGGAACCCGAGGTGGGCTGCAGGAACTTCGTGAGCAGGTTGAAGCAGGTGGTCTTGCCCGCGCCGTTGGGCCCGATGAGCGCGTGGATGTGCCCCCGCCGAACCCGCAGGTTCACCTTGTTGACGGCCACGAAGCCCTTGAATTCCTTGGTCAGATCACTCGTCTCGAGGATGTAGCTGCTGCTCATCCGACGGAGTGTAGGGGCTGCTCACTAGCCGTAACAGTTCGCAGAACTACGTTCGGGTTAGCACCGACTCTTTCGTGGCTTGCTGCTTACGGCTTCGTCAGGGAGGTGAAAGTTTTTCTCTGGCTTTGGGTGTTGTTGGGTTTCTGGGTCTTTGGGTCTTTGGATCTTTGGGTCTGTGGGTCTGTGGGTCGCGGGTGCGGGTGCGGGGTGCGCCGGGTTGGGGCAGGGCGAGGCGAGGGACTCTTCTCCGCTCATGTCCCCCGCCGGCCTGCGGCGCGGCTCCTCCTTTACTTCGCTCCGAAGAGTCCCTCGCCTCACCCTGCCCCGACCATGGTGTGGACACGCTCAACATTCGCTGGCGGGAACGCAGAAGTTTTTTTGAAAGGGGTCTTGGCATCGACGGGCCATCGAGGCCGCGTCGATGCCCGCGGCCGGCCGCCCCGCCGGGCTCCGGGCCTGACGCGAACTTCGGATCGCGGTGCCGGCGCTCCTTTTCGTGAAGGACGAGGCGGCGCAGGCAGCGCGGCGCCGGAGGCGATGCGCATCGTCGAACTCGGGGAGCGCCGACAACTTGACCGGCGATTCGCGTCAAGCCCGACGGCGCGTGTCCGGGCTGGCCGCGGGCATCGACGCGGCCTCGATGGCCCGTCGATGCCTGAACCCCTTTAAAGCAGTTGACGTGTTCCCCAGCGAATGTTGACTGTCTTCCCGTCACGGCCGGGCATGGAGACTCGGGGGACTCTTCGCAGCGAAGTAAAGGAGGAGCCGCGCCGCAGGCCGGCGGGGGACATGAGCGGAGAAGAGTCCCCCGAGTCTCCGTGCCCATCCCAGCGCGCCCCGCAAGAGAAAAAAAGGGCCGCACAAACGTGCGACCCTCTCCAGAGAAGATCTCAAAAAAGCGCTTACAGCCCGAGATCCGAGATGAACCGGTTCGTGAACCCCCAGGTCCCCGCCGACCCGTAGCTGTTGCACGTGGCCGAGGCGCTGCCCGCCGCGCAGTCCACATCGCGATCCAGGGACCAGAAATGGATCCCCGCGAGACCATTCGCCTTCGCCCACGACGACAGCGTGTCGACATTGGCGATGCTGAACACCTCGTCGGTGGCGTCGTTGCCGCCGATCATCGGCGTGACCTCGATCTGGTTGTACGGCACGCCCCAGTAGTTGTGCAGGTTCACCGCCGAGTTGATCGCCGATTGCGCCATGTCGCACCTGCCGCTGCTGCCCAGCGTGCAGTTGCTCGCGATCGCGCTGCCGTAGTCCATCGCCATCAGGTTGACGTAGTAGCCCGTCAGGCCCGCGGACTTGATCGCGTTCATCACGTTGACGCCGATCGCGCCCAGGCTCTGCGGCGCGTTGCCGCCCAGCGTGGCCAGCGTGAACGAGAAGCGCAGGCCCGGGTGGTTGGCCTGGGCGACCTTGACCCGCGCGACGAGGTTGTTGATCACGTCCTGCGACTGGCCGCCCTCGATGTCGAAGTCGATGCCCTGGAGGCTGGCGGAGTTGTAGCGCTGGATGAACGACTCGAAGTTGGCATCGGAGCCGCAGGTGAACACGCCGTTGGCGCCGCCCGTGGAGATGATGTACCTCTTGTTGGCGCCCACCCATTGCGACACGTTCTGCGCCACGAGCGCGGCCGGCGTGACGCCCGCCCAGTTCTCGGAGCCGCACTCGCCGGACGCGAACGCCCACGTGAGCGACGCCTGCTTCGCGGGCATGACGTTGAGCACGGGCGAGCGGGTGCCGGTGACCGAGGTGGAGATCTGGTCGACGTTCCAGTCCATGTTGATCGTGACGTCCTTGTACGACCCGAACACGAAGCCGGAGGGCGGCGGCGTGGGCGAGGGCGGCGGCGACACCGGCGGCGGCGGCGGGGGCGGGGGCGACGTGGTGCCGCAACTGGTGGTGATCGTCCACGGTTGGCCGCTGCCGGTCGCGCCGTTGTGCGTGGCCGGGTCGTCGCCCTGCGTCCACCAGTTGGCGACGTAGGTCTGGCCGCTTTCGGTCACGGTGGCGCCGGTGGAGTAGGCGGTGGTCGACACCCACGGGGCGCACGAGGACGGCGGCGGGGCCGGGGTCGGCGACGGCGGAGGCGGCGTGGTGGGCGGCGGCGGGCTCACCGGTGGCGGGGGCGCGGCGCAGCTGGTGGTCACCGTCCAGGGTTGGCCGGTGCCGGTGGCGCCGTTGTTGGCGGCCGGGTCGTTGCCTTGCGTCCACCAGTTGGCCTTGTAGGTCGTGCCGCCCTCGGTCACGGTGTCGCCGGCCACGTAGGCGGTCGACGCGTTCCAGGGTTGGCAACTGGTGGCGGCGTGGGCGCCGGCGGAGGCCAGCGTGCTGGCGGCGACGGCCGCCGACAGCAACGCCAGGCGTTCGAGTCTCTTGCGCATTTCGGGTGCGCTCAAGGATTTGGACATGTCGGGCTCTCCTCGTTGTGGGCCGGCTCGCGCGGAGCGGGGGCCGGTGCGCGGAGTCTCTGCGCTGCCTTCGATGTCGCTGGCTAGAGAAAACCAGTAAAAGACCAGTAACCAATCAGCGCAGTTTTACGGGAATGTAATAAAACCCGAACAAGACTCCGTTTTCAACGAATTAGGGACCTCTTAACGGAATAGATCACGTCAGCTGCACCCATGGATGCGCGTCGCGCTGCAGAATATCTTTGATTAGTACCAAATTGGAACCAATATATTTTGAATGAACAATATACCCGATCCAGGGGATAGCCGAAAACGCCGATTCGGCGGCGCGCCGGACGGTGGCAGCGTGGGAAAATCGAACGCTCGATGACGTACACGGTAGCCGTCCGCACCCTCTGCGAGTTCACGGCCAAGCTCGGCGACCTGGACTTGCGCTTCACGCCCTCGGCCACCGCGCTGGAGGGCATGGCGGGCCACGCCATGGTCGCGGCGCGGCGCGGCGAGTCCTACGAATCGGAGGTGTGGCTCAAGGGCGGCGGCGACTACCGTGGGATGGTTGTGCGCGGCCGGGCCGACGGCTACGACCCCGACGCGAACCGGCTCGACGAGGTCAAGACCTACCGCGGCGACCTGCACGCGATGCCGCAGAACCGCCGCTCGCTGCACTGGGCCCAGGCCAAGTGCTACGGCGCGCTGCTGTGCGCCGAGCGCGGGCTGAGCGAGCTGAAGGTGGCGCTGGTGTACTTCGACGTCGGGTCGCAGGACGAGACGACGCTGGTCGAGTCGTTCGCCGCCGCCGACCTGCGCGCCTTCCTCGAGCTGCAGTGCGACCGCTTCCTGGCCTGGGCCGAGCAGGAGGCCACGCACCGCGCCGCGCGCGACGCCGCGCTGGCCACGCTGCCGTTCCCGTACGCCACCTTCCGCACCGGCCAGCGCCAGCTTGCCGAGAACGTCTGGAAGGCGGCGATCTCCGGCCGCACGCTGCTGGCGCAGGCGCCCACGGGCATCGGCAAGACGGTGGGCACGCTGTACCCGCAGCTCAAGGCGATGCCCGGGCAGAAGCTCGACAAGCTGTACTTCCTCGCCGCCAAGACGCCCGGCCGCGGGCTGGCGTTGCATGCGCTCGATGCCATCGCGACACCACGCCGCGCCCCACTGCGGGTCATCGAGCTCGTGGCGCGCGACAAGGCCTGCGAGCATCCGACGAAGGCCTGCCACGGCGACTCGTGCCCGCTCGCCAAGGGCTTCTACGACCGCCTGCCCGCCGCGCGCCAGGCCGCCGTCGGCGCCACGCCCGAGGACGCGCCGCGCCTGGATCGCGCCGGCCTGCGCGCCATCGCGCTGGCGCACGAGGTCTGCCCGTACTACCTCGCGCAGGAGATGGTGCGATGGGCCGACGTGGTGGTGGGCGACTACAACTACTACTTCGACCTCGGCGGCATGCTGCACGGCCTGGCGCACGCCAACGAGTGGCGCGTGGGCGTGCTGGTGGACGAGGCGCACAACCTGGTGCCGCGGGCGCGCGAGATGTACTCGGCCACGCTGTCGCGCGCCGCGCTCGACGGCGTGCGCCCGCGCGCCCCCGCCACCGTGGCGCCGGCACTGAAGCGCCTCGCGCGCACGTGGAACGAGATCACGGGCCGCCAGCTGGAGCCCTACACGGCCCACGAGGACCTGCCGCAGGGCCTGGTGACGGCGCTGCAGAACGTGAACTCGGCCATCGGCGACCACTCGGCCGCGCACCCCGACGACATGCCGCCCGAGCTGCTCGCGTTCTACTTCGACACGCTGCACTTCACGCGCCTGGCCGAGTCGTTCGGCACGCACTCGCTGTTCGACGTGACGATCGCCGACGACGCCCAGCGCGACGTGACGCTGTGCCTGCGCAACCTCGTGCCGGCCTCGTTCCTGAAGCCGCGCTTCCTCGCCGCGCGCACCACCACGCTGTTCTCGGCCACGCTCACGCCCATGCACTTCCACGCCGATCTGCTGGGCCTGCCGCCCGACGTCGCGTGGGTGGACGTGGAGTCGCCGTTCGACGCCTCGCAGCTGCGCGTGCAGGTGGCGCCGCTGTCCACCCGCTTCGCGCACCGGCCGGCCTCGCTGGCGCCCATCGTGGAACTGATGGCGCGGCAGTACGCCGAGGCGCCGGGCAACTACCTCGCGTTCTTCTCCAGCTTCGACTACCTGCAGCAGGTGGCCGACCTGTTCCAGTCGCTGCACCCCGAGGTGCCGGTGTGGACGCAGGCGCGCCAGATGACCGAGGGCGCTCGTGCCGACTTCCTCGCGCGCTTCCACGCGGGCGGCCGCGGCATCGGCTTCGCGGTGCTGGGCGGCGCGTTCGCCGAGGCCGTCGACCTGCCGGGCCGGCGCCTGATCGGCGCGTTCATCGCCACGCTGGGGCTGCCGCAGGTCAACCCGGTCAACGAGCAGATGAAGGCGCGGCTCGAGACGCTGTTCGGCGCCGGCCACGACTACGCCTACCTGTTCCCGGGCCTGCAGAAGGTGGTGCAGGCGGCCGGCCGCGTGATCCGCACCACGTCGGACGAGGGTGTGGTGTTCCTCATCGACGACCGCTTCCGCCGGGCCGACGTTCGAAGGTTGCTGCCCGCGTGGTGGCGTGTCGAAACCGCGTAATCACGAAGGTTCAAACTGCGGCGGCTCGTGCACACTCGAACCGAACCGGGATCTTCATGCGAACGACCGCGCCGAACTACATCGCCACCGAACAACTCCTCTGGCTGCGGCAGGACGGCACGCAGGCTCGCATCGTCGCCCGCATCGGGCTGCCCTATCCGGTGGACGACGGCACCTGGGCCTGCGCCGCCGAACTGCAGGGCGTCGACGCACGCTACCCCGACGTCTGCGGCGCGTCGTCCATGCAGGCGCTCAACCTGGCCAGCGCGCTGCTGGCCACGCGGCTGGGCCACCTGCTTGAACGCGGCGAGCGTCTGGTCGACGCCGAGGACGCCAGCTGCGCCTGGGACGACGAGATACTGAACTCCATCTTCGGCCTGCACGGACTGCGCGCGCCAGAACGCACGCGATGAAGCAGTTCGACGCGGCGGCCACCGCACGGGCGCTGCCCTTCCCGGCGCTGGTGGCCGCGCTCGAGCGGCAGTTCCTGGCCGGCTGCGAGGTGCCCGCGCGCCAGGTGCACGTGGTGGGCGACGCGCTCACCGCGCTCGTGATGCCGGCCTGGGTGCCGGGCCGCTTCTTCGGCCTGAAGGTGGTCAACATCGCGCCCGGCAACGCGGCGCGGGGCCTGCCGGGCCTGTTCGCCAGCTACCAGCTGTTCGACGCCACCACCGGCGTGCCGCTGGCGCTGATCGACGGCGGCGAGCTCACGGCGCGCCGCACGGCCGCCGCATCGGCGCTGGCCGCGTCGCGCCTCGCGCGCCCGGACGCGCGGCGCCAGCTGATCGTCGGTTCGGGCCGCGTGGGCAGCCTGCTCGCGCCGGCCTACCGCGCCGTGCGCGAGATCGACGACGTGATGGTGTGGAGCCGCGACCCGGCGTCCGCGAGCCGGCTCGCGGCGGCGCTGGCCGCCGAGGGCCATCCGGCCCGCGCCGTGGCCGATCTCGCCGCCGCGGTGGCCGACGCCGACATCGTCAGCTGCGCCACGCTCGCCGCCGAGCCGCTGATCCGCGGCGAATGGCTGCGGCCCGGCACGCACCTCGACCTCATCGGCGGCTTCACGCCGGCCATGCGCGAGGCCGACGACGCCTGCTTCGCGGGCTCCGAGGTCTGGGTCGACACCCTCGAGGCGCTCGCCAAGGCCGGTGACCTGGTGCATCCCATCGCCTCGGGCGTTCTGCGCCGCGAGGACGTGCGCGGCACGCTGGCCGACCTATGCGCCGCGCCCGCCGCGCCGCGCGACCCGGCCGCGCGCACCGTGTTCAAGTCGGTAGGCACGGCGCTGGAAGACCTGGCCGCGGCCATCCTCGTGCACGAGTCGGCCTGAGCACGCCCGGCGGCGCGCGAGCCGCCACAATGGCCGCATCGCATTTCCGCAAGGTGTCGCCATGCGCGTTCGCGCTCTTCTCCGTTGGCCGCTGCTGGCCCTCATCGCGATCGCCGCATCGCCCGCGATGGCCGCCCCGGCCTACGTGACCTCGGGCGATTGCGACGGCTTCCCCGCGGTCGCGCTTACGACGGCACCGGGCCTGTGCGTCGGCGTGGTGGCCGAGGGCCTGGGCCACGCGCGCGGCGTGGCCGCGATCGACGACGACGTGTTCGTGATCGACATGGCCGCGTGGGAGAGCCACAAGGGCCGGCTGCTGAAACTGTCCAACGGCGGCCGCCATGCGCCCGAGGTGGTGCTGCACGACCTGTGGCAGCCCAACGCCGTGGTGCGCGGGCCGGGCCGCACGCTCTACGTGGGCGTCACCGGCCAGGTGCTGCAGGTCGACCCGTACGCGGCCGACCCGGCGCGCGGCGCGCGCGTGGTGGTCGACGGCCTGCCCACCACCGGTCGCCATCCGGTGCCCAGCCTCGCGGTGGGCGCCGACGGCGCGCTGTTCGTCAACGTCGGCTCGTTCAGCGACAACTGCCGCGTGGCCGGCAAGGCGCCCGACCCCCAGGCCGCCTGCCCCGAGGCGCAGGAGAGCCCGCCGCGCGGCTCGATGCTGCGCTTCCCGGCGCGCGCCACGACCTGGCACGCGAACGAGCAGCCGCCTTACGCGCGCGGGCTGCGCAACAGCATGGCCATGGCGCCGCTGCCCGACGGCCGGCTCGCCGTGGCCGTCAACGCGCGCGACGGCATCAACCGCGCCGATCCGTCGCTGTCCGACGCGGCGCTGCCGCACGACCTCCTGATCGTGCTGCGGCAGGGCGGCGACTACGGCTGGCCGTACTGCTACGACCAGCGCGTGGCGAGTCCCGAATATCCCGGCTTCGACTGCGCCGCCAAGCTGGCGCCCGACATGCTGCTGCCGGCCCACGCCGCGCCGCTGGGCATGCTGCTGTACCGCGGCGACAGGCTGCCGGGACTCGCCGGCAGGCTGTTGATCGGCTACCACGGCTATCGCGCCACGGGCCACCGCATCGTGGCCGTCGCGCTCGGCAAGGACGGCCGCCCCACGGGCGCGCCCACCGAGCTGGTGAGCGAGTGGGAGCAGCGCGACGGCAGCCACCCGCAGGGCTCGCCGGTGGGCCTCGTCGAGATGGCCGACGGCAGCGTGCTGGTCGCGGAAGACCACAGCGGCGCGTTGCTGCGCTTGTCGCGCAAGAAGTAGCTGGCGGCGTCAGGCGCCGACGCCCGGGTTCTGCGATGCTGCCGACCGCTCCGGCGGCGTCGGCGGATCGAAGGGCTCGGGCGCGGGCATCTCGGCGGCCGGCGCGGCCTCGGCGGCGTGCGGGATCGCGTCCAGCCAGCCGCCGCTGAAGCCTGCGCGGCGCAGGCCGGCCACCAGCGGCGCGCAGGCGCGCATCATATTCCACGCCATGCCGCTGCGATGGTTCTCGATCATCACCACGGTGGGGCCCTCGTTGATGCCGAAGTGGTACGGCGACACCCAGCCCGCCGCGTGGCGGCGGTCGGCCGGATAGCTCGGGTTGAACGAGGCCTTGAAGCCGTACGGGTTGGCCACGTGCAGCTGGATGTGGCGGTAGTTGGCGATGGTGGGCAGCACGATGTCGGGGGCGAACGGCAGCGACGCGACGACGGCCCAGGGCGCCAGGGTGCCGTCGTCGGGGCCGTCGGGAACGCCGCGGGCCACGTAGTCGAAGAAGGGTGGCTCGCCGTTGCCGTGCCAGTGCGCCGTGCCCGGGCCGTCGCTGGCCGTGATGCCCCAGCAGAACTCGCCGTACATCGCGTGGCGGCGCGGGTTGCGGATGGCGTAGCGCTGCTGCACCTGCGCGCCGGCGCGGCTGTTGAGGAAATAGTCGCTGCCGTGCTCGCGCATGAAGCGGTCCTGCAGGCCGCGGAAGTCGACCCACAGGTGCGACATCTGGTGGATGAACAGCGGGCTCGCATGCAGGTACGCGATGCCCTCCACCGTCTTCCATTCGTAGCTGGAGCACCATGCCTCGTACGACGCGGCGGGCGCCGGGTGCGTGGGCGATCCGAGCGCCAGCAGGTACAGCACCAGCGCCTCGTCGTAGCCTTCCCAATGCCAGGGAAGCAGGCCCGTCTCGGGCTTCCAGCCGTGGCAGATCGTGCCGCGTTCGCCCACCAGCCAGTCCCATTCCACGCGCTCGTACAGCGCCGTGGCAAGGCGACGCACCTCGGCCTCGTCGTCGGCCGGGCCGCGGAAGTAGGCGGCCGCGGCCAGCACTCCGGCCATCAGCAGCGCGGTGTCGATGCTGGAGAGCTCGCACTGCCACGCGCGCCGGCCGGTGTCCATCGAGAGGAAGTGATAGAAGAAGCCGCGGTAGCCGGCGGCCGTGGGCGACTCGCCCTGTTCCGCCGCCAGCAGGAAGCGCAGCGTCACCAGCGTGCGCCGCAGCGCCTGCGTGCGCGTCATCAGGCCGCGCTGCACGCCCACCGGATAGCAGGTGAGCGCCATGCCCACCGCGGCGATGCTGGCGGGCCAGCCGGGCGCGGTCTTGTCCATCACCAGGCCGTTGGCCTCGTTGACCTCGTGCACGAAGTAGCCGAAGGACTCGCGCTGCAGGTCGGTGAGCATCGTGTCGCGCGCGATCGCCTCGCGGTGCGTGAAGCCGTGCAGCACGGCGTGCCTGGCCACCTCGGGCTGCACGCCCAGGTCGCGCGGTGCCTCCGTCATGCTGCCTCCCATTCGATGCGCACCAGCGCCATGGCGTTGGCGGGCAGCGGCAGCGTGAAGCGCGCGGCGTCGCCGTCGGCCTGCACGGCGATGCGCTCGGGCGTGACGCCGGACGCGAGTTCCAGCGCGTCGACCTGGTGCGCGTGCGGGTATTCGGGGCTGCCCAGGCGCAGCCATTCGGCCTGCGGGTTGGCGTGCGTGTCGTCGATGCGCGAGAGCAGCGCGGCGCGCGGCCGGCGGCCCTTCAGCCCGGCGAGGCGGACGTCGACGATCTCGGCGGCGATCGCGTGGCGCGGCATCGCCACGTTGATCAGCAGCACGCGGGTCGAGCCGTCGTCGTCCGGCGCGCCCACGTGCAGCCGCACGGTGGGATGCGTCTCGGGCACGAGCCAGCGCCGCGTGCCCAGCTGGTCGATCATCTGGAAACCGCGGTAGACGGGCTTGGGCACGCCGTAGAGGTTGAGCAGCCCGAAGCCGCCGTGGTACGGGATGCTGGGGAAGTAGTTCTCCTCGAAGATGTCGGAGAACACCCACCAGCTGTAGCCGTCCACCAGGTCGTCCACGCCCAGCAGGAAGTGCGCGGCCAGCGCGGCGCAGAACGGGCCGTCGTGCATGGGGTCGCGCGGGTTGGACGTGATGTTCCACTCGGTGTAGTACAGCGGCTTCGCGCCCGCGGACGCGCGGGCCTCGAGCGCCCGGTCGCGCATCACGCTCGCGGGCGCATGCGCGAGCTGCGACACGGTGTCGGTGTCCACCGAGCCGAACGCGTCGGTGGGGTAGTAGTGCGTGCTGATGAAGTCGGGAGGGCAGGCGTTGGCGGCGCAGAACGCGCCGAACTCGTCCAGCCACGCGTTGGCGGCGGTGGCCGGACCGCCCACCTGCAGCCGCGGCGAGAGCGCCTTGATGCACGTCCACGTGGCCTTGAACAGCTCGAAGTATTTCGCCTGGCCGCCGGTCCAGAAGGCCACCAGGTTGGGCTCGTTCCACACCTCCAGCGGCCACTGCGCCACCTCGTCGATGCCGTAGCGCTCCACCCAGTGGCCCACCAGCTTCGTCATCAGCAACTGCCAGTCTGCCATCCGCCGCGGCGGCGTGACGTTGGCGCGGTAGTGGAACACGCTGTCGCCGCCGGAGGACAGCGTGGCCGGCATGAACGACAGCTCCACCAGCGGCTTCATGCCGATGGACAGCAGGAAGTCGAACACGCGGTCGATGTTGAAGAACGAGAACAGGAGCCGGCCGTCCTGGTTGACCAGCGTGCCCATGTCGTCCGACAGCACGCCGTGGAAGCGCACGTGCCGGAAGCCCAGCTCGCGGCGGGCGCGTGTCATCTGCCGCTGCCAGTCGGCGCGCAGCGCGATGGGCGCGTGGCAGCTGCCCACGCAATGGCGCCAGGGATGGCGCAGCGGCGTCGATGGCGTGGACAGGTCGACGGACAACGCCACGGACGGCGTCGCTTCGGGCGGGGGCATGGCGGCTTTCGGCGCGGGCTCGGCGGGGGCGATGCCGGCTGCTCGGCAAGTCGGGTGCCCGACAGCAAGGGCCAGGCCTTCGCCAAGCTTGCGCAAGAGAGTTCGACGTTGCATGGGGGAGTTGGGCCGGGTTGGGCGCCGATCGCAGCATCTTGAGGCTTGTTGGGCCCCGACGTGGCCCGCGCGGCGGCCCGCGACCGACGGCAATCCGCACGCCCGTGCCCGGGCAACCCCGCAGCGCCGTCGCGAGGGTCCTTGCGACAATCGCCAATTCCGCCGCGCGCGCCCACGAGGCGCCTTGCGGCATGTCTCCCCTCCGTGATCCTCGGGACTCGTCTTGACCACTCTCACTGCCAACGTGCCCATCGCGGCGCCCGCCGTCGGCGACCGCCACCCGCGCGGCCTTCCGGTGATCTTTCTCACCGAGATGTGGGAGCGCTTCAGCTACTACGGGATGCGCGCCATCCTCGTGTACTACCTCACGAAGCAGATGGGCTACCAGCGCGCGGACGCGCTGGCCATGTACGGCCTCTACACCGCGCTCGTCTACATCACGCCGATCTTCGGCGGCTGGCTCGCCGACAAGTACCTGGGCCTGCGTCAGGCGGCCGTCATCGGCGGCACCGTGATGATGCTCGGTCATTTCGCGATGGCCGTTCCGTCGATGCTGCACGTCGCCCTCGGGCTCCTGATCGTGGGCAACGGCTTCTTCAAGCCCAACACGAGTTCGATGGTGGGCGAGCTGTACGACGGCACGAACGATCCGCGTCGCGACGGCGGCTACACGATCTTCTACATGGGCATCAACCTGGGCTCGGCGTTCTCGCCGCTCGTCTGCGGGACGCTGGGCGAGAGGCTGGGCTATCACTACGGCTTCGCCGCCGCCGGCGTGGGCATGGCCATCGGCCTCACGACGCTCGTGTACCTGCAGGGGCGTCTCGACAACGCCGGCTTGCGCCGCGAACAGCAGCCCATCGGCCTGTCGAACCTGCCCACGATCCTGGGTTGGACGGCGGCCAGCGTGGCCGTGGTCTACGCCGTGCTGGCGATCTGGCCGCCGATCGGCGCGTTCCTCCACTCGCTGCCGACCCTGCTCACGACGCTCGTCGGCATCGCGATGATCCTGGGCTTCCTGTCGATTCCGGTGGCCAAGGCGGAGACGCCCGCGCAACGCAGCCGCGTCGGCGCCGTCTGCATCCTCGTCCTGTTCGTGATCTTCTTCTGGATGGGCTTCGAGCAGGCGGGCGGCTCGATGTCGCTGTTCGCGGACAAGCAGACCGATCGCCACATCTTTGGCTGGGAGATGCCCGCGAGCTGGTTCCAGAGCATCAACCCGGTGCTGATCGTGCTGCTGGCGCCGCTGTTCTCGAAGATGTGGCTGAAGCTCAACACGTCGAAATACCGCCTGTCCGATCCGGCCAAGCTGGGCTGGGGCATGGTCGTGCTGGGCACGGGCTTCATCGTGCTGTACTTCGCCCAGGTGCGCGCGGATTCCGTCGGGCCGGTCGGCCCGCAATGGCTGGCGATCGTCTATGCGCTGCACACCCTGGGCGAGCTGCTGCTGTCGCCGGTGGGGCTCGCGCTCGTCTCGCGCGCGGCGCCCCACAAGCTCGCCGGCCTGCTGATGGGGGTGTGGCTGCTGTCCACGGGCGTGGCGAACTACTACGCCGGCAACCTGGAGAACATCCTGAACGGCAGCGGCATCCCGCCGTACCTGTTCCTGATCGGATCGTCGATCGGCATGGGCGCGCTGCTGCTGCTGATCTCGCCGATCCTCAGCCGCATGCTGGGGCGCCGCGATCCGGGCGAGGACGTGATCCCGGCGGTCTCGACGACGGCCTGATCTCCGGCTTCAGCGCGAAGCCTGCTCGGCGTTGCGCTTGAGCGCCTCGAGCCCGGCCTCGAAGTCCTTGCCGACCATCTTGTCCAGGTTGATGAACACCCCCATCACCTTGGACATGAACGGGCTGGGCCCGAACATCGCCCAGTTCAGGTCGGTGCCGGCCTCGGTGGGCGTCATCAGGAATTCGGCCGTGTTGGTGGCCTTCCAGGGCTTGAGGAACTCGAGCCTGATCGAGATCAGGCCGCGTTCCGAGCCTGCGCGCATCTCGGTGATCTCCATGCGGCCGGCGCCGGCCTTGCCCTGGCTGTCCCACGCGTAGATCGCGCCCACGCCCGCGTCGGCGCCGCTGAACGTGCGCGTCATCGTCGGGTCGATGTGTTCCCACGGCGACCACCTGGCCCACTCGTGGAAGTCGTCGATCTGTTGGGCCACCTGCACCATCGGGGCGGCGATGCGGATGGAGCGTTCGATGCGGAAGGTATCGGGGCGCGTGCGGGCCCAGGCGAGCAGGGCGACGACGAGGACAGCGAGGATCAGCAGGATCGTGAGCATGGCGTCTTTCGTGGAGGGCGGACGGATCGCCATCATCTGCGATGGGCGGCCGGCCGGGATCAGGGTTCGTCCCGGGAGGGATTTCGGGCCAGGACGCTCCCGGATGTCGAAAATGCGACGTCCCGCGCGTCGTCGAAGCATGGCGCCCCGCCAATCCACGAACCATCGTGTCGAGCAACCCTGGAGATCCCCCGATGAAGACCTTTTCCCGACTCGCCGCCGCCGCCCTGCTGTGCGCCACCGCCGCCCACGCCGCGCCCGTGACCTACAACGTCGACCCGATGCACACCTATCCCAGCTTCGAGGCCGATCACATGGGCATCTCGACGTGGCGCGGCAAGTTCGACAAGACCAGCGGCTCGATCACGATGGATCGCGAGGCCGGCACCGGCAGCGTGACGATCGTCGTCGACATGAAGAGCGGCGACTTCGGCCTCGAGGCGCTGAACAAGGCGGCGCGCGGCAAGGAGCTGTTCGAGTCCGACAAGTATCCGAAGGCCGTCTTCAAGGGCACGCTCGAGGGCTTCGCCGACGGCGCGCCGACGCGCGCGGTCGGCACGCTGGAGATGCACGGCCACACGAATCCGGTCACGCTGGAGATCCGGAAGTTCAAGTGCATCCCGCACCCGATGCTCAAGCGCGAGGCCTGCGGCGCGGACGTCTACGCGACGATCGACCGCGAGCAGTTCGGCATGGACGCCGGCAAGGCCTACGGCTTCAGCATGGCCGTGGACCTGCGCATCCAGGTCGAGGCGATCGCCGCGAAGTAGCGTCCGGCGCTTCCGACCGGAACAGCCGGGCCGGAGGGCTTGCGAAAGCTTTCTTTCGTGGGGCATCGCCGCGCTTTCGTTATGATTCGAAAGTCGCAAATGTCCCGAGACCTGGAATGGCCGATCCCCAAGCCGAAACGACGCCGGTACGCTCCGACGGCCTGCTCATCGACGAGCGCCGCGGCCTGATCCTGGATCTCGTGCGCCAGCAGCGGCGCGTCACCGTCGCCGAGCTGGCCGAGCGCTTCAAGACCTCGCTGGTCACCATCCGCGCCGACCTCGCGGCGCTCGCCGCCGACGGCGCGCTGGTGCGCACGCGCGGCGGCGCGCTGCCGCTGCGCGACGAGGAGGAGCTGCCGATCGACGTGAAGCAGACGCTGAACCAGGAGCAGAAGCAGCGCATCGCCGCGGCGGCCGCGCGCCTGATCCGCGACGGCGAGACCATCCTGCTCGACTCGGGCACCACCACCTACGCGCTGGCCTGCCAGATCCGCGGCCTGGCGCTCACGGGCATCAACGTCATCACCAACGCGCTCAACATCGCCACCGTGCTGGCGCCGGTGCCGCACGTGAACCTGATCATGCCCGGCGGGCAGTTGCGCCAGCAGTCGTTCTCGCTGTCGGGCCCGATCGCGGTCAACGCGTTGAGCGGGCTGAACGCCGACCGCCTGTTCCTGGGCGTCGACAGCCTGGACCCCGAGATCGGCCTGATGACGCCCTACCTGCAGGAGGCGCAGTTCAACGCCCAGATGATCCGCATCTCGCGCCAGGTGGTGGCGGTGGCCGACTCGTCCAAGCTGATGCGCCGCAACCTCTCCGTAATCGCAAGCGTCGACCAGCTCCACATGCTGATCACCGATTCGGCGGCCAGCCCGGAGACGGTGGAGGAGCTGCGGCGGCGCGGCGTGGAGGTCGTGCTGGTCTGACCGCCGGCCTTCGTTGCCTTCGATTCAATCTTTCGTTATGCTGATAACGAAAGCTGAAATCGTAAGTGAAAACTATCAACGAAAGATTACGAAAGAATACGTAGACTTCATCGTCAGCTCGAGGGTGGCCACCGAAAGCCATCCCGGCCCTTGCGTCCCCGATTGAGCTGCTCGCCTCCCGCCAGCGGCCGACCCCCACGAGGAACCACCGATGAGTCTCCGTCCGATTTCGCGCCCCGTTCCGCACCGCATGTCCCTGGTGGCGCTCGCCGCCCTGGGCCTGGCGTGCCATGCAACGGGGCATGCCCAGGCCGCCGCGCCCGCCGCCGCCGCCTCGTCCGCCAAGGGCGACGACGCCCCCGCGGAGGTCGTCATCACCGGCACCCGCGCCAGCCTCGAGCGCGCGCTGGCCATCAAGCGCGACGCCTCCGCCATCCAGGACAGCATCAGCGCCACCGAGCTGGGCCGTTTCCCCGACGACAACGTGGCCGACTCGCTGAGCCACATCACCGGCGTGTCGATCAGCCGCACCGCCGGCGGCGAGGGCCAGTACGTCAGCGTGCGCGGCCTCGGCCCGGACTACACGCTCACCACCTTCAACAACCGCATCCTGGGCACTGACGGCGCCGGCCGCGACTTCGCGTTCGACGTGCTGCCGTCCGACATCATCAACGGCGCCGATGTCGTGAAATCGGCATCGGCCTCGAACGTCGAAGGCGCCATCGGCGGCCTTGTAAACCTGCGCTCTGCCAGCCCGTTCGACCAGAAAGGCCAGCGCGGCCTGCTGCGCCTCGAGGGCGACCGCAACCTGATGACGACGCTGAACGGTAGGAAGCTGTCGGCCGCCTACAGCAACAACTGGGACGGCAAGTACGGCGTGCTGTTCGGGCTCGTCTACGCAAACCGCAAGCAGCGCACCGACACCGCCGGCAACGACGGCGGCTGGACGCGCAACCCCAGCAGCGACCCGAAGATCAACTGGGGCGGCAACGCCTGGGGCGGCAACATCGACCTCAACGGCAACGGCGTGCTCGATCCGAACGAGGAAGGACTGATCGCCCCCGGCCAGTTCCGCGTCGGCTCGATCATGGAGGACACGAAGCGGCTCGCGCTGTCGGGCAAGTTCGATTGGCGTCCCAGCGACAGCCTCAAGGTGGTCGTCGACGGCATCAAGACGCGCCTGGACTCGCCGCAGGTCGGCTACGAACAGTCGTTCTACCCGCTGTTCTCGCCGGGTCGCTGGTCCGACATGGTGGTCAAGAACGGCGTCGTCACGTCGTTCACGATGGACAACACCGACCCCGAGCTGCGGATGAACCCGGAGCTGCTGAACATGACCTCGCACCGCGTCGTCAACACCGGGCTGTACGGGATCAACGCGGAGTGGAAGGCCACGCGCGACCTGACGCTGACCACCGACGTCTACGCCTCCACGTCGAGCCGCCACTCCGGCGGCCAGGACACCTACGTCGTGCTGCGCATGAACCAGCCCAACACGACGACGATCTCGCTGGACGGCGGCCAGATCCCCGACATCTCGGTGCACCTGGACGACGGCCGCGACCTGGCCTCGGGCCTGGCGGCCGGCCAGTTCGGCGCGTCCGACTTCAACACCCATTACTTCGAACTCTCGGGCGACAACGTCGACGACCGCATCCTCGGCGCCTCGGAGGGCGCGGTGCTGCAGATCGACAAGTACCACGTCGACCAGCTGAAGTTCGGCGTGAACTACACCTCGCGCAAGAAGACGCGCAACCTGATCGACAACGACTTCAACGGCGGCGCCAACTACTACTCCGGCGCCGACTCGATCAACGTCGGCGCGCTGGGCGGCGGCATCCTCGACCAGCACCTGAACCTGCCCAACTTCATGAGCGGAGTCAGCGGCAACTTCCCGCGCACGTTCCTGGGCTTCGACGTCAACAACTACATCAACGCGCTCAAGGGCTACGACGGCCAGGCGCGCAGCGACGGCGGCACCTACTCGTACGCGGCGGCCGCGCCGGCGTGGGATCCGCTCCAGAGCTACCGCGTGACCGAGAAGACCATCGCCGGCTACCTCGAGGCCGACATGTCGGGCGACGACTGGAACGCCGACGCCGGCCTGCGCCTGGTCAACACCCGCACCACCTCGCTGGCCTGGGACGCGCCCATCGTCGGGATCACCGAGGTCAACCAGTTCGACTACAACGTGGACTACGGCGCCCCGACGCCGCTCACGCAGGGCGGCAGCTACACCTACGCGCTGCCGTCGGCCAACTACATCTGGCACATCACGCAGCCGCTGCAGCTGCGCCTGGGCGCGGCCAAGACGATGGCGCGGCCGTCGGTGGACAAGCTGGCGCCCACCAGCACCACGCAGAGCATCTCGTGGGGCGACTTCACCGACGTCTTCGGCGGCAACGCGAAGCTCAAGCCGTACACGGCGCTGCAGTTCGACGCCTCGCTCGAGTGGTACTACGCCAAGGACTCGGTGTTCAACGTGGCGGTGTACCAGAAGAACATCAAGAACCAGATCACCACCAGCTACGTCACGGGCCAGGACATCGGCGTGCCGGGCCACCTGTTCAACGTGCAGAAGCCGATCAACGGCGACCGCGCCAAGGTGCGCGGCATCGAGGTGGGCCTGCAGCAGCTGTGGGCCAACGGCTTCGGCGTGCGCGCGCAGTACACCCGCAACAGCTCCAAGAGCTGGGTCGCGGGCGTCGAGCAGCCGCTCGAAGGCATCGCGCCGGCCACGTCGTCGCTGGGCGTGCTGTACGAGAAGGGCGCGTGGAGCACCAGCCTGACGGGCGACCACACCGCCGGCTACGTCACCACCAACAACGCGCTGGGCGCCGATTTCCGCGCCGAGGCCAAGGCCATCACCTGGCTCACCGGCCAGGTGGCGTACAGCATCAACGACCACCTGCGCCTGACCCTCGAGGGCCGCAACCTGCTCGACACCAAGGAGGAATACATCCTCACCAACGGCGTCGTCTCGCTGCCCAACGGCTACAACCGCTACGGCCGCGCCTTCACGGCCGGCATCAGCCTCTCACTGTGACCATGTCCATCCGCCTGCTCTCCACGCTCGCCCTCGCGCTGGTGGCCGCGTCCGCCGCCCCGGCGAGCGCCGCCTCCCCTGAGGCGCACTACACCCTGGCCGATTTCGACAAGGTGCCCAAGATCGACACGCACATGCACCTGCACAACCCGGAGGCCACGTTCGTCGAGGCCGCGCGGGCGCAGAAGTTCAAGGTGCTGACGATCAACGTCGACTACCCCGACTTCCCGCCGCTGGACGAGCAGTTCCGCGTCGCCGTCGCGCTGCACACCGTGTTCCCGGCGACGGTGGCCTTTGTCGGCACCTTCCCGGTGGCCGACTTCGAGTCGCCGGGCTGGGTGGAGCGCACCGAGCGCCGCATCGACGCGGCGATGGCCGCCGGCGCGGTGGGCATCAAGGTGTGGAAGAACGTGGGCATGTCGCAGCGCGACGCGCAGGGCAAGCTGTTGATGCTGGACGACCCGCGCCTGAAGCCGGTGTTCGACTACATGGAGGCCAAGGGCATCACGCTGCTGGACCACCAGGGCGAGCCGTACAACTGCTGGCTGCCGCTGGACAAGATGTCGGTCAACAACGACCGCGAGTACTTCAAGGCGCATCCGCAGTACCACATGTTCCTGCATCCGGAGATGCCCAGCTGGGAGGACCAGATGGCCGCGCGCGACCGCATGCTGGACGCGCATCCGAAGCTGCATTTCGTGGGCATGCACATGGCCTCGCTGGAGCGCAGCGTCGACGAGCTCGCCGCGTTCCTCGACAGGTATCCCGGCGCCACGGTGGACATCGCCGCGCGCATCGGCCAGATCCAGTCGCAGAGCCAGCAGGACCGCGAGAAGGTCCGCCGCTTCTTCGTCAAGTACCAGGACCGCCTGCTGTACGGCTCCGACATCGAGCAGGAGCCGAAGCAGGCCGGCGCCGAGATGGCGCGCGAGACCGGGAGGGCCTGGCGCGAGCAGTGGCGCTGGTTCACGAGCGCCGACACCTTCAAGGTGGCCGACCTCGACAAGCCCGTGCAGGGCCTGGCGCTGCCGCGCGGCGTCATCGACAAGCTGTACCACCGCAACGCCGAACGCACCTTCCAGGGTGGCTGGGGATCCCCGCAATGACCGCTCGCCGAGCCTTCCTGAAGTGGCTGGGTGCCGTGCCCGCCGCCGCCACGCTGCTGCCGGCCACGGGCCGTGCCGCCCTGGTCGACTCCGGCCGCGGCCATGTGCGCGTGGAGGACGAACGCATCGGCCTGCACTTCGACGACGCGATGCGCTGCCGCATCGTGGGCAAGAGCGGCCCGCGCACGCAGGCGCTCACGCGCTTCGACGCGAGCGGCCTCGCGCTCAAGGGGCGGCGCATCGAGCGCTTCGTGCTGGCCTCGGCCGAGCCGCACGCCGGCGCCACGCCGTTCGGCGCGGGACAGTCGCTGGTGCTCGCCGGCCGCTCGGCCGACGGCGTCGTCAAGACCGTGACGATCACGTTGCTGGACGCGTTCCCGGGCACCGCGCTGCTGGACGTCGCCTACACGAACCAGGGCAAGGCGCCGCTCGAGGTGGAAGGCCTGTCCGCCGTCTCGCACCGCCTGCTCGCATCGCCGCGCCACGGTGGCGACTGGTGGACGTATTCCGGCTCGACGCACCGCGACCGCCGCGACTGGGTGCAGCCCGTGGCGCGCGGCTTCGACCAGCGCAACTTCATGGGCATGGACGCGTCCGACTACGGCGGCGGCACGCCCGTCACGGACGTGTGGCGCCGCGACGTGGGCCTGGCCGTTGGCCACCTCGACAAGCTGCCGCAGCTCGTGTCGCTTCCCGTGCGCGCCGTCGGCGACGAGGTGGACGTCGGCCTGGTCGACGACACCGCGCGCACGCTCGCGCCGGGCGAGACCGTGCGCCTGCCGCTGTCCTTCGTCACCGTACACACCGGCGACTACTACGCGCCGCTCGATCGCTACCGCCAGCTGATGACGCTGCAGGGCATCCACGCGCCCGTGCCGCCCGCGTCCGCCTACGAGCCCGTGTGGTGCGCGTGGGGCTACGAGCGCGAGTTCTCGTTCCCGCTGGTGCGCGCCACGATCCCCAAGATGCAGGAGCTGGGGCTCAAGTGGGTGGTGCTGGACGACGGCTGGCAGGTGCGCACCGGCGACTGGCGACCCGATCCGGCCAAGTACCCGAACGGCGACGCCGACATGAAGGCGTTCACCGACGAGATCCATTCGCGCGGCCTGCTGGCCCGCATCTGGATCGCGCCGCTGCAGGCCGCGCCGGGCAGCGACGAGCTGCATGACGATACCGACGAACTGCTGCTGGACCAGGACGGCGCGCCGCAGCTGGTGAGCTGGTGGAACAGCTTCTACCTGTGCCCGGCCTACGGCAAGACGCAGGAGCGCATGGCCGCCCTCGCGAAGAAGATCATCGGCGAGTGGGGCTTCGACGGCTTCAAGGTGGACGGCCAGCACCTCAACGGCGTGGCCCCCTGCTACAACCCGGCGCACCACCACGCGCATCCGCAGGATTCGGCGCAGCACCTCGGCGACTTCTACAAGGCGCTGTACGACGCGGTGAAGGCGGTCAAGCCCGAGGCGGTCGTCGAGGTGTGCCCGTGCGGCACCGGCTACGCGTATCACAACATGCCGTGGATCGACTCGGCGCCGGCCTCCGATCCCACCTCCAGCTGGCAGGTGCGCCACAAGGGCAAGACGCTCAAGGCGCTGATGGGCGCGTCCGCGGCCTACGCGGGCGACCACGTGGAGCTGAGCACCGGCGGCCAGGACTTCGCGTCGGCCGTGGGCGTGGGCGGCGTCGTCTCCACCAAGTTCACCTGGCCCGTCGACCCCAAGCCCAAGGACTCGTTCCTGCTCACGCCCGAGCACGAGGCGCACTGGAAGAAGTGGATCGGCGCGTACAACGCGCGCCGGCTCGCGCAGGGCACCTACCGCGGCGAGCTCTACGACATCGCCTTCGACAAGCCCGAGACCCACGTGGTGGAGAAGGCCGGCGTCCTGCACTACGCCTTCTTCGCCGACTCGTGGAACGGCCCGGTGACACTGCGCGGCCTCGGCGCGGGCGACTGGGTGATCGAGGACTACGTGGAGGGCCGCACGCTGGGCACCGTCAACGCCGGCCGTCCGACGCTGGACGTGGCCTTCAAGAGCAACCTGCTGATCCTGGCGCGCAAAGCATGAACAACGACATCACCCTGAACCTGCCGGCGGCAACCCCCGGCGCCAAGTCGCGCTGGCTCATGTACGCGCTCGTCACCACCGTGACCTGGGGCGTGTGGGGCGTGTTCGCCGGCCTGCCGGTGGACCACGGCTTCCCCGAGACGCTCAACTACGTGGTGTGGTGCCTGACCATGATCCCGCCCGCGTGGATCGCGCTGCGTCGCGCTGGCGTACGGCTGCAGACCGACCGCCGCAGCGTGGCGCTGGGGCTGGCGGCCGGCATCCTCGGCGCCGGCGGCCAGCTGGTGCTGTTCTACGACGTGCGCATCGGGCCGACCTACCTGATCTTCCCCATCATCGCGCTGTCGCCCGCGCTCACCATCGCGCTGTCGTTCTCGCTGCTGGGCGAACGGACCGGCAAGCTGGGCATCCTCGGCGTGGTGCTGGCGCTGGCCAGCCTGCCGCTGTTCGACTACGGCAGCGGCGGCGCGTCCACCTACGGCCTGTGGTTCTGGCTGGCGCTGGTGGTGCTCGCGGCCTGGGGCTTCCAGGCCTACGTCATCAAGCTGGCCAACGGCAGCATGAACGCCGAGAGCATCTTCGGCTGGATGGCGCTGTCGGCGGTGGTGTCGATCCCGTTCGCGCTGATGCTCACCGACTTCCACCAACCCATCCACTGGGGCTGGAGCGGCCCGGGCCTGGCCGCGATCATCCAGGTGCTCAACGCGATCGGCGCGCTGACGCTGGTCTACGCGTTCCGCTACGGCAAGGCCATCGTCGTCTCGCCGCTGATCAACGCCGGCGCGCCGCTGCTCACCGCGGTGATCGCCATGGGCATGTCGGGCGGGCTGCCGGGCCCCGTGAAGCTGGCCGGCGTGGCGCTGGCCACCGTCGCCGCCATCCTTCTGGCGCTGCAACCCGAGACGCCGTCGGAATCCTGATGCAAGCCCTTCTTGATTTCGTGAGCCGCCACAAGGCCGGCGATCCCGTCGGGATCACGGCCGTGTGCTCGGCCCATCCGGTCGTCCTCGAGGCCGCGCTGGCCGAAGGCGCGCGGACCGGTTCGACTGTCCTCGTCGAGGCCACGTCCAACCAGGTCAACCAGTTCGGCGGCTACACCGGCATGCGGCCGGCCGACTTCCACCGCTTCGTGTCCGGCATCGCCGCGGCCTGCGGCTTGCCCGCATCGCGCCTGCTGCTGGGCGGCGACCACCTGGGCCCCAACTGCTGGCAGGGCGAGCCCTCCGAGGTGGCGATGGCCAGGTCGGAGACGATGGTGGCCGACTACGTGCGCGCCGGCTTCCGCAAGATCCACCTCGACTGCTCCATGGCCTGCGCGGACGACGGCTTGCCGCTGCCGCCCTCGCTGGTGGCCGCGCGCGCCGCGCGTCTCGCGCTTGCGTGCGAGCACGCGTGGGGCGAGGCGGGCGGCGAGCCGCCGGTCTACGTGATCGGCACCGAGGTGCCCGTGCCGGGCGGCGCGCACGAGGATCTCGGCGAACTGGAGCTCACGCGTCCCGCCGACGCCGCCGACACCCTCGCGGTGCACGAGGAGGCGTTCCGGCGCCTCGGCCTGCACGCGGCCTGGCACCGCGTGATCGGCCTGGTGGTGCAGCCCGGCGTGGAGTTCGACCACCACAAGGTCGTCGACTACGTGCCCGCGAAGGCGTGCGCGCTGTCGGCCTTCATCGAGACGGTGCCCGGCATCGTCTACGAGGCGCACTCCACCGACTACCAGACGCCGCAGGCGCTCGCTCAGCTCGTGTGCGACCACTTCGCGATCCTGAAGGTGGGCCCCGGCGCCACCTTCGCGCTGCGCGAGACGCTGTGGGGCCTGGCCGAGATCGAGCGCGAGTGGCTCGGCGATGACGGCGGCAGCGGCTTCAAGCAGCACGTGCTGGCCGAGATGCGCGAGCACCCCGGCTACTGGCAGAAGTATTACGCCGAGCCCGCGCGGCTGTCGCTGGACCTGCAGTTCAGCCTCAGCGACCGCATCCGCTACTACTGGGCCACGCCGCGCGTGGCGCGGGCCTGCGAGCACCTGCTGGCGCGCCTCGAATCGCGCGCCCAGCCGGTGCCGCTGACGCTGCTGAGCCAGTACCTGCCGCGCCTGTACGACGGCGTGCGCTCCGGCGACGTCGCCAACGACGCGCGCTCCCTGCTGCGCGAGGGCGTGGCCCACGTGCTGCGCGACTACGCGCAAGCCTGCAATCAATCGGCCGCGCCCCGAGGCGGCGCGGCCCTGGAAGCCTCCAAGGAATTGGCATGAAGAGTCTTGATATCGATCCGTCCGCATTCATCGTCGAAGGCGGCGAGTGGACGGCCCGGGAGATCGCCCACCAGCCCGCGGTGTGGGAAGAGGCGCTGGCGCAGGCCGCCGGCGGCGACGTCGGGACGTGGATCGCCGACGCGCTGGCCGATCCGCGCACCCGCGTCGTGTTCACCGGCGCCGGCACGTCGGCCTACATCGGCGACAGCCTGGTGCCGGTGGTCTCGCGGCGCTGGGGCCGCACCGTGGAGGCGGTGCCCACCACCGACCTCGTGGCCGCGCCGCGCTTCGTGTTCCCCGCCGACGTGCCCACGCTGCTGGTGTCGTTCGCGCGCTCCGGCAACAGCCCCGAGAGCGTGGCCGCGGTCGACCTGGCCGACGCCGTGCTGCCGCACTGCCGCCACCTGGTCATCACCTGCAACGCCGAGGGCGCGCTGGCGGCCGCGGCCGCCGCGCGGGCCAACGCGAAGCTGCTGGTGCTGCCCGACCGGACCAACGACCGCGCCTTCGCGATGACCTCCAGCTTCACCACCATGCTGCTGGTGGCCGCGCGCCTGTTCGACGTGATCGGCGCGGCACCATCGGCCGCCGGCGCCGACGCGATCCGGCGCGGCGCCGGCGTGGCGCGCGAGCTGGTGGACGCCGGCTTCGAGCGCATCGTCTATCTCGGCGGCAACGGCCTGCGCGGCCTGGCCCGCGAGTCCGCGCTGAAGATGCTGGAGCTCACCGACGGCCAGGTGGTGGCCGCGCACGAAACTCCGCTAGGCTTCCGCCATGGCCCCAAGACCATCGTCAACGACGCGACCCTGGTGGTGATGTTCATCTCCAACGACCCGCTGGTGCGCGCCTACGACCTCGACCTGCTGCGCGAGCTGCGCGCCGACGGCTGCGCGCGGCGCGTGTTCGCGATCGGCGGCAAGGCGGTCGACGCCGCGGCCGGCGTCGACCTGGTCATCGAGGGCCTCGACGACGCCGACGAGTTCGGCACCATCGCGCCCTTCGTCACGGTGGCGCAGCTGCTCGCGCTGCGCCGCTCGGCCTCGCTCCAGCTGACGCCCGACCGGCCCTCGCGCTCCGGCACCGTCAACCGGGTGGTGCAGGGCGTCGTCATCCACTCGCTCGCGGCCGGGAGCTGACATGTTCCTGGGCGTCGATGGGGGCGGCACCAAGACCGCGTTCGTGCTGGCCGACGAGCACGGCCGGGTGCTGGCCACGCACCAGGAGGGCTCGCTGTACCACCCCGAGGTGGGCCTTGACGGCGTGCTGGCCACGCTGCGGCGCGGGGCCGAGGCGGTCGCGCGCGCGGCCGGGGTCGCGCCCACGGCCGCGTGGGTGGGCCTGCCCGCGTTCGGCGAGGACAGCCGCGTGCAGGCGCGCCTCGAGGCCCTGCCCGCGGAGGCCTTCCCCGGCATCCCGGTGGGCCGCGGCAACGACCTCGAATGCAGCCACGCGGGCGCGCTGGGCGGCCAGGACGGCATCTCGCTGGTGGCCGGCACCGGGTCGATGACCTGGGGCACCTGGCAGGGCCGCGCGGTGCGCTGTGGCGGCTGGGGCGAGGTGTTCGGCGATGAGGGCTCGGCCTACTGGATCGCCCGCGAGGGCCTGGCGCTGTTCTCGCGCATGAGCGACGGCCGCGCCGAACGCGGCATCCTGGTCGACATCGTGCGCCGGCGCGCCAACCTCGGCGCCGACCTCGACCTGTCGGGCCAGGTCGTCAGCGACGCCGCGCGCAGCGGCTTCGCGGCCTGGGCGACGGCCGTGCACGAGGCCGCGGTGGCCGGCGACGTCGACGCGCGCGAGATCCTCGACCGCGCGGCGCGCGAGCTGGCGCAGCTGGTGCGCGCCACGCGCCGCATCCTGGGCGTGCCCGCCGGCGCCACCATCGTCGCGTCGACCTCGGGCAGCGTGCTGCGCGACGACGGGCTGGTGCTGCCGGAGCTGCGCCGGCTGCTCGCCGCCGCCGGGATCGACGGCAGCAGCCGTGTGGAGCTGCGCGCGCCGCTGATGGCGCCCGCGCCGGGCGCGGTGACGCTGGCGGCACGCACCGCCGGGCGCGAGCTGTCGCCCGACGCGGTCGCGGCGCTGGCGCGGGCCGGCCTGGGCTGACGTGGTTTTCCGGGACGACGCGATGTCGATGGAGGAACGCCGGCGCCAGATCCGCGCGCTGATCGAGGTGGCGGGGCGCGTGGGCAGCGACGAGCTGGCGCTGCGCTTCAACACCTCCGCCGTCACGATCCGCTCCGACCTGCGCGCGCTCGCGGCCAGCGGCGCGCTGCTGCGCACGCACGGCGGCGCGGTGTCGCACCGCGAGGGCGACGAGGTGCCGCTGGCGATCCGCGCCGGCCATCACCACGGCGAGAAGGTGCGCATCGCGCAGGCCGCCGTGGGCCTGATCCGCGACGGCGACACCATCCTGCTGGACTCGGGCTCCACCACGCACGAGCTCGCCAAGCAGCTCGCGCTGAGGCCGCTGACGAGCGTCAACGTGATCACCAACGCGCTGAACGTGGCGATGTCGCTGGCGCACGCGCGCCACGTGCACCTGGTCATGCTGGGCGGGTCGCTGCGCGCGAACTCGTTCACCTTGTCGGGCACGCAGTCGGAGGCCGCGCTGGCCACGCTGTCGGCCGACCGGCTGTTCCTGGGCGTGGACAGCCTCGACCCCGAGCGCGGCCTGATGACGCCGCACCTGATGGAGGCGCAGCTCAACGCGCAGATGATCCGCGTGGCGCGCGAGGTGATCGCGGTGGCCGACTCGTCGAAGCTGCAGCGCCGCAACCTGTCGGTGATCGGCGCGCTCGACTGCCTCGACATGCTCATCACCGACGCGCATGCCCACCCGTCCGTCATCGACGCGATCCGCGATCGCGGCGTCGACGTGATGGTGGTCTAGTCGAGAAAGGGGCCTGGCATCTCCTGCGTACCCGCAGGCAATGCCTGGCGCCGGCTTCGTGCGGCAGTTACGCGCCCGGCCCCTGCTCGGCCGTGGGCTGCAGCTCGATCTTGAGCCAGCCCGGCAGGAACAGCTCGCCCTGGTAGCGCGTGTTGGCGTCCTCGGCGCCGATCGAGCGCGACGAGTCCTCGGCCCAGGGCAGGGCCTGCATCGGCGCGTCGGCCGGCGGCGGGCGGCCGTTGTCGGCCGTGGCGGTGTTGCGGTTGACGAGCGGGTTCATGCGGACTCCTTGGCCGGCGCGCGGCCCATCGCCGGATGCGGCAAGCGCCGCGCCTACAGCCGTCGATACGTGAGCATCCGCCCTTTGTACGCGGCCACGCCATCCCCTTCTTCGCGGTCGAGCCAGGCCTCTTCCATGCGGAAGCCGTGGCGCGCCATGTTCTTGTGGAACGCGGCGCGGTTGCCGCGATTCGGGTCGACGATCCACACCTCGGCCACGGGCGCCGCGAGGCGGGCGATGAAGTCGGCCAGCGTGCCGCGCTCGTCGCGTTCGTAGAGCACGTCGCTGCCCACGATCAGGTCGAACTCGCCGTGCACCACCAGCGGCGCGCGCTCGTCGATCGCGTCGCGCGGCAGCAGCACGCCCGACCACTGGCCGTGGCGGTACTTCATCGGGCCCAGGTCGTTGAGCTGGAGGTTGTGCGCCAGGAAGCGGCCGGCCAGCGGATGGCAGTCGCTGGCGGTGACGTCGGCGCCCGCGCGGTGGCCCACCAGGCTGGCCAGGCCGAGGCCGCAGCCGATCTCCAGGATGCGCTCGGCCTTGATGACCGCCCGTGCGCCCAGGCGCTCGGCCAGGTGGCTGCCCGAGGGCCACAGCAGCCCGAACAGGGGCCACAGCGAGGACGAGATGCCCAGCCGCTCGGCGTCGCCCTGCGGGTCGGAGAACTGCTGCTTGTCGAGCAGCGAACGGATGATCAGGTCGTCGACGCCGCCGATGGCGACGCGTTCCTGCTTGACTTCATAACCGGGCATGGCCGTGGAGGCGAAGCCCGCACGGAGCGCTTCGGATCGAAAGAGGGGAGGCCGAGTATGCGCCCTGTCAGAAGACGACGACGGCGATGACCACGACGGCCAGCACGATCCAGGTCGCGGTCGGCAGCCGGAATGCGGGTCCCGGCGTGTCCGCGTCGGGCGCCGCGGGCGGCCCGCCGTCGGGCAGCTCGTCGATGGCCAGCTCGCCGCGCTCGAACGCCTCGACGGTCGACCGGGCCGCGTCGGCGAACGGTGCCGGCACCATCACCCGGACGCCGCCCATCGCGGCGGTCAGCAGCGTGTCGGTCTGGATGGTCTGCACGTCGCCCAGCGTGGCCGGGATGCCCTGTGCCTCCAGGCAGCCGCGCAGCATCTCGGCTTCCAGCGAGTTGAAGACGCGCGTGACGGTGACGAGGTCGCCGTGCGGCGGCTCGGCCTCGGCGTCGGAACCCGAGGCGGCGGGGAACGGGAGCGACGTCGAGGGGTTCATTCCCCTCTTTTACATCAGTTCTTTACTTTCCCGCTGGCGACGAGCGCGTCCCACTCCGCGTCCTCGTAGAAGCGCGAACGCGTCAGGAAGCGCCTGCCCGTGGGGCCTTCCAGCGAGAACATGCCGCCGCGGCCGGGCACCACGTCGATGATCAGCTGCGTGTGGCACCAGTACTCGAATTGCGATTCGCTCATGTAGAACGGCACGCCGCCGATCTCGCCCAGGCGCACGTCGCTGTCGCCGACGATGAAGTCGCCGAGCGGAAAGCACATGGGCGCGCTGCCGTCGCAGCAACCGCCGGACTGGTGGAACATCAGCTCGCCGTGGCGGCCCTGGAGTTCCGCGATCAGGGTCAGCGCGGCGTCGGTGGCGACCACCTGGGCGACGGTTTCGACGGTTTCGGTCATGGCATTGCGTTGTCGGTTGAAGACTGAAAAGGGGCGTCGCGCACCCGTGCGCGAACACCCCCGCCAGATCGCCTCACGCGGTCAGAAGAAGCCCAGCGCCTTGTCGCTGTAGCTGACCAGCAGGTTCTTGGTCTGCTGGTAGTGATCCAGCATCATCTTGTGGTTCTCGCGACCGATGCCCGATTGCTTGTAGCCGCCGAACGCCGCGTGCGCCGGGTAGGCGTGATAGCAGTTCGTCCACACGCGCCCGGCCTGGATGCCGCGGCCCATGCGGAACGCGGTGTTCATGTCGCGCGACCACACGCCGGCGCCGAGTCCGTACAGCGTGTCGTTGGCGATGGCCAGCGCTTCCTCTTCGTCCTTGAACGTCGTGACCGAGACCACCGGCCCGAAGATCTCTTCCTGGAAGATGCGCATCTTGTTGTTGCCCTTGAACACCGTGGGCTTCACGTAGAAGCCGCCCTCCAGGTCGTCCTTGAGCATGTTGCGCTCGCCGCCGATCAGGCACTGCGCGCCTTCCTGCTTGCCCAGGTCGAGGTAGCTGAGGATCTTCTCCAACTGCTCGCTGGAGGCCTGCGCGCCGATCATCGTGGACGCGTCCAGCGGGTTGCCCTGCTTGATGGCGGCCACGCGCTTGACGGCCTTGTCGATGAACTGGTCGTAGATCGACTCCTGGATCAGCACGCGCGACGGGCACGTGCAGACCTCGCCCTGGTTCAGCGCAAACATCGCGAAGCCTTCCAGCGCCTTGTCGACGAACGAGTCGTCCTTGCTGAGCACGTCGGCGAAGAAGATGTTGGGCGACTTGCCGCCGAGTTCCAGCGTCACCGGGATCAGGTTCTGGCTGGCGTACTGCATGATCAGCCGGCCCGTGGTCGTCTCGCCCGTGAACGCGATCTTGGCGATGCGCTTGTTGGACGCCAGCGGCTTGCCGGCCTCCAGCCCGAAGCCGTTGACGATGTTGAGCACGCCCTTGGGCAGCAGGTCGCCCACCAGCTCGGCCAGCACCAGGATCGACGCCGGCGTCTGCTCGGCCGGCTTCAGCACCACGCAGTTGCCCGCGGCCAGCGCCGGCGCGAGCTTCCAGATCGCCATCAGGATCGGGAAGTTCCACGGGATGATCTGGCCGACCACGCCCAGCGGCTCGTGGAAGTGGTACGCGTAGGTGGTGTCGTCGATCTCGCTGATGCCGCCTTCCTGGCCGCGCACGCAGCCGGCGAAGTAGCGCAGGTGGTCGATGGCCAGCGGGATGTCGGCGGCCATGGTCTCGCGGATGGGCTTGCCGTTGTCCCAGGTCTCGGCCGTGGCGAGCAGCTCGAGGTTGCTCTCCATGCGGTCGGCCATCTTGTTGAGGATGTTGGCGCGCGCGGTGGGCGAGGTCTTGCCCCAGGCGGTCTTGGCGGCGTGCGCGGCGTCGAGCGCGCGCTCGATGTCCTCGGCGGTGGAGCGCGGGATCTCGCAGAACGTGCGGCCGGTGACCGGTGTGATGTTCTCGAAGTATTCCCCCTTGGTGGGCGGCACCCACTCGCCGCCGATGTAGTTGCCGTAGCGCTTCTTGAAGTTGACGGCGAAGCCGAAGCGGCCGGGTTCGAGCATGTCCATTGCGAGTCTCCTGATCTGGGTTCGACTTGGGAACAAGGCTCGCGCGAGGGCGCCACGGGCGTCGTCGCGGGAGCTGCCGAACACTCACATTGCGAGTCGCGTGCCAACCTGTCAACAGCGCCGAAAAAGGCCGCGACGGCGTCATGCCGTCCGCGTAAACACCGACGAACGGACACGGGGTGGGGGCATCCTGTCGCGCCGTGTCACGGGACGACTGTCCCGGCCTGGAACACTGCGTCCGTGGTGCGCCGCAGCATGCTCGACGGTCAGTAGAAGTAGGGCGTCTGCTCCGTCCAGGGACTGCGCGGGAAGCGCTGGTGCAGGATCTGCCAGGCCTTCTTCGAGATGGCCGTGTGGTCGGGGTCCATGCAGCCGCCGCGCGACGACTGCACCGCCACGTACAGCAGCCACGGCAGGTCCTTGTCGGCGGGGTGCGAGGCGGCCCAGGCGATCGCGTGCTGGCCCACGAAGCCCGTGGCCGAGTGCGTCTTCAGGAGGCGCGCGCGCTCGGCGTCGCGGCGCGCCGGGTCGGCCGTCGCCTCGGGTGGCTGCAGCTGGCCTTTGCGCTGGCCGGTCGCGTCGTCGTCGAACTCGTCGTTGCCGATGCGGCACCACATGTCGGCCACGGTCTCGTCGGGCTTGGCCACCGGGTAGGTGGCGTCGGCGTCGCGGCTGTAGCGGCGCAGGTCCGGCGACAGGCCGTGGCGCAGCGCGCTCATCACCAGCCAGTGCTGGCGCTCGGGCCCGGCGGGCGTCGACCGGTAGCGCTGGGCCACCGGCTTGAGCGCGGGCACCCACTGCTCGACGAGCGCCGCGGCCTCGAGCGCCGCGGGCGCATCGCCCAGCAGGTCGGCGCGCATCCACGCGGCCACCGCGATGCGGCTGCGCCAGGTCGACGGCGCCTTGAGCGAATGCGCGAGCGTGAGCAGGTCGGCCACCGACAGGCTGCGATCGAGCCAGCGCACGCCGTCGTCGGACGGGGCCAGCACGGCCGCGGCCGGGTCGGCGCGCTCGCCGGTGTCGGGATTGGTGGAGGCGACCGGGAACATCAGCACGTATGCCGACGCGTCCGCCACCGGGGTGGCCATGCCGAAGCGCTGTTGCGTGACGAGGTTGATTGCGCTGGTGGACAAGGGCTTGCTCGCCTGCAGCCGGCCCAGCAGGCCCTCCGACATCGCGCGCGCCGCGTCGGCTCGGCCCGATGCGGCCAGGTGCCCGGCGAGGTAGTAGCGCACCGTCGCGTACTCGGGCGCCTGCGGCGGCACGGCCTGCGCGGCGGACTCCAGCGCCGGCGATGGCGGCGACGCGAACATCAAGGCCTCCACGAGCCAGGCGCGGCGCTGGCCCGCCTCCCCCTTGCGATCGGCGAACGCCTCGTTCGCGTGCTGGCAATCGGCCGGGCAGGCGGACGAGGCCGCGTGCGCCGGCGCGGCGGCGGCGTCCGTGGGAGGCGGCAGGCTGCTCACCCAGTCGAACCACGGATGGGCCTCCAGCAGCGCCTCCAGCATGTGTTCATCGGACACGGACTCGGCGCCGGAGGATCCGATCAGCTGCCAGTCGTCGAGCGCGTCCTCGCGCGACGGGTCGGCGTTCAGGTCGGACAGCACCGCGGTCAGTTCCGCGTATCGGTGGCCGGGCGCCAGCAGGAACGCGGCGCGCCGCAGCGTGGCCGCGGCCGCCTCGTGCACGGGAACGAGCGCCGGGTCGGCGATGATGGCCGCGCCTTCCTTGCGAAGCGTCGCCAGGTCGGCGAGCTGCTCCGGCCGCGCCGGCGCGCGGGTCGCGGCGCCGGCCTTGGGCGGCGGCGCGGTCGGCAACTGCACGGCGCGAAGGTGCGAGCGCAGCGCGAGGTACGTGCCCCAGCCCTGCATCGGATGGCCCGGCGTGCGGCCGATGCGCGCGAACGCCTGCTGGCTCTGCGCGTAGTGCGCGGCATAGAACGCGGCGGCAGCGGCCTGGTACTCGCGCAGCTGGCGCCAGTACAGGGGCTCCGTGGCGGGCAGCGGCTCGAGCAGCGGATCGGGCGCGGCCAGCACCTCCAGCGGGTCGCGCTCGCAGAGCTTGAAGACCTGCGTCTGGGCCGCGATCCACGCGTCGACGCGCGCCTTGGTGCGATCCGGCCGCGCCTGGATGGCGGCCAGCTGGACGGCCGCGAAGCTCTGCGCACCAGGGCTGCAGTTGGGGCGGTCGAAGCTCGAATTGGCGTTGATGGTGGGCACGGCGACGCCGCCGATCGCGGCGGGCGGGGGCTTCGATGCGTCGCTCCATCCGGCGGGCACGTCGCTCGCCGCCCTGGCCGCCGGCTTCAGCCCCGCCGGCGCCTTGCCGCCGGTGACGATGGCCCGCCAGGCGAGGTACTGCGAGGCGCGATCCCAGGTGGGCAGCACGATGCCCACGTGGCCGTGCAGCATCTGGTCGCGGTCGTAGTCGGGGACGAAGCGCGAGACGAGCTCGTCGTGCGGTCCGTCGTCGCCGCCGCTGGCGAGGGCCGCGGGCGCCGCGAACAGTGCGAGCGCGGCCAGGGCGAGGGCATGGGGTCGGCAGGGCAGGTTCATGGCAATGGCGATGGCGTTGGGGGCGGGTCAGTCCAGTGTCGATTGTCGAACCAGTAGGTGCGTCGGAACGAGGGCAGCGTTATGGACGGGAAGGGCTCCTGCGGCGAACGCCCGATCGCCTCGCCGCGGCATCGGGCGTGCAGGCGATCGGGCTGCGTGACGAGCATCTCCCGCATCGCCGGGCCGTCGCGGCCCATGCGGAAGAACATCGGCACCACCTCGTCGGCGGGCAGGTCGTCCAGCCAGCCGTTCGAGCGGCACCACCACGCGAGCGCGGTCACGCTCAGGCGCGTGCCGGGCGGCAGCGCGGCGCGCAGGTCGCGCACCAGGCGGCGGTAGAACGCGCGCTGCGACGGATGCGCCTCGAGATCCAGCTGCACCCAGCCCGAGGTGGAGCGCGCGGCCGCGCGCACGACCGCGTCGACGACGATCGCCTCGTGCGCGGCGACGTCCACCGGTGGACGCACGACGCTCATCTCGACGTGCACCACCGGCGTCACGCGCACGTCCGGCGGCAGCCCGTGCGGCGGATGCCCGGGACGCACCAGCACCTGGGTGCCGCGGAACAGGATGTGCCGCACGACCGGCGCGATCTCGGCCGGCAGCGGTTGCGGCACGCGGGCGCCGTCCCACATCCAGGCGATGTCGCCGGCCGGCGGCGCGTCGGCGCCGTGCGCGGCGGCGCAGGCGCACAGGAGCGCGAAGGCGAACGGGCGGGTGAACGGCATCGGGCCATTGTCGGGGCCGGCGGCGTCAGCAGGCAGAATGGCCCGCACCGTCCCCCGTCCGCCCTGGCCATTCGTGAAGCGCATGCTGATCCTGACCCTCGCCGCCCTGGTCGTCCTCTACCTCGGCTGCTGCATCGCGCTGTACCTCAAGCAGCGCGCGTTCCAGTACTTCCCGACGCCGCGCCGCCTCGGCCCGACGCAGATGGCCGGCACGTTCCAGAGCGGCAGCACGCTGCTGCAGCTGACCGTGCGGCCGCACGCCGGGCCGGGCGCGGTACTGTACTTCGGCGGCAATGCCGAGGACGTGTCCGGCAGCGTCGGGCCGCTGCAGGCCGCGTTCCCCGACCGCGAGATCGTGATGCTGCACTACCGCGGCTACGGCGGAAGCGCCGGCACGCCCAACGAGGCCGACATCGCCGCCGACGCGGCCGGCCTGTTCGACAAGGTGCACGCGCTGCATCCCGACGTGATCGTCATCGGCCGCAGCCTGGGCTCCGGCGTGGCCGCGCGCCTGGCCAGCACGCGGCCGGTGTCGCGGCTGGTGCTGGTGACGCCCTATGACAGCCTGGTGGGCATCGCTCAACGCGCGTTCCCGTTCTTTCCTGTGCGCTCGCTGCTCATCGACAAGTACGAATCGTGGCGCTACGTGCCGAAGATCACCGCGCCGGTGCTGATCCTGCGCGCCGAGCACGACGAGGTGATCCCCGCCGAGAGCACCGAGGCGCTGCGTGCGCGCTTCCCGGCCGGCCAGGTGCGCACCGTGGTCGTGCCGGGCGCGAGCCACAACACGATCATCGACGACCCGGTCTACGTGCGATCGCTGGCCGACTTCGGCGCGCCGTCCTGATGTACGCCGCCTTCTTCCGCAACGTCAATCTCGGCCGGCCCGGGAGCCCGACGCGCGAACAGCTGGAGTCGGCGTTCCTGGTCTCCGGCGCGGCGGTCGCCCGGTCGTTCCAGGTCAACGGCACGCTGGTCTTCGCGCCCGCACCCGGCACGCGGGCGCGCGTGGTCGCGGCGCGCGCGTGCGAGGCGATGCGCGCGAGCTGCGGGATGCGCGAGCCGGTCTTCGTGCGCAGCGTCGCCGAACTCGCGGCGCTGGTCGCCGCCGATCCGTTCGCGGGGCGGGTGGCCGACGGCCGCGACGCCTGCTGCATCAGCTTCCTCGGCGCCCCGCGCCGCGCGCTGCCCGCGCTGCCGTTCGCCACGCCGCGCGGCGACCTGGAGCTGCTGCGCGGCGAGGACACCCACGTGCTGAGCATCAGCCGCTGGATAGTCGCCTCGGCCGGCTCGCCCAACGCCTGGCTGGAGCGCTACCTGGGCGAGCCGGCCACCACGCGCAACTGGCGCACGGTCGTCCGGCTGGTCGAGAAATTCGCGACGGCCTGAGCCAGCCGGAGGTGCCAGACACCTCCGACATCGCGGGCGTTGAGTCAATCTCTGACGCGACTCATCTCCATCACCCAGTTGGTCTCCCACGGCCCATCCGCGGCGCCGTCCTGGCCGATCAGCGCGAAGTCCTGTGACCAGCGCGCCGTGTCCGGCCCCAGCCGCTCCCACAGGAAGCGCACGTGCACCGGGCGGCCGGCGTCCTCGTCGTCGCCGAAGAACTCGCCGCGGTCGCCGTCCCAGCCGCCGCGCACCGGCGGCTGCACGAGCCCGTCGCGGCCGTTGATCCAGTGGATCACCCACTGCCGGGCCGCGACGTCCAGTGTGCGGAAGGTGAGGGCGGTGAAGCCTTCGCTGGCGAACACGTTCTCGTCGATGGACACCTGGCCGTCCATCAGCGCCTGGGCCTGGAGGCTGTGTTCGAACGACATCCAGTCGTTGCCGCCGACGAGGCGCTGGCGCAGGCGGCGGTTGGCGACGAGCCAGGTGCCGCCGACGAGGAAGTCGAAGTCGTGGGGACGGCCGATGTAGTGGGGGGTCATGGTGTCAGCTCCTTCAGGGTTGGCGGCGACGCAGCGCCGAGCGGGGGGTGGGCGCGAGGCGCAACTGCGTCGCCTCGCCGGAAAGCAGGTCGCGCCACTCGGGGCGCTGCAGGCAACTCGACGCGGCCAGCAGCGCGGCGTGGCGCTGCTGCGAGGCCTCGTCGTCGAAGCGGGTCAGCCAGGCGATGACGGACTCGCCCTCGCGAATGGGCAGGCGCGGGAAGTTGTTGGGCGAGTGCTCGGTCACCCAGCAGGCCAGCAGGTCGCCGCCGACGCCCACCCACCAGGGATGGATGCACTGGTCGAACGCGTACACCAGGGCGTCGTCCGCCGGCACGCGCAAGGGGCAGATGGTGACCGTGAAGATGCCGCCGGCCGGCGGCGCGGCGCTGGCCGGCGGGCGCGGCTGCAGCGCGGCGCGCAGTCCCTGGTCGCACACCAGCGGGCGCAGCAGCAGCACGTCGTCGCTGTCCACCATGGTGGCGTTGGCCTCGTCGCGATGCTGTTTCCAGATCGGGCCGCCGTAGAACGCGCCGAGGCCGTCGGCGCGCGAGGGCATGTCGGCGAAGGCGCGCAGCCAGACGAAGCGGTCAGGGGCGTCGAGGTCGCGGAAGGTGCCCACGACCGTGATGCCCGCGTCTTCCTGCGGCTCGACGAACGCGCGCTCGAACAACGCGATGAGGTCGTCGCGGCGGCCCGGGTGCAGCGTGTACTGGCGCAGCTCGAGCACGGCGAGCGCCTCGGTGACGACGGGAAAGGACATGGCGGGGACTCCGGTGATCTGCGATGTCGCCATGGTCGCAATGAATAAGTGACAAGGCATGTCATGTATTGGTGGCAGACTTGCATTCATGCGTGCCAGCCGTCTCCTGTCGCTCCTGATGCTCCTGCAGTCGCGCGGCCGCGTCAGCGCCACCGCGCTGGCCGAGGCGCTGGAGGTGTCGGTGCGCACCATCCACCGCGACGTCGACGAGCTGAGCGCCGCCGGCGTGCCCATCTGGGCCGACCGCGGGCGGCTGGGCGGCTTCCAGCTGCAGCCCGGCTGGCGTACGCGGGTCGACGGACTGACGGCGCCCGAGGCGCAGGCGATGTTCCTCGGCGGCCTGCCGGGCCCGGCGGCCGAGCTGGGCCTGGGCGAGGCGATGGCGTCGGCGCAACTGAAGCTGCTGGCCGCGCTGCCCGACGGCTGGCGCGAGGACGCGCGCCGCGTCAGCGCGCGCTTCCACCTCGACCCGATCGACTGGTACCGCGGCCCGTCGGCCACCGATCACCTGCCGGCGATCGCGCAGGCCGTGTGGAGCGAACGCCGCGTGGCGATGCGCTACGAGAGCTGGAAGGGCGAGGTGTCGCGCCGCGTCGATCCGCTGGGGCTCGTGCTGAAGGCGGGCATCTGGTACCTGGCCGCGCAGGTGGGCAACGGCGTGCGCACGTATCGGCTGTCGAACATCCTGGAGCTGCAGCCGACCGACGAGGCGTTCGAGCGCCCGCCCGCGTTCGACCTGGCCGCGTGGTGGCAGGCGTCGACGAAGCGTTTCGAGAAGGAGCTGGCCGTGGACACGGCGCAGCTGCGCGTGACGGCCGCGGGCTTCAAGGCCTTGCGGGATCTCGGTGCGTCAGTGGCGCAGGCGGCCGAGGCGTCGGCCGGGGAGCCCGATGAGAAAGGCTGGCGGCGCGTGACGATCCCGATCGAATCGATTCCGCACGCCGCCGCCCAGGTGTTGCGCCTCGGCGCGCAGGCCGAGGTGCTCAAGCCCGCGGCGTTGCGCCGCGCGCTGCTTGAGCGCGTGGAGGCCGTCGCGGCGTTGTACCGGGACTGATCAGGGATTGCCGGGGCCGCCGCCGCCGTCGCCGTTCTTGATGATCGGGTCGTAGCTGTATTCCTCGTCGGTGATCGTGTTGACCACGTGCACCGTGTACTTGAAGAAGGCTTGCGTCTGGCACAGGTCCACCAGCGTGGCGAGCGTCGGCGCGATCGTCCACGACGGATACGGGAAGTCGGGATCGGGTTGATCGAGCTCGATGGCGTTGAGGGTGCGGAAGCGGTATCCGCGCGTGTCCAGGTGGAACGTCAGCAACGTCTCGAAGCCGCTGACCGGCACCGGGTTGGGCGAGCACTGGATGTCCACCGTTCCGTCGGGTTTCGTCGACACCGTGACGGAGACGGGAACTACGGGGTTGTCAATCTTTTGCGGCATGAATTTCCCTTGAAGTGGGCTGCGGCGTCTGCCCCGGCGTCTGCGCCTGCCCGAGTCGTTGCTGAAGATCGGCGAATGCGGGGTGCCGATATGTCGTACCCATGACCCTATCGGCCCAGGCACGCGCATCTTGAGCGCTTCCGAGTCGAAGGTCGGCCTGGCCCAGCAGCGTCATCGCCGCTGGAATCAGTTGTTCGGCCAGCGGTCGCTGGCGCGTGGCCGCGGCGCGCCAGGCGTCCTGTGCCTGCGCGGCCTGCCCTGTCCGGGCCAGGAGGTCGCCCAATGCGATCCCCGCTTCAGTCACCGCGTACACGTTCCCGGCGCTCACTTCGGCGCCCTGGCGCTCGTACGTCGCGACGTCCGTCAGGTAGGCCTCCAGGCTCGCCCGCGCGGCGGCCGCTTCATCGGGTGAGTCGGCCAGGCGGGCCTGCACGACGGCGGCGCGGCCCTTGTAGCTGAGCCGCCAGGCCCGCTTGGGGATCGGCCGCCTGAGCAGTGTGTCGAGCAGCAACTGGGCTGTCGCGAGCTCCGCTCGGGCACCGGTGCGATCGCCGGTGTCGACCAGGGCCCCGGCAAGAATGAGGTGGGCGCCTACCAGTTCGCTTTGGTAGTCGGTATTGCGCGGATCGAGGTTCACCAGCTTCGAGAGTTCGTCGATGGCATGGCGCTCCATGTTCAACGCCTCGTCCATCCGACCGAGGCAGCGCAGGTACGTGGCGATCTCGGCGTGCCCGTTGCCCACCAGGTACTGCACATCCTGGTCCTTGTCTGCGTCGGGCGCGTGCAGAGCGGCATCGATCTTGGCGTTCTCGTCGGCGATGGCCTCGTCGTAGTGGCCCAGGAACTCCTGCGCTCGCGCGCCCCAGCCGATGATGTTGGCGTCGCTGACGGCGTCCTCGGGGTGGGTCTTGACGAGTTCGGCGGCCTGCGCGCGGGCCTCCTTGGACATCGCGAGCGACGCCTGACCCTGGCCGAGGTCCAGCAGCACGATCGCCAGGTTCTGCCCGGCGAACACCCGTTCCAGCAGCCAGTCGTGGTTGCTCGGCTGCGCCAGCACCATGCGCCGCGTCATGTCGCCGTAGCGCCGGAATGAGGCCTCCGCGTCGTGCAGGTGACCGCCCTGCCAGGCCGCGTAGCCCACCCAGAACTCGCTCTGCGACTGGTCGAAGATGCGCTGGGCGTCGCCGGGGTGGCGCGCCAGCAGCTCGCTGGTGGTGGCCGCGGCCTGCGCGAAGTCCTGCTGCGCGTCCTGCAGCTTGCCCTGCTGCACGGCGAGGTCGCCGATCATGTGCAGGGCGCGGGCGCGCCGGCCGAGCGAGTCGGCGTCCAGACGCGACAGATCTTGTGCCGCGTAATAGGCCAAAGCCTTGGCGCCCACGCCATCGAGCACGTCCAGCCGACCCACGGGCTGCAGCTTCTTGCGCAGGTCGCCGATCATGTATTCGATCAACCCCTCCGCTTGCACGCGCTGCGCCCGCGCTTCGCGCGCCTGCCACAGCGCGACGCCGATGCCCACGCCCAGCGCGGTCACGGCCGCGCTCGCCATCGCGACGCCGCCGGCGTGGCGCTGCACGAAGCGGGTGGCGCGGTACAGCGGCGTGTCGGGGCGCGCCGCGATGGGCTCGCGGCCCAGGTAGCGGCGGATGTCGTCGGCCATCGCCGCGGCGTTGGCGTAGCGCTCGGACGGCGCCTTCTTCAGCGCCTTGGCCACGATGGTCTCGATGTCGCCGCGGATCTCGCCCGAGAGCTTGCGCGATTCGGGCGACCAGCGCGACCTCGGGCCACCGCGCCGCAGCACGGCCTCGGACAGCCGGCGCGGCACCGTCTCGATCACCGAGCGCATGCGGTCCAGCGGCGCGCCGGTGGGCGCGGCGGTGGGATGGTCGCCGCCCAGCAGGATGTACATCAGCACCCCCAGCGCGTAGACGTCGGTGGCGGTGGTCACGTCGCCGCCCTGCAACTGCTCGGGCGCGGCAAACTCCGGCGTGAACGCGTTGCCGGCGCGCGCGGTGAGCGCGGTCTGGTCGGCGCCGGCGTCGTCCATCAGCTTGGCGATGCCGAAGTCCAGCAGCTTCACGTCGCCGGCCTTCGTCACCAGGATGTTGGAGGGCTTCAGATCGCGGTGCAGCACCAGGCGGTTGTGCGCCTGCGCCACCGCGGCCAGCACGTCCAGCACCAGCGCGAGCCGCTGCGCCGTGGGCAGCGCGAGGCGCTGGCAATACTCGTCGATGGGCTCGCCGTCGATGTACTCCAGCACCAGGTAGGGCTGGGCGCCGTCGGCCATGACGCCGGCGTCGAGCAGCCGCGCGATGTGCGGGTGCGACAGGCGCGCGAGGATGCTGCCCTCGCGCTCGAAGCGCGCCGCGTCGCCGTGGCCGAACAGGCCCGAGCGCAGGAACTTGATCGCCACCTCGCCCTCGTAGCGGCCGTCGTTGCGGCGCGCCAGCCAGACGGTGCCCATGCCGCCGTGGCCGATCTCGCGCACCAGCGTGTAGGGGCCGATGGCCTGTCCCTCCAGCCCGACGGGCTTGGGCAGGGCCGACGACGGCATGAACTCGCCGCGCTCGATGGCGGGCAGGTGCTGCAGCATCGCGGCGACGGCGTCGGCCAGCTTGGGATCGCGCGCCCGCAGCGCCTCGAGGCGGACGTCGCGTTCGTCGTCCGGCAGGTCCAGGAGGTCGTCGAGCAGCGGCGAGAGCCGACCCCAGGTCTCCTTGCCGACGCTCATTTCGCCAGTGCCGAGGAAAGGAACAGCCGAGCCTTCTGCCAGTCGCGCTGCACGGTGCGCTCGGTGACGCCCAGGATGGCCGCGATCTCGGCCTCGGCGAGGCCGCCGAAGTAGCGCAGCTCCACCACGTCGTGCAGGCGGCGGTCGGCCACAGCGAGCGCCTGCATGGCCTCGTCGACGCGCAGGATCTCGTCGTCGTGCGCATGGGCCATGTCGCCGATGGCGGTGTTGAGCGTGACGTGTTCGACGTCGCCGCCGTGCTTGGCGGCGCGCCGGGCGCGCACGAAATCGACGACCACCGCATGCATCACGCGCGCCGCGTAGCCCATGAAGTGCTGCTTGTCGGCGAAGGCCGCGTCGCCCGCGCCGGCGCCCTGGAAGCGCAGCCAGCTCTCGTGGACCAGGGCGGTGGTGTCCAGCATGGTCATGTTGCCCGAGCGGCGCATGCGGCTGCGGGCCAGGCGCTGCAGGTCGGCATAGAGCAGGGCGAACGCCTGGTCGGCCGCCTGGCGGTTGCCGGTGCCGGCGGCCTGGAGCAGGGAGGTGATCTCGGACATGCGCTTTTACGTCTCGGGCGCGTGGCGCCCGCATCCCCCCGACTCTAACTTGTAGTTACACATTTTTTTCGCATGCCCGTGTCGGGTTTGCGACGGGGTTGGCGTTTTATTGATTGAGGAGCGGTGTTCCGGCGGAAGGGAGGCCGGAGGGCCGCCTCGGAACTCCGCTCCTCACCGTTACGGCGCACGCCTGTCATCGGACGCCGGAACATCCCACGAGAGGACGCCACTGTGATGTCACCCACCCGCCCCGAACGCGAGGACGACTGCGGCCAGCCCCCGGCCGGGCCGGACCGTCAACTGGCGCCGCGCTCCACGCCGGTGACCGGCGCGTCGGAGGTGGCGGCCCGCCTCGAGCTGCACCTGGCGCAGTGCCGGCGGCGCGGCGGCTCGCTGGCGCTGCTGTGCGTCAGCGTGGACGCGGTGGCGTCGCCGCACGGCGAGGTCAGCGCCGGCATGGAGCGGCTCGTGCGCCAGGAGGTGTCGAACCGCATCGGCAACGCCGTGCGCGGCAGCGATTCCATCCTGCGCGAGAGCGATCGCGACACCTGCGTGGTGATGCCCGGCGCCGATGCGTCGACGGCCGCGCGGGTGGCGAAGCGCCTGGAGCGGCTGATCAACGGCGACTACCGCGTGTCGGGCGAGCTGATGCAGGTGGCGGTGCGCGTGGGCGCGGCGGCACACCCGGAGCACGGGTTGCGCGCGGTGGAACTCCTGCGCCGAGCCGGGGATCGCGTGGCCGACTGAGAGGCTAGCGAGTGGCGCCGTCCATCGCGCCGGGCGCGTCGAACATCACCACGCCGTCCCCGATCTCGCCGCCGCCGTACGCGCGCATCACCTGCGCGATGACCACGCGGTAGCCGGCGAGCCAGTCGGCCTGCGACGCCTTGGCCCGCAGGTGCGCCGGGTGCGACATCAGCGCCTGCAGGGCCTCCAGCGACGACCAGTAGTACACGTTGGACACGAGTCCCGCCGCCGGGTTCTCCCACGCCTCCTCGCCGAGGTAGCCGGGCAGCGCCTTGGCCGCCGCGGCGATGGCCTGGTCGAGGCGGTGGAACTCGTCGTCGAACTGCTTCTTCGCGAAGATGAAGGTGGAGCTGTAGATCACGGGGCCTCAGCAGGACAGGTCGGGCGCCAGGCGGGCCCCCTCGGCGGCGCTCGCCACGAGCGCCTCGCCGCGGACGATGAGCCGCGTGCCGTTGGCGAGCGCCAGCGCCAGCTCGATCTCGCCGGACAACGCGCCGGGCACGGCCAGGCGCGCCGCGCCGCCGCCGTGGCGCAGCGTGCCCTGCGCGATCCGGCCGAACGCATGCGTGGTGTCGCCGTCCAAGGTGGCGCCGGCGATCTCGAGCTGCACGGACGCGAGCCAGCCGCGCTCGCCGGCATCGTCGCGCACCGCGGCGGCCGCGAAACGCAGGCGCACGGCGGCGCCCTCCGCGACGACGTCGCGAAGCTCCGAATCGGCCAGTTCGAGGGCGAAGCTCATGCGGGCGATTCTCCACCACGCGCCGAGGAAGGAAATTTCTTGGTTCTTCGCCGATCTGCGGGGCGCGCCGGGGAGAGCACGACTCGCCGGGGGAGTCTGTTTTGTTCGTGTCCCCCGGCCTTCGGCCTCCTCCTTAACCTCACAAAACAGACTCCCCCGCCTCGCCGTGCTGAGCCCGGCGGGGTGAGAGAAGACATTCGCAGTCTTTAAGAATTGGAGGTGCGTGTCGATGGCCCGTCGAGGGCCATCGACAGCCGCGGCGCCAGCGTAGCCCTACGAATTGTCTGGCTGTACTCGATGAGTGGTCACTTCGCGCGTTCGGCGGGCAGATCCTTCGATCACCAAGCCGACGCTACGCATCCGCGCTGCAGGCCAACAAGGCGATTCATCCGCAGCGTGGTGCCGGCGTGCCGGCTGTCGATGGCCCTCGATGGGCCATCGACACGCAACTCAAACTTCAAATAGCAGCGAATGTTCTTGTTGCCCCGCCAAGGCCGGCACGGCGAGTCGGGGAAACTTGTTTTGTGAGGTTAAGGAGGAGGCCGAAGGCCGGGGGACACGAACAAAACAAGTTTCCCCGGCTCGCCGGGCCTGACCCAGCGCGCTCCGCAGCTCGGCGATGAACCAAAAAAAGATCCGGGCCGCATTCCCCGGAAATCGACGATGAACCAATTTCTTGCGCGGCGGGAATAAACGCGCGTTTCGCCGGATCAAGCAGGAACAACCCACTTCGAGGCGTTCCCATGCCTGCCGATTCCGATCGCCGAGACTTCCTGCGCCTGGCCGGCGCCGGCGTGGTCTTCGCCTTCCTGTGCGATGTATTCTGCGGCGACGGGCACGAAGGGATGAATGGACATCTGGTCGTGTCTGCGTGAGGACCCATGCAAGATGATGGCCAGGCGCGCTTCGCCGCCTCCGTGTTGCCGCACCTCGACGCGGCCTACAACCTCGCGCGCTGGCTCGTGCGGGACGCGCACGACGCGCAGGACGTCGTGCAGGACGCGCTCGTGCGCGCGCTGCGCCACTTCGACGGCTTTCGCGGCGGCGACCCGCGGCCGTGGCTGCTGGCCATCGTGCGCAACACCGCGTTCGCCTGGCTGGGCGCGCGCCGCCCCGGCGAGGTGGAGGTGCCCGACGACGAGCTCGACGCCGCGCTGGCAGTGGGCGCGCCGCCCAGCGATCCGGAGGCGCTCGCGATCCGCCGCGCCGAGCGGCGCGAGATCGACGCCGCCATCGCCGCGCTGCCGATCGCGTTCCGCGAGGCCGTGGTGCTGCGCGAACTGGAGGAACTCTCCTACCGCGACATCGCGCGCATCACCGACGTGCCCATCGGCACGGTGATGTCGCGCCTGTCCCGCGGGCGCAACCTGCTGGCCGACGCGTTGCGGCCCATTTCCCCGTCCGCCACGAGGGCGCTCTCATGAACACCGACGACGATCTCTGGCTGGACGCCCTCCTCGACGACGAACTCGACGCGACGGCCAGCCTCGCGCTGCAACGCCGCCTGGCCGCCGAACCCGCGCTGCAACGGCGCCTGGACGAACGGCGCGCGCTGCGCGACGCGGTGCGCACCCAGGCGACGCGGCATGCGGCGCCGGCGGAGCTGCGCGCGCGCCTCGACGCGTTGCTGGCGCCGCCGGTCTCCGCGCCCGCGCCGGCGCCCGCAGGCGTGACGCGCTCGCGCGCGCCCCCGGGCCGGGCCGCGGCTCGGCTGTGGGCTGCCGCGCTCGGCGGCGCGTTCGCCGCGACGCTGTGCACCCTGGTGGCCGTCGACCCGGCGGCGCTCGGCGGACACCGTGGCGAGGCGGTGGCCTCGCTGCAGGCGGCGGAGGCGTCGGAGGCCGTCAGCGCGCACACGCGGGCGCTGCTGGTCGACCACCCGATCGAGGTGGCCAGCTCCGACCAGCACACGGTGCGGCCGTGGCTGTCGGCGCGGCTGAACTTCGTGCCGCCGGTGGTGGACCTGGCGGCCCAGGGCTATCCGCTGCTGGGCGCGCGGCGCGACGTGCTCTCGGGCGAGACCGCCGCCGCGTTGGTGTACCGCCACGGCGCGCACGTGATCTCGGTCTTCGTGCGGCCGGCCGAGCCGGATGCGCCGAACGGCGGCGAGGCGGTGCGCGTGGTGCGCGGCTTCAACGTGATCGAGCGGACGCAGGGCGGGCTGGCGTTCTGCTTCGTGTCGGATGCCAACCCGCACGAGCTGCAGGCGCTGGCCGACCTGGTGACTCCCCTGGCAGGGCGGTGATCAGAGGTTCTCGTGATGCCCGCGGGCGCCGCGCTTCCAGTACGCGGCGGCGCGGAGGGCCTCGCCGGGGTGGCCCTTGACGTCGACCAGCTCCTTGCGCAGGGCGGCCATCGCGGACGCCTCGCCGGCGCACCACGCGTAGCCTTCGCCGGCGGGCAGCGCGAGGGCGCGCACGGCGGCCAGCAACTGCTCGTCCGTCTCGACCCAGGTGAGGTCGACGTCGGCGGCGCCGGCGAACGCGCGGCGGTCGGCGGTGTCGGCGGCCTGCAGGATCACGATGGCCTTCGCGCCGGCCGGCAGCTCCTCCAGACGGCGGGCGACGGCGGGGAACGCGGTCTCGTCGCCCACGAGCAGGTGCCAGTCGTAGTCGAGCGGCACGATCATCGAGCCCTTGGGGCCGCCGATGTCCAGCGTGGCGCCGGGCGCGGCGCGCCCGGCCCATTCGGCGACGGGGCCGTCGCCGTGCAGCGCGAACTCGATCACCAGCTCGCGGGCGGCGTTGTCGAAGCTGCGCGGGGTGTAGTCGCGGCGCGCGTCGTCCACGAACACCTTGATGTGGTCGTCGAACGAGGCGCTGACGAAATCGGACAGCGACTCGTCGTTGAAGGTGATGCGGCGGAAGTGCGGCGTCAGGTCCTCGACCCGGGTGACGGTGAGGTTGCGGCGCTTGAGTTCGTGGCGAACGCGTTCGACGCGGCGCAGGGAGGTGGGGGCGTTCATTGCAGGCGGTTCTCCGAAACCGCTGCAGGTGCAGCCGGCTTCAAAATGGTTGACAATGTCATCCATCATGCGTAAATCAGTGGACAATGTCAACCATGTGGGCTCTGCCCCCGCAGCCGCATCGAAGACCTCGTCGGCCGAGACCGTGATCGAGCTGGTCCACGACGTGATGCACCAGTTCCGCGCGCGCCAGTACCAGGTGCTGCGCGACGGCGCGCACGACGTGACGCACATGGAAAGCAAGGTGATGGGCTTCTTCTCGCGCCATCCCGGCGCCACGCTCAGCGAGCTGGTGGCGCACAGCGGACGCGACAAGGCGCAGCTGGCCAAGCTGGTGAAGGGCCTGCGCGAACGCGAGCTGCTGCTGGGCGAGCCCGACCCCGACGACCGTCGCAACGTGCGCCTGCGCCTGAGCGATGCCGGCCGGGCGGTGCAGCGCGCGCTGCGCGCCGAGGGGCATGCGCTGAACACGCGCGCGGTGGAGGGCCTGGACGCCGCGGAGCAGGCGCAGCTGATCGGCCTGCTGGGGCGCCTCAAGGCCAACCTGGACGCCGCCGGCGAAGGCTGAGACCGGGGCTGTGGATAGGAACACACCACGGCCAGCAGGGGCTTGCAATCGCATCCGGATGACGTAGACTGGTGATTCATACAGTATCACCAGTTCCACCGGATTCCTGTTCGACATGCACGCGCGGCACCCCCTCCCTCGCCGGATCGATCCGGACCCGCGGCGGTCGTCCGGAGCGCTTGCATGATGGCGCGCGGCGTGACCGCTCCCGATGCGCTGGTGCTGCTCACCATGGCGGTGTCCCTGGTGTTTGCGTTGGTCATCGTCTGGGCGCGCGAGTGCCCGTGAAGGAGTCGTGATGTCGATGTGGATCTCCAATCAGTCGGTCGGCCTGGCGCTGGTCCTGGCCACGGGCTGGCGTGCCGTCCAGACGGGCGCGTTGTCGCTGGCGCATCCGGCCACCTTGCGGCGCGCGCAATCCGGCATGGTGCGGCTGATCACCGTGGTGGCAGGACACTGATCCGGAAGCGCCCGGCTGCAATCCCGCCGACAATCCGCGCTTCATGAACGGAAGGCGCGGGCAAGATGACTGACTGGCTGGGATGGACGGAACTGGTCGTGGAGGAGTTGCTCCTCGTCGCCGCGTTCCTGGTGATGTTCGACGGCGTGCGGCGCCTCGTGCGCGACGGCATGTCGCGCGGCGCGTCGTTGGCGGTGGCGATCGCGCTGCTGCTGCCCGTCTGGGAGGCCACCGCCAGCCTCAACCTGATCCGGCAGGTGCGGCTGCTGCAGGGCCAGAAGATGGCCGCGCTGTACGCCAACGGCCGCGAGCCCGCCGGCGGCTGGGAGAAGGCGCCGCTGTCGCCGGCCGACCGCACCGCGGTGAGCACGGCCGTCGCGGCGATGAACTACAAGTACCTCGGCCAGCGCACCGAGCTGATCGACGAGCAGGGCCGTCGCGCCGTGTTCTCTCCGACGCCGCAGCAGACGTCGGATCGTGAGCAGGTGCTGCGAGACGAGAAGGGCGCCGAAGATTCGGCGCGCGCCGCCTACGAACGCGGCGTGCGGCTGTTCCTGGGCATTGCCGGCTTCCTGGTGGCCGGCGCCGCCGTCGGCTGGCGCCAGCGCAAGCGCGCCTGACGCGCGAGCCCGTCCGCCTGGCGTGCCCGCGCAAGGGCCCGCTCAGGCGGCCAGCGTCCGCGCGTGGAAGCGCAGGTGATCCTCGACGAAGCTGGCGATGAAGAAGTAGCCGTGGTCGTAGCCCGCATGCCGGCGCAGCGTCAGCGGCTGGCCGGCAGCGCGGCAGGCGGCCTCGAACGCATCGATCTTCAGCTGCTCGTCCAGGAACTTGTCGGCCAGGCCCTGGTCCACCAGCAGCGCCGGCGCGCGGGCCCCCGAGCGCACCAGCTCGGTGGCGTCGTGCGCGGCCCAGGCCGAGCGGTCGGCGCCCAGGTAGTGGGTGAACGCCTTGACGCCCCACGGGCACTGCACCGGCGCGGCCACGGGCGCGAACGCCGACACGCTGCCGAACATCCCCGGATGGCGCAGCGCCAGCGTCAGCGCGCCATGGCCGCCCATCGAATGTCCGAACAGGCCCAGGCGCTCGCGCCGCCACGGGAAATGCGCCGCCAGCAGCTCGGGCAGCTCCTCGGTGACGTAGCTCTCCATGCGCCAGCGTTGCGCCCACGGCGCCTGCGTCGCGTCGAGGTAGAAGCTGGCGCCGTTGCCGAAGTCCCAGCTCGCGTCGGCGCCGTCGACGCCGGTGTCGCGCGGGCTGGTGTCGGGCGTCACCAGCATCAGGCCCAGCTCCGCGGCCACGCGCTGGGCGCCGGCCTTGATGGCGAAGGTCTCCTCGGTGCAGGTGAGCCCGGCCAGCCACACCAGCGCCGGCACGCGCGCACCGGCCAGCGCCTGCGGCGGCCGGTACACGCCCAACTTCATCGGCAGCCCGATGGCGCTGGAGGCGTGTCGGTAGAAGCCCTGCACGCCGCCGAACGCGCCGTGCTCCGACAGCGTCTCGAGCGCCGCCATCAGAAGACGACCACCGAGCGGATCGATTCCCCGCGCTCCATCAGCTCGAAGCCGTGGTTGATCTCCTCGAGCTTGAGCGTGTGCGTGATCAGCGGGTCGATGGCGATCTTGCCGTCCATGTACCAGTCCACGATCTTCGGCACGTCGGTGCGGCCGCGCGCGCCGCCGAAGGCCGAGCCCTTCCATTCGCGCCCGGTCACCAGCTGGAACGGCCGCGTGGCGATCTCCTGGCCCGCGCCGGCCACGCCGATGATCACGCTCTGGCCCCAGCCCTTGTGGCAGCACTCCAGCGCCTGGCGCATGGTGGTGGTGTTGCCGATGCACTCGAAGCTGTAGTCGGCGCCGCCGTCGGTGAGCTGGACGATCGCGTCGACCACGTTGGGCACGTCCTTCGGATTGATGAAGTCGGTCATGCCGAACTGGCGCGCCATCGCCTCGCGCGCCGGGTTGATGTCCACGCCGACGATCCTGTTCGCGCCCACCATCCTGGCGCCCTGGATCACGTTCAGGCCGATGCCGCCGAGGCCGAACACCACCACGTTGGCGCCGGCCTCCACCTTGGCCGTGAACAGCACCGCGCCCACGCCCGTGGTGACGCCGCAACCGATGTAGCAGACCTTGTCGAACGGCGCGTCGGGGCGGATCTTCGCGAGCGCGATCTCCGGCACCACGATGTAGTTGCTGAACGTGGACGTGCCCATGTAGTGCAGGATGGGCTGGCCGGCTATCGAGAAGCGGCTCGTGGCGTCGGGCATCAGGCCGCGGCCCTGCGTGGAGCGGATCTGCTGGCACAGGTTGGTCTTGCGCGACAGGCAGAACTTGCACTGGCGGCACTCGGGCGTGTACAGCGGGATCACGTGGTCGTCGCGGCGCAGCGTGGTCACGCCGGGGCCCACGTCCACCACCACGCCGGCGCCCTCGTGGCCGAGGATCGCCGGGAACAGGCCTTCCGGATCGGCGCCGGACAGCGTGAACTGGTCGGTGTGGCAGATGCCGGTGGCCTTGACCTCCACGAGCACCTCGCCGGCCTTGGGGCCTTCGAGGTCGACGGTCTCGATGCTCAGCGGGGCGCCGGCCTTCCAGGCGACGGCTGCACGGGTCTTCATGGGCTTTCCTCGGCCAGGGATTTGGGCGGTCCGGCTAGACTCGAATCGAGCGCGGAACGGGATGCGCGCAGGGTAAACCAAGTCATGAACATCCGCAGGCTCGCGCCTTCCGACGCCACGAACTTCCAGGCCTTGCGCCTGGCCGCGCTGCTCGACACGCCGGAGGCCTTCGGCTCCAGCCACGAGGAGGAGAAGGACCTGCCGCTCGCGGTTGTCCAGTCGCGTCTCGCGGAGCGTCCCGGCCACGTGGTGTTCGGCAGCTTCGACGGCGACACCCTGGTGGGTATCGTGGGCCTCGCCCGCGAGTCGCTGCTGAAGATGGCGCACAAGGGCCGCATCTGGGGCATGTACGTGGCGGTGGCGGCGCGCGGCCGCGGCGTCGCGCGCGAGCTGATGCAGGCGGCACTCGCGCACGCCCGCACGATGCCGGGCATCGCCAAGGTGACGCTCGACGTCGACGCCGCCAACGTGGCGGCCATCGCGCTTTACGAGTCGCTCGGCTTCGTCGTCTTCGCGCGCGAGGCCGACGCGATGCGCGTGGCCGGCCAGCAACGCGACGATCTGCAGATGCACCTGCGGTTCGGCAGCACCCCCTAGGTCCGCACGACCGCCGTGCCCGCGGCGGCGAGGCCGGCCTCCCTAGCTTGGCGGCACGGGGCCGTTGACGGCGGCCGGACCGGCTCCGACGATCGTCTTCCACCGTGCCGCCGGAATTGCGGCGCTGCGTCATTTCCGGGAGCCTCCATGCAGAAGACCTTTCGTGCCGCCGCCCTGGCGCTGGGCGCATTCGCGCTGGCCGGCTTCTCGCCCGGCGCCCACGCGGCCTGGACCTTCTACAACGACGCCGCGGGCGACGGCAGCATCGTCGGCATCTTCCCGGCCGGCTTCACGATCACCGGATCGGACAACGGCTCCGGCGACAACACCTCGTTCTACGTGCAGACCTTCACCGCGAGCGAGACCCTCACGTTCACCTGGCAGTACGCGTCGCTCGACACCGAGAGCACCGCATTCGACACGGCCGGCTTCGTCGTGGACGACGTCGAGACGCAGCTGTCGGTCAACGGCCCGGCCCACACGCCCAGCAGCGGCACGCAGACCATCACCGTCGGCGCCGGCGACACGTTCGGCTTCTACGTGCATTCCATCGACTCGCTGGGCGGCGCGGGCCTGCTCGCCGTCGACGAGGCCCTGGCGCCCCCGCCCCCGCCTCCGCCGGCGATCCCCGAGCCGCAGTCGCCCGCGCTGATGCTGGCCGGCCTCGCCGCGCTGTTCGCGGCCGCGCGCACCCGGGCAACCCGGCGCGGATGACCGGGCTCAAGGCGGCCCGCCGCGGCCGCTTCCTGCGCGACGCCGAACGCTTCGCGGAGTTGCTGCGAAGCCATGCTCCAATGCGCGCCATGACAACCCCTGGACCGGCGCCCGGCACTGCAAGCGCGAACGCGAGCGCGGGCGCGCTGTCGCTCGGCTGGCAGACCGACCTGATCTTCGCCCGCTTCGACGGCCAGGTCGTCGACCGCGGCAACCACCTGCTCGTGCGCACGCCGTCCAACCCGACCTTCTGGTGGGGCAACTTCCTGCTGTTCCAGCACGCGCCCGGCGCGGGCGACCTGGAGCGCTGGATGGCGCTGTTCGACGAGGAGATCGCCGCGCACCAGCCCGAGTCGCGCCACCGCGCCTTCGGCATCGACCTGCCCGATCGCCTCGCGCTGCCGCCGGATTTCGCAGCCGCGGGCTTCACGCTCAACGAGGCCACGGTGCTCACGCTCGCGCCCGAGCAGTTGCACGAACCTCGCAAGCCCATGCCCGACGGCTTCGAGTTCCACGTGCTCGAGCTGCCGCGCGACGGCGCCGCCGTCGTCGACAAGCACGTGGCCGTCGACGCGAGGCGCTACGAGCCGATCGGCTACCGCGTGTTCGCCGAGCGCCAGATGGCGCGCTACGCCGCCATGCAGCGCGCCGGGCTGGGACACTGGTTCGGCCTGGTCACGCACGTCGGCGGCCGCGCGGTGCTCGCGGCCTCGTGCGGCCTGTTCCGCGACCCGGCTCGCCACGACGGCCTGGGCCGCTTCCAGTACGTGTCCACGCACCCCGACTGGCGCCGGCGCGGCCTCTGCACCGCGCTGGTCCACGCCGCGTGCCGCCACGGCTTCGAGGCCATGGGCCTGCGCACGCTGGTGATGATGGCCGACCCCGACGACGTCGCGATCGGCGTCTACGAATCGCTGGGCTTCCGCCGCGGCGTCAGCACGTGGCAGTTCGAGCGTCCGCCCCGCTGAAGCGTCAGGCCGGCCGCGCCGGGATCTTCAGCCCGCGCTGCACCGCCGGCCGCGCCAGGAACGCCGCCAGCACGCGCTTGACGTTGGCGAAATCGCCGAAGCCCACCAGGTCGCCGGCCTCGTAGAAGCCCACCAGGTTGTTGATCCACGGGAAGCTGGCGATGTCGGCGATGGTGTACTCGTCGCCCATGATCCAGGCCTTGCCTTCCAGGTGCCTGTCCAGCACCTGCAGGAGCCGGCGCGACTCGCCCACGTAGCGCTCCAGCGGGCGCTTGTCCTCGTAGGCCTTGCCCGCGAACTTGTGGAAGAAACCCACCTGGCCGAACATCGGGCCGATGCCGCCCATCTGGAACATCACCCACTGCAGCGTCTCGTAGCGCGCCGCGTCGTCGGCCGGCATCAGTTTGCCCGTCTTGCCGGCCAGGTAGACCAGGATCGCGCCCGACTCGAACAGCGCCAGCGGCTTCCCGCCGGGTCCGTCGGGATCGATGATGGCCGGGATCTTGTTGTTCGGGTTCAGCGAGAGGAACTCGGGCGACAGCTGGTCGTGGGTGTCGAAGCGGACCAGGTGCGGCTCGTAGGGCAGCCCGGTCTCCTCCAGCGCGATCGATACCTTCACGCCGTTGGGCGTCGGCAGCGAATAGAGCTGCAGCCGGTCGGGCTGCGTGGCGGGCCACTTGCGGGTGATCGCGTAGGCGGACAGGTCGGTCATCGAAAGGCCTCGTGGAAAGATCGAGGCGCGATTCTGTGCCCGCCCGGATGCCCTTGCCGGCGCGGGCCTACTCGCGTTCCTGCAGTGAGTCGACGGCCTCAGGCTCCCTGCGGCGCTTGAAGCGCGGCAGGTTCCAGCGGAAGCGCAGCGACGCCATGCGCAGCGCGAAGCAGGCCGCCACCGCGCACCAGGTGAGCGCCGGCGAGGCCAGGCCCAGCGCCTCGCCGAAGGTGGCGACCGCCGCGCCGACCAGGGCCGCCGACGCGTAGATCTCGCGCTGCAGGATCACCGGCACGCGGTTCAGCAGCACGTCGCGCGCGACGCCGCCGCCCACCGCCGTGACCATGCCCAGCAGCACCGCCACCTCGGCGTTGGAGCCGAACAGCATCGCCTTCTGCGCGCCGGTGACGGCGAACAGGCCCAGTCCCAGCGTGTCGAACAGCACCACGGGATGCGCCAGCCGCTCCACCAGCCCGCGCGAGGCCAGCGTCAGGCCCGCCGCGATCGCGGCCGCGAGCAGGTAGCGCCAGTCGGCCAGGCCGGCCGGCGGGATCGCGCCGATGCACAGGTCGCGCAGCACGCCGCCGCCGCAGGCCACGGTGAACGCGATGACCAGCACGCCGAACCAGTCCAGCCCGCGCTCGCGGGCCGCGACGGCGCCGCTGAGCGCGAACGCGAAGGTGCCGGCCAGGTCGAGGAACGTGAACAGCGCGTGGCCGTTCAGCACGCCCAGCGTGATCGCGGCCGGGTTCACTGGTCGTGCACGTCGCTGCCCGGCGCGTCGGCCGGCGGCAGCTTCTCGCGATGCGGCGGCTGGATCGGGTCGCTGGCGGGAAAGGACTCCTTCAGCGCCTCGTCGAGCAGGTCGTCATCGGAGGGGGAGGGCGTGCCGGCGGGCGGCGTGGGGGTCGGGGACATGAGGGGATCTCCCGCTGTGACTAGTGCGCCGGTCCGGGCGGCAGGGGACGCACCGGCAGCGGGATGAATTCCGTCTCGCCCGGCACCTTGGGGAAGCGCTGCTCCGACCACGCGGCCTGGGCCTCCAGGATCAGGTCGCGCCGGCTGGACACGAAGTTCCACCACAGGAAGCGCGGCGCATCCAGCGGCGGGCCGCCCAGGAACACGACGTGCGCGGGCTCGGCGCCGGCGGTCAGCCGCGCGGGCTCGGCGGCGTCGAACACGATGAGATGCTCACTGGCCGTCGCGGCCTCGGCGCCGTTGGCGCGCACCTCGCCTTCCAGCACGTAGGCCGCGCGCTCGGCGTATGACGCCTCGAGCTCCAGCGTGGCGCCCGGCTCGAGCCGGGCGTCCACCAGGAACATGGGCGAGGTGAGGGCCACCGGCGATGTCGCGCCGAAGGCCTCGCCCAGCACCACGCCGAGGCTCGCGCCCGGGCGCGTGACGCGCGGGATCTCGTCGGCGCCGTGGTGCGCGAACGCCGGCGGGCACTGCTCGAGCTCGAGCGGCAGCGCCACCCAGAACTGCAGGCCCCACAGGCGCGGGCCGTCGGCGCGCAGCTCGTCGGGCGAGCGCTCCGAATGCGTGATGCCGCGGCCGGCCGTCATCCAGTTCACCTCGCCCGGACGGATGGGCACGACGCTGCCGAGGCTGTCGCGATGCAGGATGGTGCCCTCGAACAGGTAGCTCACGGTGGCCAGCCCGATGTGCGGGTGCGGCCGCACGTCGAGGCCCTTGCCGGGGCCCAGCTGCACGGGGCCGAACTGGTCGAGGAACACGAACGGGCCCACGGCGCGCCGGGCGGCGCTGGGCAGCGCCCGGTGCACGAGGAAGCCGTCGCCGAGGTCGGACGGGTGGGGCGTGATCACTTGCATGGCAGGCCTTCGGGCGGGTGGAGTGGCGATGGTAGCGGCCCGGCGCGCCGATTGCAGATCAGGGCCACCGCCGTCACGCCGCCACGGCCGCGTCCGCCTTGAACATCGCCTTGATCCCGCGCACCGCCTGGCGGATGCGCGACTCGTTCTCGATGAGGGCGAAGCGCACGTGGTCGTCGCCGTGGTCGCCGAAGCCGATGCCCGGCGAGACGCAGACCTTGGCTTTTTCCAGCAGCCGCTTGGAGAACTCGAGCGAGCCGAGCGCGCGGTACTGCGGCGGGATGCGGGCCCAGATGTACATCGAGGCCTTGGGCAGCTCCACCTCCCAGCCGATCTCGGTGAGGCCCTTGTGCAGCACGTCGCGGCGCGCCTGGTACTTCGCGGCGATCTCCTGCACGCAGGCCTGGTCGCCCTCCAGCGCCGCGATGGCGGCCACCTGCAGCGGCGTGAACGTGCCGTAGTCGTGGTAGCTCTTGATACGCGCCAGCGCCGCGACGAGGTCGGGGTTGCCCACCATGAAGCCGATGCGCCAGCCGGCCATGTTGTAGCTCTTGCTGAGGGTGAAGAACTCCACCGCGATGTCCTTGGCACCGGGCACCTGCATGATGGACGGCGCCTTCCAGCCGTCGAACACGATGTCGGCGTAGGCGAGGTCGTGCACCACGAAGATGTCGTGCTTCTTCGCCAGCGCGATCACGCGCTCGAAGAAGTCGAGCTCCACGCACTGCGCGGTCGGGTTCGACGGGAAGCCCAGCACCATCATCTTGGGCTTGGGGTAGCTGCCGCGGATGGTGCGTTCGAGCTCGGCGAAGAAGTCGATGCCCGGGGCCAGCGGCACCGAGCGGATGTCGGCGCCGGCGATCACCGCGCCGTAGATGTGGATCGGGTAGCTCGGGTCGGGCACCAGCACCGTGTCGCCGCGGTCGAGCGTGGCCAGCATCAGGTGCGCGAGGCCTTCCTTGGAGCCGATGGTGACGATCGCCTCCTTGTCGGGATCGATGTCGACCGCGTAGCGATCCTTGTACCAGTGCGAGATCGCGCGGCGCAGGCGCGGGATGCCCTTGGAGGCGGAGTAGCCGTGGGTGTCGGGCCGCTGCGCGACCTCGGTGAGCTTGGCGACGATGTGCGCCGGCGTGGCCCCGTCGGGGTTGCCCATGCTCAGGTCGATGATGTCCTCGCCACGCTGGCGCGCGGCGAGCTTCAGTTCGGCCGTGATGTTGAAGACGTAGGGAGGCAGGCGATCGATGCGCGCGAAGCGGCGCTTGCCCGAGGAAGAGGACATGGGAGGACTTTCACGTGAGCGCCCGGAACCGTCCGAGCGACGTCGGCCGCCAATGGGGGCGGCCTGTCCTCATGATAAGGGCATCAGTGTCCGCCGCCCGCTCCGCCCGTCACGCCGAACGGCGGCTTGGTCAGCCATACGAACCCGATCAGCAGCCCGAACAGGATCGCGATGCCCCAGAACACCTCGCTGGTGGCCATCATCGCTCCCTGGGCGTGGATGAGGCCCTGCACCTGCGCATAGCCGGCGTTGCCGGTGACGCCGCCCTGCGACAGCGTGTCGAGGTACTGGGTCGATGCCACGCCGTTCTGCGTGAGGTTCTCGGCGAGCCGCACCTCGTGGATCTGCGTGCGGTGATCCCACAGCGTCGTCACGATGGCCGTGCCCATGCTGCCCGAGAGCGTGCGGAAGAAGTTCGACAGGCCCGAGGCCGCGGCCATGCGCGAGGGCGACACGCCCGACAGCAGGATCTGGTTGATCGGGATGAAGAAGAACGCGACGGCCACGCCCTGCAGCAGGCGCGGCCAGATCAGGTGGCCCAGCGAGGTGTCGAGGTTGAACGTGGAGAACCACCACGCGGTCACGCCGAACACGATGAAGGCCAGCGACGCGCCCACGCGCAGGTCGAAGCGGTGGCTGTTCCTGCCCACCAGCGGCGACACGATCAGCGCGAAGATGCCCACCGGCGCGGTGGCGATGCCGGCCCAGGTCGGCGTGTAGTTCATCACCGTCTGCAGCCACAGCGGCAGCAGCACCGTCATCGCGAAGAAGGCCATGTACCCGAGCGCCATCGCGATCACGCCGAAGCGGAAGTTACGGGTCTTGAAGAGGGACAGGTCGACGATCGGATGGTCGTCGGTGAGCTCCCAGATCACGAGGAAGGTGAGGCCGACGACCGCGATCACCGCGAGCGCGCCGATCACGTTGGAGTTGAACCAGTCGAGGTCGTTGCCGTTGTCCAGCATCAGCTGCAGGCTGCCGACGCCGATGAACAGCGCGACGAGGCCGATGACGTCGATCGGCTGGCTGGCCGTCGGCGTCTCGCGATGGCGCAGCAGCGTCCAGGCGGTGATCGCCGCGAACACGCCGATCGGCGCGTTGATGTAGAAGATCCACGGCCAGGTCGCGTTGTCGGTGATCCAGCCGCCCAGCAGCGGGCCGAAGATGGGCGCGACGACGACGGTCATCGACCACAGCGCCATCGCCATCCCGCGCTTGGCCGGCGGGTAGTTCTGCAGCAAAAGCGTCTGCGACAGCGGCACCATCGGGCCCGACACGAGGCCCTGCAGGAAGCGGAAGCCCACCAGCATCGGCAGGCTCGTGGCCAGGCCGCACAGCGCCGAGGCGATGGTGAACAGCAGCACCGACACGCAGAAGGTCTTCACCTCGCCGAAGCGGCGCGCGATCCAGCCGGTGAGCGGCACCACGATGGCCGCGGCCAGGCCGTACGACGAGATGACCCACGTGCCCATGTTGGGGCTCACCGCCAGGTTGCCGGCGATGGTGGGCACGGCGACGTTGGCGATCGAGGTGTCCAGCACCTCCATGAACGTGGACAGCGCGACCGCGATCGTGAAGATGGGCAGCAGGTGCGGCGGCAGCGGTGCCGGGCCGGCGGGCGCGACGGGTGGCCGGGGCGGCGCGGCGTCCGCCGCGACGGCGGCGGTCACTGGGCGCTCCCGGCTTCCTGCGCGATCAGCGCGTCGGCGCGCGCCTCGGCGATCTTCAGCTGCGCGTCGAACACGGGCGTCGTGAAATTCGCGCCGGGCAGCGCCATCGCAGGCTTCTGCTCGTCGCTGCGCTGGTGGGTGTCCACCGTGACGTCGGTGGACAGGCCCACGCGCAGCGGATGCGCGGCGAGTTCCTTCGGGTCGAGCGCGATGCGCACCGGCACGCGCTGCACCACCTTGATCCAGTTGCCGGTGGCGTTCTGCGGCGGCAGCAGCGAGAACGCGCCGCCGGAGCCGGCCGCGATGCTGGCGACGACGCCGTGGTACTCGACATGCCCGCCGTACAGGTCGGTGGACACCGTGGCCGCCTGGCCCACCTGGATGTGGCGCAGCTGCGGCTCCTTGAAGTTGGCGTCGACCCACGCGCCCTGCAGCGGCACGACGGCCAGCAGCGCGGTGCCCGGCGCGACGCGCTGGCCCAGCTGCACCGAGCGCCGCGCGACCACGCCGTCCATCGGCGCCTGCACGTCGTTGCGCTGCGTGGCCAGCGAGGCCTGCACGTAGGCGGCGCGGGCGCGCAGCACCGACGGGTTCTGGCGCAGCGTGACGCCGGCGATGGGCACGCGGGTCCTGGCGAGCGTCTTCTCGGAAACGGCCAGCGCGTCCTGCGCGGCGGCCACGGACTGCTTCGCGTGTTGCAGGTCTTCCGCGGCGATCGAGTCGGTGCCGGCCAGCTGCGTGCGGCGCGCCAGGTCCTCGGTGGCGCGCTGCAGGTCGGTGCGGCGTTGCGCGACGACAGCCTGGCCCTCGTCCACGGCGCCCTGCTGCTCGCGCACCTGGCGCACCGCCAGGCCCAGCTGCGCGCCGGCGTCGGCCAGGGCGACCGCCGCGTCGGAGTGATCCAGCGAGACGAGCGTCTGGCCGGCCTTCACCTGCTGGTTGTCGTCGGCGCCCAGCGCGGTGACGGTGCCGCCCATCTGCGCGTTCACGTAGACGAGGTTGGCCTGCACGTAGGCGTCGTCGGTGCTCTCGCGGTACTGCGCGTACCCCAGCACCCAGACGGCGTACGAGATGGCGGCCAGCGCGAAGGTGCCGCCGGCGATCAGCAGCGCCCTGGCGCGCGCGCCCTTGTTGGCGGGCTGTTCGGGGGCGGCGGTGGTGTTGGTGTCGGTCATGGTGTGTGTTCCTCTTGTTCGATGAGTCGGGGGTTATCGGGTCATGGCCGCGACCCGGGCCGGCGCCGGCAGGGCGCCGCCGAGGGCGTGGTCGAGGTCGATGCGGGCGAGCAGGGTCTGCAGCCGCAGGCCCAGCGCCTGGTCCTGCAGGCCGGTGAGCACGAGCTCGTCGACGAGGCGCTGCTGGCCATCGATGAGGCCGGCGGCCTCGCGCGCGCGGGCGCTGGCGAGGTCGCGCTCGCGCCCCTGCACCTGCGCCGCGAGCGGCGCCGCCTCGCGCAGCGCGCCCTGCACGCGCACGGTGGCGTCGTTGACCTCGCCGACGGCCTGCTGCACCGCCTGGTCGTACTGCGCGACGGCCAGCGCCGCGTCGGCGCGCCGCGCGTCCAGGCCGGCGCCCAGGCGGCCGGCGTCGAAGATCGGCAGGTGGATCGCGGGCGTCGCGGCGATCTCGCGGTTCGCGCCGTGCAGCAGCGAGCTCAGCTGCAGCGCGTCGAAGCCGGCGAGCGCGCTGATGCTCACGTCGGGATAGAACGCGGCGCGTTGCGAATCGACGTCCTTCAGCGCGGCCTGCGCGCGGTCGCGGGCCGCGGCGATCTCGGGTCGGCGCGCGAGCAGGTCGAGGCGCGCGTCGGCATCGGGAACCGCGAGCGGCGCGGGCAGCGCCGCCGGCTCCAGCGCGGGCAGCGCGTGCACGCCCACCAGCGACTGCAGCTGGCGCTGGGCCTGGGCGCGCTGCGTCTCCAGCTGCACGATGCTCTGGCGCGGGGCGGCCGCGTCGGCGTTCAGCGGCGCGAGGTCGGCACCCGGCGCGAGGCCGGCGCGCACGCGGCGCGCCTGGCGCTCGACCAGGGCCTGGCGCTGCTTCTCGAGGGTCTGCGCGATCCGCAGGTGCTGGTCGGCGGCCTGCCACTGGAAGTAGGCGCGGGCCACGCTGGTGGCCAGCGTCCCCGCGGCAGCCTGCGCGTCGGCGCGGCTGGCCTGCGCGCGGCCCAGCGCGGCGTCGAGCGCCGTGCGGTTGCGGCCCCAGAAGTCGAAGTCGTACGAGAAGTCCAGCGCCAGGTGCCCGCTGGTGCGCCACGAGCCGGCGATCGGCGGCGGGTAGATGCCGTGTTCCGGATAGCGTTCGCGCGTGGCCTGGCCGTCGAGCGCCAGGTCCGCGCCGGCGGCGGCCTCGGTCTGGCCGGCGGCGGCGTCGGCCTGGCGCACGCGTGCCTGCGCGACGGCCATCGTCGGCGAGTCCTGCAGGGCGAGGGCGACGAGGCGGTCCAGCTGCGCGTCGCCGTAGTCGGCCAGGGCCGGGGCGTGGCTGGCGGACGCGTCCGGGGCGGCCGCATCCGGCACCAGGTCGGCGGCGCGGGCCGCGGCGAAGGTGGGCGGCGCGTCCTTGGCCGGCAGCGGGGCGCAGCCGGCGAGCACCGCCGTCAGCGCGGCGATCGCGAGCGGGGCGAGGCCGCGTGTTCGATTGCTGCGGAAATAGTCACCTGATTGATAGTTCATTTTGCAACCATTTGGGTAAAAAAAGGCACCCGTTTCCGGATGCCTGGAGTTCAGAGGTCGTCGGACAGCGCCGCGGAAAACTGCAGCAGCAGTTGCTGCAGCGTGGCCTTCTCGGTCTTGCTGAAGCTGCGCTTGTAGAAGTCGTCCGCGTTGCGGCGCAGTTCCGGCGCCACCGTGTTGAGCAGCGCCATGCCGGAGTCGGTCAGCGACAGGTCGACGCGCCGCCGGTCTTCCGGGTTCGGCACGCGGCGCATCCAGCCCTTGTCCACCAGGTCGTCGCAGATGCGCGTCATGTTGCCGCGGGTTTCGCCGGTGGCGTCGCTCAACTCCGACGGGTTGGCGAGGTTCTCGGTGCGGCTGTAGAGCGCCATCATCGTGATGTAGGCCAGGCTGGTGAGGCCGTGCGGCTCGAGCAGGCGACCCAGGCGCTCGGTCATCATCACGTTGCAGGAGCGCATGAGGATGTAGATCGCGATATCGCCCAGGCCGCCGCCGCCCGTGGCGCGGTCGTGGGCGCGTTCGGCGGCTGCCATGCTCTGGACGGAACGATTGCGTTCTGGATTGTTCATAATGAGATAGTAACGTTTGCAACTATATTCCGCAAGCCCTTGCCGGCGTCAGGGCAGTGACCGAACCCGGCGGCATCGAGGTTCACCCGGCAAAAAAGGGCGCGTGTCCCTTCCGGAACACGCGCCTTCCGTCACGCCGCCAACGGGTCGCGCTCGCGCGCCGGCGCCGCGTCGTAGTGGCTCGTCTGCATCGAGTACTGCGCCCGGCCCGAGGTCATGGCGCGCAGGTGGCCGATGTAGCCGAACATCTCCTTCAGCGGCACCGTGGCCGTCACCACCGACGCGTTGCCGCGCGCGACCTGGCCCTGCACGTGGCCGCGCCGGCGGTGCAGGTCGCCGATCACGTCGCCGAGGTGATCGGTCGGCGTGATGACCTCGACGGACATGATCGGCTCCAGCACCAGTGGCTTCGCGCGTGCCGCGGCCTCGCGGAACGCGGCGGCCGCCGCCAGCTCGAAGGCCAGGGACGACGAGTCGCGTTCGTGGAAGCCGCCGTCCAGCACGGTCGCCTCGAAGTCGATGGTGGGGAACCCGGCGGCCACGCCCACTTGCGCGGCGCGGCGGATGCCGGCCTCGATCGCGGGAACGAACTCGCGCGGGATCGCGCCGCCGACGCTCTCGTTGACGAAGCGGAAGCCCTCGCCGCGCGCCAGGGGCGCGAGACGCAGCACCAGCGAGGCGAACTGGCCGGGGCCGCCCGTCTGCTTCTTGTGCACGTGATGAACCTCGCTTGCCGTCGAAATGGTCTCGCGGTAGGCCACCTGCGGACGGCCCACCGACACGGCCACGCCGTGGTGCGCGCGCAGCTTCTCGATCGAGACCTCGAGCTGCAGCTCGCCCATGCCCGAGAGGATCGTCTGCCCGGAGTCGGCGTCCTGCCGCAGCTTCAGGCTCGGGTCCTCGCGCAGCATGGCCTGCAGCGCCTTGCCGAGACTCTGCTGGTCGGCCTGCGACTTCGGCTCGATCGCGACGTCGATCACGGGCTCGGGCACGGCGATCTCCTCCAGGTGAACCGGATGAGCGCGATCGGCCAGCGTGTGGCCGGTCAGCGTGTCCTTGAGTCCGACGACGCCGGCGATGTCGCCCGCCACGAGCTCGTCCTTCTCGAGATGCTTGTCCGCATGCACCTCGTACACGCGCGAGATGCGTTCGTTGCGGCCAGTGGCCACGTTGAACACGCTCGCGCCGCGCGCGAGGCGCCCGCGGTACACGCGCACGAAGGTCATCGCGCCGTGGTCGTCGGCGACGACCTTGAACGCGAGGGCCGCGAACGGCGCATCGGGGTCGGCATTCAGCACGTCATCTTCATGATTCGTCTCTCCCGGCCGGGGCAGGTAGTCCACGACCGCATCCAGCAGCGGCTCCACGCCGCGGTTCTTGAAGGCCGAGCCCGCGAGCACCGGCACGAACGCGCCGGCCAGCGTGCCCGCGCGCAGTCCCGCCTGCAGCGACTCGACGGCGATCTCGTCGCCGCGCAGCCACGCGTCCAGCAGCGCGTCGTCCTGTTCGACGACGGCTTCGACCAGGCGCGCGCGGGCCCGCCGCGCTTCGGCCAGAAGCTCGGCGGGTACCTCGGCGATGCGCGGCGGCTCGCTGGCGTCGTCCTTGTCCCAGACGAGCGCGCGCATCCGCAGCAGGTCGACGACGCCGCGGAAGTCGGCTTCCGCGCCGATCGGCAACTGCAGCGGCAACGCCACCACGCCCAGGCGGTCTTCCATCATCGAGACGACGCGCGCGAAGTCGGCGCCCGTGCGATCGAGCTTGTTGACGAACGCGACGCGCGGCACGCGGTACTTGTCCGCGAGTCGCCAGTTGGTCTCGGTCTGCGGCTCGACGCCGGCCACGCCGTCGAACACGACGATCGCGCCGTCGAGAACGCGCAGCGATCGGTTGACCTCGATGTTGAAGTCGATGTGACCGGGCGTGTCGATCAGGTTGATCTGCGTGCCGTTCCAGTGCACCGTGATGGCGGCGCTGTTGATGGTGATGCCGCGCTGGCGCTCCTGCGGGTCGAAGTCCATGCGGGTGTTGCCGTCATGCACCTCGCCGATGCGATGGTTCTCGCCCGTGTAGAACAGGATGCGTTCGGTGGTGGTGGTCTTGCCCGCGTCGACGTGCGCGATGACGCCGATGTTGCGCAGGTTGCGGAGGCGGATGGTGTTCGTGGTCATGGTGATTCTTTCGTGGCGCGACGTCGTGTCGCGCACCAGGTGAGGCTGTCTGTCGCGGCCGCCACCCGGTCGAATCACCTGGGTGGTCAGCTGCCTGTTCGGGTCCCGTGGCCGGAGCACGGGCGTGGCGAGGCCACGTCCCGGCGGTCGGGAATCGTGGCGATCAACTTGTCGTACGTGCGCATGGCGTGCCTTGCAGGTGGAGAAAAGACGAAACCCCGGGAGACTCGCGCCTGCCGGGGTTTGGGTGGGTCGGCAGGGCGCGGCGGCCCTCCGACGAATGGGTCGAAGAGCACTCAGGTGGCGAGCGTGGCCTTGTTCACCTGGCCCACGCGGGCGAGGAAGCAGTGAGTGGTTTTCATGATGGGTGTCATTATCCAGCGGCCGCGATGGCTCTACAGGCAGTGGTGGCTTTTCAGGCCGGCAAACGACGTGCGCGCGGCGCGCGGGCGCGCGTCTTGCTGGCCGCGCGCATCCCTTTCCGGAGTTCACGCATGCAGCAGAAGACCCTGTTCGAAGACGGCAGCCTGTCCCGGCCCGTCGCGGCCGCGCTGGCGGCCACCGCGCTCGTCGCGCCGGCGTTGGCCTCACTCGGCGAGAGCCCGGCGCGCTCGCGCTCGACCAGGATCTGGTACGCGCTGCTGCGCAAGCCACGCTTCAATCCGCCCAAGTCGGTGTTCCGCGTGGTGTGGACGTTTCTCGACGGCGGGCTGGCCGTCGGCGCGTATCGCCTGGCGCGCAAGCCCTCGACGCCCGAGCGCAACCGGGCCCTGGGCCTGTTCGCCACCAACGTCGCGATGATCACGGGCTGGTCGCGGCTGTTCTTCGGGCGCCACGACCTGGGCCGGGCCGCCGCCGGCTCGGCCGCGATCGCGGCCACCGCCACGGCCTATGTCGCCGCGGCCCGCCCGGTGGACAAGCCCGCCGCGGCCGCCGCAGTGCCGCTGGTGGCGTGGGTCGCCTTCGCCACGGTGTTGAGCACCGCGGTCTGGCGGATGAACCGGCGCTAGTGTGCTGTCCCGCCAGTACGCGCGCAGGCGAAACGCGCGCCAATCGGGTCGGGGCTAGGCGGAAATGCGAGCCATACCTTGCGTATGGTGAGTATTTCCAACGACGCACCGGCCCGATTGGAGCCGTTTCGCGCGTGCGTACTGGCGGGGCAGCACACTAGGGCAGCGCCTGCACGATCGCCGCGAAGATCATCCCCATGCCGATGACGCTGATCGCCCAGACCGCCGTGCGCGCGACCGGGATTCCGATCATGTAGATGGGGATGTAGACGAGCCGTGCCCAGTAGAAGATGCGCGCGCCGAGTTCGACGTGCGGGTCGGTGACGCCGCCCACGCTGGCCACCAGCGCCAGCGCCGTGAACACCACCATGTTCTCGAGCATGTTCTTCGCGGCCCGGTCGGTGCGGCCGGGGAAGCCGTCGCAGGGCTCCTCCTTCTCGCGGTTGCCCATCGCCGCCATCAGGCCCGACGGCTTCCATGCCTTGGCCTTGATCAGCATCGCGGCCAGGATCAGGGCCCAGTTGATCACGGCCAGTTCCGCCACGATCATCAATGTCTTGGTCATCGTCATTTGAGACCGCCCGGCAGTGGAGAGGCCGCCAGCATACGCCGGGATCCGGCGTGGCAGAAGGCGCGCGAGCCTACGCCTGCCAGACCCCGTACCCCGCCTCGCGCAGCCCGATCGCCAGCTCCACCTCCATCTCGCGCGCCGCCTCGTAGGGCATCGGGTTGTAGACGGCGTAGAGCTCGGGCAGCAGGCGCAGCCCGTACTTGAAGACGAAGCGGTTGGACTGGATGCCGGCCTTGTGCTTGTCGAAGCGCAGGTCGGGGTCGAGCCCGGTCATGCCCACGTAGACGCAGGGCCGGGCGAGCGCGTGGTCGGGGTTGGCCTTGCGGAACGCCGGTTCGTTCCACACGCGGTCGTCGAGCAGCACCACGTACACATGGTGGGCCTGGCGAGGGGCGCGCGCGGGAGACATCGTGGACGGCGATTGTCGCGCGCGCAGCGAAAAGGATCGCGCAGCGAAAAGGATCGCGCAGCGAAAAGGATCGCGCAGCGAAAAGGATCGCGCAGCGAAAAGGATCGCGCAGCGAAAAGGGCCGACTCGCGTCGGCCCTTTCCGGAGTGAGCGGGCGGCTGGGCGCCCGGCTCGCAACTGGCTGCTTGCCGGCCACGCGACCGGCAGGCGAGCTTAGTTGCCGCCCTTCTTGTCGGCGGAGGTTTCCGGGTTCGTCGCGGCGGAGGCGGCCTTGTGGGCCTTGTGCGCCTTGTGCTTGACGTGCTTGGCCGGGGCCGAGGCGCCGTCGGCCGGGGCCGAGGCTTGCGCGAAGGACACCGCCGCGAAGGAGGAGAGCAGGGCGGCAACGATGAGGGTCTTGGTCATTTCGGGTTCCAGATAGACGAGATTCGTTTTGGCTCCGACTCTCTCGAGCGGGCCCGGCAATGGCCGGGCTTGGAGACACAACGGCGCCCGGCGAGCGCCGGTTGACACCGATCTGCGAAATTGCGCGACGCTCGCCCGCAACAGCCGTCGCTGTGTAAACCCGTGGTTTGCGGGGCGCCGCCGGCGCGCCCCGAATCTGTCACCGGCGGTGGCGCATACTGTGCATCTCTACAGCAGGAGCGGTGATGGACACGACACGGGTCTTCAAGTGGCAGAACTACGAGCTGCTCTGCAGTGCCAAGCCGGTCGACGCAGGACGTTTCGCCCCGAACCTGATCGTCTCCAAGCAGGTCTGGCCCACCCGCCCGCGCGAGATCGCGGTGCCGCGCGGCCAGTACACCAGCGAGGACACCGCCATCGAGGCGGCCTACAGCTCCGGGCTGGAGTGGATCCGCAACTACGGTTAATTCAGGTAAGCGCAGCCAGCACGTCGGCGGTCTTGCGCACGCGCCCCAGGCGCGGGAACACCTTCTCGAACGAATTCGCGTGCATCGCGGCGTCGGGGCCGCTGGTGGCGTCCTCGGCGAAGACGATGTCGTAGTCCAGCTCCCAGGCGAAGCGGGCCGTCGACTCCACGCCGATGGCCGTGGCGATGCCCGCCAGCACGATGGTCTTGATGCCGCGCCGGCGCAGCTGCAGGTCCAGCTCGGTGCCGTGGAACGCGCCCCACTGGCGCTTCAGGATGTGGATGTCGCCCGGCTGCGGCGGCAGTTCCGGGGCGTCGGCCAGCCAGTTCGCGGGCGGCGCGCCGGCCGGGTTCGGCGCATCGACGATCGCCTTCAGCGCGTCGCCGCCGTCCGCCGAGAATCCCACCTTCACCAGCACCACCGGCGACTTCGCCGCGCGGAACGCGGCGGCCAGCGGCACCGCCTTGTCGAGCACGGCCGCGCCGTCGTAGGGCGCCTTGGCATAGGGAAGAATCCCTTGCTGGAGGTCGATCAGCACCAGCGCGGTGGTGGCAGGATCGAGCTTGAGGGAGGCGGCGTTGGTCATGGCGGCATTCCGGATTAACATGAGGACATCCTCATCTACAAGTTTATGAGGGAGTACTCACAAATGTCCAGTACCCTGTCCGTTCCAGGGGATTCCGGCGACCCCGCCAGTCTCGCCGACGCCTCCGTGGCCGCCGCGCCCCGCGCGCCGCGCCGGGCGCGCGGCCAGTTGCGCGTGGAGGCCTTGCTGGCCGCCGCGGCCGAGGTCTTCGCGGCCAAGGGTTTCGACGCGGCGACGATGACCGCGATCGCCGCCCAGTCCGAGTCGTCCATCGGCTCGCTGTACCAGTTCTTCCGCACCAAGGAGGACGTGGCGGATGCGCTGATCGGCCAGCAGGTGGACGCCTTGTGGCAGCGCCTGGACGGCCTGGCCGACCGCGCCGCGGGGCTGGCCACGCCCGACCTGGGCCGCGCGCTGGCCGTGTGCTTCGTCGATTTCCGCGCCGACCACCCGTCGTTCGCCACGCTGGTGGAGCGCCCGGGGCCGCCGTCGCCGCTGATCTCGGGCGTGCGCCGCAAGGTGCGCGAGCGCGTGGAGGCCATCCTTGCCAGCCACGCGCCGCACGCCGATCGCAAGACGCTGCACGCGATGGCGCCGGTGGTGCAGTACGTGATGAAGTCGGCCGTGCAACTGCGCGGCGATCTCGAGGGCGCCGAGTTGAAGGCCGCGGCGCGCGAGCTCGAGGCGATGCTGGCGGGCTACCTGGTGTCGCGGCTCGACGCTCGCTAGCCCATCTGCTGGAGGACGTCGCGCACGCGATCGAGCGCCGGATCGATGTCCTCCGCGGCGATCACGCCGAAGCCCAGCATCAGGCCGTCGCGCGGCGCCTGCGCGCGGTAGAAGCCGGCCAGCGGGTACAGGCCGACGTCCACCCGGCGCGCCAGGTTGAGCAGCGTGGGCATGTCCAGCGGCCGCCGGGAGAGCGCGGCCATGTGGAAGCCGGCCGTGGCGGGCACCAGCTCGAACCAGGGCGCGAGGTCGTCGGCAAAGCGGCGCCGCAGGCGTTCGCGCCGCTGCGCGTAGGCCGCGTGGCAGCGCCGGATGTGGCGCTGCAGGTCGCCGTCGGCCATGAACTTCGCGAGCGCCAACTGGGTCTGCGTGGGCGTGTGCCAGTCCACCAGGTGCTTCACGTTGGCCACGGCCTGCGCCACGGCGGGCGGCGCGATCGCGTAGCCCAGGCGCAGCGACGGCGACACGGTCTTCGAGAACGATCCCACCATCGCCACGTTGCCGGTGTCGTCCATGCCCTGCAGCGAGTCGGTGGGCCGGCCCTCGTAGCGGAATTCGCTGTCGTAGTCGTCCTCCACCACGATCGCCCCGATCTCGCCGGCCCGCGCCAGCAGCGCGCGCCGGCGCGCCTCGCCCATGGGCATGCCCAGCGGGAACTGGTGCGACGGCGTCACGTAGACCAGGCGCGCATCGGCGGGGATGGCGTCCACGACGATGCCCTCGGCGTCCACCGGCACGCCCACCACGCGGGCGCCGTTGGCCTCGAGGATCAGCCGCGCCTGCGGATAGCCGGGATCCTCGACGGCGGCGGTGTCGCCGGGCTGCACCAGCACCCGCGCCAGCAGCGCCAGCGCCTGCTGGGCGCCGCTGGTCACCACCACGTCGCGCGGCGTGCAGCGCACCCCGCGCGCGAAGCCGACGTGGCGCGCGATGGCCTCGCGCAGCTCGGGCTGGCCCTCGGCCGGGCCGTACAGGGCGCGGGTGCGCGCGTTCTCGCGCAGCGCGTGCAGCGTGCAGCGGCGCCAGTCGGCGTGCGGGAACAGCTCGATGGCGGGCGAGCCGCCGATGAACTCGTAGCGCGCGCTGCCGGCCGCGGGCGGGTGGCGCAGCGGCAGGTCCAGTGCGCGCCACCTCTCGACCGCGGCGTGGCTCGCGAGCGGGCGCGCGGGCGCGGGGGACGCGCGCGCCGCCGCCTGCGCGGCCACGAAGGTGCCCACGCCCACGCGGCCCGCCAGCAGCTTCTCGAAGGCGAGCCGCGCGTAGACCTCCGAGACGGTCTTGCGCGAGATCCCGAGCCGTTCGGCCAGCAGCCGCGACGGCGGCAACTGCTCGCCCGCGGGCAGCCGGCCGCCGCGGATCGCGTCGCGCAGCTGGCGATACAGCTGGCCCGACAGATCCTTGTCGCCGGTGATCACGACGTGCAGTTCCATGGCGCAATTCTCGGGCATCGGCGCTGCAGTGGTCTCCTCGTCTTGCGCCGGATTGGCCGCCTCGACGAGGGCGGCTCCGATCTACGATCCACGCACACCCCGACGAAAGGAACGACCATGGAACCCCGCCTCGACTTCTACAAGGCCTCGCCCGAGGCCATCAAGGTGATGCTCGCCTTCTCGGCCGGCACCGAGAAGCTGGGCCTCGAGAAGCCGCTTCTCGAGCTCGTGAAGCTGCGCGCCTCGCAGATCAACGGCTGCGCCTTCTGCGTGGACATGCACGCCGCCGATGCGCGCAAGGGCGGCGAGACCGAACGCCGGCTCTACGCGGTGCCGGTGTGGCGCGAGACGCCGTTCTTCACGCCGCGCGAGCGCGCCGCGCTGGCCTGGACCGAGGCCGTCACCGCCATCTCCACCAGCGGCGCGCCCGACGACGTTCACGCGGCGCTGGCCGCCCAGTTCACCGAGAAGGAGCGCATGGACCTGACGCTGGCCATCGCGATGATCAACAGCTGGAACCGGCTGGCGATCGCGTTCCGGAAGATGCCGGACGCCTGACCCCGGAAGGCCGGTCAGACCGCCTCGAAGGCGGCCGGATACGTCCGGCCGTACCAGCCGTCGACCTCGTCGTGGCTCAGCCCCATGAACGTCCGGAAGCCGGGGATCAGGAAGAAGCCCAGCGCCGACACGGCGCTCAGCAGTCCGAAGCCGAGGTAGACCGTGCGTACGCTCCAGTGCAGCAGCGCCATGCCGGCCAGCGCCGGGCCCAGCGTCTGCGCGACCTGGGTCGTCATGATGGCCGCCGCCGACATGCGCGCGCGGTACGCGAGCGGGCGCGCGAGCATGCGGTGGGTCTTGCCCACCAGCGTGGTGGTGGCGCCGCACAGGCCCACCGCCGTGAAGCAGGCGACGAGCACGTGGCGATCGGTGGTGAGGCCGGCCAGCGCCAGGGCCAGGCCGATGCCCGCGGCGCCGCCCACCCGCGCGCCGAAGCGGCCCCAGGCGCGCGCCCACCAGGCGGCCGGCCCCAGCGAACCGACGAGCAGGCCCAGCGACATCCCGGCCTCGCACCAGCCGAGCCAGGCCGCGGACAGGCCCAGCGACTGCACCTTCAGCGGTGCCAGCATCGCCACGCAGGGCAGCATGAACACGGCACCGATGAAGTTGCAGATCACCCAGCCGCGCTCGAGCGGGATGGACCAGTTGACGCGCAGGCCCACGCGCACCTCGTCGATCCAGCGGCCGCGCTGCTTGACGGCCGCCGCCGAACGCTCGGGCCGCGGCAGGCGCGTGGCCAGCAGCGCGGCGGCAAACAGCAGCGCGGCGCCCAGCCACAGCGTCGGCCCGGTGCCCACGGCCGCCAGCACGGCGCCGGCGAGGGCCGGTCCGACCAGGCGCCCGCTCGCCTGCGCGGTCTGCTGCAGCCCGAGGGCCTGCGACAGGCCGGACGGCGGCACCAGCTCGGTGACGATGCTGTTGGTGGCCGGCATCACCAGCGCGCTCGCGAGCACGGTGATGGCCTCGATGGCGACGACCACGTCCAGCCGGTAGTGCGACAGCGTCGCGAACGCGGCCATCGCGGCGGTGGCGACGCCGAAGCCGAGCAGGCCGACGGTCATCAGGCCGCGCTTGGGATGGCGGTCCGCGAACGGCGACAGCAGCGGCAGCGCCACCAGCGACATCGCCGAGACCAGCACGCCGTAAACCGACAGGTCGTGCGCGCCGCCCGACTGCGCGATCCACCAGGGCAGGGCCACCTGGCCGACCATCATGGCCAGCAGGGTCAGCGCGTCGCTCCACAGGAGCCAATGGAAAGAGCCGCCCGGCAGGCGGCTCTTGAACGGGAACACGAAGGACATCCCCGCATGCTACCGGCCCCGCGGATGGGGCGCGTCAGCCCGGCTTCAGGCGCAGGCCAGCGACTCGACCTCGTCGGCCCGGGCGAGGAACTTGAAGCCGCGGATGTGGGCGACCAGGGCGGCCTCGTCATAGGGCTTGCCCATCACCAGGCCGACGCCCACGCGCAGGGCCTCCTCGCGGTGGCGATCCTCCGCGGAGGTGATCATCACGATGGGGATGTGCTGCGTGCGCGGGTCGCCGCGCAGCGCCTTGACCAGGCCGAAGCCGTCCATCCCGGGCATGTCGACGTCGGTGATCACGATGTCCGGGCAGCAGTTCTCGAGTTGCTTGAGGGCGTCGACGCCGTCGACGGCCGTCATCACCTGGAACTGGTGCGAGGCCAGCAGGCGGGTGGACTTCACGCGCACCATCTTCGAGTCGTCCACCAGCAGCACCAGCGTCTGCGCGGCGGTCTTGAGCACCGTCGGAGCCTCGGGCTTGCGCGCGAGCACCGGTGCGGGACGAAGCAGCGGCGTGGTCTTCTCGCCCATTGCGGGCCGGCTCGCCGGCTCGTTCGCGGCCGCGCCAGGCGTCTTGGGGAAGATCGGCGTGGTGCGCTCGACCTTGGGCAGGCGGGCGACGGGCAGGGTCGAGACGAGCGCGGCGGCCTCGGCCTCCTTGGCGCGGCGCTCGGCGTCGACGCGCGCGGCGTTCTGGGCCTTCTGGATCGCGGCCTTGCGGCGTGCCTGCTCGGCGGCGATCACGCGCTGGGCCTTGGCGCGCGCGGTGGCTCGGGCGGCCTCGGCGTCTTCGGTGATCGCCGGCCTGGCGGCGGGCACGCCCGCGCGGACGGCGGCGTGGGCGGTCCGCGTGGCCTGGTCGCGGGCGGCCCGGGCCTGCGCGGCGCGCCGGCGGGCGACCATGACGCGCCAGCCTCCCGCGGCGACGGCGAGGGCAACGAGGAGCGCGATGAGGAGAGTGGTCATGACGGCCGGCAAGGAGCTGCTTTGCGGATGACCAGAGGATAGGGGCAACAGGCCCTGCTGATCCGTGGAAACACCGATGCAATCCGACCGAGTTCGTGAAGTCGGCCACGCGAAGCGCAGCCGCGAACGCGAGGTGCGGACCCTGCACCCATCGCGCGCCTGCAGTCAGGCGTTCGGCAGCGTGATTTGCGTCACGTTCGCGGCCTCCAGCGCGCGCCAGGTCAGGTACAGCCGCGTGTCGAATTCGACCTGGTGGTAGTCGGGCAGCATGTGCTCGCACAGCGCATAGAACGCCTTGTCGTGCTCGCGTTCCTTCAGGTGCGCGAGCTCGTGCACCACGATCATCTGCAGCATGTCGGCCGGCGCGTCCTTGAAGATCGCGGCCACGCGGATCTCCTTCTTCGCCTTGAGCTGGCCGCCCTGCACGCGCGACACCGCGGTGAGGGTGCCCAGCGCGCGCTGGTCGATCTGCAGCCGGTTGTCGTAGGCCACCCGGGACAGCAGCGGCGCGTTGCGCAGGTAGCGCTGCTTGAGCGCCATCGCGTGCTCGTAAAGCGCGCCGTCGTTGCGCACCGCGTGGCGCTCGGGATAGCGGCGCTCCAGGTACTCGCCCAGCTTGCCCCGCGCGATCAGGTCGCGCACCTGGTCCAGCGTCGATTCGGGGTAGCCGCCGAGAAAGCGGAGGTCCGGCGCGGCGGGATTCACAGCCGCGGAAACCAGTGCGGAACGTGGTCGATGGCGTCGGCCAGCGAAGGGATGACGCCGTGCGCGCGCGCCGCGACGTCGTCCGGCGGATGCTTCAGGTCGGGCACGATCACCACGCGCACGCCGGCGGCCTGCGCCGCGCGCGCGCCGTTCTCGCTGTCCTCGAACGCGATGCAGTCCTCCGGCGCGACGCCCAGGCGCGCGGCCGCCAGCAGGTACAGCGCGGGATCGGGCTTGCCGTGCGTCACCTCGTCGCCGCCGGCGATGCGGCGGAAGTACTTGAGCACGTCGACGTGGCCCAGCCGGTGGCGGATTTCGTCCACGGCCGACGACGACGCCACCGCGCACGGGATTCCCGCGGCGTGCAGCGCCTCCAGCAGCGGCAGCGCGCCGGTCTTGAGCGGAAACACCGGCCCGCCGCCGGCCTGCGGCAGCAGCGCGTGCGCCTTCGCGGCGGTCGCGCGCATGGCCTCCTCGCTGCCCAGCAGGTCCACGAGGATCGCGGTGGACTGCTGCGACGCGGTGCCGATCACGCGCATGAAGTCGCCCATCTCCAGCTGGAAGCCGAGCGCCTTCGCGCCCTCGATCCAGGCGGCCGAGATGGCGCGCTCGGAGTCGATGAGCAGGCCATCCATGTCGAAGATGGCGGCCTTGAAGGTGCCGGCCCGGATCAAGTAAGTCTCCCGCCCGCAGGGTGGGCGAATGCGGCCGCTGCGCTCGGCCGCTCCGGAGCAAGGCCGCCAGCCCCTCGGGGGCGAGCTGCGGTACTCCGCAGTTTGGGGCTCACGTTCACTGCATGTGCCAGCCGTGGCTCACGGTGATGGACTGGCCGGTGAGCGCGTTGGTGGGGAACGCGGCCAGGAACACCGCCGTCTGGGCGACGTCCTGCACGGTGGTGAACTCGCCGTCCACGGTCTCCTTGAGCATCACGTTCTTGATGACGTCGGCCTCGCTGATGCCCAGCGCCTTGGCCTGCTCGGGGATCTGCTTCTCGACGAGCGGCGTGCGCACGAAGCCCGGGCAGATCACGTTGGCGCGGATCTTGTCCTTCGCGCCTTCCTTGGCCACGACCTTGGCCAGGCCGATGAGGCCGTGCTTGGCCGTGACGTAGGCCGACTTCAGCGGCGAGGCCTCGTGCGAATGCACCGAGCCCATGTAGATGATGGAGCCGCCCTTGCCCTGGGCGATCATCGCGCGCATCGCCGCGCGCGTGGTCAGGAACGCGCCGTCGGCGTGGATGGCCATCAGCTTCTTCCAGTCGTCGTACTTGAACTCGACGATGGGGTTGATGATCTGGATGCCGGCGTTGCTGATCAGCACGTCGACGCCGCCGAACTGCTCGACGACCTTGGCGGTGGCCGCATCGACCGCGGCCTCGTCGGTGACGTTCATCTCGACGGCCATCGCCTGGCCGCCGCCCTTGTTGATCTCGTCGGCGGTGGCCTGGGCCGCGGCCAGCGCGAGGTCGGCGATCACGACCTTGGCGCCTTCCTTGGCGAATTCGAGCGCGATCTCCTTGCCGATGCCGCTGGCCGAGCCGGTGATGATGGCGACCTTGTCCTTGAGTTGCATGAAGTTCTCCGGTGGAAGTGGAAGTTAGCGGGTCCGGGAAGCGAGGGTCGCCACCCGAGCCGAACCGGGCTCCCCCTCGGGGGGCAGCGACGGGAGGAGCGAGGGGGCAGTCATTTCAGGTAGTCGTGGGCGACGGTGCCCAGGGGCAGAGTGAGGTCGGCGACGATGTGCACCGTCGACAGGATCTCCAGCACGGGCAGGTCGGCGATGGGCGCGAGCGCGTGGTGGCGCAAGTCGAGGCCGCCGGGGCCGGTCCAGGCGCCCTTGACCGTGACGTCGGTGAGCGAGTAGCGCACCAGCTCGCAGATGCGCGGCGTGGCGTCCACGTGCGGGATCACCTTCAGCAGGAAGGCCGGCGCCTCGAGCGCGGCCTTGGCCACGGCGGCGTCCATCGCCTTGTGCTTGAAGCCCATGGTGCCGGTGGCGATGCGGAACTCGCTGTAGTCGAGCGTGCCCATCAGCGTGTCGGTGTGCACGCGCAGGTCGGGCTGGCCCAGCTTCTTCGGGAAGCCCCACAGCTCGCGGCCCGCGGCGATGGGCGGGTGGTCGTTGAGGAACATCGACAGCACGAAGCCGCCGTGCTCGCCGTTCAGCGTGACCGGGATGACCTGGCCCGACTCGGTGTAGTCGCCGAAGCCCGTGGAGTCGGGCATGCGGATGAACTCGAACTTCACCACCGGCTCGGCCAGCTCCAGCGGGGCCGGTATCAGCGCGCGCAACGCGTCCGGGTCGGTGCGGTACGAGATGATCAGGTACTCGCGGTTGACGAAGCGGTACGGCCCCGGCGGGAAGGCCGGGTTGTGCAGCGGCATCGCGAAGGCGCGCTGGCGCACCTCGTCTTCGGTCATGGCTTGCTTTCGTCGTTGCGGTGCAGCATTTCTACCAGACGCGGCTGAACGGGCGGTGACTCGGCGATTCTTTTCCTTGTCAACGCGCCAGCGGGATCGCGGTCACGGCCTGCAGCTGGTCGAATGCCAGGCCCTCGACCAGGTCGACCACCCTGGCGCCCCGCGGCCCGACGTCGATCACGGCCAGGTCGGTGTAGACCCGGCTGACGCAGGCCAGGCCGGTGAGCGGGTAGGTGCAGGACTCCACCAGCTTGCTCTCGCCGCTCTTGGTGAGGTGCTCCATCATCACGAAGGTGCGCTTGGCGCCGATGGCCAGGTCCATCGCGCCGCCGACGGCGGGGATCGCGCCCTCGGCGCCGGTGTGCCAGTTGGCCAGGTCGCCGCGCGCCGACACCTGGAACGCGCCCAGCACGCAGATGTCGAGGTGGCCGCCGCGCATCATCGCGAAGCTGTCGGCGTGGTGGAAGAAGGAGCCGCCGGGCAGCAGGGTGACCGGCTGCTTGCCGGCGTTGGTGAGGTCGAAGTCCTCGGCGCCGGCCGCGGGCGCGGGGCCCATGCCGATGATGCCGTTCTCGCTCTGCAGGATCACCTCGCGGCCGGCCGGCAGGTGGTTGGCGATGAGGGTGGGCAGGCCGATGCCGAGGTTGACGACGTCGCCGTCCTGGATGTCCTGGGCGACGCGGGCGGCCATCTGGTCGCGGGTCCAGCGGGGGAGCTTGGTGGTGGCTGTCATGGTCAGGCGGTCTTGAAGCCGGCGCCCCGGGTGGCGACGCGAGGAATGGGAACGACGCGCTGCACGAACAGGCCTTGCGTCACGACGGCCTCGGGATCGAGCGCGCCGAGTTCCACCACCTCGTGCACCGTGGCGATGGTGCACCTGGCCGCCATCGCCATGATGGGCCCGAAGTTGCGCGCGGTCATGCGGTAGGTGAGGTTGCCCCAGCGGTCGCCGCGTTCGGCCTTGATCAGCGCCACGTCGGCGTGGATCGCGTACTCCAGCACCTGCATCTTCCCGTCGATCTCGCGCGTCTCCTTGCCCTCGGCCAGGATGGTGCCGTAGCCGGTGGGCGTGAAGAACGCGCCGATGCCGGCGCCGGCGGCGCGGATGCGTTCGGCCAGGTTGCCTTGCGGCACCAGCTCCAGCTCGATCCTGCCCTCGCGGTAGAGCTTGTCGAAGTGCCAGGAGTCGGCCTGGCGCGGGAAGCTGCAGATGATCTTGCGCACCCGGCCGGCGCCCAGCAGCGCGGCCAGGCCGGTGTCGCCGTTGCCGGCGTTGTTGTTGACGACGACCAGGTCGCGCGCGCCCTGGTCCATCAGCGCGGCGATCAGCTCGTCGGGCAGGCCGGCGGTGCCGAAGCCGCCGATCATCACGGTGGCGCCGTCCTTCACGTCCGCGAGGGCGGCGGCGGCGCTTTCCACGATCTTGTCGATCATCGGAGTGTCATCTGTTGAGTGAACCGGCCAATCTACCAAACCGGGGCCGACCCCGCGGCCGAGTGCGGCATCCGCGCCGCGTCAGCGCGTTGACGTGAATGTTCGTCGCGTCACCGTGGGCCGCTTTCAACGGCCTGTCCTTCGCGCGTCCGGACCTCAGCCGGAGGCCGCGAGCGTGCGAAATCACCGCCGATTGGCTCGCCGGGTCACTCGGGCGCGAACGAAATGCAGGAGGATGGATCGGTCGAGGCGCGAGGCCGCGCAAGGATGGCGGCGAATGCCAAGACGGCTGTCGCCCTTCCGTGTGAGACTACGCGACAGCAGCGGGACCGGCCGCAACGAACGCACGCAGAGGCGCTCGCGACATACCAACGATTTCGGAGACTCACCCAGACATGCAGATCCGCTCGTATCGCCGACTGTTCGCGTTGCTTCTCGCGGGCTCGACGTCCGCGGCCTGGCTCGGCGCCGCGCGCGCCGCCGATGCGCCCGTGGCGCCGCCACCGTGGCCCGTGGCCAAGGATCCCGCCGTCACGCCGGCCGCCGATCCGGTGCGCCCGCTGCTGATGGGCACGTTGCGCGTGACGCTCGACGGCTCCACGCTGGCCGGCACGCTCCAGGCCATCGGCGTCGGCGTGAGCCAGCGCCAGGGCAAGGGCACCGACGCGCTCGACTGGCTCTGCTACACGGTGTCCGGCACCGCGCCGGCGCAGCGGCTGTGGCTCACGTCCAGCGAACTGTCGCGCGGCCGCATCGACGCCGTCGTCGCCACCGACCTGCCCGCCGGCACGGCGCCCACGGTCCAGTGCCCCGACCTGCCTGCCCGCTTCAGGCCGGTGCGCTTCGACGACGGCCTGTGGCTGGGCGGCATGAGCGCCGAGCTGCGCAAGGCGCTGGGCGTGCCTGCCAAGTCGGGTCCCGTTTTCTCCAGCCTGTTCCAGGGCCAGACCGGCAACCTGGCGATGGTGAGCTCCACCGTGCTGGTGTTCCGCGCCGGCCGCGTCGAGTCGCTGCACGTGGCCCATTCGTCGCAGAACTAAGAAGCCCATTTCCTCGTCTTTTCGTGCTTTCGCGCCGGCCCCGGATACGGGATGCTCGCGGGTGACGGTAGAGACTGCCCGCGTCGAGCTGGCAGCACCACCGACTCCAACAACGAAGAGACACATGACCCGTTCCGATCCCGTGGGCGTGCGGCTGCCGCTCGGCGGCGGCTAGCATGCGCATCCGCACCCAGCTCCTCGCGTTCGTCACCGCCTCGGTGTGCACCGGCATCCTCGCCGCTGCCATCGTGTTCGCGGCCGGCCGGCGCGAGGATGCGGCGGCCGAGGCGCAGGCCCGCGCGCAGACCACCGAGCACGAGGTCGCCGGCCTGCTCGCGCTGACGCAGGAGTACGCGCGCTACGCGGAGCCGCGCGCGGCCGAGCAATGGCGGCTGCGCCACGCCGCGATCGCCGCGGCGCTGGCCGACGACCGCGTCGCGGCCGGCACCCCGGCGCTGGTGGAACTGCGCGACGTCACGCGGGCGCTGCCGGCGCTGTTCTCGCGCCTGGAGGAACTGCCCGCAGCCGGCGACGGCTTCACGCTGCGCCGCAAGGAGGCGCTCCTGGACCAGCTCCTCACCAACACCCAGGCGATGAGCGACTACGCCTACCAGTGGTTCCAGGACGCGGTGGCGCAGCGCCGCGCCGCGAGGAGCGAGTTCAAGTGGATCGCCTTCTCGGTGCCCTGCGTGATGCTGCTGATGCTGCTGGCCAGCGGCGCGGTGGTGGTGCGGCGCGTGCTGGTGCCGATGCAGCGCCTCGACCGGGCCGCCGCCGCCATCCGCCGCGGCGACATGAGCTTTCGCCTGGACAACACCACGCAGGACGAGTTCGGCGACCTGGCGCGCGAGTTCGACGCGATGACCGCCGCGCTGGTCGACAGCGACCGGCAGCGCGACCGTTCCGAGCAGCAACTGCGCGACATCACCGACAACCTGCCCGCACTGGTGGGCTACGTCGATCCCGGCCACCAGTACCGCTTCGCCAACGAGAAGTACCGCGAATGGCTGGGCCACGACCCGTTCGGCATGATCGGCCGCCACGTGGCCGAGGTGCTGGGCGAGGACGCCTATGCCGCGATGAAGGGCCATCTCGACACGGCGCTGGCCGGCGAGCGCGTGCAATGGGCGCGCAGCGTGCGCCGCGACGGGGCCGAACGCCACCTGCTGGCCGAGTACATCCCCGACGTCGGCCCCGACGGCGCCGTGCGAGGCTGCTACACGCTCACCATGGACATCACCGAGCGGCGCGCCGCCGAACTCGAGATCGCGCGCAGCGAGCAGCGCATGGCCGACCTCACCAACGCGATCCCCGCGATGGTGGGCTACTTCGACATGAACGAGACCTGCCTGTACGCCAACGACGCGGGCCTGCGTTCGCTGGGCGTCAACCGCGCCGACATCCCCGGCCTGGGCATGCGCGCGGCGCTCGGCGAGACGGTGTACGCGCAGCACGAGCCCTACGTGCGCGAGGCGCTGCAGGGCCGCCGCTCGCGCCTCGACGGCAAGGTGGAGTTCGCCGGCCGCGCCGCGCATTTCCAGGCCCACCTGATCCCCGACCACAGCGACGGCGGCGCGCAGCGCGGCTTCTACCTGATGACCTTCGACATCACCGCGCTGAAGGAGGCCGAGGCCCGCCGCGCCAAGGTCGAGGGCCAGTTGCGCGCGATCACCGACAACCTGCCGGTGTCCATCACCTACCTCGACGCCGAGCAGCGCTACCGCTTCGTCAACCGCACGGGGCTGGAGTGGCTGTGCCGCCCGGCCGACGAGGTCATCGGCCAGCGCATCGGCGACATCCTGCGGCCTGTCGCCTACGAGCGCCGGCGCGGGAACATCGAGGCCGCGCTCACCGGCAGGCGCGTCACGTTCGAGGCGGAGTCCGTCGTCCGCGGGGTCGCGGGCATGCTCAACTGCGTCTACATCCCCGACATCGAGTCCGACGGCCGCGTGGCTGGCCTGTACGGCCTGGCCACCGACGTGTCGGCGCTGAAGAACGTCGAGAAGCAGCTGAGCCTGCTGGTGCGCTCGGACGCGCTCACGGGCGTGGCCAACCGCTACTCCTTCAACGAGACGATGCCGCTCGCGCTGTCCCGCGCGCGCCGAGCGATGTCGGGCATAGCGCTGATGTACCTCGACATCGACCACTTCAAGAGCATCAACGACAGCCTCGGGCACGCGGCCGGCGACGAGGTGCTCAAGGCCTTCGCGCAGCGGCTGCAGCAGAGCATGCGCGCCACCGACACCGTCGCGCGCCTGGGCGGCGACGAGTTCGTGATCATCCTCGAGTGCGTCGGCAGCGCCGACGAGCCGCAGGTCGTGGCACGCAAGATCGTCTCCAACGTCGTCCGGCCGCTGGAGGTGGCGGGCCGCACGCTGACGCTCACCACCAGCATCGGCGTGGCCTTCCGCCGCGAGGTCACGTCGGCCGACGCGGCCACCGCCGAGGCGCTCATCGGCCGCGCCGACGCCGCGCTCTACGCCGCCAAGAACGCCGGACGCAACACCTGGCGCGTGATGGTCGACGATGTGCTGATCGAGATGCAGGGGGTCGCATGAGCGCCCGCATGGCGCGGCGCGCGCTCGTGGGCGCAGCGTGGGCGCTCGCCTGGACGCTCGCGTGGGGCGGCGCGCTCGCGGTGTTCGCCCGCCGCGCCGAGGCCGCGCCGCCGCTGGTGGCGGCGGTGTCGCCGGGGCCGGTGTCGCTGCCGGTCTACGTGGCGCAGGCGCGGGGCTTCTTCAAGGACGAGGGCCTGGATCTGCAGGTGCGCGAATGCGCCAGCGGCCGCGAGTGCTACCAGTGGCTGGCCGACGGCCGCGTCGACCTCGCCACCGCCGCCGAGCTGCTGGTGGTCACCGGCGAGGCCGCGCATCGCGAGCTGGCCATCGTGGCCACCATCAGCGCGTCGTCGTACCAGATCAGGATCGTGGCGCGCCGCAGTGCGCAGATCGCCGAGGCGCCGCAGATCCGCGGCAAGCGCGTGGGCACCGTGCTGGGCAGCTCGGCGCAGTATTTCCTGGACAACTGGCTCGTGTTCAACGACATCGACCCGGCCACGGTGACGGTGACCGGCCTGCCGCCCGACAAGCTCGTGGCCGCGCTGGCGGCCCGCAGCGTGGACGCGATCGCGATCTGGGAGCCGATCGCCTCGTCGGCGGCGCTGCTGCTGGCCGGCGACGCGGTCACGTTCGCGACGGCGCGCGTGTACACCCAGCACTTCGCCCTGGTGGGCGCCCGCCCCATGCTGGAACGCCGCGACGCCGACGTGGCGAGGCTGCTGCGCGCGCTGCTGCGGGCCCAGCGCGCGATCCAGGCGGACCCCGATGCGGCGCGGGCGGTGCTCGCCGAGCGCCTGCACGTGCCCGTCGCGATGGCGGCCTCGATGATGGAGAACCTGGACTACCGCGTGCGCCTCGACCAGTCGCTCGTGACCACCATGCAGGGCGAGGCGCGCTGGGTCGCGCGCAATGCCGGCGGCGGCCGCGCGAACGTGGACGTGCTGCGCGCCATCGATCCCGCGCCGTTGCGCCGGATCGAATCCGAAGCCGTGGGGCTCGTCCAATGACGCGGCCGGCCCTTGTCGAGGAGTCGCGGCGCCTGGCCGCGCTGCGCGAGCTGGGCGTTCTCGACACGCTGCCCGAGGCCGCCTTCGACACCATCACCGCCACCGCGGCGCAGCTGTGCGGCGTGCCGATCGCGCTGATCTCGCTGGTCGACGCGCAGCGCCAGTGGTTCAAGTCCAACTTCGGCCTGCCCGGCGCCAGCGAGACGCCGCGCGACGTCGCGTTCTGCGACCACGCGATCCGCGACGACGCGCTGTTCGAGGTGCCCGACGCCACGCGCGATCCGCGCTTCTCCGGCAACCCGCTCGTCACGGGCGAGCCGGACATCCGCTTCTACGCCGGCGCGCCCATCGTGATGCCCGGGGGCGAGCGCATCGGCACCGTCTGCGTGATCGATCGCGTCAGCCACCAGCTCGACGAGCACCAGCGGGCGATGCTCGCGCACCTGGCCACCATCGTGGGGGCCATGCTGACCCAGCGCCGCCAGCTGCTGGCCGCCACCAGCCGCCTGGCCGAGAGCGAGCTGCGCGTGCGCCGCCTGTACGAGGCCACGCCGGCGATCCTGCATTCCATCGGCCCGGACGGCCGCCTTCTGCACGTGAGCGATCGCTGGCTCGCGCTGCTCGGCTACCAGCGCGACGAGGTGATCGGCCGGCTGTCCTCCGACTTCCTCACCCCGGCCTCGCAGGCACATGCGCGCGACGTGGTGCTGCCGGCCTTCTTCCGCACCGGGCGCTGCGAGCGCGTGGAGTACCAGTTCGTGCGGCGCGACGGCAGCGCCATCGACGTGCTGCTGTCGGCCACGCTGGAGCGCGACGAGCACGGCGGCAGCGCGCGCTCGCTGGCGGTGCTGGAGGACGTGACGGCCACGCGCCGGCTGGAGCGCGAATTGAACCGCACCCACGCGCACCTGGACGCGGTGGTGGACAACATGCCGGCGCTGGTGGGCTACTGGGATCGCGGCAGCGTCACCCGCTTCGTCAACCGCGACTTCCAGGCGGCCGTGGGCCTGCCCACCGATCGCCTGATCGGGGTGCGCCTGGGCGAGCTGTTCTCGGCCATCGACGCCCAGGGCTGGAGCACGCTGGAGCCGCGCATCGAGGCGGTGCTGGGCGGCCGCCGCCAGGAGTTCGAATGGGCGATGCTCACCACCTCGGGGCTGCGCCAGCTGCGCGTGACGCTGGTGCCGGCGGCGCCGTTCGACGGCGAGGCCGACGGCTTCTACGGCACCTGGTTCGACATCACCGGCATGAAGTCGCTGGAGCTGCGCCAGCGCAACAGCGAGCAGCGCTACCGCCTGCTGTTCGACAACCTGTCCAGCGGCCACGCGCTGCACACGATCGAGGTGGACGAGGCCGGCACGCCGGTGAACTACCGCTACCTCGCGATGAACGCGGCCTTCTGCGCCATGCTGGGCATCGACGCGGCCACGGCCGTGGGCGCGCGCGTGACCGACGTGTTCCCCGACGTCGCCAAGGACCCGGCCAACTGGATCGCGCGCTTCGGCCACGTGGCCCTCACCGGCGAGCCGGCCCGCTTCGAGCAGCTCGGCGCGTCGGGCCGCTGGTGGGACATCGTCGCCTACCGCCCCGTGCAGGGCCAGTTCGCGGTCATCGCGCAGGACATCTCCGAGCGCAAGCGGCTGGAGGCCGAGGTGGCCGCGCTGCGAGCCCGTACGTCCTAGCAACATCGCGTCCCTATACTCGAGTCAAACCGAGTACAGGAGACAGCCCGATGAATCGACCCCCCCGGATGTGGAGCCTCGCGCTCGCGCTGCTGGCGGGCCCGGGCGCGGCGATGGCCGCCATCGGCAACGACGCGGCGCAGGAGCTCACGCGCAAATCGGGACTGTGGGTGCAGCTCGATTCGCTGGGCAGCCAGGTGCGCGGGGGCATGTCCGACGCGCTGGACAAGAACGGGGCCAGGGTGTCCGCCGCCCAGCGCGCGCGGATGCTCGATTGCGCGCAGTCGGCCTTCGCCGCCGACGGCCTGAGGGAGGTCGGCGTCGACGCGGTGGCCGGCGCACTCGATCCGTCGGACGTGGCGCCGCTGCGCGACTGGTACGACAGCGCGCTGGGCCGCAAGATCGCGAGCGCCGAGGAGGCGTCGGCGAACCAGATCCTCGCGCCCGAGGAACGCCTGCGCCGCGGCGCCGAGGCGCTGTCGGCGGGCAGCCCCGCGCGCACGGCGGCGCTGCAGTCCATCCTCGCCGAGACCCATTCGGTGGAGATCATGGCCGACACGCTCATCGAGATGGCCTTCGCCGTGCAGCAGGGCATGGCCACGCTCGATCCGGCGTCCACGCCCGCGGCCGTCGCCAACATCAAGGCCGCCATGGAGGCACGGCGTCCGCAGCTGGTTCGGCACTACGCGCAGATCTCGCTGCCCGCCTACGCGTTCACGTATGGCAAGCTGGAAGACGACGACCTGCGCCAGTACGCCGAGCACCTGACCAGCCCCAGCGCCAAGACGTTCAACGACGCCTCGGCGCGCGGCGTGGCGCGCGCACTCACGGCCGGATCGACGAAGCTGGGACGCTGCCTGAAGGACGCGGGCGCGAAGTCCTGAGGCGGCGCGGCGGCCGGCGAGCCGCCGCTGCGCGGGTGCATGCAGATCCAGGCGGCAAGTCATCGGTTAGAGTCAATCCAGCGCGTCACGCGGTACGGCCCATGTGACCTGTCGCATAGGCTAGGCTGCATCTCCAACGTCAGATCTGGGAGGGAACTCGGATGGACAAGCGGGACTTGGGAGGATGGGCCGTTGCAGGCGTGACCTTCGGCGCCGGCGCAGGCATCGTCTATAGCCTGGTGTGGGCGTTCGTGGCGCTTGTGGCGCCCGTCGGCAATGCGCTGGCCACCATCGTCGCTTGGCTGCTTGCCATCCTGATCGCGGCACTGTTGGCCATAGCCGTCGTTCTGGTCATCCTGTTCGCGCTCCGCGTTGCGACGGTCACCATCATCGATGACATCCGGTCGCGGCTCGCGAAGATGAGCGCCGACACCGCGGACAGCGCGGTCGACGCGGCACTGTTTGGTGGCCTGGCGCTGGTGGCGGGCCTGGTGGCCTATTTGAGTACGGGGGACTGGCTCAAGGGCAACGAACTGGGACTGATCAAGGGGCTGGCCCTGTTCACGATGGTCATCGCCGCCTGCAAGTTTCTGCTCTCTTCAGGCGTTCGATCAATCCGGCATGCCGTGATCCCCGTGCTGGTTCTCGCTTACGTCGGCATTGCTTGTTTCGGCGGCTACTACTGGAACGTCCGGTGTGCGAACGAGACCGGGGAGACCACGCTGGAGTGCATGCTGGAGATGCACGATGATCTGCCGGAGCACAACGGCGAGAACATCGCCAAGCTGATGGCGATGATGGAGGACATGGCGCGCAGCCTGAAGACGATGACGCAGAAGCCGGCTGCGAGTGTCGGCGCTCCCGCCGCCTCCGCGACGGCCACCGCTGTCGTGGATTCTGCATCCCACGTCGAGGTCAGCGAGGATCGTCCTCACGTGCGCAAGGAGGGCAAGGACAGCTCGCCCGACGGATTCAAACAGCATGTGTTCCTGGTGACCGGGCACGTCGTGGTGTTCGTGGCGGCCCTGTTTGCCATGGCGTATCCGTTTCAGCGTGCCGGCTGGAAGCGCATGCTGGGGCTTGGCAAGGCGGACTGAAGGCGCGCAGATGTTCACGAGGCCCGTGATGCAACTGCAACAGCGGCTACCGGCGCCACCCGACCAAATCACCGGCCGCAAGGGCACATGCCGGCAAGGTGCGGTCGTTCGCCGATGGCGGCTTTCAGGTGTGTCGGCTATGCTGCTTTCGCCGACAAAATTGCCAGAAGACATAAGTGACGCGCCGCGCTCATCCGCCGTTCGACGTAGAAGGCTTTAGCAGCCGGTTCCGCGATGAGTCTGACCGAGCGTGCATCGTGCTGGGCGCGGCTCTTATCGACGCCCAACTGGAGAGGCTGTACCTACGACGCCTTTTGGGGGGGCCGACAGAACTTCTGCGACGAGGTTCCGTGCCCAGATCACTCTCCGATCGCAACAAGATGGCGCATGCTCTCGGTTGGATTAGTAACGACGTGCTGCATGACCTTGAAATAATCCGCGAGATTAGAAACGACTTCGCTCATAGCTCAGACTTCGACCTCTCGTTTCAGGACAGTGCAACGGCGGCCCGCTGCGAGCAATTCTGGGTCGCTCGTGTTCTATTGGATGCCAATGAGCATGCAGCGTCTCTGCCCAACCGGAGTTGGTCTGCAGACCTCATCCGCGCTATGGGTGCCGTTTTCAAGCCCGCGCGGCAGCGGTTCGAGGTCACGGTGGAGATGTTGGCGCAGTACTTGGAAGGGCTACCCGCGGCGCCTCCCGTCTACAGTGGCCCGAATTTTCGTGATGAACTCTGGAACCTAGGTTCAGTTGTGAACCTTAGGTTTGAAGCAGTGGGAAAGGTTGAACGCGTTCCGGATGAAGGCGCGCCAGAACATAAGCCGACATAAGCGGCGGTGTCCGGCCAGAAGCAGACAGCCGTGGATGTCTGCTTGCGGATCACGCAAAGCACGCTGTAAGCTGCACCGCGATCGGACAGCGCACGGAGAGGCTCCAGAAATGCGAAGCAGCTTTTCGTTTGACTACACACCCAATCTGGCTGATGTGAAATTCGGCATCCACCTCTCTCAGTGGGGAAGCAGCCGACGCAAGATTCGTACGTTGGTGCTCGGGTTCGTCTTTCCAGCGACGCTCATGACGGCATGGCTGAGTATCGGAACGGACGGCATCGAAATCCCAATGGCCGCGGGCGCAGGCCTGGTGTTTGGCGCTCTTTGGGGCGTCCTGTTCTTCACAGCGTTCAACGCGTGGCTGGCGCGTTCGATATTGATCAGGCAAACGCGAAACGGCGCGACTCAGCAAGTGTTGGTGGACGAGAGGACGGTTGAACACCGAAATGCCGTTTCCTCAAACAGCATCTCCTGGGCGGCCGTGACGAGCGTGAGGGAGTTCGATCGCGCGTTCCTGTTGATGACAGGCGATCGCGCCGTAGGTTCGATCGAGAAGGTTGGCGCCGTCTCGCCATCGGAGCTTGACGAGCTTCGGTCGTTCATCCGGTCGATCAAACCACTTGAGCCAGGCGCGGGCCTGGCTCTTGGATCGTCTTGACCGACCCGCAATCCGCGATTGGCTACGCTGCTCTCGGCCACAAGCAGCCGCTCGTGACGGTCGGCATTCGGGATGGGAGAACCGCGACGATGAAGACGCTTTTCCACCTTGCATTTGCACTTTGCTCGCTCATCGCGTGCGCCAGTTCATATGCTGGTTGGCTGGACCCGCTTCCGGCTTCGGCCCCAGCGATTCAAGAGTCGATGAAAGTTGCGAGGGATGACTTCTTCGAAGTTCCAAGCTCGAAGCTCGCCGCGGCCGAAGATTATTTGAAGTCTTCTAAGACACTCGTAGAGCCATCCGATATCGCCGAATACTTCGGACGCCCTGATTTCAAGTGTCACGCGCCGTCAAAGCTCTACCTGGTACGAGCTTTGTATGAAAACGGCGGGACGGGGGTGTTCGAGCTGGGATGGGCTGGGTCGGCGTTGGTCGTGTCGCATTTTTCGCTGGGCCACGCCAGCGTCGAGGAGCAATCGGTTCTCGTCGCCTGCCTAGCCCGTGCCCCGTCCGCTGTTTATTCCTCCATCTCCGGCGCTCTGTAATTTTCAAGGGCGGTCGGCCCGAAGTAGCCGACGGCGGCTCGGCACGCGCTTGGATGACGGCTTCGCGGCGTTGAATCCGGAAACCCGAAGGACAGCAACGGGTTGTGAACCGGCATCGCAAGCCCTCGGAATGCAAGCGGTCGCCGACCACAGCCCTGACGGGTTGGCCGAACAGGGCCTGCCGGGCTGCCGTCGAGATTGCCTGGCTTCGCCAACTCGCTGACGGACGGCACATGCGTGCGCCGGCAACTCCCTCGATTCCTTGCGTTCGCCTCAACGCGAAGGAATTTCGATGGCCGATATGGGTGACGAATCCGGCTGGAATCAGGCCTCGTCGGCCGCCGCCTTGGTCTTGCGCGCCGGCCGTGCCGTCTTCTTCGCGGCGGGCTTGTCGGCCGCGGGCGCGGCCTTCTTCGCCGCCGGGGTCTTGCGCGCGCGGGAGGCCTTCGCTGCGACGGCGGGGGCCGGCGCTTCCGCAATGACCGGGGCCGGAGCCGGTGCGGGCGTCGGCACGGGGGCCGGTGCCTCGACCACGCGTTCCGCGGCCGGCGCCGCGTTCTTGCGCGTCGCGCCGCCCCGGCCACCGCGTCCGCCGCGATTGCCTCGCCGCGGGTTGCCTTCGCGCGGTGCTTCCGGCTCGATCGCCTCGTCGGTGACGTAGGTGTCGGCGTCAGGCGCCGGCTCGTTCGGCGGGTTCACGCCGCGGCCGGCCTGCGTCACGCGAGCGGCATCGGCGAAGCGTTCGGCGGCGTCGTCATCCTCTTCGGTGTCGAACAAGGCCGGCTGCGGCACCTGGACGGCCACCGGGGCCTCGAAGTCGTGGCGATCCGGTGCGCCGCGACGCCCGCCGCGCGATCGCGCACCGCGGCCGCGCGGCTCGCGGGCCTCGGCCTCGCCGGCGCGATGGGTCACCGGCAGAACCTCGGGGGCCGACTCGGCGGCGGACGCGCCGCCCGGGGCCGCATCGCTGCCGCTGCTGCGGAACACGTAGGCGTTGGACTTCTCGTCGCGGCCCATCTTCAGGAAGCCGCGCGCCTGCATCTCCTCGAGCAGGCCGCCGAAGCTGCGGAAGCCGTAGTACGACTCGGAGAAGTCGGGCTTGCGGCGCTTGATGGCCTCCTTGAGCACCGACGCCCAGATCTTGCCGCCGTCGCCGCGCTCGGAATACAGCGCCTCGAAGGTCTGCAGCGCGAGCTCGACGGCCTTGTTCTTGCGGTTCTCGGCCTCCTCGCGGCGGCGGTCGTCGTCGGCGTTGCCCGAGGGCGCCGGACGGCGGCTCTTCTCCTGCGGCGGCCGTTGCTCGCGCCGCATCGACTGGCGGCCGCTCTCGCGCACCAGGTCGTCGTAGAAGATGAACTCGTCGCAGTTGGCGATGAGCAGGTCGGAGGTGGACTCCTTGACGCCCACGCCGATCACCTGCTTGTTGTTCTCGCGCAGCTTCGAGACGAGCGGCGAGAAGTCGGAGTCGCCGCTGATGATCACGAAGGTGTTGACGTGCGACTTCGTGTAGCAGAGGTCCAGCGCGTCCACCACCAGCCGGATGTCGGCCGAGTTCTTGCCCGACTGGCGTACGTGCGGGATCTCGATCAGCTCGAAGCTGGCCTCGTGCATCGGCGCCTTGAAGCCCTTGTAGCGCTCCCAGTCGCAGTACGCCTTCTTCACGACGATGCTGCCCTTGAGCAGCAGGCGCTCCAGCACCAGCTTGATGTCGAACTTCTCGTGGTGCGTCTCGCGCACGCCGAGCGCGACGTTCTCGAAGTCGCAGAACAGCGCCATGCTGGTGATGTCGGGGGAGGTGGCCATGTCGTGTTTCCGTCCGGGGAATGTTCTTGTGGGTGCGCGAAGCCTCGCATCATCACACGTTCGGGCGATCGCTCCAGGTCGAGTAGGGCGATGCCGCGAGGTTGGAATTGAAGTAGCGCGGGTCGTGGGTCACCTCCGCGCCCAGCCAGGGCGGCGGCTCGAACGCCTGGTCTTCCGACCCGAGCTCGATCTCGGCGACGACCAGGCCCGCGTTGTCGCCCTCGAACTCGTCGATCTCCCAGGTGGCGCCGGCGTGCACGACCACGCGGCGCCGCTTGCGCACCAGCGGGCCGTCGCACAGCGCCAGCAGCTCGCGCGCATCGGCTACCGGGATCGCGTATTCGAACTCGGCCCGGGTCGCGCCGGCGCTGGCGCCCTTGACGGTGAGCCAGGCCGCGTCCTCGACGATGCGCACGCGCACCGTGCGCTGCTTGTCGCGGTTGAGGTAGCCCTGCGCGTAGGCGGTGGCCGGCGCCTGGCGCCAGGCGTCGCCGACGACCAGGAACTTGCGTTCGATCTCGATGCCCATGTCGTGCCTTCACAGTGAGGCCCTCATTGTCGCGGCCCGGGACGGTAGAGTGGCGGCCATGAACAAGTGGACGAAGGACCACGTCGGGGGTGCGCTGCTGCTGGCGCTGGGCGTGGCGGTGGCGATCGCCGGCGCCGGCTACGGCCTGGGCAGCCTGCGCCAGATGGGCTCGGGCTTCTTCCCGACGGTGCTGGGCGTGCTGCTGGCGCTGATCGGCCTGGCGCTGCTGGCCTCCGGCCGCCGCGCGCCGCAAGCCGCGCCGCCGGAGCCGCCCGCCGAGACGGCGCACCTGGCCGGCCCGCTGGTGCAATGGCGCGCGTGGGGGTGCATCGTGGCCGGCGTGCTGGCGTTCGTCGTGCTGGGCGAGCACGGCGGGCTGGTGCCGGCGTCGTTCGCCGCCGTCTTCGTCTCCGCGATGGGCGACCGCCGCAACACGTGGCGTTCCGCCGCCGCCCTGGCCGCGGGCCTGACGGCGCTGGGCGTGGTCGTCTTCCACTACGGGTTGCACCTGCTGCTGCCCCTGTTCACCTGGTAGCCGGATGCACGACAGCCTGATCCAGCTGATGTACGGCTTCGGCGTGGCGCTGCAGCCCGACAACCTGATGTGGTCGGTGTTCGGTGTGCTGGTGGGCAACCTCATCGGCGTGCTGCCCGGCATGGGGCCGCTGTCGACGATCTCGATGCTGCTGCCCATCGTGTCCGTCATCGCGCCGGTGCCGGCGATCCTGATGCTGGCGGGCATCTTCTACGGCTCGCAGTACGGCGGGGCGATCGGCGCGATCCTGCTGAACCTGCCCAGCCATCCGCCGCACGCGGTGACCTGCCTGGACGGCTATCCGCTCACGCGCCAGGGCAAGGGCGGCACGGCGCTGGGCATCACGATGATGGCCTCGTTCTTCGCCGCCTCGGTGGGCATCGTGGTGATGATCTTCCTGTCGCCGATGCTGGTGCAGGCGGCCAACAGCTTCGGCCCGGCCGACATCTGCGCCATCATGCTGCTGGGCCTGCTGGCCGGCGCCACGATGTCGCGCGGCTCGCCGCTGAAGGGTGTGGCCATGACCGTGCTGGGCCTGCTGTGCGGCACCATCGGCACCGATTCGATGAACGGCACGGCGCGCTACACGCTGGGCATCTCGGAGCTGCGCGACGGCGTGGAGCTGGGCGGCCTCACGATGGGCCTGTTCGGCATCGCCGACTTCCTGGTGAGCGTCAACCGCACCACCGTCAGCCCGTCAGGCGCCCACGTGCGCATGCGCGACATGCGCCCGAGCCGCGCCGAACTGCGCCAGTCGTTCTGGCCGATGCTGCGCGGCACCGGCGTGGGCACGCTGTTCGGCGCGCTGCCCGGCACCGGTCCCACCATCACCACCTTCATCGCCTACGCCCTCGAACGCAAGTGGTCGAAGACGCCCGGGCGCTTCGGCAAGGGCGCGCTCGAAGGCGTGGCCGCGCCCGAGGCCGCGTCGCATTCCAAGACCCAGGTCGACTTCATCCCGACGATGTCGCTGGGCATCCCCGGCGACCCGGTGATGGCGCTGATCCTGGGCGCGCTGATCATGAAGGGCATCCAGCCCGGCCCGCAGCTGATCTCCGACCACCCCGACATCTTCTGGGGCCTCGTCGCCAGCTTCTGGATCGGCAACGTGCTGCTGGTGATCCTCAACGTGCCGCTGATCGGCGTGTGGGTACGCCTGCTGCGCGTGCCTTACCGCTTCCTGTATCCGTCGGCGCTGTTCTTCATCGCGGTGGGCGTGTTCAGCACGCGCAACAACCTGTTCGACGTGGCCATCGTCGCCGCGTTCGGCGTGATCGGCGCGGTGCTGCTGATGCTCGAGTTCCCGCTGTCGCCCATCGTGCTGGGCTTCGTGCTGGGGCCGATGCTGGAGGAGAAGTTCCGCCAGGCCACGCTGCTCTCGCGCGGCGACCTGTCGGTGTTCCTCACGCGCCCGGTGGCCGCGGGCTTCGTCGCGGCGAGCGGCCTGCTGGTGCTGGCGCAGGTGGTCGCCTGGCTGCGCGGCCGGCGACTGGCGGCCGCGCCCGCCTGACCGGCGCTTTCGGGACTCGCGGATCTCAGGGTCTGTGCGGTGTGGTGTTGCGCAACGGTTGTGCACAATCGATGGAACCGATCCCAAGCACGGAGGCTTCCATGTGTTCGCTGCGCGTCTGGTTCCTGCTCGCCTTCGCCCTGTCGTCCGCGGCCGCCGGCGCGGCCGCCGCGAAGCCGTCCGGCACCTTCGGCACCCGCGCCCAGCTGCGCGAGTGCCTGGCCCTCGATGACACGCTCAAGGCGCGCTCCAGCGGCCTCGAGTCCGCCGCCGCCGCGATCAACGACAGGACGGCGGCCAACGAGGCCGAGGCGGCGCGCCTGGCCGACATGAAGAAGGGCCTGGATCGCAGCGACAAGGCCGCGATCGCGGCGTTCAACCAGGCGGCGATGGCGCACAACCAGCATGTCCAGCAGGTCGACGAGGAAGTGTCCGGCGCGGAGGCCGCCCGCACCCGGCTCGCGGCCGACAAGGCGGACGCGGACCAGAAGTGCGGCGCGTTCACCTATCGCCCCGCCGACATCGAGGCCGTGGAAAAGGAGCGCAAGAACGCGGCCGCGGCGGCCTCGGCGCCTTGAGCCGCCACCGTGCGCGGCCGGGCACAATCCCGGCTCCTTCCAGCCGCCCCGCCACCATGCCGTTCCTGCGCCATCCGCTGTTCGTCCTCGTCTCGCTCGCGGCCTGCGCGGCGGCCGGCGCCACCACCGTCAAGACCGGCAAGCCCGCGGCCTCGCAGCCGGCGGCGCGCGCCTGGGCCACGCGCGACCAGTTGCGCGACTGCCTGGACACCGAGGCCGCCCTCAAGGAACGCTTCAAGGGCGTCGAGGCCACCGTCGACGCGCACGAGCGGCTGTTCGACCAGGTCGAGGCCGAGCGCAACAAGCTGGCGGAACTGCAGGGCCAGCTGGATCACGACAGCGAGGTCTCCGTGCGCGCGTTCAACGCGCTGGTCCAGGAACACAACCAGCACGTGAAGCAGCTGAACCAGGACGCGGCCGATTCGCGGCCGGCCTCAGAGGCCTACAACGCCGACATGGCGGCCTACAACCATCGGTGCGCGTCGCTGGTCTACCGCGTGGAGGACATGGACGCCGTGATGCGCGAGCGCAGGAAGGCGGCCGCCGCTTCGGCGGCTTCGCGCTAGAAGGCGAGGGTCATGCGCACGCTGTCGCCCACCCGCAGGCGCGCCCCCGCGGGGCCGCGCGCGTAGACGCCGAACACGGTCGCGCCGTCCGCGCGGCGCTGGCGCGACATCCGGGCCAGCGTGTCGCCCACCGCCGTGTCGACCTGGCCCGAGTCGGGATCGACGTCGGGCACCGGGCAGCGCACGCAGGGCGCGGTGACCTCCAGGCGCGTCGTCCCGTCCGCCCGCAGCCAGTCGAGCGCGGCCACGCTCTCCTCGATGAACTCGACGCCGTCCTCGCCGGCCGGCCCCGACAGCACGATGTTGGGCCGGTAGCGCCGCGGGTCGGCGCGGGGGCGGCCGGCCGCGGCCAGCTGGGCGTCGACCGCGTCCACCGAGGGCGCGAACACCAGGTGCAGCGCGTTGTTGCCCTCGCGCGCGACGGCCGCGTCGCCGAGCCGCACCAGCCGCACCGGCGCGCCCACCACCTGCGCCAGCCAGCCGGCCACCGCGTCGCCGGCGTCGGCGGCGTCGAATACCTCGTGGCGCGCCTTCAGGTCGCTCCACATCTTCACCTGGCAGGCGACGAGCTCGGCCGGCGTCGCCACCTCGGTCGCGCCCGGCGCGCCCAGGTGCAGGCGGGCGCCCGCCACGCGCGGGTGCACCAGCGCGAGCCTGGGGAACTCGCCCTGCCACGTGATCTCGCCGCGCGCGTTGACGATGGCCCAGCCGCGGTCGCCGGCGGCGCCGCCGCGGGCGTCCAGCAGCAGCTCCGGCACCGGCATCGGGGCGCAGGCCTTGACGGGGTAGATGTACAGCGCGGTCGCGGCGCAGGTGAGGCTGAAGTCGGCGATGGAGTCGGTCATGGCGAAGGGGCGGCGCGAGTCTCGCGCGGCGCCCACGCGCGACTATGCCCCAGGCGTGCTCAGGTACAGTCGAATTTCACACCTGATTCGGCGCTCCCATGACTGTTCGCGTTCTCACCGGCATCACCACCACCGGCACCCCGCACCTCGGCAACTACGTCGGCGCCATCCGGCCCGCGATCGCCGCCAGCCGGCGCTCGGACGTGGAGAGCTTCCTGTTCCTGGCCGACTACCACGCGCTGGTCAAGTGCGACGACCCGGCCCGCGTGGAGGAATCGCGCCTGGCGCTGGCCGCCACCTGGCTCGCCGCCGGCCTGGATCCCGAGCGCGTCACGTTCTACCGCCAGAGCGACATCCCCGAGATTCCGGAGCTGAACTGGCTGCTCACCTGCGTCACGCCCAAGGGCATGATGAACCGCGCACACGCCTACAAGGCCGCCACCGACGCCAATGCCGGCGGCGAGCCCGACGACGGCATCAACATGGGCCTGTTCTGCTATCCCGTGCTGATGTCGGCCGACATCCTCATGTTCAATGCGCACCAGGTGCCGGTGGGCAAGGACCAGGTACAGCACATCGAGATGGCGCGCGACATCGCGCAGCGCTTCAACCATCTCTTCGGCCAGGGCCGGGCGCTGTTCACGCTGCCCGAGGCCGTCACCGACGCCGAGATGCAGCTGCTGCCGGGCCTGGACGGCCGCAAGATGTCCAAGAGCTACGACAACACGATCCCGCTGTTCGAAGGCGGCGCCAAGGGCCTGGCCGCGGCCATCGCGCGCGTGGTCACCGACTCGAGGCTGCCCGGCGAGCCCAAGGATCCGGAGGGCGCGCACCTGGTGACGCTGTTCGACGCGTTTGCCACCACCGACGAGCGCGCGGCGTTCCGCGCCGAGCTGCGCGCCGGACTCGCGTGGGGCGAGGCCAAGAAGCGCCTGCACGACGTGATCGAGCGCGAGATCGCGCCGATGCGCGCGAAGTACGAGACGTTCATGGCGCGCCCCGAGCTGATCGAGGAGCAGCTGCTGATCGGCGCGAAGAAGGCGCGCGCCATCGCCGCGCCGTTCCTGCAGACGCTGCGCGAGGCCGTGGGCCTGCGCCGCTTCCGCGCGCTGGCCGCCGCGCCCGCCGCAGGTACCAAGGCCGCCGCGGCCGCCCCGCTGGCCGCGTTCAAGCAGTACCGCGAGGCCGACGGCCAGTTCTACTTCAAGCTCGTGGGCGCGGGCGACGCGCTGCTGCTGCAGAGCGCCGCGTTCGCCCAGGGCCGCGACGCGGGCGTGTGGGTGGCCAAGCTGAAGAAGGAGGGCGCCGCCGCGCTCGCCGGCGCGCCGGTGACGCTGGCCGCCGACGAGGCCGCGGTGCGCGCCGCGCTCGACCGGTTCCTCGAGGTGGAATGAAATGAACGGCCCCGGCCGCGCGTAAAGATTCGTGAGCCGGTCCGCACGCCGCGGCCGAACAGGTGCAACATCACGACTGTGGGCAACCGCCCCGGAACGGCGTTTGCCGGTCTTGAATGGCATCCGGTGCCACGAGCACCAGCGAGGTTTCATCATGAACACCCTTCACGCACCCATCCACACCATGCGCCTCGTGTTCGGCGCCCTGGCCGTGGTCGTGCTGCTGGCGGCCGCCTCGGCCGTCGCGGCGTCCGAGCCCGTCGCCAGCGACCAGTTCACGCCCGGCTGGCAGGCCCACGCGAGGCCGCTGTTCAATCTCGGCCCCGCGATGCGCGTGCCGGGCCGCGACCGCTACGAGATGCCGGGCATCCTGGCCACCGGCGACTACGTGCTGGTGCGGCGCAAGGGCGACAAGGCGGAGTTGATCAACACCTCCATCATCACCGTGCGCGGCGGCAACGAGAAGCAGTACATCTTCCTGGACGCCGGCATCGGCCAGGTCGAGGCGCTGCCCGTGGCGGACGTGCCCGCGCTGAAGACGCTGGGCATGAGGCCCTCGCGCTGACCGTTGCGCCGCCGGCGGTCGCCGGCCCGGTTTTGGGTATGCTGGCGCCATGCCGCTAGACACCCTCGACTACCAGACCGGCGACTCGCCGAAATCCACCATCATCATCCTGCACGGGCTCGGCGCGAGCGCGACCGACTTCGTGCCCGTGGCCCGCGAGCTGGACCTGCGTGCACTGGGCGATGTGCGCTTCGTATTCCCGTTCGCGCCGGTGCGCCCCGTCACCATCAACGGCGGCATGTCCATGCCCGCGTGGTACGACATCCTGGGCGCCGACCTCGTGCGCCGCGAGGACGAGCCCAGCCTGCGCGAATCGGCCACCGCCGTGCAGATGCTCGTCGACCGCGAGATCGCCAGGGGCGTGCCGGCCTCGCGCATCGTGCTGGGCGGGTTCTCGCAAGGCTGCGCGATGACGCTGCTGGCCGGCCTGCGGGCGCCGCAGCGACTGGCGGGGCTGCTGGGCATGTCGGGCTACCTCCCGCTGGCGGCCACCACGGCCGCGGAGCGCAGCAAGGCCAACCGCGACGTGCCCATCTTCCTGGGCCACGGCCGCATGGATCCGGTGGTGCCGTTCGCACGCGGCACGGCCACGCGCGACGCGCTGGTCGAGCTGGGCCACCCAGTGGAGTGGCACGACTACCCGATGCAGCACTCGGTGTCGCAGGAAGAGATCGCCGACGTCGAGGCGTGGCTGCTGAAGGTGCTGGCCCTCCAGTCGTGACCGTCATCCTGCGCGCAGTCGCAGGATGACGACCAATTTCGTCAGAGCGGCTTCTTGGCCAGCTTGCCCTTGGGCGCCACGGCGGTCACGGGCGGGGTCGGGCGATCGGATCCGGCGGCCTTGGGCACCGCGGCATCCTTCTTCGGCTTCTTGACGTTCTTGGTGGAGCGTTGTTCCTTGGACATGGGGCCCTCCGGCAGGTTGGTTGATGAACTCGGCCGAAATGGTAAGGCATCGCGGAGGTGTCGTGCGCTGCTCGGCCATTTCTGCAAGCTCCGCAGTCGAGCCGCAGTCGCGGGATGACGGGTCATCGATGGCCCTCGGCACGGGCATCGACCGGCCATCGGCGAAAATGCGCCGATGCCCAGGACCCCGATGTTCGCACCGCTGCCCGATGGCCCGCTCGACGTGGTGGGCGACGTCCACGGCGAACTCGACGCGCTCCACGCGCTGCTGGCGCACCTGGGCTACGACCGTGACGGCGGGCATCCCGACGGCCGCCGCCTGGTCTTCGTCGGCGACCTGTGCGATCGCGGGCCCGACAGCCCCGGCGTCATCGTGCTGGTGCGGCGCCTGGTGGAGTCCGGCCGCGCGCTCGCGACGCTGGGCAACCACGAGATCAACCTGCTGCGCGGCGACCGCAAGGACGGCAACGACTGGTTCTGGAGCGAGTTCGGCGCGCGCGACGCCAAGTACGAGCCGCGCGCCCACCTGCCGGCCGACCAGCGCGACGGCGTGATCGCGTTCCTGCGCAGGCTGCCGCTGGCGCTGGAGCGCGCCGACCTGCGCGTGGTGCACGCGGCCTGGGACGTGGCATCGATCGCGCTGCTGCGCGGCGCCGATCCCGCGCTGAGCCGCGTGGAGCACTTCCTGCGCTGGGACGCCGACGCGGAGGCGCTGATCGCCGCGCGCGGCATCGGCGAGGCGGCGCGCATCGAGTACGAGGAGTACCGCGAGCGCCTGGTCGACCCTGGCCGGCAGGTGCCCATGCTGGTGGCCACGGCCCAGGTCGACGAGATCCGCCAGATGGCCAACCCGATCCGCGTGGTCACCTCGGGCATCGAGCGTGGCGCGCCGCGCCCGTTCTTCGCGAGCGGACACTGGCGCTTCGTCGAGCGCATCCGCTGGTGGGACGAGTACGCCGATACGGTGCCGGTGATCGTGGGCCATTACTGGCGGCAGTTCGCGCGCGTGGATCGCGCGTCGCTGGGCAAGACCGAGGAGAACCTGTTCACCGACCTCGCGCCCACCGCCTGGCACGGGCAGCACCGCAACGTGTTCTGCATCGACTTCTCCGTGGGCGGCCGCTTCCTCGAGCGGCCGCTCGCGACGGGCGCCGTGCCGCGCTCGCGGCTGGGGGCGCTGCGCTGGCCCGAGCGCGTGCTGGCGCTGGATACCGGCGAGATGCTGGCGACCGACTAGCGATCGATCAGGATCGCGCGGAAGTCGTTGACGTTGGTCAGCGTGGGCCCGGTGACCACCGAGTCGCCGAGCGCGCGGAAGAAACCGTGGCCATCGTTGGCGTCGAGGCTCGCGCGCGGGTTGATGCCCGCGGCCCATGCGCGCGCGAGCGTGTCGGGCGTCACGTGCGCGCCCGCGATCTCCTCCGCGCCGTCCACGCCGTCGGTGTCGCCCGCGATCGCGTGCACGCCCGTCAGGCCGTCCAGCGCCACGGCCAGCGACAGCAGGAACTCCACGTTGCGGCCGCCGCGGCCCGTGCCGCGCACGGTGACCGTCGTCTCGCCCCCGGACAGCAGCACGCAGGGCGCATCGAACGGCTGGCCGCGCAGCGCCACCTGGCGCGCGATGCCGGCCATCGCCTTGCCCAGGTCGCGTGCCTCGCCCTCCAGGCTGTCGCCCAGGATGTGCGCGGCCAGGCCCGCGTCGCGCGCCACCCTGGCCGCGGCCTCCAGCGCGACCTGCGGCGCGGTGATCATGCGCAGCTCGCCGCGCGCCAGCCGCGGGTCGCCGGGCTTGACGGACTCGCCTTCGCCGTTCTCGAGCAGCCGCCGCACCGCGCCGGGCACGGCCATGCGATGGCGGTCGACGATGGCCAGCGCGTCGGCGCAGGTGGTGGGGTCGGCCACGGTGGGGCCGGAGGCGATGTCGCGCGGGTCGTCGCCGGGCACGTCGGAGATCACGAGCGTCAGCACGCGCGCCGGATGGCACAGCGCGCCCAGCCGGCCGCCCTTCAGCGCGGACAGGTGGCGGCGCACGCAGTTCATCTCCGAGATCGTGGCGCCGCTGGCCAGCAGCGCGGCGTTGACGGCGCGCTTGTCGTCCAGCGTGAGGCCGGGCGCGGGCGCCACCAGCAGCGACGAGCCGCCGCCGGAGATCAGCGCGATCACGAGGTCGTCCTCGCCGAGCCCCGTCACCTTCTCCGCGATGCGCCGCGAGGCCAGCAGCCCGGCCTCGTCGGGCACCGGATGCGCGGCCTGCGCGATCTCGATGCGCTCGCACGGCACCTCGTAGCCGTAGCGCGTGATCACCAGCCCCTCCAGCGGGCCGGGCCAGTGATCCTCCAGCGCGCGCGCCATCGCGGCCGAGGCCTTGCCGGCGCCGATCACGATCGTGCGGCCCTTGGGCGGTGCGGGCAGGTGCGGCGGCAGGCACAGCGCGGGCTGCGCCGACGCGATGGCCGCTTCGAACATCTGGCGCAGCAGCGCGCGCGGATCGGGGATCGTGCTCATGCGGCCATTTTGAACGCCATCGGGCCGGGTGCGCGTCTCGAACGACACCGAAGCGACACGTCCTTCGAGCGCGCTTTACATGACGGGATGCAGCGATGTCTAGCGTTGTCATTCGCTCGACATTGGCGATCAATACCCTTTCGCGTCCCCCCACTCCGATCCTGACGCACACGCCATGAAGACCCACGCCCACCTGTTCGCGCTCTCGCCCGTCGTGCTCGCCCTGCTCCTCGCCGGCTGCGGCGGCGACTCGGGCGCGGGCAGCGCCGCCACGACCCCGATCGCAGCGCCGACCGGCGTCGGCGCGGCCGACACGGCGCCCGCGCCGGACCCGTCCACGGTGCTGCCCTTCGTCGACTACGCCTACACCAATCAGCGTGGGAACGCGCAATACGCGACGTTGGCCACCAACGCCGGCGTGCGCGTGGTCGCGGGCTTCCTCGACCTCTGGGCGCCCAGCACCGCGTTGGTCGACGCGGGCGCCGCGGCGCCCGCCGTCGGAAGCTTCGCCGCCGTCGCGGCGTCCACCTGGACCGGCATTCCGGGCAGCGCCACCGACGGCAAGATCGTCAACGCCGGCGTGCTGGCCCAGAACATCGCCTACGCGACGGTCGCCACCAACTCGCGCAGCGCCGACCAGGCCATGGCGGCCTACATCGACGACCGTCGCGCCAAGGGCTACAGCGTCACCGATGGCCTGGGCCCGCTGACCTCCGCCTGGCGCACCGCGGCGCAACAGACCACGACGATCACGGGCGTTCCCGCGGACGCGACCGCCGTGCTCTACAACGACGGCGGCAACAACCTGGGCGTGGGTTCGAGCGGCGGCAACGCGAGCTTCGGCTCGGTGGTCGACTTCGTGAACTCGCCTCCCAATGCGTCCACCGAGCCGGCCAAGCGCTTCTTCAAGTACGCGCGCCCGTTCCGCTGGAGCGCCGGCGTGTCCGTCGTGCCCGCGCTGGTGCCCGCCGAGTCAGCGGCGCCTGCCACCGACGGCGGCTACATCAGCGGCCACGCGGCCGAGGCCACGCGCGATGCGATCGCGATGGCCTACGTGCTGCCCGAGCGCTACCAGGAACTCGTCTCGCGGGCCATGGAGCTGGGCGAGAACCGCGTCCTGGCAGGCATGCACTCGCCGCTCGACGTGATCGCCGGCCGCATCCAGGCGCAGGCCATCCTGGCCGCGACGCTGTACGCGCAGCAGAGCAAGTCGACGAAGACGCCCGCCTCGGCGGACGGCACGACGCCCGAAGGGACTGCCACGGTCGCCGACCTGCGCTCGACCGCCTACGCGCAGGCGCACACGGCCCTGATGACGGCCGCCGGCACGAGCACCGAGGCCGCATTCATGGCCTACGCGCACTCCGGCACCACGGCCACCGACCGCTTCGCCGACCACGCCACGAACGCCGCCAACTACCTGCGTCGCCTGACCTACGGCTTCGCGCAGATCGCCGACGCCAGCAAGGCGGCGGTCGTGCCCAAGGCCGCCGAACTGCTGCTGGAGACGCGCCTGCCCTACCTGAGCGCGGACCAGCGCCGCGTGGTGCTCAAGAGTACCGCGCTGCCCTCCGGCTACCCGGTGATGGACGATGCCGAGGGCTGGGGCCGCCTGAACCTGTTCGCCGCGGCCGACGGCTACGGCAACTTCAACGGCGACGTGAGCGTGGCGATGGACGCGAGCCAGGGGAGCTTCTCCGCCGAGGACAGCTGGCGCAACAACATCTCCGGCAAGGGCCTGCTCACGCTGAGCGGCACCGGCAAGCTGCACCTGACCGGCGCCAACACCTGGAGCGGCGGCACGATCGTCTCCGGAGGCACGCTGGCGGCCGACTCCCCCACCGCGCTGGGCACGGGCGACGTCTATCAGAAGGCCGGCACGCTGTTGTGCGCCGCGACCCAGGGCCAGGTCGTCGACGGCGGAAACTACGTCGAACTCGCGGGCTCGACGCTGCAACTCGCGCTCAGCGGCGCCGACAAGGGCACGCTGCTCGTGAGCCTCACGGCGCAGGTCGCCGGCGCGCTGAACGTGACGTTCGCCAACGGCTACGCGCCGGCGGTCGGCGACACGATCACCGTGCTGTCGGCCCACGTGCTTTCGGGCCAGTTCAGCCAGGTGAGCGTGCAGGGTTTCAAGGTGACGACCCGCTACTCGGGCGGGGCCGTGACGGTGCACCTGGATTCCGCGGCCTGAGGACGGCAGCGCGCGCGTTCCTGGCCCGCCATCGGCACTGGATGGCGGCCAGGCGCTCGCGCTGCCGGGGCGCGGCGAAGTCGAGGAAGGTCCGCAGCCTGGACGTCACGCCGTGCCGCGGGAGTCCGGCTCGGCCGCCTCAGCCGTACGCTGGCCTGCTCACTTCAGCGTGGCCATGAAGCCATGGCGCACACCGCCGGCATCGAAGTATTCGCCGGCGACGCTCCCCCCGTTGTTGAGCGCGGTGACGATCGTCGCCACACCGCCGGGCACGTCGAGTTGCTGGATCCGTTGCCCGGTCTTGACGAAGCCGTGCAGGGCACCCGCCGCGTCCGCGTAGTAGCCGGCAACCTGTCCATGTTCGTTGACCGCGAATGCCACCGTGCTCGCCGCACCGGGCACGTCGAGCGTGGAGATCTCGCCATTCGCGCGACGAAGATAGCCATGGGTCGCCGCGCCGTCCGTGTCCCAATAGCCGACGGAATCGCCCTTGTCGTTCAGGCCGAGCGGATAGGTATCGCGCGCGCCGTTCACATCGAACGGCGTCTCGTTCCCGTTGCGGCTCAACATGCCGTGGTAGACACGGTCCGCATCCCAGTAGACGCCCAGGATCGTGCCGCACGTGTCGACGGCGTCCACGTTCGAGTTGAGGTGGCCCCTGAAATCGACCGTTTCGAACCGGTGGTCGCGAATCACGAAACCGTGCTGGATTCCCGAAGCGTCGGCGTAGCCCCCGTAGGTCGTGCCGGCGTCGTTGGGGCCGCCGGCGGCGCTGAAGTAGGTGCCCAGCTCGTGCGGAGCCAGCGGCCGGAACTCGCCGTGCCGATAGGTCATCGCGTGCGCCGGTTCGCCCTTGACGGTGTACTGGCCGGCCAGGTCGCCGAAATCGTCGAGGCCCCAGAAGATCGTCTGCGACGCGCCGGGATAGTCGAGCGTCTGGTACGAGTAGGTTCGCGACTCGCCCGCAGTGGCCGCCTCTGAGGTACGCTCGCCTGCTGTCGCGTCGGTGGCGATGCCGGCGCCCGCGCTCGACCCGGTGAAGGCGATGGCGAGAAGGCCTGCCACCAGGGCGAGTCGGCTGGACGAAAGGGTGTGATTTGCCATGTAGGCACTCCGTTGAAGTGGATGAGGGAGCGATGGCATTCCGGCGGCGGATCGCCGTCCCGTGACGCACCATCTCTTCCATAAGCGCAAAGCGGTCGCCCGCACCGACACGGCCGGGCAACAAATGATTTCGCGACGCCTCGCCGTCGCTCCCAGCGAATGAATGCCGACCTGCCGATCACCGAAATCCTCGCGCGCGCGTCCGCCGGCGACTCCGCCGCGATCGACGGGCTGATCCCGCGGATCTACGCGACGCTGCGTCGCCTCGCGCATCGCCAGCGCATGAGCGAAAGCGCCCACACGCTCGATACGACCGCGCTCGTCCACGAGGCCTGGCTGCAGCTGGCGAACAGGGGCGAGGTGTCCTTTCCCGATCGCGCGCACCTGTTCGCCTACATGAGCAAGGCGATGCGCCACATCCTTGTCGACCACGCGCGCCGCCGCCGAGCGCAGAAGCGCCAGGCGCCGGAGTTGTCGGAGGAGCCGGCGGGGTCCGACATCCTGGACGTGCTGGCGATCGACGAAGCGATGAGCCGCCTGGGGGCGGTGGACGAACGCCTGGCCCGCGTCGCGGAGCTGCGCCTGTTCGCCGACCTGTCGAACCCGGAGATTGCCGAGGTGCTGGGCGTCAATGCGCGTACCGTCGAGCGCGACTGGCTGAAGGCGCGCACGTTCCTGTCAGCCTGCCTGTCGCCGGGCTGAAGGGATGTCGGCGATTGCGGCGCGATTGCGCTCTGGAGCGAGGAGGGTGTGACCGTGCGTCGCCGATCATGATCGACATTTCCGAACGCTGGCTCGAGATCGAACCGCTGGTCGATCGCCTGTTCGATGTTCCCGCCACCGAGCGCGCGGAGTGGCTGAGCACGCACTGCGCGGATGCCGGCGTGCGCGCGCTGGTCGCGCGGGCGCTCGACGATGCGCCCGGCGTGGAATTGCTGGAGCGCGGCATGGCGCAATGGCTGCCCGCGCTCGTCGACGGCCTCGATGACCCGCTGCCGCGCGTCCCGGGCTATCGCGTCCTTCGCTTCGTCGGTGCGGGCGGCATGGCCAGCGTGTTCGAGGCGCAGCGCGAACTGCCCGGCGGCCCGCAGACGGTCGCCCTGAAGTTGCTGCGCCTCGACGTCCACGATGCCGACGAGCGCCGCGGCTTCCTGCGCGAGCAGAAGATCCTGGCGCGATTGCAGCACCCGCACATCGCCCAGTTGCTCGATGCAGGATTCTCGCCGACCGGCACGCCGTTCCTGGCACTCGAATTCGTTGCTGGCGACAACCTCGTCGAGCATTGCAGGCGCCATGCGCTGGGCACGCGCGATCGACTCGCGTTGTTCATGGACGTCTGCGCGGCGGTCGAGCATGCGCACCGCAACCTGATCGTTCATCGAGACCTGAAGCCGAGCAACGTGCTGGTCGGCGCGGAGGGCTGCGTCAAGCTCGTGGACTTCGGCATCGCCAAGCTCCTGACGGGCGAAGGAGAGCCGACTCGCACGCAAGCCAGGCGCATGACCCGCGCCTACGCGGCGCCCGAGCAGCTCGCCGGTGACGCGGCAACGACCTCGATCGACGTCTACGCCCTCGGCGTGCTGCTGGCGGAACTGCTGGGCGGACAGCGACTTCGCCGCGACGCGAACGCGCTCGACGCCCACGGCCCGGCCTTCGATGGCGAGGCCTTGCGGCGATCGCTCGGCGCGGATCTCCACGCGATCGTGCAGGAGGCGACGCAGCCCGATCCGCTGAGGCGCTATCCGGGCGTGGCGCTGTTGCGCGATGACATCCAGCGCCATCTCGACGGCCGGCCCTTGCAGGCGCGGGCGGACGGGGCCGTGGTTCGCGCCTGCAAGTTCGTGCGGCGGCATGCGCTGGCCGTCTCCTCAGGCGTCGCGGTCGCGATCCTCCTCGCCGCCAGCACCGCGGTCGGACTCCACGAGGCGAGCCTCGCACGCGCCGCGGCCACGCAGACGCGGGCGCAGGCCGTCGCCGCCGAAGACGAGGCGCGGCGGGCCGAGGCGCTCAAGTCCTTCCTGGAGGGCCTGTTCGACAATGCGACGCGGGGCACGGCAACGAACGACACCGCGGAGCTCCTGCTGGCGCAAGGCCGGGAGCGGGTCGATCGCGACTTCGCCATGCAACCGGCGCTGCATGTGGAGATCCTGGCGCTGATCGGCGACCTCGAACGCCGCAGCGGGCACCCGGATCGCGCCCAGCGACCGCTCGAGCAGGCCGCGGCGCTGGCGAAGGCGCAGTTTGGTGCCGCCGACCGACGCACGCTCCACATCGAGTACCTGCTTGCCAAGGAAGGCGACGAACTCGGCCACGTTCGAGAAGCCACCGCGCGTCTTCAAGGCGCGATCGACGCGTTCGAGGCAGGGCCGAGCCGCGGCTCGCCGGACGAGGCAGCGGCGCTCGCCTGGCTGGCAGGCCTGGACGAGCGGCGCGGTCGATCGACCCAGGCGATCGCGCTCGGTGAGAAGGCGGTCGCGATCGCGCGCAGCGGGCCGGATGCCGGCGATGCGCTGACCGAGGCCGTGACCAACCTCGGCTGGATCCAGATGGACGCGGGCCACCCGGCCCGCGGGGAGCCGTTGCTGCGCGAAGCGCTGGCGCGCACGCGCGAGCGGCTGGGCGATCGGCATCCGGACGTGGCAGATTCAATGGCCCTGCTGGCCGCGGCCTTGCGGCAACTCGGCCGGTCAGGCGAAAGCGAACGGCTCCTGCTCGCGGCGATAGCCATCGACAACCAGGTGAATCCGCATCCGAACGGCCATGCCGCGTGGCACGTCAACGACCTGGCCAACGTCTACGTCGTCGAAGGCCTCTTCGAGCAGGCCCAGGCGTCCTACGCGAAGGCGCTCGAGCTGAATCGCGCGCTCGCGCCGGCGTCCAACCTGGGCGAGACCATGAACCTGGCCAACCTGGCGCGACTGCGCTTCAGGCAGGGGGCGTACGCCGACGCGGAAGCAGGGATGCGCGACGCGATCCAGCGCAACGAGCACCTGCTCGGCACGGACTACGAGGACAACGGTCGCAGCTACGACCGCGCCTGCCTGGCCGAGATCCTCGTCGCCCGCGGACACCTGGACGAAGCGCAGCAGATCGCCAACGACGCGCTTGCCGAGGCACGGGCGAGCCATCCCGAAGCCAACCCGGACATCGCCTTCGCGCTCACGGTGAACGCCAGGCTCATGGCGGCCCGCGGCGATCGGGAACGTGCGTCGATGCTGGCCGGCGGCGCGGTCGCGATGGACGCCTTGCTTGCCGACCAGGATTCGGAGCGTGCGATCCGCGCGCGCCTCCTGTTCGGCGAACTCCTGCACGAGCTCGGTCGCGACGGCGAGGCGAGATCGCAGCTGCAAGGCGCCCTGGCGGCGGCCGGAGCCATGACGCCGGCCCCACCCGCACTCGTCGGGCACATCGCGGGCGAGCTGGCGCGCATCGCTGCGTCACTCGGGGATCGCCCTGCCGCGGCGCTCATGCGGGAGCGGGCGCGGACGTCGCTCGCCGGGATCGCCCAGGGGCAGAACGCGGAGCGCAATGAGGTCTTGCAACTGCTGGCGCAAGAGTAGGGCGCGATTCGGCGGCTCGATGGACCGGCAGCGCCGACTCGCGATTGGCGAGGATCACCGGTCACGCAGCCCGAGCCGCTCCTGCAACGCCGCCCGATGCCTTCGGCTCGTGGGCAGGCGTTGCCCGCCGTGCAACACGACCTCGGCTTCGCCATCGGCGCCAGCCTCGAGCGCGCGCACATGCGACAGGTTGACGATGGCGGTGCGATGCACGCGGCAAAAGCCGGCGGGCTCGAGCTCCGCTTCAACCGAGGCCATGCTCCGCCGCAATGTATGCGTACGTCCCGCGACGTGCAGGTCGACGCAGTAGTCGGCCGACTCGATCCAGGCGACGTCGGCAAGTGCCACGAAGTGCACCGCACGGCCGCTGCGCACCGCCAGGCGCGTGGGCACGGCCGGGGTGCCGTGTGCAGAGCGGGCTTGCGCGACCTGTTCCTTCGCGCGGGCCAGCGCAAGGCCGAAGCGCGCGTCGGCATAGGGCTTGAGCAGGTAGTCGAGTGCTCCGGCGTCGAAGGCGCGAAGCGCATGCTGATCGAATGCGGTGACGAAGACCACCGCGGGCGGGACATGGGCGCCGAGGCGCTCGAGCACCCTGAAGCCGTCGACCTCGGGCATCTGCACGTCGAGGAACACGAGTTCCGGCCGCAACTCGCGCAGGCGCTCGACGGCTTCCTCGCCCGAGCCGCATTCCGCGACGAGTTCGATCGCAGGGTCGCGCGCCAGCAGCGCCCGAAGCGAACTGCGGGCAAGCGGTTCGTCGTCGACGATGATGGCGCGCATCGTCATGCCGCGTGCATGCCCGGGGCTGCCGTGGCCGACTCACGCCACGGCTGGCGGATCGTCACGCACACGCCGCGGCCTTCGACATTGGCAACGTCCAGCGACGCCTGCGCGCCGTAGAGGCCGCGCAGACGATTGCGCACGTTGGACAGGCCGATCGAACCATGCCGGCTGTCTTCGCGATTGGCGGGCGCATCACGCGAGCCACTCTTGGGCAGGTCCGCGTCATTGGCCGCCGCATCGTGCAGGATACCGGGCGCGACGGCTGGGCCGTCGTTGTACAGCGAGATCACCAGGCCCGCAGACGTACGCTCCGCGCTCAGCTCCACCGAGCCGGCCTGCGCGCGGCGCGCAATGCCGTGCTTGATCGCGTTCTCCACCAGCGGCTGCAGGATCAACCTCGGCACCAGCGCGCGGCCCAGCGCGGGCGCCACGCCCAGCCGAATCGACAGCCGATCGCCGAAACGCAGCTTCTGGATGTCGAGGTACATCTCGGCGAAGCGCAGCTCCTCCTCGAACGGGACTTCCTGTGTCGCGGCGCCATGCAGCGTGTGGCGCAGGAACTCGCTGATCCGCGCGATGGTCTCGACCGCAAGCTCGTTGCGATGCTCGCGCACCAGGCCAGCGACCGCGTTGAGCGCATTGAAGAGGAAATGCGGCTCGACCTGGTGGCGCAAGGCGTCGAGCTGCGCCTGGGCAAGCTGGCGCGCGAGGTCCGCGGACGCGGTGCGCTGCGCGGCAAGCCGCTCGCCGGCCTCCAGCATGCGACCGGCCATCACGATGCAGTAGTAGACGAACAGCGACGCGAGAAGCCACGTGTAGGCCTGCACTCGAAACAGCTCCAGGACGGGCCGCGGCGGCGCGTTCGGATTCCACGGGTTGAGCAGGTGTTCCGTGAGCCCGACCCACAGCGAAGCGCTCATGGACAACGCCATCCAGCTCACGCCGTGCAGCCCCCATGCGCGCAACTCCGTGGCAGTGTCGCTGCGTCCGTTCTGCCAGCGCAGGCGCAGCGGCGCACGCACGCTCAGCCGCATGACCCAGGGCGTGGCCAGCGCCCATGGCAGCCAGCCCAGCAGCTGGAACACGAACAGCTCGACCCAGGCGTGGTGCATCCCCATGGCCTTCATCGACACCACCGTCTGGGTGGCATCGACCAGGCCGATACCGCCCCAGATGGCGGCGATGGAACGCCAGCGCGATCCGGGCACGAGGCGGTCCTTTGAAGTCATGGCGGAATGGTACGCGCTCGTCTGCGCGCTTCGCGGCCGCTGCAGCGAATCGACGCTCCCGTGCAGCCGGCGCGCTCGCCCGCAAGGGTGTCCCTGCGCATCATCGCGGCATGATGAAAATCCCTTTCGCTCTTGCCGCCGCGGCGCTCGTCGCGAGCCTGCCCATCGCCGCATCCAGTGCGGCGTCCTACGACGATCAATCCTCGCCGGTGCGGCCCCCCGCGCCCGCGGAGGCTGCCTCGGCACCACTCGCCTACGACGGCGACAAGCTGCGCGCGCCGCCCGACTACCGCGAATGGATCTACGTGACGACCGGCATCGACATGAGCTACAGCCGCGTCAACCCGCCCGGCCACCACATGTTCGACAGCGTGTTCGTGAACCCTGCGGCATGGCAGGCCTTCAAGCGCACCGGCACGTGGCCGGACAAGACGGTCATGGTGCTCGAGGCGCGCGGCGCGGACACGAAGGGCTCGATCAACAAGCGCGGCTACTTCCAGGACACCGAGCTCATGGGCCTCGAGGTCCATGCCAAGGACGTCGCCCGCTTCGGAGGCGACGGCTGGGCGTTCTTCACGTTCGAGGATCGCGACAAGCCCGCCGCGATGATTTCCCGCGACGGCGACTGCTATAGCTGCCACAAGGCGCACGGCGCGGTGGACACGACGTTCGTGCAGTTCTATCCGACCATGCTGCCGCTCGCGAAGGCCATGGGCACGCTTTCGGCCTCGTACTTGCAGGACGTCGCGCAGGAGAAGCCGGTGGCGCAATAGGAGGTAGGAGGCCGGCCGCTGGCGGTCGCTGGCGGCGGCCTGCTCGTGGCCGACATGCGCCTTCCGACCGCCGGTACGACGGATCGCCGCCGAGCCTTTGCCCGCACGCTACCATTCGATCCGATGCACAGACTCTTTTCACTCCAGGGGCAGGCAGCGCTCGTGACCGGTGCCGGCAGTGCATCCGGAATCGGCTTCGCGACGGCGAGGTTGCTCGTCGAGTTGGGGGCGCGGGTATCGATCGCCGCAACCAGCGCACGGATATTCGAGCGCACGGAAACGCTGCGTGCCGAGGGCCATGTAGCACACGGCTTCATGGCCGACCTCATCGATCGCAGCGCGACAAGAACCATGATCGCGCGGGCGGAGGAGGCGCTGGGGCCGATCAGCATCCTGGTGAACAACGCCGGCATGGCGCAGACCGGGGTCTCGGACGTGGACAGCCCCTTCCACGAGCTCGAGGACGACAGCTGGGATGCGACCCTCGCACGGAATCTGGGCACTTGCTACAACGTGACCCGTGCCGTGCTGCCGGGGATGATCCGGCGGCGTTATGGACGCATCGTCAATGTGGCCTCGGTGACCGGTCCGCTGGTGAGCAACCCGGGGGAAGCCGCGTACAGCGCGGCAAAGGCGGCCATCGTGGCGATGAGCCGCAGCATCGCGCTCGAGGCGGCGCCGTTCGACGTCGTCATCAACAGCGTGGCGCCGGGCTGGATCGCGACCGAAGGCCAGAACGACGACGAGGCGCGAGCGGGTCTTCATACGCCGTTCGGGCGCTCGGGCACGGCAATCGAGACCGCGGCGATGATCGCCTTTCTGGCTTCCCCGGGGGCCAGTTACGTCACCGGACAGATGATGGTCGTCGACGGCGGCAATTGCCTGCAGGAGCGCAAGGGAAGCTGACGGATTTCGGCCGGCCGCGCCATCCAGCGAAGGTCGAGGCGCGGAAACTTCCCGCAGCCGGGCGATGCAGGTATCGTCCGAGGCATGAGCTACCGCGCCACGATCGGCCACCACGTCCACGGCTTCGCCGACCTGCGCGAGCTGATGGGCAAGGCCAGCCCCGCCCGCTCGGGCGACCAGCTGGCCGGCGTCGGCGCGGCGACGGCGCAGGAGCGCGTCGCGGCGCAGGCCGCGCTGGCCGACGTGCCGCTGGCCACCTTCCTGGCGCAGGCCGTGGTGCCCTACGAAAGCGACGAGGTCACGCGGCTGATCATCGACGGCCACGACGCCGCCGCGTTCGCGCCGGTGCGCCACCTCACCGTGGGCGGCCTGCGCGACTGGCTGCTGTCGGACGCCGCCACGCCCCCGTCGCTGGCGGCGCTCGCGCCCGGCCTGACGCCCGAGATGGTGGCGGCGGTCAGCAAGATCATGCGCAACCAGGACCTGGTGCTCGCGGCGAGCCGCTGCCACGTGGTCACGCGCTTCCGCAACACGCTGGGCCTGCCCGGCTCGCTGGCCGTGCGCCTGCAGCCCAACCATCCCACCGACAGTGCCGCCGGCATCCTGGCCAGCATCGTCGACGGCCTGATGTACGGCGCCGGCGACGCCGTGATCGGCATCAACCCGGCGGCCGACAGCGTGCCGCAGCTGGTGCGTCTGCTGCACCTGCTGGACGATCTCATCGCCGGCCAGAAGATCCCCACGCAGGCCTGCGTGCTGACCCACGTCACCAACACGCTGCGCGCCATCGAGCAGCGCGCGCCGGTGGATCTCGTGTTCCAGTCCATCGCCGGCACCGAGCAGGCCAACCGCGGCTTCGGCGTGTCGCTGGCGCTGCTGGACGAGGCGCATGCGGCCGCCCTGGCGCTGCGGCGCGGACCGCTGGGCGACAACGTGATGTATTTCGAGACGGGGCAGGGCAGCGCGCTGTCGGCCGGCGCACACCACGGCGTCGACCAGCAGACGCTGGAGGCGCGCGCCTACGCGGTGGCGCGGCGCTACCGGCCGCTGCTGGTCAACACGGTGGTGGGCTTCATCGGCCCGGAGTACCTCTACGACGGCAAGCAGATCATCCGCGCCGGCCTGGAGGATCACTTCTGCGGCAAGCTGCTGGGCCTGCCCATGGGCTGCGACATCTGCTACACCAACCACGCCGAGGCCGACCAGGACGACATGGACACGCTGCTGGTGCTGCTGGCCAGCGCCGGCCTGAACTTCATGATGGGCGTGCCCGGCGCCGACGACGTGATGCTCAACTACCAGAGCACGTCCTTCCACGACGCGCTGTTCGCGCGCAAGCTGCTCGGCCGCCGGCGCGCGCCCGAGTTCGAGGCCTGGCTGCACGCGATGGGCATCACCGACGAGCACGGGGCGCTGCGTGGCGTCTCCACGATGCCGGCGCTGGCGCGGGCGATGTCGGCCGGCCTGTTGACGGACGCCTCCACATGACCCGGACGCTGCCCGACCAGCCCGTGCACTGGGACGCCGGCGACGCGCCGACGCACGCGCCGGTCCCGCCGGCCGACCCGTGGAGCGCGTTGCGCCGCCATACCCCGGCGCGCATCTCGCTGGGCCGCGCCGGCACCAGCCTGCCCACCCACGAGGTGCTGCGCTTCGCGGCCGCGCATGCGGGAGCGCGCGACGCGGTGCACCTGCCGCTGGACGTCGAGGCGCTGCTGGCCGAGCTGCGCGCGCAAGGCCTGGCGCCGCTGCAGGCCGCGAGCCGCGCGGGTTCGCGAGTGGAGTACCTCACGCGCCCCGACCTCGGCCGCCAGCTCGCCCCCGCCAGCCGCGATGCGCTGGAGCCCGGCACCGGAGGCGGCCTGTGCATCGTGGTGGGCGACGGCCTGTCCGCGATCGCTGCGCAACGCCACGCCGCGCCGCTGCTGGCCGAGCTGGCGCGGGCCGGCGTGGTGGCCGATCGCGTGGTCGTAGCCACGCAGGCGCGCGTGGCGCTGGGCGACGAGATCGGCGAGCGCCTGGGGGCGTCGCTGGCGCTGGTGCTGATCGGCGAACGGCCCGGCCTGAGCTCGCCCGACAGCCTCGGCGCCTACCTCACCCGGGATCCACGCGTGGGCCGCGTCGACAGCGAGCGCAACTGCGTCAGCAACATCCGTCCCGAGGGCCTGCCGCTCGCGGCCGCGGCGGCGCGCCTGGCCTGGCTGGTGCGCGAATCGGAGCGCCGCCGGGTGACCGGCATCGCGCTGAAGGACGACAGCGAGGTGCCGGCGCTGCCGGCTACTTGAGCGTCTTCAGGTAGGCGATCAGGTCGGCCCGCAGCTTGGGATCGTCCTCGCCCGGCCAGCCCATCGTCGTGCCGGGCTGCGCTTTCCGCGGATTCGCCAGGAAGCTGTCCAGCGTGGCGTCGTCCCACACGACGGCGGACTTGGCCATCGCGGGGCTGTAGATGAAGCCCGGCTTGCTGCCGGCCCGGCGGCCGTAGACGCCCTTGAGGCCCGGTCCGACGCCGTCGCTGTTCGTGGGACTGTGGCAGTCGGCGCATTGCATGAAGGCCATGCCGCCGGCGGCGGCGTCCTGGGCGAGGGCACTGACGCTGGCGAGGCCCAGCAGGGCGGTCGAGGCGAGGAGCAGGAGGCGCAGCGGCATGGCGATGATCTTCCGGGAGGTAAGCCGCGATGTTGCATGCGAATGCCGCGCAGCCGCAAGTCCCTTCGCCGCCGTCGGACGATGGGCCTGCCGCGACAATGGGCGCCATGCAGATGCACACCCTGGTCGCCTTCACCGCCGTCGCCGCCGTGGCCATCCTGAGCCCCGGGCCCGCCACGCTGCTGGCCCTGCGCAACAGCATGGCCTGGGGCCCGCGCCGCGCCGTGTGGTCGACGCTGGGCAACGTGTGCGGGCTGTTCGGCCTGTCGGCGGCCGCGATGCTGGGGCTGGGCGTGCTTCTGCAGTCGTCGGCCGTGCTGTTCGGCGCGGTCAAGCTGCTGGGCGCGGGCTACCTCTTCTACATCGGCGTGCGCCAGCTCGCCGGCCGCGGCGTGACGCTGGTGCCGGCGTCCGGCGACGTGCCGGCGGCGCCGCCCACGCGCGCCCGCCTGTTCTGCGAGGCGGTGCTCACGGCCAGCACCAATCCGAAGCCCATCCTGTTCTTCACCGCGCTCTTCCCCCAGTTCCTCGACGCCCGCGCGCCGCTGCTGCCGCAGTTCCTCGTGCTCACGGGCCTGTTCATGGCGCTGTCGTTCGCGTCGCTGGCCACGTATTCGCTGCTCGCGTCACGCGCGCGGGCGCTGCTCGCGCGACCGCGGTTCTCGCTGTGGCTGAACCGCGGCGTCGGCGCGATCTTCGTCGGCTTCGGCGCCGCGCTGCTGACCCTGCGACGTCAATCGGCCTGAGTGCTATCCTGACCGACCCGATTGCCGCCGCCAGCGCGGCAACGCAGAGACAAGCTGTCGCCACCGCGGCAGGCGAGGACGCGATGTCAGCATCCCTCAATCCCTGGGCCTCGAACCCGGGCGCGCTCACGTCGAGCGAACACGCGCGGGCGCAGCGCATCGAGCAGTCGCACCTTCGCTGCGCCGCGCTGGGCCTGTCGCGGGTGGAGCGGCCCGACTTCGAGCCCATGGTGCGCGGCGACCTGGCCGTGGCGCGCGAACGCAACCAGCGCCTGTTCGCGCACGCCGCGCCGGTGATGGAGATGCTGTTCGAACAGATCGTCAACACCGAGAGCATGATCGTGCTCACCGATGCGCAGGGCACCATCCTGCATTCGGTGGGCGACGACGAGTTCCTCGCGCGCGCCGGCAAGGTCGCGCTGACGCCCGGCGTCAACTGGGCCGAGCAGGCCAAGGGCACCAACGCGATCGGCACGGCCCTGGTGGAGGAGCTGCCGACGCTGGTGCACGCGGGCGAGCACTTCATCCACGCCAACGGCTTCCTCACGTGCTCGGCGGCGCCGATCTTCGATCCGCGCGGCAACATGCTGGGCGTGCTCGACGTCACCGGCGACCAGCGCTCGTACCACCAGCACACGATGGGGCTGGTGCGCATGTCGGCGCGCATGATCGAGAACCACTGGCTGTCGGAGGACTACGGCAACCGCCTGCGCCTGCACTTCCACCTGCGGCCGGAGTTCATCGGCACGCTGCTGGAAGGCATCGTCGTGGTGGACGGCGAGGGTCGCGTGATCGGCGCCAATCGCAGCGCGCTGGACCAGCTCGACCTGGGCGTGGCCGCCCTGCGCACGCACACGCTCACGAGCCTGTTCGACACCACGCTCGCCGCCGTGGCCGACCACTTCCGCGCGCCCATCACCGTGCCGCTGCGGCTGACCGCGCCGAACGGCCGCAGCTTCCACGCGAGCGCGCGCTTCAGCGGGCCGATGCGCTCGCCGCTGCAGCCCGTCGCGGCGGACTCCGGCGCGCCGGCCGTGCCCGGGACGGCGCCGCGCGCGGCCGCGCCGGCGCTGGCGTCCGGGCTGCGGACGCTGAGCACCGGCGACCCGCAGATGGAGGCGCTGGTGCACAAGGTGCGGCGCATCCTCAACAAGGACATCCCGCTGCTGATCCTGGGCGAGACGGGCACCGGCAAGGAACTGCTCGCCCGCGCCGTGCACCAGGATTCCGACCGCGCGCGCCAGCCCTTCGTGGCGGTGAACTGCGCGTCCATTCCCGAGACGCTGATCGAGGCCGAGCTGTTCGGCTACGAGGACGGCGCGTTCACCGGCGCGCGCCGCAAGGGCGCCAGCGGCCGCATCGTGCAGGCCAACGGCGGCACGCTGTTCCTCGACGAGATCGGCGACATGCCGCTGTCGCTGCAGGCCCGGTTGCTGCGCGTGCTGCAAGAGCGCAGCGTGACGCCGCTGGGCGGCCACAAGGCGATCGCGGTGGACATCGCGGTCGTCAGCGCCACCCATCGCAACCTGCGCGACATGATCGCGGCGCAGCAGTTCCGCGAAGACCTCTACTACCGGCTCAACGGCCTGGTGGTGCGCCTGCCCGCGCTGCGCGACCGCTCCGACCTGCTGGCCATCGCGCGCCGCATCCTGCAGACGGAGGTGCCGCAGGCCACGCCGGCCATCGGCGCGGCCGTGCTGCGCCTGTTCGAGCGCTACCCCTGGCCCGGCAACATCCGCCAGCTCGCCAACGTGCTGCGCACCGCGGCGGTGATGGCGGCCGGCGAGGGCGACATCACCGAGGCGCACCTGTCCGACGACTTCCTGGAGGACGTGCGCGAGACGCCCGCGGCCGCGCCGCCCGCGGCGGCCACGAGCTCGCTGGGCGAGTCCGGGACGGCGCTGATCCGCGCGGCCGTGGAGGCCGCCGGCGGCAACATCTCGGAGGCCGCGAAGCGCCTGGGCATCAGCCGCAACACGATCTATCGCAAGCTGCGCGGCTAAGAACCTGTGAATGAATCCCGCTCGGGCGCGCGGGATTCATTCACAGGTTCTGAGGCCGCCGGGTGCCGCAGCGGCGCACGAGGACTTCGCGAAGGCGATATCCTGGGGCGAGCCCGATCCAGGAACCATCGCCATGTCCGACACCCGACTCCCCACCTACTTCATCTCGCACGGCGGCGGCCCGTGGCCGTGGATGAAGGAACAGATGGGCGGGGCCTACGACCGCCTCGAGGCGGCGCTCGCGGGCATGCCCGCCGAGATCGGCCGCACGCCGCGCGCGGTGCTGATGGTGTCCGCGCACTGGGAGGCGCCGCGCTTCACGGTGCAGACGAGCCCCGCGCCCGGCATGCTCTACGACTACGGCGGCTTCCCCGACTTCACGTACCACATCAAGTACCCGGCACCGGGCGCGCCCGACGTGGCCGCCCGGGTTCGCGAGCTGCTCGCGGCGGCCGGCATCGCGTCGGACGAGGACGCGCGCCGCGGCTTCGACCACGGCATGTTCGCGCCGATGGCCGTCATCTATCCGCAGGCCGACGTGCCGGTGCTGCAGCTGTCGCTGAAGACGGGCCTCGCGCCCGACGAGCACCTCGCGCTGGGCCGCGCGCTCGCGCCGCTGCGCGACGAGGGCGTGCTGATCGTGGGCAGCGGCCTCAGCTATCACAACCTGCGCGCCTTCGGCCCGTCGGCGCACGCGCCGTCGGCCGCGTTCGACGCCTGGCTGGAGAGCACGCTGGCGATCGCCGACGCGGCCACGCGCTCGGCCACGCTCGCCGCGTGGGAGCGCGCGCCCGCCGCGCGTCTCGCGCACCCGCGCGAGGAGCACCTGCTGCCGATGATGGTGGCGCTCGGCGCCGCCGAGGGCGAGGCCGCCACCCGGGTCTATCACGAGCGCGATTTCTTCGGCGGCATCACGGTGTCGAGCTATCGCCTTGGGTGAGCGCTCGTCGGGCGCGCTGCCGCTCGTCGCGCTCGGGGCGTCGCTGGTGTCGCAGAACCTGGGCGCGGCGATCGCCAAGAGCCTGTTCCCGGTGGTGGGCGTCGAGGGCATGACGGCCCTGCGCATCGGCCTGTCGGCGCTGCTGCTGCTCGCCTTCTGGCGGCCGTGGCGTACGCCCGTGGCCGGACGCGACGTCGTCAACGTGGCGATCTACGGCGCGATGCTGGGCGGCATGAACCTTTGCATCTACCAGGCGTTCGGCCGCATCCCCATCGGCATCGCCACCGCCATCGAGACCACCGGCCCGCTGGTGGTGGTGCTGGCGGCGTCGCGCCGGGCGCTCGACGTCGCCTGGGTGGCGCTGGCGCTGGCCGGGCTCGCGCTGCTGCTGCCGCTGGCCTCCGACCGCGAACTCGACCCGCTGGGGCTCGCGTTCGCGTTCGGCGCGGCCGCGTCGTGGGCGCTGTACATCGTGTTCGGCAAGCGCGTGTCCACGCTGGCGAGCGGGCAGGCGGTGTCGCTGGGCATGCTCGTGGCGGCGCTGTTCGCGGTTCCCATCGGCGTGGCGCACGCCGGCGCGGCGATGGGGGTGCCCGCGACGCTGCTGGCGGGGCTCGGGGTGGCGCTGCTTTCCAGCGCGGTGCCCTATTCGCTGGAGATGGCGGCGCTGCGGCGCATGCCGCGCCACGTGTTCGGCATCCTGGTGAGCGCCACGCCCGCCGTGGGGGCGGCCTGCGGCGCGCTGGTGCTGGGCGAGCGCCTGGGCGGGCTGCAGTGGCTCGCCATCGCCTGCATCGTCGCCGCCTCGGCGGGCGGCGCGGCGACGGGGCGCGACGATCTCGGTTGACCGACGCCGAGGCGACACATAGACTCGATTCACGGGCCGCGTGCATCGAGTGCACGCGACGCAGCGCAATGACCCGCGTTCTTTCGCCAAAGGATGGCTATGAGTCGATGGCCTCGCCTCGATGCGGTCCGTCCTGTGCCGGACAAGAGGCCTTCGGGCGATCCTCGGCGCCGCGCGCCGGCCGCCGGGTAGTCGTTGCATGAGCGCGCGCCACATGACGGTCGACGAATTGGTCGCGGCGTTGGCCGCGCGGCCGGCGCCGGTGCTGTTCGACGTGCGCGAACTGATCGAATCCGAGCGCGGCCACGTTCCCGGCGCCGCCGTCCTGCCGCGCCGGCGCATCGAGTTCCGGATCGAGTCGCTGGTGCGCGATCGCTCGACGCCGCTGGTCACCATCGATGGCGGCGAGGACATCGGCGACGGCCGGCTCGACCCGCGTGCCGGACTGGCCGCCGAGACGCTGGCCGCGCTCGGCTATCCCGACGTCGCGGCGCTGGCCGGCGGCGTCGCGGCCTGGCGGCTCGCGGGCCTGCCCCTCGTGTCGGGCGCGCAGGTGTCCAGCCAGGCCTTCGGCCGGCGCGTGAGCGACCTGGCCCGCGTGCCCCTGGTCGATGTGGACACCCTGATCCGATGGCAGCTGGAAGGCCGGCGCGTGGCGCTGTGCGACGTGCGCGGCGCGGCCGAACACACCGAGGGCTGCGTGCCCGGCGCGGTGTCGCTGCCCGGCTTCGAGGTGGTGTCGCACGCGCTCGACATGGCGGCCGAGGCCGACGTCATCGTGCTGTGTTCCAGCGCGCGCACCCGCAGCCTGGTCGTGACGCGCACGCTGGTCGACCTCGGGCTCGGCGACGTCGTCGCGCTCGACGGCGGCACGCTCGCGTGGCGGCTGGCCGAGCACGCGCTGGAGCTCGGCTCGCGCCGGCGCCGCGTGCGGCCGTCGCAGGCGGCGCGCCAGTTCGCCCACCTGGGCGCGGCGCGCCTGGCCAAGCACGCGGGCGTCGGCCAGATCGAGGCGCCCGACCTGGCCGCGCTGCTGCATGCGGCGAGCGGCAACTGCAGCGCGTTCGACCTGCGCAACCTCGGACGCCACGCGGCGGCGCATGTGCCGCGCAGCGTGTCGGTGGCGCACGACATGCTGATCGTGCGCAACGAGGAGATGATCGCCGCGCGCGACGCGCCGGTGGTGCTCGTCGACGACGACCCGGTGCGCGCGCTGCTTACCGGCGTGTGGCTGCGCCGGCTGGGTCTGCCGGACGTGAGGACGCTGGCGGGCGGATTCCAGGCGTGGACGCAGTCGGGGCGCCCGGCCGCCACCGCGGACGAGACGCCATCGGGCTGGCGCGAGGCGAGCGCCGTGACACCGGGCCTGGGCGTCGACGACGTCGGCCGCTGGCTGGCCGCCTACGCGCCGGTGCGCGTGCTGCACGTGGACACCGGCGCGTCGTACCGCCGCGGCCACCTGCCCGACGCGACGTGGGTGCCGCGCGGCTGGCTCGAGACCCGCATCGGCGCGCTCGCGCCTTCGTTCGACGACGCCCTGCTGCTGACCTGCGCCGGCGGCGCGCAGGCCGCCTATGCCGCGGCCACGCTGCGCCGGAGCGGCTACGTGCACGTGGCCTGGCTGCAGGGCGGCACGCGGCTGTGGGCCTCGGCGGGCCGTGCGCTGGAGGCCTCGGCGTCGCCGCCGGGGGAAGACGAGCTGCTGCTGCCGGCGCGGCGCGACCTGCAGGCGATGCGCGACTACCTCGACTGGGAGCGGCTGCTGCAGCCGAAGCCGTAGGCGCTCAGGCGTAGCGCCGGCGCGCGGCCGCCTCTTGCCCCTCGCCCAGCCGCACGATGGCGGCCTCGCCGAACGGCAGCACGCGGAAGTCGGCGCCCGGCGGCATGCCGTCCAGGTGCTGCACGGCGCGCGCCAGCGCGTGGGTGGGCGCGTCGTAGGCGTCGTCGGCCAGGTTGAACGTGGCGAAGTGGATGGCCAGCGAGGTCTGCGATTCCAGCGTCAGGCTGGCCTGCAGCGCCTCGTCGGGATCCATGTGCACGTTCTCCATGAACCAGCGCGGCGCATAGGCCCCGATGGGCAGCAGCGACAGGGTCATCGGGCCGAAGCGCTCGCGGATCGCCCGGAAGTGCTGGCCCTTGGCGGTGTCGCCGGCGAAGAACACCTTGCCGTGCGGCGTCTCCAGCACGAAGCCGCCCCACAGCGACCTGTCGCGGTCGAACAGCCCGCGGCCGGAGAAGTGCTCGGCCGGCACGTAGGTGGCCGTCACGCCTTCGCAGATCGAATGGCTGTCCCACCAGTTGAGCTCGACCACGTTCTTCGAGCGCACCTTGGCGCCCACGCGCAGGCCGGTGAGCACCTGCGGGTTGTCGCGCTGGACCAGCTGGCGCAGCGTGGGCCGGTCGAGGTGGTCGTAGTGGTCGTGGCTCAGCAGCACGACGTCGATGGGCGGGATGAGGTCGAACGGCACGGCCGGCGGCCGCACGCGCTTCGGACCCGTCCAGGGCGTGGGCCCGATGCGCGCCGACATCACCGGGTCGGTGAGGATGTTCAGGCCGTCCACCTGCACCAGCACCGTGGCGTGGCCGATGACGGTGGCGCGGATCGAGCCGTCGTCCACGCGCTCCACTGGCGGCGCCACCTGCACGTCCTCCACGTGGGTGGGCCACGGCCCGCGCGTGCGGGTGAGCAGCCAGCGCAGCGCGCCCGCCAGCCCGTGCGTCGCGCGCCCGCTGGCGTTGCGGAACTTGCCACGGCGATACGGGGCGGCTTCGAAGGCGTTGGGAGTCAGGGGCTCGGTCACTGGGCGGTCGGAAGGGATCTCCGCGCCCACTGTACGGCCCCGGGCTCTCGGGTGTGTGTCCGAACGGCGGAAAGTTACGGTCGAGTGAGCAATCGTTCCGCCGACGCGCCGCGGGAAACGGCGGCCACCGTCGCTGCCGATCCGCTCAGCAGCACGGCCACGGCCAGCATCGTCCACTCCATGCGGCTTTCGGGATGGGCCAGCACGCGCGGCAGGTGCACCAGCAGCACGAAGCTGGCCATCATCAGCGCCTCCAGCGCGGCGGCCAGCGAGCGCCGCACGCCGATGGCGATGGCGATACCTGCCAGGGCATGCGCCGCGCCGGTGAACCAGGCGAGCGCGACCCGCTGCGGCAGCCACGCGGGAATCATGGACGCGGTGAAGTCGGCGTAGGCGAAGTGCGAGACTCCGAACACGATCGCGCACAGGCCGAAGACGATGGCCGCTGCGCGCCGCAAGCCCACGCGCGACGTGCCGGCGGCCAGCATCAGCGCGGCGCTGGCCATGGCGCCCGTCTCGGCGATGCCCAGCCAGTCGGCCACCGACGCCGGACGCTGCGCCACGGACGGCACGTGCAGCGCCGTCCAGCCCAGCAGCACGGCGGCCACGAGCCACGCGCCCGCGGCGCGCAGCCTGGCGGGCAACAGCATCGCCGCGGCGACGATCTCGAGCGCGCCCGCCGCGCGGGCCAGCAGGTCGCGCGCCGGGACGTCCGGCGGCACCGGCTGCCACTGGAACGCGAAGTCGCCGCTGGCCAGCGACAGGGCGCCCAGCGCGCCCAGGCCCAGCGCGGTCGCGGCCAGGGCGATGCCAGGCCCGATCTCGTTGTTCTTCAAGCTCATCGTGTCTCCCGTAGCCGGGCAGGCCCTGCCTAGCCGCTGCCGTGTTCCTCGGCCTCGCGCCGTGCCGCCGTGTCCTCGGGGCGGCGGATGCCGGCCACGTAGTCGAAACGGCGGGTGTTGCCGTCGCGCCGGTAGATCGAGAAGCGGGCGATGCCCAGGTTCTCGAGGTTGGGCAGGCCGGTGGTCCAGAACTGCGTGCGGCCGGCGACGACGATGCGCACCATGCCGTTGTCGCGCGCGGGCTGGAATTGTTCGACGGCGCCGTCGCCCGCGGCGTCGACCGCGGCCTTGAACTGGCGCGCGGTGACGGGCCTGGCCGAGTCGGGCACGCGGCCGTCGCACTCGCGCGCCATCGCGGCCTGCACGGCGGCCCAGCGGATCGCGGCGGTCTGCTGGCCCGGGTTGATGTCGTCGCTGCGCTGGCGCGACGTGGCCGCGCTGTGGCGCATGCCTTCGAAGTCGGCGGTGTCGGCGTCGGTGCCGCGATGCGACGCGTGCTCGCCTGATCGGGCGCTTGCGTTGCCGCCGGCCAGCAGTGCGCGCTGGCGGGCCTTGCGCGCTGCCTTGGCGGCCTGGCGCGCGGCGTGCAGTTGCGCGGTCACCTGGCCGTGCAGGTCGTCCAGGCGGAGCAGGAGGCGGGTGGATTCGGAGAAGACGACGGTGCGCCCGTAGCCGTTGACCTCGTTGCGCCACGCGGCCACCAGCGCCTGGGCGCGGCCCGCGTGCGGCGGGAGCTGCGACAGGAGGTCCTGCACCTCCATGTAGCGCGTGGTGATCCCGTTCTGCAACTCGCCGACGGACGAGGCGCGGTCGACGATGCTGAACTGCGAGCCCCAGGTCTCCCAGTCGATGTCGTGCCAGCTGCGATCGTGAAAATTGGGCTTGGCCATGCCTTGCTGTCTTCGTGGGCGTCGGCGAACGGCGGCGACGCTGACCGGCCAGGCGGGGATGCGGCAGGTGTCACCCGGGCCGCCATGGCGACGGCCGAGCGGAATGCTACAGGCCAATGCGCACGGGAAGAAGACAGGATCGCGCGAAGCTAGGGATTCCCGCACGCGCCCATGCGGGAAGGCGCGCCTGAAACGAAGCGGGCGCCGCTCGAAGAGGGGCGCCCGGGTCGGGTGCGGGACGGCGCTTGTCGCGCCACCGACGGGTCAGCCGTTCTTGCGGCGGCGCGCGGCGGCCGCGGCCAGGAACAGGGCGCCGAGGCTCATCATCGCCAGGTTCGAGGCTTCCGGAACGGCGGACGGCGTCGGCGGGAACGACGGCGGAGGCGGCGTGGGCGTGCCGGGGTCGGTGCTGCCCGACTGGCTCGGCGTCGGCGCCGGTGCCGGCGTCGGGGTGGACGGCGACGGCGTGGGCGACACCGGCGGCGTGACCGGCGGCGGGGGCGAGACCGGCGTCGAGGGCGACGCGGGCGTGCCGCTGGCGGGGGGCAGGCCGGTATCGCCGCCACCCGGATTGGAGCCGGCCGGCGCGCCGAAGGTGCCACCGCCGCCGCCGCCACCCGTGTCGCCGCCCGGCGCGGGCGCCTGGCTGGTCACGGCGGGGCTCGCCGGGCCGGGGGCGGCCGCGGGGCTGCCGCCGCCGTTGTTCTCGTTCTGCGCCACGATGAAGCTGCCGGGCGGGATGCTGCCGCCTGCTGCCGGATCGCCGTACTTGAACAGGTTTTCGTCGGACTTGCCGCCGCCGGTGCCATGCGCGGCGCCGGACGTGTGCCTGCGCGTGGACGCGATCGCCACCTGCTGCGGCGCCGCGGTCCGCGAAGACGGCACGTCGCTGGTGGCCTGGTGCGTGGCGCCCGCGCCGGACGATCCGCCCGTCGCGACGACCGGATCACCCTTGCCGCGCAGGAACGCCAGGAAGCCGCCGCCAAAGCGCTTCCAGTCGACGGCAACGAACGTTGTTGCGCCGACGCAGAAGAACGCGATGAGTGCCAGTGCGACAGCGCGCTTGCGTTTGGTCTTGAGCATGATGATCCGACTTGATGAGCGAGTTACCACATGTTACCTGGCTCTTCGACTGTTTCCGGTTCGATACGTCCGGTGGTAACAAACAGCAAAGCGGAAACGTGACAAATTTCCTGTCGAGCATCTAAAGGGAAGCCGGATTTTGCCGAGGCGCGCGGGTTCTCCCGAGGCCGGGAACGGTAAGTCGGGGGAAAGGCGGCCGAGGCGACGATGCGGGCACTCGACAAACCCCGGAGCTCGCCATGAATCCCACCGCATCGACCTCGCCCGCGTTGCGTGAATCCGCGCGCCGCGACGAGCCCGGCCTGATCGGCCAGGCCGTCCTCCGGCTGATGACGCTCGAGACCCGCGTCGATGCGGTCCACGCCCTGTCGCCGCGCTTCCGGCTGGTGTCGCTGCGCAGCGAGGCCTTGCGTCGCATCGCCCACGCGCCGGGCGACAAGGTGCAGGTGCGGGTGGCCGGCATGGCGTTCCGCACGTTCACCCCGTTCCGGCGGGGCGAGGGCGACGATTCGCTGGCGCTGCTGGGCTACGTGCACGGCAGCGCGCCTGCCGCGCGCTGGCTGGGCGACGTGGCGCCGGGCGATCGCTGCCACGTGCTGGGGCCGCGGCGCTCGATGGACCTGGCGGCGATCGATCGCTCCACCGTGTTCATCGGCGACGAGACCTCGCTGGGCCTCGCGCTGGCGCTGTGCGGCACGCCGCTGGGTGGTCTCGACACGCATTTCATCTTCGAGGTGGACGACGCGGTCGAGGTGCGCTCGGTGCTGGAGGCCGCGGGTCGTGGCATGCTGCAACATGCCTGGCTGGTGGAGCGCCGGCCCGGCGGCGACCACCTGGCCGAGGTCGAGGCGACGCTCGCGCGCTACGCCGGCGCCGACTCGTACCGCCAGTACGTGCTCAGCGGCCAGGCCCAGACCATCCAGCGCCTGCAGCGCGGGCTCAGGGCGGCGGGCGCCAAGCCGTCGCAGATGCTCGTGAAGGCCTACTGGGCCCCCGGCAAGACCGCAATGGATTGAGATGAACCGCATCGCCCTCGTCGAAGACCACGAACGCCTGTCCCTGCTGGTGCGCAAGGCGCTGGCAGGCGCCGGCATCGAGGTCGACGTCTTCGACCGCATCGCCAGCGCGCGCCACGCGATCGCCGATACCCCCTACGGCGCGATCGTGGTCGACCGCGGCCTGCCCGACGGCGATGGCCTGTCGCTGGTGCGCCGGCTGCGCGCCGACGGCAACGTCACGCCCTGCCTGATGCTCACCGCGCGCGACGCCGTGCACGACCGCGTCGAAGGCCTCGAGGCCGGCGCCGACGACTATCTCGCCAAGCCGTTCTCGATGGAGGAACTCGCCGCCCGTGTCCGCGCGCTGCTGCGCCGGCCCGCCGCGATGCAGAGCCTCGCGCCGTCGTTCGGCGACGTGCAGCTGGCGCCCGACCAGGGCACGATGAGCTGCGCCGCCGAAACCGTCACGCTGCCGTCGGCCGAGCTGCAGATCATGCTGTGCCTGGTCAAGGCCGAGGGCCTGGTGGTGCGCCGCGGCGCGCTGGAGGCCGCGGCCTGGGGCCTCATCGAGGCGGTGACGCCCAACGCGCTGGACGTGGCGCTGCACCGGCTGCGCAAGAAGCTGCAGGCGATCGATTCGACCCTGCAGGTGGTCAACGTGCGCGGACACGGCTACGCGTTGCGACCCGATGAGAAGTGACCCGTTCGCCTGGCGCCGCAGCGAGCGCGCCCGCCGGCCCTGGCGCGACAGCGACTGGCGCCACTGGGACGCGGCCGCGCATCCCGAATGCGCCGAGCCGCGCCGGCGCGGCGCCGAACGGGCGCTGCGGCGCGAGATCCGCTGGCGCCGCCGCCTCGCCTGGCACCTGCTGCACCATCGCCGCCACCACCAGGGCGGCAGCCTCGGCGGGCGCCTGCTCGCCACCTTCATCGTCGCGTCCCTGCTGAGCATCGTGCTGGCGGCGGTCGCGCTGGAGACCGTGTTCAGCTGGCATCCCTCGCTGGCGCTGTCGCACGGCCTCGGCCAGCAGGCGGCGTGGATCGAGTCGCACCTGGACTTCGACGCGGCGGGCCGGCCGGTGGCGCTGCGCGAGCCGGCGGATACCGCCTGGGTGTATACGGCGGCCACGCGCGACTGGAAGTACCGCGTCGTGGACGGCCACGGCGTCGCCGTGCTGTCGTCCGACGCCGGCGCGCCGCCGTTCGCCGCGACGCCGGCCGGGTTCGACGGCGCGCGCGACCGCTTCGACGTCGCCGACGGCGGACTGCCGCTGCACGTGCTCACGCGCCCGCTCGAGCACGCCGGCACGCCGTACTACGTGCAGGTGGCCATCAGCGACCGCGCCGCGGCGCTGTTCAGCGGCGCCGCCGTCGGCCCGATCCTGAAGAACGCGCTGGTGATCGCCGCGATCTCGCTGGTGCTGTTCGCCATGGGCGTGCACGCCACGCTGGGCCACCTGCTGCTGCCGCTGCGGCGCGCGTCCGACGCGGCCTCGCGCATCGCGCCGCGCAACCTCGAGACGCGGCTCTCGGAGTCGACGATGCCGCGCGAGCTGCGGCCGCTGACCCGCGCGTTCAACGAGGCGCTCGACCGGCTGCAGCAGGGCTATCGCGTGCAGCAGGAGTTCCTGGCCGCCGCCGCGCACGAGTTGAAGACGCCGCTGGCCCTGATCCGCGGCCAGGTCGAGCTCAGCGAATCGGACGACCGCGACCTGCTGCTGGCCGACCTCGATCGCATGGCGCGCCAGGTGCACCAGCTGCTGCACCTGGCCGAGGTCAGCGAGGCGCACAACTTCAAGATCGCCGAGCTCGACCTGGGCCCCGTGGCCACCGAGGCCACGACCTTCCTGCAGCGGCTGGCGCAGCGCGCGGGCGTGCATCTCGACCTGCGCGTGGCCGAGGGCCTCGCGCCGCGCCGCGCCGACCGGGGCGCGCTGTTCGTGTTGCTGAAGAACCTGATCGAGAACGCGATCCAGCACTCGCCACGCGGAGCGGTGGTGACGGTCGATCTGCGGGCCAACGGTGTGTCGGTGCGCGACGAAGGCGCGGGCATCCCGCCCGAGCACCTGCCCGAGCTGTTCAAGCGCTTCTGGCGCGGCGCCGCGCGGCGCGACATCGGCGCGGGGCTGGGCCTGGCGATCTGCGAGGAGATCGCGCTGGCGCATGGCTGGTCGCTGGTGGCGCGCAACGGCACGGTGGGGGCGGAGTTCCTGGTGTCTTTCGAGCACTGACGAAGCGGCCACCGAGCGGACGCGGCACACTGTCGGGCATGAATCCAACCCACCATCCGCTCGACAACGTCATGTGGACCGCCCTGACCACCCGGCAGCAGGAGTGGTCCCGCGGCGGCGCGCTGGCGCGGCGCTTCCAGCCCGAGTTCGCGCGCTTCGCCGGCATGCCGGCGCTGGACGATGCCGGCCTGGCCGCGCTCGCGTCCGACATGGAAGCCGGCGAGATCGCGGCGCTGTTCGAGTCGCGCGACTTCGATCCGGGCCCGGCGTTCGACGTGGTCGATCGCAAGGGCCTGCTGCAGATGGTGGGCGCGGTGGCAGGCGAGCCGCCCGCGCCGGAGCGCTTTCGCGCGATGACGCCCGCCGACGTGCCGCGGATGACGGCGCTGGTGCAGTTGACGGTGCCCGGGCCATGGTTCGAGCGCACCGCGGAACTCGGCCGCTTCGTCGGCTTCGAGGCGCAGGGCCAACTGGTGGCCATGGCGGGCGAACGCCTGCGCGTGCCCGGCCACACCGAGATCAGCGGCGTGTGCTGCCATCCCGACTGGCGCGGCCAGGGCCTGGCGGCCGACCTGATGCGGCTGGTGTCGCAGGCCATCGTCGCGCGCGGCGAGACGCCATTCCTGCACGTGCTGGCCGAGAACGCACCGGCCATCGCGCTCTACGAGAAGCTGGGCCTGCGCGGCCGCCTCGCGTCGCGGCTCACGATCCTGCAGCGCAACACTACCCCGGCCTGACGGGCAGTGTCTCAGCGCGGCGGCGTGGCCACGCCGCCCTGGCCCGCCGGCAGCGTGGCCAGCGCGGCCTCGGCGGCCTGCAGCAGCGGCACCAGCTGGTTGCCGTGCGCGGGCGACCACACCACGCCCACGCGCGCGGCCAGCGCCAGGCGCGCGACCCCCACGTTGATGGGCGCGGCCAGCGCCTGCGCCACCTTGGCGGCCACGCGCTGGGCTTCGTCCGGTTGGCGCAGGTCGACCAGCATCGCCGCGAACTGGCCGCGGTCCAGGCGCACGGCCGTGTCGGTCTTGCGCAGCTCGAAGTGCAGGCGGCCGGCCGTGGCGCGCAGCACGTCGTCGCCGACGGTGTGGCCGTACTCGGCGCACAGCGCGTCGAAGCCGTCGATCTCGATGAGCATCATGGCCAGCACGCTCTTCTGCCGCGCCGAGCGCAGCAGCGCCATCTCGGCGCGATCCTGCAGCACGGCGCGCGTGGGCAGGCCGGTGAGGCTGTCGTGGTGGGTGAGGCGCAGCGGCGACTCCTCGGCGCGGTGCAGCGGCTCCACCGCGATGAGGCCGGTGACCTGGCCGCGGTGGTCGCGCAGCGCGCCGACGTTCAGGCGCGTGGGGTGCGGCGAGCCGTCCTTGTGGCGCAGTATCCAGTCGTGCTCGCTCGCCACGCCGTCGCGGCGCAGCGCGGTGCCCAGCACGCCGGCGTCGGCCACCACGTGCTCGCCGAGGATGCCCGAAAGCTCCACGGCGCGCGCCTCGAGTTCCTCCAGCGCGATCAGGCTGCCGGCGATGGGCTGGCCGCTGAGCTCCTCGCGCCCGTAGCCCAGGCGCTCGGCGGCCACCGGATTGATCCAGCGTATTCGGCTCTGCGCGTCCACGCCCAGCACGACGCCGGGGTAGGCATCCAGCAGCAGTTGCTGCACTTCTCCGAGTTCCAGCCAGGTGTGGCACTGCGGATCCAGGGTCGCGTGTTGACTGTCCATCGGTCCAGTCTCTCACCGACCGGGCCGCGCCGACAAGCCCCTTTCCGGGGAGGGCGAACCCCATGGGCGTCCGCTCGAATCCGGCGTACCGTGCGCGCTGTTCAAATACGCCCATGACGACCCTTCCCACCGATCCCGCGCTGCAGGTCGAAGGCTTCTTCGACGCGGCCACGTCCACCGCCACCTGGCTGGTGCTCGATCCCGCCACGCGGCAATGCGCCGTCATCGACAGCGTGCTTGACTACGACGCGAACTCGGGCCGCACGAGCAGCGCCGGCGCGCAACGCCTGCTGGATCGCATCGCCGAGCTCGGCGCGACGCTGCAGTGGATCCTCGAGACGCACATCCACGCCGACCACCTGTCCGCCGCGCACTGGCTCAAGGAGCGCGTGGGCGGCACCATCGGCATCGGCCGCCGCATCGTCGATGTGCAGCGCGTGTTCGGCAAGCTGTTCAACGCCGGCGCCGGCTTCGTGCCCGACGGCCGCCAGTTCGACCGCCTGTTCGACGACGGCGACACCTTCGCGATCGGCACGCTGCAGGCCACCGCGCTGCACACGCCGGGACATACCCCCGGGTGCATGAGCTTCGTCGTGCCGGGCCGGGCGCACACGGCGGTCTTCATCGGCGACACGCTGTTCGCGCCCGACTACGGCAGCGCGCGCTGCGACTTCCCCGGCGGCGACGCGGGCGCGCTGTACCGCTCCATCCGCCGCCTGCTGAGCCTGCCCGGCGACACGGTGCTGTACCTGTGCCACGACTACGCGCCCGGCGGCCGCGACGTGATGCTCACCACCACGGTGGCCGAGCAGCGGGCGGCCAACATCCATGCGCACGACGGCGTGTCCGAGGCCGAGTTCGTGGCGATGCGCACCGCGCGCGACGCCACCCTCGCCAAGCCGAGGCTGCTGCTGCCGTCGGTGCAGGTGAACATGCGCGGCGGCGCGCTTCCCGAGCCCGAGGCCAACGGCGTGCGCTACCTCAAGATCCCGCTCGACGCCGCCTGATGGAAGCGTTCGCACTCGGCGCGCTCGTGGGACTGCTGCTGGCGCTGACGGGCGCCGGCGGCGGCATCCTGGCCGTGCCCCTGCTGGTGTTCGCGCTTCACCTGGGCGTGGCCCAGGCTGCGCCCATCGGCCTGCTGGCGGTGGGCCTGGCCGCGGCGATGTCGGCCGCGCTGGGCCTGCGCGACGGCATCGTTCGCTATCGCGCCGCGATGCTGATGGGCGGCCTGGCGATGGCGCTTGCGCCGCTGGGCGTGGTGGCCGCGCAGCGCGTGCCCAACGCGCCGCTGACGCTGGCGTTCGCCGCGGTGCTGGCGCTCTCGGCGTGGCGCATGTGGCAGCGCGCGCGGCACACGCTGCGCGCGAGCGCGGACGCCGCGCGTGCCGCGCTCCCGTGCGTGCTCGACGCGCGCGACGGGCGTCTCGTGTGGACGCGTCCGTGCGCGCAGGCGCTGGCGCTCACCGGCGTGGCCGCCGGCCTGCTCAGCGGCCTGCTGGGCGTTGGCGGCGGCTTCGTCATCGTGCCGGCCCTCACGCGCTTCACCGAGCTGTCGGCCCGCAGCGTCGTCGCCACCTCGCTGGCCGTGATCGCGCTCGCGTCGATCGGCGGCGTGGGCGCGGCGGCGTGGCACGGCACGATCGCCTGGAACATCGCGCTCCCGTTCGCGGTCGGCTCGGTGGCGGCGTCCCTGCTCGCTCGCCTGATCGCGGCGCGCGCGGCCGGGCCGCGGCTGCAGCAGGGCTTCGCGGTCATCAGCGCCTGCGTCGCGGCGCTGCTGCTGGCGCGCGTGCTGGGGTGGCTGGCGATCGGCTAGTCCGCATAGCGAAGCGGCAGCGCCGTCGTGAACTTCAGCTGCTCCATCGCGAAGCTGGAGCTCACGTCGAACAGCTGCGTGTCCGCGATCAGGCGCTTGTAGACGCCGTCGTAGGCGGCGATGTCGGGCACGACGATGCGCAGCAGGTAGTCGATGTCGCCGCTCATGCGGTAGAACTCCACCACCTCGGGAATCGATTCGACGGTGGCGTGGAACCGGTCGAACCAGGCCTGCGTGTGTTGGCTGGTCTTGATGTTGACGAACACGGTCACGCCCACGTTGACGCTCTTCGGATCGACCAGCGCCACGTGGCCGGTGATGACGCCGCCGTCCTTCAGGCGCTGGATGCGGCGCCAGCAGGGCGTGGTCGACAGTTGCACCGCCGCAGCGAGTTCGGCGACGGGCGTGTCGCAATCGAGCTGCAGCATTTCAAGCAGGCGGCGGTCGATGGCATCCAGTTTCATGGCTGACCTTTCTTGGAGCATGAAATTCTATTGCCGCGGCGCGAAGGCGGGCGCCTGATTCAACCCCGCGCCAGCACGGGCGAGAGCCGCGTGCGACGATGTCGCCCCTATGACGGCGCCCCTCTCCCTCGCTTCCCATCCTTCCTTTCTCCGATTCTGGGCAGGTCGCGTGGCCGGCACGATGGGCAACCAGATGGTGATGGTGGCCGTCGGCTGGCAGATGTACGACCTCACGCACAGCGCGTGGAACCTGGGCCTGGTGGGCCTGTTCCAGTTCGTGCCGGCGCTCGCGCTGGCGCTGGTGTCGGGCCACATGGCCGACCGCCACGACCGGCGCCACATCGTGTCGATGGCGCTCACCCTGCAACTGGTGGCGGCGCTGGTGCTGCTGCTGGCCACGCACGAAGGCTGGATCTCGCGTGACCTGATCCTGGGCGTGTCGCTGCTGCTGGGCGTGGCGCGCTCGTTCCAGATGACCGCGCAACAGGCGCTGACGCCGCTGCTGGTGCCCGCGTCCATCCTGTCGCGCGCGATGGCGTTCAGCTCGTCGGGCAACCAGGCCGCCATCATCGGCGGCCCGGCGCTCGGTGGCTTCCTGTATGCCGCCGGCGCCGGCGTGGTCTACGACGTGTGCGCCGTGCTGTTCGTGATCGGCGCGGGCCTCGTGTGGAGCGCGCGCTACGACCACAGGCCCGCGCCGCGCGCGCCGGTGACCATGGACACGCTGCTGGCCGGCGTGCGCTTCATCCGCGCCAAGCCGGTGGTGCTGGGCGCGATCTCGCTCGATCTGTTCGCGGTGCTCCTGGGCGGCGCCGTGGCGCTGCTGCCGATCTACGCGCGCGACATCCTGCACGTGGGCCCCGAGGGCCTGGGCCTGCTGCGCGGCGCGCCGGCAGTCGGGGCGCTGCTGATGTCGCTGGTGCTGGCCCGCTGGACCATCCGCAGCCGGGCCGGCACGATCCTGTTCTCGTGCGTGGCGGTGTTCGGCCTCACGACGATCGTGTTCGGCCTGTCGCCGTGGTTCTGGCTGTCGATGGTGGCGCTGTTCATCAACGGCGCGGTCGACATGGTCAGCGTGGTCGTGCGCCAGACGCTGGTGCAGCTCGATACGCCCGACGAGATGCGCGGCCGCGTCAGCGCGGTCAACGCGATCTTCATCGGCGCCAGCAACCAGCTGGGCGAGTTCGAGTCGGGCGCCACGGCGGCGCTGTTCGGCCCGGTCGGTGCCGTGGTGCTGGGCGGCGCGGGCACGCTGGTGGTCGTGGGCCTGTGGATGCGCTGGTTCCCCGAGCTGCGCCACCGCAAGAGCCTGACGGAAGTCTGAATCGCGGTTCTTCGCCGATGTGCGGGGAACTGGCGGCTGGTGTTCAGCGCGGCGGACATTTCGAGCGACGTCGTCGTGAGGCGGTCTGTCGCAGGCGTCTACCGCGCGGGCGAGCGGCGGCTGCGTCCCGCCGGGTCTGGCATCGTGGCGGTCGCCCCTGCGGGTCGACTGCGCTGCGCTCCTCGGGGCGGGGGCGCGCGCCAGAACTCGCTGCGCGCCTGCGGCGCTACGCTCAAACAGCTGGCGCGAGTCAGTTCACGAAGCGCGCTGTGCGCGCCGCCCCCGCCCCTGCGGTGCTCGCCGCCCCTCAACGCCAGCCCCGACGGGACGCAGCCCCCGCTCGCTGGAGAAGCCCTGGCTGTTGGGACAAATTTCGTTCCCCCTGTTTTGTTTGGGTTTGGGCATCGACGGGCCATCGAGGCCGCGTCGATGCCCGCGGCCGACGTCCACACGCGCCGGCGGGCCTGACGCGAACGTCACATCGGGGTGCCGGTGCTCCTTGTCGTGAATGCCGATGGGGGCACTCGCTCGCGGTGAGTTCGGTGTCGCGATGCTCGAGGCAATCGATTAGCGCGACGCGACTGGCGCCGCGCATCGTCATTCACGACAAGTAGCGCCGGCGCACGGACCGATGGTTCGCGTCAGGCCCGGCGCCCAGCGATGAGGCTGGCCGCGGGCATCGACGCGGCCTCGATGGCCCGTCGATGCCCAAACCCAAACAAAACAGGGGGAGCAGTATTTGTCCCAACCACCGTGCTGTGGCCAGCGAGCGGTGGCTGCGTCCCGTCGGGGCTGGCGTTGAGGGGCGGCGAGCACCGCAGGGGCGGGGGCGGCGCGCGCAGCGCGCTTCGTGAACTGACTCGCGCCAGCTGTTTGAGCGGAGCGCCGCAGGCGCGCAGCGAGTTCTGGCGCGCGTCCCCGCCCCGAGGAGCACAGCGTAGTCGACCCGCAGGGGCGACCGCCACGATGCCAGCCCCGGCGGGACGCAGCCGCCGCTCGCCAGCGTGGTAGATGCCAGCTACGGACCGTCTCACGACGACGTCTCACAACGACGTCGCTCGAAATGTCCGCCGCGCTGAACACCAGGCGCCAGTTCCCCGCAGACCGGCGATGCACCACGCGGGCAGGCGCAGCGCGCGCACGTGCGCGAGGGCGGCCAAGCGATCCGCGTCGGTCGACGTCAGCCGCGGATGTCCAGCCTGGGGAACGACTTCACGAGATCGTCGATCGCCTTCATCTGCACGAGGAACGGCTCCAGCTGGTCCAGCGGCAGCGCGCTGGGGCCGTCGCACAAGGCCTTGTCCGGGTCCGGATGGGCCTCCAGGAACAGGCCGGCCAGGCCCAGCGCGAGGCCCGAGCGCGCCAGCTCCACCACCTGCTCGCGGCGGCCGCCCGAGGCGGCGGCGCCCGCGGCGCGCTGCTGCAGCGAGTGCGTCACGTCGAAGATCACCGGCGCGTCGCCCGTGGTCTTCTTCATCACCGAGAAGCCCAGCATGTCGACCACGAGGTTGTCGTAGCCGAAGCAGGCGCCACGCTCGCACAGGATCAGCTGGTCGTTGCCGGCCTCGCGGAACTTCTCGCAGATGTTGGCCATCTGCGAGGGACTCAGGAACTGCGGCTTCTTGATGTTGATGACGCGCCCGGTCTTCGCCAGCGCCACTACCAGGTCCGTCTGGCGCGCCAGGAAGGCCGGCAGCTGCAGCACGTCCACCACCTCGGCGACGGCCGCCGCCTGGTGCGGCTCGTGCACGTCGGTGATCAGCGGCACCCCGAAGGTGGTCTTCACGGCTTCGAGGATGCGCAGGCCTTCCTCCAGGCCCGGGCCGCGGTACGAGTGGATGGACGAGCGGTTGGCCTTGTCGTAGCTGCCCTTGAACACGTAGGGGATGCCCAGCTTGCTCGTGACGCGCACGTATTCCTCGGCCGCGCGCAGGGCGAGGTCCTTCGATTCCAGCACGTTGATGCCGCCGAACAGCACGAACGGCGCGCCGTTGCCGGCTTCGATGGCGGGGGTGATCCTGACGGTGGACATGGCGTCTCCTTGATTCGCAGCCGGCATTTTGCAACGGCCCGCGGCCCGGTTCCCGCGCCGCGCCATTTCCGCCGGGAGGCGATCGGTTCATGCGACTCACAGCTTGATACACGGTGAGGTATGGGTTGGACGAAACGCGTCAGCTCGCGCCCGCAGGTGACCCAATACGTCACCTCGCGGGGTGACGAATTTCGTCGCACGAGCGCCTCGGCTCGTCGGGCGTCGGGCCGAGGAAGGAACCGGTTCCACTCGGCGAAGACCGCACGCTTTCATCTGGATACGACGATGTCGGAATCGTCCCGATCCGGGCACGGGATTTGCGAATCCTTAACAAACACTGAACGGACGTCGTTGGGACGTCCCGGCACCGGGTGGCAAGCCCGGGCCCGCATGCCAGAAGAACCGGAGAGAGAACCATGGAACGCGTCGAAGGAGCGGCCGCCGGCCGCTGGAAGGCGCCGCTTTGCGCGCTGCTGGTCGCGACGTTGCTGGCGGCCTGTGGCGGCGGCAAGTCGGGCGGCGACAGCGGCAGCGGCGGAAGCAGTGGCGGAGGCAGCGGCGGAAGTAGCGGCGGCTCGTCCGACGGCGGTGGCGGCAGCGCGCCGGCCTACACGGCGCTGAGCTGGCCGCAGGTCGATCCCGGCACGCAGTACACGCTGGCCGACAGCACGCTGGTGACGCAGATCGGCGGGCGCGTGCGCGACCGCCATGCGCGCGAGCAGCCCGACACCCCGGGCACCGGCGATCCCTACGACCTGTTCGCCGCCCACTACTTCGAGCGCCGCTCGCACCAGATCACCATCTACGACAACGTCTCGTCCGCCAACCCGGCCAACCACATCCTGACGGTGGTCGTGCGGCCTCAGTGGTGGCTGTACGGCACCAACTTCCGCTCCGGCTTCATCGGCCGGCGCGACGGCGACCCACAGGGCCCGACGGCCGTGGCGCTGTACGGCGACAACGGCGGCATGAAGCGCCTGCCGGTCGGTTCCCTGCTGTCCGGCCAGGAGCTTAAGACGCCCGTCGCCAACTACGACGCGCTGCCCTCGGACCCGAGCGCCAACTACCCCACCGACCTGTCCGTGCCGCCCAAGGACGGCGAGTTCGTGCTGGTCAAGCAGATCACCGCGTCGGCCTCGCTGAAGCGTCCGCTGCAGACGGGCGACCTGATCGAGTTCGAACTGGGCATCTTCCTGGCCGGCGACAACAGCGATCCCAACCTCGGCCGCTTCAACTACTACTCCGACGTCACCGTCTACAAGGTGGGCAGCCCGGGCGCGCGTCCGTGGTTCCGCGGCCCGTCGTCCGATCCGACGCTGATCCCGTGGGACTCGCACGAGCTGCCCGCGGAGGCGCTCACCGGCGGCTCGCTGATGACGCTGCAGGAAGACACCTCCAACCAGCCCGAGATGAACTTCATGCAGGCGGGCACCAACATCGCCGGCATCAACATCCAGTCGTTCCAGGAGGGCCGCCGGCTGTTCCACACCTCGTTCCTCACGGGCACGCATCCGGAGCCGGGCAACCCCGTGTTCACCGCGCAGGCCGGCAAGGCGGGTCCGAAGTTCCAGCAGCCCTCGTGCATCGCGTGCCACGCCGAGGACGGCAAGAGCACGCCCGCGCAGGCCGGGGCGCTGAACACGATGGTGGTGCTCACCGGCGACAGCGACGCCAGCGGCAATCCGGTGCCCGACACGCGCTTCGGCGGCCACCTCGAGCAGGGCCTGGTCACCGACACCGGCAAAACCTTCGACGGGCGCCAGGCCATCCTCAGCATCGCGTCGTACAAGACGACGTCGGGCACGTATCCCGACGGCACGGCCTACACGCTGCAGGCGCCGCAGTACGCACTGACCGACACCTCGGGCAAGGCGTTGGACCTGCCCGCGCACATGTCGGTGCGCGTCGCGCCGCACCTGGTGGGCATGGGCCTGCTCGAGGCCGTGCCGGAGGCCACCCTGCAGGCCCTGGCCACTGCCAGCGCGAGCGATCCCGACAACGCGGTGGGCAAGCTGCAGATCGTCACCGACCTGAAGAACCCGGCGCTCAAGCGCGTGGGCCGCTTCGGCTGGCGCGCCACTTCGGCGACCGTGGAGCAGCAGGCCGCGGCCGCGCTCAACGGCGACATCGGCGTGACCACGTCCATCCTCCCCAAGCGACTGTGCGGCCTCGCGACCGCCGCCACCGACTGTCGTGCCGCCGACGCCACGCAGGCGCCGCTCAGCGACAGCGACCTGGACCTGATGGTGAAGTACCTGAGCCTGCTGGCCGTGCCGCCGGCGCGCCACTTCGCCGGCGAGCAGCCGCTGGGCATCACCGGCCCTGCCATCGTCGCGCAGACCGCGGCCCAGACCAACGCGCAGATCGCCGCCGAGAACGCGATGCAGGCCCGCGTGGCCACCGGCAAGAACCTGTTCGCGCAGCTGCGCTGCACGGCCTGCCATGTGCCCACGCTCACCACCGGCACCGCGCACCGCTTCGCGGAGCTGCGCGGCCAGTCGATCCAGCCCTACACCGACCTGCTGCTGCACGACATGGGCCCGGACCTGGCCGACAACTTCCCGCAGGGCAACGCCACGGCCCGGGAATGGCGCACCGCGCCGCTGTGGGGCCTGGGCCTGCTTGCCAGCATCAATCCGAACGTGCGCTACCTGCATGATGGCCGCGCCCGCACGATCGAGGAGGCCATCCTGTGGCATGGCGGACAGGCCGCGGCCAGCCGCGACCGCTTCAAGGCGCTGAGCGCCGACGACCGACAGAAGGTGATCGACATGGTGGTGTCCCGATGAACGACGAACTGGCTCCCGACGGCGACGTCCGCCGTCGCCTGGTGATGCTGGCCGCCAGCTTCGCGCTGGTGTCCTGCGGTGGCGGCGGCGGTGGCTCGTCCGCTCCGGCTCCGACGCCCACTCCCACGCCGCCATCGCCTTCGCCATCGCCGACTCCACCGTCCCCCACGCCCGCGGCGAAGAGCGCCAAGCGCGGCGTCGCCTACGACTTCGCCACGCTGGCCGACCTGCAGGCCGTCGCCGCCGGCGCCAGCTGGTGGTACGACTGGGGCACGCAGCCCGACGCGGCGCTGCCGTCCGACGCGGCGACGCAGGTGGGCATGGACTTCATCCCCATGCTGTGGAACGCGAGCTACGACGCGGCGGCAGTCGAGGCCTACATCGCCGCGCATGCCAGCATCAAGTACCTGCTGGTGCTCAACGAGCCCAACCTCACGGACCAGGCGAACCTGACGCCCGCGCAGGCCGCCGCCGCGTGGCCCGGCTACGAGGCCGTGGCCGCGGCCACCGGCGCGAAGATCGTAGGGCCGGCCATCACCTGGGGCACGATGCCGGACTACGGCGATCCGGTGGTGTGGCTTGACGCGTTCATCGCCGCCTACCAGTCGGCCAACGGCGGCCGCAGCCCGCGGATCGACTACCTCGCGTTCCACTGGTACGACTACGGCCTGGCCGCCCAGCTCGACCGGCTCGCGAAGTACGGCAAGCAGGTCTGGGTCACCGAGATGGCCAACTGGCACGTCGGCGACGGCGACGCGGCCATCGACACGCTGGCCAAGCAGAAGGCGCAGATGACCGACATGGTCAATACCTGCGAGACGCGCGCCGACGTGTTCCGCTACGCCTGGTTCACCGGCCGCTGGAGCAACGACGTGCACTTCACGAGCCTGCTGGGCGCGAACGGCGCGCTGACGGACCTGGGCAGCCTGTACCTGAGCCTGCCGTTCGCTACGGCCTGAACGGCGCCGTCGGGTCTGCCGGCAGCGACACGCCGGCCTCCCCCGGCAGCGTCTCCGGCGCCTCCTGCTGCACGTGCTGCTGGTTGGCGCGGATGTAGTCGTAGCGATCGAGCGTGAGCGCGCTGGCCGTCGCCTCGTCGCGCACGATCACCGGGCGCAGGAACACGAGCAGGTTGGTGCGCTTGCGCGTGCGCGAGAGGTTGCGGAACAACGCGCCCAGGTAGGGAATCCTCTCAAGCACGGGAATGGACTCGCGGTCGATGCTGTAGCTGTCCTCGATGAGGCCGCCCAGCACGATGATCTTGCCGTCGTCCACCACCACGTTGGTCTCGATCGCGCGCTTGTTGGTGGTGGGGCCGGCGCTCTCGGTGCCCGTGGCGGCCGTGGACGCCACCGACGACGACTCCTGGTAGATCGCCATGCGGATCGTGCCGTTGGTGCCGATCTGCGGGCGGATGCGCAGCGTGATGCCCACGTCCTTGCGCTCGATGGTCTGGAACGGGTTGGTGGTGCTCGACGACGAGCTGGTGTACGAGCCGGTGACGAAGGGCACGTTCTGGCCGACGACGATCTTGGCCTCCTCGTTGTCCAGCGTCACCAGGTTGGCCGTGGACAGGATGTTGGTGCCCGACGTGGCCTGGATCGCCTGCGCCACGGTGCCCAGCGTGAGGCTGGTGGTCGACGCGATGTTGAAGATGGACTTCCACTGCAGGCCCACGTCCAGCGCCTTGCTCGCGTCCACCTCCGCCACCACCGACTCCACCACCAGCTGGGCGCGCCGCATGTCGAGCTCGTCGACGGTGGCGCGCAGCTCGCGGTACAGCGGCTCGGCGGCGGTGACGATCAGCGCGTTGGACGCCGGGTCGGCCTGGATGAAGCCGCCGGTGGACGGCGCGGCCGCTCCGGTGGTGGGCGCGCTCGTCTCCTGCGAGGTGCTGCTGCCGCTCGACGAGCTCGACCCCGAGCCGGTCGCGCTCGGCGACGAGCCGCTGCCCAGGCCATTGGCCGCTCCTGACGACCCGCCGGCCGTGCCGCCGCTGGTCCCCGTGCGGCTCGGGTCGGTGGCGAACGCCGCGCGCAGCACCGTGGCCAGGCGCGTGGCGTCGGTGTTCTTCAGGTAGATCACGTGGATGTTGCTGCGCGCCGCGCCCTCGCGGTCCAGGCGCGCCACGAGCGCGCGGATCGCCGCCAGGCGCGCGGGGGTCGCGCCCTTGACCAGCAGCGCGTTCATGTGCGGATCGGCGATCACGGCCAGGCCCGACGAGCCCGACGCCGATGACGGCGCGCCCGCGCCGCCGTTGCCGCCCGGGGAAGCCGCCGCCGCCGCGGACGGATCGGACAGCTTGAGCACCGTCGCCGCGAGATCGGAGGCCAGCGCGTACTGCAGCGGGATCACCTCCACGTCGGTGGCGCTGGGCGTGTCGAGCGCCGCGATCAGCTCGCCCAGGCGCGCCAGGTTGTTCGCGTAGTCGGTGATCACCAGCGTGTTGTTGGCCGCGTTGGCGTTGACCGTGTTGTTGGCGCTGATCAGCGGGCGCAGCACCGGCACAAGGTCGTTGACGCCCGCGTACGACAGCCGGAACACCTGCGTCACCACCTGCTCGCCCTGGCGCGGCGTGCCGCCCGTCATCACGACGCCGGTCTGCAGCTTCGCGTCGGCCTCGGGCACCACCTTCAGCAGGCCCTCGGACTCCACCACCGCGTTGCCCGCGCCGCGCATCGCCGACTGGAACAGCGCGAAGGCCTGCGCGCGCGTGACAGGCGTGTCGCTGAGCAGGCGCACGGTGCCCTTGACGCGCGGGTCGACGAGGATGGGCCGGTCGAGGATGGTGGCCATCGCGCGCGCCGCGGCCTCGGCCTCGATGCTGGGGAAATCGACGGTGTAGGTCTCGCGCGCGGAGGCGCGGCGCGCCGGGGCGTTCGTGTTCGCGTGCGCGGGCAGGGCGAGCGCGCCCGCGAGGGCCGCGGACGCGAGGAAGGAGAAGGGAGCGACGGTCATGTGGGGGGCGAGTCTGCGTTGCGCGTGCGCGTTGCCGCGTGTCGCGGGACCGCGGGTTTGTCAGTCGCGTGCGACGGCGCGGACACATTCGAACGTCGCAGCAACATCGCGCCGGGCTGCTCGCGTGCCGGCCCCGTCGGTTTCACGAGGGACGCGGGCTCGGCGCGGGCGGGCGCCATGCATCGGACACAAGATGTCGAGACGGGAACACGGCGGCAACAGCCGCGCAGCGTCGCGACGGCACAGTAGCGGCGGCAACGCCTTCCCTGCCTTCCCGAAAGAGTCCATGCCCAAGACCTCCCGTGCCGCGCTCGCGCTGATCTTCTGCCTTCCCTTGCTGCACGCCTGCGGTGGTTCGTCCGACGACGGCTACGTGCGCCTCGTCAACGCCACCAGCGACTACAGCACCATCAGCCTGTACGAGTCCGACAACGCGGTGGGCGCCGCCGTGGCCTCCGACACCGTGGGCAGCTACGCGGGCGTCGGCGCCGACACCTACGAATTCGACCTGCGCACCGCGGGCTCCAGCAGCACCGCGGCCTCCACGTCGCAGGCGGTTGCCAAGGGCGATCACTTCACGCTGGTCGCCTACGTCGACGCCGGCACGCTCAAGACCGCGACCCTCGACGACGACGAGGACACGCCGTCCTCGGGCTACGCGAGCCTGCGCATCTTCAACGCGGCGCCGGCCGTGGCCGCGGGCGTGGACGTCTACGTGACGGCCACCGCCTGCGCGTCGCTCACCAGCGCCGACACGGCCACGGCCACCGACGTGACCGGCCTGCAGAGCGGCTATACCTCGGTAGTGGCGGCCAGCGGCGGCAGCTCGTGGCACGTGTGCGTCACCGGCACCGGCGACCGCACCGACCTGCGCCTGGACATCCCCGCGCTGACGCTCACGAGCCAGCAGGTCGCCACGCTGATCCTCACCAAGACCGGCGGCGGCGTGCTGATGAACGGCCTGCTGCTGGACCAGCAGGGCGCGCTCACGTCCTACGCCAACACCGACGTGCGCCTGCGCCTGGTGGCCGACGCGGCCAGCGGCGGCGTGGTCAGCGCCAGCGCCAACGGCACGACGTTGGGCACCAGCTACGCGTCGCCCACGGTCAGCGCCTGGCGCACCGTCAGCGCCGGCGACCTCGCGCTGACGCTGTCCATCGACGGCGTGGCCCTCACCCAGACGGGCCTCACGGCCGCGGCCGGCGGCGACTACACGCTGCTGGTGGCCGGCACCGCCGGCGCGCCGACGATCACCCTGATCGCCGACGACGATTCCGCACCCACCAGCACCACGCTGCCGGTGCGCATGAAGCTGGTCAACGGCCTGAACGGCATCTCGGGCAGCGCGATGCTGACGTCCAGCGGCGTGGTGGTGGGCGACAGCGTGGCCTTCGGCGCCGCGTCGGCCGACGCCAACATCGCCGCGAGTTCCGCCGCCGCCGACCTGCAGGTGACGTCGGCGGGCACCACGCTGTGGGAGATGAGCGGGCAGACGCTCACCAGCGGCAGCGTCTACACGGTGTTTCTGCTGGGTGATGCGACGGCGCCCAAGGGCGTGCTGCGCGTGGACAACTGACCGGCGACCGCCCGGCGTCTCGATCGACCGCGCGAAAGCGCCGAGATCGGGAACAATGGCGGCAATGACAAAGAGTTACCTGGTCACCGGAGTGGGCTGCAGGCGGAGGGAGGAGACGTTCGTCGTGCCCGAGGGCGTCCAGGTCATCTTCTATCAGACGCGGTCGCCGTCCCCGCGGATATCCGGCGTGCGCACGCCGCTCGACGAGTGGCGGGTCGCGGTCAAGCTGCTGTCCGCCAGGGCCGCCGGGCCGGGCGAGTCGGTGCCGGCCGCCTTCTGCTGGGAACGCGGCGCCGCGTTCCCGCCGTCGGGCGTCCACCGCCGCAGCACGGGCGCGCAGGTGATGGACCTGTCGGACACGAGCGCCCTCAAGCCGGTCTCGCTGGGCCACATCGTCCGCGAACTCACGCTGCACCGGGCAGGACGGCCGACGGTCATCCACTGGCTCGTCGAACCCGCCGAGGCCGGGCCCGCGCGGCAGGACTGGCGCCTGCAGCGTCCGCCACGCCTGTTCAACGGCGACGGCAAGGAGTCCGGGTATGCGCCGTTCGCCGATGCGGCGGACCTTGGCCGGCCGGAAGGGGCGGACGAGGCCGTTCCCCCGGGTTGGGTCACGGTTTCGCTTCGAACGTGACTGGCTTGTTCCTTGCGAAAAGCTGGTGCGTCGTCAAGGCTGGCGGCTGCTTCCGAGTCACATGACAATCGTCCGGCACCGTCCTGGGTCAGCAGGCGTGAGTTCGACGTCGTTCAGGAAGCGAAGCAGCGCATCGTGAAACTCCTGCGGACATTCGTCGTGCAGCGTGTGCCCGCCTGGCAGCGTCACGCGACGCGCCCTCGGCTGCCACTCGAGCATCTGGTCGACGTCGTCCGAGCTCGTAGCCCACGATCGAGAACCGTGAACGAGCATCAACGGACACTGCACCGCCAGCCAGTCGTCGCGCCAGTCGCCAACCAGCGCTGCCTGGGAGCGCGCGATCCAGGCGGGGTCGCAACGCAGGCCCCAGCCATCATCGAACTCGTGCAGGCTGTCCAGAAAATGCCGGTCGCGGTCGAGCCCGTCGCGCGCGAGCACGCGCAGCCAGGCGTCCGCACTGTCGACGCGACGTGGCCAGCCCAGGCCGAGCGGTTCGCAGCCACCGAATCGATACGACATGTCTTCCACGACCAGACTTGCCGTGCGGTGCGGATGGCGTGCTGCGAACTGATAGGCATTGGCGCCGCCCAGCGAGTGCCCGAGCAGATGCGCCGGCACGCCAGGCGAGACGCTGTCCAACAGCGCGCCGACGTCGTCGACGTACACGCCGCGACCGCATTGGTGTGGATGCCCGCTCCATCCATGTCCGCGCTGGTCGAGCGCCACGACCCGCCACGCCCCGCGAAGCGCCTCGGCCAGCGGCGCGAAGTTGCGAGCACAGCCAAAGTGCCCGTGCAGGCAAAGCAGCACAGTCCCCGTGCCGCCGAAGTCCAGCCACGACAGCCGAGTGTCAGGGCGATCGAGAAAGTGGCGGGTCGGCATGGGGTGCTGGTTGGCGGACAGACTTTGACTATGCCACTGCAGCCTGGTGCAAGACCGGCCAAGGTTGAGGCCCCTGTCGGCGGCGGCCTTGCGCGAACGTCGGCTCCTCGGTAACTCGTCGCGACGCCGACAGTTGGGCCGAGGCCAAACGTTGCACGCGGGGTGACACGCGTTCTTCCATTTTGGAAGTCCGGTCTCTGGGCGATCCGGCCGGCGCTCGACCGCGCCATCGGCTAGTCTTTTGGTGCCGGAACGCGCGTCCCATGCCATGTCATTGCCCAACTCACTTCTGTTGCGCTACCTGTGGCCGGTTGGCATCGCCCGCGAACCGCACGGCGACGTGTTCCTGCAGCACGCCATGTTCGTCTCCAACATCGAGGCACTGCGCCGCTGGCTGCCTCACTATGTCAAGGTCCACGCGGTCCTGGCGGGGGTATCGCTGGGCCTGTCTGCTCTCCTCTGCGCCTGCGGCGCATCGTCCTGGATCGCGCTGCCCGTTGCAGTAGTCGCTGCGTTGGAGATCTGCTCGACCATCGTCTTCTCGGCAGCCGTCATCGCGCTGCGCATTGCGTAGCTGGAGGAATCACTCCGCCGTGCGGATCGGGGACACGGTACGAACACTTCGGCGTCACGTCGGAACCAGGGCTGCGCCCGGCCAGAACCGGCCTCTCGCGAAGGTCGGCTCGGGCGCAAACTGCTGCGATGGCAGTCGCGTTGGGTCAGCATCCGGTAGAGTCCATGTGTGGCCATAGACGGAGTGCGGCCGTCTCACCAACGCAGCGAACCCTCTTCATGCAGCCCGATTTGTCGCACCTGGGAACGCCCCTTGTCGATCGACTCACTCGCCTTCGGCTGGCGCTGAGGGTGATGGGCCCGGCGCTGCTCTTGCCGCTGGCCTCGGTGCCGCTGCATTTGAGGCCCCTGCACGAGGCTCTGGATTCGTACCTCCCTCAGCCCATGGTAGCCATCGTAGTGATGCTGATCGCCGTGGCGATGATCGCGGTCGCCTTCAAACTGCTACGCACCACCAGAGAGCTATCGGAGCAGGCGGCATTCGAACCGCTCTTCAACGGCCAGGCGGTGGGCAGATTGCGCAGCGCCAGTTCTTCGCTGTTGCCAATGACCGCAGGCGAACACGTGGTCGAGACCTTCATGCTCTTGCGCCTGGCGCCCATGTCTACCGCGAAGAACGCGTTCAGCTCCTTCATTCGTGGACCTGCGGTCATGTGCTGGGTCGTATGGACCAACCAGAGCGTTCGAATCTTCAAAGTGGGACGAGACGGCTGCCAGATGGAGGTAAAACTTGAGCTTGCGCAGATATCTGCGGTGTCGAAGGAGGCCAGTGTTCCGAACCGAGAGGGCATCTCTGCGTGGACGACGCGCAGGCTGGGCGGATTCGGCTGGCTGGAAATCTCGCTGCATGATGGGCAGACGATTGCTGGTGCGGTGCAGTCTCCAACAGTCGTCGAGCGAGTCATTCGGCGATTCGAGTTGAGCGATACGTAAGGCAACTGCAGCATCCGGCCCGAAGCTGTGTGATACATGCGTCGGCTTTCGGGTAGTGTGGTGCGCGGTTAGGTCAGCGTTGAGGGGACTCACTATGCGGTACATCTGGGATCATCAACTCACCGACGCTGAAATCCACTTCATCGGCACCATCGTTGTCCAGTGGGGTTCGATGGAGCACGAAATCTTCATTCAGACGCTCAAAAGTTTTGAGATGCAGATCGAGGAAGGCGATCAGCTGCCATCAGAGATGAACAACATGCAGTTCACCTCGGTGCTCAAGCTTTGGAAGGAGCGCGTCGTTGACGCTGCGAAGCCACGGAGCCGCAAGGTGCTCGAGAAGCAGCACGAACTCATCTTGTCCTTCAAAGAATCGAGAGACGCCCTGACGCATGGAATGTGGGATTGGAACCGAGAAGATCAGAGCCGCGTGAGCACAGTTCGAGTGAAAAAGAAGGCTCTGCAAACTGCAGACTTCAGCACCGGATTTCTTCAGAACATGTCAACCCAGCTCGGCGAGATCAACTTCAATATCAGGTTTCCGAGCGGCACATCTGAACTTGCGATTGCGCAGATGAAGCAGGGCGGCTACATGAGCAGGAGTGCTTGGGCGATGGTGTCCGGGGACGGCCCATCCACTAGCCCTGAGCCTTCCGACGCTTCGAAGCCTCCAGAGCCTCGGCGCTGAGGACGAACGGTATGACCCACCGGATACCCTCGCGGGTCGCCAGTAGGTGGTCGGCAACGTCCAGCTCTCTGACCGGCCGGCCATCGCCGCGTGCCTGTCAAGGTAGCTCTTGACGTCGGCATTAGAAGCTCGCGAAGTCGGCTTGGGGTCGCGAACTGCCGTTCACGCCATCGACAAGCGGTCACGCACTCCTCCGCGCCGAAGGCAGCGGACGCGGCGCAGGCTCGGCGGGAGTCCATGGCGGTGCCGCCAGGCGGCGAAAGGCCGTTCAGCGTCGCTGCGCCGCCAGCACGCAGAGCATCTCGGCGGCCACGTGGGCGGCGGCGATGGCGGTGATCTCGGCATGGTCGTACGACGGGGCGACCTCGACGACGTCCATGCCCACCAGCTTCACCGGCACCAGGCCGCGCAGGATGGCCAGCGCCTGCGCGCTGCTCAGGCCGCCGGCCACCGGCGTGCCGGTGCCGGGCGCGAAGGCCGGGTCGAGGCAGTCGATGTCGAACGTGAGGTAGCTCTTGTTCGTGCCGACGATCTCGAGGATGCGGGCGATGGTGGCCTTCACGCCGTGCTCGTGCACCCAGTCGGCGGCCAGCACGTTCACGCCCATGAAATCGTCGTTCCAGGTGCGGATGCCGACCTGCACCGAGCGCTTCGGGTCGATCAGGCCGTCCTTGATGGCCTTGTAGAACATCGAGCCGTGGTTGAGCGAGTCGGGCGCGTCGTCGGCCCAGGTGTCGCAGTGGGCGTCGAAGTGGATCAGCGACAGCGGGCCGCCGTGCTTCTCCACGTGGGCCTTCAGGATCGGGTAGGTGATGAAGTGGTCGCCGCCCAGCGTGAGCATCGTCGTGCCGCCGGCGATGATGCGGCGCGCGTGGTCGGTGATGCTGGCCGCGATGGTGGCGGGGCGGTGGTTGTCCAGCGGGCAGTCGCCGTAGTCGACGATGGCCAGGTGGTCGCACGGGCCGAAGCCCCAGGGGTGGATCTTCTCGTTCAGCTGCACCGTGGCGGCGCGGATCGCGGCAGGGCCGAGGCGCGCGCCGGTGCGGAACGTGGTGGCCAGGTCCAGCGGGATGCCGGTGACGGCGACGTCCACGCCGGCCAGGTCGCGGGTGTAGCGCCGGCGCATGAAGGACAAGACGCCCGAATAGGTGTTCTCGCCCTCGTAGCCCAGGTGGCTCGTGCGATGGATGGCATGATCGGTGTCGCGGATCGGTTCGCTCATGGGGGAAGACTCGTTGGTTCCAGGTACCCATGCTCGCAAATCGACACCCCGTTGCCCATTAGCCGGCTCCGAAGAGATATGAATATTGCTGATACCTCGGCGCGCAACGAACCCCCGTTCTCCGGCCTCGTGGCGTTCGAGGCGGCGGCGCGGCTCGGCAGCATGTCGGCCGCGGCCGACGAGCTGGACCTGACCCAGTCGGCCGTGAGCCAGCGCGTCCTCAAGCTGGAGGCCCACGTGGGCCAGCGCCTGTTCGTCCGCCAGGGCCACGGCGTGCGGCTGACGGGCGCCGGCAAGCTGCTGATGGAGACGGCCACCGACACGCTGCAGCGCCTGCGCGCCGGCTTCGCCCGCATCGAGCCCTATCGCAACAAGCAGTCGCTGCTGCTCGCCTGCCCGCCCGACTTCGCGCACGGCTGGCTGCTGCCGCGGCTGGAGGCGCTGCGCGCGGCGCACGGCGGCCTGGAGGTGTGGCTGATGTCGGAGCGCGACGTCGCGGCCATCGACCGCATCGACGTCGACCTGGTGGTGTCGCGCCGGCCGCTGCAGGGGCCCGACATCGAGTGCGCGCTGCTGCTGGAGGACCGCGAGATCGCCGTGTGCGGCCCGCGCCTGGCCGACACCCTGGCCGGCGTCGCGTTCCCGCGCGTGCTGGACAAGGCGCCGCTGCTGTTCCTGGAGAGCGCGCCCGAGTGGGGCGGCGCGCTGCCGGCGGCCGGTTCGAGGTCCCGGCGCACCCGGGCCGCCACGATCGAGGACGAGCGCCTGCTGCTGGACGCCGCCGAGCGCGGCGCGGGCATCGCCTACGTGTCGCGGGTGCTGGCCGCCGACGCGCTGGCCACGGGCCGCTGCGTGCAGCTGGCGCAGGTGCCCGCCACGCCGCGGCCGCCGCTGTGGGCGATGCGCAGCCGCCTCACGCCGCGCACGCCCATGGCCGACCGCGTGTTCGAGTGGTTGAGGGCCGCCGCGGGCGACGGGGCCGCGCAATGACGCTTCAGGCGCGCGCCGGCGTGCCGAATTTGGCACGCGACGATCCATTTGTGCCGGCGAACGTCGATGAACGTCCACCTACAATTTGGGAGATGAAGCTCTTCGCGGTCGACGCCGAACTTTCGATCCTCGAGGAGGTGCTCACGCGCCCGTGGGACGAGGACGTCCTCGCCGCCACCATCGCGCTGGCCTGGCACCTGCGCCAGCGCGACAGCGCGCGTGCCCTGCGGCTGGTCGACGGCGTCGTGCCGCTGCTGGTGCCGTCGCAGGCGGGCGTGCGCCGCCCCGACGCGCATCGCGTGCGCGCCGCGCTCGCCGCGTGCGAGGCCTCGGCGCTGCTGTGCGACTTCGACGTGGCCGAACGCTGGCTGGCCGAGGCGCGCCAGCACCACGACGCCGGCGCCGACCCGTTCGCCGACGGCGACGCGTGGCTGGTGGAGGCGACCCTGGCCAAGATGCGCGTGCAGCGCCCCCGCGAGATGGCCGCCCACCAGGCCGCCATCGCGGCGTTCGAGGCCGTGGACGCGCCCGACCGGCTGGCGATCGCGCAGGCCTGGCTCAGCTTCGAGCGCGGCTACGAGAAGTCGGGCGTCGATCACTGCATCGGCCTGCAGCCGCCCGGCGCCGGCCATCCCGAGGCCGCCACGGCCTGGGACGCGCTGTGGAGCGCCTCGCGCGGCATGGCGCTGTCGTACCGCGATCCGGCCGAATCGGCCCCGCTGTACCGGCATGCGGCCGCGCAGGCGCGGGCGGTGGGCATGGTGCGCCTCGAGATCGTGGCCACGATCAACGCCGGCGCGGCCACGCAGGGCCTCGGCGACCTCGACCTGGCCGCCGAATGCTTCGAGGCGGCGGCCGCGCGCGCCAACGCCACCGGCTGGCCCACGCTGATCGGCACCGCCAACACCCGCGTGGGCGAGCTGATGCAGACGCTCGGCGCGTTCGAGGAGAGCCGCGGCATCCTCAGCGAGGCCATCGTGGCGCTGTCCATCGGCGCGCCGGGCCTGCACCTGGGCATCGCCTGCGCGTCGCTGGCCGAGACGCTGCGCGCGATGGGCCGCGCGCAGGAATCCCTGGAGCCGATGAGGCGCGCCATCGCGCTGTATCGCGAGACCGGCTTCACGCACACGCTGGCGCTCAACCTCATCTTCCAGGCGCGCGGGCTCGCCGCCGCCGGCCTGCCGCAGGAGGCGCTCGCCGCGCTGGCCGAGGCGCGCGCGCTCATCGATGAGTCGGAGCTGCATTCGCTGCACGTCGGGGTGACGGACGTCCTCGCCGACCTGCATCACCGCTTCGCGCTGCCCGCGCCGCCGGGCATGCGCCTGCCCACCGCGGCGCTTCACTACGCCGAGGCCGCGCTCGTCGAGGGGCGGCGCATCGCCGGCTGGAAGGCGCCGGCCCGGCTCTTCACCTTCCTGGCCGAGCGCTGGGCCGAGGCGGGCGACCACGCGCGGGCCTACGAGTACGCGCGCCAGGCGCTCGAATCCAACGAGAAGGAAGCGCAGCAGAAGATGAACTACCCGCTCGCGCTGGTGCGGCTGCGCCGGCGCGGCGCCGGCGATGCGATGGTCGCACCCGCGGGATCGCAGGACGGCGGCGAGGAGCGCCCGCGGCGCGCGGGTTCGCGCACGCTCACGCCGAAGGAGCGCAGCATCCTGCTGCTGCTGGCGCAGAACTACTCGAACAAGGAGATCGCCAAGTCGATCGCCGTCAGCGACGAGACGGTGAAGTGGCATCTCAAGAACCTGTTCAGCAAGCTCGACGCCGGGTCGCGCAAGCAGGCCGTCACGCGCGCTCGTTCGCTGGGCTTCATCGGGTTCAACGCCTGAGGCCGGATCGCGTCGCGTGAGCGCCGCGCGGCCGCCAGCAGGCGTTCGCACCGCAGCCGATAGGCGGAGGGTAGACTTGTTTCCCCATGCGCCACGCCATCGAAAGCCTCCAGGGCTCGCTGATCCGCGAGATCGCCAACGCCGGCATGGGCCGCGCCGACGTGCTCGCGTTCTGGTTCGGCGAGAGCGACGAGGTGACGCCGGAGGTGATCCGCCGCGCCGCCATCGAATCGCTGGAGCGCGGCGAGACCTTCTACGCGCAGAACCTGGGCCTGCCCGAGCTGCGCGACGCGCTCGCCCGCTACACGGGCGCGCTGCATCCGCCGGTGGGGGCGGAGCGCATCGTCGTCACGTCGGGCGGCGTCAACGGGCTGATGCTCGCGTCGCAGGCGCTGGTCGACGCGGGCGACGTGGTGGTTGTCGTGACGCCGGTGTGGCCCAACCTGGTCGCGCAGCCCGCGATCATGGGCGCCACGGTGCGCTGCGTCGCGCTGGCGCCCGTGGACGGCGCCTGGACGCTGGACATGGCCGCGCTGCTGGCCGCGGTCACGCCGCGCACGCGGATGCTGGTGGTCAACGCGCCCAACAACCCCACCGGCTGGACGCTCGCGCGCGACGAGCAGCGGCGCCTGCTCGATCACTGCCGCGGCACCGGCACCTGGCTGCTGGCCGACGAGGTCTACGAGCGGCTCTACTTCGAACCCGCGGCCAACGCCTGCGCGCCCAGCTTCCTCGACATCGCGGAGCCCGGCGACCGGCTGATCGTGGCGCACAGCTTCTCCAAGAGCTTCCTGATGACCGGCTGGCGCCTGGGCTGGCTGGTGGTGCCCGCCGCGCTCACCGACGCGCTGGGCAAGCTGATCGAGTTCAACACCTCGTGCGCGAGCGTGTTCACGCAGCGCGCCGCGCTCGCCGCGCTGGCGCACCGCGACGAGATCACGCCGGCCATCGTGGCGCACCTGAAGGCCTGCCGCGACACGCTGGTGCCGCTGCTGGCCGCCATTCCGGGCGTCGAGCTGGCCACGCCGCGCGGCGGCATGTACGCCTTCTTCCGCATCGCCGGATTCGACGACTCGCTGGAGGTCGCCCGGCGGCTGGTGACCGAGGCCGGCCTCGGCCTGGCACCCGGCGCCGCGTTCGCGCCCGAGGCCGGCGGCTGGCTGCGCTGGTGCTTCGCGACGCGGGACACGGCGCGGCTCGTGGAGGGCGTGCGGCGCCTGCGCGGCTGGCTGGCGGAGAACGCCCGGCCCTGAGAGGTTGAGGCGCTACGCCGCCGCTTCGGGGCTCAGCACGCCGCGCCGGATCTGGTCGCGCTCGATCGACTGGAACAGCGCCTTGAAGTTGCCTTCGCCGAAGCCGTCGTCGCCCTTGCGCTGGATGAACTCGAAGAACACCGGGCCCAGGTGCGTCTTCGTGAAGATCTGCAGCAGCAGGCGCGGCTTGCCGCCCTCGGTGGATCCGTCCAGCAGGATGCCGCGCGACTGCAGCTCGGCCACCGGCTGGCCGTGGCCGGGCAGGCGCTCGGCGAGCATCTCGTAGTAGACGTCGTTGGGCGCGGTCATCAGCGCGACGCCGGCCATCTGCAGCCTGTCGATCACCGGGATGATGTCGTCGCAGAGCAGGGCGATGTGCTGGATGCCCTCGCCGTTGAACTGCATCAGGAACTCCTCGATCTGGCCCGAGCCCTTCTTGGATTCCTCGTTCAGCGGGATGCGGATCATGCCGTCCGGCGCCGTGAGCGCCTTCGACGTGAGGCCCGTGTACTCGCCCTGGATGTCGAAGTAGCGGATCTCGCGGAAGTTGAACAGGCGCTCGTAGAAATCGGCCCAGAACGTCATGCGGCCGCGGTAGACGTTGTGCGTGAGGTGGTCGATGAGCTTCAGGCCGTGGCCCGCCGGGCGGCGCTCGACGCCCTCGATGAACTCGAAGTCGATGTCGTAGATGGACTTGCCGTCCTCGAAGCGGTCGATGAGGTAGATCGGCACGCCGCCGATGCCCTTGATCGCGGGCAGGCGCAGCTCCATCGGGCCGGTGGGGATCTCGATGGGCTGGGCGCCCAGCGACAGCGCGCGCTCGTAGGCCTTGTGCGAGTCCTTCACGCGGAAGGCCATGCCGCAGGCCGACGGGCCGTGCTCGGCCGCGAAGTAGCCGGCCAGGCTGCGGGGCTCGCGGTTGACGATGAAGTTGATGTCGCCCTGGCGGTACAGCAGCACGTCCTTGGAGCGGTGCCTGGCCACGAGCGTGAAGCCCAGCATCTCGAAGTACGGCTCGATCAGGCCCGGCACGGGCGAGGCGAACTCGACGAATTCGAAGCCCTGCAGGCCCATCGGGTTGTCGAACAAGTCTTTCATGGTGGTCTCCGGTTCCAGGTGCAGGAATCATAGGGAAATGACCCCGCAGCATTTCTGCAAATCCGCGCGGCCAGTGGCGATTTGCACAGGAATCCTGCAAGATCGAGTCATGGACACTCAATTCCAGCTCGACACCGTCGACTTGCGCATCCTGCGCGTGCTGCAGGCCAATGGTCGCGCCACCTACGACGAGGTGGCCGCCGAGGTGAGCCTGTCGCCGTCGGCCACCCTGCGACGCGTGAAGCGGCTCGAGGAGGCGGGCGTCATCGCCGGCTACGTGGCGCTCGTGAAGCCGGAGGCGGTCGGGCTCTCGCTCACGGCCTACATCACGGTGCGGCTCGAGAAGCAATCGGACACGCACATGCGCAAGCCCATGGACGCGTTCCGCGCGTCGGTTCAGACCTGGCCCGACGTGGTGGAGTGCAGCTCGCTCACCGGCGAGATGGACTATCTGCTGCGCGTGCTGGTGAGCGACATGGCGCACTACTCGCGCTTCGTGATGGACACGCTGCTCAAGCATCCCAGCGTGCAGGACTGCAAGACCAGCTTCGTGCTGGATCGCGTGAAGCAGACGACGGCGGTGCCGTTGCAGGACGCCCGCGGCCGCTGAAAGGGCCTACGTCTCGAGCCCGTCGATGCTGCGCGCCACGTCGTCGCGCACCGCCTTGGCCTCGTTGCCGCCCGTCCACTCGGGCGTGCCCCCGGCCAGGCACCAGCGCCGGCCGGGCAGGGACACGGTGGCCTTCCAGGTGAGCAGCGGCCCGTCGATGTGCCAGGTGGCCTCGTAGCGGAACGACGTCCGGCTCTCCGAGTGCACGTGCGAGCTGGCGACGACGCGCTTCGCAGGCGCGGGAGCGGGCACGCGTTTCATGCGCGTCAGTCTTCCCCGGCGTCGCCGTCCCCCAGCCGCGCGAGGTACTCCCCGCCCAGCCGGAAGCTCAGCCGCCCTGCCACGTGCAGCGCGCCCAGCGACCGGTAGAACGCCAGCGCGGGCCGGTTCGACGCGCTCACGTGCCAGTCCATGCGCGCGCACCCGTGCTCGGCCGCGTGGCTCGCGATCCACGCCATCAGCGCCTTGCCGATGCCCTGGCGCTGGCGCGCGCGGCGCACGTAGAGTTCCTTGAGCAGCAGCTGCCCGCGGCGTGCCGGCGCCGGATCGACCAGCGAATGGAACAGCGCGATGGCGGCCAGGCCGACGACCTCGCCCGCGTCCTCCGTGGCCACCACCAGGCGGACGGCGGAGTGCTCGCCGAGCAGGTTGTCGACCAGGTTCGAACGGATGTCGTCGCGCGAGACCGGCGCCTCCTCGCCGTAGAAGACGCACATCTCGTGCATGAGGTCGATCAGCGACTCGTGCTGGCTCTCGTCGACAAGGGCGATGTGCATGCGCTTCCCCCCGGCAGCGCCTACTTCTTCGCCGGCTTCGCGCGCGCGACCACGGGACGCCTGCGCGCCGGCGCGGGCTCGCCCGCGTGCTTGACCGACGCGTTGACGAAGGTGTCCTTCATCGTCTCGTCGCGGCCGCGCGGCGAGCAGGCGGTGATGGTGCGGCACGATCCCTCGGACGCCTTCAGGTACGCGTGGCCCATCTCCGAGTCGAAGTAGACCGAGTCGCCCGCCTTGAGCACCAGCGGCGCGTAGAGCTCGGTGTGGAAGCCGATCTCGCCCTCGATGACGTAGGTGAACTCCTCGCCGGGATGGCGGATGAAGCCGCCGAACTCGGCGAAGAACTCGTCGAGCGTGCGCGCGTGGTGCTCCACGTGGATGGGCGTCATGCGCTTGTTCAGGAGCTCGGTGGCCAGGTAGGTCTGGCTGTAGCTGCGCGTCTCCACGAGCTGGCCCTCGCCGGCGTGGTGCACCACGCGGCGTCCGCCGTAGTTCACCGGGCCGCCCGGGTGCGGCGTCGCGTCGAGCAGCTCCGCCATGTCGATGTCCAGGCCCTTGCTGACCAGCATCAGCTTGTCGTACGACGCCGAGACGTGGCCCATCTCCAGCTTGGACAGCGTGGACACCGCCAGCCCCGTGCGCGCTGACAGCTCGGTCAGCGTCAGCCCGTGGCGCTTGCGTACCGCGCGGATGGTTTCGCCCGGGCCGGGAAGGGGAGCTTTCATGGCGTGACTCTATCAGTTGGTGACTTCGAGAAAGATCTCATGGAAAACGACTAGTTTTCCAAAATAGAAAAAACTTGGGAAAAAAGAAAAACACGGATACGATTTGCCATCGACCCGAAAGCTCACGAGGCCGGGTCACCGGCTTCTTCTCCACCAAGGATCGCCAATGAACAAGACCGCACCGTCCACGTCCGTCCGTGCCGCGCGCCCGGCCCTCCACCTGAGCGCCACCGCGCTGGCCATCGCGGCGCTGTCGCCGGTGCCGGCGCTGGCCCAGGCGGCCGCGCCGGCCGCCGCGGCGAGCGCGCCGGCCCCGGCGGCCGCGGCCAGCGAGGTCGCCATGCAGACGGTCTACGTCACGGCCTCGCGCCGCCGCGAGCCGGCGCGCGAGGTGCCGATGCAGGTGGATCGGCTGTCCACGGTGGAACTCGAGCAGGCGGGCGCCAGGAGCCTGGTCGACTACCTGGGCGCCCAGCCCGGCATCGACGTCAGCACGAACGGCGGCCCGGGCATGGGCACGGTCAGCATCCGCGGCGTGACCACCGGCGACCTGACGATCGCCACCGTCGGCATCTACATCGACGACGTCGCCTTCGGCTCCAGCAGCGCGTTCGCCGTCGGCTCGGCGACGGCGCTCGACATGGCCCTGCTGGACCTGAACCACATCGAGGTGCTGCGTGGCCCGCAGGGCACGCTCTACGGCGCCGGCGCGATGGGCGGCGTGATCAAGTACGTGACCAACGAGCCCGACACCTCCGAGCTCTCCGGCAAGGTCGCGGTCGGCGCGAGCGCCACGAAGGGCGGGGGCGCCGGCAACACCGAGAACGCGGTGATCAACGTGCCGCTCAAGGCCGACGTCGCCGCCTTGCGCGTGGCCGCCTTCCACGACCACGAGGGCGGCTGGGTCGACGTGCTGGGCGCCGCGGCCGGCAAGAACCTCAACAAGGGCGACACCAACGGCGGCCGCGTGGCGCTGCTGGTGGAGCCGAGCGCGCGCTTCCATATCCGGGCGACCGCGCTGACGCAGGAGATCAAGCGCGACAACGCCGACTTCACCGACATCGACGCGGCCACCGGCAAGCCGGTCGACGGCTGGAACGAACGCACGCAGGCGCTGCTGGAGCCGCATTCGGTGCGCACCAGCCAGGGCGCGGTCGACCTCGAGTACGACTTCGGGCGGGCGCGCCTGAACTCGATCACCTCGGTGCAGCGCTCGAAGCTGTCGCAGCGCTACGACCTGAGCGCGGTCTACGCGCCGCTGATCAACCAGTTCTTCGGCTTCACGCCGGACACCGTCAGCGAGGACATCGCGGCCGACGTGCACAAGACGACGCAGGAGTTCCGCCTCACCTCGGCCGCCGGCGGCTCGATCGAATGGCTCGCCGGCCTGTACTGGGATCGCGAGACCGCCGACCAGAAGCAGCACGTGGCCGACACGCTGGCGGGCGGCAGCCCCCTGGCCGACCTGGCGCAGCTGGACCTGATCAGCAAGTACGAGGAGATGGCGGCCTACGGCGACGTCACCTGGAACGCGACCTCCAGGCTGGCGCTCACGGGCGGCGTGCGCGTCGCGCAGAACAAGCAGGACTTCACGCAGGACTCCAGCGGCCCGCTGGTCGGCAACTCGCTGCCGCCGGCGCACTCCAAGGAGACGCCCAAGACCTGGCTGGCCACCGCGCGCTACGCCCTCACGCCCAACAGCAACGTCTACGTGCGCGCGGCCAGCGGCTACCGGCCGGGCGGCCCGAACGCGGTGCTGCACGACCCGGCCACCGGCCAGCCGCTCGCGCCTCCGACCTTCGCGCACGATTCGCTGTGGAGCTACGAGGCGGGCTACAAGGGCGACCTGTTCGACAACAGGCTGTCGATCGAGGCGGCGGTGTACGACATCCGCTGGCAAAACATCCAGCAGACCTATTCCGTCAACGGCATCGGCGTGATCGTCAACGGTGGCAAGGCCGAGATCCAGGGCTTCGAGCTGGGCGCGACCTGGCGTCCGAGCGCTCGCCTGTCGCTTGTCGGCAGCCTGTCGACGATCGACGGACGCCTCAAGGAGGACGCGCCCGGCCTGGGCACGGCGGGCGAGCGCTTGCCCAACAACGCCGACCTGTCGGCCTCGTTCGGCGCGAAGACGTCGTTCGACGTGGCGGGACACAGCGGCTGGTTCGGCGCGTCGGAGCGATACGCGGGCGAACGCGACGCCAACGTCGGCGCCGCCTACAAGATGCCCGCCTACTGGCTCACCGACCTGAACGGCGGCGTCGACTTCGGCCGCGTCTCGCTGTCGCTCTACGTGCGCAACGTGTTCGACGCGCACGCGCAGCTGGGAACGTCGACCGCGGAGCTTTCGCTCGGCGGCCCGGCGCAGGTCGAGCTGGCGCGCCCGCGCACCATCGGCATGACGTTGACGGCGAGCTTCTGAGCGATGTCCATGGATGCTGAAGGCAAGTCGTTCGACTTCATCGTCGTCGGCGGCGGGATGGCGGGCGCCGCGGCGGCCGCCCACCTGTCGCGGCGCGGCCGGGTCGCGCTGCTGGAACGCGAGACGCAGGCGGGCTACCACTCCACCGGCCGCTCGGCGGCGCTGTTCTCCACGATCTACGGCAACGCCGCCGTGCGGGCCCTCACGCGCGCGAGCCAGGACTTCCTGTTCGAGTCGCCCGCGTGGTTCACGCCCACGCCGCTGGTGAGCCCGCGCTCCACGCTGTTCTTCGCCACGCCCGCGCAGATGGCGGTGCTGGCGGCGTTCCGCGACGACGCGGACATCGCGGCCGGCACGCGCTGCCTGGACGTGGCCGAGGCCGGCGACCTCGTGCCGGCGTTCAAGCCGGGCTATCTCGGCGGCGCGGTGCTGGAGCCGGGATCGGCCGACATCGACGTGGACGCGCTGCACCAGGGCTACCTGCGCCGGGCCCGCGCGGCCGGCGCCACCGTGGTGCTGGACTGCGAGGTCACGCGGATCGAACGCAAGGGCGGACGTTGGGAAGTCGAGGCCCGAGGCGTGCGCCACGACGCGCCCGTGGTCGTGAACGCGGCCGGCGCCTGGGCCGACGAGGTGGCGCGGCTGGCCGGCGCGCGGCCCGTGGGCCTGCGGCCGCTGCGCCGCACCGCGATGCTGGTGGATGCGCCGCGCGGCCTCGCCTGCGCCGGCTGGCCGGCCGCCATCGCGATCGACGAGAGCTTCTATTTCAAGCCCGATGGCCGACGGCTGCTGCTGTCGCCCGCCGACGAGGAGCCGAGCCCGCCGTGCGACGCGCAGCCCGAGGACCTCGAGGTGGCCATCGCCGTGGACCGCTTCGAGAACGCCACCGGCGCGCAGGTGGCCAAGGTCTGGCATCGGTGGGCCGGCTTGCGCGTGTTCTCCGCCGACCGCACGCCCGTGGTCGGCTTCGATCCCCAGGCCGAAGGCTTCTTCTGGCTCGCCGGCCAGGGCGGCTACGGCATCCAGAGCGCCGAGGGCCTGGGCCGGCTCGCGGCCGCGCTCGCCTGCGGCGATTCAATTCCCTCCGATCTCCTGGCCGCCGGCGTCGTCGCCGAGCACCTGGCCCGTTCCCGTTTCTGATCCTCCACCTTGCATGGAAAGCCGATGAGACACCTTCCGACACTGGCCGCCCTGGCCACCGCCATCGTCCTGGCCTTCGCATCGGCCAGCCCTTCGGCCGCACCCGCCGCGGCTGCCGAGGCCGCCTCGGCGCCGGCCGCGCCCGTGGCCGCGGCCGGCCATGAACTCACCGCGCAGGACGTGCAGGCCTGGCTCGACGGCCTGATGCCCACCGCGCTGCGCACCGCGCGCACGCCGGGCGTCGTCGTCTCCATCGTCAAGGACGGCCAGGTTCTGTTCGAGAAGGGCTACGGCGTCTCCGACGAGAAGAAGAACACGCCGGTCGACCCGCAGCGCACGCTGTTCCGGCCGGGCTCCACGTCCAAGCTGTTCACCTGGACGGCGGTCATGCAGCTGGTGGAGCAGGGCAAGCTGGATCTCGACGTCGACGTCAACAAGTACCTCGATTTCCAGATCCCGCCGCTCGACGGCCAGCCGATCACGCTGCGCCAGATCATGACGCACCGCGCCGGCTTCGAGGAGCGCATCAAGGACCTGGTGGCGTTCGACACCCCCGAGACGCCGCTGGGCGAGGTGCTCGCCGGCAACATGCCCGCGCGCATCTACCCGGCCGGCACGGCCTCCGCCTATTCGAACTACGCGACGGGCCTGGCCGGCCACATCGTCGAGCGCGTCTCGGGCATGCCGTTCAACGACTACATCGAGCGCAACGTGTTCGCCCCGCTGGGCATGAAGCACTCGACCTTCCGCCAGCCGCTGCCCGACGCGCTGAAGGCCGACATGTCCGTCGGCTACGAGGAGGCCGGCAAGCCCGGCAAGGGCTTCGAGGTGGTCAACATCCCGCCCGCGGGCTCGCTGTCGTCCACCGGCGAGGACATGGCGCACTTCATGATCGCCCACCTGGCCGACGGCCGCTACGGCGATGCGCAGATCCTCAAGCCCGAGACCGCGCGGATGATGCACACCACCATCACGCGCCCGTTCCCCGACCTCAACGGCATCGCGCTGGGCTTCTACCAGACCAACATCAACGGCCATCGCGTGATCGCCCACGGCGGCGACCTGAACTACTTCCACAGCGACCTGTTCCTGTTCCTCGACGACCACGTCGGCCTGTTCATCTCGGTCAACGCGCTCGGCAAGGAGGGCCTGGGCGAGGGCATCCGCGACGACGTCTACCACGAGTTCGCGGACCGCTACTTCCCGCATTCCGAGCCGGTGCAGGCCATCGACGAGGCCACCGCGAAGGCGCACGCGCAGCTGGTCGCCGGCCGCTACCAGACCACGCGGCGCGGCGAGACGACGTTCCTGTCGCTGATCAACATGATCATGCCGACCGTCATCACCGCCAACCCCGACGGCACGATCACGACCAAGCTGCTGCTGCAGCCCCAGACCTTCGTGGAGACCCGCCCGTACCTGTGGCACCAGGTGGGCGGCCACGACAAGCTGCAGGCCAACGTGGTCGACGGCAAGGTGGTGGCCTGGAGCACCGACTACCTCGCGTTCGCCTTCGCCTACGAACCGCTGCACGGCCTGGCCGGTGCCGGCCTCGAGGTGCCGCTGTTCGTGGCGTCGCTGGCGCTGCTGCTCATCACCGTGCTGGCGTGGCCGGTCGGCGCGGCCGCCCGCAAGTGGTACGGCGCCGCGCCGCTGTCGCCCGCGGTGCGCGCGGGCACGCGCTGGACCGCCTTCGCGGCCATCGCCGCGCTGGTGGCCACGGTCGCGTGGACGGCGCTGTTCGCCGTCGTCGCGGCCATCACCACGCCGCACCTGGACACCTGGGTGCACGTCGTGCAGCTGCTCTCGTTCATCGGCTTCGTCGGCGGCTGGCTGGTTGCCGCGTGGAACCTCGTGCAGCGCGTGCGCACGCCGGGCCGGCGCGGCGCCACGACCTGGGCCGCGCTGCAGTTCGCCGCGTTCACGATGCTGCTGTGGGTGGCGTTCGCGTACCACCTCCTCAACTTCAGCGCGGGATACTGAGCCATGACGACGCTGCAGGCACGCACGTGGTTCGGCCAGCCGCCGGGCCTGGCCATCCTGTTCCTGACCGAGATGTGGGAGAAGTTCTCCTTCTTCGGCATGCGTGCGCTGCAGGTCTACTACATGACCAAGCAGCTGCATTTCAGCCAGGCGAACGCCTCGCTGATCTACGGCGCCTACGGGGCCGGCGTGTACCTCACCCCGATCGCCGGCGGCATGATCGCCGACCGCTGGCTGGGCCGCCGGCGCTCGGTGATCATCGGCGGCCTGCTGATGGCGCTGGGCCACTTCATGATGGCCTCGGAGGCGCTGTTCTTCCCCGCGATGGTCGTCATCGCGTGCGGCAACGGGCTGTTCCTGCCCAACCTGCCCAGCCAGGTGCGTCCGCTGTACGCCGCCGGCGACCCGCGGCTGGCCGGCGCGTTCAACCTGTACTACATGGGCATCAACCTCGGCGCCGTCTTCTCGCCGCTGATCTGCGGCACGCTGGGCGAGCTCTACGGCTGGCACTACGGCTTCGGGGCCGCGGGCATCGGCATGTGCCTGGGCCTGGCGATCTACGTGGCCGGCACGCGCCACCTCGCGCCCGACGACGCGGTGGCCGAGGTGCCCGCCGCGAGCGTCGCGTCGCGCCACCAGCTGATGTTCCTGCTTGGCGCGGGGCTGGCCGTGATCGTGTTCCGCGTGGCCTACGAGCAGACCGGCAACACGCTGGCGCTGTGGGCCGACAGCGCGGTCGACCGGCGCGCGTTCTCGTGGCTGGTGCCGGTGACCTGGTTCCAGTCGCTGAACCCGCTGTTCGTGTTCGTGATGACGCCGATCCTGGTGGCGTTCTGGAATCGCCGCGGCGGCTCCGTGTCGCCCGCCGCGCCGCTGGGCAAGATGTCGTTCGGCGCGCTGGCGGTGGCCGCGTCGTACGTGCTGCTCGCGCTGGTGAGCCATTGGTCGACGGCCGCGGGCGCGCCCGTGCACTGGCTGTGGCTGGTGGTGTTCTTCGCGGTGCTCACCTTCGGCGAGCTCTACATCCTGCCGGTGGGCCTGGGCATGTTCGCGCAGCTCGCGCTGCCGCGCTTCGGGGCCACCACCATCGCCGCGTGGTTCCTGGCGGCGTTCGCCGGCAACCTGCTGTCGGGCGTGGTGGGCACCTGGTGGAGCGGCATGTCGCCCGCGGCGTTCTTCCTGGCCATGGCCGGCATCGCCGCGCTGTCCGGGGTGATCCTGGGCCTGCTGGCCGCCATCGAGCGGCGACACTTCACCGGCCTGATGCTGGCCACGTCCGAAGCAAGGAGCGCCCCATGAACCGCCGCCTGGACTCGATGCTGGTGTGGGACAACCACGCCTGCATGCCGCTCAAGCCGCACGACACGTCCTTCCTGCCGCAGCTGCAGCGCCACCGCGACGCCGGCGCCGACGTGGTGATCGTCAACGTGGGCTATGGCGACGACGGCGTCGAGCAGCACCTGCGCGTGCTCGCGTCCATGCGCGACTGGCTGGAGGCGAACTCGCGCGACTTCCGCCTGATCGAGGGCGTGGACGACATCGAGGCCGCGCGCGCCGCCGGCCAGCTGGCGGTGGGCTTCGACATCGAGGGCGCCAACGCCATCGGCGACCAGCTGAGCCTGCTGGGCCTCTACCGCGACCTGGGCGTGCGCTGGATGCTGCTCGCCTACAACCGCAACAACCGCGCGGGCGGAGGCTGCCAGGACGAGGATCCCGGCCTCACCGACTTCGGCCGCGCGATGCTGCGCGAGATGGCGCGCGTGGGCATCGTCGCCTGCTGCTCGCATACCGGCTACCGTACCGCCCGCGAGGCAATCGACGAGTCGCCCACGCCGGTGATCTTCTCGCACTCCAACGCCCGCGCGTTGACCGACCATCCGCGCAACATCCCCGACGACCTGATCCGCGCCTGCGCCGCGCGCGGCGGCGTGGTGGGCGTCAACGGCATCGGCATCTTCCTGGGCGACAACGACGCGTCGGTGGACAACGTGGCCCGCCACGTGCTGCACATGCTCGATCTCGTGGGCAGCGAGCACGTGGGCATCGGCCTGGACTACATCTTCGATTCCAGCGAGCTCGACGCAGAGATCGCCGCCAACCCGGACAAGTTCCCGCCGCACCTGGGCTACTCCGCGGGCATCGCGATGACGCCGCCCGAGCAACTGCCCGCCCTGGCCGAGACCCTGTCGCGGCGCGGCGTGGACGACGAGGCGATCGGGCGGATCTTCGGCGGGAACTGGCTGCGCGTGGCGCGGCAGGTGTGGCGGCCGCGCGGCTGACGCGCTGGCGCGTGCTGCGTCCACGCGTGTGACGCGGTCGTTGGCGGCTTCGAGAGCGCTGCCGACATTCGGTCTTCCGGCGAAGAGTGGCGGTGGGGCTCTGCGAGGCAGGGCATGGAGCCGGCGGCGGCGAACCGGGCGGGCCGCTTGCGAACCGAAGCGGTTGTCGGCGCGCTTCGCGTCGCGAGAACCGGTCGTTGCGGGGCCTCAGCAAGCGGTGTCGATCAGCGGCGCGTTGCCATGACTGCGGAACGACCGCTTCCTGCTGGCGGGATCGGCGGGTGTCGACCCACAGCCGTCCCTCAGACTCCTGATCAGTGCGCCGCAATCCGGATATTCATTCCGAACTTCTGCGAGCGCCAATGCCCGACTCGCGCTACCACTGAACGCCGCCCCCGAGCGATCCGGCGCTTCCCGCCCTGCGAACTAGGCGTCTGGGGCATGGCGCGCCTTGCCGTCGAGCGATCTTGGCTAACATGCTGAGCAATCGCAGGGCTTGTTTCTCTCTGCAACGGGAGCATGCATGGCGGAAAAGAAGGACGGAACGGATCTCGGCGAGAAGACTCTCGACCTGGGCAAGCAGGTCTTCGACGCCTTTTGGAATTCGAACGGGGCGCACGATGTCTGGCACTGGCTGTTGATGATCGTGGTCTGCCTGGTGGCGGTGGGCGTGGCGCTGACACTGATGTTCAAGGCCATCGTCGCGGTGGCGGAGGCCTTGGCCAAGCTGTTCGAGGGCATCAAGGCCAGCGGCCTGCCGCTGCTGTTAAACCGGGATAACAAGAACCGAGTGCGCTTGCGCAAGCAGTTCTGTGGGGTGCTCGATGGCGACCTGAAGCAGTTGGCGAAGGCGGAGAGCTGGAACGACCAGTATTTCACTGACCTCGAGGCCGAAGTCGAGACGGACGGCGGCTATTACGCGTCCGCGCTGGATCGGCTGCGGGGGCGCAAGTCGTCGGGACTGCGCAAGGAAAAGTCGCTGGTGCGCGCGATCACCAGCAGCACCGAGCGGGCCATGCAGTTGGTGGGCGAGCCCGGGTCGGGCAAGAGCGTAGCACTGCGACATCTCGCGGTGCAGTTGACCACACGGGGTCAGAAGTCCAACGACAAAGACGCCACCATCCCGATCTACGTCAACCTACGCGAGATCGATATCCCGCCCGGCACGGCGGTCACGGCCGACGCAATCCGCGCATTCGTCCTCGACAACATCCGCCGCGGTGACGCCGACACGAGCGCCTACGTGCGCAATAACTGGGAGGACTACGTAAGCCGCGGCATCTGGCTGTTCCTGTTCGATTCGTTCGACGAGATCCCGGCCGTGCTGCATGCCGGGGCCAACGGCGGCGAGATCCGCGAGTATTCGAAGGCGATTCGGCAGTTCCTGGAAGGCATGGGCGAATGCAAGGGAATCCTAGCCTCGCGCGAGTTCAAGGGCCCCGAGGCGCTGCCATGGAAGAAGCTGCGCATCCTGCCCCTAAGCGGCGCAAAGCAGGACGAGCTGATCCAGAACTCGGTGCTGAGCCCTGAGCAGATGGATGTCGCGCGCCTGCACCTAGCCACGTCGCACAGCAGCATCGGCGCGACGCCGCTGTTCCTCACGTTGCTGTGTCGCTACGTCAAGGATGAGAAACGCGCGCCCAACTCCGACCACGACATCCTAATGATGCACGTGGAGCGCCTCGCCGGGCGCGAGCCTGACTACCTGCAGCGAAAATACCAGCTCAGCGTCACACAATTGCTCGATGGCGCCGAGCGGCTCGCGCGCCTGTTTGCCGAGAACGATGCGATGAGCCTGGCGCCGACGCTGGACCAGATCGTTGAACACCTGGGCACCGAGTCGGTGCCGGGTGGCTCGGTCGAGCGCCTCGTATCCGCGCTAGTGGACTGCAAGATTGGACGGGCGGACGTCCAGAACGCGAAGCAGGGCGATCGACGCTTCGCGTTCGCGCACCGTCGCTACCAGGAAGCCTTGTTCGTGCGCTACCTGGCCAGGAATCCGGACGCGGTCTTACCACGCGAGCTGCTGACCGAGCCGCGCTGGCGCGAGTACACCGTCACCTTGCTGCAGACGCACCCGTCGGCGCGCATCGCCTTGTTGCTCGATGCGGCCGCCAAGCTGCTGCACGCCAGCGCGGTGGCCCAGGCGCCGATCGCGGCGGAGGCGCCGCTGCCGTCCGGTCTCGGCTACTTCAGCTGGGAAGCCGAACCCGCCGTGCCACTGCTCGCATTGCTGCAGGAGGGAATGGCACGCCGTACCAAGGATGTGACGCCCGCGCTGAGCGACGCAGTGCAGTGCTTTCTCGGCCCGCGTCTGGCGCACGGCGACAGCTGGGATCGCGCCGAGGCCTTGCGCCTTGGCGGGCTGATGCCGCAACCGCTGCTGATCGGCTGCCTCACGGAGTCCTTCGACCACGGCACGCGCATCGAACAAGGCCACGCCTTCAGCCAGGCTGCGTTCGTGTCGGACCTGCCAAAGTCCGCGCGCAAGGCGGTGCTGGGCATGCTGGCCAATCAATTGATCTTCGCGCAGGATCGGGCGACGCAGATCAGCCTGGAGGCCCTCGCCGCGCGCCTGCCCGCGGCCCTGGGCGCCGACCATGTCGTCGCGCGCTGCAAGCGGTTACGCAAGCGCGTGCGGGGAATTGCGGTGATCGGGCGGCTGCTGTCGCCGCTGGACGAACTCCCAAAGATGATGCGAATCCTCTCGCGGCAGACGAGCGCCGTCGTTGAGTTCAGCAGCACGGACGTCACGCCGCAGCTTAGCTTGACGTTATCAGGCATGCTGGTGCTGACCAGCATCTTGGTCTTCATGCTCATCTTCTGGCTGGACAGCGCCAAGGGCTTCGCGCCGCTCGTCAACGAGGCGATCGGGATGGCGCTCGCGCTCTTGTTCCTGCTGTTCCTGTGCGTGGCATTGCCTTTCCTGGTGCGGGCGCAGGGGCATCGCGTTGGCTTGCGCGATGCCGTGGCTTGGCTGCTGCGCCCGTTGTTCTGGCGCGCCATCGCCCTTGTCGTGGCCGGCCTGCTCCTGACAGGCGCGGTCTTCGCGGCGCTGGCCTTGACCCTGGGCTTCGCGGTGCACTGGCTGCTGCACGGACACATCAACTTGCCCTTGCTGGCGCTGGTGCAGCCCAGTAAGTCCGACCTGATGGGAATCGGCACCGCGTCAGGCCTTGCCATGCTTTATGCCTTGCTGATACCGACGTCGATATGGGGCGTTCGGCGCGTGCGCGCCAACGCCCGTGCCAGCGTGGCTCGCCTGGCTAGCCTGAAGGCCAGCCATCCATCGGACATCGCGATCCTGCTGGATGCCAGGGAGATAGGCGAGACCACGCAATGGCTCAGCACAGGGATCTCGCTGCAGATGCCGGCCCTGCGGGCCTTCTCCAGCTTCGTGGCGGAGGCGATGCGCGCCGACCCGGGGCTGCGAGACATCCAGAAGCTGCCCGGCTGCTTGCGGGCCAAGACCAACCAACTGAGCAAGGCCCGCGGCCTGAGGCAATTGCTAGAAGACAGCTTGCTGCGTTTGGTGCGCGCCGGAACGACGCCCGGCTAGCATTCTGTCCTGCGAGTTGTTGTCATAAAATGCCTGTGTTGCGGTATCTTTCCAATCGGATTGCCTCTCGATTGACTGGCAGAGAGTAGATCGTCGCAACTGGCCGCTTATGGCCGTGAGCGTTAGGCAAGGCAGTACCGAAACACACGATAGCCGTCACGCACCTCGACACCATCAGGCATCCAACCCTTCGCCAGGATCTTGTCGGTGACGACTGCCATTGAAAATCCGGCCGGGTCGATCACTGAGTCGTCAACGGACAGCACGAAATCTTGCGGCGCTCCGTCGAACGCCTCGATTTCGGCTAGCGCGGAAGCAACGGTGGTATGAGTAGCCATGCCGTCAGCCTACCCCAAACCGGTCGTTGAGGAGCGCCAGCTTGTGGCCGAACGCAGCCTTGACCTCTGCGTCCATGCAGGCGGCGTCGTGGTTCACGCGCCAAAGCGATGCGTCGGCAGCTGCTGCACACCGCCGACGTCGCTCACTTGCTTCCAGCCAGTTCCATGAGCATCCGTGACAGGAGATAGAGCCGCGGCACCACGCTCTCGACCTCTGCATATTCGTCTGGCGTGTGGATCCCTCCACCCACGATGCCGAAGCCGTCGAGCGTGGGGGTGCCGGCGCCGGCGGACACGCTCGCATCGGCGGCACCTCCACTGCCCTCGAGCGTGAGCTTGCGCCCGATCTCGGCGTAGATCGCCTGTGCCTTGGCCGCCAGCTGGTCCGTCGCCGCGCTGCGTGGCATTGGGGGGAAACCGCGCACCAGCGTCATCTTCACTTCCGTGTCCGGGACCAGTCTGTCGGCCGACACACGAGCCAAGTCGCGCTCCACGCGGTCGAATTCATCCGGCACCGCCACGCGCACGTCCGCGAAGGCCGTGGCGCGGTCGGGGATGACGTTGGTGGCATCGCCGGCCTTGAGCACGGTGACGTTGACGGTCGTCTGCTTGGCGCTGTCGCCAAGCTTGCCGAGTTGCAGCACCTGGTGCGCCAGTTCGGTGGCGGCGTTGCGGCCCGACTCTGGAGCGACGCCCGCATGCGCTGCCTTTCCCTTCACGTCGATCTCCACCGTGCCGCTGCCCTTGCGCCACACGACGAGCCCATCGGCAGGGCGTCCGGGCTCCAGGTTGAGCGTGACGTCGTGCTGTCGGGCCTCGCGCTCGATCAGGTCCCGCGTGCCCTTGGAGCCGGTCTCCTCATTGGTGTTGAGCAGGAGCGTGACTTGTCCATACTGCCTGAAGTCGAGTTTCTGCAGGATCTTCATCGCATACAGACCGGCGACGACCCCGCCCTTGTCATCCATCACTCCGGGGCCGTAGGCGCGGTGGTACTGGACGTGGAACGGCCTGGCGCGGGCGGTACCGTCCTTGAAGACCGTGTCCATGTGGGCCATCAGCAGGATGCGCACGCTACCCGTGCCCTTCCATGTCGCGAGGATGTTGTTGCCCACGGTGGGGGCGGCCGTGACCGTCTGCACGTCTGCACCCGCGGCGCGCAGCTCGTCGGCGACGATGGCCCCGACCTGGCCCAGCCCGGCCGCGTCGCCGGTGCCCGAGTCGATGTTGACCAGACGTTCGAGCAGGCGAAGCGCGTCGCCGCGATAGCCCTCGGCGGCTGACAGGACGCCGGGGTTCGCGTCTGCGGCGCAGGCCGTGCGTGCCGCGCATAGCAGCGTCACGGCGAAGACGAAGGCAAGGCGAGATGACTTCATGCGGAACCTCTGCAGCAGCGTGGCGATGCCGCCATTACACACGTGACCGAAAGCCGGTGCTCGCGACGGGCCGTGGGTGGCCGCCACGCGGCGTGCCAGTTCGCCACACAGAGACGCAATTCGCCGTGATCCGCACCTGCCGAGCGGCGACCTGTGCCTCAGTCGCCCGAAAATCCTTCGAGTACGTTGATGACGTTGACGCCGACATCGGCAACCGCGTAGCCACCTTCCATCGTGAACACGGTGGGCAGACCGCACGCGCCGATGGCCGCGCCTATGCGCCCGTAGTCGTCGCTCTTCAGCAAGAAGCGCGAGATCGGATCGCCCTCGAAGGTGTCGACGCCGAGCGCCACGACCAGCGCGTCGGCGCCGAAGCGCGCGATCTCGTCGATGGCGCGTTGCAGCGCTGCGCGCCATGCGTCGAAGCCGGTGCCGGCCGGCAGCGGCAGGTTCAGGTTGAAGCCCAGGCCCTCGCCGCTGCCGCGCTCGTCGGCGTGGCCAAGGAAGAACGGGTACTCGGTCATCGGATCGCCGTGGATCGATACGGTCAGCACGTCGGCCCGTGTGTCGAAGATCGTCTGCGTGCCGTTCCCGTGGTGGTAGTCGATATCGAGCACCGCGACTCGGGCGGCGCCCGCCTCGCGCAGCGCCTGCGCCGCGAGCGCGGCGTTGTTCAGGAAGCAGTAGCCGCCGAAGAAGTCCGGCCCCGCGTGGTGTCCGGGAGGGCGCGTCAACGCCATCGCGGCGCGCGTGGCGCCACCGGCGACCGCGCGCGCCGCGTCGATCGCGCAGGCGGCACCGGTCGACGCCGCGACCCATGTGCCGGCGGTGATGGGCGAGCCGGCGTCGAACGAGAAGCGCCCGACGCGTGCCGAGAAGTTGACCGGCGTCAGGTCGGCGCGAAAGCCGCGCACCGGCCATACTGACGGAAGGACATCGATCCCGGCGTTGCCGGCATCGAGCGCCACCCAATCGGCCCAGGCCGAGGCCAGGAAGTCGATGTAGGCCGGCCTATGCACGCGGCGGACGAGATCGAGGTCGACCGCGCCTGGCAAGCAAAGCTCGCCCACGGGACGGCGTTGCAGTTCGGCCATCACGTAGTCGAGACGTGCCGGCGTCTCATGGCACGGCACGAGGCGACCGCGGAACATCTCGTGACGCCCGTCGTGGGCGCGGTGGGCCGCGTTTTGGAAGATCAGCATCGGCATCGGCATCGGCTTTCGCGAGCGCTCGACGGAGGTCGCACGCGGATTATCGTCAGGGCGCGACTCCTGTCGCCGATGCCCGCGGACTTCGACGACATCACGGCGTCTCGCTGAGCGCGCGGATCTCAACGACGGCAAAGCTGCCGCTGGCACCCGACAGGTTGTGGCCGACGTCAGTCCTGTCGCTCTGGCACCCGGCGATCACAAGCTACAGGCTCTAAGCTGCAATCTGACCCGGGCCGATGTGCCGGGCCTCCACATCTGGTGTTCGTGGTGCGCACCAATCGTGTTCTCCCGACCTATGCCCTGCCCATCCTGGCGCAATTGCCGAGGGCCGAGACTGCTGACCAACGGCCGACGCCGGACTGGCGCCCCTTCCGAGCTGCCACGCGCCGGCGTCGATGGCCCATGACTTGCATACAAGCCAGGCGTGCGACGTTTGAATGCGACGCACAGTGCCATTCGCACGAGTGGCCAGCACTTCCTCATACGCGTCCGCGACGAATTCCGAACGCTGAGGAACGCCGATGCAACCAGTCGTTGGAAGTACACACATGCTGTCGATTCGATCTCTCCGTCACCGAGCTGCTCTGGTGCTCATACTGATTTCCGCGGTGGCTCAAGCCAACCAATTGGACGATGTGATGGCGCGCAGGGTGCTTCGCGTCGCGGTACCACGCGAGTTTCCGCCGTTCGGATTCATCTACAAGGGCTTGCCGGACGGCTACGACATCGCCGTCGCCCGCATGCTGGCGCTCGACCTGGACGTACGCGCGGAATTGGTGCCAGTTGCGAGCTCCGAGCGCATCCCTGCACTGGAAAGTGGCAAGGTAGACCTGATTGTGGCTAGCCTTGGCAGGACGCCGGAGCGTGAGAAAGTTCTCGACTTCTCCATGGCCTATGCGCCGCTGTATCTCGGTGTCTTCGGAGATCAGGACGCCAAGCCCGCAGCGGGCTTCTTGGGGCGACGCATCGGCGTGAGCAAAGGCAGTCTGGAAGAGGCCGAGCTGGTGCGTCGCGTACCGCAGGCGACGATCGTGCGCCTGGAGAACTCCAAAGCGATCATAGAGGCGTACCTGAAGCACGAGATCGAATTCATGGCCGTGGGCAGCGTGGTCGTGGAATCGGTCACCGATGTGGCAACGCGCGATCGCACGAAGCTGCATCTGCTCCTCAAGGACAGCCCTTGCTATATCGGGCTGCGCAAGGGCGAGCCAGCCTTGTTGGCTCGGGTCAACAAATTCCTGAAGGACGCGAGCGAGTCCCAGGCACTGACGGTTAATGCCATGGTCTGGTTCAAGGCAACGCTGCCCGCCGATTTCTTCGCACAGGCGCATGGGCAGGCGCTGCCAAAACCCTAGCGCGCAAGCCATCCCGGTGCAATGCCGAGGAAGCCTGTCCCGACACCCAAAACGCCCATGCCAAGCGCAACATACGAGAGGCGGTTTTGAGGGCCATGGTCGATGCTGAAGGCAAAGACGGCACCGCAAAGTGCAATGGCGAACCCAAGACAGGCGGTTCGAAGAGGAATACTCGTCCCTTCGAGAAAGCGCAGCCGGAACTTGTTCATATCACTGTCTCAGGGAGTGTGTCGCAGATCGCAATGGCGCGAAGCAGCCGTTCGTCGCCGGGCGGCTCCTGCCCGTGTCTCGCCTCTGACCCGTCTTACTTGACGGAATTCGAAGCCGGCGATTCTGGTTCAGCAGGCGGAACCGTCAAGAGACCGGCCTTGGCGAGTCCCTCTTCCTGCACGATCTGCATTGCTGGCATGACAAACCGGTATTCCACCGTCGGACTGCCCGTGACATGCAGGTTGATCGGGCCACCATTCGACTTGAGTTCACGAAGCGTCGCTCGCAAATCCGCGAGTGCAACGGGTCGGCCCGAGAGGATGTATTGACCGGCGTCAGTCACCTCCAGACGTACTTCACGCGGTTCACCAGACTCTCTGGCTGCGGCATTGGTCGTCACCGCTATGGCAAGGGCAAAAGCCTGGACGAGTCCGGCATTCAGCACAGTCGATCGAAAGCGGCCAGGCCGATCGTAGCGCTGCCGACCCATGCCCGTCATGCGACTGGCCGAAGGCTGCCGACGGCATCCTTGCCAGCGTCGAGCGATTTTGTCTGCGAATTTCTCAGTCAGCACACTAGTGCCATCTTGCCCACCAGGCGCCGTGACAGTCGGCTGAGGTGCCATCCCAAGGCACCGTCAGTTCGAACCCAACGTCAATGTGCACCCCCCCGCTCGTCCCGCTGGAATGACCGCGCAGCAACCCGATCACCGGGTGCGCGGGGCTGAATAGCGCCGGGGCGGCTTGGCCAATGGCCGGCCCGTATACGGCTCCGCCGCTGGTTGTGACCTGGATGCTGCCGAAGACATAGAGACTGCCGGGGACGTCGCTGACAAGGTTCAGATTCAATGCAATCACGTCGTTGGATGGCAGTCTGTATGTGTCTACCGCGCCCTTTCCGCTCCCCTGCCACACGATTGGTGGGGGTGTTGAGTGGAAGTCAGCAGGGTTCAGGGTCGTAAAGAAGAGGCTCAGGGCACCTCCAGCATTCCCGGAACCAACGAGCGAATCGGGTCGAATGGTAGATAGCAGCTTCACGTTCTACTCCTGTTCACATTGGGCCTCGGCAGAATAGGCTAATCACCACTGGACCGCATCCCCCGGAGTGGGGCATCCAACAGGGCGCCACCATCGGCGGGCGCGTTACTGATTGGCCTTTTGAGAGGCACTCGACCGCGCGGCTTCACTGAACCCTGCGCCCATAACGATCTTTTTCGCTGGAGCCACGGCCTCCCTTGGCAGCGGTGCTCCTTCACCTGATTGCAGTCTTTCGTGAGCATCAACGCCTGGCTGCTGCCGGCTTGGTGGACTTCCCGGCGATCACGGGGGCGGCGCGTCGAAAGACGTTGTTGCCGTCGAATCCCAGTTCGATGCCGATCTGGCTGACGATGCCGTATTCGCGGACTCTCGCCATCTCCGAGCCATCGTCCAGAGTCTGCAACGCGCGCGAAGTGTCGACGATAGGTGCGCGCGTTGCCCCGCGCTCCCCGCCGCGAGCAGTCGCGACGCTCCGCCAAGACACTAAAAGCCGAAGAATCCGGAAGCCTGCTTCGCCCGGCGCCGTAGCAGCCGAAGGCAGACGAGGCCGGCGAGCAGCAGGACGGCATCCGCCGGCTCGGGCACCGGGTTGATGGTCAGGCTGGTGAGCCCAATGATGACCCCGAAGGTGGACAGGCCGTCGTCCGAGAAGGCCGAGAAGCTGGCCACCGCGGACTCTCCGGCGAGGTCGATCCCTTGCGCGAAGGACAGGCCGCCGTCCGGGTCGGTGAAGAGCATGCTGCTGCCGCCGAGGTTGTCGAAGACCGCGAGTTCCAGTTGCCAGTAGTAGCCGTTCTCGCGCGTGCCGGTCGCCACGAACACTTCATTCTGGCCGCCGTCGTTGCGCTGGATCCCCTCGTTGAGATAGCCCGGCACGCTGAACGACTGCGAGAAGGCGGCGCCGCCCGAGAATACGACCGTGCCCCCGACTGTGCCAGCTGGACCTTCCGACTCGGCGAAGGCGGCGGTGCGGCCGTCCGTCAGGAATGAGTCCCAGTTGTCAGGCGGGAACACGGTGAGCGATCCGGTCACCGTCTCGCCGGCGACCGGCAGCGCCCCGGCATAGCCGCTCACCTGCGTGTCAGCGACGGTGCCGGCATAGACATAGTGGATTCCCGTGGCCCGGGCCGGCGCTGCGGCGATCGACGTGACCGCGACGATCACGGCAAGCATGGATCGAATCATGGTCGTCCCCTGACTTCAGAGTGGAAACCGTCGATTTGACTGCCGGCGAAGGGCGCACTGCAACACAACAGGACGTTCGATTCGAGGGGGCCGGACGGAGCCTCGTCTGCTACTTCGGAGCCATCCCTGCCGTTGTGATGCGCCGGCGCCGCCCGATTCCGCACCGAACTGGCGTCCGTAGAGGCGATCCGCGACCTCCGATTGTTGGAAAGCGGCGACGCATCTGCTACAGAAATTCGTCGATCGACATGGCAAAGAAGGGTACCCGAGAGCGGTCGGATCTGAACCACTGCTCCTGGCCGGTCCGCGACCTTCGATCGGCCGATGTCGGCGCTATCGGATCGCCGGGTTGCTCCAGCCATGGGACATGATCATCAGGAAGTCCGTCGCAGAACTTGAGCACTGGCAGCCGTCATGCGGGCCACACTATTTCCCGGCGCCCGCGGTGCCGATGTGCCTCGTCCTGCCATTCTCTTCCAGAGTCATCTCATAGCCGCGCGACTCGACCTGCAACCAAACGCCGGCCCCTCGTCGCCAGGTATCGCGCATCCGCTCCGTCAGGTGATAGACGGCCTGAGTCGAGCTATCCACGCCTTCCTGTTTGTAGGTCCCATACACGTAGTAGAACGCACCCACATGCGTCACCTTGTCGACCTGCGTTGAACAGGCCGTCACTTTGTCGCCTGCCGGGCTTTGCGCGCGGTCCGCAACAACCTGCGCCCGACTTGCGCGCGTGCCGTCCGCCGTAACCTGCACATACTCCGGCGCCAAGGTCTTGAGGTAGGCCTCGAAATTGCCTGCCTTGCTGGCCAGGCAGTCCGCTTCGTTCATGGCCTGAAGTTGCTCGACGACCTCGGGTGACGCGAGGGGAGTGGCCGCCAGCGCGGAAAAACTCAGCGAAACCGCCGCCAGGCTGGTCAATCTCAGCATCGCATTGCTCCAAGAAAGGGTTGGCAACCAAAAAATGCATCGAGGCCATCGCTTGTCCTTCGCGGCAGGCTGCTGTTGGCCGATTGCCACCCGAAGGCGGCTTGGCCAATCGTAGCGCTGGCGACCCCGAACCGACGTCCGCGAGCCGAAATTAGCCGCCTCGAAACGGCCGGTCGGATCCGCGTCGAACGCCCCGGAGGAGATCCCGCAGCAGCTGGCACACACACAGGTAGGCGGCACATCGTCATTCGACAGCCGTAGGCTCGTTCTCCGTGTGCCGGTCAGGCTCCGTGGTGAGGAGGATTTCGTTCAGAACGGAAGTGGCGTAATTCCCGGCAGGCAAAGAGAACGTGAGCACCAGTTGATTGGCTTGCGGCCATTCCCATGACATTTCCACCGGGCTTGCCACCAGGGCGCGGCGCTCCTGATCCAGACCGGCGTGTTCCATGCCGTCGCACAAGGTGGCGTGACGTTCGGCCACGCCGTTTTCCAGGGCCTGCGCTTGATCGGTGGTGATCACACGGCCTCGTCCCCAGAGCGGTCCGGTGGGCCGGCCCGCCTCGTCCATCACATCACCTGGCAGGGTCTTGCCCCAGAGTCCCTGCTGAATTCTCAACGCCAGCACTTCATTGAAGACGAAGGAGCGCACCGCCGACAAGTAGATGCCCTTCTTCTTTGGATGGCGCACGCGGATTTCCCGCGCCAGCATGGCCCGACCCTGCTCGACGTTGCCGCCGTCGTGGCCGAAACGCTGAGCGCCGAAGTAGTTGGGCACGCCATGTGACTCAACGGTCTTGAGATTGGCCTCAATGGCGTCGCGGTCGCCGGACACGTCACGCAGCACGATGCGGAATCGGTTGCCCTGCAGATCACCTGGGCGCAGCTTTTTCAGGTGGCGGCTCTGACTCAGTACATTGAATTCCGGGTGCTGAAGCAGGGTCAGGTCGGGCGTCTCGCCCTTCGGTAGATGGATGCTGAACCACTGACGGGTGATGGCGTAGCGGTCCTTGAGGCCGGCATAGCCCACGTCCCTTTCCTGCACGCCGGCAGCCGCGGCCAGCTGTTGGGCGACGAAAGCGGTGTTGGCACCGTTCTTTTCGATGTCCAGCCAGATGTGCTCGCCCTCGCCGGAGGGCAGCTGCAGCGGTAGTTCGGTCACGATGAAATCCTCGTTGAGGAGTTTCAGGGTGCCGCTGGCACCGCTGGCCGGATAAGCGTTGGGCCACTGCGGCAAGGTCGTGTATTGAGCGTCGGTCATGAGCGGTCTGACGGCACCGGCCGTAGATGGGTAAAGGCTGTCTGGCCGACCAGCGGCAGTCCAGTCAGTGATTCTCTCTCTAGCCGCATGCCTTGACGCCTGGCCGTCTCCAGACTCGGAGCGACACTGATGTTCACCTGATCGCTCTGAATCCTCACGCAGTGGCATTCCCGCCGGATGAGCGCATCGTTGACGACACCTGCAACCAAGGCCAGCGAGCACGGTACGACGCAGTTTTCTGTTCGAACAGGTCGCGATGCGGGGTCAAGGGGTTCATCGTGAGCACTCCGGCGTATAACAGTGCAAGGCCATTCGGTGTGTAGATTTCACCTGGTCGAACACCGACGCATGTCGCCGGGACAAGAAATCTATCGATGCCGTCACGCGTGCTTCGCAATGCTTCGTAGGGCTGACCAAAATACGACTCGTACCAGAGGTGGACCCGAGCCTGGTTCGAAGCTTCAACGATGATGCCGAGGTCGCCCAGGACGTCGTTGATGCGTGCCTGAACGCGTCGTTCACCGGCTTCGCTCACGTCTTCGGCGTCGAAGTAAAACAGATCGTAGTCCTTGATGTCCGCCTCGGGCGCCAGACCATCCCGCAGATTCCATACTGTTTGGAACAGGCAGCCGGCCACCAACCACCCGTCCGATAGAGCCAACGCGCTCCATCGATCAAGGATTGCGCGGTTGTGGCGGTTAGTGAGAATGTCTGCGACGAATCGGTCTTGCATTGCTTTGGGGAACTCTCATCGAACACGCGTTGCCAGCAATTTAATACCAACGGCCCCATAAGTGCCTTCCTGAAAGCTGCCGTTGGCGACCGGCCGGTCATGGCTGACGTAAGTCATCGCCGCCCCATGTTCCCATATTGAATGAGACCCGCCATCGTCACCGGTAGCAGACGTGCATTTGTTGACAGCACTTCGTTGCTATTGGGCTGATTGCGCGCCAGGCTGGCCGAGGATTCGCGCATTACGAGCGACGCTGCGCATGGATGCCGAGACATCGTTGATTTGCTGTCCAGCGAGATGAGCGGGCAGTGTTCTCGACCACATCGGCGTCGGCGTCCAGGTGTTCCAAGGGCAGTTGCCGCTGTCTGCAACAGAAACACATAGTTGGCCTCACCATGACGAAGCGATCAACCTTCCTGTTCTGCAGCCTGGCCTTGTCAGCCGTCATTTCAGGCTGCGCCGTTCAGCACCCCTGGACTAGCGGGGCACTGTCAGAGCCGCCGCCAGTTGCCCAGTACCGGATTGCCTTCGATGCCACCATGCCTACCGGGGTCTACATGGAAAAGATGGGGAGCAAGCTTCAGCCTCCGCAATTCTCCGATGCGGACCGCAAGGCAGCCTTGGATGGATCGAAGGCGCTGTACAACGAATTCCTGGCTCAATTCCCGCAACGATTCAAAGAGCAGTCTCGAAAGTATGGCGTGGCCGTTGTCGATGCGCCAGGCCCTGGCGTGGGGCGAATCCTGCTGCATGTGAACATGATGGGGACGAGTCGGACGCCAACGCGGGACGGACCAGAGATGGGTCTCCAGACGAAGCTGCAAGATGACAAGAGCCACACGTTCTGGACCTACGAGTCTTTGGTGGGCTCATCCTCGCTATCGGCCAAGATTGACGATTCGCTGGTGGACGCGTATATCGACTCTCTGTTGAGCTCGATGCAAAAGGATCGAGTGCTCGGCTCAGCGCGCAACTGAGTCTCAGCTCGAGCAGTCGTGCGGGTTCTACTCCCGGCGCGAAGCAGGAACCCTGCTAGGCGGAAGCCTCGGCCTTCTGGGCTTCCCTGGCCTTCGCTCTCAAGAGCGTCGGTGTGAAATTGTCGTTCTCGAGCACAACAGCCACATCCTTGGACTTCGCCAACCGATGGCGCGGCGCGCTTCAATGCCAGTTGCCGATCCGCAGGTCGTTTGGCGCGGGACGCCCCTTGCCGGTCTCGACCAGGTCGCGCAGGCTGAGCAGGAACGTGGCCCACTTGGTACTGCAGTGCGCGGTGAACTCCACCTCCTCGCGCCAGCCGCGGTGACTGAACATCACGACGGTGAAATCGTCCTGCCGAGAGAGGCTGAACTCGATGTCGGTGCCGACCCATTCTGCAGGCCCATCCTTGACCCGCCAACGCACCTTGTCGCTCGGAGACAGCTCCAACACATCCATGTCGAAGCCGCCCAGCAACTCTCCTCCTTCCAGGTAGAACCGGAACGAGACGACGTCGCCGACCTTCGAGGTGCCCGTGGTCTGTTCCGTCCACCAGCCTGCGAGACCCTCGATGGTCGACAGCGCGGTGTAGACGTCGGCAGCAGGCGCCTTGATTCCCATGCGATGAACGATATCCGTCATGTTGAACTCCGATCGATACGTTGAACGTCTTGCGCGACGGCCGGGGTTGGCGCGTCGTCGGAGTTCATGTTGGCGACCTGGTTCGGGAAGCGTGAGTAACAAGCTTGGCGCGATTGCGTGGCCCAGGCGCTCCCGTGTCCAGATCTCGGGCAACCGGCCGATGCGTGGCACACGGTGCGCGCCAGATCCGCACTGGACGCCGGTCCGTGTTCAGGGCTGCGACGTCTGCCGAGCCGCGATACGGATCGCGCGGCTCTGCAACGCGAAGCCAACGATGAAGATCAGCAGCCACGCGAGCAGCGCGGTCCGCACCACGGGATCGTCCGGGCCCGTCGCCAGCGGATGCGCGGCAGGCAGGCGGGTCAGGGTCTCGTTGATGCCCGGTACCAACAACAGGAAGAAGCTGAACGACAGCCCGAAGGTCTGCAGGTGCGGACGCAGTCGACCGAGGAACGCCAGCCGCGGAACGAGCAGGACGCCGCCGAACGCCGCCAGCAGCGCAAGGACGCCCAGCACATGGCCGGGATTGAGGCCGACGACGCTGGAGAGCCCGAACGACGTCAACACCGAGACGGTCAGGCCGGCCAGATAGACCTGGCCGGATCGGGTCGCTGCGTCGATACGGCGCGAGCGCGCGAGGCCGTACAGGCCTGCGACGACCGGCACGAGGCTGGTGGCGGTGTGGACGATGCCAAGCATGGAGAGTGGGTGGGGCACGATGAACCTTTGTGTCAATCTACTAGTAGGTAGTTTATGGAGGCAAAAAGAAGGGCAGCTTGCGCCGCCCGCGGGAAGGCCGGGAGATCAGGTCGGTTGAGTCAGCATGTGGATCGCCGGCTGGACGATCGTGGCGAAGGCCTTTGGGTCGCCCAGGGCCCGAGCGACCAGCATCGCGCCGTGGACGACCGCCATGAAGGCCCGCGCCGAAGCCGCGGGACTGTTGGGCAGATGGATCTGGCCGGCCGCCGCGCCCCGCTTGAGCACCGACGCGAGCCAGGCGTTCAGGTCCTGGAAATGGGCCCGGACCTCGACGGCGACCTCCTGCGGGATCGTCGGCAATTCCGTCGCCAGCATCGCGCAGATGCAGAACGGGTGCTCGCCGCTGCGGATGCAGCCGGCCCAGTAGTCCGCGTATGCATTGAGTTCGGACAAGGGCTCATCGAGCTGCTGCGAGAGGCCGGCCAGGCCATCCTTCGCTTCCTGGCGGTACTGTGCGACGACGGTCTGGACCAGGATTGCCTTGCTCGGGAAGTGGTGGTGGATACTGGCCTTGGAGATGTCGACCCGCTCCGCAAGATCGGCGTAGCTGAAACTGTTGTAGCCCCCGGCGATCAGGAGCGCCCGCGTGTGCATGAGGATTTCTGCGGCTTTGGGGGAGCGTTCAGCGGGCATGGGGCCTGGATCGACGAGACAGGGTTTCATCCTACTAGTTGGTAGGCCGCGTGTCAAAGGCCTCCACTCTTGCACATCGACCCATGCGCCGCCCTGGCGCTGCTCGGCCGACAGTCATCCCGCCTGTCGAATCAGGCGTCGCCAGGCTTGGATGGCCCGGCGAAGACCTTGACCACTTCATACATCCCGGGATCGAACCTGGCGATGGCGAGTACCCGTTCGACGTAGGGCGCAGCGACCGGATCCGAACGCATAGCCTGGTAGCGCCGGTAGTGCTCCTCGCTCTTCCACTGCGAATACATCGTGACCTTTGTTCCGTCGACGCTTCGATGCAGCGCCGCGGAGACGAACCCCGGCATGTCGCGAACGGACGCATCGGTCGCGTGCGCGAGCAGGTCGAGCAGCTCCTGCTGATTCGAGGGTTCGACCGTGAATACGTTGATGAGCGTGACGAGGCCCGAGTTCTCGGCGATCGTGGTCATGGAAGTCTCCGGCTCCTGCGAGAGGAATCGCACCTGATTCAAAGCTCGAGCACGTAGACGCGCGCCTGCGCGCGTTCGTCGGCGCTGTGCCCTGCCAGGGCGCGATCCCATCGGGGCTCGGCGGCGCTGCCGTCGATGCGCGCGCGATTGATCATCTGCACGACCTCTTCCGTGCTGGCGTCGAATTCGGCGACCTGTTCCAGCGACTCGAGGAACAGGCGCGCCACGACGAACCCGCCGGAGTCGATGATGACCAGGTAGCGAGCGTGCGCGCGCGGCGAGGTGTTGCTGTGCGCACGAGGGAGCTCGTTGCCGAAACCGTTGCTCATTTCCGTATCCCGCCCGAGGGTTGTTCAAGGCGCAAGGGCCGCCTGTCATCGTACGCCTGGACTCAGGGCGACGAAGATCAGCGCCAGCGTCGTGAACTGCCGGAGCGTCGAGCCGCGCTCCGGGTGCACGAACTGCGGCATGAAGGCGAGGAAGAACATGGCCGTCTTCGGGTTCAGCGCCTCGGCCGGGACCGCCTGCGGAAAGGCCTGCGCCGGCGTGACCCGATCGGTAGTTCCTGGCCGACGGGAGACGATTCCATCCGCAAGCCAATTCGTGTACCCGGGCGTTCGCGGAAGGCTGCCGCCCGACTGAAATCGAACACATCCTAGGGGTGGCGGTCGCGGGTCGTTTGTAATAATTTGTCGCAAAGCGATGGCGTCGCTCGCTCGATTGCGTCTGTTCATGTCGACCAGGCCGGTCAAGTGAGGGTCCGGAATTTCCGGAGAGCGGCGTGACAGCGACTGGAGGTCGAAGATGGGAAGTCGTCGCACTTTCGTCAAGATGATCCCTTTCCTGCTCGGCACGATGCCGATGATCGGCCATGTCGGCCGCGCGTACGCCACTCCTCCACGGAAGAAGAATCCGGTCTGGAATGGCATCGAGCGGAATTGCATCATCACCTGCCCTTCCTGCGCGAAGGCGGTCAGCGAGTCCATGGCTCACGAGAGCCTGAAGCGGGTCTACCACTGCCCGGGATGCCTGACGTGGCTGGCGCCGAGACACGGCGACCACTGCATCTACGACTCGTACGGGTCCGTCCGATGTCCCGCGCTGCAACTGAAGGCGAAGGCACGAAGCCAGCGCATCGCTTGACCGCGTGGACGGGCGCGGCGCGCAGGCTGGCGCCAACGCGCGGCCGATATAACTCAGAGAGGGTTTGCAGATGGCCAATCTCATCGTGCAAGAGAATCTTCTGACCGGCAACCCCAGCACCGAATGGGATCTTGCCAACGCCGGCTACACGTCGATCGAAGGGTTCGCGACCGACATCAGCGTCAATCGCGGGCAGATGATCTCCTTCAAGATCAACACGGCGGCCACGAACTACCGGATCGACATCTATCGGCTGGGGTACTACGGCGGCCTCGGAGCGCGAAAGGTCGCCACGCTCCAGCAGACAGCTTCGGTTCAGCCCGCGCCGATCGTCAACGCGGCCATCGGACTGGTCGACGCGGGAAACTGGAGCGTCTCCGCATCCTGGGCCGTGCCGGCGGCGGCCGTCTCGGGCGTGTACATCGCGCACCTCGTCCGCCAGGACGGCGTCACCGGCGAGAACCACATCCCCTTCATCGTGCGCGACGACGGCGCCCTGCACGACATCGTCTTCCAGACCTCCGACACGACATGGCATGCCTACAACGGCTGGGGCGGCTACAGCCTCTACGGCGGCACCACCAGCGAATCGGACGGGCGCGCCTACAAGGTCAGCTACAACCGCCCGATCGCGACCCGCGACGGCGTGGGTCTCTATGCCGGCCCGCAGGACTTCCTGTTCGGCGAGGAGATCGCGGCCATCCATTGGCTCGAGGCAAACGGCTACGACGTGTCGTACATCGCGGGCATCGACACCGATCGCCACGGATCCGAACTGCTCAATCACAAGCTGTTCATCTCGTGCGGACACGACGAGTACTGGTCCGGGCAGCAGCGCGCGAATGTCGAGGCCGCGCGCGGTGCCGGCGTGCACCTCGCGTTCTGGAGCGGCAACGAGGTGTTCTGGAAGACCCGCTATGAAGCGAGCGCCGTCACCGTCGACGGCAGCCCGACGACGTACCGCACACTGGTCTGCTACAAGGAGACGCGGGACGGCAAGGTGATCGACCCCGCCGATCCGCCCACCTGCACGTGCACCTGGCGCGATCCCCGCTTCAGTCCGCCGGGCGACGCCGGTCGCCCGGAGAACGCGTTGACCGGCACGATCTTCATGGTCGACGACTTCCGGGAGGATCAGATCCAGATTCCGTACCCGATGACGAAGCTGCGCTTCTGGCGCAACACGGCCGTCGCCAACACCGCGCCCGGGGGCACCGCGACGCTCGTCAAGAACTACCTCGGCTACGAATGGGACGAGGCGCCGGACAACGGATTCTCCCCGCCGGGCCTGATCCGCCTGTCCACCACGACGCTTTCCGTCAACAGCTACCTGCTCGACTACGGCTCCGTCGAAGGAGCGGGGATCGCGACGCACAGCCTGACGCTCTACCGCAGTCCGGCAAGCCGGGCGATCGTCTTCGGAGCCGGCACCGTCATGTGGTCCTGGGGACTCGATCCAAATCACGATCCCGATCCGAGAGACACGACGCAGACGCCGGTCGACCCGAACGTGAAGCAGGCGATGGTGAACCTGCTCGCCGACATGGGCGTCCAGCCGGCGTCGCTGCAGCCGGGGCTCGTCCCGGCGACGGCATCGACCGACACGACGCCTCCGGTCACGGTCATCACCGCCCCCGCGAACGGGGCGACGGTGACGCAGAACCTGACCGTCAACATCACGGGAACGGCGACGGACGTCGGCGGCGTCGTGGCCGGTGTCGAAGTCTCCCTCGACGGCGGGCAGACGTGGCATCCGGCGACCGGCACCGCGAGCTGGAGCTACAGCTGGGCGCCCGCGGTCCCCGGGAGCGTCACGATCCGTGCGCGCTCCACCGACGACAGCCTGAACACCGAAAGCCCCGGGGCGAGCGTCACCGTGACGGTGGCCGCCTCGAACGTGCAGACCCTGTTCGGCAGCACGATACCGGGCACCGTGGCCGTCAACGATCCCAACTCGGTGGAACTCGGCGTGAAGTTCACCAGCACGCAGGCCGGGACGATCAGCGCGCTGCGCTTCTACAAGGGCGCGCTGAACACGGGGACGCACACCGGCACGCTCTGGACCTCCGCCGGCACCCAGCTCGCAACGGCGACGTTCGTGAACGAGACGGCGAGCGGCTGGCAACAGGTCGCCCTGCCGACGCCCATTGCGATCGCCGCGAACACGACCTACGTCGCGTCGTACCACACGCCCGGCAACTACTCCGGCGACAGCAACTATTTCGCGACGGCCGGCCACGTCAGCGGCCCCCTCACCGCGCCGGCCACCGGCGCGACGAGCGGCGGCAACGGCGTCTATGCGTACGGAAGCACGACCGCGTTCCCGACGAACACGTTCCAGGGCAGCAACTACTGGGTCGACGTCGTCTTCAATCCGGGCGGCACGGGCGGGCCGGTCGCGACGAACGACAGCGGCTTCGTCACCACGCTGAACACCGCGCTGGCGATCCCGGCCGCGCAACTGCTTGCCAACGATTCCGACCCGAACGGCTACGCGCTGGCCATCCAGTCCGTGAGCGCGCCCGTCCAGGGCAGCGTCTCGTACAACGCCACGACGCAGGTGGTCACGTTCACGCCCTCCACCGGATACACCGGGCCGGCGAGCTTCACCTACACGATCACGAACGGCCACGGCGGCGCCGCTTCGGCCAACGTCGCGTTGACCGTCAACCTGCCCGCCACGACCCCGCCGCCGGTGGCCAACAACGACTCCGGATTCACGACGGCGGAGAACACGGCGCTCGCGATCCCGGCCGCCCAGCTGCTCGCGAACGACAGCGATCCGAGCGGCTTCACGATCTCGATCCAGTCCGTCGGCGGTGCCGTCAACGGCGCGGTGGCCTACAACGCGTCGACGCTCACGGTCACGTTCACGCCGACGACCGGCTATGTCGGGGCGGCCAGCTTCACCTACACCATCACGAACGGGCATGCCGGCACCGCGACGGCGAGCGTGTCGCTGACGGTCACCCCGCCCAAGGCCTCCAACTCGCTGTTCGCCGCGAGCAGCACGCCCGGCACCGTGACGCAGGCCGACCCGAATGCCGTGGAGCTCGGCGTCAGGTTCCAGAGCTCCGTCGCCGGCAAGGTCACCGCGATCCGCTTCTACAAGGGCCCGAAGAACCTCGGCACGCACACGGCGCACCTGTGGAGCGCCTCCGGGACATCGCTCGCATCGGCCACGTTCTCCGGCGAGACGGCGAGCGGCTGGCAGCAGGTGACCTTGACGACGCCGGTCGCGATCGCCGCCAACACGATCTACGTCGCGTCGTATTACACGAGCAAGGGCTACTACTCGGCGGACGGCAACTTCTTCGCGAGCGCCTTGACCAACGGGGTGCTGACCGCCCCCGCCGGCAGCAACGGCGTCTACGTCTACGGATCGGGCGGCGCGTTCCCGAACGGCAGCTACAACGCGTCGAACTACTGGGTGGATGTCGTGTTCGTCCCGAGCTAGCTGCGTCTAGAACGCGAGGTCCAGCGGCTGCGGCGACAAGGCCGCCAGGAAGTCGCGGGCATCGACGGCCTCGCCCAGCGCGAGCGCGCCGGCGTGCGCGAAGCCCGGACGCATCAGGCGCACGGCAGCCTCCACCACCAGGGGGGCCGAGACGGCGTAGATGTCCTGCCCGCGCGCCACGGCCGTGCGCAGCGTGTCGCCCCGACGGGCCTGCACCACCATCTCGAAGCGCTGCGCCGAGCGGCCGGTGGCGTCGGTGGCCGTGGGCGGCGGCGTGCCGCCATCGCGGATCTCGTCGAGCGACGCCTGCGTGAGGTGCGCGCGCACGCTGCGCGGGCGCAGGTGGCGCGCGATCGTGATCACCTCGCTGAACGGCAGTTCCACCATCGCCTGCTGGCCGTGCGGTGCGCCGAAGTTCCAGGTGGACGCCGCGGCCGGCAGCGGCATCGGGACGAGCCGGTGATCGGCGACGACCAGGCGCGCCGCGGTGTTGCGCGCGCCGGTCTTGCGCGTGCCCTCGGTGGGCCACCAGCGATCGAGGGCCACGGCCACCGTGAGGTCGTCGCCTTCGCCGTCCGGCCCGAAGAGCGCGGTGGCCAGCACGTCGGCAAGGCCGCCGTAGAAGCCGGCCGCGGGGATCACCGCCACGCCCGCCTCGCGCGCCGGCGCGTCGAAACGCTCGAACACCGCCATCGCGCTGGCCTGCTCCGCGGTGACGTCGAGGTAGCCGGCGCCCACGTCGATGGCGGCCTGCACCACCGGGCCGGCCGTGTCGAGGAACGGGCCCGCGCAGTTGATCACCACGCCGCAACCGACGAAGGCCTCGCGCAGCGCCCACGCGTCGTCGACGGCGGCGCTGCGTCCCGGCACGCCGGGCGGCAGGGTGCGGGCGTCGCGGCCGACGGCCACCACGGCCAGGCCGCGGCGCCGGAGTTCGCCGACCACGAAGCGGCCGGTGTGGCCGCCCGCGCCATAGACGGCGACGGGGCGGGTGGATGAGTGGGCACTGGCGTGAGGCATCTGGATCTCCATGAAACAGACAGGTCTGTAGCTTGCGAGAATAAAGACAGGTCTGTATCGTGTCAACATGTCCCGCACCACCCTCGCCGCCGAACGGGAATCCGTCGCCGAAACGCCAGACGTCCGCCAGCGCATCCTCGACACCGCCTCCACGCTGTTCTACGAGCGCGGCGTGCGTGCCGTCGGCGTCGACCTGGTGGTGGAGCAGTCCGGCGTGGCCAAGACCAGCCTGTACCGCCACTTCCGCACCAAGGACGACCTGGTGGTGGCGTTCCTGGAACGCGAGGACGTCTCGTTCTGGAGTCAGTGGGACGAGGTCTCCGCCAGGTATGCCCACGACCCCGTGGCCGAGCTCGAGGCGCACCTGCGCTGGGTCGCCAGGCGCCTGGCGCGGGCCAACTACCGCGGCTGCCCGCAGATCAACGTGGCGGCCGAGTTCGCCGAGGCCGAACATCCGGCGCGCGGCGTCTCGCGCCAGCACATGCAGGCGCTGCGCAAGCGACTCACGGAGCTGGCGCGCGCGCTCGGCGCGGCGCGGCCCGCGGAGCTGGGCGCACAGCTGGGCCTGCTCATCAACGGCGCATTCGTGAGCTCGTCCATGATCGCGCCCGACGAGGCCACGCGCGTGCTGCTGGCCTCCGGCCGCGCGCTGCTGGCGGCCGCCAGGTAACCCGAAGGAGAGCCGCATGCCCGATCATCACGCCGCCTGTTCCTGCGGCCAACTCTCGCTGGTGGTGCACGGCGATCCGCTGGGCGTGTCGATGTGCCACTGCCTCGCCTGCCAGCGCCGCACCGGCAGCACCTACGGCGCGCAGGCGCGGTTCCGCACCGACCAGGTGGAGATCAGCGGCGAGTCGACCGAGTACGTGCGCATCGGCGACGAGGGCAACGCCTGCCACTTCCACTTCTGCCCGCGCTGCGGCGCCACGGTCCACTACTGGTACGACGCGGAGTTCCGCATGGTGCCGGTGGGCGCCTTCGCCGACCCCAGGTTCCAGGCGCCCAGCGTGTCCGTCTACGAGGAGCGCCGCCACGCCTGGGTGAGCGTGCCCGAGGGCGCGAAGCTCATCTTCTGACGATGGACGAGCCCGTCGACGAGTCCTGGGTGCTCTACCTGCTGGAGTGCCGCGGCGAGCGCCTGTACGCGGGCATCACCAACGACCTGCCGGCCCGCTTCGCCGCGCACTGCGCCGGCAAGGGCGCGCGCTTCACGCGGGCGTTCCCGCCGCTGCGCATCGTGGCCGCGTCGCGGCTGGCGTCGCGCTCGCTGGCGTTGAAGGCCGAGCACGCGTTGAAGCGGCGGCCGCGCGCGGACAAGCTCGCGTTCCTGGCGGCCTGCGGGACGCTCGTGGCGCTGGACTAACTCGTCATCCGCATCAGGCCTTCCTGCGCCACGCAGGCCACCAGCCTGCCGTCGCGGCTGAAGATGTTGCCGCGCGCCAGGCCGCGCGCGTGGCCGGCCGCGGGGCTGTCCATCACGTACAGCAGCCAGTCGTCGATGCGCACGTCGCGGTAGAACCACATCGCGTGGTCGAGGCTGGCCATCACCATGCCCGGCGTGTAGTAGCCCACGCCGTGCGGCAGCATCGCGGTGGACAGCAGCGCGAAGTCGGACGCGTAGGCGAGCAGGCTGCGCTGCAGCGACTGGTCGCCGCCCACCTCGCCGCGGGCGCGCAGCCACACGGCCTGCGCGGGCTCGCCGGCGCCCGCGCAGGGGCGCAGCGCGTCCGCGGGCACGGGACGGATCTCGATGGCGCGGGCGCTGGTGATCTTGCGGTCGCCGCCGGTCGCCGGCTGCGGCCGCGTCAGCTCGACGAAGGTCTTCAGACCCTCCGGCGCCGGCACTTCGGGCATCGCCACCTGGTGCTCGAAGCCGGGCTCGTCGACCTGGAACGAGGCCGACAGGATCAGGATGGCCTTGCCGTGCTGGCTGGCCGTGACGCGGCGCACGCTGAAGCTGTTGCCGTCGCGGATGCGGTCCACCTGGTAATGCACGGGGTTCTGGGCGTCGCCGCCGCGCAGGAAGTACGCGTGCAGCGAATGCGCGCGCCGGTCGCCGCAGGTGAGCGCCGCGGCCTTCAGCGACTGGCCCAGGATGTGGCCGCCGAACAGGTTGCGGAAGCCGAGATCCAGGCTCTGGCCGATGAACAGGTCGGCGCCGGCGGGCTCGAGGTCGAACAGCGTCAGCAGGTGGGGCAGGGCGTCGGGATCGTGTTGCATGACGCGGAACTCTAGCGCACGAGGGCGCTGCCCATCGACCTGGCTGGCGTGCACGCCCTCGACCGGTTCTCGTTGCCCGGCTGATCCTTCAACAGGACGGCGAGACCGCCTCGATCGTGAACGGCCGCTGCTGGCCGTCGAGTCCGGCGGCGTCCAGCGCGGCCATCGCGGCGTCGCGCGCGACGCGCATCGTGCGCCACCACGCGGGGCCGGGCTCGGCGTCGGGCGCGAAGTCGCGTTGCTCCCACGCGTCCATGCGCCCCCACGCGGCCAGCGCGTCGTGCGGCGTCAGGCCCGCACGGTGCAGGGTGCAGATGAAGGCGGCGGCCGCCGCTTCCAGCTCGTCCTCGGACACGCCGCGGATCGAGATCGTGAAGGTGGCCGTTTGCAGCGCGCTCATGATGGCGTCCTCCAGCCGGCGTCAGGCGAACAGGGCCCGGATGTCGTCGCTTCGCTGGTCGTCGATCACGATGTTGCCTTTCGCGCGGGTGGAAGGATGTGACTGAGGGTGGCAAGCGGCGTGCCCTGGAGGCGAGCCTCGCCGCACGGTCGGGCTTGGCGGCGCGAGGCCGTATCCTTGCCGCATGTTCTTCCCTTCCGACGATCCGCCTCTGCTGCGCGTGCTGCACGCCGACGACGCCCTGGTGGTGATCGACAAGCCCGCCGGCCTGCTGGTGCATCGCTCGTCGCTCGACGCGCACGAGACGCGCAGCGCCGCCGAGCTGCTGCGCGCGCAGCTGGGCGCGCCGGTGTGGCTGCTGCACCGACTCGACAAGGCGACCTCGGGCGTGCTCGCGTTCGCGCGCAACGCCGAGGTGGCCGCCGAGCTGGGCAAGGCCTTCGAGGCGGGCCGGGTGCGCAAGCGCTACCTGGCGCTGGTGCGCGGCTGGCCGCCGGAATCCGGCGAGATCGACTACCCGCTGGCGCGCGATCCCGAGCTGCCGTCGGCGGGCCAGCCGCGCCTGCCCGCGGTCACGCGCCATCGCCGCCTCGCGTGCTTCGAGTGGCCGTTCGCCGACGGCCGCCATGCGACGAGCCGGTACGCGCTGGTCGAGGTCGAGCCGCTGTCGGGCCGGCGCCACCAGATCCGGCGCCACTTCAAGCACATCGCGTATCCGCTGGTGGGCGACACCACGCACGGCAAGGGCGCGCACAACCGCGCGGTGGCCGAGTGGCTGGGCACGGCGCGGCTGTGGCTGCACGCGACCCGGCTGGAACTGCCGGGTCGCGATGGCGCGCCGGGCCTGGCGGTCGAGTCGCCGCCGGGCGCGGAGTGGCTGCCGCTTCTGGCGGCCCGCGCCGATCAGCCGGCCGCGCCGTCGCCCGCGCGGTAGAGGTCGGCCAGCGTCTGCCGCAGCCAGCGGTGCCCCGGATCGGACTCCGCGCGCCACGACCAGTGCGCCCAGATGCCCAGCGCCGGCAGGTCGGCCTGGATCTCGGCAGTCACCAGCGGGAAGTGCGCGGCGTAGCGCAGCGCCGGCCGGCGCGGGATGATGGCCGCCAGGTCGGTGTTGGTCACGACCTCGGGCACGGCGCTGTAGTGCGGCAGCATGAGGCGGATGTGGCCGGCCAGGCCCAGGCGGCGCAGCGCCTTCTCGGGCTCCGGATGGCTCTGCGCCACCACGTAGCGCAGCGACTCGCGCGCCTCGGCCGAACCCAGGGCGTCGACGAACGGGTGGTCGCGGCGCACCAGCAGCACGTAGCGATCGACGATCAGCTGTTCGTGCGTGGTGCCCTGGATGTCGGGCAGGTGGCCCAGCGCGAGGTCGATGCGGCGCTGGTCGAGCGCCGGCTGCACGTCGTCCAGCGGCAGTTGCCGCGCCTCGATGCGCACGCCCGGCGCGTGCAGGCGCAGGTGGGCCATCAGCACCGGCATGAACTCGCCCTGGCCGAGATCGCTCATGTGCAGCGTGAAGCGGCGGTCGGAGCGCGCCGGATCGAACGCCAGCGTCTCGCCCAGCGACGCGTCGACGGCCGCCAGCGCGGCGTCCACCGCGCTCGAGAAGTGGTGCGCCCGCGGCGTTGGCGTGACGCCCCCGGGACTGCGGATGAACAGCGGGTCCTTCAGCCGCAGCCGCAGGCGCGTGAGGCCGTGGCTGACCGCCGGCTGCGACAGGCCCAGCTTTTCCGCCGCGCGCCGCACGTTGCCGGCCACGTAGACCGCCTGGAACACGCGCAGGAGGTTGAGGTCGAAAGGGGTGGCTTGATTCATCTGGTGCATGTCATCCGATAACACGATGATATTGGCGAATCATGCACCGGTGCCTAGAGTCGCTCTCAAACGATTCCAGGAGACATCATGCGCACCCAAGTCGCCATCGTCGGCGCCGGCCCGTCCGGCCTCCTGCTGGGCGCGCTGCTGCACCGCGCCGGCATCGCCGCCGTGATCGTCGAGCAGCGCAGCGCCGACTACGTGCTGGGCCGCATCCGCGCCGGCATCCTCGAGCAGACCACGGTGGACCTGCTCGAGCGCGCCGGCGTGGGCCGGCGCGTGCACGCCGAGGGCCTGCGCCACGACGGCACCGAGCTGGCGTTCGGCGGCGCGCTGCACCGCATCGACTTCCAGGCGCTCACCGGCCGCCACGTGATGGTGTACGGCCAGACCGAGGTGACGCGCGACCTGATGGCCGCCCGCGCCGAGGCCGGCCTCACGACGATCTACGAGGCCGGCGACGTCGCCATCGCCGGCTGGGACGGCGCGGCCCCGAAGGTGACGTACACGCTGGACGGCCGGCGCCACCAGCTCGACTGCGACTTCATCGCCGGCTGCGACGGCTTCCACGGCGTGTGCCGCGCGAGCCTGCCCGCCGGCGCCGTCACGGCCTACGAGAAGGTGTACCCGTTCGGCTGGCTGGGCGTGCTGGCCGACGTGCCGCCGGCCACCGAAGAGCTGGTCTACGCCAACCACGAGCGCGGCTTCGCGCTGTGCAGCCAGCGCAGCCGCACGCGCAGCCGCTACTACCTCCAGTGCCCGTCGGACGACCGCGTCGAACGCTGGAGCGACGACGCGTTCTGGGACGAGCTGCGCCGGCGCCTGCCCGAGCACGTGGCCGACCACGTCGTCACCGGCCCGTCGCTGGAAAAGAGCATCGCGCCGCTGCGCAGCTTCGTGGCCGAGCCGATGCGCTTCGGGCGCCTGTTCCTGGCCGGCGACGCCGCGCACATCGTGCCGCCCACCGGCGCCAAGGGCCTGAACCTCGCGGCCTCGGACGTCGGCTTCCTGGCCGACGCGCTGGGCGAGTTCTACGGCGAACGCAGCGAGGCCGGCATAGCCCACTATTCGCAGCGCTGCCTGGCGCGCATCTGGAAGGCCGAGCGCTTCTCGTGGTGGTTCACGTCGCTGATGCACCGCTTCCCGGAGACCGGCGAGTTCGGCGCGCGGATGCAGCGCGCGGAGCTCGACTACCTGGTGGGCTCGCGGGCCGCCTCTACCGCGCTGGCGGAGAACTACGTGGGCCTGAGGCTGGACTGAGCGGGGCGGACGCCGCCGGCATCGCCGGCCCGGCGCCGGTGGGCGACTGCGCGATGGCCTGCTCGGCGAGCGTGGCCAGGCCGGCCTCCGCCTCGACCGGACGGGCCATGCGCAGAGACGGCATGTCGCGCGTCGACAGGCTCAGGAACGCCTGCCAGAGGAATCCGCCGCTCACCATCAAGGCGAGCACGGCGACGCTCCTGGGCAGCCGGCGGGGGCGCGGCGGGATGTCCGCGGCCCGGGCGACGGGCTCCGGCGGCGCAGGGGGCGGGGGCGGCGGAACCGGCGCGAATCCGCTGTCCGGCGCGGGCATGGGCGGCAGGGTCTTGGCGATGAGCCGGGTCATCAGCGCGTCGCCGCTCAGGCGCGCCTCCGGGACCGCGGCGGCAGTGGCCTGGCGCATGACTTCCGGGCCCGGCGTGGCGGGCGGCGGCAACGCAAGCGACGCCGGCTCCCCGCGCAGCTCGGCCTGCAGCAGCTCGTCGACGGCGCGCACGATGTCGGCCGTCACGTCGTCGCGCCCTTGCATGTACAGGTGCAGCAGGATGTGCCCGCACAGGCGGTTGATGCGCACGGGGTTGCCCTTGCAGCGCTCGTGGATGGCCACCGTGGCGGCCCCGAAGGCCGGCCGGCCGCGCCAGCCCGCGCGGCCCAGGCGGGCGAGGATGTACTCGTGCGTGCCCGCGGCGTCGAGCGGACCGACCCGCACCGGCGCCCCGAAGTTCGGGCGCCGGCCGACGAGCTGCATCGCCTCGAAGGCCAGCGGCATGGCGTGCCCGGCCAGGCACACGCGCAGCGCCGCCTCGCCGTCCACCCGCAGGGCCGTGAGCTTGTGCAGGCGCCGGAGCGCGCCCACGTCGAGGTGCTGGGCGTCGTCGACCAGGAGCAGGGCGTCGCGTCCGTTGCGTGCGAGGCCCTCGAGCTGGCTCAGCACGCTTCCCAGCGGCGGCAGGCCGCCGCCGCGGCGCGTGCCGAAGGCCTCGGCCACGCGGTCGAACAGCTGGTCGCCCGCGATGCGCAGGCGCGGCAATTCGGCCACCAGGTGACGCTTGGGATCCATCTCCTCGAGCAGCTGGCGCCCGACGGTGGTCTTGCCCGCGCCGAAGTCGCCCACCAGCGAGACGAACTCGTCCCCGCGTTGAAGCCTGTCCTTCAAGGTCCGGATGGCTGCGCGGTGCGGGGCCGTGTCGACATAGAAGCGCGAATCGGGCGCGATGCAGAACGGCAGCTTCGCCAGCCCGAAATAGGCTTCGTACATCGATGCCTGCGGCGTCCCGCCCTTCCGGGGCGCTCGGGTGGTAGTGATAGGACCAGTCGACGCTAGCACCTTGCCCGGCGGCGTCAATCCCCATTCCGGAACGCCTGGTCGTCTCCGGCGACGTGCACCCGCGGCTGCCGCCCGCCGTTCCATCGCCCGCCCAGCGCCCGCTCCACCTGCGCCGCGAGCTGCAGCAGCAGCCCGTCGTCGGCCTGCCGCGTCTGCGCCTGGATGCCCAGCGGCAGCCCGCTTTCCTGCGTCGCCAGCGGCAGCGAGATCGCCGGCAGTCCGCACAGGTTGGCGAGCGGCGTGTAGGCGAAGTTCCGCCAGAGGTGGTTGAACCAGTCGTGCACCGACGGGTTGGTGCTGCTCGTGAGGTACTCGGTCGTTCCCACCTTCGGCGTGGGCAGGGCGGTGACGGGCGTCAGTACGATGTCCCAGTCCTCGAAGAACGCGCCGAAGGCCCGCGAGGTGCTGTTGAACTGCGCCTGCATCGCGGCGCGCTCCGTGTACGAGGTGTGCAGGCCGGCCTCCCAGATCTTGATGTTGATCGGCTCGAGCAGCTCGGCCGGCGGCCGCTGCAGGCCCAGGCGCGCGAGGTGGCCGGCGATGACCTGGGCGAAGTTGCTGATGTAGCAGGTGGTCTGCGCGGCGAAGGCGGCGCGGAAATCCAGCGGCGGCACCGCCCATTCGACGTGGTGGCCCAGGCTTTCGAGGAAGTGGCCGGCGCGTTCCAGCTCGGCCACGAAATGCGGCGTGGCGCGATGGTCGCCCCATTCGTGCGACAGCGCGATGCGCAGCGGCGGCGGGTCGCGCCGGATGAGTTCGGCGTAGGGCTCGCGCGGGCTCCAGAACGGCATGAACTCGCCGGGGGCGCCGCCGCGGCAGTGGTCGACGAAGGTGGCCGTGTCCCGCACCGTGCGACTGTGGCAGCCCTGGATCGACACCAGGCCCGACAGGTCGGACAGCCCCGGCGCCAGCGAGAACACGCCGCGCGACACCTTCAGCCCGATGTGGCCCGCAGTGCCCGCGGGGATCCGGATGGAGCCGCCGCCGTCGGTGGCGTGCGCCATCGGCAGCACGCCGGCCGCCACCATCGCCGCCGTGCCGGCCGACGAGCCGTTGGTGGTGTACGCGGTATCCCAGGGGTTGCGCGTGACGTGCAGCGCGTTCTCGACGGCGCTGCAGACGCCGAACTCCGGCGTGGTCGTGCGGCCGACGATGTTCAGGCCGGCCCGGCGGATCTTGCCCGTGAGGAAGCTGTCCTGGGCGGGGCGATGGCCCTGCATCAGCATCGAGCCGAATTCCTGGAGCCGGCCCTTGAGCGTCGGCCCCAGGTCCTTCATCAGCCAGGGCACGCCGGCGAACACGCCTTCGGGACACAGGCCGTCCGCCAGCGGATCGGCCACCACGTCCTCGAACACCTGCACCACGGCGTCCAGCGCGCCGTTGGTGCGGGCGATTCCCGCCGCGACCTGGGCCGCCAGTTCGGCGGGCGTCACCTCGCCCGCGCGCACGCGTTCCGCGAGGCCGACGGCGTCATGCGCGGCCCATTCGTCCCAACCCATCGCGAGCGTCATGCGGGTACTCCCTTCGTGGCACGTCCAGGACCGACTCTATCCAAGACAAGAAGGCGACCGCCGCCTGGCACGACGTTTGCCCTGCGTTCCGGATGACCCCATCCACGGCGTTCCGTTCGGCGCCCGCCCTGACCGGCGGCCTCTTCATCGTGCTCGGTCTCGCGCTGGCCGGCGGCGGCGCCTGGCTGGCGGCACTGGGCGGGTCGATCTTCTACCTTCTCGCGGGCGTCGCCACGCTGGCCACGGGCTGGCTGCTGATCAAGCGCCGGCGTGCCGCGTTGCACGTCTTCGCCGCGCTGATGCTGGCAACCGCGGCGTGGTCGGTGTTCGACATCGGCCTCGACTGGTGGCCGCTGGCCGCACGGGTCGATGTCTTCTTCATCCTGGGGCTGTGGCTGCTCACGCCGTGGATCACGCGTCCGCTGGCGCGCGAGGACGCGGGCGGCCGCGGGAACGGGAGACTGTCGCTCTGGGGCGGCGTCGGAGCGCTGGCGATCCTCATGGGCGTGTCGCTCGGCACCGAGCACCACGATGTCAGCGGCGTCCTGTCGGCCGCGTCGTCACCCGCGGCCGACGCCGGCGCCCAGCCCGACGAGGACTGGCGCGACTACGGACGCACCCAGGCCGGCCAGCGCTACTCGCCCCTGCGCCAGATCACGCCCGCCAACGCCGGGAGCCTGAAGGTGGCCTGGACGTTCCGCACGGGCGACGTCGTCGGCCAGGGCGACCCGAAGGAGACGACCTTCGAGGTCACGCCGATCAAGGTGCGCGACACGCTCTACCTGTGCTCCCAGCACCAGCGCCTGTTCGCGCTCGACGCGAAGACCGGCGGGCTGCGCTGGTCGTACGACCCGCAGGTCAAGGACAACCCGACGTTCCAGCACCTGACCTGCCGGGGCGTGTCGTACCACGAGGATCCGCCCGGGGCGGCCGCGTCCTCCGGTTGCACGCGCACCATCTTCCTGCCGGTCAACGACGGCCGCATGATCGCGCTCGACGCCGGCAGCGGCAAGCCCTGCGACGGCTTCGGCGACCACGGCACGCTCAACCTCGAAAGCGGCATGGGCGAGCAGACCCCCGGCTTCTACGAGCCCACCTCGCCGCCGATCGTGAGCGACCGCATCCTCGTGGTGGGCGGCGCCGTGATCGACAACTACTCCACGCGCGAGCCCTCCGGCGTGATCCGCGGCTTCGACATCCATACGGGCCGGCTGGTGTGGGCCTGGGACGCCGGCGCCGCGGACGAGAACGCGCTGCCGTCGGCCACGCACACGTACACCAACAACTCGCCCAACTCGTGGATGACGGCGTCGTACGACCCGAAGCTGGGCCTGGTGTACCTGCCGATGGGCGTGCAGACGCCCGACATCTGGGGCGGCAACCGCACGCCCCTGGCCGAACGCTATTCGAGCGCGCTCGTGGCACTCGACATCGAGACCGGCAAGCGCGTCTGGTCGTACCAGACCGTGCACCACGACCTGTGGGACATGGACCTGCCGTCGCAGCCGACGCTGGTCGATCTCCAGACCCCGTCGGGCGTCGTGCCCGCGATCGTGCAGCCCGCCAAGACCGGCAATCTCTTCGTCCTCGACCGCCGCACGGGTGTTCCGATCGTGCCGGTGCCGGAGCGGCCGGTGCCGCAGGGCGCCGCGCCGGGCGACCGCGTCTCGCCCACCCAGCCGTTCTCCGAGCTGACCTTCCGGCCCGAGGCGAAGCTGACGGGCGCCGACATGTGGGGCGCGACGATCCTCGACCAGCTGGCGTGCCGCATCATCTTCCACCGCCTGCGCTACGACGGCACGTTCACGCCGCCCTCGCTGCAGGGCACCCTCGTGTTCCCGGGCAACCTGGGCATCTTCGAATGGGGCGGCATCGCGGTCGATCCGGAGCGCCAGATCGCCATCGCCAACCCGATGAACATCCCGTTCGTGTCGAGGCTGGTGCCGCGCGGCAAGGACAACCCCGCCGCGCCGAACGGCGCGCACCCCTCGGGCAGCGAGATCGGCGTGCAGCCGATGTACGGCACCCCGTATGGCGTCGAGCTGAATCCGCTGCTGTCGCCCATCGGCCTGCCGTGCCTGCGTCCGCCCTGGGGCTACATGGCGGGCGTCGACCTCAGGACGCGCAAGATCGCCTGGATGCATCGCAACGGCACGATCCGCGACAGCTCGCCCATTCCCATCCCGATCAGGATGGGCGTGCCGATGCTGGGCGGCCCGATCACGACCGCGGGCGGCGTCGCCTTCCTGACCTCGACGATGGACTATTACATCCGCGCCTACGACGTCGGCACGGGCGAGCAGCTCTGGGAGGACCGCCTGCCAGCGGGCGGCCAGTCCACGCCGATGACCTATGCCGTCGACGGCCAGCAGTTCGTGGTCACCGCCGCCGGCGGCCACGGCTCGTTCGGGACGAAGCTGGGCGACTACGTGATCGCCTACACGTTGCCGCGGTAGTCCGGCGATCCAGGCATGGTGCCGGCCTCATCTCGAAGGAGGCTGCACGAACTCGAACGTGACCCGCGTGCCGCGCTCGCCGTCGGCATCGGAAATCGAGACCTCGGCGCGATGCATCTTCGCGATGTCCCGGACGATCGTCAGGCCCAGGCCGCTGCCCGGCCAGCCGGCCTGCTCGCCCCTCACGAAGTGCTCGAACACGGCCTCTCGCCGGTGCGGCGGGATGCCCGGGCCGTCGTCCGACACCGAGAACCCCGGCGGCGCGGCCGCCACGGCGAGCCGGACGACGCCGCGCGCCGGGCTGGCCTTCAACGCGTTGTCGATCAGGTTGGCGATGGCCTCCGCCAGGAGTTCGGCCTGGGCGGGGACCACCACGGGCTCCTCGGGCGCGTGGACCTCGATGTCGACGTTGCGCACCGACGCGATGTCGGCCATCGCGCTGCAGACGTCCCGCACCACCTCGCAGAGATCGACCGGCTGCAGCTCGGCGCCGGCGTGCTGCTCGGGGTCGAGCCGGCCCAGCAGCAGCAACTGCTGCACCATGCGGGCGGTGCGGTCCGTGGCGATGTCCAGCTCCGAGAGCACCGCGCGCGTGGCGGCCAGATCGGGTGCGCGCTTGGCGCGGTCGAGTCCCAGCCGCAGCGCGGCCAGCGGCGTGCGCAGCTGGTGCGCGGCGGCGGCCGAGAAGCGGCGCTCGCGCACGAGCATCTGGCGGATCCGCTCCAGCAGGTCGTTCAGCGCGGTGGAGAACGGCGTGAGCTCGCGCGGAAGGTCGCCGGACGGGATGGGCCGCAGCGACTCGTGCGAATCGCGGTTCCATTGCGCGGCCAGCGTCTCCAGCGGCTGCACGGTGCGCCGCACGGTCATGAAGATCGCCAGCATCGTCGCGATCAGCAGCAGGACGAGCGGCGAGAAGATCCAGACCATGCTGCGCTCGAGCCGTTCGCGCTTGAGACGGGTCTCGGCCACCAGCACGGTGACGCCGGCGCAACGGGAGCAACCGGCGCGCACCGAGGCGACGCGGACGTCCTGTCCGGCGATCGTGGCGTCGAAGGCGCGGCCGCTCGGATACGTGGCCTCGTGGGCGCCGTCGTGCGGGATGCCGGGCATCCCGAACTGGACGACGCCGCGATCCTCGACGGAGAAGAAGGTGCGGTCGATCTCGTCGTAGGCCAGCATCGACTGCGAGGAGCGCGGCATGTCCACCTTCACGCCCTGCGCGTCCGAGTCGACCTGCTGGGCCAGCGAGACGGCGGCGTCCAGCAGCCACCGGTCGAAGACCTCCGACGTCAGCTTGGTGGCCGCGAAGATGCCCAGCGCGCCGCCGCCGGCCACGAGGATGAGCATCGGCAGCAGCAGGCGTACCGTCAGCTGCCGGTACAGCCCCGGCTGGCGCCTGTGCTCACCCCGCGGCATCGACGGCGGCCGAGCCGGGGGGAGTGATCGACAGCTGGTAGCCCACGCCGCGCATGGTGCGGATCTCGACGCCGGAGCCCTCCAGGCGCTTGCGCAGCCGCGAGACATACAGCTCGGCGGCACTGTCGTTGATCTCCTGGTTGCTGAGCGACAGCGCGTCCACGATGCTGCGCTTGGACACCAGGCGCGGGGCGCGCGAGAGCAGCAGCCGCAGCACCTCGAACTCGCGCGGCGCCAGCTCGAACGGGCTGCCGTTCAGGTGCGCGCCGAAGTCCTCGGCCAGGACGCTGATCGGCCCGAACCGGATCACGCGATCGCGATCGGGATGGGTCCGCCGCAGCAGCACGTCGATCCGCGCATCGAGCTCGTCGGCCGCGTACGGCTTGACCAGGTAGTCGTCCGCGCCAGCCCGCAGGCCCTCGACGCGCTCGGCGACGCGATCGCGGGCGGTCAGCACCATCACCGGCGTGCGCGAGTCGGCGGCCCGGAGCTCCTTCAGCCAGGCGATGCCGTCGCCGTCCGGCATGCCCAGGTCGAGCAGGATCAGGTCGAACGCGTCGCCGCGCAATGCAGCCGCCGCCCTCTCGAGGCGATCGACATGGGTGACGACCCACGCGCCGTCCTGCCAGCGCAGCATCAGCTCGCGGGCAATGGCGGGATCGTCTTCGATGAGCAGCAGTCGCATGGGGGAAGGCGGATTCTCGGCGGCCGGGGAGGCCATTGTGGGATGACGCCGGCATGACTCGGCAATGACGTCCGTGCCATGAGGCCGATAGGTTCGGGATAGGGACGGCAAAGACACTTCGAGGCGCCGATGAGCGGCCGCCTTCCTGCGGGCGACCGGCACGGCCCCGACCTGGACATCGTCTGGAATGACGCACCGAATCTACTCTTCTCCCTCATTCCGGACGATCGCCGCCATCGCCTGCGCCGCGGCTGTCGCTGCCGGCCTCGTGCTCGCGAGGGCCGCCACCGCCGAGGCGGCCAGGCCGCCGGCGTCGGCGGCGCCCGTGGCCGCCGCGCCGTCCTCGGTGCGCCTCGGCGACGCGCAGTGGGCCTCCCTCGACATCCGCGAGGTGGCGCCCGCCGCGTTCTCCACGCTCGCCAGCGCCGATGCCGTGGTCGCCGTGGACGACCGGACGACCGTTCCGATCTTCTCGCCGGCGACGGGCCGCGTCACCGCGGTCGCGGCGGAGCCGGGCCAGAGCGTGCGGCGCGGCCAGGCGCTGGCGTCGATCGCCGGCGTGGAGACGGCGCAGGCGTCCGCCGATCTCGCGGCGGCCATCGCGCTGGCGAGGACGACCGAGCAGCAGCTGGCGCTCGCCCGCGAGGTGGCCGCGCGCCAGCAAGGGCTCGTCGCGGCCGGTGGTGGCGCCTCCAAGGACTGGCGCCAGAGCCAGTCCGACCTGATCGCCGCGGAAGGCGCGAAGCGGACCGCGGACGCGGCCCTGGCGGCGGCCCGCGTCAAGGCCGCCTCGGTGGGGGCGGACGGCGCGGGACAGCTCGTCTCGCCCATCGCCGGGCAGGTGATCCAGCGCCAGGTCGCGACGGGCCAGTTCGTGAGCAGCCTGGCCGCGGGCGGCCAGGCGCCGCTGTTCACGATCAGCGACCTGCGCCACGTCTGGGTCGTGGCCAGCCTCGGCGAGCGCGAGGGCGTCGCGCTGCAGGTGGGGCAGGCCGTCGAGATCACCGGCCTCGCGGGAGCGCGGCATCCGATCCGCTCCGTCGTCAGCTGGGTCGCCCCGACGATCGACCCGTCGACGCGGCGCCTGCAGTTCCGCGCTGAACTGGCCAACCCGGACCTCGCGCTGAAGCCCCAGATGACCGCCCGCGTCCGGGTGCTGGATCCGCATGCGGCCCCTGTCGTCGCAGTGCCCAGCGTGGCCATCGTCCATGACGGCGACGAGGCCCATTGCTACGTGGTGACCGCGTCGCATACCTTGACGTCGCGCCCGCTCAAGGTCGGACGCAGCGAGGACGGCCTGACCGAGGTCCTGGCCGGCCTGAAGGCGGGCGATCACATCGTCGCGCGCGGCGCGATCTTCGTCGACGCGCTGGCCGAAGGCGCCGCGTCGTGAATCGCGTGATCGATTTCGCGCTGCGCCAGCGCGTGCTGGTGGTCGCGCTGATGGCGGCCGTCCTCGTCGTGGGCGCGATCTGTTTCTGGCAGCTCAACATCGAGGCCTATCCCGATCCGGTGCCGCCGTCGGTCGACATCGTGACGCAGGGTGCGGGGGAGTCCGCCGAGGAGATCGAGCGCGACATCACGATCCCGATCGAGATCCAGATGGCCGGCCTGGCGCACGTCACCAGCGTGCGCACCATCTCGCTGTTCGGCCTGTCGGACGTGAAGGTCCAGTTCACCTACGACGTCAGCTACGAGCAGGCGGAGCAGGGGGTCTACAACCGCCTGTCGCAGCTGCCGCCGCTGCCCGGCGGCGCGCAGGCGCAGATATCGCCGACGAGCCCGATCGGCGAGATCTACCGGTACCGCGTGGTCGGGCCGCCGGGCGCGACGCCGGTCGACCTCAAGACGCTGCAGGACTGGGCGCTCGAACGCCGCTTCAAGGCGGTGCCGGGCGTCATCGACGTCACCGGCTGGGGCGGCAAGACCCGGACCGTCGACGTGACGGTGGATCCGCGCCGCCTGGTCGCGCAGAACGTGACACTCGCGCAGGTCGTGCAGGCGCTGAACGCCGGCAACGCGAACGTGGGCGGCCAGGCCATCGAGATCGGCGCGCAGAACGTGGTGGTGCGCGGGGTCGGGCTCGTCGAATCGCCCGCCGCGCTGCTGGCCACCCTCGTCGGCCGCAACGCCGGCGTGGCCGTGCGGCTGCGCGACGTCGCCGAGGTGGCCGCGGGACACCAGCCGCGCCTGGGCATCGCGGGCAGCGACGGCGACGACGACATCGTCGAAGGCATCGTGCTGATGCGCCGCGGCGCGGAGAGCAAGCCGACCATCGAGCGCGTGAAGCAGGAGATCGCCCACATCAACGCGGGCGGCATCCTGCCCGTGGGCTACCACCTGGAAAAGATCTACGACCGCAGCGAGCTCATCGCGCTGACCACGCACACCGTGCTGCACAACATGGTGCTGGGCATGGCGCTGATCTTCGCGCTGCAGTGGGCCTTCCTCGGCAACCTGCGCAGCGCCGTCGTGGTCGCCGCCACGATCCCGTTCGCGCTGGCGTTCGCCATCGGCCTGATGGTCTGGCGCGGGGAGTCGGCCAACCTGCTGTCCGTGGGGGCGATCGACTTCGGCCTCATCGTCGACGCCTCCGTCATCATGGTGGAGAACATCTTCCGCCACCTCACCGAGAGCGCCGCGGCGCACCGCACCGGCGAGCCGATGCTGCATCGCGTGCGCACCTCGATGGGCTGGCGCGGCAAGTTCGAGGTGATCTCGCAGTCGGCCACCGAGGTGGCGCAGCCGATCCTGTTCTCGGCGGCCATCATCATCGCCGGCTTCGTGCCGCTGTTCACGATGTCGGGCATCGAGGGGCACATCTTCGGGCCGATGGCGCGCACCTACGCCTACGCGATCGCGGGCGGCCTGATCGCGACGTTCACGATCTCGCCGGCGCTCGCCAGCATGCTGTTCGGCCGCCACGTCTCCGAGGTGGAGACGCCGCTGGTGCGCGCGCTGCACCGCGGCTACGCGCCCGTGATCGACTGGGTGCTGGCGCGCCGCCGCGCCACGTCGATCGCGATGGCCGTGGTGACGCTGGCGACGGTGCTCGCGGCCGCGCGGCTGGGCCTCGAGTTCCTGCCGAAGCTGGAGGAGGGCAACCTCTGGATCCGCGCGACGATGCCGCTGTCGATCTCGATGGCCGAGAGCGACGGCTACGTCAACGAGATGCGCCGCGTCATCGCCGCGTTTCCCGAGGTGCAGACGACGGTCTCCCAGCACGGCCGGCCGGACGACGGCACCGACGCCACCGGCCCGTTCAACGCCGAGTTCTTCGCGCCGCTGAAGCCGCCCGGCGAGTGGCCGCCGGGCGTGACCAAGGAGATGCTGTCGTCGCAGATGGAGACGCGGCTAGGGGAGCGCTTTCCCGGCGTGGAGTTCAACTTCTCGCAGTACATCGAGGACAACGTCGAGGAGGCCGCCTCGGGCGTGAAGGGCGAGAACTCGGTCAAGATCTTCGGGCCGGACCTGCACGTGCTCGAGCGCCTGTCGCAGCAGGTGGCGGCCGTCATGCGCACGGTGCCCGGCGTGACCGACCTGGCCGCGCTGCGCTCGCTGGGCCAGCCGACGCTCGAGATCGCCATCGATCGCGAACGTGCGGCGCGTTTCGGGCTCGGCCCGGCCGACATCAACGCGACGATCCAGACCGCGCTCGGCGGCCAGGCCGTCGGCGACCTGCACGAGCCCGGCGGCGACCGGCACTTCCCGGTGATCGTGCGCCTGGCGCCCGAGTTCCGCAGCGACATCGCGGCGATCGGCCGCATCGGCATCCCGACGCCGGACAGCAGCGCGGCCGCTCCGGCGCAGGCGACGCTGGGCGACGTCGCGCACATCGCGCTCGTCTCGGGCGCCTCGTTCATCTATCGCGAAGGACAGGAGCGCTACGTCCCGGTGAAGTTCGGCGTGCGCGGCCGCGACCTCGGGACGGCGGTGATCGAGGCCCGGGAACTCGTCGCGAAGCAGGTGCCCCTGCCGCCCGGCTACCGGCTCGAATGGGTCGGCCAGTTCGGCAACCTGCAGGAGGCCGTCGGGCGCCTGGCCGTGGCGGTGCCCGCGGCCGTCTGCCTGATCGCGCTGCTGCTGTACCTGAACTTCGGCCGGATCCGCGAGGTGGCGCTGGCCGCCAGCGTGATCCCGATGGCGATGATCGGCGGCGTGCTGGCGCTTTTCGTCACCGGCACGCCGTTCAGCATCTCGGCGGCCATCGGCTTCATCGCGCTGTTCGGCATCTCCGTGATGGACGGCATCCTGATGCTGGCCTACTTCAACACGCACGTCGAGGCCGGCGTGCCGCGGGCGCAGGCGCTTCGGCGGATGTGCGACGTGCAGATGCGGCCGGTGCTGATGACCTGCGTCGTGGCCTGCGTGGGGCTGCTGCCCGCGGCCCTGTCGTCGGGGATCGGCTCGCAGGTGCAGCGGCCGCTGGCGCTGGTGGTCGTGGGCGGGATCCTGCTGGCGCCCGTGTTCATCCTCACCGTGCTGCCGATCCTGATCGAGCGCTTCTCCGACCGTCAAGCCCGCGAGAGCGTGCCGGACGCGGGCGTGGCCGATGGAGCGCCGGCATGAGGGCGCCTCTCATCCAGGCCGCGTTGCTGGCCGCTGCCCTCGCGGGGTGCGCGGCCACGCCCTCCGCGACGCCGGCCGGAGCGCCGCAGCCCGATCGCCTCACCATCGCGGAGATGCCACCGGCCACCGCCGGGACTGGCGACGCGCCGGACCGGGCGCAGTCGCTGCATGCCGCGGAGCCGGCGCGGGAAGACTGGTGGACGGCCTTCGGCGGTCCGCGCGTGGACGTGCTCGTGCGCGGCGCGCTGGCGGGCAATCCGACGCTGGACGCGGCGGCGTCCACGTTGCGCCAGGCGCGCGAGCTGACGCTGGCGCAGTCGGCGACGCTGTGGCCCGGTGCGAGCGTCGGCGCCGGAGCCGTCCAGGCCCACGGCGCCAATGCGAGCGTCGTGAATTCCGGCGCGCCGCGCTCGCGCAGCCTGCTGCTGTCGGCCAGCTACGCCCCGGACCTGTTCGGCCTGGGCGCGAGCAACGTGGAAGCCATGCGTGGCCAGGAGGACGCCGCGCGCTGGCAGCTGGCGGCCAGCCGCCTGGCGCTCGAAGGCGCCGTGCTGGACGCGCTGGTCGCCGAGAAGTCCGCCGCCCGCGCGGAACGCCTGACGGAGCAACTGGCGCGGATCGATTCGGAGCTGGTGACCATCGTGCAGGCGCGCGAGTCGCTGGGCGACGTCGCGACGTCGGCCGTGTGGGCGCAGCGGCAGCAGCTGCACGACCGCCTGGCGCAGCTGGCCGCGGCGCGCCTGCAGACGGCGCAGGCGCGCGACCTGCTGGCGTCGCTGCTGGGCCAGGCCCCCGCGGACTTCGTCGAGCCGCCCATCGCGTTCGACGAGCTCGCGCTGCCCGACTTGTCCGCCCGCCTGCCGGGCGACGTCGTGCGCCGGCGTCCCGACGTCCAGGCGGCCGACGCCCAGTTGCGCGCGCTGGACGCGGCGCACCGGGCCGCGATCGCCGCGCTGTTCCCGCAGGTGACGTTGGGCGGCGACGCGGGCTATCTCGCGGACACGGTGCGGCGGCTCTTCGATCCCGCCAGCCTCGTCTGGGACCTGAGCGTCTCGGCGACGCAGAACCTCTTCGACGCCGGCGCGCAGCGCCACCGCAGCGCGGCGGCCGAGGCGGCGGCCCAGGCCCAGGCCGCGCAATACCGCGCTACCGTGGTCGCGGCCTTCAAGGATGTCGCCGACGGGCTGGAGGCCGTGCAGCGCGACGCGCAGGCCGATGTGGAGGCCGTCCGGCGCCTCGAGGCCGCCAGCCGCCAGTTCGAGATCGCCGGCAGCAGCCACGCGCTGGGCCAGATCTCGCGCCAGGACCTGCTGGCCGCGCAGGAACAGGCGATCCAGATGCAGCTGCTGCAGGTGCAGGCACGCGCCAATCGCCTGGTCGACACCGCCAACGTGATGGTGTCCCTCGGCGGCCCGAACCTCGAATCCCCATCCACTCCGGTGCCCCAACCATGAAGCTTGCAACAACCCTGGTCGCCATCGCGCTGGCGGCGGCATCGGGCACGGCCCTCGCCGGCGACTGGCGCCAGGCGCGCGTACGCGGCGTCGGCCCCCGCCCGGCGGAAGACTCGGCCATCAACCTCGACTGCGCGCCCGTGCATCCCGAAGCGGCGGCGACCCGGGTGCTGGTCGTCAGCTACCGCGCAGGAAAGAGCCACACGTGGCGGGCGTTCGATGTCGCGGCGGACGACCACTACGCCGTCGGCGACGAGGTCGTGGTCAACATCGCCGAGTGCCGGGTCGCGCACAGGATCCAGCCCGCCGACACCGCGGCCTCGACACACTAGAACGCGAGCTCGAACTCCGCGCCGGGGCCCGGCGAGGCGTCCCGGTAGCTCAAGCGCCAGCCGTGCGCGCCGGCGATCTTCTGGCAGATCGACAGGCCCAGGCCGGCGCCCTGGTGCGGCGCGCCCTCGCTGCGCCAGAAGCGCGTGAACAGCTTCGGGACATCGTCCGGCGCCACGCCCGGCCCCGCGTCGCGGACGGAGATGGCGGCTTCCGAGACCGTGATCGTCACGACGCCGCCCGGCTCCGAGTAGTGCACCGCGTTCTCGATCAGGTTCCTGACGAGTGTCGACAGCGCGCCGCCGTCGGCCTCCAGCGAACGCGAACCTTCGATGACGAGGCGGAGGTTCACGTCCTTGCCGTCCGCGAACCGGGCGGCGTAGGCGACCGTCTCCTCGACGACCGCGCGGACCTCCAGCGCCTCGAACTGGAAGTTCTGGATCTCGCTGACCTCGGCGAGCTGCAGCAGCTGCTGGACCTGGATGGCCATCGAGTCGATGTCCTCCAGCAGCAGGGCTAGGCTCGCGACGTTGCCCAGCTCGATCTCCGCGCGCATCAGGGCCAGCGGGGTCTTCAGCTCGTGCGCCGCGGCGGCGAGGAACTCCTGCTGGACGCGATAGCCCTTCTCCAGGCGTTCCAGCGCGCTGTTGAACGCATCGACCAGCGGCGCGATCTCGCTGGGCAGGTCGCGCGCGTGCACGCGCTGCGTGAGGTTGCCGGGCTGGATGGCGGCCGCCGCCTCGGACGCCTCCCTCAGCGGTCGCACGGTGCGGCGCGCCATCCACAGCGCGATCGACGAGAAGACCAGCACCGCCAGCAGGCCCGTGAAGATCGCCGCGGCGTAGAAGATGGCGCTGCCGCTGGAGCGGATGCCCAGCGCGAGGCGCTCGCTTCGGGCGTTCCGAAGCAGGTAGCGCCTGCCGTTGCGCTCGATGGGCGTGGTGAGCACCTGCAGCGGCACCGCGCCTTCCGCGCTGCGCGTCATGTGCGCCGTGGCGTGGACCGGAATGCGGCGCAGCACGTCGAGCGCCGGCCCTTCCGGCGAGGCGAACACCTCGCTGTCGGCGTCGTCGAGGACCTGGAACGCCATGTCCTTGGAGAGCGCGTCGAAAGTCTGCTGGGTGCTCTCGGTCACCTCGATGAACGCCAGGTTCCCGCTGGCGTCGAAGTGCATCGCATTCGTGACCAGCTCCTCCTGGCCCTTGGGGCCTTCCCAGGAGAACGGTTCCTTGTCCAGGGCCAGCACGATCGCCGTCGAGATGCCCAGCAGGGCCATCACGAGCAGCAGCGCCGTGACCGAGGCCAGCAGCGAGCGCCCGACGAGGCTGCGCGGCAGCCTAGGACTTCTGGAGAGCAAAGCCATGCGTCCTCACGTTCACGATCTGCAGGTCGCAGCCGATGCCCTGCAGCTTGCGGCGCAGGCGGTGCAGCGCCACGTCGAGCGCGTTGGGCGTCACCGCTTCGCCGATGCCCCAGGCGGCGTTCTCGAGGCTGGACCGGCGCAGCGTCTGGCCGCCGGCCCGCATCAGCGCGATCATGATCTGGAGCTCGGAGGACGACAGCGTGATCGACTCGTCGCCCCATTTCATGCATCCCGCCTCGGGCACCACCTGCAGTCCGGCGAACTCGGGATTCAGGCTCTGCATGCCCTGGGTGCGTCGCATGAGCGCCCGCACGCGCGCGACCATCTCCAGCATCGCGAACGGCTTGGGCAGGTAGTCGTCCGCGCCGGCCTCCAGGCCGTCGACCCGGTCGTGGATGGAATCCCGCGCGGTGAGCAGCAGGCAGGGGATCGTGCTGCCCGCCTTGCGAAGCCGCCGCACGAGGTCGATGCCGTCGCCGTCGGGTAACCCGCGGTCGATGACGGCGGCCGCGTACGGCTTCTGCGCGATCTCGGGGAACGCGGACTCGATGCGCTGGAACCGGTCGACCTCGATGCCGGCCTCGGTCAAGGCCTGGCCGATCAGCCGCGAGAGGCGGACATGGTCCTCGACGAGCACGATCCTGTTCATGTCCGCATCACCGCCGCGTCGCCTCAGAACCGGTGGATGTAGCCCGCCGCGAAGGCCGCCGTCACCTTGCGGTCGACGAGCGGGCTGTCGGTGATGCCCTTGCCGAGCGCCTTGGCGCCACCGTCCACGAAGACCGAATTGGCCCGGTCGATCATGAAGGCCGCCCGCAGGCCGGCCTCGAGGTTCACCGTCGACTTGCCCTCGTACGCGGGGCGATTGGCCGTGGCCTCCGCCGCGGTCACGCCGTAGTAGTACTCGACGTACTTCTTGTCCACGAATTCCGCCGCGGCGTGCGGCGTGAGCAGGAAGGATCCCACGCGGAAGTCGTGTTCCGCGCCGAACTTCGCCTCGATGCCCTTGCTCTTGCCGAGCGTGTCGGCCAGCACCTCGAATGACAGCTTGGCGATGTCGGTCTTCCACTGGACGGCCGGCCCGAGCCACAGGCTGCCCTTGCGATCCTGCATGCCGGCCAGGATGGGCGCGTCGCCCGACTTGTAGCCGTCGCCGAGGGAATACTTGGCGCGCAGCGCGAACGTCAGCGGGCCGGCCGAGCCCAGCTTCAGGTCCGCGCCGAAGCCGGCGATCCTGAACCAGTCGTTCTCATAGGACACGAACGGGAACGGGAGGGTCTTGCTGGAGGCGCCGGCGTACGGGCGCTGCGAGGTCGCGACGCCGAGGCCCAGCGCCCAGGGCGTGGCGGAAGCATCTTGCGGCTGCTGCTGCGCCATCGACAGCTGGGGCGCCAGCAGGAGGGCGGTGGGGATCGCGACGAGCGCGGAGCGAAGTTGGCGGGGGTTGAGCAAGGACGACTCCTGGGGGCGATGGTGATTTCGGACGCCATCATGAGCACGGCCTTGTTACCTGCTTCTTTCCGTGCCGCCCATTTCGCCGGGTTCCCCGCGAAAAGAAAGTCATTCGCTCGCGTAAGGCTCCCTCGGGCGCTCGTTCTCGTCGATCTGCAGGCGCTTGCCCAGTGCCGGAAACGCACGCTGGGGGCAGCCCTTGCGATCGCAGATCCGGCATCCCGCGCCGATCGGCGTCGCCACCTCGGCGTCCGTCAGATCCAGGCCCTTCGCATAGACCAGCCGGGACGCGTGGCGCACGTCGCACCCCAGCCCGATGGCGAACGTCCGCTCGGGCGAGCCGTAGCCCCCGGTGATGCGCGACACGCAGCGCGCGATCCAGAGGTAGGTCCGGCCGTCGGGCATGCGCGCCACCTGCGTCAGCACCCTGGCCGGCTGCGCGAAGGCCTCGTAGACGTTCCACAGCGGGCAGGTGCCGCCCGTGTGCGAGAAGTGGAAGTCGGTGGCCGACTGCCGCTTGGAGATGTTTCCCGCCCGGTCGACCCGGACGAAGAAGAACGGAATGCCGCGGGCGTCGGGACGCTGGAGCGTGGAAAGCCGGTGACAGACGGTCTCGAAGCTCACGCCGAAGCGTTGCGCCAGCAGGTCGATGTCGTACAGCAGCTGTTCGGCGGCGCCGAGGAAGCGGCGGTACGGAAGCACCAGCGCGCCCGCGAAGTAGCTGGCCAGGCCGATGCGCGCCAGCGAGCGCGATTCCGGGCTGGAGAAGCTGCCCGAGTCCGCCAGTTCGTCGATCAGCGCGCCGGCCTCGAGATAGGCCACCTGCGTCGCCAGCTGGAACGCGCGCTGGCCCGGCTCCGCGGCGTCGCCCACGTACAGCACCTTGTTCTGCGCATCGAATCGGCGCAGCGTGGCGCCCTCGGAATGCGGGCCCTCCTGCGGCAAGGTGCTCGTGGCGATGCCGTGCGTGCGGAGCAGGAACGCCTCCAGCCGGCCGGCGAGGTCGCGCGTGTCGATGGCACGCTCGCCGTCGGGTCGGCGCGCGGATCGCGCCGGCCTGCCCGCGGCCGATGCGAGGAGGAGCTCGCCCAGGGCCTCCGCGCGTTCGTCCAGCGCGGCGATGTGGTTGTGCCGCTCGTAGAAGAAATCGCGTACCTCCTCGTGCGATTGCCGCGCCGAGGGCGCCAGCTCGCCCGCGCGGTTGCCGAGCGTGGTGGCCAGCGACGACAGCCGGTCCTCGGCGTCGCGGCCGCGCCGGTGCATGCGGATGATGACCTGCGCCAGCGCGGGCATCTGCTGCGCCAGCGAGCGCAACTCCGCCTGCGCGACGACCGTGTCGCCCGCGGCCTCGGCCATCACCGTCTGCAGCTGGGCCGTCAGGCGCGCCTCGTCGTCGTCCGAGAACACCTGCAGGTCGACGCCGAGCGACGACTGCAGGCGCAGCAGCACCGGCACGCTCAGCGGCCGCTGGTTGTTCTCGAGCTGGTTGAGGTAGCTGGGGGACAGGGCCAGGAGCTGCGCCAGCGCGGCCTGCGTCAGGCCCCGCTGCTCGCGGAGCGCCTTGAGCTTCACGCCCAGGAAAGTCTTGCGCATGGCGGTCTCTTCTTGATCTTCGCAAACATTGCAATTTGAGGATCCGCGTTCGCAAATCTTCGCTACTTCAGTCGTTGTGCAAAGCATACCGGAATGCAAACATTGCAACATCAAGGCCGTGCCGAACGGCTCCCGTGATACGCCGGAATCTGGAAGAACCTCATGAGCCATGCCGCCGCCAACATTGCCGCCACCCCTTTCAAGCCCAAGAAGTCGGTCGCCCTGTCCGGCGTGACCGCGGGCAACACCGCGCTGTGCAGCGTGGGGCGCACCGGCAACGACCTGCACTACCGCGGCTACGACATCCTCGACATCGCCGAGGTCTGCGAGTTCGAGGAGATCGCCCACCTGCTGGTGCACGGCAAGCTGCCCACCGCGGCGGAACTCGTGGCCTACAAGGGGAAGCTGAAGTCGCTGCGCGGCCTGCCCGCCGGCGTGAAGCACGCGCTCGAGAGCATCCCCGCCGCGGCGCATCCGATGGACGTCATGCGCACCGGCGTGTCGGCGCTCGGCTGCGTGCTGCCCGAGAAGGACGACCACAACGTGCCGGGCGCGCGCGACATCGCCGACCGCCTCATGGCCTCGCTCGGCTCGATGCTGCTGTACTGGTACCACTGGTCGTCGAACGGCAAGCGCATCGAGGTGGAGACCGACGACGACTCGATCGGCGGCCACTTCCTGCACCTGCTGCACGGCCGCAAGCCGTCCGACGCCTGGGTGCGCGCGATGCACACGTCGCTGAACCTCTACGCGGAGCACGAGTTCAACGCGTCGACGTTCGCGGCCCGCGTCATCGCCGGCACCGGCAGCGACGTCTACTCGGCGATCGCCGGCGGCATCGGCGCGCTGCGCGGCCCCAAGCACGGCGGCGCCAACGAGGTCGCGTTCGAGATCCAGAAGCGCTACGACAACCCGGACGAGGCCGAGGCCGACATCCGCCGCCGCGTCGAGGCCAGGGAGGTCGTGATCGGCTTCGGGCACCCGGTCTACACCGTGAGCGACCCGCGCAACGTCGTCATCAAGGGCGTGGCGAAACGCCTGTCCGGCGAGGCGGGCGCGACGAAGATGTTCGACATCGCCGAGCGTCTCGAGAGCGTGATGTGGGACGTGAAGAAGATGTTCCCGAACCTCGACTGGTTCAGCGCGGTGAGCTACCACGTGATGGGCGTGCCGACCGCGATGTTCACGCCGTTGTTCGTCATCTCGCGCACGTCCGGCTGGGCGGCGCACGTGATCGAGCAACGCATCGACAACAAGATCATCCGGCCTAGCGCAAACTACACGGGTCCCGAAGACCTGCCGTTCCTCCCGATCGGCGACCGCCGCTGAGCCATCCCGCCATGAACGTCCGATACCGCAAGAACCTGCCCGGCACCGCGCTCGACTACTTCGACGCGCGCGAGGCCGTGGAAGCCCTCCGACCCGGCGCCTGGGCGACGCTGCCCTACACGTCGCGCGTGCACGCCGAGAACCTGGTGCGCCGCTGCGATCCCGCGATCCTGGAGCGGAGCCTGTGGCAACTCGTCGAGCGCCGGCGCGACCACGACTTCCCGTGGTTCCCGGCGCGCGTCGTCTGCCACGACATCCTCGGCCAGACGGCGCTCGTCGACCTCGCCGGCCTGCGCGACGCCATCGCCGCGCAGGGCGGCGATCCGGCGCAGGTCAACCCGGTCGTGCCGGTGCAACTGATCGTGGACCATTCGCTGGCCGTCGAGTGCGGCGGCGACGATCCGGACGCGTTCGCCAAGAACCGCGCGATCGAGGACCGGCGCAACGAGGACCGCTTCCACTTCATCGAGTGGACGAAGCGCGCGTTCAGGAACATGGAGGTGATCCCGCCGGGCAACGGGATCATGCACCAGATCAACCTGGAGCGGATGTCGCCGGTCGTGCACGCGCAGGACGGCGTGGCCTTCCCGGATACGCTGGTGGGGACCGACAGCCACACGCCGCACGTCGACGCGCTGGGCGTGGTGGCGGTGGGCGTCGGCGGCCTCGAGGCCGAGAACGTGATGCTCGGGCGCGCGTCGTGGATGCGGCTGCCGGAGATCATCGGCGTCGAGCTCACGGGACGGCCGGGGCCCGGCATCACCGCCACCGACCTGGTGCTGGCGCTGACCGAGTTCCTGCGCAAGGCCAAGGTGGTGGGGGCCTACCTCGAGTTCCATGGCGAAGGCGCCTCGGCGCTGACGCTGGGCGATCGCGCCACCATCTCGAACATGGCGCCCGAGTACGGCGCCACCGCGGCGATGTTCGCCATCGACCCGCAGACGCTCGCCTACCTGCGCCTGACCGGCCGCGCCGACGCGCAGGTCGCGCTGGTCGAGACCTATGCGAGGCAGGCCGGCCTCTGGGCGGACAGCCTCGCGGACGTGGTGTACGAGCGCCGCCTGTCGTTCGACCTGGCGACCGTCGTTCGCAACATGGCGGGTCCGTCGAACCCGCACGCCCGCGTCGCCACGAGCGACCTGGCCGCGCGGGGCATCGCCGGCGCGTGGACGGACACGCCCGGCCGGATGCCCGACGGCGCGGTGATCATCGCCGCCATCACGAGCTGCACCAACACCAGCAACCCGCGCAACGTGATCGCCGCCGGCCTGCTGGCGCGCAACGCGAATCGCGTGGGCCTGGCGCGCAAGCCGTGGGTCAAGAGCTCGCTGGCGCCCGGCTCCAAGGCCGTCACGCTGTACCTCGAGGACGCCGGCCTGATGCCCGAGCTGGAGAAGCTGGGCTTCGGCGTCGTGGCCTATGCGTGCACGTCGTGCAACGGCATGTCCGGCGCGCTGGCCCCGGCCATCCAGCAGGAGATTGTCGACCGCGACCTCTACGCGACCGCCGTGCTCTCGGGCAACCGCAACTTCGACGGCCGCATCCATCCGTACGCGAAGCAGGCCTTCCTCGCGTCGCCGCCGCTGGTCGTCGCGTACGCCATCGCGGGGACGATCCGCTTCGACATCGAGAAGGACGTGCTGACGGTCTTCGAAGGCCGCGAGATCCGCCTGGCCGACCTGTGGCCCGACGACGCCGAGATCGACGCCATCGTCGCGAAGAGCGTCAAGCCCGAGCACTTCCGCCAGGTCTATGAGCCGATGTTCGCGATCCACGCAGACTCCGGCGAGAGCGTGGCCCCGCTGTACGACTGGCGCGAGCGCAGCACCTACATCCGCCGCCCGCCGTACTGGGAGGGCGCGCTGGCCGGCGAGCGCACGCTGCGCGGCATGCGCGCGCTGGCGCTGCTGCCCGACAACATCACGACCGACCACCTGTCGCCGTCCAACGCGATCCTGCGGGACAGCGCCGCGGGCGAGTACCTGCATCGCATGGGCGTGCCGGAGGAGGACTTCAACTCCTACGCCACGCATCGCGGCGACCACCTGACGGCCCAGCGCGCGACGTTCGCGAACCCGGCGCTGAACAACGAGATGGTGCGCAACGCCGACGGCAGCGTGAGGACGGGTTCGTTCGCGCGCGTCGAGCCCGAGGGCCGGGTGATGCGCATGTGGGAGGCGATCGAGACGTACATGGATCGCAAGCAGCCGCTGATCATCGTGGCGGGCGCCGACTACGGCCAGGGCTCGTCGCGCGACTGGGCGGCCAAGGGCGTGCGGCTCGCCGGCGTCGAGGCCATCGTGGCCGAGGGCTTCGAGCGCATCCACCGCACCAACCTCATCGGCATGGGCGTGCTGCCGCTGGAGTTCGAGCCCGGCGTCGACCGCAGGACGCTGGGGCTGGACGGCACCGAGACCTACGACGTCGCCGGCGAGCCCCGGCCGCGCGCGACGCTGACGCTGGTCGTCCACCGGCGCGACGGCGAGCGGCTGGAGGTGCCCGTGACCTGCCGCCTCGACACCGCCGAAGAGGCCTCCATCTACGCCGCCGGCGGCGTGCTGCAGCGCTTCGCGCAGGACTTCCTGGCCTCCACCCAGGCCGCGGCCTGAACAACTTTTATCGACATGTCCCATCCACCGCAGATCCGGATTCCCGCCACCTACATGCGCGGCGGCACGAGCAAGGGCGTGTTCTTCCGCGCCACCGACCTGCCCGAGGCCGCGCGCGTGCCCGGCGCCGCGCGCGACGCGCTGCTGCTGCGCGTGATCGGCAGCCCCGACCCGTACGGCAAGCAGATCGACGGCATGGGCGGCGCCACGTCCAGCACCAGCAAGACAGTCATCCTCTCGAAGAGCGCGCGGCCCGGCCACGACGTCGACTACCTGTTCGGCCAGGCCGCCATCGACGGCCGCTTCGTCGACTGGAGCGGCAACTGCGGCAACCTGTCGGCCGCGGTGGGGCCGTTCGCGATCGCCAACGGCCTGGTCGCCGCGGGCCGCGTGCCGCACGACGGCGTGGCCACCGTCCGCATCTGGCAGGCCAACATCGGCAAGACGATCGTCGCGCACGTGCCGATGACGGGCGGCACGGTGCAGGAGACGGGCGACTTCGAGCTCGACGGCGTCACGTTCCCGGCGGCCGAGGTGCGGCTCGAATTCCTGGATCCGGCCGACGAGGGCGACGGCGCCGGCGCGATGTTCCCGACCGGCAACGTCGTCGATCGCCTCGAGGTGCCGGGCATCGGCACATTCGACGCGACGCTGATCAACGCCGGCATCCCCACCATCTTCCTGAACGCGGACGCCCTCGGCTACACGGGCACCGAGTTGCAGGACGCGATCAACGGCGACGCGGAGGCGCTGGCGAGATTCGAGGCGATCCGCGCGCACGGCGCCGTCCGCATGGGCCTGATCGAGCGGGTGAAAGAGGCCACGGGCCGCCAGCACACGCCCAAGGTCGCGTTCGTCGCGCGTCCGGCCGACTATCTCGCGTCCAGTGGAAAGCAGGTCAGGGCGGCCGACGTCGACCTGCTGGTGCGCGCGCTGTCGATGGGCAAGCTGCACCACGCGATGATGGGCACGGCCGCGGTCGCGATCGGCACGGCCGCGGCCGTCCCGGGCACGCTGGTCGATCTCGCCGCGGGCGGCGGCGCGCGCGGCGCCGTCCGCTTCGGCCATCCGTCGGGCACGCTGCGCGTCGGCGCCGAGGCCATGAAGGTGGGCGGCGCCTGGACGGTGACGAAGGCGACCATGAGCCGCAGCGCCCGCGTGTTGATGGAAGGCTGGGTGCGCGTCCCGGCCGACAGCTTCTGAAGAACAGGAAATCCGCCATGTCCACTCGCAAGACCCTGCGATCCCTTGCAGAGGCGCGCCGCGGCGTGCTCGTGCCGGGCGCCTTCAACGCGCTTTCCGCGCGCGTGATCGCCGACCTCGGCTTCGAGGCGATCTACGTCACCGGTGCCGGCGTCACCAACATGTGGTTCGGCATGCCCGACCAGGGCTTCATGGGCCTGCACGAGATCGCCGACCACACCGCGCGCATCCGCGACGCGGTCGACCTGCCGCTGATCGTCGATGCCGACACCGGCTTCGGCAACGCGCTCAACGTGCGCCACACGGTGCGCGTGCTCGAGCGCGCCGGGGCCGACTGCATCCAGCTCGAGGACCAGGTCGCGCCCAAGCGCTGCGGGCACTTCTCGGGCAAGGAGGTGATCTCCACCGAGGAGGCCGTCGCCAAGATCAAGGCCGCGGTCGACGCGCGCCACGATCCGGACTTCCTGGTCATGGCCCGCACCGACGCGGCAGCAACCCACGGCTTCGAGGCCGCGGTCGAACGCGCGCATCGTTTCGCCGAGGCCGGTGCCGACATCCTCTTCGTGGAGGCCGTGACGACCGCCGACGAGATCCGCGCGCTGCCGAGGCGGCTCGGGCCGCCGCAGCTGATGAACATGGTCATCGGCGGCAGGACGCCGATCTTCAGCGCGCAGGAACTCGGCGAGCTCGGCTACGGCCTCGTGCTGTACGCCAACGCCGCGCTGCAGGGCGCCGTCGCGGGCATGCAGAAGGCGCTGGGCGTGCTGAAGGAAACGCGGCGCATCGACGAGGATCCCGCGCTGGTGGTGCCGTTCGCCGAGCGCCAGCGGCTGGTCGGCAAGCCGGAATGGGATGCGCTGGAAAAGCGCTATTCGTGACCACCGCGGCGGCGGCCGCGCGTCCTGGTCGCGCTCGCATCGGATAGCGGCCGCCGGGCCAGTTCGACGAAGGCCTCCAGGTAGTCGATCTCGAAATCGGCTTCCCGGGCCCCCAGGAAAATCTGCTTGGCGATGCCCAGCCGGCCGAGCTTCACGGGCACGACGGGCATCTTCTGCGCGTACTCCTCGGCCAGCCAGCGCGGCAGGGCCGCCACGCCGCGGTCGCTGGCCACCATCTGCAGCATGATGTCCGTCGTCTCGATCGCCTTCTGGCGCTTGGGCGTGATGCCCGCGGGCATCAGGAACTGGGTGTAGATGTCGAGCCGGTCGGTGGGCACGGGGTAGGTGATCAGCACCTGGTCCGTCATCTGTTCGGGCTTGACCCAGGGCACGCGCGCCAGCGGGTGGTCGCGCGCCACCACCAGTACCTGCTCGTAGTCGAACACCGGCACGAAGCGCAGCCCGGGCTTGTGCAGTGGATCGGGCGTGACCAGCAGGTCGATCTCGTAGCCGAACAGCGCGCCGATGCCGCCGAACTGGAACTTCTGCTTCACGTCGACGTCCACGTCCGGCCACTTGGCGAGGTAGGGCGAGACGATCTTCAGCAGCCATTGGTAGCAGGGATGGCACTCCATGCCGATGCGCAGCGTGCCGCGCTCGCCCTCGGCGTACTGGCCGATGCGCGTCTCCGCGAGCACCAGCTGCGGCAGCACGCGGTTGGCGACCTGGAGCAGGTACTGCCCGGCCTGCGTCATGCGCAGCGCGCGGCCCTCGCGCAGCCAGATGTCGGTGCCCAGCTGCTCCTCAAGCTTCTTGATCGAGTGGCTGATGGCCGACTGCGTGAGATGCAGCGCCTCGGCCGCGGCCGTCATCGAGCCGAGCTTGTCGACCTGCTGGACGATGGCGAGGTGGATGCGCTCAAGCATGACTGAAATTGATGGATCGGTGAAATAAGACCATTTTACGTCATGCGACGGATTTCCTACGATGCCGTCTCCTCGCTCAAACGGAATCGAATCCCCATGGTCACGACGCACAACCTCGGCTTTCCGCGCATCGGCGCGAAGCGTGAACTGAAATTCGCGCTGGAGTCGTACTGGAAGGGCGAAAGCTCGCTCGCCGAGCTCAAGAGCCTGGGCGCCCAGCTGCGCCAGCGCCACTGGATCAACCAGACCTCGCTCGACCTCGCGCCCGTGGGCGACTTCTCGTTCTACGACCAGATGCTCGACATGAGCTTCACGCTGGGCAACCTGCCCGAGCGCGTGCGCGGCTTCCACGGCGATCCGCTGGACAACGTCTTCCGCGTCGCTCGCGGCCGCTCGGCGCACGCGGCCGACCACTCGGAATGCGGCGGCGGCGGTGTCGCAGCCGGCGAGATGACGAAGTGGTTCGACACGAACTACCACTACATCGTCCCCGAGTTCACGGCCGACACGTCCTTCAAGCTGGACGCCGCGCGCCTGCTGGAGCAGCTTGCCGAGGCGCGCGCGCAGAACGTCAAGGCCAAGCCGGTGATCGTCGGCCCGGTCACCTACCTCGCGCTGGGCAAGGCCAAGGACGACTCCGACCGCCTCGCGCTGCTGCCGCGCCTGGTGCCGGTCTACTGCGAGCTGCTGGACGCGCTGGCCGCGCAGGGCGTGGAATGGGTGCAGGTCGACGAGCCGATCCTCGTCACCGAGCTCGACGCCGACTGGCAGCACGCGTTCCGCACCGCGTACCACGACCTCAAGAGCGCCAAGGTCAAGCTGCTGCTGGCGACGTACTTCGGCCAGTTGCTGGAGAACCAGCACCTCGCCGCGAACCTGCCCGTGGCCGGGCTGCACCTCGACGCGATCAACGGCCGCGACGACGTGCTCAACGTGCTCAACATGCTGCCGCCGCACAAGGTGCTGTCGCTGGGCGTGGTCAACGGCCGCAACATCTGGAAGACCGACCTCAACGCGGTCCTCGACTGGATCGAGCCGCTGGCCGAGCGCCTGGGCGACCGCCTCTGGATCGCGCCGTCGTGCTCGCTGCTGCACGTGCCGGTCGACCTCGCCGGCGAGAAGGCCCTCGACGTGCAGGTGAAGTCGTGGCTGGCCTTCGCGCTGCAGAAGCTCGACGAGCTGCAGGTGCTGGCCGGCGCGCTGCGCAACGGGCGCGACTCGGTGAAGGACGCGCTGGACGCCAACCGCAACGCGATCGAGGCGCGCCGCCGTTCGCCGCGCGTCACCGACCCGGCGGTGCAGGCCGCCGTTGCCGCGATCACCGGCTCGCTCGGCAAGCGCAGGAGCGCGTACGACCGGCGCGCGCCCAAGCAGGCCGCGCTGCTGAGGCTGCCCGCGTTCCCGACGACGACGATCGGCTCGTTCCCGCAGACCGCGGAGATCCGCCACGCGCGCAGCGAATTCAAGGCCGGCCGCCTCGACGCCGCCGGCTACCGGACGGCGATGCATGCCGAGATCGCGCGCAGCGTCAAGGAGCAGGAGGCGCTGGACCTGGACGTCCTCGTGCACGGCGAGGCCGAGCGCAACGACATGGTCGAATACTTCGGCGAGCAGCTCGATGGCTACGCGTTCAGCCAGTTCGGCTGGGTGCAGTCCTACGGCTCGCGCTGCGTGAAGCCGCCCATCCTGTTCGGCGACATCAGCCGCCCGAAGGCGATGACCGTAGCCTGGATCGCCTACGCGCAGTCGCTCACGCGGCGCCCGATGAAGGGCATGCTCACCGGCCCGGTGACGATCCTGAACTGGTCGTTCGTGCGCGACGACCAGCCGCGCTCGGCGTCGTGCCTGCAGCTCGCGCTGGCGATCCGCCAGGAGGTGCTCGACCTCGAGAAGGCCGGCGTGCGCATCATCCAGATCGACGAGGCCGCGCTGCGCGAGGGCCTGCCGTTGCGCAAGTCGCAATGGAAGCACTACCTCGACTGGGCGGTGGAATCGTTCCGCATCACGGCCAACGGCGTGGCCGACGAGACGCAGATCCACACCCACATGTGCTACTCGGAGTTCAACGACATCATCGCGTCCATCGCCGACATGGACGCCGACGTCATCACGATCGAGACCTCGCGCTCGGACATGGAGCTGCTGGCCGCGTTCGACGACTTCAAGTACCCCAACGAGATCGGGCCGGGCGTCTATGACATCCACTCGCCCAACATCCCGTCGCAGGAACACATCGTGCAGCTGATGCGCAAGGCGGCCGAGCGCGTGCCGGCGGAACGCCTGTGGGTGAACCCGGACTGCGGGCTCAAGACGCGCCAATGGGGCGAGGTCATCCCGGCGCTGGCCAACATGGTGGCGGCGGCCAAGACGCTGCGGCGGGCCTGATCGCCCGCGGATCGGGCAGGGTCATTCTCATGCAACTAGCTGGAGCATGGCGACCCGCCTGGAAGACGTCACGCTGCGCGACGTCCACCTGGCGCTCGGCGCGCCGGCCCTGGTGTCGCTCGGCTTCCGCGAGGATCGGCCCGAGTGCCTGGTCGATAGCGATGCGGCCCGGGCCGCGGGCAACGTGGCGCTGGCCGTCGCGGACGGCGCCATGGCCGGGGTGGCCGCGCATCGCTCGACGATGTCCTGAGCGCACGCGGAGCCCGCGCGACCGCCGCTCCGGTCACGCCACCCGGCAGGCCGCCCGGTCCGCGCCGTGCGCGATCATGAAGTCGCGGAACGCCACCGGGTGCCTGCTCCACCACGCGCGAGAGGCCTCTTTCGGGCTGGCTGGCCTCGTGCCCATTCCAGGACATGTCGCGATTTGACAAAATCAGGCTGCCGTCGTTCGAGCCGCGGAGGTCCGATGTCCACGAATTCGATTGCGCTGTTCTGCGCCGCAGCTTTGGGACTGCTGTTGTTCGGCCTCGGGCTCGCGGTGTCCGCCTTGCGCATGCAATCGAGCCGGTTCAATGCCAGCTCCGTCGAAATCGACAGCCTGCTGCATCGAGTCGTTCGCGCACATGGCAATACCGCCGAGTTCGTTCCGCTTCTGGTCGTCCTGATCCTGTTCCTGGGCTCCCACAACCCAGCGGATTGGACTGTTGCGTGCATCATCGGCGCCACTGCATGCCGCTTCTTGCTGGCAGCCGGTCTCGTCTTTGCCAGGTCGATGTCGCAGCCCAATCCGTTGCGGTTCATCGGAGCGCTTGGCACCTACTTGTTTGGGGCCGCGCTGTGCTTCGCGCTGATACGCTGAGATTCGCGAGTCCGCGAGCGTGTTGTGGAAGCGATCGCTGAGGTGAGCCGGAATCGGCCAGGAGCCGTTTTCGGAGACAGTCGGCTTCTATGAGGACTCCAATGTCAAGCTTCCACGTCACGGCGGAATCTGACTTCGGCATCCGATTGAAGTGGGCGACGCGATTGATCCGAGGTCGGGGACAGGCGAGAGCTCGAGGCAGTGCTCGAG